>Ga0209510_1000002_pt1 | contig 685416 bp, 580 predicted proteins | sample BiotimSIPDNA_FD_185749 | JGI IMG/M metagenome (GOLD analysis project Ga0209510, IMG submission 185749) | Anaerobic biogas reactor microbial communites from Washington, USA - Biogas_R1 time_0 SIP DNA (SPAdes) (version 2) | ecosystem: Engineered > Bioreactor > Anaerobic > Unclassified | place...
TTATCCTCAGTTGTTGTAAAATCAGTTGTGTAGATCATGGTCCTTTTCCTTTCTTGGTTTGACGGCTGTAGAAAGGATACCGTGATCTACTCTTTTTGTTAATTTACAGAAAATTCGTTACACTGACCATATTCGTGCATATCCTCAAATTCATCCCCGAAGTATATAACAAGATTGTCATCAAGAATATTTACTCCATAAACAGAGTTAGATTCGATATATTTTTGATTTAAGGTAACTCTTGTTACATTAACAACTTCAGAAGACCTCACGAACACAAAAGTTATTTCATTAAATGCACGTACACCGGGAGGTGTCTGACCCTCGTACATTGGCCACAGAGTATATGGCTCTAGTACATAACCATTACCATCCGACAAATCATTAACCCAAATATCTTTGAGTTGTACTTTTTGCCAGTCTGAAACACTGCCTGTCCTTTGAGCAGTTTCCCAATACTCGAGAAATCCTGAAGATTTTATAGTAGAGGGAATATAGGCGGTTAACCATTCCCGCTCCTTACTACAACCGTTAGGATTAGCAATACCTCCCTTACACCACCAGGTCCTAAAAATTGTCCTGGCAGCAGTATCCAGCAAAGCATCTTCGCTCATTGTCATGCTCTTAATTTTATGCCCCCAAGAACCGTCGGTTACAAAATTTACTTTTAAATTAACTCCTCTGTAGTTATCCTCCACGGTTTGAGTATATATGGGGTGTAAATCCCACTCAGCACTAAGCGGGGTAGAAGTAAATGTCGGAACAAGTGTTGGGGTTAAGGTCGATAAGGGTGTTTCTGTAGGAACAGGAGTCTCTGTGTCTGTCGGGACCAAAGTTGAAGTCGGTTCTAAAGTATCGGTGGGTTTTAAAATAGTATCGGTCGGCATCTCATTCTCAACCACAATATCTGAAATACTAACCGGAGCAGCACAGCTGCTCATGATCAGCATAGTTAAAATGAAGGGGATATAGGTTTTTGTTTTTATATTCATAGCAAGACTCCCATCTTCTTTCTAGTCTTTTCGATCAAGTTGAGCAAAGGGGCGCAAAAAACGCTCGCTCGTCATATTTTCTTCATCAAGCGACCAATTGATCGGGTTCGCTTCAATGTATTCATAAATTTTCTCATAATCTCGCTCATCACGGATGATGTGTTCGTAATACCCGCGCTGCCAAATTTTCTCTTGGGAGAGCAAATCTAAATTATGGATGCGCTTTGTGACCGCGAATTTGAAAGAACCAATAATAATCCCTAAAGGTTGTCGTTTGTGTTGGGTTGAATCAATATCACGTAAGGGCGAGGCATGCCTCGCCCTTACATTTGTATCATTGATAATTAATATCCCATGGAGATGGCTAGGCATGATTATATAGGTGTCTATTGAAACATAAGAATAATGAGATGGTATTGCATTCCACACCTCCTCAACAATCAACCCAATTTGATTCAGGTTCATTTCCGCATCAACAATTTTACCAAAACTGTCCTTCCGTTGATAACTGACGATCGTCACAAAGTAATTCCCTCCACTTGAATAATCATAATCCTTCAAGCGGATGGATTTTCTGTTTTGATTATTTCCCTTCCCCATCATTCTTCAGTCTTTTTGATTTATTCTGAATATTGGTATCTACAAACCGTATCTATTTTTGATCTCCTGGTCCATTTCATCGAGCATTTGCGAAATCACGGGGATTGCATCTTCCGGTGCAATGATTTGGCGTTCTTCCTGGTCACGGCGTTTAAATTCATACCCCCCAACTTGAAGAGAGCGTTGTGAGACCGTAACCCGCAAGGGCAAACCGATCAGGTCGGCATCATTAAATTTAACCCCCGCACGCTCATCCCGGTCATCATAGAGGGGTTCTAAACCTGCCTCAACCATCTGCTGATAGAGCATTTGAGCAGCTTTTTCAGCGGAACCGTCTTTACTGGGCAAGCAAACCAGGTGCACAGGGTATGGCGCCACGCTTACAGGCCAAATCAGACCTCCCTCATCGTGATATTCTTCAGCGATACAGGCAAGCAGCCTGCCCACCCCGATGCCATAGGAACCCATGATGACAGGCTGGGCTTTACCTTCTTCATCGAGATAGGTTACACCCATCGCTTCCGTATAGCGGGTGCCTAATTTGAAGATGTTTCCAACTTCAATGCCCCGGTTTGCCTTCATGACCCCGCCGCAATGTGGGCACAACGCCCCGTCCTCTGCCAGGGCAATGTCGGCAATAATGTCTGATTCATAATCTCTACCAAGGTTGGTATTCAGCAGGTGATAACCCACTACATTCGCACCAGCTACGAGGTTGGGCGAGATCGTGAGCAGGTCGTCAACGACAACCACCACATTCTTACGGTTGATCCCAATTGGAGACGCATAACCTGGAACAGCACCTGACGCCTGGATCTCTTCATCACGGGCAGGACGCAAATCTTTTATCCCGGTGCATCCCATCTGTGCCAGGGTATTTGCCAGTTTTGTTTCGTTCAATGTCATATCGCCTCGCAGAACGGCAAATACTAGCAACGGATCCAGGTTTTTCGATCTTTCTGCCATCAGAAATACAGCTTTTGCCGTTCGAGAAGGGGTGATATCCAGGAAGGCAGTCAGATCGTCAATACTGGTGATGCCAGGTGTGCTCACTTTTCCAATCGGAGCGATTTCTTCAGCGTGAGGGATAGGCTTTTTAAAAATTGCCACCTGGCGGTTGGCGGCGTAATCACAGGAATCGCAAAACATGAGGGTGTCTTCGCCAGATGGGGTCAGATACATATATTCATGGGCTTCTTTGCCCCCCATCAAACCCGTATCGGACTTCACAGCCCTGACAGGCAGCCCACATCGGTTAAAAATACGAAAATAAGCCTGATAGTGCTTTTGGTATTGCGCATCTAATCCCTTCCAATCCCGATCAAGGCTGTAGGAATCGAGCATGGTGAACTCGCGCACACGGATCAAACCGGCGCGTGGACGGGATTCATCCCGGAATTTGGTCTGGATCTGGTAAATCAGTTGGGGCAGCTGACGGTAGGATTGGATCCCATGACGGGCGAGATCGGCTACAACCTCTTCATGGGTCATGGCCAGGACCATGTCGTGCCCTGTTCGATCCTTGAAGCGTGCCATTTCGTCACCAATCTGGTGCCAACGCCCGGTTTCCTGCCACAGGTCTGCAGGGTGGACAATTGGCATGGTCAGTTCCTGTCCCCCGATGGTATTTATTTCCTCCCGTAAGATGTTCTCGATACGGGTCATGGCACGGCGCGCCAGGGGAAGGTAGGAAAAAATCCCTGCGCCCAACTGCTGAATGAAGCCAGCCCTTAGCAAGAGCCTGTGGCTGGCAATTTCAGCTTCAGATGGGTCTTCCCTCAGGGTTGTGCTGAAAAGCCGTGACATCCGCATGGATCATTCCTCAGTTTCTTGGGGGAGCGTTGATGTCTCAGTCACGATCTCTATTTGGTCGTTTTCTTCCGTGTCCGTGGGGAGTTCAGAAAGATCGATGTGTTCCTCCATAGTGACCTTGCCGCGCAGGAACGCACCTTCATCCGTGGAAAATGACTGCGTAGTCACATCGCCGTATACCCGTCCCGTCGACCGGATCTCAATTTTTTCTGCCAGGATGCTCCCATTAACAGCTCCTGCAACAATGACGGTGTCTGCCTTTAAGGTTTCACAAGTCACACGACCTGTTTCGCCAACGATAACAAGCCCGCGAATTGCAATTTCACCCTCAAGTGCGCCTTCAATGCGCACACCGCCTTTACCCCTTAAGTCTCCATTCCAATTGATGCCAGGGCCAAGAACGGTTGTAACGCGTTCAACAGCGGTATTTGCTGTAAATGCTGGTGTGGGTTTCTTTTTTCCAAATAGCATGGGATCTCCCTTTCTTCCCGATCAGTAATCTTGGCTAAGGTTTATTGGCGCGGCGGCCAAATCGATCCGGCAGGGATAATGGCGCCATCGGGCACATCCGCTTTGACGGTTGCCCCGTTACCAATCCGAACACCCTTGCCGATCGTAACGTACAGGTTGACCGTTGCACGCATTCCGATCAAGGTCTTTTCGCCTACGCTCACACCGCCAGCTAAGGTGGCACCCGGCGAAAGGTTGACATAGGGACCAAGGGTGCAGTTATGCGAAACAATGGCGCCGGTATTAATAATGGTGCCAAATCCCACACGTACCTCAATGCCGACATATGCGAAGGCAAAGATTTGAACAGCATTGGCAAGTTCGACACTTTCCTCGACAAAGGCTGTGGGATGGATCACGGTTGGTGTGTGGAAACCAGCTTCGCGCAGCCGATCATAAATGGCAAGTCGAATTTGAAGATCGCTAATCCCTCCAACACCATTTACAACCTGGCGAATGTTATTTCTCGCCAATTCTGGCAATTTTTCAACGCCGCCCAAAACGGTCAGTCCCATGATCTGGTCATCCGTCTGATAGCCATCATCTAAGAAACCAACCAGGTTATAGGTTCCTGCTTTTCGAATGAGGGCAGCTAACGTGGAGCCATGACCACCTGCCCCATAGATCACAATCCGGTTTTCCCCTTCGGGGATATCCATTGGTGTAAAGGGTGACTCGGCTTTAATCCGATCAAGGATCATTTGGCGGGTAACCAGCGGTCCTTTTGGGAGAGAGTATAAATTTAGGCCTTTTTCAAGCGCAAGTTCGCGAGCAGGTTCCGTGATACGCAACCCGACTGGAATGGATTCGGAATCATCTTCATTAGTCAGTTCCGGGAGCCAGGGCGGGAGGGAGGGGTCTTTTACGGCAGGTGAACTGCCGATATAGGCCAGGGTGTCACCCGCATTTATGGTTTCACCCTCGTTGTAACGTAAACCGACCAGGTAACCTGTGTCTTCTGCCAGGATTTCACCTGTGGATTTGGTGGTTTCAATGACAGCGATCACCTGTCCTTTTTCAATGGGATCACCCTCAACAAATGAAAGCGATGCTAATAGCACTTGCGTTTCATTGGGGTTTAAAAAAGGGATTTTGATGGGTTTAATTTTTTCCATTTGTTTTATACCATTTCTAAGACTTTTCTAATCACATCTTCCTCATCCGGCAGGCATTCTGTTTCAAGGTCAGGTGCAGCAGGTACAACAATGCCTTGGGCAGCAACACGGCCGGAAATTTTTAACCTATCACCTAAAGTTTCGGCTGTCCTGGTGATCACTTCCGCACCCCAACCCAATGATTGGCTTCCTTCTTCAACGGTCAGCAATCGCCCCGTTTGGCTGACGGATTTGAACAGAGGCGCAAGATGAAAGGGTGCCAGGCATGTGGGCACCAGGAGGTCACAAAAGATCTCGTAGTCATATGCCAGACGCTTTATAGCTGTCATTGCAAGGTGTGCCATATAGCCATAGGCAGCCAGGGATAGCTGGGATGGCGGGGAAGATCGCAGCGACAGCTTGTGAAAGGGGCAGTCGAAGGAGTCTTCCGGTGTGACAGTTATGACTTCATAATCGATCATATCAGCTGGGGATAATAATTTCAACAAATACTGAGTTTTATTTTCGATGAAAAGGGCAGGTGAATTGTGTTTTGTGATTGTTTTATAAAGTAATTCACCAGGAGCCCCAATGGGAGAATCTCCCAAAAGGTTGAAGGGTGCAATCACTGAAAGTCCTGGAACGCCCAAAAAGAATTTCTCAAGACTCTGGCTGTGGGTCGGTCCATACCCGCGGCGGCCGCCCATGGGTGTCCGAATAACGACGGGCACATTGACCTGTTGGCGATACATTGTGCTGAATTTCGTGAGGTGATTGATGACCTGGTCAGCGATCAGCGTGGTGAAATCACCAAACATGATCTCGACCACAGGGCGCATCCCGCGCAGTGCCATCCCGCCCGCGATGCCGGTAATGCCTGCCTCTGAAATAGGCGTCGTCCAGACCTGTTCAGGGAAGCGGGTGGATAGGCCTCGGGTGACTTTGAAGGAGCCGCCATAGGGATCCAGGATATCCTCCCCGAGTAAGATCACGTTTCGATTTTCCTGGAGGGCTTTTTGCAAACCCAGGTTGAGGGACTCGAGCACGGTCTCAGGCATCTTTGCGCTCATGACGACCTCCCTTCACCCTCAAGGGCACCTTCAAAGGCTGTTTGAATGCGTGCATCGACCTTTTCATGAACGAAGTCCCTATCCGCAGCGGAAAGCCGGGCGCCATGAATGGTGACGGGATCCCGGTTTTGCCAGAGCTGGTCCATTTCCTCTGTTGAACGGGTGTCATCCCCTTTTGAATGGGTGCCCAGGCGGGCTGTGTCAATGATCAGGGCTTGTGGGGAACGTTGCGCTCTGACCGCATGGATCAGTTTTTCGGCAGTGTCTGATATTTCTAGGACATCACTGCTGTCGAGCCGGGTGGCGGGGATATTGAAGGCTGTGAACCGTTGTGTGATATCTCCGGCAACCGCCATTTGGGAGGGCGTGGTTTGGGCGATGTGGTTGTTTTCGAGGACGAGCAGAATCGGTGCCTGCCAGAGGGAGATTAGATTAAGGCATTCGTACACAATACCTTCACCCAGCGTGCCATCTCCCATAAAGTCAACCACGATCGCTTCGCTACCAGAATGCTTTTCAGCAAGTGCCATACCGGCAGCCATGGCAACCGTGCCGCCCTGGACGCCGCTGGAATAGAAATTCCGCCAATGAATGTGTTGGGATCCCCCCACGCCGCCGCAAACACCTGTGGGTTTACCCATTAATTCGGCAAAAAGCGCTTGCGGATCGCCGCCGTAGGCTAAGAAATGACCGTGACAGCGGTGGTTGCTGACCACCAAATCATGACCCGCCAGATGGGAAAGGATACCAACCGCGTTGGCTTCCTGTCCGATGCTGGTGTGCGTGGTGCCGTGAAAAATGCCGGTTGAAAATTTTTCCAAAAGCATGGTCTCAAACCGGCGAATGGTATAAAGCTGTTCGTAGAAGAAGATATTCTTATTCATTAACAGCCTCTTTTTTGACGATAAAACGCCAGGGGATCGACCGCCAGGGGTCAGGAACTGAATTCAAACCAACCCGTGCAGTCTGTTCGACCGCTGCATCAAAAAACGAGCGTCCATTTTCAATCCACAAACCGCTTTCTTTACTGCAGAGATCGGTGGTGTTGAGCTGACCATCAATCGCCATCGCCTGGGTCAGTTTTGCAGGTCCGTTTGTCCAATTACGTTGCTGGGCGTGGTAGGGACGGTTCAAAGCCATCTGAGCTTTACCTTCAACGGGGTGGATGGCACGGATCAATACGGCAGCTGGCACACCTTCTGCGGATGTGACCGCGTTGATCAGCCAGTGCATGCCGTAGGTAAAGTAGATATAGGCGTGTCCGGGTGGTCCGTACATCACGGACGTGCGTGGCGTTTTACCAGCGGATGCATGACACCCGAGGTCATCCTCACCTTGATAAGCCTCGGTTTCAGTGATCAGTCCCGCCAAACGCTGCCCGTTCTGGATGCGTACAAGATGGCAGCCTAAAAGGTTGCGGGCAACTTCAAGTGCGGGACGGGAATAAAATGCGCGGGGTAACACAGCCATGGTGTTATTTTACTTGATTATTTACTGTAGGATAGATGCCCCTATTCCCCGTATGTTTGTGATTATGTGGTGGAAGCTTTTATCCCGTTCTTAAATTGTGGATCTTGCTCAATGGTCAGCCGCAATCCCATTTCGAGGGGAACGAGCGGAACATAGTTCAACAGTGATTTGGCAAGGGAAATGTCTGCACACATCCGTATGACGCCGCTGCTGATCCTCGGATTGTAAATTTCTTCTGGCTTGTGTTGGGTAAGTTCAATGATCAAATTTGCCAAATCGCTCACACTGGTTTCTGTCCCGCTGCCGACATTGATCACCAGGCGATTGAGGTTTTGTGCTGTTGCAGCAGCAACCAGGGCGTTGATCACATCATCTACATAGACATAGTCTCGGGTTTGGCTGCCGTCGCCGTGGAAAACAAGGGTGCCATTTTGCAAAGCCTGGCGGATAAAACTGGGGATGACAGGAGGGTGCGAAGGTGGTATACGTTGACCAGGACCGTAAGCATTGAAGATCCGCAGGCAAACGGTTTCAATCCCCGAAAGCGCTCCGATTGTGCGAACATACCATTCTGCCGCTAATTTGGATACGCCATAAGGCGAAAGAGGATGAGGCTGTAAGCCTTCTGTTAGGAGCGAACTTTGTTGATTACCATAGACTGCCCCAGAGGATGCCAGGATCACCCTGGGGGTTTTGGCATCTCGAACGGCTTCCATCAGCGTTGCGGTCCCGCCCACATTGACTTCGTTATAATCGCGGGGAAAAAGGATCGATTCCGGCACTGAAACACGCGCAGCCAGGTGATAGACACAATCAATATCCTGCAGAAGGGTCCACAACTTGGGTCGGTCGTTGATGTCGCCGCGTGTGAAATGGATATCAGGGTCAAGTGATTCCGGGTTGCCGGTGGAAAGATCATCCAGGACGCGCACATGATGTCCCTCACGTGAAAGTCGGTTGCTTAAAGCGGCACCCAAGAAACCCGCGCCGCCTGTGATCAGAAAATTCATCATTTTAACCTCTTATTCAAAACGACTGAAATCATAGCACAATCCCGATAAAGAGTGAAGTGCGTTACACGATGGACATTACTGGTAAAAAGGATGCTAACCGGGAAGGTGCATCCGTTGTAAGCTCATCAATTCCGTTTTCGACCAGAACCTTTGCCAGCTCAATTTGTGCGGGTTGGCTCACATCAATCGTCCAGCCATCAACCCGGGATCCTCGCTGGTGGAGAAATTCGATCCAGTCAAACCCGGCATCCAGCGCTATTTTTATAGCATCTGCACGGATGAACCATTCGCAACCTTGCGGGACCTGTGTGAAAAGCGCTTCTGCCCGGGCAGCAAAGTAATCGCGCATGCCTCCCCATTGGAAAGCAGAAAGCGGATGGTCATCCAACAGTCCATATGCACCTACACGGAAGGGAGGGATGTTATCCGGTCGTGGTTCATCACCCAGGATATCCAGGTAAAGCAAGGGATCAAAACCGAGCGCAAGGTCGTTTGATGAGCGGGCAAGGGCTCGGATTGCCCAATCGGCAACAGAGGATACCTGTACACGATCGATGACAGGGGCGATCATATCCATTAAGTTCGCCAGCAAAGTTGGGGTAAGGGGTGTAAAGGGTTTGAAATCAAGCTGCAGGCGCTGTGTTTTTGGGTAAGCCTGTAGAAGTCGGATGGCATTATCCAGGAAACCCACTTTTTCTTCTGTCACGGTGTTGTTCAACTTATAATGGAGGTTATCGACCTGATTTCGCTGCATCCGGGATGCATTCCCCGTTCCCGTCGTCAGTGTTGCCAGATCAGGATCATGCAAAAGGGCAAGGCTGCCATCCGCGAGTGGGATCACGTCGATCTCGACGGCGGCTGCACCATTCGAAAAGCATCTTTTCAGTGCAGACAGAGAATTGGGCGGCAAGGCATCACTGCAATTTGCAGCATGGTGGATCAAAGTGACGATATGATCACGGGGTGCGGGTGGTTCAATCAAATTTATAGCTCCGGGTTTTGTTCCTGAGGATTTCTGCACCCAATTCTAACAGTAAATTTGGGAAAGATAAAGCATCAGTAATTAAAAGAGTATTTTTGTGCGGCGATGACCTATTGTTGCTTTGGATATGATGATTTCTGGGTATAATGAAATGCTGGATACCGTACTTTTTTATATAAACACATTTTGATTCGGATACATTAGAAAGAAGGAAAATAATGATTGTTACCACAAAGAAACTCTTTGAAGCAGCATATGGTAAATATGCAATTGGCGCTTACAACATCAATAACCTCGAACAAACCGTAGGCTTGTTTCGAGGCAACCTCCAATCCCAGGCACCTTTTATCATTCAGATCAGCAAAGGTGCTCGCTCTTATACTGACAAGTTGATGCTCGAAGGCCTGATCCGCAGCGCTGATGATGTATATCCTGAAGCGATTTTTGCTGTGCATCTGGACCATGGTGATGAGGAAGCCGCAATGGACTGCATCGAATCGGGTTTTTACAGTTCGGTGATGATCGATGCCAGCCATGAACCCTTTGAAAAGAATATTGAGATCACCAAGCGCATTGTGGATGCAGCTCATGCCCGTGGTATTGTTGTGGAAGCTGAATTGGGTCAGCTGGGCGGTGTGGAAGAGCATGTCAAGGTTGACGAAGCCGATGCAAAATTGACCGATCCCAAGCAGGCAAAGGAATTCGTTGAACGAACCGGGTGCGACTCCCTGGCAGTTGCCATCGGCACCAGCCACGGCGCATTCAAGTTCTCAGGCACCCAATCGCTGCACTTTGATGTTCTTTCGGAGATCCAAAAAGAGCTCCCTGGCTTCCCCCTGGTGATGCATGGCTCCAGTTCCGTGCCGCAGGATGAGGTTGAGCGAATCAACGCTGCTGGCGGTAAGATTTTGGGCGCGAAGGGTGTTGATGCCGGTCAATTTGCCCGCGCAGCTACTTTAGGTGTGACCAAGATCAACATCGATACAGACGGTCGATTGGTTTGGACCCGTGTGCATCGTGAATTTTTCCGTGACCATCCCGAGGGCTTCGATCTGCGTAAACCCGGAGAAATCTTCATGCAAGCATATGCCGACTTCATCGCCGAAAAGAATGACTACCTGGGCAGCTCCGGCCAGCTGGAAAAGGTGCGAGAACTCGTTACCAAATAGGAGGTTCTATGAAACCCATTGAGATTCGTCCCGGTGTTTTTTGGGTTGGTGTCAATGACCGTGTCACCGAACTCTTTGAGGGTCTCTGGCCAATTAGCCAGGAGGGGATTTCTTATAATTCCTATCTGATCAAAGATGAAAAATCTGCCCTGATCGACCTTTCCAAAGAGATGTTGAGTGATGATTACATTGCAACGCTTACTGAGATCTTTGATCTTTCAAAGCTGGATTACATCATTATCAACCATATGGAACCCGATCACAGCGGTGCCCTCAAGCACTTGCTGGCTCTTGCGCCACAAGCAACCATCCTGGCGATGCCCAAAGCAGTGGCCATGCTGAAGGATTTCTACGGGCTTACCGAGTCGATCGAGCCTTTGTCGAATGGGCAGGAACTCTCTTTGGGTGCGAATACGCTGCGCTTTGTCTATACGCCTTTTGTCCACTGGCCTGAGACGATGATGACCTACATGGTCGAGCAGAAAGTCCTCTTTCCCTGTGACGGCTTTGGCAGTTACGGCGTGCTGGATGGCGCCATCTTTGATGATACCTGCGCGGACCTTGGCTATTTCGAGACTGAAGCACTCCGCTATTTCACCAACATCGTGGCAACTTTCAGCAAGTCGGTGTTGAGTGCGATCAGCAAGCTGGCAGACGCACCCATTGAAATGATTGCGCCTTCCCACGGCTTGATCTGGCGAAAAGATCCGGGTCGAATCGTTGGCCTTTATCAAACCTGGTCAGAATACGCCAAATCCCCTGCGGAAATCGGGATTACAGCTTTGTTTGGCACCATGTACCGCAATACCGAGCATGCCCTCAACGCCGCACTTGAGGGGATCGCTTCCGAAGGTGTCCCTGTGAAGGTTTGGGACGTACGCAAGACCCATATCAGTTATATCCTGCCGGACCTGTGGACCCAGCGCGGTGTTCTGGTGGCAGCGCCCACCTATGAAGGCGGTTTGTTCCCGACCATGGTAGATGCGCTGATGATGGCGGACCGGAAGCGGGTGATGGGCAAAAAAGCCGCATACCTCGGCAGTTTCGCCTGGAGCGGCGGTGCGCAGAAGGAATTTGAACAAATCGCAGAAAAACTGAGGTGGGATGTGGTGGGCAGCACTGGCTTTATTGGCAGTGCAAAGGAAACAGACCTCGACCGGTCACGTGAGATAGGCGTTCAGCTGGCACGTGCCGTCAAAGAAATATAATAAACCATTCGAAGGACAGCCCTGGTGAAATCGCCAGGGCTTTTTTTATCATTTGATGCCGATTGCCATTTTGGGATGCTTAATTTTGGGTAAAATTGGGAGCTGACTGAAGAATAGAATATAATACTATTTTGATTTGTTTTCTGACCTGCAATATCACGAGTTACATGGAGTTGACGCATGAGTGACGAACTGGGTGCAACCCGCTCAAATTTTATAACGGATATCATCGACGAACATCTTGAGAACGGACGCTTTGACCGTGTTCATACCCGCTTCCCCCCGGAACCCAATGGCTACCTACATATCGGGCACGCCAAATCGATCTGCCTGAATTTTGGCGTGGCGGAAGCCTACGGTGGGCTGACCAACATCCGTTTTGATGACACCAACCCGACCAAGGAAGAGGTGGAATATGTCGAGTCGATCCAGGCAGACATCCGCTGGCTTGGTTTTGACTGGGATGATCGTCTGTATTTTGCTTCGGATTATTTCGATGCCTTATACGATTTTGCGGTCCAGTTGATCAAGCTGGGAAAGGCGTATGTCTGCGATCTTTCCGCCGAGGAACTGCGCGAATCCCGCGGCACCCTGACGGAACCGGGGGTGGACAGCCCCTATCGGGTGCGGTCGGTTGAGGAAAACCTGGACCTGTTTGAAAGGATGAAAGCCGGGGAATTTCCGGATGGCACCAAGACCCTACGTGCGAAAATAGACATGAGCTCGCCCAACCTGAACATGCGCGATCCGGTCCTTTACCGGATTGTGCACGCCTCGCACCACCGCACCGGTGACACGTGGTGCATTTATCCGATGTACGACTATGCCCACTGCCTGTCGGATTCACTGGAACACATCACCCATTCGATCTGCACACTTGAGTTTGAGGATCATCGCCCCCTGTATGACTGGATTTTGGATCAACTGGATGTATTTCATCCCCAGCAGATCGAGTTTGCCCGCCTGAACCTGACTTACACCGTGATGAGCAAGCGTAAGCTACTCCAGCTGGTGCGCGAGGGCTATGTGAGCGGCTGGGATGACCCCCGCATGCCCACACTTTCCGGCATGCGCCGCAGGGGCTATACCCCCCAGGCGATCCGCAATTTTGTGGATTTGGTGGGCGTTTCAAAAGCCAACAGTATCGTTGATATGGAACTGCTGGAGCACGTCTTGCGCGACGACCTGAATGCACGCGCCAAGCGTGTGATGGCGGTGCTGGAACCGCTGAAGGTGATCATTGACAATTACCCGGAAGACATGGAAGAGACCTTTGATGTGCCCTACTTCCCGGGTGACCGGGAAGACAGCCCCACACGCGAAGTGCCCTTCAGCCGGGAGATCTACATTGAGCGATCTGATTTCATGGAAGACCCGCCCAAGAAGTTCTACCGCCTGGCACCGGGTGTTGAGGTGCGCCTGATGAATGCCTATTACATCACCTGCATCGATGTGATCAAGGATGCGGATGGGAACGTGATCGAACTGCATGCCACCTATGATCCGGAATCACGGGGCGGGATGTCACCCGACGGGCGCAAAGTGCGCGGGACGCTGCACTGGGTGAGCGCTCGGCATGCCCTGACGGTCGAATGCCGGCTGTATGAGAATTTGTTCTTGAAGGTCAATCCCTATGATGTGCCTGAAGGGGGGGATTTCAAGGACAACATTAACCTGGATTCCCTGTACGTGATCAACGATGCAAAAGTGGAACCTAGCTTGAGGAGAGCTGAGGCGAGCGAGTCTTTCCAGTTCATGCGCCAGGGCTATTTCTGTGCCGACCTGGAGGATTCCAAACCGGACGCGCTTGTCTTCAACCGAACCATCTCGTTGGTGGATACCTGGGCAAAGATGCAGAAGTAAGTTCTGTCATTGCGAACCCCCACAGGGGGTGTGGCAATCTCTGCTGCACCTGGATTAAAAATGAATAACTTATCATAAAGTGGGTAGGGGCACGGCACGCCGTGCCCTTTTCTATTCCCCCACACCTTCCATATGGTATAATGTGTGTCTGACAAATTGGGGGCCCGTAGCTCAGCGGCAGAGCAGGCGGCTCATAACCGCTCGGTCGTAGGTTCGAATCCTACCGGGCCCATAATTTACAATTGAGGTCATGTCATAACAATTATTTTTACGATTTTAATGGGTTTCCCTTTAATATAGATGATATACAATTAAGTTTTCTATTCTTAGGAGGAAAAATGAAAATCTTTAATATGCATTCACCTGACCCCAAAAAAGATTCATCTGGAGGAGATTCATCTGGTAAATCTACAGATTTTGGCTATGAAAGACCTGATCCAGATACTTTGCGACCAACAGAAAGACCAACAAAAAATCCAAAAGAATCTAAACAAGATTAGAATTATTTATGCCTACCGAAAATATAATCGAATTTGTTATTTATGTAATTCCTGGATTTATTGCTATTCTTGTTTATAGATTCAAGTATCCCGATAAAGAGAAAGATACCTTTACTGAAATTTCATATTGCATTCTTTTAGGTCTATTAATCATGACCATCTTTAGATGGGTTGATAAGAACTTCTTTAATTTTTTCTTCCGTACAAATTTTCCAGAAACTCCGGGTTTGAGGTTTACATTTGGTACTGTTTTATTCGGAGTACTCGGTGGTTTATTAGCTATAGTTCAAGTAAAATTCCGTCTTTGGCTAGCTAACAAATATAAAGTTTTTAGCTTTATCGCCAGAAGTCCGAACACTATTTGGCAGGATGTGAATAGTAGTGATCAAAAAAATTGGGCTGTGGTTTTCTTAGAGGATGAATCAATCTATTTAGGATGGATAAAAAAATATTTATTTGACCCTCATAAAGCTGAACAAGAATTTCTATTATGTAACGCAGCTAGAGTTGACGAACAATTAAATACAATATACGAAATTGATGGTGTAGGTGTTTGGCTTACAACAAAAAATGTAACTAAGATCGAGTTCATCAAAGGTAAATCAATGAATATCCCTAATCTAAGGTCGGATTAATATCGTAAATGCAGGTAACTTACGACGAAGCCTACGTGACCTACAATTAACACATTGGAATTAAAGAGTTTCTGACATTTTAAGAGGTGATTTGGCTACAGAAAAACAAAAACTTGGGGAAACTGGGGAATTGCTTGTTATTAAAAATTGTTCTTGCCCTAAATGTAAAAGGGCAAATACACTAAAGAGGTTACCTACAAATTTTAAATGTGCAGACATTATTTGTGATTTCTGTGGCTATCTTGCTCAAGTAAAAACGAAAAGTAAGGCTAATATCGACGAACTCCCGAAAACTATATTAGGTGCAGCTTGGGGAGTTCAAAATGAGCGACTAGACTCGGCTATATATATGCCCTTATTTATTGTCTTAGTTAATTCAGAATATGAATATGGAATATATTATTTATCAGCGGATCTACAAGTACCTGAACTATTTGTTCCCCGAAAACCATTAAGCGATATTGCAAAAAGACCTGGCTGGCAGGGTTTTTCATATGATCTAGAAAAATTGAAAGGAAATCCAATTGTTAGATTAATTTAATTAAATTTTTGACGTAGGTCACGTATGGCAAAGCCAGCGTGACAAAGCATGTAAATGAAGTCACGTAACTTGCTTTGTAAGCAAATGTATCCTGCAATTTTCCTGCACTTTTCCCGATTCCTGTTGACCCGATATGATAAAATTAACCCAATCTACAAGGAGATCATGATGGAACTTTTACCCGAAATCAGGCAGGAACTGCTCAGGGCGCAGCGGACAGAGATCACGGAATATAACGTTTATAAAAACATCGCCAAAACGCTCAAAAACCCTGAAAACCGCAGGATCGTAGAAGAAATAGGCGAGGACGAAAAGCGCCATTACGAGATCTGGAAGGGTTATACCGGCGTGGCAGTCAAGCCCAATCGTTTTCAGATCTGGCTGTATACCACCATCAGCCGGTTATTCGGCTTCACCTTTGGTTTCAAGCTGATGGAGCTGGGGGAGGAAAAAGCCCAGGTCAATTACGAAAAGATCGAGGATGCCATCCCCGAAGCCAAAGATGTCATTCATGATGAAAACACCCATGAAAACAAATTGCTCAATATGCTGGATGAGGACGCGCTGCTTTATGCAGGTTCGGTGGTGCTGGGGTTGAACGATGCCCTAGTGGAACTGACTGGTGCCCTGGCAGGGCTCACCCTGGCATTCCAGGATGTTAAGATCATTGCCCTCTCCGGACTGATCACGGGCATTGCCGCGTCACTTTCTATGGGCGCATCGGAATATATATCCACCAGCGCCGAGGAGACAGAAAAGCATCCTGTCCGGGCGGCGATTTACACTGGAGTCGCTTATATTTTGACAGTTGCGCTGTTGATTCTGCCCTATCTGACCTTGAATAACGAATACCTTGCGCTGGGGATCACGCTGGCGATCTCAGTCCTGATCATTGCTGTTTTCAACTTTTATATTTCGGTGGCGAAAGATGAACCCTTTGGCAAGCGTTTCCTTGAAATGGCTGGTCTGAGCCTGGGTGTGGCGGCTTTCAGCTTTATCATTGGCTATTTCATCCGCCAGTGGCTGGGCGTGGATATTTAGAAAAAGGGTCTGTTATCCACTGCGCAGTATGCAAGACAGGATTGATACTGCAACCTGTGCAAGGGATGGGATTGCTACCTCGCCCTGCGGGCTCGTCGCAATGACGCGGCAGGTAGGTTATCCACTGCGCTGCATGCATAATATGGATCAACACGAGCGTAGAGTCGTTAACAGATGGGCAGTATGAATAAGAGCGAATTTCTCACGCAGCTCAGCGCTTACTATCAGGAAAAATCAGATTTTCTCGAGCCTGAGATTAATCTTGAGCGCGTTATTGATACAGGTTGGGAAAGTGAAATATTTATTTACACTCTGACACATGGACCGCAATCTGCGCGCAAGTCTGTTAAATATGCCTTGCGCTTGCTGATAGGAGCGGATTTTCCAAGCGCTGAAGGCGAATACAAAACCCTGGCACGCCTGCATAAGGCTGGCTACCCTGTTCCCCAGGTTTTTCATCTGGGCAAACCCGGTGAGGTGTTTGAACGCCCCTTTATCATCATGCAGTGTATCGAAGGCGGCCAGTATGCCCACCGGTTTCCGAAAACACCCCAGGACGATCTTTCACCTTTACGGGGATTTGTTGCCCTTTTCCGGCAACTGCATATGGTGGATTGGCGTCCGTTGGTATCAAACCCGAATGAAATTGACCCACCCGGGCTGCCTTATCATCATTTTGATCGTCAATTAGCGATATTTTCCGAATATTTTTCTAAAGCCGACTTGACAAGCCTGGAACCCGTCATCGGTTGGCTGCGAGACCAGCGAGAAAAGACAGCTTGTGAGCGTGCCAGTATCATTCACTATGACTTCCACCCTGATAACATCCTGGAAGATAGGGATGGAAAGCTTTATGTTGTTGATTGGACCAGCGCAGATATCTCAGACTATCGGTTTGATTTGGCTTGGACGCTGACGCTGTCGCTTGCTTATGGGGGCGAATTACGCCGAGAGATGGTTATGGAAGAATATGAACGTCAGATGGGTGAAAAGATTCCTGCATTGGAGGTGTTCGAAGCAGCCGCCATTGTTCGCCGGATTGGGTTGGTGATGCTCAGTTTGCGCCATGGCACCGATGAAATGGGCATGCGCCCTGAGGCAGCTGACGCGATGCGAAGGGATAAGGTGCCGTTAGGACGGCTATATGCCAGGTTAAAAAACATCACCGGATTGGCACTGCTGGAGATTCAAGCCTTTTTGGATACACTTTGACAAATAGGCAGAATGCACCCTTGCCCGTTTAGCTCGTCGCAATGACACGGCGGGCAGGCCGTGTTCAGCAAGGTATGTATAAATAACTATTTGAATCCCAATCGACCAGCTGAATTTTCCACGCAAAATGGAACCCGTAGAGACGTTGCATGCAACGTCTCTACGATTTATTCAAATAAGACAAAATCAGTTTTAAATTATAATTAGGCAAGCAGCCTTTCCACAGTGAGAATCTCATTGGAATCACAGGAGTATGAGATGAAATGTTCAATGGTGATGGTGAGATGGGGTGTGGGGGTGATCTTATGTTCGATATTGGCGTGCTGTAATCCAATGGATATCCTTGTCAGTCAGGAAGAAGAAGCGATATCAGAGACCGAGGCATGGCAGGAGACAGTGGATGAGATCCGGAAAATGACGCGCGGGCAGAAGATCCCCGCTCACCTGATCGAACCGGAGCAGCCAGAAGAAGGTGATGTTTTCGATCCCAGCCAGCTGTTGGTGCCACTGGATCACCTCAGCCTGAAACCGGGCTATATGCTTGACTTTGTCTATCGCTACGATGGCATGGGCGGGCGACCGATCCTGTATGCCAGGGAGGAATCAGCAGCGCCTTACGCGAACCTTGAAGATTATCGGAACGCGCTGGGCACAGAAGATGTGCCCTATAATGCGCATCTTGAATTTCTCGAGTCAGATGGCACGCCGGAAGGATATTTCCAGTGGATCCTGATGCAGATGATGGGTGGGCAGTTTTACCTCTACTGGCACTCGGGTTACGATGATGACGAGATCATTGCCAGCCGGGCTTATTTAGAAACCCTGACGGAAAGAATGATCAGTACTGAATTTGGCGTGCCATTTTCATCTTCTCAAAAAAACCAGGCGCTGAAGATCAATCCTGCACCGATCGTTACCATTGAAGATGACCAGGTGACCGTTCGGGTGGTTTATTTTACGCTGTGGGGTGGTTTCTATGAGAAAATCACCACCCTTACACGAACCGCGCCTCACACTGTGATCAACACTGAAACGCATCAGCTGGTCGAGTATGAGTGTGGGATTCAATTCTAATCGGAGATCAATCCTGCAGCCTGCACCTATGGAAAGAAAGGCAAATTCATATAAAAATGCGGATGTGTCAGGTATGATAGAGATCAACACGTCGAATTTTTATACTTGGTAAGGATATTCCTTTGCTCCAGGCGTTACAGATCATCCAGCTCATTTTGTTTTTAATCACAATCCTCTCTCTCCTCCTGATAGGACTGCTGATCCTGTCCAAGCCGGTCAGTATCGTCCGGCGGCACTGGCACCTGGCTGTCTTTGTGCCTATTATCATTGCCAATCTTCTGGCTGTTCTTGAAAATCAGTTTATCCTCGAGAACAAGATATCCCTGGATGGAAATATCTTGCTGATCCTGGTCATCGATCTGGCGTTACTGGTTGGCATCCTGTACCTGTTTAGGGGTTGGGCAGTTTATGGTTTAAGCAGTGAGCGAGTTCAAGCGCTCCTTTTGGAGTATTTTGATGCACATGGGCTTGCATGGTCGGAGGCAGAGGATGAAAAGAAAAGCCTGTGGGGGCGGACTTCAGATGCCATCCACATCACGCTGGCAAGCATGGGTGAACGCGGGGGGATTTGGATCATTGATCGTTATTATGAAGTGCTGGTCCAACCCGGGTCAAGGCAAGCAGCATGTCTTCTGAAACGCTTTTGGCAATCCGCCCAAATGATTGAGAAGAAATATGATTTCAAACAACATGCTGTTGGCATCCTGTACATTGTCCTTGCATTCATTTTTGCTGTGATGAGCTGGATCTTCTTCTTTGAGCCCCGGCTATCCTTACTTGAATGATATACGATTCACAAGACAAGGTGGTTATTATGCGGTTAAAGAAATTCTTTGCTTCCATTCGAGGTCTGCCGCGTAATGTTTGGGCAGTGAGTTTGACCAGTTTCTTTATGGATATCTCCAGTGAGATGGTCCTCAATATCCTGCCCTTGTTCCTGTCGAATGTCCTCGGGATCAGGACGAGCATCATCGGCGTAATTGAGGGCGTGGCTGAGGCAACTGCCAGTGTCCTCAAGGTCTTTTCTGGGTGGCTTTCCGACAAACTGCGCGGGAGAAAATGGATTGCCGTGGTAGGGTATGCCATTTCCGCCATTTCCAAGCCATTCTTCTATTTTGCAAACAGCTGGGGCATGGTTGCCGGAGTGCGTTGGGCTGATCGGTTAGGTAAAGGCGTTCGGACCGCGCCAAGGGATGCGCTGGTGGCGGATTCGATTAAACCCTCACAACGGGGGCTGGCTTTTGGCTTTCACCGAGCTGCCGATACGGGCGGGGCGATGATTGGGCTGGTGATCGCTGCTTTGGCGGTCTGGTTTGCGCAATCAAAGGACCTTGCGCTTGGAGAAAGCACGTTTCGCACAATCGTCCTGATCAGCCTGGTGCCGGCAGTCCTGGCAGTGCTCAGTCTTGCGATCGGAGCAAAAGATGTGACCTTGTCTGCAAAGCAATCTGCCCCAAAGATCACGCTGAAAGGGCTTGGAAAGCCCTTCCTTGTGTTCCTGTTGATCGTGGGTTTGTTTGACCTCGGCAATTCATCCGATGCCTTTCTGGTTTTGCGTGCCCAGGAGAGGGGGATGAGCGTGATCGGGATATTGATCATGCTGGCGGCTTTCAACCTGATCTATACGCTGATTTCGGCACCTGCCGGCGGGCTTTCTGACAGGATTGGTCGGCGCAAGATGATCATTGGCGGCTGGCTGGTTTATGGGCTGATCTATTTGGGGTTTGCCCTGGCAAGGCAGACCTGGCATATCTGGGTTCTTTACGTGGTGTACGGCTTTTATTACGGGATGGCGTACGGCACTGCTAAAGCCATGGTGGCGGACCTGGTCACACCGGAACTGCGCGGTACGGCTTATGGGACCTACAATGCGATTTTGGGGATCATTGATTTCCCTGCGTCGTTAATTGCGGGGCTGCTGTGGCAGGGTGTGGGAAAATGGCAGGGATTTGGTCCCGGTGCGCCCTTCCTATTTGGCGCCATTATGGCATTTTTAGCGGCTGTGTTAATGTTCTTCTGGCACCCCAAGAAGCAGATGCAGGAACAAGCCTGAAACCTGACCTGTTTTTGTTAGGGGCATCCGGGGAATGCCTGACGGCTAAAGAAAACCCATCGAACGATTATTCAATAATTGCGCTTTTTGGAGATGAAAATTTTTACCAAAAGGATCATGTGGTAGGATTATGCCCAGCCTAATGATTTGGAGATTCCTTTATGATCAACAAAAAAATCCTTGTAGCCGGCGGTATCTGCATTGATATCACCCCTGACCTCTCATCGGTTCCAGCCGAAAAATTTTTAACTTTGCTTCAGCCCGGAAAACTAATCAGTGCGAAGGGATTGAGCGTCAGCACGGGCGGTGCGGTCGCCAATGTCGGGTTGACCTTGTCCAGGCTCGGCGTTCCCGTTAGGATGATTGGAAAAGTGGGGGATGATCTGTTTGGCATGGCGATGCGCGACATCCTTTCCGGAGAGGTCCCTTCTGCTTATGATGACCTGGTGATCGATTCCAGCAGTTCGACCAGTTACTCCATCATTCTGAATCCCCCTGGATTTGATCGTACTTTTATTCATTCCAATGGGGCGAATGAGGGATTTTATGCCTCCGATATCCCGCTGAAGGCGCTCCAATGGGCGGACTTATTCCAGTTTGGCTATCCATCCCTGATGCGGTCGGTTTACCGGGCTGACGGTGCCGAACTGGTCTCGATTTTGCAGAAAGCACGCCGAGCAGGCTTGAGTACGTCGGTTGATTTTTCATTGCCTGATCCCACCACACCGGCAGGGGAGGTCGATTGGCCGCTCGTTTTGGCAAATTCGCTTCCCCTGGTTGATGTGTTTGTGCCCAGCGTTGAGGAACTCACGTTTTTGCTCAAGCGTGAGACCTATAACCGGATAAACGATGACCCGTCAGCCTCCTTTATTGACCTGGTGACACCGGAACTCTGTTTTGAATTGAGCGAGCAGGTATTGGATTATGGCGTCAAGATTGTGTTGATCAAGATCGGTGAAAGAGGGCTTTATTTACGGACGGCTGGACCGGAATTGTGGAAGAGAGTTGGGCGAGGTCTGGATAGGTTGAATACGGATTGGTACAGTCGGGAATTATGGGCACCTGCCTTTTCTGTGGAGGTGCGCACAACCAATGGTGCGGGTGATGCGGCAATTGCGGGTTTCCTTTCCAGCCTGGTTCAGGGTGTGGATCCGGTTACGGCACTCCAAATGTCCGCAGCGGTTGGTGCTTACAGGGTGGAAGGAAAGGGTCAGGCAGGTGATCTTCCTACCTGGGAAGCAATTTATGAACGGGTGAAAGCAGGCTGGCAAACCTTACCTCTGGACCTGACACCATACCACTGGCAACTGAACCCGACCAACGGCATCTGGCAAAGAGACTGAGCGCAAGCCGGGTGCTGGTGCAAATATGAAAGCCTGAGATTGAAGAACATGAAATTTCCAGACCTGCTGCCGGGCATCTTTTTAAAGAGGATCAACCGGTTTACAGCGCTGATCGAAGTAATGTCGGGGGAAAAGGTTCAAGCCTATGTGCCCACGACGGGGCGGTTGACGGGTGTATTGCGACGGGGTGGACGGGTCTGGTTGGCATCTGCTACAACTCAAAACCGTAAACTGCACTATGACCTGGTTTTGGCTGAATTAGAAGAGGACGGTCTTTGCTCCGTCAATGCAGCCCTGGCAAATCAACTCTTCGAAGAAGCGCTCTTGAATGAAGCCTTGGGAGCATTTCCTTACAAGGTCATCCAACGGGAAGTTTCTTTTGGCGCTAGCCGGTTGGATTTCAGGCTTACTGATCATGACCATGTGTGTTGGGTGGAGGTCAAATCCGTCACCTATGGGCAGGACGGCGTGGGGATGTTTCCGGATGCACCCACGGAGCGTGGACAAAAGCATTTACAAGAACTGGCATCCCTGACAGCGAAGGGGGACCGTGCCAGCGTGGTTTTCATCGCCCAGAGGGGCGATGCGGTCCGTTTTGCGCCTTACAAGGCCATTGATCCCGAGTTTACAGCCATCCTCAAGCAAGTGCATGCACAAGGGGTGGATGCCCGTGCCTACAGGTGTGATGTGAGCCTGGAACGGGTCGAGATCGCCGAGGAGATTCCGGTTGAGCTATAAGAAATTCTTGAATAATTAAGAAATAAATTTGATATAATAAAAATTATTCTTAACATAATCTTTACCCAGTTTCATTTACAGGCAAAACGCGATTGAGTAGAATACTCAGGCTATTTTTTCCAAGTTTTTTGATAATTGAGGAGAAAGCTTTTATGAAAATTTTAATGATTGGTGGAACAGGTCTGATCAGCACGGCTATCAGCCGGCAGTTGATCGCGGAAGGGCATGATTTGACCCTTTATAATCGAGGCAAAACTGAACCCCGACTTCCGAATGCTTATCGCTCTGTCAGGGGAGATCGGAATAATTTTAAGGATTTTGAAGCCCAGATGTCAGAATTGGGCAGTTTTGATGAGGTGATCGATATGGTTTGTTTTCACCCAAAACAGGCTGAAAGCGACATCCGCGCCTTCAAGGGGCGGATCGGGCAGCTTATCTTTTGCAGTACGGTTGATGTTTATACCAAGCCGCCAGCGACCTTTCCGGTGATTGAATCCCATGAACGGAAAGCCCTCTCAGATTATGGACGTGACAAGGCAAGATGCGAAGACCTGTTTATGGCTGCACATGATGAAGGGGATTTCCCCGTGACAATCGTTCGTCCCGCCAGCACCTATGGCGAGGGAGGTGTGATCATTCACACCCTGGGTTGGGGAACCTATTTCCTGGATCGGATGAGTAAGGGATTGCCAATCATTGTCCATGGTGATGGTGATGCTCTGTGGGTTTCATGCCATGTGGATGATGTGGGGCGTGCCTTTGTGAATGCTGTTGGCAACGAGAAAGCCTACGGAAAAGCCTATCATGTGACCGGTGATCAGTGGCAGACGTGGAATCAATACCATCAGCGGTTGGCAGAAGCCATGGGTGCGCCTGAACCGAACCTGGTTCACATCCCGGCTGATTTGCTGATCAGGGCGCTTCCTGATGAGGCAATGACCACCTATCTTAATTTTCAATATACCAATATCTTTGACAACAGTGCAGCAAGGACGGACCTTGGTTTTGAGCAGACCATTGATTGGCAAACGGGTGCCAAACGCACCTATGATTGGTTGGTGGAACATGACCGGATCGATGATTGGAGAAGTTTCCCGCTTTATGATTGCGTTCTTGATGGTTATAAGCAGCAGTCCAATGAACTGATTATCAGTTTATCCAATTTGAATAAACGATAAACAACCAATTCCTTTGACTGTAAAGTTTCTACCTCGGGGGGTAAAAACATCAACAAGCCTGACAATCCTGCATCCTCCAGGTCAGGCTGGATTATTCGATGATCATTTAACGCGAATGAAATTGACCGTCACAGCGGTCATGAATCCATGATAAACTTTGCTCCGTATGAATAAAAAAGCACTGCAAACCCTTGAATACCATAAAATCATCAGCCAGCTGGTGACCTATGCTGATTTTAGCGCATCAGCAGAACTGGCGCTGGAATTACATCCCTTGCCCGATCTCCACGAGGCACGCCTGCGACAGAGGGCAACGCGTGAAGCGCGCCATCTGCTCAGCTTTCATTCTGACCTTTCGGTGGTGAATGCAACCGATATTCGCCCGATGGTTGGGATGGCAAGACGGGAAGGTATTCTCGAACCGGGGGACTACCTGGCAGTGAAAAACACGTTGATCCTTTCACGCAATTTGAAGCGTATCCTGGATAGCATGATCTCAGACACACCGCACCTTTCTGGTCTGGCTGAAGATTTACCGGTTGGTTTAGGGCTGGTTGACCAGATCAGCAAAACGATTTCTGATCGGGGCGAGGTGATGGATTCAGCATCCGAGAAGCTTTCTGAGATTCGACGTGATATGAAAATTACCTATGAGCGGATGATGTCCCGGATGCAGAGGTATATCTCTGACCCGGGTACAGCCCGTATGCTGCAAGAACCGATCATCACACAACGTAACGGTCGGAACGTCATTCCTTTGCGGGCAGAATTTAAGGGAAAGATCAAAGCGGTAATTCACGACCAATCTTCATCAGGGGCGACTTTGTTCATAGAACCCCTGGCTGTGGTTGAGTGGAACAATCAGTATCGTGAACTGGAACTGGCAGAGCGGGATGAGATTCGCCGGATCCTAGCATCACTCAGTCAGATGATCGCTCAGCATGCGGATGAACTGAACCGGATGGTTGCGGCAATTGCTGAACTTGACCTGGCTTTGATGTGTGCTCGCTTCGCTGAGGATTTGAACGCGTCTGAACCTGAACTGGTGCCATTTCGTCAGGAAGAGGAAAATCACCCGGGAAGTACCATCCGTTTGTTTCAAGCCCGTCATCCCTTGCTGGACCCCAAACATGTGGTCCCGATCGATGTGGATCTGGATCGATCGACATATGCCCTGGTGATCACCGGCCCGAACACAGGTGGGAAGACAGTCACACTCAAAACGATTGGCTTATTGGTGCTGATGGCGCAATCCGGTCTGCAAATCCCGGCTCGATCGGGTTCAACCCTATCCATTTTCAAAGATGTATTTGCGGATATTGGTGATGAGCAATCTATTGAGCAATCCCTGTCAACCTTTTCTGGGCATGTCACCAATATTGTGGGTATACTCCACCAGGCAGATTCAGAAACGCTTGTCCTTTTGGATGAACTGGGCGCGGGGACAGACCCGCAGGAAGGTTCTGCCCTTGCCCGGGCTGTGATGAGCCATTTGCTTGAGCGCAAGATCACCAGCATGATCGCCACCCACTATCCTGAGCTGAAAGCCTATGCGCACAATACACCCGGTGTCCGGAATGCCAGCGTTGAGTTTGACCTCAAAACCCTGAAGCCGACCTATCACCTGACGATCGGGCTGCCAGGTCGGTCCAATGCGCTGTCCATTGCCGAACGTTTAGGTTTGCCAGAGAGCATCATCCAGGCTGCCCGGGCAGAGATCAATCCCACTGATCTGCGTGCTGAGGATCTGCTGGATGAGATTCATCGGCAGCGTGACATGGAGCGGCAGGCTCGAATAGCTGCGCAGGAAGCACAGTCGGAAGCTGAAGCTTTACGTGATGAGCTCGCGAAAAGATTGGATCGAATCGAAGATGAACGCTATGCCCTGCTTGAACGATCTCGGCAGGAGGCTGAAGCCTCGCTAAACGCGCTGCAAGAAGAGATCGAATTGCTGCGAAGCAAGCTAGCAAAGGCAAGGCAGCCTCTTGAAGTTGTTGATGAAGTGGAAGAGGTCGTCACATCTCTGGCAGAGGAGGTTGCAGAGCCAATTCTTCGCAAGGAACCTGCCAAACCCGTTCGCCCTCCAAAAGGTCCGTTGAAGCTGGGCGAGAAAGTCCATTTGCGCTCTATTGATCAGGATGGCGTTTTAACTGCGATCGGTGAAGATGAGCTTGAAGTTCAGGTTGGGGTATTGCGGGTTCGGGCTCGGCGGTCTGATGTGGTGCGCAAAGGAGAATCCGCTGAAAAACCTGAAGAGAACAAACCCAGAGCACCCAAAAGTGGAATTACTTTGCCCGCAACCCAGGATTCGCCGGGTATTGAGCTGGACATGCGCGGTCAGCGGGTGGATGAAGGCTTGGATATGTTGGATCGTTACATCGAAAAAGCTTACCTGGCAGGGTTACCCTATGTCCGCATTATTCATGGTAAAGGCACCGGTCGGCTTCGTGATTCTGTGCGAGAGGCTTTGAACAATAATCCACATATTCGAAGCTTTGAGGGCGGGGAACAAACGGAGGGCGGTGAGGGTGTGACCGTTGTCCATTTAAAAACAAGTTAGAGGCATGAAAAGAACCGATAGTGCCTGCTCCTCATCTCCCTTTGGCATTATCGGTTCTTTTGCACATGAGCCCCTAATTCACGTGCCCAAGCGCATTGTAAACTTCAGTATAAGAAGTTTAGCACAGCACCGTTACCAAAACGTGGACACGATTCAGGGGGTGAACTGACCTGATTCCCAACCCTGCCTTGCCTTTATAAAAAGATCTTTGAGAGGCTCGGATTGCGTATGTTCCTGGATTTCATCAATCAAAGCTGTAAGCATAGATTGGTATTCAAGGGGCATTTTTCTGTTTTGAGCCTGATACATCTGACTCATTATTCGAAAACCATTTATCTGAAGCCAAACATGTCCAATCTCCTTGCTTTCAGCAAGAAATTCTTTGAGGATCTTATCTGTGACAGCATATCTTTTTTGGGCAAGGTGGATGGATGCCTGTCCGAGTTTACTAATGGTTAATTCGTATTTTAGATGCTTTTCCTTGGCAATAGCACAAGCCTGATCATTGTTTTTTGCTGCCGATGAGAAATCACGCTCAATTGTGTCACAAAGTCCCAATACACACAATGCGAAAGACTGAAGATGACTCATCTCATGGGTTTGAGCTGTTTTAATCACATTCCCTAAGGTTTCCCTTGCTTCAGAAAGCTGCCCAAGATCAGCCAGTAGATATGCCAGATGGATTTCATTTTGCAAACGCTGTGGAAAGGATGATAGATATCCAGACCGAATTTGAGCCATCCGGTAAAACTGGAAAGATCTCACAGGATCGTAAAGAGCCTGGAAAATATCACCAAGCAATGAATTTGCGTTCACAACCGTGTACATGGTTCCATTCTTTTGACCTAATTCTTGGGCTTCGATGGCTGAGACATAAGCTGTATCCAGATCACCTTTTATGAATTTCACCTGGCTGTAAAGGATCAGGAAAATCTCATAAATAAATTCATTCTTGAGATCCTGGGTGAGTTCCATTCCCTTTAATGCATAACGTTCAGCATCAGAATATTGTCCTGATAATTGGTAGGTGTGGGATAGCATGAGGTAGGCATGTATTTGGTCAAATAGCTTTAACCTTGGGATATCATAGCTATAAATGATTTGGGCGTATTCAAGTGCCCTGGCAGCTTCTCCCCTGGCATAATAAGTCATACCGGTCATCAGTTTTGCATAAAAAGCCAGCGCCTCCTTTTCCGGCGTTTTTTCTTTACCTAATGAATTTATGATCTCTTGGGCTTTTTGCAAAGATTCAATTGTTTCATCAAATTTATTCATCCACCAAAAATAATTACCCTGGCGCAAAAATGCGTGGATCAAGGTCGTCCGTTCATCAGTGCGTTCAAGGTTTATTATCGCTTTAGTAATAAAATCAAGACTCAACTCGAAATCTAACTGTAGGAAGCAAACGTTTGCCAGTGACATTTGTGAAACGCCGATCATAAGGGGATTTTGATATTTCTCTCCGATAAATTGTAATTTGAGTGCAATTTGTTCCAGCAAATCCCTTTGATTGGCTTGGTAGGCAAATTCCCCCCATTGTTTGTAAAGAAGATAAATATCATGAACCTTGATGGTCCCCTCAGGGGCGGTCTGAGTGAGCTTTTCTGCCTGTTGAAATTCTTTCACTGCATTTTCAATTGCACCGATAACCCAGGAATGATTGGCTGCTTTCAATAACCACCGGAATGCATTCAGATGATCATCACTTGCTAAATAGTGTTGGGCAATAATTGCAGCTTTTGTATCAGGATCTGTCTCGGATTCCAAATGGATAGCTGCCTGGTGATGAAGTAATTGAACACGGGTTGGTGTTGCCTCCGTTAGAACCACCTCTCGCAGCTTTTCATGTGTAAATTGAAGATTCTTTTGATATTGGTTGTTGCTTTGTTGTGCATGGATCATTCCAGCGTGGATCAACTTATCAATGGTTCCTGTCTCGGTTGATGATTCCATGGGGGTGATCTTGGCTAAGGTATCCAGAGAAAAGGAATTCCCCAGAATTGCTGCACATAGCAATGTATGTCTTGATTCATCGTCGAGCCGATTCAGGCGTTTTCGAAAAATCGCACGGATGCTTTCAGGTATGGGTAAACCGCTTGCAAGGGACATCTTTTCACTATCGTCAGATAATTCCTGGATCGCACGAATAATTTCAAGCGCAAGCAAGGGGTTCCCATTTGTTTCCTGGTAAAGCTGAGAAAGTATTGGAGGTGCTGGCAGCGTGCCTACAACCTCATTTGCGAGGAGCGCCAATTCACTGGGCAAAAAGCCCTTGAGGGTGATCTGATGGACGGAATAATTACGATGAAGATGTCCTAATAGAATGTCCAGATCTCGGCTTCTTTCTTCTGGGCGGTAGGCTATGATCAATAATCCATTTTCTTTAAAAAAGTTGTGAGACACAATGTACGAAATTAATTGTGTTGTCTGCTTGTCTGCCCAATGTGCATTATCCAGCAAAAACAGCATCCTGCCATGCCTTTGTGCAGTCAGACGCAGCAGGTGAAGCACAGCATCAAATAAGTATTGATTTTCTGATCCAGTGTGTGCAAATTGAGCATCTTTGATATCTGTTCTAATCTCTGTCAGCTCAGGCATAATAAGTCTCAATTGACTTACCCATATGAGATCGAGATCACGCCAGATTTCTTCAGAGATGTGATTGCGAAGAGCGTGGATGATAGGGGAAAAGGGGAGGGAGTTTTCCATATCGAGTGCGGGCGCTACGATCAAAGATGGCGTTGGCATCATCGTTTGGAACAATTCCTGAACTAACCGTGTTTTCCCAATTCCCAACTCTCCCCGAATAGTGACCAATCCCCCTTTTGCAAAGCAGTTTTGTAATTCATCGAGCTCTGCTTTTCGTCCTATTAATTTAAGTTGCATGGTAAGGGCAGAAGGCCATTTTCTTTGGTTTTGATCATCGCCTTGATTTATTTGGATTTGGGCATACTGGAATTTTGAAAGAATAACATCTGGCAGTGGGGCATTGAACTCCCTCTCATAAATGGTTTCCAGCATGTCACAATAATCAATAATTTCCTGGTGGTGACCAAGTCTGAGCATTAGGTCAAGAATTTTCAAATGGAGCTCGGTGCTTAATAAATCTATAGATGATAACTTAATAAACAGCTCAAGAGCTGCCTCAAGTTTTCCAGCAGCAAGGTAATGGTCAGCAAGTCTCCTGAGGAGAACGCGGCGATAGTAGCCTAATTTCCAATGCCAACCCTGACGCCAGTGTTCAAATTCGGGATAGGTTGAGAGATCGTCGCCGCCGATGAAGGTGTCTCCATGCCACATTGCCAATGCTTCTTGAATTTGATCAACAATCTGCTGGGGCAGAGCGTTCTTATCCTGGTAGGTTGATAAAATGTGATGCAGGTTGAGAAATTTAAATTCAAACTCAAAGACATCGATCTGGTAATTTTTTGCACCAAGCCATACCTGGTCGAGATCAGTTATTATCCAATCGGGATCAGGGAGCTGCTTCCGCAAGCGGGAAAGTGCTGTACGCAGTGCACCGCGCTGGTCGATATGTTCTTCGTTCGCCCAGAAGATGTCGATAAGGGTGGTTCGGCTAATAGGACGATGTTCGACGGTAAGGAAGTACAGAATGGCGCGCTCAATGCGTCTTTTTAACCTCAATGGTTGACCTTGATAGGATATTTCAACAGGTCCTAAGAGACTAATCTTTATTGGTGAGGAGCCCATGATTAATTAATCATACCTTATATTGTGTTTCTCCTATTTAAAGGATCACCATCAGGGCAGGTAGAACAAAAAAGCCCACCTGCATTGTGGTGAGCTTTGTCGTTTATTAAGGTGCCGAAGGTGGGAATCGAACCCACATGCCCGAGGGCACACGATTTTGAGTCGTGCGCGTCTGCCTATTCCGCCACTTCGGCTATTTGAATCATTATTTTAACCTTTACCTCGAGTTAGGTCAAGCAGCATCTCATAGGGGAAGCTCATTAATGCCTTATCCAAACCCCCTTTGGGGCGGGATGGTGGCACGCCGAAGGCGTGACGGATGAGGGAATATGTGCCTTACAAGAAACAACAACTGAAAAAGAATGCTCAGAATCTGGTTTGGAGTATTCCCAAAGATGAGCGGTATCTCAAATACAATTTCATAAAAAGTATTTCGCGCAGATGAACCGCGAAAAGCGATTTGCAATCACGTTGCTGACACATTCACATTTTACGCATCCGCAAAATGTTCATTTTGCTATATTCTCGGGTATGATTGGGATGCTGTATAAATAATTCAGCACCTCTTTCTTTGGTGCTGCAATCGATGGAGTAAGACATGCAATTAGGTATCATTGGTTTACCACAATCCGGTAAGACAACGCTATTCAATGCACTAACGCGGGGCGATCGCCCAACGGAAATCAGCGGCGGCAGGGTTGAAGTGCATACGGCTGTTGTTGATGTCCCCGATGGACGGATTGACCAATTGGTGAAGATCTTCGTACCTAAAAAGGTTGTTCACGCAAAAGTTGCTTATGCGGATATCGCCGGTTTGGAAGGTAAAGCATCTGAAAAAGGGATTTCAGGTCCCCTTCTCAATACGCTCTCTCAAATGGACGCGTACATCCATGTTGTGCGTCACTTCAACAACCCCAGAGTGCCCCATTCCGCCGGAAGCGTGGATCCGCAACGGGATTTTATTGACATGGAAACAGAGCTGATCCTCAATGACCTCATCCTGGTTGAACGGAAATTAGCCCGTTTGGATGAAGAACTCAAGCGCGGCGGCTTGGGCCGCGACAAAGGATTGGTTGAACGCGAATCAGAACTTTTCAACAAGCTGCACCAACTTCTGTCTAATGAGATCCCCATACGGAATGAAATTCTGACAGAGGACGAAGAAAAGATGCTCTCCAGCTACGGTTTATTGAGCCGTAAACCCCAGCTGGTGGTGATTAATCAATCAGAAGACCAGGACTCCATCGAATTGAAAGCGCCCTTTGCCAACACAAAAGTGATTTGCATGCTGGGTAAACTGGAAATGGATATTGCACAATTACCCCCGGATGAAGCCGAAATTTTCCTGCAGGAATATGGGATTGAAGAACCCAGCTTGAATCGTTTCATCCGTTTGTCCTTTGATCTTTTAGGGCAGCTCTCATTTTTTACGGCGGGAGAGAAGGAAGTGCATGCCTGGACGGTCTCCCAGGGAGCAAATGCCCAGGAAGCTGCCGGTGCGATCCACTCGGATATGGAAAAGGGATTTATCAGGGCAGAAGTTGTTGCCTGTCAGGACTTGATCGAGTTGGGCGGTTTTGCGGAAGCCCGACAGCACGGAAAACTCCGCTTGGAGGGGAAGAAGTACATCGTCCAGGATGGGGATGTGCTAACGATTCGGTTCAATATTTAAGTTCCAAAATTTTTAGGTTCCCTTCGTTGACGCACCTCATGGCGAACGGTAGAATCGAGAATTATGACTGATCTGCTGAGTGAACTTAACCCACAACAGCAACAAGCCGTTGCTGCGCCTCCTGGCCCAGTGCTGGTTTTGGCCGGTCCCGGTTCAGGTAAGACGCGCGTACTGACCTATCGGATTGCTTATCTTATCGCAGCGCTTGGTGTTCCTCCTTACCAGATCATGGCAGTCACCTTTACGAATAAGGCTGCCAGGGAAATGGGCAGCCGGGTTGATCATTTATTACGGGGAAAAACAGATGGACTCTGGTTGGGTACCTTCCATGCAATTTGTGGTCGGATCCTCAGACGGGAGGCAAATTTTCTACCCGTTAATCAGAATTACGTCATTTTTGATGCGGATGACCAGCTGACTTTGGTCAAACGTGTGATCAAAGAAAAAGGAATAAACGACAAGGATTACCGTCCAGATGTGGTGTTAAATAAGATCAGTAAGGCGAAAAATGATTTACTGGGTCCGGATGATTATCCCATTCTCAGCTTCCGCGATGAGGTCATCAAGGAAATTTACCATGGATATCAGAAATACCTGGTGGGGAGCAATGCCATGGACTTTGATGATATGCTCCTGTATACCGCAAAATTGCTCGAAAACCACCCCGATTTGAGGGAGAAATATGCCCATCGTTTTCGCCACATCCTTGTCGACGAATTTCAGGACACCAATCTCGCACAGTATTATTTGCTTCAGAATCTTGCTTCAGTTCATCAGAATATTTTCGTCGTTGGTGATGAGGATCAATCGATTTACCGATGGCGAGGGGCTGATTACCACAACGTTGAGCGCTTTATCCATAAGTATCCACACGCAAAAAAGATCTTGCTTGAGCAAAATTATCGATCCACACAGACGATTTTAAACGTTGCGATGGCTGTGATTGATGAAAATCCAAATCGCACGGAAAAAGCCCTGTTTTCTGATCGCGGCAAAGGTGCACTTGTAAATTATTATGAGGCGAATGATGATCAGGAAGAAGCAAGCTACGTGGTTGAAACTATTGGAAGGCAGGTCATGCTGGGGCAGGCAAAGGAGTCTGATTTTGCGATCATGTACCGCACCAATGCGCAATCCCGTCTGCTGGAGGAGGCATTCCGGCGGGCGAATATGAGTTACCGGTTGGTCGGTGCGCAGCGCTTTTACGGTCGGCGTGAAGTGAAGGATGTGATCGCGTTCCTCAAGCTGATCTATAATCCCCAGGATGAAGTCAGCCTGGCACGGGTCATAAACCTGCCTCCGCGCGGCATTGGGTCGGTCACTCTTGAAAAATTACAGGGATTGGCTTCACAGACCGGATTGAGCAGCGGGAAAATCTTGCTTTTGCTGGGATCGCCAGAAGGTACTGCCTATGTATCACAATTGGGGCGGTCCGCGGATCGTTTGATGTCCTTTGGGAAATTGCTGTCCGTTTGGCGTGAGCATGCTGACCAGCTTTCTTTAGGTGATTTGTTCGATCAGGTGATCCTTGATACGGGGTATGAATCCTTCATCAAAGATGACAGCGATGACTTACTCGATCGCTGGGCGAATGTGCTTGAGCTTCGGAATGTGTTGTTAGAATATGAGGATCGTGGACTGGGCGAATTTCTCGAAGCCATGGCGCTGGTTGCCGACCAGGATACTCTACCTGAAACCATCGATGCGCCAACGATGATGACGCTCCACACTGCAAAGGGATTGGAATTTACCCAAGTGTTCGTTATCGGGCTGGATGAATATTATTTACCCCACAGCCGCTCTATGGACGACCCCGAAGAGATGGCTGAGGAGCGGCGGTTATTCTATGTCGGCCTGACGCGAGCAAAAGACCGGCTTTACCTGGTCAGAGCGACCAGGCGGCGCAGCCCATATGGCAGTTATGAGACCATGCAGCCGTCGCGCTTTCTGGAGGCCTTACCTCGCGAATTGATCAGTGGGCATATTAAAAGCCCTTATGAACGCCGAAATCATTATGAGCGGAGCATGTATCAATGGGACCAGACTTATGTGCCAGCCCAGAGTCGTAAATCCTCTCCGCCCCCTAAAGCACGTGTGCAGGCGTTTTTCCCCGAGATGCGCGTGGTTCATCCCGTCTATGGTGAAGGGATTGTGCGGAACAGCCGTCTTGAGTATGGTGATGAGACGGTGGAGGTTTATTTTGAGGGTTTGGGGCTGAAGGCGCTGGTGGCATCTATGTCCAGCCTCGAGATCCTTGAGGATTAAAAATCCGTGTTGGAGAAAAGATCCACAAGAAAATACGCTTTCTTGATTGCAGGTTTTGTCCTGCTGATCGGGAATGCCTGTCGGCTGACCTCCCCAACACCGGCTTCCTGGTCCGCCACACCATCAGCAGAGGTACTGGCTCGGACGGAAACAGCAGCAGCACGATTTCAGAAGACAAACGTCGTTGAGCTGAATGAAACCTTCATCGCTTATTACCTGACAGCAACCGTACAGGAAGCGACCTCAACACCCAAGCCGCAGCCCACCAAAGAAGCATCAAGCGCAGGTCCCTGGTTAGCTTTCACCGAAAAAGAAGCCGGGATCGTTCACGCCTATGAAGTATCAACGGGAGAAATGGTCCATATCGAGCTCCCCAAACCCATTTATGACGATCTTCGGCGAGCGCAAATTCCCGATGGAAGACAGGTTTATTTACGAGCAGGCTCACCGCTCAACACGGATGAGTTAGCCCTCTACCGGGTTGACCTGACCTTTGGAGAAATCGTAAAAATCAATACTTTGCTCTCGATTGATCTCCAACGCCGATTGGTCAATCAGAACGGGACACGGGCGCCGGAGACGCTGGCGGCGGTGACAAGACCGGATGGAATCGCCTGGTCACCGACAGGGCGATATCTTGCTTTTACGGCTGCGTTGGATAACAATTCCAGCGATCTATACCTGTTTGATACTGTGAACAACAGGGTGGAACGGCTCAACGGTCTTTATACGCATAATGCCACCCCCTTTTGGTCACCAGGTGGAAACTGGCTTGTTTCGCAGGAACTTGGCGAGGATGATCTGGGAACAGGTAAACGGTCTGAAAATGTGACAGTTCTGCGTGTGCCTGGTTATGATGACCAGATTTCACTTTACCTGCCTGATCGTGAAAGTGTGGGTGAGGTGTTTGTGGGATGGTTGAACGCGCAGCAATTCATCAGTTATTCCCAAACCTCAGATGGACCTCAGAATCTGCGTTTGATCCACGTGGAAAACCAAAACATAAAAATGATCTTCGCAGATCGTTTTCGTCAGGCTGCTTTTGATCCGGTTTCAGGATGGCTGACCTTTATCCTGAACGAAGAGCTTGCATTAGAAGCGGGGTTAACTGCAGGTGTCTATCTGCAAGTTCCGGATCAGGCTGAATACCGGTTGGTGCGGGCAGGTGATTGGATGAATTTGGCTTTTGAACCGGGCGGTATGTTCATCGTAAAAGGTTCATCCGGGGTGTTTGCTTTCAGTTCAGATGGAGATGAGCTGTATTTGCCGCGCGAGCGTAATCTGCAAATGTCCCCACTGGGCAACTGGATGATTGCCTGGGGGGATGGCACAGACGGGGAAACGGGTGCGCGATTGTATCAACCCCCAAACGATCGATCATTGCAAGCCTTAACAAATAAACCCGTTGAGGGTGCCTTGTGGCAGCCTGATTCAAAGGGATTATTTTTGCTGAGCGATGGTGCAATCTATCATCTTGAATTCCCGGGATTGGATATGGTTGAAATTATCGGTGGGATTTCATCTATGTCTCCCCACGAGTGGATTTGGGTGGAGTAGACTTTACTTTAAAATCCATCGATTTGAGATGCCCCCTAAAACCGACTATAATTAGACGATATGACACATTCACTGACTGTTCCAGAAAAAGTTGCCATACTGGCGCATCCAGATATCCATAAAGCCTTGGATATCGCGAATGAAGTTAGCGATTTTATGAAAAATGAAGGATTGGAAGCGGAAAGCGGCTCTCTGTATGATGAATCCCTTCGGCAGGCTGTTCAGGAGAGGGCGTTTGATTTGCTGATCGCCCTTGGCGGGGACGGCACAGTCCTCCGTGCCGGACATTTGTGCGCCCCGGTTGATGTCCCATTATTGGGGATCAATATCGGTCGCTTTGGCTTTCTGGCTGAATTGAATCGCGAAAACTGGCGCAATATCCTTCCGAAGCTCTTAACAGGGGATTATCGCTTTGAGGAACGGATGATGCTGAATGCCTATTGTGTGCGGGTTGGTGAGAAGCAAAGTGCTTTTGATGTGATCAATGATGTGGTGGTGGCACGCGGTCAATATGTTCGCCCAATCGAAATTGAAGCGTTTTTGGATGGGGCAGAATTGTTCCATTACATGGCGGATGGCTTGATTGCATCAACCCCGACCGGATCCACAGCGTATGCGTTGGCTGCTGGGGGACCGATTTTGCCGCCTGAGATCAGGAATATCCTGCTGATGCCAATTGCACCGCACCTCTCGGTGGATCGAGCGGTTGTGCTTTCAGAAGGCGCCTCGGTTTTTATCAAGGTAAAAACCAAGCACGAGGCTGTGGTCAGCATGGATGGGCATGAACCTGTACATCTCGCCAGTGGCGATGGTGTTCAACTCCAGGCACACAAAAAATCTCTTATTATGGTGCGGTTTGAAGATCCCGGCTATTTTTATCGCAACCTCGCTTCTTATATGGAGCAAAACCCGCTGTTTAAAATGAAAACAAATGACTGAACAAATGGATAACGAACCTTCTTCACAAAACCAAAAAATTACACTTCGCTGCAGCAAGTGCGGAAGACCGATCACACCTCAAGAAGCCATTCTGACGCCTACCGGCTATCGCTGTCCGGATTGCGTTCGAAAGCAGCAAAAAGTATTTGACACCAGCCAACCCCTGGATTATTTTCTGGGTTTCATCATCGCCCTGATCCTATCACTTATAGGCAGTTTTGTCGTCCGGGCAATTGGCTTCTTTACCGTTCTATTAGCACCAGCAGCAGGCGTTGCCATTGCCGAAGCCGTCCGTTTCGTGATCAAGAAAAGGCGCAGCAATCGTTTGTTTAGGGTTGTCAGAGTTGGGATTGTCCTTGGCGGTCTGCCCCTGATTTTGATCATCGGGATCAATTTTATATTGGGTCTGGGGGCAGGATCCTTCAACCTTTTCAGTCTATTACCCCTTGCATATCAGGTGCTTTACCTGGTGTTGGTAGTTCCATCCGCCCATTATCGCCTCTCAGGCAAGCGCCGTCTTTAAGGAGTCTCATAGAAATCATCCATGTTAACTGAATTACACATCAAGAATTTTGCGATTATTGAGCAGTTAGATCTAAATTTTGATCATGGCTTGGTGATCTTTACAGGTGAGACAGGCGCGGGAAAATCCATCATCCTGGATGCGCTTGAGGCAGTTCTGGGTGGACGGGCAGATACGACGACGATTCGTACCGGGGATGATTTGGCGATGATCGAGGCAACTTTTCGGTTGGCACCTGAGATCAAGTTACAAGTGCTTGATCTGCTTATGTCAGAATCCCTGCAGGATGACGACAGCGAGGACTTCATCACGCTTGCCCGTGAGGTGAGGCTTGAGGGACGCAACATTGCGCGGATCAACGGGCGCACAGTCACAGCTGCCCTGCAGCGAGAAGTTGGTTCATATCTTGTGGATATCCATGGGCAATCTGAGCATCTTTCACTCTTGCACGTCCGCAATCATTTGCATTTATTAGATAGCTATGCGGATGTGGGAACGTCCTTGTTAGTGTACCGAGGATTTTATGAGCAGCTTCGCAAAGTGCGGAAGGAATTGGCATCTGCACGCCAAACTGAGAAAGAAGCTGCCCGCAAAACGGATATGCTCACCTTCCAGATCCAGGAGATCGATGCTGCCAAGTTGACGCCAGACGAGGAAGATAATTTGAAGCAGGAACGGATTCGCCTGGCAAACGCTGAAAGCCTGGCAAAATTTTCCCAGACGGCTTTGATGCTGATTGAGGAAGGTGCGCAGGATGTGCCTGGGATTAGTGAATTGCTCGGGGAAGTGGTGGAATCCCTCCGCAGCCTTTCAAAGATCGATTCAACAACCGAATCGTTTTATGAACGGACGGAATCCAGTTTGGCAGGATTACAGGACTTGGCGCTGGAGTTGCAAGACTATGGGGAGTCAATCGAGTTCAACCCCAATCTGCTCAACAGAATTGAAGAGCGGATTGACCTGATCAACAACCTCAAACGCAAGTACGGAAATACGATCGAGGAAATTCTTACCTTTGGTGAAAAAGCCCGGATGGAGCTGGACGCCATCACCCATTTGGAGGAGCGTCTTGAAGAACTGGAAATCCAGGAGAAGGAGCTTCTTGAGAAGTGTGCCGACGCAGCACAGGATCTCAGTCAGAAGCGCAGTGCAGCAGCGGATCAGCTCAGCCGGCAGGTTGAAGTCGAATTGGATGACTTAAAAATGGCGGAGGCACGCTTCAAGGTTTCGATGGATGTTCGATCTGATGCCTCCGGTCTGCCGCTAGAGTCTGGTGACAGAGTTGCTTTTGATGCAAATGGTTACGACCAGGTGGAATTTTCCGTGGAGACCAACCCCGGAGAGGGATTCAAGCCGCTTGTCAAAGTTGCGTCGGGTGGTGAGACCTCCCGGATGATGTTGGCTTTGAAGAATGTGCTGGCCAATGCAGACCAGGTGCCTACCCTGATCTTTGATGAGATCGATCAGGGCATTGGCGGAAGGGTGGGCTTTGTGGTAGGGGAGAAGCTGTGGAATCTATCCCGTCAGCACCAGGTGATGTGCATCACCCACCTCCCGCAACTGGCGGGATTTGGTGATCAGCATCTGAGCGTCACCAAGGAAGTGGTGGATGGGCGAACGCTTACCCAGGTGATTTCACTGGAAGATGAAGAACGACGCCACGAGCTGGCGCAAATGCTCGGTCCTGTTAGTGAGGGTACATTAAAATCCGCAGATGAGATCATGCAGACGGTTCATAATCGTAAGCAATCTGGCTGAATCAGTTTGAGATTATCGCCTTTTGAATGAGACTCTCACTAGGCTATTTATCGGTTAAAATTACTTATCAGCCCTAAACATGGGAATTATTTGTTGGAAACTGGGAAGGAGATCAAATGCCAAAATTAAGTGAAGTTTTAGCAGTGATATTAGGTGGCGGGGCAGGAAAACGGCTGTATCCTTTGACCATGATGCGTTCAAAGCCGGCTGTCCCAATTGCCGGGAAGTACCGATTAATTGATATTCCGATCAGCAACTGCATCAACTCAAATATCTATAAAATTGCTGTCCTGACCCAATTTAATTCCGTTTCGCTGCACAGGCACATCACCGGCACCTACAACTTTGATTCTTTTCATACAGGTTGGGTGCAAATCTGGGCTGCAGAGCAAACCATGGAGCGGATGGAATGGTACCAGGGTACAGCTGATGCAGTACGCAAACAAATACTTGAGATCCAATCTTCACGAGCTTCCTATGTATTAATCCTTGCGGGTGATCATCTTTACAGCATGGACTATACAAAGATGGCGGAATTCCACTGGGAGAACAAAGCGGATATCACGGTTGCCGTACAGCCGATCGAGCGCGAAAGTGCCTCACGGTTTGGTTTGTTGAAACGGGATGAACAGGGCAGGATCAGGGATTTTGCTGAAAAGCCCAAAGACCCCCAAATCTTGGACGATTTTATCACCCGGGATGACCCCGATAAGCCTTACCTGGCATCGATGGGGATTTACTTTTTCAACATCCAAATGCTGGTTGATATTTTATCCCTCAAGCAAGGCGGGGAAGATTTTGATGATTTTGGTTATGACATCATCCCGTACTGTGTCAGAGAAAATTGCCGTGTTTTCGGTTATGAATTTTCTGGCTATTGGCGTGATATCGGAACCATTCGTTCTTTTTATGAAACCAACCTGGACCTTGCCACCCGGAAACCAAGTTTTGATATCTTTGATCCTAACCATCGTGTTTATACCCATGCACGGTTTTTACCCGGCTCATGCTTGTCCGATTGTCACCTGAATAATGTGCTGATCGCTGAAGGCTGTCGGATTGATAAAACAACGGTTGATCATTCCGTGATTGGCTTACGCAGCATCATCAAGAGTGGAACTCGGATCAAGGATTCTGTGCTGATGGGTGCAGATTACTACGATGAATCGGGAAGTATTCCGATTGGGATCGGTGAAAATTGCGACATTGAAGGCGCGATCGTGGATAAGAACGTTAGGATGGGTCAGGATGTAAAAATCAAACCATTCCCGCTCGGAACGGAAATTGAAACCGATGCCTACGTAGTGAAAGATGGCATCGTTGTCATTCCAAAACATACTGTGTTACCATCCGGCACCTATATCGGTCCAGAAGCATAAGCAGTCCGGGTATTGCGCTTGGAACCGGTATAAGAGATTGATCGATCTGCATGATCTTATCGATTTTCATGATCGAGATCATTGCCCCATGCCGGATATTGAAAATAAATTAGAACATACCCCCGGATCTTGAAAGATCAGTATTAAAACCATGCAAACTTATTACGATTGTTACCCTTGTATCTTGCGGCAAGCGATTGAAGCCACCCGAATGACCGGTGCCACCACTGAGCAGACCCGGTATATTATTCAGCAAACCTTGGAAACACTAAAACACATCCATGATGGGGCTACGCCGCCGGAGATTGGTGCCCGGGTGCATGAACTCGTGCGGCAAATGGTGGGTAGTGATGATCCCTACTTATCTGTGAAAAGAGAAGCCACAGATAAGGCATTGGGCATGGTGGCAGACCTGCAGCAAATCATCGATGATTCTGACGATCCATTTTTGACGGCACTCCGCATCAGCATCGCCGGCAATATTATGGATTTTGGACCCAATCCCGCTTATGACCTTTGGGGTGTTGTGATGCGGGTGTTGAAGCAAGCACCTGCGCTTGATGAAACGCAAGCCCTGAGGGAAAGTTTGGATCACGTGGATTCGGTTTTGTTCATTGCTGATAACGCTGGCGAGACGGTTTTTGATCGGCTCTTCATTGAACAGATCCCCAAACCGGTCACCTATGCTGTCCGGGGTGGCCCGGTGATTAATGATGCAACCGTCGAAGATGCGATCCGGGCGGATATCGATAAGGTTGCAGAAATTATTGATACAGGTGTGCGTTTCCCGGGCGTGGTACTCTCAGAAAGCAGTCCTGAGTTTCAGGAAAGATTCAAATCTGCCCCCCTAATTTTGGCAAAAGGAATGGGGAACTATGAGACACTGTCCGATGTCACTGCCCCTATTTATTTTCTATTTCAGGTGAAATGCCCGATCGTTGGCAAGGATGTTGGAGCCGGGGTTGGCGATATCATCATCAGCCGGCATACCTGATTGAATTTGAACAAAAACGTGTTTGAATTATTGATAAAACCTTAGATTATCTATGGTTTTTTTCAGGTGAATGAAGTAAAGTTTAGAGTGTGATCCGCGTTGGTTGCGGATATATATTTGTTAGCACGTTCATAGATCATTAACATTGTTTGATGACGACCAAACAGTACATAAACTGGGTCGATGCCTTCTGCCTTCAGGGTCGGCGCAAACTGCAGACTCCCATTTGATGACAAAGTAAGAACCTGTCAAAATCCCTATGATATATTAGTTTCATTATTGCGAGTATTCTTACCGGGTTGTGAAGGGTGCGGAGAAGCAGTCCAGATATTTGTTATTATTAGAAATTGGAGATCGGTTAAAATAATTGACTGAATGATGTCTTTTAGATATGGATCGTTTATTATTTATTGTCTTAGCAGGAAGTTCATATTTTTGTTTTGAATAAGGAGAAATATTTATGGTTCCATGGTATATGAAAAATAATGAAAAAATCTTTGAAGAACTTGAGACCTCGTCCAATGGTTTGAGTTCCTCAGAAGTTGAAAAACGCCAGGAAAAATATGGCCCCAATGAACTCGAAGAAAGGGGTTTACGCAGTCCATGGGTCGTTTTGTTGAGCCAGTTTACAGAAATTATGGTGATCATATTGTTGGTCGCTGCGGTTATTTCATTTTTAATCGGAGAAACAACCGATGCGATCATGATCCTGATCATTGTGATTCTGAATGCTATTCTTGGCTTTACCCAGGAATATCGTGCTGAAAAAGCGATGGAAGCCTTGAAAAAGCTGTCTGTTCCGACGGTTAGGGTGCGTCGGGATGGGCAGGTGAAGGAGGTTGAGGCTGCCGGCCTTGTTCCTGGTGACGTGGTTTTATTCGAAGCAGGTGACCGCGTTCCTGCGGACTGTCGAGTGATCGAATCAGTGAACCTTCGGGCGGAAGAAGCCGCACTCACAGGCGAATCGGTTCCTGTTGATAAAACTGATAAACATCTGGAAGGCGATAACTTGCCCTTAGGAGATCGAAAGAATATGGTCTTTATGGGCACAGCCATTACTTACGGTCGCGGTGCTGCTGTTGTGGTGGACACCGGGATGAAAACAGAGTTGGGCAATATTGCCGATATGCTTCAGCAAGTTCACGAAGAAAAAACACCTCTGCAGCGCAAGATGGCAGAATTGGGGAAGTGGTTAGCTATTGGTGCCTTTGTGCTTGTCGCCATCGTTTTTGCTGTCGGTGTCTGGCGCGGCGGTGAGGTTCAGGAAATGTTCCTGACGGCAGTTAGCCTGGCTGTGGCTGCTGTGCCTGAAGGTTTACCAGCTGCTGTGACGATCGCTCTTGCGCTTGGCGCGCAAAGGATGGTCAAACGAAATGCTCTGATCCGGAAGCTGCCGGCAGTTGAAACCCTGGGCTCGGTTACCACGATTTGTTCTGATAAGACAGGCACATTAACCGAAAACAGAATGACGGTGACCGTTCTGGACGTTGCCGGTAACAGGCTTGACCTGGCAACCCATATGGAACGCTCCGGTGCTACGCTTTCAAAAGATGAGAAAGCCGTTGTGGAGCCTGATAAAGATATCACATTGCTGCTGGCGGGTGGTGCTCTAGCAAATGATGCCTTGCTCCAACCCGATGATGACGGCAAAGGTTATCATACTGTTGGCGATCCAACCGAAGGCGCTATGGTTGTTGCCTCTGCACGGCTGGGTCTGTGGAAAGAAAAGTTGGATCAACTTTTACCCCGGATCGATGAAATCCCCTTCACTTCTGAACGGAAACGGATGACAACCGTTCATGAGATCAAGGATCAATCTGAAATGGCGCAGGAAAAGCCCTATCAGTTCGTGCTTGATTACTTACCAGATCGTAAATATGTCGTATTTACCAAAGGTGCTGTTGACAGCTTGATGGGTATCTGTGACCAAGTCTGGTCAGAGGGCGAAGTTGAGACAATTGATGCTGAATGGGTGGAGCGCATTGAGAAAGCTAACAACAACCTGGCAAAGGAAGGGATGCGGGTGCTGGGTGTTGCAATGAAATGTTTGGATACATTGCCCGAATCCAACAAAGAAGAAGCGTTAGAAAAGGACCTGATCTTTGTTGGCTTGACCGGTATGATCGATCCACCTCGTCCTGAAGTTAGGGACGCCGTTGCGGAATGCCGCACGGCTGGCATTCGCCCCGTAATGATAACAGGTGATCATCCCTTGACAGCTTTGAACATCGCCCGGGATCTTGGTATTGTGAAAGCTGAAAATGAAGTCGATGACCATACTCTCGTTATTACCGGGCAGCAATTGGCTGAGATGGACATCGATGACCTTGATGATGTGGTGGATGACGTGTCTGCTTATGCACGGGTTAGCCCGGAGCATAAAGTTAAGATCGTTGAAGCCTTCAAAAAACGTGGGCAGATCATTGCCATGACGGGTGATGGTGTCAACGATGCCCCTGCATTGAAACGCTCGGACATTGGCGTCGCCATGGGCATTACCGGCACGGATGTGAGTAAAGAAGCTTCTGACATGGTGCTGCTGGATGATAATTTTGCAACGATCGTGCACGCTGTGGAAGAAGGACGTACGATTTACGATAACATTCGTAAATTCATCAAATACACCATGTCCAGTAATATTGGTGAGATCATCGTCATGCTCCTGGCACCCCTATTAGGGCTGCCCATTCCATTAAATGCGATCCAGATCCTGTGGATCAACCTGGTGACAGATGGCCTGCCCGGGCTTGCTTTGGGCATTGAACCCCCGGCGCCTGATACGATGAAGCGCCCGCCCCATCCACCAAGTGAGAGCGTACTTGCCCGCGGGCTGGGTTTGTACATGATCCTTGTCGGTCCTTTGATGGGTCTTGTGGCATTGGCACCTGAGCTTTTGAATAATTATACGAATGTAACTTATGATGGCGGCGTCTGGCGAACGATGGTCTTCTCAACCTTAGCCCTTGCCCAGATGGGAAACGCTCTGGCAATCCGTTCGGACCGATTGACATTAGCCCAACTAGGTGTGTTCACGAACCCTGCCTTGATTGGTGCTGTGTTATTGACATTTGCGCTTCAAATGGCTGTGATCTATGTTCCCTTCCTCCAAAACATCTTTGATACCACTGCCCTCAGCTTTGGTCAGTTGATGCTGAGTCTTGGATTGAGTACGATCGTGTTCATTGTTGTGGAACTTGTCAAATGGATCAACCAACGAAGGAATCGAGCGTAAAGCAAAACCCTTCGTACATTAACCTAAAACGATTAATATTGCAGGGAGGTTGCCATGCTTGGCAGCCTCCTTTGAATTTAATCAGGGGATTTCGGTTCTATGGGTGGGGCGTGAGAATCCCATGCCCCCAATAATTATTGAGAAATTGGACTGCGGACGATCACCACCGGACAGGGCGACAATTCCGCCAGGCGATAAGGGATGGTGCCAAACAAGAAACTTCCCACGTGGGTACGCTCAGATGCGCCAACCACCAGAAGGTCATAATTTCCCGATAGGGTTGTGTCGATGATTGTTTGAATGATATCGCTGCTGATTTCAATTTTTACTTCAAGCTCAAAATTGTGCCGGACATCCAAAAGGCTCTGGTGCGCTAAATTCCTAACAGTTTTTGTTTGATCATCAATGCTGGATGATGAAGAAGGAGGAATGATCCTCAGAAGAGTGATCCTTCCATTGTGGGTACCGGTGAGCTGAGCGACAAGTTGAAGTCCTAAAAGGACATTCGGTCCATCCCCAACGGGAATAAGAATTCTTTCGATTTGATCGATATTTTGTAGTGGTAAATCCGATGTAAATTCAGGGGATGGCGGTTTCGGCTTTGTCAGTTGTGACATGCCAAAAATCAACCAGAGGAAATAGCCCAGGGGAACCAAGCCAAGAAACAGGAACAGGATTACCTTGCCCACATTTCCCCAAAAATCCTCGCCAAGGGTAATTGATTTTTCACTGGTGATAAGGGTGTTTATGATGTAACCAATGATCAGACCAAGGATAAAAATTACGATGATGAACAGGAGGGTATTAATTCTGCGGATTATTTTTGTGGATCTCATTTTGTTTCACGTCGTCCTATCGGTCAGGTAGAATTGAGATTGATATTATGGATGGTTATTATTTATGTTGTAGATGATTTCCTGTCTTATGTCAATAATCATACTTTCAATTTGATCCTAATGGAGTGCAGGTTTGGATATGCTGCAATTCTGAAATTAGATAGGTAGATCGATAAAGTAATAATTTGTACATGCACAAAATCAAAAAGGATGAAATATACCCTCTATCCTTCTCAAATCCGCAAACATCCAATACAATCAAGCGCAGAAGCAGAGAATAGATAGAAAATTTTCTAAGCGACTGATTTCGAAAAGGTATCAGCCAATTAAAGCAGGAGACAAGGCGTCATGGACAAATTTATTACAGTAGCGGGGAACATTGGTGTGGGTAAATCAACATTGGTGGAATTATTGAGTGAAGAATTGGGTTGGACGCCATTTTACGAGCCTGTGACGGAAAATCCTTACCTGGCTGATTTTTATGAGGATATGCAGGCATGGGGATTTCATTCTCAAATTTATTTTCTGATGAGACGGTTGAGGATCCACCGAAAATTAATGGACCTGAACACGTCAGTCATTCAAGATCGAAGCGTATATGAGGATGCAGAGATCTTTGCTTATAACCTTTATTTGCAAAACGCGATAAATGAAAGGGATTACAACACCTATCGTGAGCTTTACCAGGTTCTGGTTGCGTTTTTACCTCCACCCGATCTGGTTATCTACCTGAAAGCATCCGTTCCAACTTTAATTGAACGGATCGCCATGCGGGATCGGTCTTACGAACGCACTATCAGTGCTGATTATCTGTCGGATCTCAATGAACTGTATCAGAGCTGGGTTGATCACTTTAATCTCTGCCCGGTTCTGACCGTACCCTGTGATAATTTGGATTACGTTGCCACACCGCAGCACCTAGCACTGATTGTTGATAAGGTTCGAAGCATCTTAATGGGGAAGGAAACGGTTCGATTTAATCTGTAAGTTACTCATCGCTCGTAAATTCAAAAATGGCGCGTTAAATACAGGTTTATTTTTCAATCATGCAAATGAAAAAAGATGAGCAGCGGCTTTTATTTTGAACTGGCTGTGACTTATTCTGTTTTTTCTCCCTCTTGTGGCAATTTTTCTTCACCACGTGATTGAACGGTGAATTTGATGGCAGTACGCACCTTGCCATCAATTTCAACATCCACAAATTCGGGGACACACATGATATCAAAGCCATCATTGAGGAGATATCCTTTTGCCAGGATGATCGCTTTGATCGCCTGATTTACCGCACCAGCCCCGATAGATTGCACTTCAGCGATCCGGTTTTCGCGCATGACACCTGCGATTGCCCCTGCGACTGCAGCAGTGCGGGAGTTTGCCGATACTTTAATGACGTTCATTTTCTTCTCCCTTTAATGTTTATTGTGAATCTCAAAGTTAAGGTTAAATTAATATCAGGGGTCATTATTAATGTTAATTAGATTGTACAGGATTTTTGAATTCTAATCAATAAGCGATAAGGATCAGTTTTGCTGAATTTATTAAGGCTTCAAGGCGTTTTGATTACAAAGGCTTTTGATAAACCCGATATCGCTTGTATAACTCTCCCCCCATGCGCTCTGCTAACCTGGGAGTCTTGGGGTTGTCTTCCGATGTTAGGGAAAGGTCTGCCCAGGTGTACCCTCTTTCCCTTGCACGTTTGAGCATTTCTGAAAACAGCATCAGGCTGATCCCCGACCCCCAATATTCTGGCAGGACCAGTACACTCTTGATGGACAAACATTTTGGCTTGATGCGGCTGGCTTTCAGCATCTGAAGGTAATTCCATGGGTAACGTAAGCCATTCACTTTGTGCAGGATTTCATTCAGATTAGGGATGCCGGGGAAGAACCCAACGGTCTGATCACCGACATCGGCAAAAAGGACCAGGTATGGATCTGCATACTTCCTGAACGGCTCTAAGGAGTCATCCAATGCTTGTCTATCCCACCCCACAAAATCATCCAAATGTGCCAGGGATCGATTAAGCAGGTAGTGGACACGATCTGCTTCTTTTTCCCACTCATCAAGCCGTGCCTGTCTGATGACTGCGGTTTTTCTTGCAGCAGCCTTTTCTGCCAATTGGTTAAGCAAATGAAATTCTCGGGTTTCCTGGCGGAGGTCGATCGCAAAGGCTATATTATCGGGTCGAAGCGGTTTGAACCCGGCGTTTATGACCAGTTTTTCGTAGTACGCAGGTGTATGTCCGCAGGAAAGCGCAGGGGGACGGTCGCGCCCTTCGATCAGGATTCCATAGGCTGAATCATAATCCTGATGGAAGGGACCGACCATGCGCATTAGCTGGCGTTCGCGCATCCAGGTTTCTGCTTTTTGGAACAATTGATCAGCAACTTCTTGGTCATTGATGCACTCAAAAAAACCAAACATGCCATCCTTTAAGCTTCGGGATTGATTGGAGGATTGGTCTACGGCAGCCATTATTGTGCCGGCTGGCTTTTTGTTTTTGTACGCGATAAAAAAACCGCCTCGCCATGGCTGAAGAAAGTGCCTTTTTCGGGATTGAGCTGTTTCATCCGTTCCGGCAGCAGCGGCGGTACCCAAAGGGGATCATCATGGTAAATCCTCCAAGCAAAGGTGGCGAAACAGCGGCGCTGATTGTGGTTGTTGACCTTTTGGATTGTAATTTGACTCATAGCTGCACCTGATCATTAATTTTTTGGAAGATTTTGACGACGTATAGCAAGTTCTTGGACTACTTCGCGATGTTCATTTCTGGAGAGTGGATAAAAGATTGCAAAGATGATCCCACCCATGAGTAAAACGGCAGGAATGGGACCGACGACCAAACGAATGCTGGTGAGGGTTGACTGGGGTTGAACTGCAGCATTCGGAATATACCCGCTCCAATCGAGCACGAGAAGCGCCAATGGGATCGCCAGCGCGTTTGTCACTTTGCCAAACAGGGTCACCAGGCTGTAGAACATGCCCTCATGGCGACTGCCCGTTTCAAGTTCATCCACTTTCATGCATCTGGGATCATAGCCCAGGGGAGCACATGAGCAGCGCCTACGCCAATCCCCGCAAGGAAGCACAATGTGAGCAGGTAGACCAGGGAGCTTTCAGAATCGACGGTTATTAATAGGATCTGGACAACTGCCCAAAAAGCGATCCCAAAATACTAGCCAGGCGCTTGTTGAACTTTTTTGAAACCCAATCCCAACTACATCGGTTAAGAATATGGGGAAATAAGCAGCAATAATTGTTCCGCTCATGCTGAAACCGATATCACCAAAGCCGTAGATTAATTTTGTCAGTTTTGATAATTTCTGCATATTGAACGTTTTGTCTTTTAGTTGGTGGAGATCAATTTTCTCAATAATTATAACAATCCCCCTGGATAACTGTATTCTTTACCCAGGGGGAATTTATTACGAAGATGCTGTAAGCAATCTAAACTTTGATCATAGGATGGGTTCTTCAACGCCGGGCAAAGGTTTTTTCTCGGCTCGTTTTACACGACGCTCTTCCCGCCTTTTACGCAGTGCCTCTACAATTTCATGATGTTGTTTGCGGGTGAGAGGGTAAAAGATCGCCATCAGGATCCCCGAAAAAAGGAGCAGGGCAGGAAGAGGACCCATCACCAGGCGAACGCCCAATAAGGCGCTCGGTGATTGAACAACACCCTGTCCTTCTTTGAAACCTGTCAGTTGGAGGATCAATAAACCAGCAGGTTGGGCAATTGCCATACCAACCTTGCCCATAAGGGTGATCAGGCTGTAGAACATCCCCTCGTTGCGTTCTCCAGTTTGCCATTCTTCCCATTCGATGGCATCGGGGATGATCGCCCAGGGCAGTGCCTGTGCAGCGGAAACACCAATCCCCGCTAATACGCACAAAAACAGGATCAGCCAGAAGGGTGTTTCAGGGTTCATGAAAATCAAAACCATCATCACAACTGCCCAAAAACCGACCCCAGCAATGTAGGCATAGCGCTTGTTCCAATTTTTGGAAACCCAATTCCAAATTGGCAGTGCAAAAATTGCGGTTACGAAGATGCTGACCATAATGATGATGCTTTGTGACTGGCGTTTTACAATGTTGATGATAAAGAACTGTAAGTTGGATTCCACAACAACAATGGTCATCCAGGTAAAGAGATACATCATTGCGCCAAACACAAAGGGACGGTTCTTGAATGCTCTTTTGAGTGAGGGAATAAATTTTGGGATGCTTTGCGTCTGGAACTCTTTCTTTTCCTTTGTTCCAAGGAATACAGCGATGATGGGCGTGGCAGCAATGGCAGCCGCAACAAAAGCCATGATGAGCACATCACGCTGGGTGGCTTTCGTCCAGTCGCTTCCAATGATGAGCAGCGGCAGAATATAGGCGGTCAGGCTGCCGATGATGTTGAACATCATCCGGAAGCTGGTTAATTTGGTTCGCTCATCGTAATCCTCGGTTAGTTCTGGTGTGAGTGCGAAATAGGGCATATATACGACTGTTGCCAGGGCTTCATAAACGATGTATGCCAATGAATAATAAATTATCATTCCAGTCTGGCTAAGATTTGGGCTGAGCCAAAGCAGGACGAAGGACAGCCCGAAGGGGATCGCGCCAAATAATAGGAAGGGGCGTCTGCGTCCCCATTTTGTGCGGGTTCGGTCAGAGAGATGCCCGATGATCGGATCGTTGATGAAGTCCCAACTGCGCCCAACGATGAAGATGATGGCAACAAGCCCGGGCGGCACGCCGACAACGGTCACCATGAATACGGAGAAAAATGCGGTGATGATGGAGTTATTTAGACTGAAGCCAAGATCCCCTGATCCGTAGACAATTTTCTGCCAAAGGGGAATTTTTTCTGTATTTTCCATACAAATAACCTTTCAATAAAGTAAAGATGCCATTAATACAACACGGATAACGATGATTAGTTTTGTACTGAAATTCATTTAATTGATTTGATCTATGCTCTCTTTTTCCTTATAAGTAATTAATAAACTACCATTTTTTATGTAAATAGATAGGTTCGTCTTCAACTTTCAAAAATCACCATGATTGTAACATCAATTTTCAATCAACTTCAGCCCACAAGAGACCAGTATGCACCTTTTTAAAGTGTGATCGTGAAAAATGAATAAAAAATTATATTCTATGATGTCAATTTGTGTTCTGGCAGATTTGTGAAGGATTTGTGAAGAAATTCCAGATTTGATTGGTCAGGGCTATAATTATTTTATGAGTAAAGTATTGATTATTGAAGATGAAAAAGAACTTTTAAGCATCCTGGAAGCCTATCTCACCAGGGCAGGCTATCAAGTATTCTTGGCTGATAGGGGGGATGTCGGGTTGGAACTTTGGCAAAAGCATAAACCAGATATGGTCCTTTTAGACCTGAACCTGCCTGGCATGGATGGGATTGACATTGCCCGAAAAATCCGACAGACCGATGACACACCCATTATTATGGTGACAGCACGGGTCGAGGAGTTAGATCGGCTTTTGGGTTTGGAATTGGGGGCTGATGACTATATCACCAAACCCTTCTCGCCGCGGGAGGTTGTAGCCCGAGTTAAAGCTGTGCTGCGCAGGGCCGAAAAGCCTTCCGATGTAGAATTAGAAGAGATTTTAATCAAGGATCTGTTTATCGATGTGACATCGCATTCCGTCAAAAAAGCTGGTGTGGTTATTGATCTGACACCAACAGAATTTTCCCTGCTGGTCACCATGGCACAGCATCCTGGACGGGTTTTTTCGCGATTGCAGCTTTTGGAAGCTTCACAAGGCATAGCCTATGAGGGATATGAGCGAAGCATTGATGCCCACATCAAGAATCTACGGGCGAAACTAGGCGATGATAGCAAAGACCCCATTTATATTAAGACGGAATTTGGTCTTGGTTACCGTTTTTTAAAGGATCCAAAATGAGCATGCGCTGGCGTCTTCTAATTTCTTTTGGTCTGATCATCCTGGTTGCCCTTGTGACAGTGTCATTGGTGACACGATATACCACCGAACAGGAAGTTCAAACTTTTTTAGGCCACGGTGGGCAGGTTGGATTAGAAAACTTATCAGACGCACTGGAAAGGTATTATGCCAGCAACAATTCTTGGGATGGTGTCGATGTTTCTGGTGGTGCAGGTGTTGGGCGGGGAAGAGGCTCACGTGCGGGGTCTAATGCATCATTGGGCGAACATATTTTGTCAGATCCAAAAGGGATTGTCTTATACAGTCCCGCTTCCGAAGAGATAGGATCTGAACTGGCTCAATCCACGATAGCCAATGCCATTGATCTGGAGGTTGATGGTGAAACCGTTGGATACCTACTTCCTGAAGGTGGTGTTCCTGAATTGCCAGAGAACTTTGATGCGCTCCTGATTGAGCGGGTCAACCGGGCGACGCTTTTGGCGGCTTTGATTTCTGGCGGCCTGGCTGTTTTGCTAGCCTTGATCATGGCAGCCCTCATTCTAAAGCCAATTCGCGGGTTGATCAGTGCTGTGGGAAAAATGGCGGATGGTGACCTTTCTCAACGTGTTGACCTTCATGGCAGCGATGAGCTGACAACTTTGGGTGAAGCATTTAATCAGATGTCGCATTCTTTACAAGAAGCGGAACAAAACCGGCAGGCTATGACCGCTGATATTGCCCATGAGTTGCGAAACCCGTTGGCCATCCAGCGAGCTCATCTGGAAGCGCTTCAAGATGGTCTCTACCCTCTGAACCAAGAGAACCTTGCCGTGATCTTGGAGCAAAATCAGCAGTTGACCCATTTGGTGGAGGATTTGCGTACGCTTGCACTGGCAGATGCAGGTGAACTGGCGCTCAATAAACGCCCGGTGGACCTGGTTTCGGTATGCAATGAGACGCTGGCGCGTTTTGAACCGCAAGCAAAAGTAAAAGAGATAACATTGGTCGGTGATTTTGCGATGGAAAAGCTGAATTCAACCGCAGATAAAGAACGCCTGCAGCAAATCTTTGATAACCTGATGCAAAATGCCTTCCGGTACACACCTAATGGCGGTGAGATCAAACTATCGCTTCACCTCCACGGAACAACAGCCGTCCTTGAAGTCTTCAACAACGGTCCACAAATTTCAGAAGATGCCCTTGCACATCTTTTTGAGCGTTTTTACCGGGGTGATAAAGCGAGAGATCGCGCCAGCGGCGGCACAGGTTTGGGGTTGGCAATTGCCCGAAAGCTGGCAGAAGCGCATGACGGTACGCTGACAGCGGAAAATTCTCTTTTTGGGGGCGTGGTGTTTCGACTCACACTGCCTGTTTGAAATTTTTGTCTCAAAAGACAAGGAACCAGAATTCACTGCTCGAAATTAAATCTATTCTGTTTCCGGTGCTTCTTTTCGAAATAAAACGGATATCAACGGCAAGATCAGTAAATTGATCCCAATCAAGATCAAAAAGGTGTTCCTGAATCCGGTTAGATCCGCTAACGATCCGCTAAGGTACATCCCGATGCCCTGGCCGATATTGGTGAATGCCATTAGAATGGCAAACATTGAAGCAGCGATGCGTGGGTCCACAAAGCGCATAGCGACAGCAAAATATTCTGTTTGGTAAATACCATAAGCAACCCCAAACAATACGACCATCATGATTGCCAGGGGCAATCCAAATTGCGGATCGATCAGGAAGGCGAGTGCCAGAAGGGCTGCACTCAACATCAACGCACCAAGCAGGAGGGCTTGTCTGGGGCGATATTTTCGTAGCAGCCAACCGCCTACAAAGCTTCCCCCAACAATGCCAAGGCTCCACAGTGAAGTGATCATCCCCGCAGCCGACAGACTGATGCCAAATTGCTGCTCCAAGAAGGGATTCACCAGCTGGTTTGCGCCCAAAATGATTACAAACATCAATAAGCCCAGTCCGCCCGCCAGAAAAGTTCTCTTGTTGAAGGCTTTAAAGGCAGACCAATCAAAGCGTTTTTCAACCTCCCGCATTTGTTCGCGAACAAACAAAACAAATGGGACAGGGATCACAGTCATCCCTGCCAGAACCCAGAATACTGCCAACCAAGAGACGTTTTCTGCCAGGAAACCCACAATAGATGCGGCGACAATTGCGCCAACAGCACGACCGCCAACCATAAAACTCTGGATGGTGCTGTGTTCCTCTTCTGGCGTGGTATCCAGTGCTAATCCATCGGTGCAGGTGTCATAAAGTGCCATGCCTAACTGCATGGTGAAAGCCAACGCCACATATCCCCAAAAATGGAGACCAGGATTGACAAACGGTGCCAAGAGCAGGCAGAGGAACTGGACCAACAGCCCGATGAAGATGTAGGGCTTGCGGTGGCCCATCCCAAAAAGGTTGACCCGGTCGCTGATGATGCCTAAGCCGATTTTCAAAACGAAGGGTAAGAGGGCAATCAAGCCAAAGACCCCCACATCGGTCATCTGCAGTCCATTATCGAGCAGATACAGGGCATTCAGGGCAGCAAAAAATCCCTGGATTGTGCCCTGGGTGAAGTAAAGCGAACCAAAGGTTAGATACCGGGTGATCTTATTTTTCGGCATTGAGACTCCTTATTTGTTCTATAATTTCAAAAAATCGATTGTTGTAGAAAGAATTATAATCTGAATAAACGCTTCAACCGGGCAAATCATTTAATTTGGCATCTATAAATCTAGACACAAGCATCTTTTTTTGCAATGATATTATTCAAAACAAAAAATTTATGCCGATGGACATCAAAGCAGGTATTCAGGTGAAATTTTCCGTCAATTATTGATGGCGAAAATCAATCCTCATTTAGTAGGGATTGGAGCCTTTGGATATCCGCGCGTGATGTTTGATCGATGCTAAGCGGTGTAAGCGAGACCTTTTTTTCGACCAGTAAGATTTGAAGGTCGCTGCCCTCTTCAAGATCTTCGGGTTGATAACTGATTTTGTAGCCAATCGGACCGCGATCAGATAATTTTTCACGGTGGGAGGGTGTAGGCACGTAATATCGCTGCCTTGACTGCCGTGTCAGCACGATGGGCGTCTTCGGTGTAGCACCCTGGGGAATATCCAGTTTGAGAATATCGACATCATAACCAAGGTCATATTCAAGCATCATCTCGGCTATTTTGCGGGTGAAGTAACCAGCCGCCGTGAAATCAATATCCTGAGAAAGGGAAAGGTGATGCTCCGCACTGGTCTGCATGGATACCGCAAGGGCAGGGATGCCTAATGAGGCTGCCTCAAGTGCGGCACCGACTGTGCCTGACATGGTGATGCATGCGCCTACATTTTCCCCGTAATTGATGCCTGAAACGACCAGATCAGGTTCACCCTGGATCACATCATACATCCCATGCAAGACTGCCTGACCCGGCGAACCATCGATGGAAAAAACCTCCCAATCGCGCCCATTAACGTGGAGGGACATCTTTTCAATAATGCCTGATGAATGGATCGGCATGCTGTGCCCTACGCCCGTTTGTTGATCACGAGGTGCGACCACATGCACAAAACCAAGGGGGTCAAGCGCTTCAGCCGCCGCCCACAAGCCGGGTGAATGGATGCTGTCGTCATTGGTCAATAAGATTTGTTTGGTTTTATTATTCATAGGCTCCTCATTTTAGTCAGGGTGAGCGTGATTTGCAACATGTTCTCGGTAAATGATGGGTTAATCACCTTGTATTTCAGATATTAAAAGAGACGTATTACCAACGTCTCTTGTCGATTCGCACACATACATCAAAAAAGGTCTAAATTTCTCCCTCAGTACATTTGGCAGAGAAAGCTTTGATCTGCTCAACCATTGCCATCAATCCGTTGGCGCGCTGGGTAGATAGGTGTTTGTTCAGCCCGGTCTGTTCAAAGAAAGTCAGATCGGCAGCATGCACATCTTCAGCAGGTTGTCCCGAGAAAACGCTCATTAGCAGCGCAGCGAGGCCTTTGACGATCAGAGAGTCACTATCCGCCTGAAAGTAAACTACCCCATCCCGGCATTCGCGGTGAAGCCAAACAGTGGATTGGCAGCCCCGGACGATGTTCTCTTCCGTCCTATATTCATCCGGCAGTGCACTCATTTTCTGACCGAGTTCGATCAGGTAGGCATAGCGTTCATCCCATTGCGGTAGAAAGGAAAAGTCTTCCACAATCCCGGATTGGATTTCGTTAATCGAGGCCATTGTTTATTTCCCCAACATCTTCAGGACTTTTCGGATAGCGGCGATCAGAGCGTCGATGTCCTGCCGGGTGTTGTAGATCGCCAATGAAGCCCGCACCGTACCATCGATCCCGAAAGCTGTCATAATTGGCTGGGTGCAGTGGTGCCCGGTGCGCACAGCAACGCCCATGGTGTCCAGCAGTGTCCCTAAATCATAGTGGTGGACGCCTGCAATATTGAATGAAAGAATGCTGGTATGGTTTTGTGCGTTGCCATAAATGGTAAGTCCCTCAATCGCTTGAAGGCTTTGGCGTCCATATTCAAGGACATCCTCTTCATGCGCCATGACGTCTTTGAAGGAGAACTGGTTGAGATAATCGATGGCAGCTGCCAGCCCGATAGGACCCACGATATTTGGGGTGCCAGCCTCAAACTTGAATGGGAGCTGGTTAAAGGTGGTCTTATCTACCGACACCAGGTCGATCATCTCACCGCCGCTCTGGAACGGAGGCATGGCTTCCAGCCATTTTTCTTTGCCATACAGGATACCAATCCCTGTGGGCGCGTAGATCTTATGCCCTGAGAAGGCGTAGAAGTCTGCATCCAGGTCAAGGACATCATGGGCGACATGCTGAACAGCCTGGGCTGCATCGACAAGGACAGCCGCACCGGCATCATGCGCCATCCTGATCATCTCTTTTGCAGGGTTGATTGTCCCGAGTGAATTGGAAACGTGGTTGAATGCCACCAGTTTGGTGCGTTCGCTCAAAAGGGCTTTGTACACGTCCAACCTGAGCTCGCCGTTGATATCGAAGGGCACCACCCGAAAATGTGCACCTCGCCGCTGACACATCATCTGCCAGGGGACAAAGTTTGAATGGTGATCCATCTCAGTGACGATTACATCATCACCTGGGTTGATAAAGGCATCACCAAAGGAATATGCCACCAGGTTGATGGCTTCCGTGGTGCCGCGGGTGAAGATGATCTCATGTTCGGACCGGGCATTAATGTAATTTTGAACGGTTTTGCGGGCTGCTTCGTGGGCTTCGGTGGCAAGGTTTGAGAGGTGATGCGTTCCGCGGTGGATATTGCTGTTGTAGGTTGTGTAATAAGTTGTTACAGCGTCAATTACAGCTTGCGGTTTTTGGGTGGTCGCAGCATTGTCAAGGTAAACAAGGGGTTTACCGTTAATAGTAGTCTTTAATATCGGAAAATCTTCTCGAATTTTGTTGATATCGATTGTCATTAAAACCTTCGGTTTATTGTATATAAATCCTATAAATTTTACCCGATAATGCAAATATTAAACGAAAATCAGGATCAACCTGAGTGGCTCAGAAATTTCTTAATGTTCAAGATGCCAATAGGCATCTACCTAATGTTAGGGTGGATTAGGAAACATTGATCAACACCGGGTCATTGATGCTATGGCCCAGCTTTTGCAGCGGAACGCCATTTGCGAGATGGGCAGCGATCGGGGCAAAAATGTCCCGACCATGAGGGGAATGGCTGGTTTCCGGCAGCCAGTACTGGGGCTGATCCAGTCTGATGATGAACAGGGTTTCACCGTTTTTATTTGCGCGATCAATGAGGGGGGATAACACGCCATTATCCGGTGCAACAAAGAATTGCGACCCAATTTGAGCAGCAAGGGAGCGCCTTTGGGTGCCCACACCGGGATCAATGCCTGCCACATGCACGGTGCCTGCCGGGAAGTGGGGCGCAGATTGAGCCAGCATGTGGGCGGCTTCTGGCACATCTTGGGATTGGACCTGGTGGTTGATATCGATAACCCTTGCCTGGGGTGCAATTTCCGCAATGACGCCCTTCATAACCCCCACAAAGTGATCGTTCAAGCCATAGTCTGTCAATAGCGTTACGATGCCGTTGGGATCAAGCCAGTCTACCGCAGGATTTTCACCAAATTGATGGACAATATCATCATAGTTCAAGCCCTGTCTGATGACCTGGCAGAACACATCTGGCAGTCCCTTTTGTCGGAGGGCTTGGACGGCAGCAGTGATGTTATAAGGCACCCGGAACAACTGCGTTTGAAGTTTTCCATCTGTAATATCTAAAAGTGCGTAACTGCCGCGTGGATCACTATCATCAAGGCGTCCAACGCTGCCCGGATTAATAAAGCTAACATCATTCAGTGTGCGCACGAAAGCCCTGTGGGAGTGTCCAAATAATACAACATCTACATCAACCTGATCAGCCAGTTCACCCAAACGTTTCAAAGAAGTTTCTGAATCGAGATACTGGCTTTCGGGATCCGGGCTTGTGTGCGTCATCAGGATTCGAAGGTTATTAAACACAAAGCTCCGTTTTTCAGGAAGTGATTTGAGGAATTTTCGTGACTTCTTCGATAGAGAATCATAAGTCCAGGCAAACATCAATCTTTTGTCGGCATTATTGACGCGTGCCCATCTTTCCTTCCGATGTTTCTTGCTGAGTACTTTTTTGTCATAATCACCCTGCAGGCTGATCACGCGCGAATGCTGCAGCCAGCAAACGACCTTTTCTGGTTCAGGTCCGTACCCGATAGAATCCCCCAGATTGAGGATGGTTTCGCCAGCGCCTTGTTCGCGAGCGTGTCGTAAGACAGCTTCAAGTGCCGGAAGATTGCCATGGATATCTGAAGTCAGGACTATTTTCATGGTGAGGGATCAGGTTTCAAGGTTTTGTGTTGATGGATCTGGGGTTGGGTTTATTTTTTCACTTCCATGTGGTGAATCGCCAGAGTTGACTTCAAAATCGGATTCTGTTTGATCCTCATCAACTTCGAATTCTTCTTCGGGATACCCGGGTGCAACCTCAACATCGCTTGCCAGGTGTGAAAGGGCAGCCTCAACGTTAATTGGCGTTTGAAGGATCTCTCTTAATGATTTCCACGCCTGTTCTGCCTGCAGATTTTCCCATGTCGCCAGGAAGGATTGGTATTCAAGTTCCCTGGCTTTTTGGCGGTCTTCGATCAGATGCTCAAACCCTGGGATCAATCGTTTGAGGGGTCCGCTGTTGCCAAAATAATCTTCGATGCGTTTTTGTTCTTTGGTGATAAATAGCGGAAGCCAGCTCACCCAGACATCTGCGTCGTGGATTGCACCGAGTTGATCCTGGAGTTCCTTCATGAATTGAATATATGGGCTCAATGACTCTTTATAAATTGGGGCAAAAATTTCCATCGTATAACGCAGATGTTTGCCTGATATGCGCATGGCGTGTAATTTTTCTTTTTTCTCTGGTTGATAAACATATGCCTGATAGCTGAGGAAATCTTCAAGGCGATCGTTGATCGTGTTGAAGGACCTTTTGTAAAGCGAGGGTGTGAACAGGTACATGTTCTCTGTACCGGATGTCATTGCCGTCAATTGGGACTGTATTTTTTCAAGGATTTGGGTTTCCTGCAGCTGGTTAAGTGTTTGGGCGACCTTCTGCTGGGCTTTGATCCGCTGCTGCTTCAAGCGTAATAACAGCCGCCCATATCCGGGCTTGAACCTTGCGTCTGACAGCAAATCGTACTTTTGGTCCACGCATTCAATTTGGATATCCAGATCACGTGCCTTACCCAGTGCCTTGGTGATTTGGCGGATGTTTTCCTGGTAAGACTGGAATTTTTTGGCTGACAGGCAGTCCCGGAAAAGTCCAAGACCGTTGCGAAGTCTGCGGGATGCTACCCGCAAGCGATGAATGTATTCGATGTCATCAAGTGCAAGTGCCCCCATGATTTCACCTTTAAGCTGGTTGACTTGTTCGAGCATGTAATTCGCGCCGAAGATACAGCTAGCTTTTTGAACCTTTTTACCCATTGTTCTTACCTCCAACTTTTGATTTGAACACTGGAAGGAACCAGAAAAGGTATGTTAGAAAGCCTCCTCGATGACAGGTTGTTGATCTTCCAGAAATTGCCTGATGTGGTTTTGTAGATCACTGAAAACATCCATGACAGGTCGACCTGCATTCACAGTGATAAAATCATATTCCTTTGCATACTGGTCGAACAAGGTGATCATTTTGGATTGGTAATCAATGAAGCTATCATAAAGATTATCTGATGGAGAAATATCCATCCCGGCTTCCCAATAGTTCAATCCGCGTCCATGGATCAATCGGGTAACAAGGTCCGTCACATTTGCCTTGAGATAAAAAACAAGATCCGGTTTGAGCGCAAATCCATAAAGTTGTCGTGCCCAATCCGAGTCTGCTCCGCGCACGATATCCCGAGCCATAATGGAATAGAAATAGCGATCCGAAAGGACAATAAAGCCTGCCTGTAACGCCGGGATGATCTGGTTCTCTAAACGATCTGCGAAGTCGGTGGCATAAAACAGGCTCATCGTAATTCGGCTGAGGGTGTGTCCTTTGCGCGCTTCTTCAATGCCTTGCTGCGTCATTTCCGATCGCCTTAACCCCGTGTCGGAAACGGCAAATCCCTCATCTTCTAACCATTTGCGAAGTAAATGGGTTTGTGTGGAACGTCCAACGCCATCGGAGCCTTCCAGGACGATCAGCTTGCCGGGAAGTTTGCCAACTTCTCGATAGGGAAAACCCGCACCATAATATTCTGACTTAGGCATTATGCATTTCCTTTCCCGTGGACTGTCCCCGATTTTATAGGCGTATATGGGCTGCTCTCTGGCAAAGGCAATCCTTTCCAGCCTTCCAGCTCTTTTTTGACAATTTCCCGAACTAGCCGCTGCTGTGCCTGAACTGAGAGATTGCCATCAATCACAGTAAGATTGAATTCATTCACCATGAGATCATATTCATTCAGGATTCTTTCCTGGAAAAGCTTAAAACTCTCGATCCGGCTTTCCGAAAGGTCCAGGTCCATGCCGGCTTCGTAGTATTTGAGTTTTGCCCGCGCACTGGTGATACGATCAACAGCCACATCCAAGGGTACACGGAAATAGAGGGCAATGTCGGGCTGTAAGGCGAAGGAATAAAGGTTGCGGACCCATTCCCGGTCAACACCGCGGGCGACATCACGTCCGAAGGCGGTGAAGGCATAGCGGTCAGCCAACACGATCACGCCGGCTTTGAGCAATGGGAAGATCCGGTTTTCCCAACGGTCAGCGAAATCAGTGCATTGCAGCAGGCTGAAGGTTGTGGGTGTGAAAAGTTTGCCTTTTTTGGCGAGTTTGGTGGTGCTTTTAACCAGGGCAGAGGAATTCCATTCACTGAAGTAAACGGAACGTCCCTGTGTTTGCAACCATTTATGGAGCAAATCGATTTGGGTGGATTTACCGCTTCCATCGATGCCTTCAACGACGATTAGTTTACCGGGGGTGGTGTTTTTTCTTAACATAAAGATGTCCTTCATTTAAAAAAAGGAATTGATGATGAAAATTATACTTGAATTGTCTCTAAAACCGAAAACAATTGTAGAATGGCTAAGAGGTTTCTGGTAATTCTTGCCAATATATTTACAATGGTCGCAAGCAACTATTGCTGTTATTTTGCTGTCTGTTTAGAGGGAATCCTCATCATCCCATTCATCATCGGAAGCGTCGATTTCTAGTAATTCCCCAGTGGCAATGAAGATTGTCCGTTCACAGATATTGGTGACCCGGTCCGCCATGCGTTCGATGTTGTGAACAATCCACATGACATAGTTTGTTTGATCAATATCCTCCGGGTTAGCGATCATGTTTTCCACGTTCTTGCGGTAGATTTCATTGTAAAGTTCATCGACCAGGTCATCTTCCTGCGGAATGCGGTAAGCCATCTGAACGTCTTCAGTGATAAATGCGCTCAAAGCCCGATGGAGCATCATGACAGCCAGGTCTGCCATCCGGCTGATCTCCCGAATGGGGAGCTGGATATCATCTTTACCGATTAGCAGGTTGATCTTGGCGATCCCTTTTGCATAATCCCCCATACGTTCAAGTTCGGTGATCACTTCAAGGATCGCAGCCAGCAAGCGCAAATCGTGGGCGATCGGTTGTTGGGTTGCAAACAAGATCAAAACACGGTTTTCGATGGCGTAGCGTTTCTCATTAATGAGGTCGTCTTCCTTGTATACTCGGCGGGCTGCTGGTAAATCTCGATGTTTGAGCGTGTCAATCGCATTCAACATTGATTGCTCAACCATACTGCCAAGCAGCAGTACCTCATCCTGAAGATGATGGATTTCGCGATCTAATGTTTGTCGAGGCATGGGAGACTCCCGGTTGTTGTTTCTTTGGTTATGTATTGTAGTTCATTCTAACCAAACCGACCAGATACGTAATCTTCTGTCTGTTTATTGCGTGGATTGGTGAAGATTTGCTCCGTTGTACCCATTTCGACCATGAACCCGGATTTATCTTCATCGATCATCAGGAAGGCAGTGAAATCGGATACACGTGCTGCTTGCTGCATGTTGTGGGTGACGATCACGATGGTGTAATTTTCTTTGAGGTTTTCCATCAACTCCTCAATCTTCATGGTGGCAATCGGGTCAAGAGCAGAGGCTGGTTCATCCATAAGGATCACAGAGGGTTCAACAGCCAGGGCACGTGCAATGCACAATCGCTGCTGCTGTCCGCCTGAGAGGGCTAAACCAGATTGGTTCAGCTTGTCCTTGAGATCGTCCCAAACACTGGCTTGGCGCAAACTGCGTTCGACAATCTCTGCCAAGACATGTTTTTTGTTGATGCCATATAAGCGTGGGCCGTAAGCCACATTATCAAAAATACTCATCGGGAAGGGATTCGGACGTTGAAAGACCATACCAATCCGCTGGCGGATATCTACGATATCGATATTTGGCGCATAGATGTTGGTGCCGTCCAGCAAGATTTGTCCTTCAACGCGCACATTTGAGACCAGGTCATTCATGCGGTTAAAAGACCGCAGGAGGGTCGATTTTCCACATCCCGAGGGGCCAATCAGGGCTGTGATCCTGTTTTTGGGAATATTTATTGAGATATTTCTTAACGCCTGAAAATTTCCGTAAAAAACGGATACGTTTTCAGTCGAGATTTTAATCGGAAGGGTTTCCCAATTGGATTTTTGGCTAATTTCACCAACAAAATCAACTTTTTGTCGCTTTGGCGCTGTGCGGAATAATGATGGTGTCGGTGAGATTGTTTGTGGTTTAACAAAATTCATGATCATGACCCTTTGACAAATGGGTGCTTTTCACGCATGATGGAAAAATCGTCATGATTTTATCATATCACTTGATGATAAAAGAAATTCGAGGGATCGGTTAAGGTCAGATAAAAAAAGGTAAAGGATGGGTTAACATCAAGCGACTGGGAGCGAAAAATAGATGGTGCTGCCCACACCCTCTTCGCTTTCTGCCCAGATATATCCGCCATGCGATTCAATCATGTGACGGGCGATGGACAGCCCCAAACCTGTACCGCCGCCTGTGCGCGCTCGATCTGCTTTGTAAAATCTTTCAAAGATCCTGCCGAGGTCTCTTCTGGCGATGCCAACCCCCGTATCCTTAACAGCAAAAACGATAAATTCACCATCTTTTCTAGCAGATATTTGGATATTTCCACCAGGGGGCGTGAATTTGATGGCGTTGTGGATCAAATTGATCATTACCTGGGTTATGCGGGTTGGATCGGCGAAAACGGAGGGCAGTTCCTGCTGGCAATCAATGCTTAATTCAAGTCCTGCCCGTTCTGCCTGCAGGTACATCCGTTCATATGCAGGGTTCAGAAGATCACAAGGTTGGATCCGATGGAAGGAGAGCGGCACTTTACCTGATTCGATCCGTGAAAGCTCCAGGAGTTCATTAACAAGTTGAGTCAGGTTGTCGATTTCGGTTTCCATTCGGAGGATGAACCGCCTTGCAGCAGGGGGATCGTCAAGCGCACCTTCCTGCAAGGTTTCCGCAAGGGCTTTCAGGCTCGCAAGAGGTGTACGCAATTCGTGAGAGACATTACTGATAAAATCCCTGCGGACTGTTTCTAACCGGCGCAATTGGGTCAGGTCCTGGAACAGGATCATGGTGTTTCCGGGAAGAGAGGTTTTGAGTGGGATCCCGACCACCTGCAAGAAGAGGTGTTGGGGTCCGATTTCCAACATGGTGCTCTGGTTCTTTCCCTGATTTGTCTGACGCCAAAGATCAACGAGTTGATGATATCGCAGCACTTCAACAACAGACCTGCCAACGCCCTCGCTTTCCCCTACCTGGAAAAGCCGTTCGGCAGCGGGATTGAGAAGCTGCACCCGACCGTTGGAATCTGCGATTAACACACCATCCGTCATCTGATTGAGGACAGCTGTTAACCTGGCGCGTTCGCTGGTAAGGGCATCAATTTGATTTCCAATGTGTTCAGCCATGACCTTCAAAGCTTGTGCAAGATCATTGAGCGGGCTTTCTGTCTCAGGGAAGTGAAGGCGCTTGAAATTTCCCATACTCATTTGTTCAGCAGCAATGGTCAACATTTCGGTGTGCCGCCTTAGACGGTCCTTGAAAATGCGGGTTATGAACCAGATAATCCACGCATTTATTAATAGAATAGCAGGGATGAACCAAAGCAACCAATTTTGTGTGGCTCGGAAATTCTCACGTGGTGCCTCCAGGTAAACAAATCCTGAAATTTTTCCCGCTTCATCCAGGATGGTCGTTGCAGCAGACAATTGATCCTTTGTTTTTTGGGAAGCCTTACCATCGCTGCGCGTTTTTGTCAGCATGGACTCCAATTGTTCTGGATCCACATTTTCGTCTAAGGATTTTGCGAGGACCTCCCCCTGTGTATTGAGGATAAGGACCTTCATGCTCAGGGACTCTGACCCGGCTTGAACCACCTGGTTCAACTGTCCTGTCTCCTCCTGATTTAGGGTTTGCGGCTGGAGGGATGACTCGATGAAGCGGGCTGATGCCAATACCTGTGTTTCCCATTCAGCCATCTCATTTTGCCGGATCCGATTCCCATGAACGGCTGAGATTACTGCAATAAGAACAGCCAGCAGAATCAGGTAAGGAAAAACAGCTCGCCAGCGTTTGTTTCGCGGCATAAATTATCCTTCGAAGCGATATCCTGCACCCCTTACGGTGACGATACGCCGGGGATTGCCAGGGTCCTGTTCAATCTTTTCCCGCAGCCAGCGCACATGTACATCCACGGTGCGGCTGTCGCCGATAAAATCCCATCCCCACACTCTTTCCAGGATAAATTCACGAGAGAGGACCTGCCCTTGATGTTGTGCAAAGAAGGTGAGCAATTCATATTCTTTTGGTTTGAAGGCAACAACCTTGTCATCGATTTTTATTTCATGGCGGGTCATATCAATTTGCAGGTTTCCAAAATCAAGCGTTTCAGGTTTTGGCTTGCCATCTTCACCTTCCCTGGCTGCTGCTTCTTCCCGGATCAGGCGAACCCTTCGCAGCAAGGCCTTCACCCGAGCGATTAGTTCGCGCATGCTGAAAGGCTTTGCCAGGTAATCATCTGCTCCAACCTCAAGCCCGACCACGCGATCAATTTCATCGTCACGAGCGGTGAGCATTAAGATGGGCGTGGACATTTCTCGGCGTAAAATCCTGCAGATCTCAAAACCATCCAGACCGGGCAGCATAACATCAAGAATGATCACTTCAGGTGACCATTCGCGCGCCAGTTCGATGGCTTCGGTGCCATCCCCTGTCGTCTTTACATCATATCCCTGCTTCTTCAAGTTATATGCCAGGGTTTCCTGCAGAGATATTTCATCATCAACTACTAATATTTTTTCAGACATTTTTCCTCCAAAGAGATTCCAGGAGAGCGGTAAACTTTTCCGCCAGTTCCACACGAGAAAATCGTGTTATAACCAGATTCCTTCCGTTCAAACCCATTTGCCGGCATTGCTCTGGGTGGGCAGCAAGATGCAGGATGACATTTGCTAGTGCATCGGGGTCACCAGGTGGGACGAATATACCTGCTTCTGCTGCTGTTACAACCTGCCGAATAACCCCGTCAATTGCCAGGATCACTGCTCGTCCGGCAGCCATGTAATCAAAAACTTTGTTCGGGTAGGTCGTTTTATACATTTCGATCGGTTTAAGGATCGCCAGGCAAGCATCGGCGGCTGCCAGGGCTTGACCCATTTCCAGCTTGGGGAGCGGTGGGAGAAAGGTGATGTTTTCCAGGCTGCGTTCTGACGCCTCTTGTTGGAGACGCGCTTTTTCCTTACCCGAACCCAACATGACGATCCGGATTGATGGGTCTGATTGTAAAAGAGCTGCCGCGTCCAAAACGATTCCCAGATCGTTAGACAGGCCGTGGGCACCCGCATAAAGGGCAATGAAGGGTTCCTTTAGCCCATGGGCGTTTCTGAATGCCAACCCCCGGTCTTGCGGATCAAACATGGCTGGATCAGCACCATTGGGGATCAGGATCGCATCCCTTGCCCCTCGGGCTTCAACGTGCTCTATAAAGCCCGGGGAATTAACCATCACCTGATCAGCATGGCGATACAGAAACCTCTCAAGCCATTCAGAGAGTCTGATCAGGCTTTTGTTCTTCAATACGCCCACAGCCACCGCAAAAGCAGGCCAGAGGTCACGCACTTCAAGCAGAAAGGGCTTCCCTTTCAATCTTGCCAGCAACCAGGCTGTCGGTCCCTGGAATATCGGGGGGGTTGTGCCCCAAACCAGGTCGACATGCCGCACCATCAAGCCGTTGATGAAGGATGAGAGCATAAAGCTCAGGAAACTGAACACCCGCCAGACGAAGGATCGATGTAACACGGGCAGCGTATAACTGCGGATGATGGTCACACCCTGATCATCGACTTGTTTCCTTTTCTGCTGAGTTTGCCTTTCACCGGTAAGGTAGCTGACAGGGCTGGCAATGATGGTGACCTGGTGCCCCTTCTGGCTGAGATGTCTTGCCAGTTCGTGGTGTCGTGTGCCGCCGGGTTCGTCCAAGGACGCAAAAGCCTGGTGAATCAGCAGAATGTGCATATTGTTAACATTTTACTCGATTATTAACGAGCCGTGTGCGGTTTGAGAGGAAGGGATAAAAGGGAACGCTATGCTACATTTATTCAAACTGCCAGTATGTTTGAATCTGGAGGGGGAGAACTCCCTTGCGGGTGGCTTTGATCATTAATGCGGGTGCTTTCTCACCATAAATTGGTGAAGTCCATCCCCAGGTAGGTTCGGCTTGCATATTACCCAGTATGGATTGTCCCGTCCGGAATAGGTTTACCTGGTCAATTCCGGTCAGAACGACTTGAAATGAATGTAAACCGTCTGTAAAGCGGAGAGACCCTGCCCCAACGTGTTCCCATGAGAGATCGGGCAGAAGCCAGGCTATGCGTACCTCATGCACTTCTTGATTTTCTTTGGCGTAAGGGAGAAGGTTGTCGGTGATCAACCAGCCCGCATCGCTCTTTTCCAGCGTGCGCTGGTGAAGCACGCCCAGTTTTCTAAATCCATCATGTTCTGCTGTGATGCGGCAAAGCTCCCCTTCTTGATCGACCTCGTGGGCGATAACCTGCGCCTGAGCCCAATCCAACCAGAGGAAACGACCTGCTCTGAGCATCTGATCCTGACCATCCACCGTCAGGGTATTGTGTACATGCGCCGCAGCCAGGGCATTATCCCACGGCGGCGGGGCGTTGTAATGGTATGAACCCGGATCGAAGGCGACATTGACCCCTTTCCACCATAGATCCACATGCAATTGATCGGCATGGGAGGGGCGATCTGTAAACTGCGTCGCGTGTAGAAAAGCTCGCCCTTCGCCGCTTTCCACGCGCAGCATGTCCGATGCTTGCGGCTGTGGGATCGTGTCAGCTTGGGGAGCCTGCAGATCAAACCAGGATGCCATTTCAGCGAGGTCAGCCTGCCCGTAGATATCCTGATTGAGAAATGCCTTACCAGCCGCATCCACAACAGGGCGGTAATCATATGCTGGAAGCGATGTGAGTGGGAACAGGTAAGCACCATCCTGTGCGCCGAGATGAGGTGTTTGCCCCGTTTGGGGATCCGTCAGAGCCCACAGCCACTGCGTGGCTGCTGCTAACCGGATCAGGCTCAGGGGCTGCCATGTCGTATCGCCCGCACTGCGCTGGAGATGATCGGTGAACAAGGCAAGCTGGAGCGTCAGGCGGTGATAATTGGTGCTGTGCTGGATATAGGTGCCAAATTCATCGATTTGATGTTGAAAAGCCCAATTCAGCCAGCGCCAACCTAACGCACGCCATTTAGAAGCCTGCGGATGATCAGGAAGGTAGAGACCTGCTGCATAAAGGCCAGCAGCCTCTGAAATCAGGTGATTGTTGTTTTGTGCCCTGGCATAAGGCATGGTGGGTGGGATCCGCTGGGCGTGTTCAGCGATCGCCTGCCACAAGCGCTGCCTGTTTTCAGGTGTTGAGGTTGGGTCGTGGGCAAAAACCCGATCGCAGAAAATCAATATTATCAGGCGGATCGCGACCTCCTGGGCGGATTGCCACTGCCTGCCGAGGTTAGGGGGATGAACATCTAAAAAGTGAAGCGTCTTTCCCCAAAAATCTTTCGCATAGTCGAAATTTCGACTGAAGGCATACGCCCTGGCCAGCGGAATCGCCCAGCCGAACCGAGCGGGCTCCCAGATTAATTTGAGATCGGTTTCCGGGTGTGTTTTTTCAAGTTCTGTCCAGTGATGCGCAGACGCCCCTATCTCCAGGTCCAGCGGGACAGGTTTATCTCCAAAACGGTGAAATTTTCCCTGAAGGACAGCATCAGCCTGCTGCAAGGCAACGGCTTTTTCGGATTCGGATACAATTGGAAAATTTTCGAAGGGTTCCAGTCCGGGTTCACCTGTAAAAATAACCCGCTGGTTAGGGGTGATTCGCCGGTAATGACCCATCCGCAGCCCCAGTTGATAGCATGAGTAATACCAGAGCTTTTTTATTCCAAGGTTACGGGAGGCTTTAAAGGCTTTGGTTATCGGGTTCATCAGGGCTTTTTAATCATAAGAACGTTTTGAACCGGTCTATGACTATCATTGGTAGCTGATCTGAACAGGTTTGCTATCACGCAGTGATTCAAGCGCTGCAAAACTCGCCAGGGTGACCCCTATGATTTGTTCATAGGGTATGGGGGGGTCTTTCCTGCCCTGAAGTGCGTTTAGGAATGCCTTCCAGGCGTTGCTGTGCCCTTTATCCTGACGAAGGAGGTTGCGTTTTACCTTGCGATGTCCTTTTTCGACCATCTCAAGCTTGCGCCAATCGTGCAGAGCAGCGACCTTACCCCCACAAAAGACCTCGACATATTCCTTGGGGTAGGCTTTGTCGCCGTTTGCAAGATAGGATACAACACCTAGGGAGCCATCCGGGAAGCGGAAATTCATCACGACGTTGTCTTCACTGTAAATGCCCTGGTCGGGTAAGCCGTGGGTTGTAACTTCAACTGGATTTTCTCCCACCAGAAAGATCAGAAAATCAATAAAGTGACATGATTCGCCGATGATGCGCCCACCGCCAATCTCAGGATCGATCAGCCAGTGATCTTCCGGTAAACGATTCGCATTCACCCTGTAATGAGCAAACAGCGGCACCTGCCTGTTTTGGACAAAGGATTTGAGGGCTTTTGCCAGAGGCGCAAATCGTCGGTTGAAGCCAACCATTAACGTCGGCTGGTTTTCTATTTGCAGGGCAGCCCTGATTTCCTCAAGCTGGTTATGGTTGATAGCGAGGGGCTTTTCACAATAAACATGTTTACCAGCCTCAAAGGCTGCCAGGATCTGGGGGGTATGCAAATTGTGGCGCGTCAGGATTGCCATGAGGTTGATAGCGGGGTCTTTCAACAGTGTCTCAGCATCGCTTGTTGCGAAACCAAAACCATGACGTTGGGCTGCGTGCTGCGCAGTTGCCCCCGACGCAGAAACGATCCCAACAGGCGCAATTCCACCGACTTTTTGAACGACAGGCAAGAAGGTGGATCGGGCATAGTTGCCTGCACCCAGCACGCCCAAAGCCAGGATGTCGCCAGGCTTGACCTGGACAGAGGGTGCCATCCGATTGATGATCCGATTGTCCGATGGGATACCCACCTCTTCATAGGTTAGGAGAACGCCAAGGAAAGGTTCTTTGCTTGTGATCAGCTCATAGGCTTTTTGACCCTCCCCTATGGGGATCCGGTGGGTGATGATAGGATTGACGTCCAGCTTCCCCTGTGCCAAAAGGTTGAGAAACGCTTCCATGTTGCGTGTTTCTGTCCACCGAACATATCCGATAGGATAATCCATTGCCTTTTCTTCGTAATTCTTATCATAACGACCCGGACCATAAGAACGGGAAACGACCAGGTCCAATTCTTTTTCATAGAAAGACTTACGGGGAACTTCCAGGCTGATGGCGCCGACAGCTATAACTTTTGCTCTGTCACGCGCGATCTCCCCTGCCAGTTCAAGAGGGTCATTAGAAGTGGAATCTGCACAGATCAGGACCGCATCCACTCCTCTGCCGTGCGAGAAGGCAAGTGCAGCCTCAACGGCATCCGATCGGGGAACAGCGACATGTGCACCCATTTGGGATGCGAGGGCAACCCTCCCTGGATCGAGGTCAACGCCTAATACCTGGCACCCGGCAGCAGAAGCGATCCCCACCGTCAGCAGACCGAGCAACCCCAAACCGATCACAGCGATTTGAGCACCAACCTGGACATCTGCCAGCCGAAAGCCCTGCATGGCTACTGCGCCAATAGTGGTGAAAGCAGCCTGTTCAAAGCTGACATCATCGGGGATATGCGCCATCAGGTTCTGGGGAACAGCTGCAAATTCAGCATGAACGGCATACCCGCCGCCAGCACAGGCAACCCGGTTGCCCGCTCGAAAACCGCTCAGGCCTGGTCCAGTTTGGACAATGGTGCCGGCTGATGAATATCCCAACGCCATAGGCTGATCGAGTTTATTCATCGCCGCTTCAATGGTTGTCAGCAGCCCTTCCTGGCGAGCTTTGTTCAAAACATCTCTTACAAGATCAGGACGGGATTTGGCTTTGCCCAGAAGTCCCTGTTTGGCGAATTCTATCACCATCCGTTCTGTGCCAGTTGATACAAGCGAAGCTACCGTCCGGACAAGGGCTGTACCCTGGCTGGGGCGAGGTACGGGCACATCTGCGATGTGCGTTTCACCAGTTTTCATGTTTTGCAGTAGTTGTTTCATAGGTATGCACTCATTTTTTGGATGATCAGGTTAATAGGATTATAGTCTAAACTCGGATTTGACGGGAAATTTCGATAAAATCCAAAAGTCTCCATATTACGAGAGCGGGGAACGGTCATTTTAACAAAAAATGCGAGCCAATCGCTCGCATGGTTCTTGTTTTGTTGTTTAATTATTCTTCTTTGGTTTTGGTTTCAGCTTTCTTCTTCTCAGGTTTATCTTCGCCTTTGTTCATATGTTCTTTCTTTGCGCTATCATCCTTCTCAGAGGAATAGGTCTGACCGGATGGCGAGCGGTTGTCTGTTGCGTAGAAACCCTTGCCCTTAAACACAATCCCGACAGGCTGGTAAACTTTGCGTAAAGCAGGCTCACCGCACTCCGGGCAGATGGTTAAAGGATCTTCAGAAAATTTCTGATATTGATCGAAGCGGATTCCGCAATTTTCACATTGATAGGTATAGGTTGGCATAACTTACTTCCTGATTTAATTCCTAAAAAATTATAGTACGCTTGTAGGACAATGGCAAGCATGTTAGGACGAGTCTAATAGATCTCTTACGGTATCTGGGTTTGGCAAGGCTTAGTTTATGATGTATCAATGACTTGGATGAGTGAGATTATCACTGGTATAATCCCGACATGCACAGAAAATGGCGAATTATATTTGATTTTGCCTGGATCGTAGTCCTTTTTCTTTCCGCCTGTTCGCAATCAATAATACCAACCTCTACTCCGCAAGCCACTGAGGTTGAAGGAACCCTGAGACCCTATCCTTCGGATACGCCGACCCCGCTTCGATCGCCAACGGCGATGTCGACACTCACGCCTACGCCCACTTTCACCATGACGCCAACGCCAATTTATTATGAGGTTAAGGAAGGCGATGATATGTTTGGGATTGCCTTCTGGTACAACATCAGCCTTGAATCTCTTCTGACAGCCAACCCATCTGTTGACCCACGGGCAATGGGACCCGGTACAAGTTTACTGATTCCGGTCACACCCATCCCGCAACCGACGTCAACGACTGCAGTTGAGGTTGCAGATACCCCGGTACCGAGCTCCATGATCTGGCAGGATCCCAATTGCTATCCGGATGCCGCTGGTGGTCTGTGGTGTTTTATGCTGGTCGAAAACCGGCAGGATTCAGACCTTGAAAACGTCAAAGGAATGATCACGCTCATAGGTGGGGAACAATCCAGACAAGAGGTTGCCCATTTGCCGCTCAACCAGCTGCCAGCAGGCCAGTCTTTGGCTTTGGTGGCTTATTTTCAATCCCCAGTCCCACCTGATTATTCGGTGACTGGCATGGTGGATTTCTTTTTACCTGTTATGGCGGGGGATGATCGTTACTTATCCGTTGAGATTACCTCACAAAGTGTGACGTATCGTGAAGATGGTGAGATCGCGGATATTGAAGGTGAACTTTTCATCCTGGAAGGGCAGCCAGCCATGGATTACCTCTGGATCCAAGGCACAGCTTTCAACAGTGCTGGGGACGTGGTCGGTGTCCGCCGCTGGGAAGCAGAAGTCCTGCCCAAATCAGGGGAAGCGCTACCCTTTGGTTTCGAGGTTTACAGCATGTCAGGCAAAATTGACCATGTGAACCTGCTGGTCGAAGCGCATCGGTTGCGCGAAGCGGAAGAATAGCCCGCGAGAATGAATAAGTGCATGTCAGGAGCATAGGATCGGTCAAAGCATTTAGGATTGAGGAATGACGATGAATCAGATAACCAGATCGGTTTTTCCATGGGGAACGCGCACCTTTATCATGGGCATTATCAACCTGACGCCGGACAGTTTTTCGGGGGACGGTTTGTTGGATGAAGAAGATGTAGTGGCGGCGGCTGTTGCGCGGGCAGAGATGTTCCTGCGGGATGGTGCGGATATCCTTGATGTTGGTGGGGAGAGTACACGACCGGGGGCAGAGGTCGTTTCTGAAGAGGAAGAAATCTCACGAGTGGTCCCAGTGATCCGCGCGATCAGGGAGGCCTTCCCAGATGCTCTTGTTTCAATTGATACTTATAAATCCGTTGTCGCCAGGAAGGCACTAGAGGTTGGCGCCAACTGGGTCAACGATATCTGGGGATTCAAAGCGGACCGCAATTTGGCTTCTGTGACGGCTGAGTGGAACGCGCCGGTCGTGCTGATGCACAATCGTTCAAAGCCGGGATCGGCAGCCCTTGAAGCGCGGCTCGGAGGGCGTTATGTTGGGGTAGATTATGATGACCTGATCCATGACATTTGCAACGAGCTGTTGGAATCAGTTGCCATTGCCCGTGAAAGTGGCATCCCGGAAGAGCATATCATTCTGGACCCAGGCATTGGCTTTGGAAAAACAGTCTCTCAAAACCTGGCGCTGATTGATTGCCTGGATGAGATCAAGGCGTTGGGCTATCCCATCCTGGCAGGTCCTTCCCGGAAGTCATTTATTGGTTACAGCTTGAATTTACCTCCAGAGGAGCGCTTGGAGGGAACCGCTGCAGCGGTTGCGCTGTGCATTGATCGGGGAGCCGATATCATCCGGGTTCATGATGTGAGGATGATGGCCAGGGTGGCGCGGATGACAGATGCCATTGTCGGGCATCATCATGCTGGAGACGATTCTCAGTAGGGAAGGGCTGATATTTGGGGGAAGATCAATCGAGAAGATTGTGAATGTTTTGGATTGCCTCGCCAACGGAGGTCCCGAGGAAAGTGCCCGGTGTTTTCTTACGCATTTCAGGATTTTCGTTGAAATAACGTCCGCCAAATCCAAATTTTGGTTTTGAAGGGAACCTGTCCAATAAGGATTGCACTTTTATGAGCGGACGCGCCGAGTGTTCAAAACCAGCTGAGAGGATGATCATGTCAGGTTCGACATCCTCAGCGTACGGCACCAGGTCCTCAATGGGTAAATCGGCACCGAGGTACTCCACCTGGTAACCTTCTTTGCGGAGGAGGACGGAAAGCATCAGGGATGCGATTTCATGATACTCCTCAGGTGCGCATCCAACCAACAAACGCGGTGCCTGGTTGTAGATGGGAAATGCCTGCATCAACTGCATAAGGATCGCCCGAATAAAGGCTGAGGCAAAATGCTCGGTTGCAATTCGGATCTCACCCCGGTACCAGGCTTCCCCAACCTCATACAGGCAGGGCGTGAAAATATCAAAGAAGATCGTGTTGAGATCGAACACGCTTTGAATCGTACTCAAGATTTTCCTAGCCTCTTCTTCATTGTGCGTGGTTAGGGCATTATACAATTTCTCGGCGTACACTTTTGGTGGATGTGTGGGTTGTTTGGCGGGTTCGGGTGCGATCACGGAGGGAAGCGCTTCTGGCCAGATGCCCTTATTCCGCAGATCTTTATATTCTCGCACTGCAGTGCTGATGGCAAGTCCGCCATCGAGGCGGTGGGTGATCCAGCGAATGATCTGGATGTCACGTTCGGAATAAAGCCTGTAGTTGTTGTTCAATCGGTCTGGGTCCAAAAAATTATAACGGCGTTCCCATGCCCGAAGAGTTACCGGGCGGACGCCGGTTCGTTCGCTGATGATTTTAATGGTGTACCTGGGATCTTCTGAATATTCTGCAATTGAGACCATTTTCTCTTCCTTTTAATGACCTTCGACAATCCTGCTACAATTTTACCTCGGATTCCACCCACTGGCGGTGAAGATTTCTTCCAAAAAGATCCGGCGCTCAACGGGAGTCATTGGTCGAGGCTGGGCATAATCTTCCAGGATGGCGGTCAGCAGTTCTGTGCTGAGGTGTCTGCCGTCATAGAAGGTGTGGCGTTGAATTTTTTCCCATCGGGTTTGCAGGATCTGGTTTCCATAGTCATCAATGATCCCCATCTGGTCAAAGAATAAATTCCCCAATCCATAGTCAATGACTGTATCGTTGTAAAATGTCATACCCTTGGGGCGATGCGCCTGGCTGCCGTTGACAATCACAGCACCCGATTGTGCCAGGAGTCCGAAATCTTCGATGTGGTGGGATTCTTGGAAATTGTAATAATCCTCATAGTACTGGAGTGTGGCAATCGGAAGGATGCCATCCTCCCTCAGGTTGCTGATCTCAGCGGTCATCCACTGGTAATCGCCGCAGCGTGCTGCCCCACCGTGGTCTTCGGTTGCCCAGGCGAAATCAGGCCCTGGCGCATTGCAGCCGATGAAGGCGATCCGGTTCCCGTTATGGGTGATGACAAGTGGGCTTTTGGCTTCCTCAAGATTGCGCCCTCCGCCATAGGTTTGCATGCCGCTGTTCTTATAGATATCCAGTGTATAAGGCACAACATCTTCGCCATAGACATACAGAGAATCGTTGTTGTGATTCCCGGTCAGTTCGATGATATCGGCACCGACATATTCAAAAAGTTCGAGATACTCTGGATTGCTGCAGAACAGAAGCATCCTTGAGTCTGGATTGGGAAAGGGGCAATCTTCATAGAATGAGACTTCATTGCTGATGTGGGCCAGATCCGCCTCTAATAACCATTCGCGGATGGCTTCACCGGGGTAAAGGATCCCTTTGGTTTCCATTTGGTACGCTGTTGCCCGCACCAACGCAGTCACCCCTGTCATGACCAGGGTGGTCATCTTCTCTGGGTCACGATTGGTGGCTTGAATGGCGTCCGTTAGACGCTGGATCATCTCATCGCTGATCGTTTCAAGGCTATCTTGCTTCTGGATGAGTTGAAAGCTAAACGCTAGAGGATAGTAAGTTGTCTCAAAGGATTTTTGAAGCGGAGAATAACTACTGATGCTGATCACTTTGAGCTTTGGATCCAATTTTTCGAAGGGAATGATCGCCCAGGCATTTTCTTCCCATAATTTTTCAATGTCAGGGATGTCCTGATAGGTCGTAATGGTTAATGCATTACCCGGAAACCAGCGGACTTCGATGATCTCACGGACAATTTCCGGAACATAGAGCTTTGTGATGGAACCGAAGGGTCCGTGGCGGTGACCGCCCCAATAAAGGCGCAGGTCATTCAGGTTGACATTGTCCGTCAGGGTGGGAAACGGGGCAACCAGGGCATAGATCCAGCTGGACGTGGAAAGCAATCTGCCTTCCGGGGCTTTCTCTGCTGGACCCAACCAGAGCGGTGAAGACGGGTCATCGCTCAGGGTAATGCCTGGTAGGGCTTGCTCAGTGATCAGGCCGGATGGTAGGGAGCTGTCCAGATAAAGCCCGATCGGATCAAGGGTAGGCGCGTTCGTCGGGAGCGGCTGTTTCTCAGGCGGGCTGGTTGCTATTAGATCGTCGGTGATTTGAGTTGGTGGCAGGGAGGTTGATGCACTGGAAGGCGTGCAGGCTGTCAACAAGAAGATTATGATCACGAAGGGTGCAATGCTTTGAGAAATTTTAGAAATTTTTGGGACCATTATGATAGAAAGTTACAGAGCATTTTTGGGGGGCAAGTGCAACCCACACCTGATTGTCGCCAATATTTCGAATTGGTGAGAACGAGTCACCATTATTGAGCAGCTCCCCTGTATGCTGCTTATGTAATACAGAGGAGCTGCCTGAATTGTTGTTATTGTTTCGACCGCTGAATTAGTACTGAATCACCCGGGGCATCATTTTCGCTTGAGCGACCCAATCTGCAACCTGACGCTGCGAGGGGAGTTGGCGAACCAATTTCTTCTCTTGATTTGTCTCAACCAGTTTAGCATAGAGATTGTCTGGATTGCGCTGGGCAAGCTCTGGGACGGTATCCACGCCGGCTTCTTCCAAAAGGTCAGAGTATTCCTCAGCTACACCTTTGATCCGATACAGGTCAGCATGATTGACCCATTCCAGAATGAGTTTTCCATTGATGCCTGTCTTCTCAGCAAGCTCTTCACGCCCTTTAGGCATGGCACCTTTTTTGAGCAGCTTGTTGGTGGTTGTGATGCCAACTGCCATTAATTTTTCTGCATAGACTGGACCAATTCCTTCAATATCGATAATTTTTGCCATTTAGATCTCCTTTTTTAATTGGCTTATTGAACTGTAGATTTCATATCCATTATGGTTACAAAACCGATTACTATTGAACCTTCATTTTTCATTATTGATTATACACAATAATTGAATTTTTGAAACCTGTAAGCTATTTGAAAAAAATTTTGCTTGTGGATCTCCTGAAACTGATATGGCAAGATGCTCATGTTAAGTCACATCCTGGAGCAGAAGGAGATGAACGTTTGAACATAAATTTTTATCTCTATCTTTAGGGTGTATAATTTTGGGGTTATGTCCGAAACCCATTCGAAATTGAATCTCAATATTATCCTCTTTACCCTTTCACGAACGGTGCTCAACACAAGCTACCGCATGGTTTACCCGTTCCTGCCGATCTTTGCCCAGGGATTAGGGGTGGATGTTGCAACGCTGGCAATAGCTTTATCCATTCGTTCCTTTTTGGGCGTTTTTGGCCCCTTTTTAGCAACCATTGCGGATACGCACACCAGGAAGTCCGGTATTTTGCTTGGGTTGGGATTGTTCACCGCCGGGAGTGCTGTGACCGGGCTGTGGCCGCAGTTCTGGGGGTTCATTATCGGGACAAGCCTCGTTTTACTCGGTAATGGGGTTTTTATCCCCTCACTAAATGCCTATCTTGGCGATCAGGTGCCATATGAACGGCGCGGGCGCATTCTTGCGATCACCGAATTGAGCTGGGCACTGGCATTTATCCTTGGTATTCCTTTGGTTCAATTAATGATTGAAGCCAATTCTTGGGTGACTCCCTTCTTCTATCTGACGATCATTGGCGTTTTGTTCTTTGTTGTTTTTATGCTCCTGCTGCCCTCTCACACAATTGCGAAAACGGAATCAAATACGATTTGGCGAAATATGGGGCGTGTTTTCAGCACCTGGCCAGCTCTGGCGGGCTTGTTGATGGGCTTATTTTTCACGGGTGCCAATGAAATGATCAATTTAATTTTTGGGGTCTGGATTGGGGATCAATTCGGGCTGAATTTTGCGGCATTAACCGTTGCATCAATGGTTATCGGATTTTCTGAGTTGGGTGGGGAGATATTCTCGACGTTTTGGTTGGATCGGTTTGGTAAAAGGCGGATGATCCTGGTATTTCTTGGATTGAACAGCCTGTGTGCCCTCGCCCTGCCGTTAACAGGGACTTCCTTACCCTGGGCGCTGGCTGGTCTGGGACTGTTTTATGTGACCTTTGAGATCACCATAATCAGTACGCTAACAATGATGACGGAGATCTTGCCTTCAGCCAGGGCGACCATTATGGCGATGACCGTGGCTTCCTTCTCGTTGGGGCGGATGCTGGGTGACCTGATCGCCCCGGATTTATACGGGCTTAGTTTTTGGGCGACCAGCCTGGGCGCGGTTGGTTTGAATCTTTTGGCAGCGGGATTTCTAACACAGGTGCGTGTCGTTCGACCTGTGTCGAATCAGGGTGGTTAATATTTTGGCATTAAACAAACTGAGATAGATTTGGTTGCCCGTATGCCTATTAAGATCATTTGGTGACCTCGATTTGCCACTCGGGTCCGTGTCCGATCTTGAACAGATCGCTAAAGCTGCCCCGGTTGACAGCCAAACCGACACGCATGAGCTCATTGTTATAAAGAATCGGCTCTCCGATCTCGGCATTTCCAAAGGTCTTCACAAACAAAACACGCTGCGAAAAGGCAACCTGTCCCTCGTGGCGAATGGTCACTTGCAGCCATTCTTCAAAATTAAAGCCGGCTTGGATGAATTTGTCTAACGGGAAATTCGTCCAGAGGTTTCCGAAATTGGGATCGTTGATCTCAATAATCCCCCTGGCAGAACCCTCCTCAATAACCGGTTCATGTATGGCATGAGCGATCACTTCCTTCACGTCATACTTGGGACCGACTTCTTCAAAGGTGATGATACCGCTGGCCAACCGGGCTGCACAATAGGAAAACAGATCGCGCCCATGAAAAACGCTGACATCCTCGGTATTTTTCCCTTTCAGGCGGTTGATGGATTCATCAATCTCCCGGACTTCACGGATGCCGACGCCATATTTGAGATGGGTGAGCGACCCATTATCCGGGCTGACGACGTAATAGCCATCCGATGTCTGTGCAACACATGCCCGGCGCTTTGTCCCAACGCCCGGGTCGACCACTGAAACAAAAATGGTTCCCTTAGGCCAGAAGGACATGGACTGATATAGGCGGTAGGAAGCACTCCAGGTGTCAAATTTTGGCAATTCGTGAGACCCATCAATGATCTCTAATTCAGGGTCCACACTTTTAACAACGCCGTACATGGCACACACTGCGCCTTCTTTGTAGGTGAAATCGGTCTGATAGACAAGGATGGGTTTCATAAGGGGGACTCCTAAATAAAGGGATTGTAAAATCTGCTTTGATTGATGAAGATGGATACACAAACGGTGGCGATAAAGATAAGAGATGAGACCAGGAGCGCAAAATGGTCAGATCGGGTCATCTTTCGGCTGGTGTACCAGGTGCGGGTCTTGGCCTTACCAAAGCCGCGCAAATCCATCGCATTGCTGATCAATTCAATCCTGTCAAGCGAAGAAAAGATGAGCGGGATGATGATCAACAAGCCATTTTTAATCCGATTCCCAAGCTTGGCTTTGCGAGAAAGTTCAAGCCCGCGAGCTTGTTGGGCAAGGCTGATATCGTGGTAGTCCCGTTGGACATCCGGAAAATAACGCAGGGTGAGTGCCACGGCATAGGATACTTTGTAGGGTACACCGATCCGATTCAGCGAGGAAGCAAATTCACTTGGGTTGGTGGTGAGAAGGAAGATGATACCAAAGGGGATCACGGAGGCGTATTTCACCATCTTAGTGACGCTGTAGAGCAACTGCTCCTGGGTGAGAGAGAATCTACCGTAGAGCTTCATGATCGGGTGATATGTTCCGTAGATTTCCACACCCATTTCAGGGTTGAAGAAGAAGGAGATGATCGCATTGGTCAGGATGAAGATAAATACGTAGATGATCATCAGGCGGATCTGTGAAAATTTTATCTTTGAAATTATCAGAATGAAAATAGAAAAGACCATCACAGCCAGAATGACACGGATGTCATAGGAATACATCACGGCAAAGGTGAGCAGGAGGAAGCAGATCAATTTGGTCAAACCCGAAAGACGATGAATGGGTGAATCGATTCGGTCGTACGAGAAGAGCTTGGCTTTGACGTTCATCGGTTCTTCAATCTCCTTTCGTAATCGATAAAGCCCTGCACAAAGCCTGTGCCATCCGAAAAACCTGCCATCTGTGCCAGGTGATAGAGCGAGGTTTCTTTCAGATTTGCCTTTTGGATCACATCGTGATCGGTGAGGACAACAGAAGCGGCTGTATCAGCGATGACCTGACCGCCAGCCAGGACAATCGCACGTGGGGTATATTCCAGCATCAGGTGCATATCGTGGGTGATCAAGATGATCGTCACACCCATCTTGTTGATCTCGACCAGGAATTCCATGATCTCTGTGTAGTGACGAAAATCCTGTCCAGCAGTGGGCTCATCCAGGATCAGGACTTTTGGTCCAAGGGCGAGGATTGAGGCGATGGTGACGCGTTTTTTCTGGCCATAGCTCAGGGCAGAAATCGGCCATTCAATAAAGGGGGATAAACCGCACACCTTTAACACTTTTTCAACCCGCTCCTTGATCTCCTCCTCTGCCACATCCCGAAAGCGCAATCCAAGCGCAACCTCATCATAGATCAAATTCTTGGAGATCATCTGGTTTGGATTCTGAAGGACAACACCGATGATCTCAGCACGTTCTTTGATCGATTTGTCCTTGATGTTTTCACCGCGGTAATAGATAGCGCCTGTGTCTTCTTTTTCAAAGCCGCACAGCAATTTGGAAAGCGTTGATTTGCCTGCGCCGTTTTTTCCCACCAGGGAGACCATTTCCCCTTCTCGAATATCAAAGTTGATATCTTGGAGAACGGGGCGGATCCCATCATAGGAAAATGAGACCCCTTCCATCTTGATGACAGAAGGTTGGCGCGAGGTTGGTTCTGCCGGCCGAATGCCTGCTTGCCATACCCTGAGGGCATCTTTGGAAAGATGCGCCTTTACTGAAGTAATATAGCCGGGTAGCATCTCGCGGTTGACATCCACACCTGCATATTTCAATGCGGTGACATAGAGCGGTTCTCTGATTCCGGTTTTGATCAGAATGTCGGATGAAACCAGGGAATGGGCATCCATATCCGCAATGATCCTGCCATCATCGATCACGATGATCCGATCCACATGGCGATGTAAGACGTCTTCCAGGCGATGTTCAATGATAATGACGGTTTTGTCTGAGTTATTGTGAATATCGTCAATGATCTCAATCGCCGTTTTTCCCGTTGCCGGGTCTAGGTTGGCAAGCGGTTCGTCAAACAGGAGGATATCCACATCATTGACCATCACCCCTGCCAGTGATGTGCGTTGTTTCTGTCCGCCGGAAAGCTCGAAGGGCGAAGAGGTGAGTAAGGATTGCATTTCCACCATCTCTGCCACTTTGCTGACACGCTGATGCATCTGTGTGTGTGGGACATTATCATTTTCAAGAGCAAATGCAATGTCTTCACCAGCCGCAAGACCGACAAATTGACCATCAGAATCCTGGAGCACGGTCCCCACACTTTTGGATAATTCGAAGATGTTTTTATTGTGTGTGGGCTCACCATTAATGGTCAGGCTGCCGGTTATCTCACCTTTATAGGAAAAAGGGATCAAGCCATTGATGCAATTGCCTAGCGTGCTCTTGCCGCTGCCGCTGGGACCAACAATCAGGATCTTTTCACCCTGAAAAATTTTTAAATTAATATCGAATAGCGTGGGTTCAGCCTGGCTGAAATATTGAAAAGTGAAATCTCTAAATTCGATGATGGCTTGTTTTTCCATGTATACTCTTCTAACCAATGTCACAAGGATTCATTTTACCAAACTATTCAGAAATGATTCTGCACCTGCGGAAAATTAATCACCAAGGAGAAAATTTGATTTCGAAGATTGTTTCACAGGGCGGTTAAAAAAAAGGATGGCTGGCGTCTGATCACGCCAGCCATCACCGGGGAAAACGTGGCTATATAGATTTTTTATTTATCCTCTTGAGAGGCTGCCCTTCTTGGTTCGGGTGGCTGCATAGGCAACCAGGAGCAGCGTGCCGAATACGCCAGCGCTGACGATATTCATCAAAGCTGCTGTGATGCCCTGGGTGAAGACAAAGCTGGCTGGTTCCTGGTAGATCAAAATATCCAGGACAGGAGCGACAACAACCCAGGCAATTACATTGCCAATCGCCTGGATGATGTTGAAGGTAAGGATATCCTTGCCCTTGAATTCACCTTCTTCCACGCGGGTTCGTTTGAAGGCGAAACCGAAAATGAAGCCGGAGACGCCGCTGGCAATCACCCAGCTCCACCATGGTGAGCCGTATTGAACTGCATCACTGAGGGCATGCCCGATGAATTGGATCAGGGCACCAGCAATCGGTCCAAATAGGGTCGCCATGAAGGCGCCTAAGCCGTAAGCCGTCTGGAAACTGGTTTCGGGAATGGGGGATGGAATTTTGACATACATGAATAAGAGCGTGAAGAGTGCTGCGCCAATGCCGATGGCAACGATCGTGCGGGTGTTAACTTTGAACATAATATCTCCTTGTGATGAATGAAAACATTGTTTGGATCCTTCCCCAATTCTGGTTGTCAAGATTTGGTGTTTATTATCTTTACGCAGACCCAAAAGGGATGGATCGATAAACATAAAAATTCTTCCAGTTAACTAATTTTCTTTAATTTCGTTTTACTTTGACATCGCCTCCTTTCAATTGGACGCTTTTTCTTTGTTAGATGTTCGCAAAAGAATAACAAAGAACAACACAATGCAATTTTACATTCATGGCTAGTTGCTGTGAACGGCATGCAAGCAAAATGAGCAATCTTTAATAATTTTAACACGATTAACCGTAAAGAGGTTACGGGGTTTTCAATGAAAATACTTTTTTGATGAAGGAATTAATAAACCAAGAGCCAATATTTTCAATATTTACACCTTTAGAGATAAAGAGAATATTAAGCAAAAAGGAATATGAAAAAAGGATGATTCCTAATAATCTCAGATAATTTATGAGGTTCTGCGATTCCTCTCACAATGGCAAAGATGAAATACATTTATTCGATGTTATCTCTTTTTTGTAAATTGTGACGCGCACAAAGCAGCTGGATATTTAGAGGGTCCCGTGAGGATCCACCCTTTGAATATGGAATGATATGATCAAAGTGAAGATTGTCTGAGCTCCCACAAATGACACATTTACCATGGTCACGTTTCCAAACTTCTCGTTTTACCCATGATGGAATAATGCGTGGATGATCAATGATTGTTTGCTCACTCTTTTGTTCATATTGGTCTTCAATTAATTCGAGTTTAAATTTAAAAACCTTACGACCGGCAATTTTCTCAACCCAGGCATCAACCAAGCGAAAAAATCCATTATAAGTCCAAATTCCAGATCGAATTTTTTCATACACTTTTACGATCTCTGCAGGGTTCCCTTTTTTGTGCGCGCATGCAGCTTCAAAAAATTTCCCATTCTGGGTTAAAGAGCCACTTGGGTTGTTCATGGGTTGATCAAGTGATTTGGGGTTAGATATATTACCCCTTTTAGGTTCATCATGTCCTTCATAAATCAGTATTTTTCCCTCAGCTTCTGTATAATCTTCGTAGGGTGCACCCGGGCGAGTACTCATGAGGATGACACTATATTTGTCGCTTAGTCGATAATTCATCCCGCGCTGTAAATTTACCCCTTCTTCTATGCACATTTCAAAATAGGATATTACTTCACCAACGTCCAACATTTTAAATTCACCTCAACAATCAAATTTACCACACCAGCGAGATCAAACGCAAGGAGCGCTACTCGACCAGGATTCGATAGATCACAGAGGATATGCCGCCAATAGTAAGTGCATAATGCATAGTAGCATAGTAGGGTGGGTTCGATTTTGAACCCACCACGCCAGTAAGGGTAATTATATGCCCTCACCAGCAATTGGATAATTATATCAGCCCTCAAAGGCCCGGTCAGAAGACCGGGGCTAGTCATATACGGGATGCGTTTTCATAAATTTCAAGCAGGCCGTCAGGCCATACAAAACAGGTACCCCTCAAACACCCCAGATCCCCGGGATTTTCTCTGCGTTTTGGGTAAGAATATTTTTTCCACTGCAATGCTGATTTCTATACTCGATAGCAATTTAAATCCCGGGGATCTTAACCACGCCACCTCAAAACGGCTTTTACTGTGAGAAGTTGCCAGCGCCAGCTGACTGATGAGGTTTATTGATTTACTTGGTCCCTCATCAAAGCAGGTACCCCTCAAACACCCCAGATCCCCAGGATTCTCTCTGCGTTTTGGGTAAGAATATTTTTTCCACTGCAACGCTGATTTCTTCACTCGATGGCAATTTAAATCCCCACAAGGATGAGGACAGGCAGCCGTCAATCTGGTCGCTGGGCGTTGAAACCCTCATGGAAAGTGACGGTGTCTTGCGGGTAGGCGCCATCAAAGGAAAGTGCGAAGAACGCTTCAGGCGGAACCCCTTCGCAGCCGAGATCGGGCGGGTTGATAAACCCAAATTTTGGGTAGTATTCGGGATGCCCAACCAGGCAGCAGCCTTTGGCGCCCATCTTTTGCAATCGTGCTAGTCCTTCCCAGATCAGGGCTTTGCCAATACCCATCCGCTGATACGAGGGCAAGACAGAAACTGGTCCAAGCCCATACCAGCCACGGGTCCCATCGGAAATGGTCACGGGCGAGAATGCAATATGACCAACAACCTCTCCATCCACTTCAGCCACCAACGAAAGCGCTAATGCATTGGCTTCCCGAAGCGCCTCAATGATGTATTGTTCCGTATGGTCGCTAATTTCCATGGTTTCGAAGGCAGCCGCGGTCACTTCGGTGATGGTGGCATAATCCTCCCTGGTTTCGTCTCTTATCAAGAGATTTCGTTCTGTCATGGTAATCTCATTCTTTGTGGTATGTGTAAAGATTTTCTTTGGATAAATATACAACAGAAAACGGAATGTTGGTACTTACAATCAGTCGGGTAAAAAAGCGCTCTCCAAACAAGGAAAGCGCTCATGGTTATTTATTTTCGCATGATTATCCTGCCATAACGGGTCTGACCTTATACCCGTATATCTGAATCGGTCATCATCAATTGGATAAGCGTTGTTTTATAGGCTTCACGAGTCTCGTTAGCACCCAAAAAAGCGATATCCATATCAAAATTTTAGCTGTTGGTTGAAAAAATTGGTTCGAATTTGGATAAAGCATTAACAACTAACATTACCTATAAAAAGTTTTCACAATCTTCAACTGCATAAAATAACAAAATTGCTGCTTGATTCAGAAAGACTTTTCCCATTCCCCCTTGACAATTATATCGCTTCGCGTTATATTGTGTATATACGATATATACAGTTTGGAAGGAGTAATGGGAGTAATGGAAATTCTATCTGTTCAGAACCTGAACAAGCACTATCCCAAGTTCGACCTGAAAAACGTCTCTTTCAGCCTTGAACCGGGCTATATCATGGGCTTCATCGGACGCAATGGCGCGGGCAAGACCACTACCATCAAATCCATCATGCGCCTTGTCCACCCCGATTCAGGGACAGTCGCCGTGCTGGGCAAGGATTTCGCTGCCGAAGAATTTGCCTGCAAACAGCAGATCGGGCTAGTTCTTGGTGAGGTATCCTATTATCCAACGAAAAAAATTTCAGTCATCGCCGACGTGACTCGCCGTTTTTACCTCGAGTGGGATGCCAATGCCTTTGAAGGCTATCTCAAACGTTTTGACCTCGACCTCGACAAGACCGTCAAGGAACTTTCTGGCGGCATGCGCGTCAAGTTCGCTCTTGCCCTAGCCCTCTCGCACAACGCCCGCCTCTTGATCCTCGACGAGCCCACCACTGGATTGGATCCTGTCTCGCGGGACGATTTGCTTGAACTTTTCCAGGAACTAATCGAGAACAGCGAACGCAGTATCTTTTTCTCCACGCAAATCACATCCGATCTCGACAAGTGCGCTGATTACATTACCTACATCAAAAAGGGAGAAATTATCGCCAGCACCTCCAAAGATGACCTGGTAAATTCGTATAAGATCGTCAAAGGTACCAGAGCACAACTCACCGAAACCCTGCTGCCCCAACTGATCGGCTGCAAAAAGAATGACTTTGGTTTCACCGCTCTCTTGCGCACAGACAACTTGCCATTCGCAGCCGGATTGGAGATCGCCCCTTCGGATCTCGAATCCATAATGATCCACATCGAGAAGGAGTAAAAAATTATGAAAGCACTGCTTTATAAAGAAATCAAACTGGCGATGCACCCGACCACCTACCTGTTTATGGCGATTGGTGCGATGCTAATGATCCCTTCTTATCCCTATTACGTGGCTTTTGTCTACACCTGCCTGGGTATCTTCTTCATTTTCCTAACCGCCAGAGAAAACAAGGATATCTTTTTCACCGCTTCCCTGCCGGTTAGAAAAAGCGATGTAGTTAAATCTCGTATCTTCACTGTTGCCATCATCGAACTTTTGCAGCTCGCGATTGGCATCCCCTTTGCCATCATCGGGATCCGCATCAACCCTAACGCCGCCGGCAACACGGTTGGGATTGAAGCCAACATGGCCTTCTTCGGCCTGGTCTTGATCATGTATAGCCTTTTCAACGCCATTTATCTTCCGCTTTTCTACAAGACTGCCGTCAAAGTGGGTATCCCTCTCATTTTCGCCGGCATCGCCGTGATGATTTATGTAGTCGCTGTTGAGTTAGCTGTACAGATGATTCCTTTTCTCAAAACGCATTTAGATTCCACTGATCCAGCGATGGCGATATATCAATTCCCCATCTTGATCGCGGGTATGCTTATCTTTGCCCTTTCGCTTTGGCTGACCTATCGCAAATCAGCGGCCAACTTCGAAAAAGTGGACTTGTAAATCCGCATGGATATTGTTATTTCCAACACCTCCGGGGATCCAATCTATCAGCAGATCTTTGAACAGATCAGCGCGCAGATCATTAAGGGTCTGCTGCCCAGTGACACCTGCCTGCCGCCCATCCGGACGGTTGCCAAAGAGCTGCGTATCAGTGTGATCACAGTCAAACGCGCCTGGGAAGAATTGGAACATGCCGGACTGATTTACACCATGGCCGGGAAAGGTTGTTTCGTCTCTCCTCTTCAGCCACACGACCTGGACACCAAGCGCAGCCAGCTGGCTAATGAAAAACTCGCCAAAGAAATGGAGTATTACAAAACCCTCGGCATTTCTCTCGAAGAGATCATTGCCATGGTCAAGAAAAACTATGATAAGGGTTGATTGATATTTCTGTTTTTGAAAACCCCATCTCTGCAAAAGCGTGACCAAATTCGCATCGAACAATACGAATATTTCTCAAGAATATAAAAATCAAATACGCCCTCTATTTCTATTTAGAGGGCGCTCCATTATCGAAAATTATTGGAAATTACCGCGGACCGGCAAGTACTGGTCTAAACTTATACCCGTATGTACGACTCGATCCGCGCTGCTGAGGTAATGGTGATTTTCTAACGCTCTGCGCGTCAGCCGCGCCGCGAGTTTACCGAGATCGGCCTCAAGTCAAACCGCGCCACATAACCGATTATTGCCCAGATACCAGGCCGCGGAGCAGCGTCGGGCTGCACGGGGCTGCACGCGCTTGTTGGGCCGCATAGTCTCTAACTTAGAGCATTTCTCCTGTACCCAATACCTCCGTATATCTATCCGGCAATTGTCACTGCTTACTGAACTTTGAATCTGTTCATGGCTGCTTTGACCAATCCAATCAACAGCAGCAGAACAATCGGAATGCCCATGATGTATTTGCCCATAGTAGAGATTGTAGACAGCCAAGCCAAAGCCGTGGGTTGGGCCGGATAGCTCAAGATTAAAGTAATGATCCAGATGTTTTCCATCAGATCGAGGAATCCTCCAAGTATTGGAACCAAATTCAATATCTGTACTCTACTGTCGAGTTTGAAGCCGCGCTGAAACAACCACGAAATGGACAAACAGAACATCAATGTGTAGAACGTGATTAGGATGAAGTCCGCCAAATGAATCCAAATCATCTGGGTGCGACCATCGTCTCCGTAGGAAGTCACCACTGAAAATGCCTGTTCCGGAGTATACGCAAACTGCCCATCCAAACTCATGCTAATTAAGTCAGGATTGGCAAGGGGTAGGTTGATCAGTATCACGAACGCTGCGATGATAGATAGAATCACCCAACCTTTCGCCCAAGCACGGAAACGGTCTGAAATCCTTGACAACATGTTCTTCGACCTTTCAACTAGCGATTGAGGTTATCTCATTCTTCTTGAAAAGGCTGCATTTATCCTGAATATACGGCCCAACGGTTTGCGTTAGCCGCAAATGGGCGGGACGCGGCCGATGCTCGAAAACGGCATTTTGCCGAGGTATTGAAAATTGCTTGAAAATCGCGCAGACCTCCATTTGTCGGCTGCACGCTGTGTTGGGCGCTTTATGCAATTTTCAAAATCATGACCAAGTCAAAAGTAACTGATTATGCCAGCCAGAATTAGGAATATGGGAACTATCGCAATCAGTGCTTTTGCATGTCCTTTAAAGTGATGTGAGAAGTCTCGATAATCCTCCTTCTGTGTCCCAGGGATAATCACAAACTTAGGGGTTATTCTGCTGACTATGAGCCAATCGAGTATCAATAAATCTCCAACCGTTGCAAATAGAAATAATACCGATAGATTGAGAAATGCTATCCACATTGAAATATTATTGGAAAGTTTTGCCTTCAATATTAATGTTGAATAAATCGGAAACCCAAATGCAAAGATAAACCAAGGCAATGCCACCAACATTGCCAATCTCCTTTCACTTTTTGTTTGGGGCGAGACCTTATCCTTTATGGATTGCGGGTAATCGTTGTAACCCCAAACACGCGGGCTAGTAGATATCATCATAATAAAGAGATAACCAGTCACAATAACCGCATAAAACAAACCGTGTGTCAGAAGATGTTTGACAATCATGATGGCTTTCTCCAATTAGTCTTTTTATCTCAATGCTTCGGGATGCGCCCAACTATTTTATATTTACTAAGAAGTCTTTTCTGCACGGATACACTGCCAACGCCCTGCGCGTCAGCCGCGCCGCGAGTTAACCGAGATCGCCCTCAATTCGAGCCGCGTTACATAACCGATTTTCGCCCCGATACCAGACCGCGACAGCGGCGTCGGACTGCACGCGCTTGTTGGGCGGCTCTAAACAGGCCAAGAATTCCAATGAATTTTCTCTTCTACTTTGACAGGATACGGTTCAATCTTTGACACATCATCAGATGGGTATCCTAGCGCCAAGTAGCATGGGATTTCATAATCCGACGGGCATTTGATGACCTCTTTTATATGCTCGATCTCAGCACCCATGGGTATTCTCGTAACGCCGTAAATGCCCTCCGCGCAGGCTGCGATAAGTATGTTCTCGATGCAGCACCAGATCGAGGCGAAGGGATTTAGTGCTGATAGGCTGTCAGGCTTTAGAAGCGGCCGCGGCTGCCTGAAGCAAGGTAAGATTATGCATGCAGCCTCGAGCAGCATCTTGTATTGCTTCGGAACGGCAATGAGGTAACTCTCGCGTTGAATGGGGTCTGTGCTCCCCCAGCTGTCGAGCCAGGCTTCCACATCTTCTCTTGTGAAATGTTTCTGAACCCTAGCGATCAAATTCAACCGAGTTGGTTGATCCTGAACCACAATGAATTCCCATTCGCGCATGTGGTTGTTCGATGGTGCCTGAAGACCCGCATCGAGTATCTTTTTGATGGTTTTCTCATCGATAACCCTGGGTTGAAAATCCCTTACAGATTTTCTTTTGAAGATAGCCTCATATACATCCATTTCAGGTTTTTGTACCTCCCGATATTTTACTCGGTTGTCCAGCTGCCCAACGCCCTGCGCGTCAGCCGCGCCGCGACTTTCCCGAAATCGGCTTCAACTCAAGATACCACACAAAATCCAATTTCGCGCACGGTTTCCGGCCGCGGCAGCGGCGTCGGACTGCACGCGCTTGTTAGCCCGCTCCACATACTGCCCTAGAGAATTTTGGGCAGCTATTGGTGCTTTGAGCCAAAGATCGTCATGCCAAAAGGATTCTTTTCACTTTTACTGTCACATAGTCTCGTCTGCTTCAGGATTGCTAGAATCTCGTGTTCCAGATATGCAGCATTGATGGAGGCAATAAGTCCGGGTCGGATCTCCTTTGGCTGCGTATTGAACCAGAGAAACCATTTGATCAAGAGGAAAATATCTCTACGCAAGTCACTAATCAGATACCTTCCTCCTGGTTTTAGCACTCTGTAAATTTCGTTCAAAGTCTCACCCGGCTGAGACCACTCGTGCAGTGAGTCGTAAGTGAAAACGGCGTCGAAGTAGTTGTCATCAAAAGGGATTTCACTGCCACTTCCCTGCTTGTATTCCACACGATCGGATAGGCCGTATTCCGCAGCATTGCGATCGGCAATCTTGATGATCTCCGAGCTGATATCCAGACCATTGAGTATTGTATTTGACGTGCATTTCAACCATTCTAAACCGATATAGCCTGGTCCGGGGCCGATCTCTAATGCGACACCTTGAGTAATACCTTTTTGCAGAATGAGCTGAATCTGCAATTCGCCCCTATCTCTTGAACGGCGCATCATTTGGTCATAAGCATTGGCATTGAATTCTCCCTGGATTCCTTTGTCTGTCTCTGGGATGCGTTGCTTTGCCATGGAAAGATACCTTCCTAGTTTTGAGTGCGGAACGAGCGGGCTAACTATTAATTATACGGACTTCTGATACACTGCAATTTCACCGTATAGCCAATCTAAACAAGTGTGTTATCCTGAAATTATGCTTGGTTACTTCAAATAATCTGTGACATCTAAACCTTAAATAATTATATGCATTAACCTGTTGAAACACAAACTATGATGAGTGATCAATTATCCCCAAAACCCAAAAAACTGCTTGACCAACTGCGCGATGCCATCCGGTTGAAGCATTATTCCTACAGCACCGAAAAACCTACGTACATTGGGCCAGGCGCTATATCCTCTTTCACAACAAATGCCACCCCGCCGAAATGGGCGCCGCAGAGATTGAAGCCTTTCTCACCCACCTCGCAAAAGATGAGAATGTATCATCTTCCACTCAAAACCAGGCGCTCAATGCCTTGCTGTTTCTCTATCGGAATGTTCTGCAAATGGATCTTCCTATTCCACTCCATGCACTGCGTGCCAAGCGCTCAGAACATTTGCCAACCGTCCTATCAAAAGATGAAATGGCAAGAGTGCTGTCAGGAATGCGAGGACTGCACCAATTGATGGCGAAACTGCTCTACGGTTGTGGGTTACTATTAATGGAATGTATGCGCCGGCGTGTAAAAGACGTTGATTTCGATCAATCTCAAATCATTATCCGGGAGGGGAAAGGCGAAAAAGATCGCGCCACCATGCTGCCGTCCAGCCTGGTTCAGCCCCTCAAGGATCAGATTAGCTATGTTCGAAAACTTCATGAACGAGACTTACTCCAGGGATTCGGTTCGGTTGAACTGCCTTTTGCGCTCTCCCGTAAATACTCCAACGCAGACAAAGAATTAGGCTGGCAGAATATCTTCCCATCGGACCGCCTCTCAACCGATCCACGCAGCGGGATCGTTCGCCGTCACCATCTGGACCCCAGCGGGTTGCAGCGCGCCGTCAAGTCGGCGGCGAAATTGGCAGGACTTAACAAACCCGTCAGCCCACCCACCTTTCGCCACTGTTTTGCCAAGAATCTCTTGGAAGCGGGGTATGACATCCGCACGGTGCAAGAACTGCTGGGGCACAAAGATGTCAAAACCACGATGATCTATACCCATGTGCTCAACCGTGGACCGAAGGTGGTACGAAGTCCGTTGGATGAATAAGTTTCTGGAATGAAACAAAAGCACCCTCCATTTTCAGAGGGCGCTTCATGATCCATCATAATTGGAATTTACCGCGGACCAGCCATCACCGGTCTAAACTTGTACCCGTAAACCAGGATACCGCGCTCATCGCCATCGGAGCGCAATTTGCGAGTGACCATCTCAACCGGCATGCCAATCTCGACCTCCTCCTGGCCCAGGTCGGTCAATTGAGCCGTGACAATCGGACCTTCTTCCAACTTCACCAGCGCAACGGTATAGGGTGATTGTTCTTCAAAGCCAGCCGGGGCATTTGCCAGGCGTGTGAACGAATAGATTTCCCCTTTACCGCTGAATGCATAGGCTGTCTTGGCCTCGCCACCGCATTCGGGACATACATCCCGGGGTGGGAAGATCTTGACATGGCAGTGGGGACAGGTTTCACCCACAAGTGCATAACGTTGTTTTTTCAGACGCCAATGGCGTGGAACTTCCATTTTTCAAACTCCTTAGTCCAGCTTTTCATACTTTCAAGCCTAAGTTTACCGAAATGAGACTCTCAGAAACTATCAAAATCAATGGATTCAGCCCTGTTTGAGAGAGTTTTAAGTAAAAATAAGAAAAAATTGCTTTGATTTACATCAATGAACGCATTTTCAGGCTGGTGAATTGGGTAAAATTAATGATATGATTTGAAAGAAAAATCCTTAATTTTCTAACCTGGAGATGTTAATCGATGACCTTTTACTTGCTGGATGGCACATTGCAGATTGATATCTTTTTTGAGTGCGAGGATCATGACCTGGAAGATAATATCTGCCTATCGATCATTGAGCGCTGTCCGCCAGAAGAGCGACTTTTGCGCGCTGGCGAGACACATATCTATTTGACACCTGATGAGGCGCGTGCGCTGGGTCAGGCCCTTTTGGATGTTTCAAAGAACAGCGAAACGGGACGGGGACAACTCTTTTGAAGACCTTGACTCAAGATTCAGTACGGATTGCTATGCTGGCAGCCCAGGGTTTACTCAACCCACCGGAGGCGTCACCAACCAAAGATGATATCCTGGCTGTCATTCGTCGTATGGGGTATCTGCAGATTGATACCATCCAGGCTGTACGACGCAGTCAATACCTGGTACTCTGGAGTCGTTTAGGCTCCTATGATCCGAGATGGTTGGATGAAATTCATCGGGACGGGCAGCTTTTTGAGTACTATGCGCACGCATTGTGTTATCTCCCAATTGAGGATTATCCAATTTTTCGAGGACGAATGCTGAATGATGATCGTACTGGAAATGATTGGAAAAATTGGGCTGAGGATCACCCCGAGGTGATCACCCATGTCCGCTCGTTTGTTATGGAAAATGGTCCGGTTTCTTCTGCTGATTTTGACTCCAGAACCATAACAACAGGCTGGGGGAGAGTTAAACATGAAAAACTAGCACTTCAAAGAATGTTCTCAACGGGTGACCTGATGGTGCCCTACCGAGATAACTTTCGGCGCTTTTATGATCTGAGAGAGCGCGTCTTGCCAGATTGGGATGATGCGGATGCGCTGGATGAAGATTTAGCTCGAGAGGCTTTGTTATTACAAGCAGTTCATGCATTGGGGGTGGCAACAGAAGATTGGATTGCGAATTATTATTACCTGTTGAAGACGGGTTTATCAGATGTTCTGGAAGGTCTCGTTGGATCAGGGCGCCTCATCCGGGTTAGGATTGAAGGTTGGGATCAACCCGCCTACATTCATCCAGATCAATACGATTTGGTAGAAAAATGTGCAAAGGATGAAATCACTCCCAATCTGACCACGCTTCTTTCGCCTTTTGATCCAATTGTCTCTGATCGCTCACGATCATTGACCATCTTTAATTTTGATTATAGGCTGGAAGCCTATACGCCCATCAAAGATCGTAAATATGGATATTTTTGTACCCCCATCCTGCACAAAGGACACATCGTAGGGCGTTTGGACCCAAAAGTGCATCGTCGAGAAAAATGGATGGAGATCAAGAACCTGTATATGGAACCGTGGGTTAATCTTGATGAGGATCTGGTCAACGTCTTAAGTTCTGTCTTATATTCATTTGCATCATGGCATGGGATGAGTGAGTTTGTGGTCACCGCGAACCAGTACCCTGAGCTGCAGGAGGCACTGTTATGATCCCATCCCCAGGTTTTACACTGTGTTTCTTACTATATGAGGAGGATGTCCTGATGATCCATCGCCGCTTCCCACCCAACCAGGGTTTGTGGAACGGCGTGGGTGGTCATATCAACCCTGGTGAGACGCCGCGTGAGGCTGTCATCAGGGAAGTGATGGAAGAAACGGGCTATCAACTGATCGATCCGCAATTTGCCGGGCTGCTGACCTGGGATGGCTTTGAGATCCCGCCGGGAGCAATTACGATCTTTACAGCAGATGTGCCTCATCGGGGCTTTGTTACCAACCATGAAGGTGAGTTAGCCTGGGTGCCGCGCGATTGGGCATGCTCTGCCCCCGAAGTTGTGGATAATATCCATGTATTTTTTCCGAAGATCCTGGCTGGGGAACATCCGCAGCATTACCATTTCAGTTACCATAACGACAAGCGCATCCGGGATGTGATCTCTGAATTACCCGAAGGCTTTGACCTTGATCGCCCTTACTTCCCGGAGGTTGGGTTCATTGAGGAGCAGCGCGGTGGTTATTTGCTCAGCACTGATAAGGATCGATTGCAGCTTGACATTATTGAGGATTTCCTTTCAAAGCGATCGTATTGGGCGGAAGGTTGCTCAAGTGATGTGATCGAACGATCGATCCAGCACTCAGTCTGTTTTGGGATCTATCATCAAGGTGTTCAGGTTGCTTTTGCACGCCTGGTGACCGATGAGAGTACTTTTGCCTGGCTGGCGGACGTTTTTGTTGACGAAGCACACAGGGGTATAGGTTTGGGAAAGTGGCTGGTCTCGACTGTGTGCGGCTATGTGGACGGGCACGGCATCAAACGCACGGTGCTTGCCACACGAGATGCTCAAGCCCTTTACGCGACCTATGGCGGATTTGAGCATTTTGAGAAACCGGAGTATTGGATGACACGCCTGAAACCCAATGGGACATGATTGACAGGCGGGTAAGAGAAGGAGAAAGTAGAATGAAAATCAGAAAGGGTGATTATTGGATCACGACCGATCAGGATCAACTTAAAATCGATGTCATTCATCGTTATTTGAAGGAAAAAGCCTATTGGACAACAGGGCGGACGCGTCAGATGACTGAAAAAACCATCGGCAACTCCCTTTGCTTTGGCGTTTTTGACCGTGATCAGCAAATTGGCTTTGCCAGGGTGATCACGGATTACACGATCTTTGCTTATCTTTGCGATGTTTTCATCCTGGAGGATTATCAGGGGCAGGGATTGGGAAAATGGCTAACCGAAACGATTCTGGATGTCCTCGATGAGGAAGGTGTTCGCTGGACGATGCTGGCAACCCGTGATGCCCACGGCCTTTATGAGGAATATGGCGGTTTCCAGAAACTGTATTTGCCTGAGAAGTGGATGGGGCGCGTCAACCCACGCCTGCTGCAAAGCTCCGGTCAAACCTACACCCTTCCCGGTGACGGCATGTAAAGATCGCAAGTGAATATATAAATTATTGGGGCGGATTGTCGTCAATGTCGTGTTTGATGAAAAGAAGGCTGCCTAATCAAATGTTTGGGGGCTTGTTTCGTCAGAAAAACGGTAAAAACAAGCTATAATGATTTTAGAAAGTTGCGAGCAGATCGGATCAGGGGATAACTCGAACTTGAACAGCCGATGTGAGTCAAGCTCACAATAACAACAAGGGAGATTAAATTGAAAACGATTGTTGCCGGCGCTTTGGGTGAGTGTGTCCACGTCGCAGGCGTGATCAATTTTCTACGACTTGCTGAACAGGCTGGATGGCGAACCGTGTTTTTAGGTCCAGCTGTTTCAATGGGGGCGTTAATTGACGCTGCAAGAAGAGAAAATGCGGATGTGGTTGGTGTTTCTTACCGGCTGACACCTGAGACGGGGGAACGGCTGCTGGGTGAATTTGCAGAAGCAGCGGATGAGCTTTATCGCCAGGGTGTTCGTTTCGCTTTTGGCGGCACGCCGCCAGTTGCAGAACGGGCAAAAGCCCTGGGCTTCTTTGAAGCGGTCTTTGACGGCAGTGAGCAGCCAGAGGAAATTGTAGCCTATTTGCGTGGAAAGAAGCCGGGTAAACTGGTCGAAGCTGATATTCCTCAAAATACTGTGGCGAGGATCCGCTGGAAGCAGCCTTATCCATTGCTGCGCCATCACTACGGTCAGCCCACGCTGGAAGCTACCCTGACGGGCATTCAAAAGATTGCCGGGTCAAAAGCCCTGGATGTGATCTCGCTGGGGATTGACCAGGATGCTCAGGCTAACTTTTTCCATCCAGAACGTCAAAATCCGCGTCGTATGGGAGCAGGTGGTGTACCTGTCCGCAGCCCGGAAGACTATCGCGCCCTCTATCAGGCAAGCCGCAGCGGTAACTTCCCGCTGATGCGCACCTATTCTGGCACGGATGATTTTATCAGGCTGGCTGAGATGTATGTGGAGACGATTAATATCGCCTGGTGCGCCATCCCCCTGTTCTGGTTCAACCGGATGGATGGGCGGGGACCGTGGGGGCTGGAAGAGAGTATCCGCATGCATCAGAAAGTGATGGTATGGTACGGGCAGCGGAATATCCCAGTTGAACTGAATGAGCCACACCATTGGGGTATGCGCGATGCGCCGGATGTGGTTTTTGTGGTCTCAGCTTACCTGTCTGCTTATAATGCCAAGACCTTTGGTGTCAGCGATTACATTGCTCAAATGATGTTCAACAGCCCACCCGGCACGTCGGATGCGATGGACCTTGCCAAAATGCTGGCTTGCCTGAAAATCACCCAACCATTGGAAGATAAAAATTTTAGAATCTGGCGTCAGACCCGTACTGGCTTATTAAGCTACCCATTGCAGGTGGATGCTGCCCGGGCACACCTGGCTGCCAGCATTTACCTTCAAATGGCACTTAAACCGCACATTGTCCATATCGTCGGGCATACGGAAGCGCATCATGCTGCAACCGCTGAGGATATCATTGAAGCCAGCTATATGGCACAGCAGTCCATCCGAAATGCGCTAGCAGGGCAGCCTGATATGGCACAGGATCCTGTAATCCAGGCGCGGGTAGAAACCCTGGTGAAGGAAGCTTGGGTGACATTGAACGCTATTCGGGACCTTGTCCCGACATCTGATTCGGATCCTTTCAGTGATCCTGTTGTTTTATCCAAAGCCGTTGAAAAAGGGCTTCTGGATGCCCCACATCTCAAGAACAATCCCTTTGCGCTGGGGAAAATCCAGACCAGGATCGTTGATGGGGCCTGTGTGGCCATCGACCTTGAGGGGAATCCCATTTCAGAATCTGATCGGCTTAATCAATTGTTGAAGGAGTGAACATGACAACGAAACGTTTTACAGTAATTGGCGCTGGAAATGGCGGTAAAGCCATGGCTGCGCACCTTGCGATTATGGGTCAGGAAGTGACCCTTTACAACCGAACCTTCGCCCATATTGAAGTCATTGCCAAACGTGGTGGAATTGACCTGGAAAGCTACCAGGGAGGTCCCCATGGTTTTGGTAATTTGAAGATGGTAACGGACGATATTCAGGCAGCGATAGCTGAAACGGAAGTGATCATGGTCGTGGTTCCTTCATCCGGGCACGCTGATGTTGCCACGCTGCTTGCGCCTCATCTGCAGGCGGGGCAGATGGTTATCTTGCATCCGGGGCGAACATGTGGTTGCATTGAGTTCAATCATGTTTTAAGGAGTAATGGTTTCACGAGAGATATTATTCTTGCTGAGGCAGAAACCTTTATTTATGCCAGTCGTTCTGATGGACCCAGCCAGGCACGTATCTTTCGCGTGAAAGAAGCTGTGCCGCTGGCGGCGTTGCCAGCAACCAAGACGCCCCTGGTTCTCGATGCAATTAAACATGTGTACCCGCAATATATTGATGGGATCAATGTCTTGCACACCGGGTTGAATAATATGGGCGCGGTTTTCCACCCGGCGCTCACAATCCTTAATGCTGGAAGAATTGAATCAACCCATGGCGATTTCCAATTTTATGTGGATGGGGTCACGCCCTCAGTGGCAAGGGTGCTTGAGGTCGTGGATCGCGAGCGGGTGACGGTAGCTTCAGCATTGGGACTGCGCGCCCGAACAGGGATTGAATGGCTGCAGTTGGCGTATAACGTACGCGGCGATTCATTATTTGAAGCGATCCAAAACCAATCCGGTTATTATGGGATCAATGCCCCCAGTACACTGCAACATCGTTATATCTTTGAAGATGTTCCAATGAGCCTGGTCCCAATTGCAGCCCTGGGCGAGCGCTATGGGGTTTCGGTGAACGGGATTAATGCCATCATCCGTTTGGGGTGCATCTTGCACAGCACGGATTACTGGCGCAAAGGGCGTACGTTGAGCAAGCTGGGGATTGAGAATCTTTCAGTGGGGGAACTGACCCGGTATGTGAATAATGGTAATACCGATAACTTCTGAGCCAAACAAGTTCAACCTATCCATTAAGATAAAAAAGCGAATGACTGACCGGTCACTCGCTTTTTTGGATTATTCTAATTGGTTTGGCATTCCTTTCTACGTTGTCAGTTTTTGTAAGTATAATGGTGTATAAGTACAGACCTTATATGGTCGCGTTCGTTTGGATTTTATGCAATATCATTTATCGTAGTTACATATTTACTTTTAGGAGAACAAACACATGCTCCCACTCGGAGATGATAACTCTTACCGGAAAACAACGCCTGTCATAACCTTTTTATTGTCTGCTGTTAATCTCATCGTTTTCTTTTTGGAACTGATTGGCGGTGATGCATTTATTGAAAAGTGGGCATTTATTCCCAGCCAATTCTTTGCGAATCCACTCCCAAATGTCATTACGATTTTCACCTCCATGTTCATGCATGCCGGCTGGTTTCATCTCTTTAGCAATATGATTTACCTGTGGATTTTTGGGGATAATGTTGAGGATCGCTTCGGACATGTTAAGTTTTTGGCTTTTTACTTGCTAAGCGGGATTGCAGCAAGCCTGACGCAGGGCTTCTTCAGTCAGAGTTCAAATATCCCGATGGTTGGTGCTTCAGGAGCAATCGCAGGTGTGCTTGGTGCTTATATCTTGCTCTATCCAGCCAAAAGGGTGAGGGTTTTACTCTTCTTCCGGGTCGTTTACCTGCCAGCGATATTTGTGATCGGGACATGGTTCATTCTGCAGCTTTTCAGCGGGATTGGGTCAATGGCTGTGATGGCGGATACCGGCGGGGTGGCTTACCTGGCGCATGTTGGCGGGTTTGTAGCAGGGTTCCTGTTAACCTTGTTTTTGCGATGAACAACTTTTGAAATTACAAGGCTGCCATCAAATATTTTCGAGGTCAATCATAAATTTCCTTTCTCAGAATTATGAAATTAAGTTAAAATTGTTCATGATAGTGTGACCTCTTGCTGGTTATTTGTCGGTATTTCTGTTTGTTCATGATTATCGCCTTTCCAGAACCTAAATAAATATCTAATTTGTATATCATATGTCTGAAATCCCAGTAAACGACAGGCATCTTATGAATGCCGAATTCATGGATCGCTCACTGACTGTCAGTTGAAGAATTCGAAAGGATGAGGTTTAAGAAGATTTAAAACCATTCTCCAGATTATTCATAATAAGAAAATAATCGAAGGGTTATGGATGATTGTTCTGTTGAATACACACCGATTACCTATGAACGTTACATTCCATTTTATAAAAGCAGCGTTTTACGTTGCAAATTTGACTTATTAATTTAGAGGAGGCACAGATGAAAAAGAGCAAAACATGGAAGCAATGGATGATTTATTTGATACTTATTCTCTCGTTATTATCCTGTAGGCTACCCTTCGATTTATTGAACGGGGATGAAACTGAACAACCGTCAGACGCCGTTGCGATTGAACCCATAAATACCATCGAAATTGTGACGGTGGCACCGACCGAAACGATTCCCCCAACCCCCGTCCCAACCCCCACTTCAACACCTGATCCTTTGGCAAACCTGCCAGAGCACGTTCGCGAGGCAATGCTTTGGGAGACAGCAATTTCTGATGACTTTTCTGATAATACTAATGAATGGTACACAGGTGAGACCCAACTTGATGAACAACTTATGACACGAGAGATCGTCGATGGTCAATATCTTTTGACCATCGAACGTTTACAAAATATTGATCGGGATATGTTTGTTAAGGCCTATATTCCTGCTCAGATATCGAGTTATACAGATTTCTACGCGGTGGTTAGTGCCGGTTTGCTAGAGGGGGATGAGGACACCATTTATGGTTTGGAATTCAGGGGTTCGTTTGTAGGTGGTTACAGTTTCCAGATTCGTGGAGATTCATATAATTTGATTGAAAAGGACTTCCAAACTTCCTCAACCCTGATCGATTGGACAAGGAGTGAGGCGATCTTTCCAGAAGGTATGAACAAACTGGGGGTGGTTGCTAATGGTAATAAGATCACACTTTTCATCAACGATACGATCGTTGCCGATCTGGAAGATACAACATTTTTAATGGGGGAAACATTTTTTGTAAATCAACTTTCTGCAACAGGCGAACGGGCAACAGTTGTTTTTGAAGATCTGCTTATCAAAACCAGGGCTGCAACAATCTATAAAGATGTATCAACTTGGCCTTTGGCAATCGAAGACGCATTTGTAACATTAAAAGATGGGTGGGTTACTGGAACTGATTCGAACGATTATCTTGACATTATGACCACGCTCGAAAATGGACAATACTATCTGGAAGCAACTCCAAAACAAGCTTTCATCCGGTTTCGTATTCCAGAGGGGATTAATAACATTGGTGATGCTTACTTATCGGTGGATTTTAAAGTAGGTGGCAGCACTGATGAATCTTATGCCGGCCTGGTTTTTCGAAATACTCAGGAAGGAAGTTATCTGTTTAGAGCCGGGAAATTTAGCGCTGATTTATATTGGTTTGATGTGTTGATGCTTTACCAAAACCAGTGGCAAACCCTTGTTCCTCAACTTTACAGTCCATCGGAGAGAGCGGATGATGTGATTCGTATGGGTGTAATGGCAAATGGTCCTGCATTGATATTTCTGATCAATGATGAAATCTATGCCGAAATTAAGGATGACCATCTTTCTGATGGCACAGCAGGCATAGCTGTTGGGATTAATGAAGGGGGTGAGGCCGATAGCTGGCAGTTCTCGAATTTCAAGGTACATCTTCCTGGCATTGTGGAGACATTAGATCAGGGAGAGCAGACTGCAGAAAGTGCGGAAACGGATGAACAGAATGTGCAAGCATCGCCTACCACAGGGGTCACGAGGCAAAGTGGGCAGCTTTCAGGTCAGTCAACCATTGAAGCCAGTGAAGCAGTGCTTAATCCAAAGGATGGTGCTGAGCTGGTCTACATTCCTGAAGGTGAATTCTTGATGGGGTATGAAGGCGAAAAGGCGGAGGAGGATGAAGCACCGGTGCATCCCGTTTTCCTGGATGAATATTGGATCAACAAAACACCGGTTACCAACAGCCAATATCGTCTTTGCATTCAAGATGGCGGTTGCGATGCAACACTTGAGCGATATCCTGATGATTCTTTCCCTGCTGTCCGTGTCACCTGGCAGAAAGCCGAAGATTACTGCCGGTGGGCAGGTGGGCAGCTGCCCAGCGAAGCTGAATGGGAAAAGGCCGCCCGCGGAACAGATGAACGCATTTATCCATGGGGAGATGACGCCCCAGATTGTAGTTTTGCCAACTACAAAGGCTGTTACAGCAATCAGCTAACTGAAGCAGGGCGTTTTGTGGCGGGAGCCAGCCCCTATGGTGCCCTGGATATGCTCGGTACGGTATGGGAATGGGTAGGTGACTGGTACGATGAAGGGTATTATTTTCTTTCACCTTATCAAAACCCCACCGGCCCAAAGGATGGTGTCATGAAAGTCCAGCGCGGGCATTCCTTTGAAAGCGATCTGATTTACCTCAGGTTGACAGATCGAGCTGGAAGCAACCCTGATAATGGCGATTACCGGAAAGGTTTTCGATGTGTTTTTGACGAGCAGCCATAAATTGATTAACGACTAATTTGGCAAAATAAATGATAGGTGATATAATGCCCACGTAAAAAATTTGAATAGCCCCAAGCGGCACTCTTATCCAGAGAGGTGGAGGGACCGGCCCTATGATACCTCGGCAACCAGAAAGGACCCCTTTTATGGTGCCAACTCCGGCAGAGTGATTTCTGGAAGATGAGAGGGAAGCCTTTTCTCATTCACGCCCCTCTCGATGTAAACCGAAGGGGCGCTTATCTTTAAAGAGACATGGAGGTTCTCGAAGATGACATTGACATTTATGAGTTTGCCCAAGTACTTGTTCACATCCGAATCAGTAACAGAGGGGCACCCAGACAAACTTTGTGACCAGATCAGCGATGCTGTTTTGGATGAGTTGATCCGACAGGATCCCTATTCACGGGTAGCCTGTGAATGCGCCACCAAGACAGGTTTTGTTCTGGCGATGGGTGAGATCACCACCACAGGCTTTGCTGATTTTGATCGGTTGGTGCGTGAGGTGGTCCTCGGGGTCGGTTATGATCGGGGAAAGAAAGGTTTTGACGGTGAAACCTGCGGGGTGATGGTTGCCTTGGCCAATCAATCCCCTGATATTGCGCTTGGTGTTGATAAAGCCAAGGAAGCCAAAGAAGGCGCGATGAATAACGGTGATGAGATTGAAGCCATCGGCGCCGGTGACCAGGGCATGATGTTCGGTTATGCCTGTAATGAAACCGATGTCCTGATGCCGATGCCAATCTATTATGCCCATAGGCTCACCCGCCGTCTGGCGGAAGCACGCCGGGCGAATGACCTGGATTTTCTCTGGCCGGATGGCAAGAGCCAGGTGACGGTTGAATATGAATATGGGAAACCTAAACGAATCCACACCGTGCTGATCAGCACCCAGCACACACCGGATGTGACTCACGACCAGATCGAAGAAGGTGTGATTGAGGCGATCATCAAACCGACCCTGCCTGCAGAACTGGTCGATGATAAATTGATCGTTTTGGTCAATCCCACCGGTCGCTTTGTGGTGGGCGGTCCCATGGGTGATGCCGGATTAACCGGCCGCAAGATCATCGTGGATACATACGGCGGGATGGGGCGCCATGGCGGCGGATGCTTTAGCGGTAAGGATCCAACAAAGGTGGATCGTTCGGGTGCTTATGCTGCCCGCTGGGTGGCTAAGAACGTTGTGGCGGCAGGCTTGGCGGATCGCTGCGAAGTCCAGGTGGCTTATGCGATCGGTGTTGCACGCCCGCTCTCTATCAATGTTGAAACCTTTGGGACAGGGAAGATCGATGATTCGCGGATCGCGGATCTGATCGATGCCCACTTTGACCTGCGTCCTGGTGCGATCATCCGTGATCTTGACCTGCGCCGCCCAATCTATCAGCAGGTGGCTGCTTATGGGCATTTTGGACGCGACGACCTGGATTTGACCTGGGAGAAGACGAATAAGGCTGAATTGCTGCGAGAAGCGGCAGGTTTATAGAATAAATAATGTGGGGGGAATCGACTATATGTAGGTCAATAAATGTAGGGGCGAGGTATGGCTCGCCCCTACAATATTTTTAATTGTATGGTCTAAATCAATCTTGGTAGGTACGGTCTTCTCTCGCAGGTGTTCTCACCAGTGTTTTGTATATGGTGCACGGTCAGGAGACCGGCGCGAACGGAAGTTTTGGCTAAATCAACCTGTCCTGGTACTTGCTGGCAAATAGGGCAGGTCCGCCGCCAGTATGCCAGAAGAGAACCGTGTCTGTTTCGGGGAAGAATCCATGACGGATCAGGTCGATCAAACCTGCGCCTGCTCGCCCGGTATACACCGGATCCACCAGGAGGGCTTCACGCTCTGCAAAGAGCTGGATCGCTTCGATCTCGGGTTCTCCCATCACGGCATACCCGCCGCCGGTGTAACCGTCGTTAACGAGCACCTCGTCAGGTGAAAAGGTCCAATCCTTGTCGATGAAATCAGCCGTTTCGGTTGCCAGATGGGCAACGTGCGCCTTCAATACTTCAGCAGGCTCATCCACGCTGATACCCAGGATCTTTCCTGTGTAACCTGTGATTCGAGCACCCAGCAGCATGCCAGCCTGGGTGCCGCCAGAAGAACTTGGGAAGACGATCCAATCCGGGTGGCAGTCTTGTTCAGCCAGTTCGAGCATAGCGTTCACATAGCCCAGCGCACCTGTTGGGTTAGAACCGCCATAGGGGATCAGGTAAGGTTTTTTACACTGAGAGGATGCCAATTGGAAGACCTCTTCCAGCCTGGTTTCCATCTGGTCCCGCTGGGTGTAGATCACTTCCGCCCCCAAAAGATAATGGAGAAAGTGATTGGCGTCGGGTGGGTCAGGCGGGTCACCAAAGAGGACGAGGATGCAATCCAAACCGAACCGGGCGGCAGCTGCGGCAACCTGACGGCAGTGATTGGATTGGACTGCCCCGGCGCTGACCAGGGTTTGAGCGCCTTGTTCGCGCGCATCTGCCAGTAAATATTCCAGCTTACGGGTCTTATTTCCGCCAAATGCCAGCCCGGTCTGGTCGTCACGTTTGACCAAAAGCCGGGGACCTTTGAGCGTGGCTGAAAGCCTTGGCATCGGTTCGATGGGTGTGGGTAAGTGGGCGAAATGCAGGTGGGGTTTCATAAGCTCAACTTCCTTTTAGTCTCCGATTTACCCTTTTTACGCATCCAATTCAGGATGCGGGGTAGGATTTGACTGTATAAACGATAGGTTAGGGGACGAACGGGGTAATCCCATGCACCAAGCGTGCGGACCACCTGCCCGCCAAAGCCGTCTTTGAAGCGGTAAACGCCCCAAAGCGGGTCTTCTTCACTGAAGTTCTCGGGTGCACCCCACATGTCATAAGTGTGACAGCCGGCTGCTTTGGCTCGCCGCATGGCTTCCCATTGCAGGCGGTAATTGAACATGGTTTCGCGGTGTTCGTCCAGTGACATGCCGTAAAAATACCACGCACGACCACCAAAGCGGAAGATCACAACAGCGCCCACGGGCTGACCTTCTACCTCAGCGATCAGGGGTTCGGCTAGGTTTGCGTTGATGAATGTTTCCCACACAGTTTGGTAATAGGTCTTATTCCGGATGATAAAATCATCCCGCACAGCGGTGTGCGCATACATTTTATAGAGCATGTCGATATCCTGGGCACCACCCGGACGGATGGTGACACCCCGGCGTTCTGCCAGGCGGACGTTATAACGCGTTTTGGATTTCATGCGGCTGAGTATGGCTTCCTCATCGTCGCGCAGGTCAATTTCGACCGTGTTGCGGAATTGGATTTGCTCATCGGAAAAACGCCAACCAAGATCCTTCAGCATCGCTTGAACTGCGTGACCGACTGGACACTCCTCAGCCTGCTCATCCCCCGGGACGCCAAAACCAATCGGCAGGTCAGGGTCGATTTTGATAAATATGGCACCTTGCTTTCTGGCAAGATGCTGGAGGTCCGATAATACTTCATTCACAAGGGCACGATCAGACCAGTCCATTAGCGGCCCGCGCGGGACATACATCACGCTCAGACGGGTAACTAAGGATCCCCTGGAAATCCGGCGTTGAAGGGTCAGTGCAGATGCCCTGGCATTTCCATCCTGGTCCTGCCAGATGAGGGGATGTGCTTCCCATCCAAATTGCGACTTGACCACTCCCCATTGCCGGGTTTGAAGGGCATGAGCGCCGGGTAACCCCTGGATCAACCTGTTCCATTTTTCACCATCCTGGGGTTTGTACACTTTCACGCGATCAGTCTCCTTTTATTTCATGCCGCAATGGATTGGCGTCGGCTTGCCCAAAGTTGGTAAAGCTTATAGATAGAAGGCTGGTAAACTCGGTCCCAAGCGCCGATCGTCCGACGAATAACGCCGCCAAAACCCCGCTTGAAGCGGTACACGCCCCATAATCCGTCTGATCGGTTCATAAATTGTTCTTCGAGTTCAGATTCGGGATGATCAGGAATGCCCCACAGATCATAAACCTTACAGCCTTTGTTTTTTGCCCAACGGATCGCTTCCCACTGCAGCAGGTAAGTGGGCATCCGGTTGCGCTCCTTGTCCGTTGAAGCACCGTAGAAATACCAGGCGGTGTCCCCGTGTGCAAACGCCATCAATCCTCCCAGCATTTTTTGGTTATAGGTTGCGATCAGCAATTGACAGGCGGCTTGCGGAGAAAAGAGTTCATAAGCACGCTGATAATATGCCAGGCTGTGGATACCAAATTCATCTCTTTGGCTGGTAGTCAGCATCATTTTGTGGAAGGCTTCAATATCATCACTTGATGTCACTTCCACATCTTTTCTTTCTGCCAGCCGGATGTTATAGCGGGTTTTTGATTTCATAGCCTGTAGGATTTCTTCTTCAGAAGGTTGCAGATCAATCAGGATCGTGCGCGGCGGTTGGATGGTTTGTTTCGAATTAATGAAGCCAGGCAATTGTGCAGAAAGGTCTGTTTCCTCAATGGGCTGCCAAATATCTGGTTCAACCCGTAAAAAGACAGCACGTTCCTGGCGGCAAAGCGCATCAACCTCTAACCAGATATCTTCCCAATCCCCTAAGCCAATAGGGCCGCGGGGGATATACCCAATCGTCAGGCCGAGGGGCAAACGGCGAAAAAGAACCATCGCACCGACCTGTCCACTGCGGATGAAGCGAGGTTTCCAGCCGAAATCAGCCTTGAGGGCACCCCAGGCAGGTGTTTGCAGTATGTGTGCTTTGGGATGTTCGGCGATAAATTGTTCCCATGTGTGGGCGTTCAGTAAATCCATAAGCTCCTGTAACGATATGGTCATGCAGGGGGCTTGCGTTTCCCCTCATGCAAGGATGAGAAATCATTCTACCATATCGAGCGATGTTTCTTGGATGGTGATGGAAGCGCCGGGAATGGTCTCACTAAGCAGGGCTTGAATGGCTTCCGGCTTGCCTTCCCTGGCGTATTGGATGACTTGATTGACAACAACTTCCAATTCTTCCGAGGAGAGAACCTCTTCGCTATCTACTCTGTGAATATCAGGATGGGCTGTGGGGGAATAGGCAAAACCCTGGTCCCAAAGATCTTCGCTCAGCTTCTCTCCCGGGCGAATGCCGGTGAACACGATCTCAATGTCCTTTCCGGGTTCCAATCCCGAAAGGCGGATAAGGTCTTCAGCCAGGTCAAGGATCTTCACGGGCTGCCCCATATCTAAAATAAAATTCTCACCACCCTGGCTCATCGTTGACGTATGCAAAACCAGGTGAACTGCTTCTGGGATGGTCATGAAATAGCGTTTCATTTCAGGGTGTGTTACCGTGACTGGCCCACCAGCGGCAATCTGGCGTTTGAAGTAAGGAACCACACTGCCGCGACTGCCCAGCACGTTGCCAAACCGAACCACGGAAAAGGCTCGTTGGGTTTGATGAGCGGCATCCAAAACCAGCATTTCAGCGATCCTTTTGGTGGCACCCATGATGCTGACCGGACGGATGGCTTTATCCGTTGAGATCATAACAAGGCGTTCGACGTTGTTTTTCAGGGCGATATTGACGATATTCTTGGTCCCCAGAATGTTATTGGTGACTGCCTCCTCAATATTGCTTTCCATCAACGGGACGTGCTTGTGTGCTGCCGTGTGGAAGACTACTTCAGGCTGCCAGCGTTGAAAGATGACCGATATCCGGGCTTCATCGCGAACATCCGCAATGAGGGGGACGATATCCAGTGAGGGAAAGGTCTCTTTGAGGGCTAATAGTGCGCTGAAGATGCTGTTTTCACCGTGACCCAGCATCAGAAGTCGTTTCGGATTTTGGCGGGCGATCTGCCTGCAGAGTTCGCTTCCAATTGACCCACCTGCCCCCGTCACCATCACGACCCGATCTTCCAAAACGCGACCAAGTGCTATCGTGTCGATATGAATGGGTTCACGTCGTAAAAGATCCGTAATCTCCACATCTCGCAAACGGCTGACGCTGACATCACCGCCTAAAAGCTCATATAATCCTGGCATCGTTCGGAAAGCGACGCCGCTTTGCGTGCAGACCTTGGTGACATTTCGCAATACCTCACCAGAAGCGCTGGGAATGGCAATGATCACTTCATCCACATGCCGTGTTGCCAGGATATGGTTGATATCCTTGATCGGGGCAATCACCGGGACACCGTGGATCTTGCTGTCTTTTTTGGTCAGATCATCATCGAGAAAGCCAATTGGCTTCATGTTCAATTGAGGATTTTTTAGCAGTTCCCTTACAACCATCGCACCCGCATCGCCTGCCCCGATGACTAGCACCCATTTTTTACGCAGAAGAGGTCCATGCTTGCCGTTGGCGGCAGATGATGAAGAATCTGCGATCAGGCGAAAGATGAAGCGAATACCGCCGATGAAAGCCATGGATAAGAGCCAATCAATGATTAAAACAGATCTGGGGAATCCAAAAAAGGCACCCGTCACAAATAAGCCCATCATCCCTATAGAAAGAATCATGGAGGCAATCGTAACCGCTGACATGATCAGCAAAAGTTCACGCGTGCTGGCATAGCGCCAGAGACGGCGGTAGATCCCAAAGAAATAATAGACCAGGGGTTTGATGATGACGGCAATGCCCATCATCCACAGCAGGGATTCCTGATAGGTGGGGAAAATGGCGATGAGTTCCAGTCTGAGCAGATAGCTTGCCAGAACGGACATCAGGGTCAGGAAGATGTCCCCGAAGACAAGATAGCGATTTCGAATTTGCTTTCCGAAAATGATCATTCAGGTATAACCTTATGTTTAATGACCTTTGAAACCGATCATGGTGCCAATGGTCCTCAGGATGATCATGATATCCATCAGAAGATTGCGATGTTCAATATAGTAAAGATCATATTCAAGTTTGATTGCAGTATCAAAAACGTTGCCAGCATAACCAAAATTGACCTGTGCCCAACCCGTGACGCCGGGCTTGACCAGGAGCCTTGCACGATAGAAGGGGATCTCTTTCTGGAAAAGCTCAACCATTTGAGGGCGTTCAGCCCTCGGACCAACCAGGCTCATTTCGCCGCGCAGGACATTGATGAATTGGGGAAGTTCATCAAGGTGGGTTTTCCTTAAGAACCAGCCAAATCTTGTGACCCGGTCGTCATTTTCCTCAGCCATCCGGGGAATGCCATCCTTTTCAGCATCCCGTTCCATTGTGCGAAACTTGAAGATTTTGTATGTTTGACCGCCGCGACCAAGGCGTTCCTGGGTGAAGAATATCGGGAACCCTGATTCCAGCAGGATTCCCAGGCTGATGAAGGGGTAGAAAACCAACATGATCATTGTGCCAATAAAGCCACCCGAAAAATCGAGAAGGCTTTTGGAAAGCTGGTATAGGGTGCTGGTGTGGGTCTTTTCCACAAATGAGCGAACGATCCATTCTGCTTCCAGCAAGAATATCGGCACTCTTGTCAGCAGTTCTTCGTAAACTTGCGGCATCAGTGAAAGGCTAAGACCCATTTCCTGCGCCTGCAAAATGGATTGGAACATTTTTCCACGCATCTCGCCGCTGATCGCCAGGATCAGGTCCGTGATCTGGTTTTCCTCGATCTGTTTGATGAGTGAGTCGCTGTCGCCCAGGACGGGAAAATTGCTGATCGATTTGCCTTGTTTTTCAACATCATCATCGATGAGACCCACGACTTTGAAGGGCGGCGGCCACTGTTCATCGATGACCTTCACCAATGTCTCACCTGCTTTGCCGGCACCAATAATCAGGACGCGGCGCAAGAGGTGAGGTGAGGTGAAAAGGCGGATGTAGAGCAGTCTCCAAAGAAGCGTGAGGATGACAGCAAAGAGGATAAAGAATGCAACCCCACGCCTGGGCAGGGAATTGGGTTCAGATGTGAAATAGAACAGCAAGTAGCCAAGGACATAAATCAGCGCTGATAGGCTAATGCCTTTGAGGGTCTCACGCGGGTTGCTGGCACGATGAACATCATAAAGCTCAACCAGCAAGATCAGCCAGAAGAAGGGCAACAGGTAATACCAGAAAGGAGGACGGTCGGTGATAAATTCGATCGAGAATTCCATCCAGGCATCCCCTGCAGCCCAAAAATACAGTGCCAAAAATAGCGCTATCACTGTCATCAGGATATCCCCGATCAGCAGGATCAATACCCTTTCCGATGCACCCAGATGCCACCGACCTGGCCTTGACTTATTTTCCATAGCTTACATTTTATCCCTATTTTGTTTTTGTGGATGCAGCATACCCCAAAGGAAACCAGCACCCCAAGCGAGGTGCATGGTGGCTACTGCCAGGGGGAAACCGAGGATAAGTGGAAAATCCTTTTCTTTAATTGCTTGTTGCAAGCCTGTTGCCAATAAAACACCAAAGTAAAGGGCAACGACAGCAAGCAGAATCCATCTTACCGGTGAAAGGAACAATGCCAGGATCGTAAGGACGATGAGCCCGATCACAAACAGAGGTGGCAAGGCTTGGCGCCAGCGGATTGTCTCGGGGTAGCGGCGCAGCATTTGCCATTTCCAATATCCATAGCGCCAATATTGTTGTGCCAGCGCTTTCAGGCTGGCACGGGCGTAATAGACGGAACGAATCTGGGGATCAAACCAGATTTTCCCGCCGTTTTGGCGAATGCGTGTGTTGAATTCATAATCCTCATTGGTGAGCAGGGATTCATCAAACATCCCGACCTGATCCAACAACTGGCGGTAAAAGGCACCAAAGGGGACAGTGTCCACAATGCCGGGCTGGTCGCTGTGGCGATAACGGGCATCACCAACTCCGATCGGATGCGCTGCGGCTTTTGCGATGCTGCGGGCAATCCACTGTTCGCTGCCAGGGCGGATATCCCAGGCACCGCCCACATTTTGACCGAGGTCTTCTTCAAGAGCGGCCACAGAACGTGCCACATAATCCCTTTGGGGCTCAGAATGGGCATCCAGGCGGATGATGATCTCCCCGTTTGAAGCCAGGATGGCGGCATTTAAGGCGGCTGGGATATTGCGTTTTGGATTTTCTACCAATTTGACAATCATCTCCGGGTGCAAAGACTGCCGTTCCCAGATCACGGTCCGGGTGTCATCAGTCGAACCGCCGTCTGCAATCACCACTTCCACAGAGGCGATCGGATAGGTTTGCTGGTAGATCGCATCCAACAGGAGATGGATCGTTGTTTGCTCGTTATAGCAAGGAACGATGATGGAAACACTTTTTGTCATAGACTAATCCAATTATTGACGTTCTGGCAGCTTGCTCACAAAAAGTTTATTTTTCTGATCCAGGCTGATCCCAGTCGTCGTTTGTCAGGACTTCACATTGTAAGAAAAAATTTGATCTTTAGAGTTTGAACGTTTTTTGATTTAAAGATTATGAGGATCTTGACCTTACTCCGGAAGGAGGGCAACAGCTTCGATCTCCACAGCAGCATCCAGGGGTAAGGCTCCGACCTGGAAAGCGGAACGAGCAGGGAAATTTTCGGTAAAGAATGTGCCGTAAATTTCGTTCATCAAACCAAATTCGGCGATATCCTTCAGGAAGACGGTGGTCTTGATCACATGGGCAAGTCCACTTCCCGCTGCTTCCAGGATTGCCTGGAGGTTGGTGAGCGCCTGACGGGTTTGTGCCTGGATGCCGCCCTCAACCAGTTTCCCGGTCGCCGGGTCAATGCCGAGTTGACCAGCAGTAAATACTAAGTGCCCGGTGGATACAGCCGCAGAGTATGGGCCAATTGCTTTGGGTGCTTTTTCGGCGGTAATGATCTGTTTTTTGTGCATCGGTGTAACGAGCCTTTCACTGTCAGTAAAATAATTGTGGTTTCATTATAACATTAAGGGATTGCGAGAAGGATTTTGAGGAATGCACCACAAATGCTAGTATTATCGGAGTTAAGGGCATATCGTGTTCAAACGCAATTGCTTGATGGCCTATTGTTAACATAAAGATGCTCAAGGGGGCGTCTCTACGGGAATTAATTTGTTAAAACATGAACTTAAAAGGGCTCGGCATGCCGAGCCCCTACAATGATCTATGTTATTGCTTAGTGGATCAAACCACCGTGATAGAACAGCTCGTAGACCTTCTCGCCATCTTGCTCAATCCATTCATAGCCTGTGAAGTGGGTCAGGTCTCCTTCGGAGGTGTCATGGTAAACCAGATCACCCAGTTCGTGCTTCCAGCCGCCCAAAAATCGGCCTGTCGCATACATGGGAGCCAAGCTGGCTTTAATCATTGCCCCTGCTTGTGCTCCGGTGATCTTTTCTGGGTTGAGGATTGTGCCATAATAGTTCATTCCCCACACTGGGTGCTCATCTTCATATGCAATCTCTTCACCGATGAAATCTGAACCGCCGAAATAGCTGTCCAGGTAACGGAAACGTCCAAGTGCAAACGCTAAATCATGTGACTCTACCCGGCAGGATGGCACGGGTTGCCCATCACCGACATAGGAAGCGGCTTTAGCAGTGAGAATAAAATCATGTAATTGATCCAGGTTCATTGTTCTCCTTTAGAAGGATTATCTTCTCGAATTTGTGATCTTGGGTCGGCGCTTTCACTCAAATTTCAATAAATTAAGTACATCCGCCAGGCAGGCATCGAATAATTCCTGCATGATGCTTGGGTTTACCTGGTAATGCCCACCGAATGAACCGTCACCATATACCTCACGGGTGACTGTTTTATCCAGGATATTTTCCCTGGCGGTGGGGAAAGGTTTAGGTTCTTGAGGCATTTCGGAGACAACGGTGAACTCAAAGGCTTCGAGCCAGTTGGCATGTTCTGGGATGAGGTCATATTTCCTGGCGATATTTTCTACGGTTTGTGTCGTCCACCAGGCATACCAGCGCATTTGCAAGTCTGGTAATTCATTGACCAATTCCACCAAATGAGTACGAACTGGCGTATTACCGCCATGGCCATTCAGGATCAGGATTTGCCTGAACCCTGTGACATACAACGAACGAATGATGTCCTCGACCACATCCAGGTAGGTGTGCAATCTCAGGCTGATTGTCCCAGGATATTTTAAGAAATATGGAGAACAACCGAAATTCAGCGAGGGAGCAATGAGAACCTGGCTGTGTTGGCTGGCAGCTTCTGCCAGGGCTTCAGGAATTTTGGTATCGGTCAATAAGCTGAGATACCCATGTTGTTCGCAAGCGCCCAGAACAAGGATCACTCGCTGATCGTGTTTGAGATACTCCTCAACCATGCTCCAATTTTCATCTGAAAAGCGCATATTCATCTCCGGTTTGACAATTGATGGGTCGTCAGCCCCAGGTTTGTCCCAATAAAACAACCCCTTACGTAAAATGCAGTTGATCGTATATTGAGTCCATTTTTTCCGAATCTAAAATACCATTCTGGAACGGAATGGAGTTTCAAGCGGATGGATTTTTTATCTGAATTCCTAACCACACCATCCCCAGGACCCAATACCCAACACCCAATACCCAATTCCTAATACCAGTTTCTACCTCACAGCACAATATTCACCAACCTGCCCGGGACATAAATCACCTTTTTAGGTTGTTTGCCTTCCAGGTAAGGCAGAATGGCTTCACTTTTTACTGCAGCCGTTTTGGCTTCTTCCTCGCTGATATTGGCGGGCACGACCAGTCGATCACGCAGTTTACCATTGACCTGAACAACCAAAGTGATCTCGTCCTCTTTGGCTGCTTCCTTATCAACTTTAGGCCAGAGCTGTTTGTGAATGGAATAGGAATACCCGGTGCGTTCCCATAATTCCTCAGCCAGGTGGGGGGCAACCGGCGCCAACATGCGCAGATAGATGCTCTCGGCTTCCTTCCAGGCGTCTGTCTCAAAGGCACCCTCCGACTTGGCGGCATTAAGTTCATTGAGCAGCTCCATCAGGCTTGAGATGACGGTGTTGAACCCAAGCACTTCAAAATCGTGCGTGACAGATTGCAGAGTTTGGTGTACTTTTCGCCGTAAGTTTCGGAGCAAGTCGTTTCCGGCTGATTTCCCGGGTTTGGCGGGTTCAAGGAAGGTGAACCAGACCTTTCGAAGCCAGCGTGTGCTGCCTTCAATTCCGCCGCTGTTCCAGGGGGCACCCAGCTCCCACCTTGCGAAGAACATCAAATATGCCCGCACTGTATCAGCGCCGTAATCAGCGACCAGGGCATCTGGTGCAATGACATTGCCGCGGCTTTTGGACATCTTTTCGTTGTCCTCACCCAAGACCATCCCTTGATTACGCAGCTTGAGCATGGGTTCTTTACCCTTTGTGATGCCCAGATCGCGGCAGGCTTTGTGGAAGAAGCGGGTGTAAATCAGGTGCATGGTGGCGTGTTCGATACCGCCAGTATAGATATCAACCGGCATCCAGTAATCGTATTCCTTGGGGTCGAAGGGATATTTGTCATAGTCAGGACTCAGGTAGCGTAGATGATACCAGCTGGAACACATGAAGGTATCCATCGTATCGGTTTCGCGTTCGGCATCACCACCGCATTTGGGGCACTTTGTAAAGCGCCAGGTGGGGTGCAATTTGAGGGGGCTTTCGCCTGTGGGCAGCCATTCCACATCCTCTGGCAGTTCAACTGGCAGTTCCTCATCGCGAACAGCGACCGGACCGCATTTGGGGCAGTGAATGATCGGGATGGGTGCGCCCCAATAACGCTGGCGGGATATGAGCCAGTCGCGCAAGCGGTAGTTTACCGATCGTTGACCGATGCCCCTCTCCTCCAGGTAGGCAACTGCGCGGTCAAAGGCTTCTTCTCCGGGCGTACCCGTTAGGGGACCGGAGTTGACCATCTCACCTTTGGCAGGAACGGCTGCGTCCATCTCCGCAGAGATGATCGGTTCCTCTTCGGGAGGTTGAATGACCACAACGATCGGGAGATCATATTTTCGGGCAAAATCAAAATCCCGCTCGTCATGGGCAGGCACAGCCATGATCGCTCCGGTGCCATAGGACATGAGGACATAATCAGCGATCCAAATCGGTATTTTTTGATCATTGACGGGGTTGATGGCATAGCCACCGGTAAAAACGCCGGTCTTTTCCCGGTCTACTGCCTCGCGTTGGATATCGTCCATGCGTTTGGCCTGTTCCCTGTAATCTGTGATGGATTGTGCCTGCTCAGGGGTGGTGACCTTTTTCACAAGGGGATGTTCTGGTGCCAGCACCATGAAAGTTGCGCCCCACAGGGTGTCAGGGCGAGTGGTGAAGACCTCGATTTTGTCTTCATTTTCGGTCAAAAAGGCCACAGAAGCCCCTTCAGAGCGGTTGATCCAATTGGTTTGAAGGATTTGCACCTGTTCCGGCCAATCCATCTCGGAGAAATCCAAAAGTTCTTCGGCGTATCTGGTTGTACGGAAAAACCATTGCGTCAGGTTCTTCTTGATCACGGGTGTACCGCAGCGTTCGCAGTGGCGGTCATCACCGTGCACCTGTTCTCGCGCCAGCGTTGTGTTGCAATGTGGACAAAAATCTACAGGGGCTTCTTTTTGATAGGCAAGATCATTTTTGAAGAATTGATTGAAGAACCACTGTGTCCATCGGTAGTAGCTGGGATCTGATGAGATCGCTTCACGCCGCCAATCGAACATCGTCCCCATTGATTTGAGCTGCTGGCGCATTTTTGTGATATTTCCGTAAGTCCACATCTTGGGATGAATATTGCGTTGGATGGCAGCGTTCTCTGCAGGTAAGCCGAACGCGTCAAACCCAATGGGGAAAAGAACGTTGAATCCCTGCATACGCTTGAAGCGAGCGCGGGCATCGGAAGGCACCATAGCATACCAGTGACCGATGTGTAGATCGCCAGAGGGGTAGGGAAGCATGGTTAGGGCATAAAACTTGGTTTGTTTATGATCGATATCGGCATGATAAAGACCATCGGCATCCCATTTCTTCTGCCATTTGGGCTCAATCTCTTCGGGTTTATACATGGGTATACTGGTCGGGTCCATAATTTACTTCTCCTTATTTATCTTTCTACGGTGCATTAATAATTATAATGTTCGCTCTTTACTCTGTAGACTTTACAAACCATTACTAACTAATCCCTACTCCCTAATCACTACTCACGAATTAAACAAAAAACGCCATCCCAACAGGGACGACGCATGTAACGCCGCGGTACCACCCTGCTTCCCAGAACTCAAACAAGTCCGGACAGCTTGGGCTGCGCTAACGAGCAGTGTTCGTCACCAGTTACTTGCTTTCACCGGTGCCATCTACCCCAGAGGGGGCTGGCAAGGCGAGTTCAATCTTGTTGGCGCTCCGCAACGCCTGCCGGGCTTTCACTTTTGGCTCCCGACTCGCTGGCGGATGATCTACTACTCCTGCCGTGATGTTTAAGCTGTATTGAGATGATTGTAGCACATTTTGGGATGGTTTACCAATATCACAGTTATCAAGCGTAGGTGTGTTTATTAACAAAAACAAAGAGGGGTACAAGCCTTAGGCTTGATCATCTTTAGCATCCTCTTTGTTTGTTTCAACGATCTGGAAAACGTCTCCCAAGCAAAGCGAACCCGTTGTATCCACCCAGGCGTAACGGACGCCATCGATTAATGGACATGGCAGCTTTTTTTCGAGCAATTCGCACTCAGGCCAACAACGCTTACGTTCAGGGAGAATACCAAGAACCAGATCACCGGATTTGAGCAGTACACCCGATGGTGGCATCTCTGGACAGTCAACGGTGATGTCTGCGACAAATTTCTTGAAACAAAGGCCGCGTTCGGTGGCTTGGTCAACAGCTTGGCGTGCTTGCAGGCTGATCATGCTGACGGGACGATTGGGGTTCTTGCGTACAACGCCTACCATACCTTCTTTGGTAAAGTCGGCGCAGTCTTCATGGTTAAGCAGTTCTACGATTTTATATTCTTGATCCAAAATCAATTCCTTTTAGTTATTCTATTGGCATGATTGTAACACAAGCGGTGTATCTATAGGCTTCCCCTGGGAGAAGCTGTCAGAGCGAGTTGACAGATGAGGGTGTTTGTCTTTATTATTTTCCCTCATCCGTCACACCTTTGGTGTGCCACCTTCTCCTATGGAGAAGGCTAGCAGTGGCTTCCCCTGGGGGAAGCTGTCAGCGTTAGCTGACTGATGAGGGACACTTCCTTTTTGAGCGATTTCATTCCTCAGCAGGTTGATGGAGATTCAATCTCCCTTTCACCAAATGATCAATTGCATCGCATACACTTGGGAAACTGTCCCAGATTTCATTATTAGGGATCCGCAAACTAAACAGCTCAAGACTTTTTAGATAATTCGTCCTGCGCTGGTCATAATATAGACCGGCATCTTCAAAGTGCTGTGAACCGTCCAGCTCCACAACGAGTTTTGCTTTGTGGCAGTAGAAATCGACGATATAGTTGCCAATCACTTTTTGGCGGTTGAACTGTACCGGATAGGTTTTTAGAAAGTCAAACCACAAGCGGCGCTCTTCTTTAGTCATATTTCGACGCAGATTTTGTGCGTTCTTTTTCAATTTTTTATTTCTTGGAAGGTTCATTATCCCTTATCATTCCTCATTATCCCTCATCCGTCACGCCGTCGGCGTGCCACCTTCTCCTATGGAGAAGGCTAGCAGTGGCTTCCCCTGGGAGAAGCTGTCAGAGCGAGTTGACTGATGAGGGTGTTTGTCTTTATTATTTTCCCTCATCCGTCACACCTTTGGTGTGCCACCTTCCCCTATGGAGAAGGCTAGCAGTAGCTTCCCCTGGGAGAAGCTGTCAGAGCGAGTTGACTGATGAGGGTATTTGTCTTTATTATTTTCCCTCATCCGTCACACCTTTGGTGTGCCACCTTCCCCCAAGGGAAGGCTCAAAATATATTCGCCCGGGAGATCCTGTCGGCGTCGACTGACTGATGAGGAGAATAGAAAAAGCACTCAAAACGAGTGCTTTGATTGGTGGACCCAGAGAGATTCGAACTCTCGACCTTCTCAATGCCATTGAGACGCGCTCCCAACTGCGCTATGGGCCCAAGTTAATTTTAGTACCCCGTGCCCTTGCGTGCTGCAGCGGGGCACTCAGTGGACCTGGAGGGATTCGAACCCTCGACCTCCTCAGTGCGATTGAGGCGCGCTCCCAACTGCGCTACAGGCCCCTTTTTTCAGGGTGATTGGGATTTTACCTGTGTGGGGTTGATCTGTCAATAGTTCCAAACCCGCATGTGTCGTTGGTTGTTGTAAAAGTAAGAAATGTTGTATAAAATATTAATATTCTGAATGAAAATTCAAAAAACTTGTCACATCTTTAGTTATTTTCCCCACTGTTGAATTCATTGCGTATTTACCTTTATATTTCTACAAAAGAAATGGTTAGGAGGATCATATGTTAAATGTCGTTATCATAAACGCCAGCCCACGCCAGGATCGAGGGCATACGGGGATGATTTTGGCGCCATTCATTGAGGGATTGAAGGAAAATGGGGCAGAGATAGATTTATTCTATGCCAGTGATCTTAAAGTTAAGACCTGCTCCTGCGGGCATTTGTATTGCTGGCATCAAACACCTGGAGAGTGTATCTATCAGGATTCAATGTCTGCAGTTTATTCGGCTGTCAAAAAATCCCAGATCCTTGTATTTGCCTCCCCTGTTTACAGTCCAATGCCTGGTGATTTACAGAACATCATTAACCGTTTGGTGGCTTTATTAGAACCTGAGCTTGAATTTCGGAACGGGCGCACCAGGGCAAGATTGAGGGCTGATGTTCACCTTGAAAAAGTTGTCCTCATCGCTGGAACCGGATGGTGGGAAAAGGAAAATGCTAATTTGCTGCAGAATGTGATTGAAGAATTTGCTAAAAACGCCAGCATAACATTTTCTGGTGCCCTTATCCGACCGCATGTTTATGTCATGCAGACAAAGGACGGGGTCACTACCAAAGGGAAAATGGTGTTATCAACCATCCGAGAAGCAGCAAGAGAATTGATTCAGATGGGTGAATTTGCACAGGCAACCCTGGATGCGATCAGCGTACCATTAATGCCCCGTGAAGTTTACGAGGAATATCTTGGATAGCATCAAGGACATCAAGAAAGAAGTTCAGTAAGAAACGAAAATTGGACCCGCTAAGATATCAAAGATCTACGATCGCTTCTCCCACAACCGTCCGCCGCCCCCTGCCAGATAGTTAAGTATGGCAAGTCGTGTCTCATCTTCATCCCGCCAGAATTGAGCTAGCTGCGACGAATAACACAGTATGGCGTCCTGCCATTGATAAAGCGCTTCATTTGAAAGGTTGCGTAGTATTTTTTGATAAGCGTCACCCAACAGAACCGGTGAATCAAAATCCCACAGGATATAGGGGTAGTCTGCAAAATAATAATCGACCCGTCCTGACCTTTTCCCCGCCCGAACCACAGCTCGATGATCTATATGACCGCCCAGGCCTATCGGAGATACCAGGATGGTGTCCTTCGGAATCTCTGTGGAGAGGGTGGCAGCGATCTCCTCAACCAGGTTGCTCTCAGGAGATGCATTAAACAATTCCTCATTGTTATTCACTACTGGTAAGCCTGTTTTCGGATGGCGGCGATAGATCACATCCATCCAGTCGAAATGTCGTGGTTTGGCGCCTAAAACCTGGCAAGCATTAATATCCTCTTCCCTGCGCATCGTGATGGCTTCTGCACCTGCTTTACCCCACAACTGATGGTTTTGCTGTGCGAAGTCTGAATAGTTTTCATCTGCAGGGAAGCCTGCTAAGATTGTCCAGATCCCAACGGTGTACCCCTGGTTGACCAAATCCCAGACTAGACCCCCGCAAGAGAGGACAACATCGTCAAAATGAGGTGAAAGGAAAATCCATTCTTTATGATCCATAGCCTAATTTTATCAGTGAATGGAGATGATGGTGATTTAAGAAAAACCAGCTGGTTTTTTGACCAGCTGGTTTATTCTATCAATATAAGGATCAGTCACCCTTTTCCTCATCTTCGCGCTTTTTAGCGTCGATGATTTCCTGGGCAAGATGGGTCGGTACCATCTCGTAATGGCTGAATTCCATCGTGAAATATCCACGGCCGCCAGTCATGGATCGAAGAATGGTGGTGTAGCGGAGCATTTCTGCAAGTGGAACATTTGCCTTTACAATCGAGCGGCCTTTCTGTGTATCCATACCCTGAACACGAGCCCGACGGGAGTTCATGTCGCCAAGGACATCACCCATGTTGCTTTCGGGGACGATCACTTCGACCTTCATGATCGGTTCGTATAAAACAGGATTGGCACCTCGGAAGGCTAATTTGAAGGCTTCACGCCCGGCAATCTCAAAGGCGATCGGTTTGGAATCCACCGGATGTTCTTTGCCATCGTAAACCGAAACCTTAACATTGTGGACGGGGTAGCCAGCGACCACGCCTTCCTTCATAACATTGCGAATACCTTTTTCAATGGAAGCCATATAGTTATTGGAAATCGAACCACCGAAAACGTCATTGGAGAATTCAAAGTCCTCTTCCTCGATGGGCAGAACCTTCAGGTGAACTTCACCGAATTGGCCGGCACCGCCGGTTTGTTTCTTGTGGCGGTACATGGCTGCATTTTCACGAGAGATGCGTTCCTCGTAAGGCACCTTGGGTTCTTCGGTATCCATGCCGAGCTGGAATTTGCTCTCTGCACGGCGGATGGCAACATCGATATGCTGATCACCCATGCCTTGCAGGATGGTCTGTCGTGTGGCAGGTTCGTTGTACCAGGAAAGGGTCATATCCTCTTCGCACAGGCGGGTAAGGGTTGTACTCAACTTGGCAGCGTCGGATTGGGTCTTGGGGAAGATGGCAACCCGGTAAAGGGCATTGGGATAATTTGCTTCTGAAAGGATAAGGGGCGTTTCCTTCTTGCACAGGGTATCGCTGGTTGATGTCACGCTTAGTTTTGCCACCAAACCGATATCACCGCTGTGTAAAACGTTCACGGGTGTCCCATCCTTGCCATTTGGAACTTGCATTCCAGCCAGACGTTCCTCAGTTTCTTTCTTGATGTTCCAAACACGATCATCCGCGATCATTTTGCCTGAATACACACGGAAAAAGGTCTGTTTACCCACGAAGGGATCTGCCGTGGTCTTCCATACAAAAGCTGCCAAGGGTCCAGAATCATCCGCTTTAAGAGTGACTTCTTCACCCTTGGCGTTGGTGGCAACAGCGGGTGGAACATCGATTGGGGAGGGCATCAGGTTAGTTAAGACATCCAGCAGGGGTGCGACGCCAACCTTATGTGCGCCAGCAGAGACCATCACGGGGATAAAATTGCCTTCCCAAATGGTCTTTCGTAAACCGCGCATTATCTCCTTGTCGGTCAGGTCCCCATCCTCAAAATATTTCTCAAGGAGTTCATCCTCACCTTCAGCAGCAGCTTCAACCAATGCGAGGTGACCTTCTTCAGCAGCTTCCTGGAACTCTGCCGGGATTGCCACGCCTTCTTTGCCTTCGCCAGCGTAGGCTTTCATGGTCAGCAGATCGATCACACCTTTGAATTCGGCTTTTTCACCCCAGGGCAATTGAAGGGGCAGCAGTCGGGTTTCGACATGGGTTTGCACAGACTGAAGGGCTTTTTGAAAGTTAGCGTTATCACGCTCCATTTTGTTGATCAGAATCATCCTTGGCAATTTGAACTGTTCGCTGTATTGCAACGCCATTTCTGTTCCAACTTCAAGGCCAGCCACGGAATCAACCAGGATCAGTGTGCCATCTGCAACGCGCATAGCCGAGATGACCTCACCAATGAAATCGGTATAGCCGGGGGTATCGAATAAATTGAGCTTTAACCCTTTATATTCGATTGGGACAACAGCAGTTGAAAGGGAAATTCCTCGGCGTATTTCTTCCTCTTCGTAGTCGGCAATTGTTGTGCCGTCTTCGACTTTTCCCATCCGTGTGGTTGCACCTGTGAAGTTTGCAAAAGCTTCCACCAGCATGGTTTTACCAGCATTGCTGTGTGATGCCAGGACGATATTGCGAATAGATTCGGTTTGATATTCTTTCATTAAACAGACCTTCCTTGCTCCAGATAATTGGTTTACAGCGATAATGACACGCGAATTTATATTCTAAGCCAATCGAGGTTAAAAGTCCAGCACTTTACTGAGGCAAATGGGTGTATGACACTAATTTCTAGCGCAAGCCAGATTCTGGATGGATAATAGCTGCGATATATTGCGATCGTCTTAGCAGTAGAATTTTTTCAGGTTCTTATTAGGGTGCGTTAGAATAATCGCTTTCTACCGGCGTTTTTTATCGACTGATTATGTGATCAAGTAGTCTGTTATTTACCCCACATGCAATTCATTGACCTTTCTAAAATGGTAGCCGTAAATTGCGAAGGTTATCGCCAGTGGAAATCTTGAGGGGCAGTGAAAAAGAGTCCAGAAGAAAAGACGCCAGTAATGGGCACGTTCTTTACTCTTGATTCCGATTTCTACAATGGATGAAAAAAAGGCGATAATTTCATGCCACTGTAAACTGACCGGATGTTTTGCTGGACGGTAATTTCTTAGGAATGTGCGGATGCGCGCATAAAATTCTTTAGCTGAATAGATTGTATCCAAAATCTTTCGGTAACCATTCTTGAGCAAGGGAAGTTCCATTTTTGGGATAATATTTGTTTCGCCGTCAACATTGTCGCCAGAATAGGATTGGCGGATACGTCCTTCCCGTAACACACGCTGGTAAAGCTGGGTACCTATTGGCGCCTGCAGCAAACCAACCATTGCCGTAACAATACCGCTGTCCTGGATGAAATCAATCATGCGCTGGTAGATGGTTTCATCGTCGCTGTCAAACCCGACGATGAACCCCCCCATAACCTGCAATCCCATCTGCTGAAGTTTCTTGACGGATTTGACCAGATCACGGTTCCGATTTTGGCTTTTTGAGCATTCTGCAAGGGCTTTATCATCTGGGGTCTCAATGCCTACGAAGACCTGTGTAAACCCTGCTTTGACCATTAACTTGATTAATTCATCATCATCAGAGAGGTTGACAGAGGCTTCTGTTAGAAAAAGACAGCCTTTCTTACCCTTTCGCCATTCAATTAATGCAGGCAGAACCTCACGCTTCAGAACTTGTTTATTCCCGATGAAATTATCATCCACGATGAAGATATTACGACGCCAACCCAATGCATAGATCTTATCCAGTTCATTGATCAACTGATGCGTGCTTTTTAACCTCATCCGGTGTCCCAGTAAAGCGGTCACATTACAAAAATCACATTTGAAGGGGCAGCCGCGTGAAAACTGCAGGCTGAGGGATTCATAATGGCGCAAATTTACCAGTTCCCAAAGCGGCGCGGGAGTCTTTGTGATATCGGCAAATTCATCAGTCCTGTAGATCCTTTGAGGTCTTCCAAGACCAAGATCTGAAAGGAACAGGGGCAATGTGATTTCTGCTTCATTCAGAACGAGGTGATCCACATCTGGAAATGCATTTGGTTCGGCGGTGAAAAGTGGACCGCCTGCGATAATGGTTTTTTTCAGAGTTTTGGCACGAGCGATCAATTTCTCGGTTGATTCTCTTTGTACTGTCATTGCACTGATCAGAACCAAATCTGCCCATATCAGATCTTTGTCATGCAAATTGGTTACATTCATATCCACCAGGTGTTTTTCCCAGGTGCTTGGCAGCATCGCTGCGACTGTCAATAATCCCAAAGGTGGAGAGGACGCTCTCTTGTGAACGAATTTCAATGCATATTTAAAGCTCCAAAAAGTATCTGGGAATTCAGGATAAATCAATAAAATGTTCATAGATTGTGTGGCTCTTTCATTTCGTCTCTTTCAAATTCAGGCTTAATTCATCTTTAAGCGGTAATTTCTTGCTTTTCATGTTTGGATTGGACGAATTTGAGGGGGATTTGCGTAAAAATCCGTGTCGCTTATAAAAAATATAACACGTGAAGGCTCTTTTGGTTGTGAATAAATCAGGAGATCAACGCAGTTATACATCGCGATGACGTTGTTAACCTGACGTATAATAGATTATGTTTACGGACTAAACAAAAATTTTGATAAGACAGCACTGAAAGGTCCTTGCCTTATGTTCACGAGATCCAAAGATAATGTGATCAATGAATTAAATGCCACGACGAAAATCCTCGGATTGAATATCACTGGGGCAAAAACGATTGCCGTGTATGGGGATATGAATGGTCACATTTATGAGCGGATGCAGATGGTAACACCAGCGCAGGCACCCTTCCTCGAAGGCTTTGATGCAGTTTGTAACCTGGCGGAGAAATTATTGAAGGTGTCTCGTGCCCAGGGATTGAGTAGCCCCGATGTGATCTCACTGGCTATCAGCGGTCCCCTGGATATCCAAAAAGGAATGATCCTTGCGCCACCTGATCTGCCTGCATGGGCTGATGCCCAGCTAAGGGGGCGCCTGGGTGTAAGATATAACCTGCCCACTTTCATGGAGCATCACAGTAACGCTGCTGCTCTGGCAGAACATTATTTTGGGGCAGGGATTGGGGTGCAAGACATGATCTTTTTAGATATGGAGCCGGTCGTCTCAGCCGGGATCATTATACAGGGGATGATCTATCACGGCGATAACGACGCTGCAGGGGATATCGGGCGAATGCGTATGACGGGGGGGGGCCGGCAGGTTTGGATGAACCCGGGTCATTGACGGGGTACGCCAGTGGGCAGGGGATGGCGGAACTCGCTCGGTTGCGATATCCGAATGTTTTTCCTGAATCCTTGGGGCCTTATGACCTTGTTAAAGCTGTCCTTGATGGGCAGCCAGAAGCTCTGGCTGTGATGGATGAGGCTGCTGACCACCTGGGGAAAGCCCTGCTGTGGTTAATTTTTTCATTGGATCCTGAAATGGTGGTCTTTGGGCATCCGGGGGATGTCTTGAATGAAGCCCTCCTTTCACCTTTGCGGGATGCTGTGCTTCGGCATGGGGGCGGTCAGGCACAGCAGCTTCCGAAACTGGCTATTTCGAACCTTGGCGCAAAACTTGACGATACTGCCGCCCTGATGGCGGTGATTGATTTATTTAAACAAAGAAACTTCTGATCCTTGTTTTTATATGCTTAGGATAATAATCAGGGGGGGAAATCTTTGATGTTAAATGCTTTTTAAAAATCCGAATTGGTGTGAAAATGTCCATGAAACCGACAAATAAATGATATAATTTTGTTATTCTTTTATTTAATGGCCTCTTAAATTTTTTAATAGTAAACGTTCCTCAGCAAAAAATTTCACCACCGCTTTTTCAACCGAGGATATAGTTATCACCAAAATTTCGTAAATAGAAATTAGGGATTAGCTAGGGTTATCAATTTTTCTATTTATTTTGAAATTTGGTAAGAAATTAGTGTTTTTATGGATCAAATGCTGTGAGGTAAAAATGAAAATTAAGAAAATCTCGCTGGTCGTTAAAGCTATTGTCTTACAGATCATTTTTATTGTTCTTCACTATTCCTATGACTGGTTTCCAAATAATTTCACAGCCCTTTGCAGCGGGATTAATGAAAGTGTTTACCAGCATATGAAGATTGGTTATTTTTCTTATGTGTTGTTTGCATTGATGGAATTTATTCTCATTAGACAAGCCATCCACTCCTTTGATCGATATATATATGCAAGGTTATTTTCAGCCACTTATTTCCCATTAGTAATGATGGTGATATATCTATTGGGTCCACTGACCTTTGGACACACTGAGAGTATGCTTGTGGAAATTATTTTTGCCAACGCAGCACTGCTGGCGACATCCGTGTCTACGTTGATTGTTGAGGGGCATATTGAAGCGTCAAAGCCAAAAGTGTCCTTTCGCGTGCTGACCATTGCTTTATTTGTGCTGTCTTTTGCTCAATTTATCGTGTTCACATTTGATATACCCTGGTTTGATATTTTTGCAATACCACCAGGGTGGTAAATTTTTTTATATTTTTCTGTATAAAGCCTTTGCTAAAACCCGGTAAACGCCCCCCTGTTTTTAGAAGAGGTAACTTAAAGAATTCAGGTTTCAAAAATGGTTAAAAAATGCTTATACATCTATTTATTTTTGGATAAATATTTTGCTATGATAAAAATTGAGAAATATAGGTGAAAAAATCTAACATAAAAGTTTGATAATAACCACCAAAGTATCATTTTATTGTTCAATTTTTTGAAGAGGATTAGAAACGAGGTGTTATGCAATTACTATGGATAATTATTTTTATCATCGGTGGATATTTGATTGGATCAATTTCATTGGCCAGGCTGGTAACCCATATTGCAGATCCTGGACAAGATCTTGAACATGTTGCGATCCCAGATCGTAACACAGGTGGAACAACACAGCTTAAGACGGTTGGTGCGACGACGGCATCAATGATCCTCGGCCCAAAAATCGGAGGAATGATTGGTATGTTGGATATATTGAAAGGCTTGTTGCCAACTTTGGCTGTCAGACTTTTATTTCCCGAACAACCCTATTTTCTATTTACTGGAGCAGCAGTTGTCATTGGACATATTTGGCCTATTTATTTTCGCTTCCGTGGGGGCGGTGGGCTTTCCCCTGCTTTGGGAACATTCCTTGTCCTTGATCCCTTAGGGATATTGATTTCGGTGTTGCTGGCTTTTATTATTGGTATATTTATTCTTCGAGAAATTTCATTTTCGATAATGGGTGGACCTATCCTATTCATCATTTGGATTGCTGTATTCAATGGGAATTGGATTTACATTGTCCTAACGCTTCTGATTAACCTGATCTTATTCCTGGCTGTGTGGCCGGATATCAGTGTGCATCTCAAAGCGCAAAGAGATGGAAAAACCGATCTGACAACATCTATGGATTCAATCCCGATGGGTCAGATGATGAAGAAAATGATGGAAAAAATGGGACTGTCTCCAAATAAAAAAGAAAAATAATTTTTTGGTAATTATTTATTAATCGAGGATATTAAATGACTGAGCCCATTATTAAAAATTTACAAGTTTATATAGCGCCAGAGCGAATTGGGAATAAAGCAAAAAACCTTCATTCTTTGGCAGCCATTCACGGCATTCATGTGCCATCAACATGGGTCATACCATGGCATGTTTATCAAAGGTATGAGAAAGAGGATGAATCACTATTAGATGATCTCATGCTAGGGCTTCAATCATCTTTAGATCCCTCCCGATCTTATGCTGTACGGTCCAGCTCCAATATTGAGGATTCCAGTTTCCATTCTTTTGCGGGATTGTTTAAGACCATTTTACATGTCCAGGGTTACGAAAACCTTCGGGATGCTATAGTGAAGATTTGGCAGTCAACGCAATCAGACGCTGTTCATACCTACCTTGAAAAAAATTCTTTAGCGCCCGAAAAAATTCTCATGGCAGTGATTATTCAAGAAATGGTCCCCCCTAATTATTCGGGGGTTTTATTCAATCGCAACCCGATGACAGGTTCAAATGAAATTGTAATTGAAGGTGTTTCTGGAGATGGAACGGCCTTGGTCCAAGATGGTATTACACCTGAAAGGTGGGTATCACGAGGTGGCGCTTGGATAGCTAAGCCAGAAGACGGTCACCTGCCGTCATCTGTTGTAAAAAAGGTCTTGGATGGATCCCGAAGAATCCTCAAGAAAATCTCTTTGCCGATTGATCTTGAATGGGTTTATGATGGAAAGGAAGTTTATTGGGTCCAGATGCGGGAGATCACGACATTAAAAAACTTCCACATATATTCCAATCGATTTTCCAAAGACATGATGCCGGGGATGATCCATCCTTTGATCTGGTCTATCAATGTTCCAATGATTAACGCTGTTTGGCTTGGCATCTTAGAAGAAATTGTGGGCAAGTTGCCAATCAAAGCTGAAGACCTGGCAAAATCCTTTTTTTACAGAAGTTATTTTGACATGGGGACCATTGGAGAAGTGTTCACGCGTGTAGGCTTTCCATCTGAGGGGTTGGAAATGATGATGGGAATGGTCCCCAATCAAGATGGAAAACCAGCCTATAAGCCCACGCCGAAAATGATCCCTCTACTTCCCAAATTTTTCCGGTTTATTGTGGATAAATGGCGTTTTGAGCGAAAATTAAAGGTAGATTTGCCCCCTTTTGAAAAAGAACTACAAAAGTTTGAAATTGATCCAGCCCCCAATTCCCCTCTGAGTAAGCAGGTTGTTCAAATTAATCAATTGTTTGGCTTGGTACAAAAGATCGTTTACTTCAATGTTATTTCGCCAATATTAGCATCTATGTATACACGTTTATTAGAAAAACAGTTGAGTAAGTTGAATGTTGATCTTCTACAGTTTGATATGTTAGCGGATATGCCCGAATTGGACCAATACAACCCCAATTTTTCACTTTTGAAAATTCGGAAAAAATATGAGTCCTTTATACAAAAGGAGGACGCTCGAGATTCTTCTACCACCAATGAAGTTGAAGGAAAGGAAATTATCCTGAAAGAGCTTCATGAGGAATTAGGTCAATTTGTCCAGGATTTTGGACATTTGAGTAACAATAGCAATAATTTCATGGCTGTGCCCTGGCGGGAAAACTGGGACGCTGTCTTGAATATGATTCAACAATTTCAGGTACCTGACCGTGAAAAAGGCGCTCGTGTGGTCTTCGAGGATTTACCGATTAAGGGTATGCGGAAAAGGGTAATGCATTTTCTATACAAACGAGTGCGCAAGTTCACGTTATATCGTGAGCAGGTCAGCAAGCAGTATGTCTACGGATACGGTCTCTTTAGGCCTTATTTCTTCAGGCTTGCTGATGGCTTGGTCAGTGCAGGGTGGATTGATGAGCGGGAAGATATTTTTTACTTGTCTTGGGATGAAATTCAGCATGCGATTGCAGCAAATGACGGTTCAAGTTTCAAGGAAAAAATCACGAACCACAAAAATGCTATGGCAGAGTTTCAGGATGTGGTATTGCCTGAAATTATTTATGGTGATGATCCGCCCCCGATTTTATCTGGAAGTTTTGAACGTTTATATGGCACCCCAACTTCCCAAGGGTATTATTCAGGTCCGATCAAGATTGTGCACGGTTTGGAAGACTTTGAGAAAGTTCTCAACGGCGATGTAATTGTGATCCCGTATTCTGATGTGGGGTGGACGCCGCTTTTTACCCGAGCTGGCGCTGTGATTGCAGAATCTGGGGGCTTACTCTCTCATAGTTCCATCATTGCCAGAGAATACCAAATCCCGGCCGTGGTGTCTGTACCGAACTGCATGCAGCTCAGGGACACTCAAAAGGTCAGCGTGAACGGTTTCACAGGGGAGATTGTCAAGCTCGAGGATGATCCGGCAGAAGCCGGTTAGGAGAAAAAATGACGGTATTAAATGCAATAGATCTTCATAAACATTATCAGCTTGGAGAATATCAAATCGAGGCTTTGAAAGGGGTTGATTTCAAGGTAGAGCCGGGTGCGTTTGTTGCGATCATGGGCCCATCGGGTAGTGGAAAATCGACGCTTTTACATCTTTTAGGGGGATTGGACACAGCCACAAGCGGTGAAGTCACTTTGACTGGTCAAGCGTTTTCTGAGCTGCCGGACAAGGATATGACCCTCACAAGGCGTCGCAATATTGGTTTTGTTTTTCAGTTTTTTAATCTGCTGCCCACTCTAACCGCAGAAGAAAACATCCAGCTGCCCATCTTGATTGATGGAAAAAAACCAGATGCTTATCAAGAAAGAGTTGACCAACTGATCAGCCTGGTGGGTCTCAATGAACGGCGGGGGCACAAACCGGATCAGTTATCCGGTGGAGAGCAACAACGCGTAGCCATTGCACGCGCACTGGTGACCCAGCCAGCAATTTTGCTGGCAGATGAGCCTACGGGCAACCTGGACACCAAAACCGGCACGGTGATTATGGATTTGTTGCGCCGTTCATGTGATGAGCTTGGTCAGACAACAATTGTTGTGACCCATGATCCGCGGGCAGCAGCCTATGCTGATCAGGTTGTCTTTTTACGGGATGGAAAAATTCAGGAGACACGCCAGTTTGAAGATCTCCAAACCCTCCCAGACCGAATTCGAGTCATCATGGGTATTATGGAGAAAATGGAGATTTGACCAGCGTATGAAATTGATGTTGAAACTCACATTACGGTCTATACAGAGACACCCATTCCGAACAATATTATCTATGCTTGGCATTATGATTGGTGTGGCTGGCATTCTATCTTTGGGAATCACCAATCAGGCATCCATGCGTTCAATTACCAAGTTGTTTGAGGAATCCAGTGGTAAAGCCGATTTGATGGTTACAGCTGTAACAGAAAACCAAACCATATCCGATGCTACGATCAGGTTCACAGAGAATATTTCAGGTGTGCGCGCTGTACTGCCTGTTGTCAAAGCGAATACAGTTTTTGCTTCCCTGGAATCTAGCGGTGGTTTGGAGCTTTCTTTTTTAGGAATGGATAGCGGCGGTTTTGTGTTGCATGGTGTTGATCCACTGCTTGAGCCGCTTGCCCGGGAATATAAAATCACAGAAGGGCGCTTCCTAGAGGGAAACCTGGCTGCATTTGAGGTGGTCCTGGTCGAAAATTACGCAAAGGATGAGGATATCAATGTTGGCGACCGGGTTGAACTGCTGACGCCAAATGGCGTGGAGAAATTACGGGTTGTGGGTCTAATCTCAAGGGAGGGCCCCGGGCAAACTAATAATGGTGCCTTCGGCGTTGTCCCGGTTGAAACCGCTCAACGCATGTTTAACCGGGTGGGAGAATACGATCAGTTAGATCTTCTGCTTATGAACATTGACAACCCGCAGGAAGTGGAAGATCGACGTCTGGTAATCCAAAGGCGACTGGGTGAAGATATTTCGGTGACCTATCCTGCGGGACAAGGTCAACGCATGACCCAAATGCTGTCCAATTACCAAATCGGTTTAAATTTCTTAAGTGGTATTGCCCTTTTTGTGGGTGCTTTTCTTATCTATAACTCCTTTGCCATGACGGTCGTAGAACGTACCCGGGAATTTGGCATGTTGAGAACGATAGGGATGACTCGCCGTCAGATAATTTTCCAGGTTGTCATGGAAGCTGCCACCCTGGGAATTTTGGGATCAGTCTTGGGGATTTTACTGGGAATATTAGGAGCGAGAGGTTTGGCTGGTCTGGTTGGTACATTTATTGGATCAGATATCGGATCTGATCTGCCCATCCCGGTTGGGATATTAATATTGAGTCTCATTATTGGGGTTGTTGTCACTGTTGTTGGTGCATTAATGCCCTCATTTCAAGCTGGCCGGGTTTCTCCTATCGCTGCCTTAAAGGTGCGCGGGAAAAGTCAGGAAGGCTGGATTATTCGTTCAGGTTGGAAATTTGGATTGGTGATGCTGTTGATCTCCACAGCGATCTTGCTCTGGAATCCTTTCCCATATGACCCCCAGTTTATTTTGGGAAGTATGACAGTATTCTTTATGTTTGGGGGTGTAACCTTGGTGATACCCGCAACTGTTTCTCATTTGGAAAAATTGAGCCGACCTTTGATGCGACTTGTTTACAAAAACAGCGGCTTAATCGGCAGCAGAAATATTGAACGTTCAAAGATCCGAACGACTATCACGATTGCAGCGTTATTGATTGGTGTCGCAATGATTTTGGTCGTACGAATCATGACCTCCTCTTTTTCGCAGGACCTCTTTTCATGGATCAACGCTTATATGGGCGGTGATATTTATGTGCATTCCAGCGTAGCACTCCGTTCAGATATGGCAAATCAAATTAGCGGTGTTAACGGGGTGAACGCAGCCACGCCCATCTCATATCAAGGTGTTGAATTCTTGACGCCTGAGGGCGCTCTGGAGCAGTTGACTTTTATGGCTGTGGATCCAGCCACCTATTCTCGCGTCACAAATTTTGTCTTCAGCGACAGTAATCTGGATGAGAATATGGCATTAGCAAAACTAAATGATGGTGGAGCCATTTTTATTTCAAGCGTGCTTGCAGAAAAGTTCGATCTTCAGGTTGGTGATCGTTTGTGGATCAGGACCAATCAGGGTTTTCATGACTTTGAGGTTGCAGGGGTTGTCGTAGATTTTTATAATCAGGGCTTGGTTGTGACTGGCAATCAACATGATCTCCGGCGATATTTTCGGTCAAATGAGATCAGCACGATACTAGTCAAGGTCAATCCCGATTTCGTCATTTCTGATGTGATGGGTAAGATTGATCAGTTGTTTGGCAAACGCTATAACCTGTCTCTTGAATCAAATATCGCCATCCGAGAGAGTATTTTTGTTCTGATGGACCAGGCATTCAGTATGTTCGATGTGATGGGTGTTTTGGCTGTTCTGATATCATCTTTGGGCATTGTCAACACCTTAACGATGAACGTCATGGAGCGCATCCAAGAAATTGGGATGCTGCGTGCCATTGGTATGACCCGTGGCCAGGTCATTAAGATGGTGCTGTCGGAAGCCGGTTTAATGGGTGTGATTGGCGGCATCCTTGGGCTATCGTTTGGGGTTTTATTGTCAAAGATTTTTTTAACGGGTATGACAGCGATGTCCGGGTATAAGTTGGATTTGGTCATCCCTTTAGGAGGGATCATTACCAGTTTGGTCGTTGCCCTTGTGGTTTCGCAGGTCGCGGCTATACAGCCGGCGCGTAAAGCTGCCAGGACAAATGTCCTGGAAGCAATTCACTATGAGTAGCATTTTCTATTCAATAGGGAAAATGATGAAAGCAGTCATTCCCCAACGTAGTTCCTCAGGTATTTCGTCCAATAGGAGTGTAACATCATAGTAAACCGAAGAGACACCGCTTGATTTGTCAGCAATCCTTTCAATAGTTCCCTTAAAAGTCCGGTCAGGAATTGCATCAAATACAATATCAGCTATTTGACCTTCCTTTAGACGAGCAACATCTACTTCGCTGAGGTCTGTTGTGACGACTTGGAATTCGGATAAATCTGCAATAGTAAGGACAGGTTGCAGGGGGCTTGTGCCTTCACCTGCCTTAATGTTTACCTCAACCACAGTACCTTCAAAAGGTGCTTTGAGATAGAAGGCGGATTGTGCTTGATCCAGGTTAAATTCGGCAGCCTGCAAATCGGATTCTGCAGCAGAAATTTCTTGCACAGACGCCCCATCCAAAGTTGCCAGAAGGTTGGCATAGGCAGCATCTACATCAGCCTGTGCGGCTTCGATAACTTCCTCGTCAGCATTGAGGTCTTCCTGGCGGATCAGGTTTGCCAATGCATTTAGATAAGCTGCATCTGCGGCTTTGATTGCCGCTTCAGAAGGTGCATTAACTGTCTGTTCATAGGCAAATTCTGCCCTTTTCAGGGCTGCTTCCGCTTGTTCCAAGGCGGCATCAAGTCGGCTGTCGTTATTCTTAACTAATAAAGCGTTTACCGCTACTTGATCCCCTTCTTTGACCAATAATTCTAAATTACTGGCTCCATTGGGATAAGTGAGTGTTGTCCAACGAATGGGGACAGCCTCGCCTGATGCGCTGACTTCCTGCTCAAAAAATGCGGTTTCATTTGCATTGGGGCTTTGTGTGGGTTCGTTGATGCCTGAACAACCTGATAATACAACTAAAAAGGAGAGCGCTAAGAAAGATAGAATGATAAATCTTTGATTACTTAATGCGGGATGTGCCATCTGGAAACCTTCCTGTGAATCCATAAAATATTGATAAAAAGCATAAAGATTGCCTTGTGCAAACTAAAATAATTATATCAGGGTAGCTTGGTTAAGTGAGTGTGTGTCTAATCTTTTCCTCATTTAATCATCGCTTAGAATTAAATCTGCTATGTTGAAAACGTTCAAATTGATGTTCACGATGAACTCGCTTCAGTCACCTAACTTTTTTCGTATAGCAACAAAGTATAATATGAATATGGATTCTTCTTATTATGCAAGTTACTTGGTTTTGCTTGAAACCAGCGAATTAGCAAACCGTGTTCAAACTGCCTGGCAGCATCTGGAATCTTGTGATGTGTGTCCGTTGGCATGTGGGGTGAACCGGCTGGGGGGAGAATTGGGGGTCTGTAAGACAGGAGCGAATGCCCAGGTGAGCAGTTATTTTCCACACCATGGCGAGGAACGTCCCATCAGCGGGAGGATGGGCTCAGGTACGATTTTCTTTACGCGTTGTAATTTACGCTGTGTTTACTGCCAGAATGCCGATATCAGCCAACTGGGGTTTGGTCGGGAGGTTGATTCGAACAGTTTGGCAGAAATGATGCTGAGTCTGCAGCGTCGCGGATGCCATAATATTAATTTTGTCTCACCCAGCCATGTAGTTCCGCAAATTCTAGCGGCGGTGTACACGGCTGCACAAAATGGATTGCGTATTCCCCTGGTATATAACACCGGCGGATATGACTCGGTGGAGATGCTCAGGCTTTTGGATGGGGTGGTGGATATTTATATGCCTGATATGAAATATGGGGATGATGCCGCCGCCCGGAAATACTCAGGGATCAAGGATTATCCCAGGGTCAATCAGGCAGCAGTCACTGAGATGTACCGCCAGGTGGGTGATCTCTCTTTAGATGATAATGGCGTTGCGCTAAGAGGTCTGTTGGTGCGTCATCTGGTCATGCCGAATAACCTTGCCAATAGTGAGATCATCATCAAGTTTCTTGCAGAGGAAGTGTCAAAGGACACCTATGTGAATATCATGGCGCAGTTCCATCCGGCTTTCAGGGCAGGTGATTACCTTGAGCTGAACCGGAGAATGACCCCCCAGGAATATCGGCATGTGATAAACTTGGCAGCAGTATATGGCCTTTCACGTTTGGATCAGGGATAACCCGAATACCCAAACGGAACCGTCTGTGATCTTTTACCTGGCAGAAAGAAATTATCGAAATGCAACCCGAATTATTACTCAGACAACCCATCGGAATCTTTGATTCTGGCGTGGGAGGTTTGTCCGTTCTACGGGCGATCCGTCAGGAGCTGCCTTTTGAGGATATTCTCTACTTTGGTGACCAGGCGCACATTCCCTATGGGCCGCGCACCAGGCATGAAATTCGAGATCTGGCTTTTGGGATCACACGTTTCCTTTTAAACCTTGGGGCAAAATTGATCGTTGTCGCCTGCAATACCGCCTCAGCCGCTGCCTTGCATGAGCTGCGCTGGCTGTTCCCGGGTGTGCCCTTTGTGGGTATGGAGCCAGCCGTCAAACCTGCGGCTGAGACCACACATACCGGGAAGGTAGGCGTTTTGGCAACCCCCACCACTTTCACCGGTGATTTGTATGCTTCTGTTGTAGAGCGTTTTGCCAAAGATGTGCAAATTTTCACATCCACCTGCCCCGGATTGGTCGAAAGGGTTGAAGCAGGGGATCTGGAAGGACCACAAACAAGGGAGATCCTTGAGGAGGCGCTGCTGCCTATGCTGGCAGCGGGGATTGATACCGTTGTGATGGGCTGCACCCATTATCCTTTCGTGATCCCGCTGATCCAATCGATCACCGGTCCGGAGGTGAAAGTGATTGACCCGGCGCCCGCCATAGCCCGGCAGGTGCGGAGGTTGCTGGACGGAATGTCGCTGCTCAATCCAGAAGATAGGTCGGGAGTGTTGCGCTTTTTTACAAGTGGTGACCCTCAAAGGTTTTCGGGTCTCTTACCACGTTTGCTGGGGGAAAACGGGCCGGTTTACAGGGTAAATTGGCAGGATGGTCAGGTCTGCTTTGAATAAGCCCGAAATTCTTTGTTTCTTTGAATGTGAATTAACTTAGCGGGAAGCTTTAGACGGTTATTCATCGCGAATGATCGTTGAACCGGATGAACCATCCGGACGAGAGCTCACAATTTGATCTCCCTTTTCGAGAGTGCCGACGTAACGGGTTTCGGATCCAAATACCTGCCAACCGCTCAGGATCAACGGCAGGGGGTCGCCAACGCCGAGCCATTCCCCGTTAAATTTCCGCGCAAAATGAACGTGGGTGCCGGTTGCCTGTCCACCTTCACAGGAAGGATGTCCAACCGGATCGTCCTGATCTAACCATTCGCCCGCTTCAACCCGGTCTTTTTCAGCCATATGTTGATAGATCAAAACCCATCCCGTACCCTCGTCCCCGTCGCCATCCAGGTCAATGGCAACCACGCTGTGATCGGAACGAACGACCAATCCAGGTGCGGCTGAGGTTGCCCAACGCGTCGAAACGGCGCAAGCTGGTTCACCCGTGATAGGTGCAAAATCTACTGCACCCCAGGGTGTACCCGTCTGCCAGGTGATGTGGGGACCACCTGTAAAGCTCCAGCGTTCACCAACGGAAAACGGCAAAGCCAGGTTAGGCTGCTGCGTGGTGTGAAGCAGGTAGGGCTCGACCACAGAAGCACGCGACCAGGGATCTCCAAACATCTCTTGGTAAAGGATCAGAAATGAAGACGAGCCGAAAAGCTGCTCATCCCAGGCTTCCTGGAGGTAGATGGTCGCGAATAAATGCATCAAGGCAGTGCTGCCTGCATTCAGCCCCGGCGAAAGACGGCCTGATCCGCCCCGATAAAAGGACAGGCTTGTCAGGCTGCCATCACGCCAGCCATAAAAACCCTGGGCGAGCAGTTTGGCGGTGATCATCAGTTCGTTGTAAAGCCCGGTGTCGGATGCACCATACCCGATGGGGAACCGGTCCTTTTCAGCACCTTCGGGATGCCCCCTGACCCAGCCCGATTGGTATTCAAGAAAGGCAAGCAGCAGGCGCGGGTTGGTGCTCGTGGTGATCGCCACATATTCCACAATTTCCGGCCCCCGCATAGCCTCACCTTTAACCTGCTCTGTATAGGTTGAGAGAAACCCATTTGCTTCTTCGGCATAGTCAACCGGGTCAAAATCGTCCACGGATGGACCGTAGAGTACTTCACAATCCGGGAAGATCGGCGTTTGGTATTGCAAGAGGTCTTCAAGTTCAAAGGGGATTCGCAACCTGAGCCCGATGGGAAGCAATCCTTGAGGATTCAACGGGGTGTTTGATTCGATTAATTCAACGGGAACAGCAAAACGGCTGGCGATCGCGCTGAGGGTGTCTCCCTGCTGGGTGGTGTAGTTTGCATCATCATCGATGATCTCGATTGGTGCGCTGGTTGCTTCGGGGATGGGCAGGTTGGGGGTTGGCGTGATTGTGGGGGTTGGCGATATCATGAGGGTGGGATTGAGGATTGCGGCGATCTCCGTCTTGCGCCGGTTTGATTTGGGGAGTAGGGAGGGGGTGTATCCGGGAAAATGACAGCCTGATAGGATCACCATGAAAATAATCGAGAACATAAATAAGACCCGAAGGTATTTCTTGGGGCTGTGGTCAGACTCAATTGGTTTGAAAAATTTCATAATGTTAAGACGGATATTTTTGTGTTTATGTTCCACGTCGTTCTTGTGCCTTTAATGAAAGAAAAGCGGGAAAATATATTTATAAATTGGGGTTAGGTAAATAGCCAATGCAAAATCCTGATCTGTTTCATCGCCCATATTGGGAATGCCATCCCCGCTGATATTGGCGGCAGTCACCGTCAGGGTGTAGGTGCCGGGTATTAAACCGGCCAGGAAGATGCCTTCGGTATTGTTCATGGGATCAGGCACACCGTCGGTGACGGAATCTCCGTCTGTACCGAAATTGTTTCCAAGATAAGTCTGGCCGTTGAACGAGAGAGAAAGATCCAGGTCATTCACCCAGGCAGGCGTGTCCCCACCCAAACCGTGTCCGGGTGCATCGGTCCAAACCAGCATGGCACGCAAGGAATGCAAGCCCTGGGTGGTAGTTAGGGCGATAGACCAGGTTTCGCCTGTATTCCCCAAGATGACTGGCTGGTCATAATAGAAAACCTCTCCAAAGGGGTCTAAAACGTCCGCAGCGTTCAGGCGTCCCCATCCCTGCTTTGAATCGAAGGGATGCCCCAGGATGCCGCCGTCCGCATCACGGTATCCGGCCAGGTCATGTGCAGCTGGCAAAAAGGCGGCTTTGACCATGGCTGGGCTTGGGTCCACACCGAAAAGGTTTCGATAGCGTTCAATAAATAATGCTGCAGCACCTGAGACATGGGGGGAAGCCATGCTTGTGCCTGTCATCAATCCGAACGCGTTTTCTTGAATTGTTGAATCTACATAATAGCCCGGTGCAACCAGTTGTGGGATGTTCCTGCCGTCCAGTGCGGGTCCGTGGGCTGTGTTGGGTGATAGGTCGTTAATCCTCAGGTTCTGGCTGCCGTTGCTGTACTGCATATAGGTTGAGCCAATGGTGAAGGTGTTCTTGGCTTCATCGGGCGTGCCCTGTTCTGACGTGCCGCCGTAGCCGTTCATGATCGAAAGGATATAGTTCAATGGCTGATTCCCGGGCAGGTCCGGGTCTGCATCCCGCACGCCGATATCCACCAGGCGGGTATCCAGATCATACCCCAGAGCTGTGCTTGCCGGCCCCCAGCTGTTACCTGAGATCACAGCGCCATTCTGGTAAGATTCCGTCATCAGGGTCAGCATGCCACCTTCTTCGGTGTAGGTTGGGCTGTAGACCTGTTCGACCAGACTGGCACCGGGTGCCATCCCCAAGCCGCGCAGGAATCCGTTTGCATCCAGAACGCCGGACGATCCATCCGCTGCCATAATGCCGGCGGTATGGGTGCCGTGATTGCTGCTTGTTTCTCCTCCACAAGTGGTTCCTGTGCATTCGAGGATCCGGTTAGCCAGGTCAGTGTGGTCTTGGTCGATGCCGCTGTCCACATTGGCAATGATCACGCCCTGTCCGGATAGACCCAGCTTGTTCAGCCAATCAAGGTATCCGGGAAAAGCCCGGTTGTCGCTAAAATAATTCCCGGCATTGACCTGGTTGCTCATCTCACCCCGGTCGCCGCCGTCGGTGGGCACCGGCTGAAGGGCATAAACGCCAGTGAAAGCTGCGACAGAGTGCAGTTGATCACCCGGGAGCGTGAATCTTACCAGGGTAAAGGTCGGGTCGAGGCTATCACTCATGGAGATTTGGCTGCCGTCTAGGGCTTCAATGGTTTTAATGAGTTCTGCAAGATTCGCCTGCGGATACACCATCGCCCGAACCTGGATGGGGGTGCTGCTCAATGCCCTTTGGGTGGGCTGGACGGCATAAGCAGGCAGAAAATCACCCGTCCAGCGCACAAAAGTGTTGCCTTTGATGGATTCGAGGTCGGTAGTCGCTCCCCAGACGACATAGGTGAAGGGGTGGATGTACTGAAGTATGTCCAGTCCGTTTTCTTCGAGATCGTCCAACCATTCGTCTTTGATCGGACCTTGAAATTGAACCAGGTGGAGTCCAGGGGCTGTTTTGAGCGCCTGGCTTTCCCAGGCAGTTTCAAATCGGGGGGAAGTGAGCAGTGGGTCAAAGGACTCCCCGCCCAGGGTGAGGGTATAGGGATTTTCAATAACCTGATAATTCATGTCAGTACGGTCCAGGCTGGCAAGTTCAATTGGCGAAAGGACCATCCAGAGGAAACTGCCATAATCAAACATGGATCCTGCGTTCATACTGGATTGGTCCAGTTTTTTATCACCTTCAACTGGGATGCGCACAACCACGACGCCTGAATCACCGGCGGTGGGTGTTGGCGTAGTTGCCAGGAAAAGCATGAATAGTGCGAGCAGGATGATTTGGAATAATTTGAGAGCCATTATAAATCCTAAATGAACAATAATAATCACCTAATCATACATGCAAACGATGATTGTCACAAATTAATGATAACCAGGTTGGGTGGTTTAAATTTTGTCATAGTGAAGAGCAAACGCAGAGAGCGAGGTGGCAATCTTAATCCCGAGATTGCCACGTCACCGCCTATGGCGGTTCCTCACGATTTCTGATTTTTTACTGCGTGGCGCAAGCGATGCAGGGGTCAAAGGCACGCACCACGCGCCCCACCGCCTTTTCCAACTCCAGGTTGATCCCCTCAGGGCTAATATAACGTTCTCCAGCCACCTTCAACGCGCGTTCAATTGCCAGCATATTGTGGGTGGTCGGAATAATGAACTCAGCCTTCTCAATCAGGCCGTCCTTGACGGCGTAGTGATGGATCAGGGGGCCGCGCGGGGCTTCAACCAGCCCATATCCCTCACCGTCTTTGGGCGTGTACGGGGCGGATGTGTCTTCATAGTCAAGGTCATGAGCCAGCATTTCGATCGTCCGTTCAAAGGCATACACCAGTTCAATCCCGCGGCACAAATCAAACAGCAAGATAGGATGGGCGGGTTTGCCAAAGGTACGGGAAAGCTCATCCATGTAGGCATCAGCGATAGGCGTACCCATGCTGTTCGCCAGGTTGATGCGTGCCAGGCTGTTGGCACGCAGAACACCGCCCTGATAACTGGTCTGTCCAGCATAGCTGTATTCGGTTTCCTGGTAATCTAAATAGCTGCGGAAAAGTTGCGGAGGAAAACTGGCTCGTTCCGTGCCATTTGGTCCCAAAACCCTGATCTCCTGGCTGTTGAATCTGGGCAAGCTGCGGCCAGTCGAGGCGATGTAATAAGCGGGCTGGTCATCTCCCCAGGTGCCGATGCGCTCTCTCATGGCAAGAGACATCGCCCAGTATTCGTCAAACAGGGTACACACAATCGGCAAGACGGCTTTCATTTCCGCAAGCATCTCTTCAGCGGGTTCGCGCTTGATGCCGCTGGTGACGCCGCCGATCACGGCTTTGACGGGGTGAATGAACTGCCCGCCTGCCAGGGTGATCAGCTTTGTGCCGATTTGCCGCACCTTCAGTGCGCGCTGGGCTAGGCTGAGCTGCTGTTCGGGATTTGCCTCGGTTTCATCCATGTGGAAGATGCTGCTGGCACCTACGCGGTCGGGCATGGTGAAGATAAATAGGGAAGTTGCCTGGTTTTGAATGAGCTGACCCAGTAAGAGCAGTTCACGGATTTCACAAGCCAATTGGGGAGGATTGACCTCGAACAAATCTTCCAATGCTTTAACAGAGGCAACATGGTGGGCAGTTGAACACACCCCACAGATGCGGGGGACGATCACAGGCATTTGCTCGGCGGGTGTGCCCTGCACAAAGAAGCCAAATCCGCGCATTTCGATGGCTTGAAATTGAGCTGACACGACCTTTCCGTCCTGGACTTCCATTTCCACGCGTGCGTGTCCTTCGATTCGGCTGAGGGGAAAACGTAGGGTTGTCATCTCAGAGCACCTTTTCTTTCGATCGGGGACGGCGGCTGCCGTCCATATAATCGGTGAATTGGAACAGGAACAGGGAGAGTTGGGGTGAATGCAGGGCTTCCCGGATCTCATCGGGGGGGATGTCGGTCATATTTTCAAAGACCTTTTGAACCCGGTCAAACCAAACCTGGGATTCCTTTTCGATATACGCATCGGAGGGACCCCGGCAGCCCACACAGGGATGACCCGGGCGGGTGCAGATCGCCCGGCAGCCGCCGCGGGTGGAGGAACCGACACACAGGTAACCCTGGTTAATCAGGCAGATTTCGGGCAGCACTTCCCCCTGCTGAAAGCCAAGCAGGTGTTTGGGGCGCATATCCTTGAGCTTCTTGCGCCCGCACTCCTGGCAGACAATCGTGCTCGCCTGGAAATTTTCCGGTCCGATCAACGCTGCCATGAAAAGCTCGGGCGTGGGTGGACAGCCGGGCAGATATAGGTCAACATCGACAAAAGAATCGATTGGGTGGCTTTTGGGCAGGAGGCGGGGCAGGTGATGACGGTTGGATTGCGCCATGAACATCTGACGGACATCATCCCGGTCACCCAGGTTGGAAACGCCGCCGGAGATGGCACAGGTGCCCACGGCGACCACCCGATCAACAATTTCGGCTGCTCGTCTTAGGTTCCAAATATCTTCGTCATTGCGGACGCCGCCGCTCACCAGCAGGATCTTAGTATCTTCCGGGACGGCATGGGTGGAGACCACCAGGGGCATATAGACCAGCTGGTATTTATCGATCCACTCAGTGGCGTTAAGGAGCGATACTTCGCAGCCGGCACAGCCGGAGAGCTGGAGGACGGCAAAGCGAGGGAGGGATGGTTTTTCAGCCATAGGAGGTTATCCTTTCCTATTGAGGCCATTTATTCTGAGGATATATAAATAAAATTAAATTGTTACCTAATTCTACATTAAATCTTGATGGAGGTTTTAGAAAAAGAATGATGACTTGCGAAATATTGGATTTTCATTGTCTTTTGATCGCGCCGGTATCCTCACCGGTGCGAACAGATACTTTCCTCAACACTATGCATTGGGTCAGGAGACATATTACGAACAGATTTCTTTTTACCCAACGGTTTCCTCTGCATCATGCTACAATGAAGCGTCAAAACAAGTAATGCAAAGGACATCATGAAACCAACCATTGAATTCATCAAAGATATTGCTGCAAATGCTGGGGATATCCTGCAGAACTATGCCCAGGGCGAAAAGGGTGTGGAGCATAAAGGACGTACAGACCTGGTCACGGCGGCAGATCGTGCTTCAGAGGCCTACCTGATTGGTGAAATCCGCAAAGCGTTTCCCGATCACACCATCAACGCCGAGGAATCCGGGGATCTAGACGGGAGCACAGAGCATAAATGGTATATCGACCCGATCGACGGCACGCTGAACTATGCCCACGGTGTCCCGATTTATTGTGTTTCGGTAGCTTATGCTTACCGGGGTGATATGAAGCTGGGCGTGGTTTATGATCCAGTTTTGAAGGAATGCTTCTGGGCAGAACGCGGGGACGGGGCTTATCTCAACGAGGCGCAGATCCATGTCTCAAATTTTGATGATTTGATTGATTGTTTGCTGGCGACGGGCTTTCCCCATGAAGCCTGGGGGACGGCAAAGGACAATATGGGAAATTTCTTTCACTTCAGCCAGGTTTCGCAAACGGTGCGCAGGTTAGGCTCTGCTGCCCTGGATATGGTCTATGTCGCTGCGGGGCGGCTTGACGGTTTCTGGTCAATTTCTATTTATCCATGGGATGTGGCTGCTTCTGCGCTGATCGTACAGGAAGCCGGGGGTGTTGTGACGAATGTGTGCGGCGGGGAAGATTTTATACGCCTTCCGGTGACGATCGTGTGCGCCAATCCTATTATCCACAAACAAATGTTAGCTGTCCTCGCGAAAGTGCGCAAGAACAATTAATTAAGATCACTCCATGGTTAAATAAAAAGACACCGCTGGTTTCATTTTTCCAGCGGTGTCTATGTTTTACTTGCTATAGACATAGTTTTTCACGGCGTGGTTGGTCAGGATGGTTTGTGAAGTAACCGGTGCCCTGGGCTGAAACCGGAACGGTTAATTGGGATCTGATCCCGGGTGAGTTCTGGCTTACGACCCTGATTAAGGGTGAAATGATATTGGTGATGATCATCCCTGCAAAGGGGATTGCTGCAGCGCTGAGAACTTTTAGATCAACACCACTCAAAATTTTCTTGAACATGGTGTACTCCTTTTCTTATTTTCTTAACTTTCACATTTTCTAATATTGAATATACCATTTAAGATAATAATTGTCAAATTAATTGGGTTGTCTTAGCGTTAAGAAATGATTAACCAGGGCTTTTTGGGGTATTTTTCACGGATTATGCCCTAAATCCCCCCCCTTTTTTGATACTTGGGAAAAATTTTATGAAATCAAACAGGATCAATGAGAATGCCCCACTGGAAAATGGAGCTTTTCCAGCGGGGTTAGATCAATATAAAAAGCTTCAGGAATTCTTTTTCGTGGATATCCCAAAAAGGATATACAAAGGGCAAACGCCCACAAAGCTGGTGATCAGTAAAACCAGCACGACGATGCCCAGGATGATTGCGGGGGTGCCCGAGATAACATTGGTGAAATATAACACAGCCACCAGCACTGCCAATGCAAAACGGAAGATGCGATCCCACTTGCCCATATTTTTCTTCATTTTTTATTCTCCTTTTTATACTTTTAGATGTAGGGTTGATCGTTTGGTTACATCAACCCGACATATATCGGGCGAAATTGCCCGAATTTCGTGAAATTTGATAGAATATTAGAAGCCGCAGGGAGAATGCCCCATGCAAAATACGCCGCAGAAACAACGCCTTAATCATTCACCATTGAAGGGCTTTTTGCCGTTTTTCTGGCTGGCATTGGCATGTGTGGGTGGGATTTGGCTGGCGTACGTGCTTGCACTTCCCTCCTGGACCTGGGCAATGGGGTCGGGTCTCAGTATAATTCTCTGGCTGCTGCCCAAGTACCTTTCCGAAAAAAATGCACTCACCCACCAGCTGCGTCAATGGACGCGGGCTGAAAACCGTTTACCCGGCGCTATCCTGGCGCTCACCTTCTTTTTTGGGGGGTGGCGCTATTGTGCGTCACAAACTGCTATCACTCCGGAACATGTCGCCTTCTACAATGACCGAGGCTATGTTGAGATTATGGGTGTTCTGGTCGAGCCACCTGTTTCGACGGACAGTTCGATCCAATTAAAGGTCAGTGTCGAATCCATGGTTTTACGGGGCGAAGCCAGATCTGACCAGGTGCCTGTGACCGTTACAGGAATGGTCCTGGCTCAAGTGCCTCTGGGAAGCACCTACCAATATGGAGATCGGCTGATGGTGAGCGGTCAACTTGAAACACCCTATGAAGGGGGTGATTTTTCCTACCGGGCGTACCTGGCACGCAAAAATGTTTACAGCCTGGTTTCCTATGCCCAGGCTGACAGGATTTCCTCGGGCGAAGGGAAACCTCTGAGAGCCTTACTTTATCAATTGCGTGATCGCGGCTATGATGCGATCCAGGCTTTATTCCCATCACCCGAATCTGACTTGCTGGCTGGGATCCTGCTGGGGCAGGATCAGGGGTTATCTTCTGACTTGCAGGAGGCATTTCGAAGGACCGGAACAACCCATATTATTGCCATTTCCGGGTTCAATATGGCAATTTTGGCGGGCTTATTTTCCAGCACATTCAGCCGGCTTTTTGGTCGGAAGTTTGGTGGATTAGCCGCCCTGATTGGGATCGCCGGATTCACGGTTTTGGTGGGCGGAGAGGCAGCGGTCGTCAGGGCTGCCATCATGGGTGCACTGGGGGTGATGGGCGGCATGTTTGGGCGGCGACAAAACGGGTTGAACAGCCTGGGATTAGCCGGTTTGGGGATGATGCTGTTCAATCCTAATCTTCTCTGGGACATTGGCTTTCAACTCTCCGTTGCAGCTACGCTTGGCATGATCCTGTATGCGCAACCGCTGGAGGAAGCGTTTGTCCGACTCGCCGCTCGTAAGCTGACAGAAGCGCAGGCTCAAAAGTTGGTTGGTCCTGTGAGTGAGTTCCTGCTGTTTACTCTCGCTGCGCAGGTGATGACACTGCCGATCATTGCCTACCATTTTGGCGGGTTATCTTGGATTGCTGTCCTTGCGAATCCGTTGATCCTGCCAGTGCAGTCTATCGTTCTGATCCTGGGCGGTCTGGCGATGCTTTTGGGCATGATCCTACCTGGTCTTGGCCAGGTTACGGCAATATTGGCACTCCCTTTTATTCGCTATACCATCCGAATAGTGACCTGGTTGGGTCAAATGCCTGGTGTGGATCTGGTCCTACCCGAATTTAATGGGCTTTGGTTGGTGCTTTTTTATGGTCTTCTGTTCGTGCTGACATTGCTTCCCCGCGAAGAACGCCAATTGATGATCAGGAAGGCATTTTCCACACAAACAGGAGCGCTTATCCTGGCAGGTTTGGTGTTTTTTACCTGGGAACGGGTATTGTCTCGTCCCGATGGACTTTTGCACCTGACCTTACTGGACAGTGAAGGTACAGTCCTGGTGCAGACACCGGATGGAAAGGCTGTCCTGTTGGGTGGGGGACCGAGTCCTTCATCGTTACGTGATGACCTGGGGCAGATGCTTCCCGCAGGAGATCGCTCTCTTAATTTGGTGATCATTGGCAGTGCCGACCGGGACGACTTGAATGGATTAACAGGTGCGCTGGCGAAATATCCTATTGAAATGGTGTTGTGGGGGATTGAGCCGAGTGTGAATCAGTCCAGCCGAACCGTATACCTTGGCCTTCACGAAAAGGATATTCCCATCGTTACTATGGAAACTGGGCAGAAGGTCACTTTGGGGGATGATATTCACATGGAAGTTCTTTGGTCAGGGGAGCGTGGAGCAGTGATCTGGCTTGCGTGGGAGGATTTCAGTGCCCTATTTCCCATTGGAAAGGTTGAGGAAGACTGGCTTATGCTCACAAACAACCCGGATATCTTGCTCTTACCGGATAACATCTCTGTTCAATCACTCCTGCTGGATACGATACAAAATTGGGCACCATCTGTGATCCTGCTACCGCTGGATGATTCGGATCTCCCACTGCAAGGTGAGCATGCCTTGTTGGCTTTGTTGAAAGATTATCCTGTGGCCAGCACCATTGATCACGGCTGGGTGAGGATCAGCACAGATGGTCACCAGTTGTGGGCACAGGGAGAATATGGATCAGACAATAAAGATTAGAATATTGAGATGAGAATCAAGAGATGACTTGATTCAATTTTCATATCAATCTAAAATCAAATTGATATACCATGCTTTATTGGTGAGCCATTGAACTAATTGAGAGGATGGAATTCATTGTTTAATCGACGTCCAAAACACCTGATCTATTCAGCACCAATCCTTCAAGCCCAGCAAATGGGTGCGCCCATCGTTGCGCTGGAATCAGCGGTGATCACCCACGGGCTGCCGCGCCCAATCAACCTTGAACTGGCACGTGAGCTGGAAGACATCGTGCGTGCCAACGGCGCCAACCCTGCCACGATTGCACTTCTGGATGGCAAGATCCACGTTGGTTTGACGGATGAGGAACTAGAACGTCTGGCGAACATGGATGAAGTTCGCAAGATCAGCCTGCGGGACTTTGGGATTGCACTCACAGGCGGTCTGAGCGGTGGGACGACGGTTGCCGCCACACTGTTTTCCGCTGCACAGGTGGGGATCCGGGTGTTTGCCACAGGCGGAATCGGCGGTGTCCATCGGGGTGCAACCTTTGATGTTTCAAACGATCTGACCCAGATGGGGCGATCCCCTGTCCTGGTCGTGTGTGCAGGTGCAAAAGCCATCCTGGATCTGCCTGCCACCCGAGAGGTGCTTGAGACGCAGGGTGTGCCGGTGATCGGCTACCAAACCGATGAATTTCCCGCTTTTTACACACGGCGAAGCGGCTTGCCCGTGGACTTCCGTGTTGATACTCCTTTGGAAGCTGCTCAAATAGCGTTGCGATCGTGGGAGGCGGGATTGAGGTCAGCCGTTTTGCTGGTTGTCCCTCCCCCTGAAGAAGATGCTATGCCGGTGGATGTGATGGAGAACGCCATCAAGGCTGCTCTGGCCGAGACAGAAGAGGTGGGGATTCACGGTGCGGCAACCACACCCTTCTTATTGAATCGCGTCAGCCATTTAACCGGCGGCGAGAGCCTGCGTGCCAATCTATCCCTTCTTCGCAATAATGCGCGGGTTGCTGCACAGGTGGCAGCTGCAATCCATGATATTATACAACCCGGATCATTTTAATTGTATAATAATATTATTAATCGGTAGGCGTCACGCGCGGGGTGCGTGTGGCGGTGGGTGTATTTGTTTCCGTCACGGTAGAAGTTGGCCACTTCGTCTGTGTTGGCGTGATTGTGCGGGTTTTGGTGGGCGTATTGGAAGGCGTGGGCGATATTGTAGGGGATGGGGTGGTGCTGGGTGTGGGCGGGGTGCCTGACACGGTGAAAAATCCGGATGATTTCCATGCATCACCCACAAAGATCTGGACCTCATAGGTACCGGGTAACCATTCATTGCTTCCGGGGTCCCAGTCGGTGTATCCATACCCACCTGTCCCACCGTCCCAGGGTTTGGTTTCGTAATAGACGAGCTCACCCTGGCGATACCAGAGGGCGCTCCACTGCACACCGTCGGACATATTGTTATAACTAAATGCGCCAAAAATTTTATCAATAGGATTATCGAATTCAGTTGAAGGCTCAATCGGTTGCAGATCATCCCCAAGCTCTCGGGCAAACTGGATGAAACTGAAAAGCGCATCGGGATTGGGTGTGATGGTTCTTTCGAATTCACCAAGGATCTCGGTGGGCATACTCGGCGTATCTGTTATTGATGGTGTGTCAGTGATTGTTGGTGAGAGTGTAATGGTTGGTGTCAATGTGATGGTCGGTGTGATTGTTACTGTTGGTGTCTGCGTTTGTGTTGGTGAAGGAGATATGAATCGATAAACTACAGGTTCGGAGAAGTTTAATATAACCCAGGTAAGAGGAACAAGCAGGATCGCAGCCAGAAGCAATCGCCAGCCGCGAACCACGCGATCGTGACGTTTCTTGTAAAAAGGGATCTGACGGCTTTTGATGATGTTTTTGATCCCAAAGATCAAAGTTAACACCGCCGCAGTCCCTGTAATGATTGCAGCAGTTAATACTGTCGAATGGATATCGAGTTGCAGCATAAATTTCGTTTCCGGTTATTCTTGCAGGAATTATAGCCTATTTGGCGATGACAATTAAGCAAGGTTAAGATACAATACATTAAATCATTAATGTAAATTTTAATATGCCTTTAAATAACGGATATCTACTCCAAGGACGCTATAGAATTTTGGACATCCTGGGTCTGGGGGGGATGGGTGCTGTTTATCGCGCCAAAGATGAAAACCTGGATGTCCTCGTAGCTGTCAAAGAAAACTCTTTTTTGACAGATGACTATGCGCGTCAATTTCGACGTGAAGCAAAAATATTAGCATCCCTGCGACATCCAAACCTGCCGCGTGTTTTTGATTATTTTGTTATTGAGCATCAGGGTCAATACCTTGTAATGGATTATATTGAGGGGTCTGATCTCAATCAATGGATGCGAGAGGATAAACTCTCAGAGTACGAAGGTCTGTTGATTGGCATTGCGATTTGCGATGCGCTCATTTATTTGCATGATCAGAAACCGCCCATCACCCATCGGGACATTAAGCCTGGCAACATAAAGATCACACCGGGTGGTGAGATCGTCCTGGTCGATTTTGGCCTGGTCAAAGTTCTGGATGATAAGGAGATCACCACAACAGCGGCACGAGCTATGACACCTGGATATTCCCCTCCTGAGCAATATGGGGATACCCCGACGGATCAAAGGTCTGATATTTTCTCTTTGGGTGCAACACTTTATGCAGCCTTAGCAGGTTACCTGCCCGAAGACAGCCTGGCTCGGACGACGGGTAAATCCGTATTAACACCGCTGCGGAAATACCTTCCCAATGTATCCCCTAAAACAGAAGCCGCCATAGAAAAAGCCCTTTCTCTCAGATTTGAAGACCGATGGCAAACCGCCCAGGAATTTAAGGCTGCACTTGTTGACGCAAGAGATGCTTTACCTGATGAAGATTGTTTCAGCTCTCGTCTCGTTCCTCTCGCATATGAAGACCAGGATAACGGGTCAATAGAAGGCATACTGCGAAGAAATCTTGATCGTATGCGTTCAAAGCGGCGAACTAGCAATCGAAAAAAGCATGTTGTTGGCTGGACCATTCTGGGAGTTGTGCTGTCAGCACTGGTGTTGTTTGCCGGAATTTTGTATTTTAAGCCTGATCTAATTCCATGGGATCTGTCGAGTGTTCTGATTAAACCTATAAATGATTTTATATCCCAAAGATTTTCTCAAATTCAAGGTTACCCTATACAAACGCCTGAATTTGAGGAAATTGTCCCAATGGCGACTGAATTAGCAACCACAGAAAATTTAATTATTGATGAAACGCCCAATGATCAAGAAACCACACCAACTCGCACACATGCGTCGACTGATTCTGTGACCATCACCCCAACCCCGACCCCGATAGGAGGTGGAGCAGGTGTGATTGCCTTTGTCTCTGAACGCACTGGCATACCACAAATTTGGCTTTTAGATGTCCGCACTGGTAAAACAACCCAGGTTACCGGTCTTCAGGATGGTGCCTGCCAGCCAGATTGGTCCCCAGATGGGCAAAGAATTGTCTTTACATCCCCATGCCTGGGAAAACGGGAAAAATATTCTGGATCGCTTTTGCACATCATCGAACTTGAAACAAGGGCGGTTGATCCGTTAAAGACCTCCCTGGAAGGAAACTATGACCCTGCCTGGTCACCTGATGGGGATTGGATTGCTTATACATCTTTGATCAATGGGCAAAAGCAATTGATGAAGATCAGGTTAGATGATCAAGAAATTGTCAGGCTTTCTGACGGGGGATATAACGATTCGGATCCAGCGTGGTCGCCAGATGGAAAGCAATTGGCATTCACACGACTCAAATCAGCCGGTCAGATCTGGATCATGGATTCAGATGGCGATGATCCAATCCAGGTTTCAAGGTCAGGCACGATTGACAACAGTCATCCAGCATGGTTTCCGAGAGAGAACCTGATCCTCTTCAGCCAGGTTTTAGGTTTGGGCAGTCCTTCCAAACAAATTTATGGACTGCGTTTGGAAAATATTGGTAAGGAAAATGAGTACCGCATCATGCCTTCCGGACGGTTGGAATACAATCCATTAATGGATAATGTGGATGTTTCGCCGGATGGTTTCTGGTTAGCTTTTGATTACTGGTATTATGATGTCCTGGATGATATCTATGCCATGATTTTCCCGGGTTCAAATCTCCTTCAACTGACCGATCACCCCGCAAAGGATTATGATCCGGATTGGTGTCCCTACCCACTGGAATGATCTGTCGCGTCAGGTGAAAAATCAGCCGTCAGTTTTCAACCACAAATATTGAAAAGGCGCCAATTCCAAATCGGCATTTTCTAAAAAAGTCGTTTCGCTCACCAGGTCTTTTACTGGACTATCTATGCCATACAGCCTGAGCGTGTTATGGGCAATGGATTGGGGAAGATCACTGAAATTATTGAGGATCAGAAGCTGATGTTCTCCAAATTTACGGATATATCCGAATATGTGGGGGTTTCCTGTGTTGATAAATGTGGGGTCTTCACCGCTGATGACAGGCAGTGATTTCCGCAGTTGAACCAGGCGGCATAATCCTTGATATATCCTTCCAGGGATGGTGCTGGGGTCATTCCTTTTTTCATAACGATTTGGATCAGCAGGCAGCCTGTGTACCCAACGGCTGTCATCAGCTTTGGCAGGATCGGTCCGGTAGGTGTAGTCATTGAGCATGCCAATCTCATCACCAAGGTAGATCAGAGGGATCCCTCCAATGGAAAGGATGACATTGTGGATCAGGAGAATGCGCCGGATTGCAAGCTCAACCTCCACGGATGTTTCTTCCTTCAGTGCTTTTTCGAGCCCAGCCAATGAGGCACATGTCCCGGAGATGCGGGCATCACCAGTTTTGGGATTCTCTTGAAAGGGCAAACCGCGCGCAAAGCTTCCCTCAAAACGGCCCGAATAAAAGGCATTTAAGAATTGACGATGGTCAAAGGCGTTGATCCCAAGGGCGGCAGCGTCTTCATCTGAAAAGGTCCAGCCGATATCATCATGACAGCGGACGTAATTGACCCAGGCACAATTTTCTGGAATGCCGAATCGGTTCTGCATGGAATACTGGAGAAGGTTAACTTCGCGCGTGGCAAGCGTATTCCAAAGAAGTGCCATTAGGAGGGGATTGTAAGACAGCTGGCATTCATCCGAGTGGATGTATTTTGCGACCTCGTCAGGATGGACAATGGCTTCAGATTTAAAAACAAGGGCGGGGGCAGCGATTCGGGCAATGGCGTTATATGCTTGGATGATCATGTGGGCTTCGGGTAGGTTTTCACAACTTGTCCCCAAAGATTTCCAAATGAAAGCAACAGCGTCCAGGCGCAAGACTTCCACGCCCTGATTGGCGAGGAACAGCATTTCATCCGCCATTCGGTTGAAAACTTCAGGATTGGCGTAATTCAAATCCCATTGATTGCTGTGAAAGGTTGTCCAAACCCATTTATTAATGTTTTCAAAATAAGTAAACGCCCCCGGATGTTCTTCCGGAAAGATCTCCCTAAGATGCTGTTCATAGGCATCCGGAATGGTGCGGTCGGGGTACATTCGGTAATAATTTTGATAGTCCTCATCACCTTCACGTGCCCGGACAGCCCATTCATGCTCATTTGAGGTGTGATTGAATACAAAATCAAGCACAAGGCTGACGCCCTCTGCACGCAGATCGTCAGCAAGGCTTCGCAATTGATCCATTGTCCCGAGCTTTGGGTCCACCTCCCGGTAGCTGCTGATGGCATAACCGCCGTCATTTTCACCTTTGGGCGAGCGAAACAAAGGCATCAGGTGCAGATAGGTGAGTCCTAATTCCTTAAAGTAGGGTATCCTTCTGCGAATGCCCTCCAGATTATCAGCAAATAAATCAACGTAGCACACACCGCCTAGCATTTTGTGGTCCTGGAACCAGGTCGGATCGGCTTCACGGATCGAATCGAGGGATTTGAGCTGTTCGGGGCGCCTGATCCACGCTTCGGCAAGGATATGCAGTAATTGCTCAAGGTGATAATAGAAATCGTACTGATCCTGATACAGATGGAGGAGGATCGAAAAAAGCGATTGAAATTGATCGGTTAAGCGTTTTCTAAACGATTGCCATTGGACTGGATTTTCTTGAATGAATTCGGTGAAGCTGGCTTCCAGGCGTGGCATAAGCCTGTTCAAAGTTCGCTCAGCTTCTTTTTGTGGAATTTTGACAAGTTCTTTCATCGGGACCACCTTGGCATCTAACCTTGTATTGGATGGTATTAGAACTGAAACTTCACGGATGGGATTTTTCTTGAGATTCTAAGAAAGCGTTAAGTTCATTCAAGGTTGGGAGGGCAGGGATGGCACCTCTTTGGGTAGTTGTGAGAGCGCCAACCGCATTTGCCTGATGACAGATGCCCTCCAAATGGGAGGGTGATTGCAACGCATCCGGATTGGCAAGAAGACCGCTCAGAAAACCCGCCACAAAACCATCACCAGCACCGGTTGTGTCCACTGCATTGACATGAAACCCGGGGACAAAACCGTGAAAATCCGAAGTGTAAAAGAGGCAGCCATCTTTACCAAGGGTGACGATCATGGCATATAAATGATCGTGCCACAATGCTTTCACCGCTTCATCTTTGTCTTCGATTTCGGTTAAAAAGAAAAGCTCATCTTCGCTGATCTTAATCAGATTGGCTTGATCCCAAATGCTTAGGATGCCCTGTTTGGCTGCTGCCTCATCAGGCCAAAGTACCAGGCGTAAGTTCGGATCATAGGAAATCAGGAGCTGATTTTTTCTGGCGTATTCAAGGGCTTTCAGGGTTGCGCTGCGGCAGGGTTCGCTGATCAGGCTGATGGAACCCGTGTGGAAAATCTTTGCCTTTTGGAAGCATTCAAAGTCGACTTCGTCTGGTGTAAAGAGCATGTCTGCACTGGGATGCCGGTAAAACATAAATTCTCTTTCACCATCTTCCCTCAGAGATACAAAGGCAAGGGCAGTCCGTGCTTCCTCGGAGAAAACCAATCCACTGGTTTTCACGCCTACATCTTCCAGGGTCTTCTTCAGGAAATGCCCAAAGGCATCCTCACCCACTTTACCAAGGAAGGTAACTGTGTGCCCCAACTTTGCCAGGCCAGCAGCCACATTTGCAGGCGCACCACCAGGGGCTTTTTTGAAGGCTGGTGCCTCTATCAGGGTGACGCCAGAAACTGTGGGGACAAAATCGATCAATAATTCACCTAATGCAACCACATCTACCATTGATTCTTAAGGTCCTTTCAAATCATTAAATTTCCGCTTATTCCACCTGGTTTGCTAATTCAGTTTGTCTCATGTTGTTTCCCGCTCAACGAGTTTGAGCGGAAGACGAACATGGCGAAGGGAGCGCTCAGGGTCTTTCAGCCGTGCAAGCAGGATTTCTACAGCAATACGCCCTGACTCATCCAGTGACTGGTTGATCGTGCTGAGTCCCACATAATCTGCGATATCAAGGTCATCAAAACCCAGCACCGCCAGGTCTTCCGGTACCCGGATCCCCAATTCCCTGGCTTTATTGATCACGCCAACAGCCTGTAGGTCCGTAGCTGCAAAAATGGCTGTGGGGGGATTGGGTTGACGCAAGATGGGTTCGATCTTTCTTTCTGCGTCCCTCACATTGTATTGAGAATGACAAATGTTATTTTCCTCAAGTTTGAGCCCTTTTTTGGCAAGAGCATTCTGAAAACCTTGCAAACGCATCGAGATGGGCAGAATGGCATATTCGCCCAATTCAGTCGTGTCACCAATAAAGCCCAGATGCTGATGACCTTTACTGACAAGGTATTCTGCTGCCATTTCACCGCCAGCGACATCGTCGATTTCCACGGTATTAAAATCCTGGCGAGGGAATTCGATCAGAACAGTTTCAAGGTTGTTATTCACGAGTTTTGCGGCTGATTCATCGCTGACACGCAAGGATAGCATGATCAATCCTTCAAGATGCCCCGTGATTGGTAAAGTGGCAAGGTAATAATTGAGATGTTCAATGGAGTCGATGGTATATATTGTCAGCTCATAGCGGGTTGAAAGCAATCCTTCCGCAACACCTCGCAGCCGCTGCACAAAGGCGGGTTCGGTAAAGAATGGTGTCAGCACACCAATCCGTGCAAAATCCTTCATTGCCCGGGCACGTGCTTCTGCCTTGGGTACGAATTTTAGGGCATCGATAGCCTCCTGAACGCGATTGCGGGTGTCAAGGCTGACATTTGGGCTGGCATTGATCACGCGTGAAACTGTGGAGATGCTGACACCGGCTGCTTTGGCAACGTCGTAGATCGTTGGGGGTTGTTTATGTTTCATTGGCATATTTTGGATGGTCTATCCAACTTGATTGTGAAACTGCTTCCATAAAAGTGTTTTCATGACAATATTAACATAGGGTTCTACCGGTGTCAAATAATTTGAAGAGTGCCTTTTTGATTAAACAAAGTTTTCGCGTAGAATAAGTGTAACTATTGATGGTATAAAGGCATCAAATTAGGAAACATAAATAATCAGGAGGTTTAATGGAATATCGACATTTAGGAAAAGCAGGGGTCAAGGTCTCAGAACTTTCGTTTGGTGCATGGGTCACATATGGTGAGCAATTTGGGGTCGCTGAAGCCAAGGAGATCATGGCTGCTGCCTTTGATGCAGGTGTGAATTTCTTTGACAATGCTGAGGCATATGCTAGTGGGGAAGCTGAGATCATTATGGGAAAAGCGCTTAAAGAACTGGGATGGGCAAGGAAAGACTACTTGATCTCAACCAAAATCTTTTGGGGTGGTGATGGTCCCAATGACCAAGGGCTTTCTTACAAGCACATCATTGAGGGTGTGAACAATGCGCTTAAGCGCTTACAGTTGGATTATGTGGATTTTGTCTTTGCTCACCGCCCTGATCCTGAAACACCGATTGAAGAAACCGTTTTTGCCTTCAACCAGGTGATCAGGGAGGGTAAAGCCTTCTATTGGGGCACATCCGAGTGGTCAGCAGCAGAGATCATGCGTGCCACCGATTTTGCACGGCGCAACAATTTGAGACCGCCATCCATGGAGCAGCCCCAGTACAACCTGTTTCACAGGGAGCGTTTTGAGGTGGAATATGCCCCGCTCTATAAAGAGCTTGGGTATGGGACAACCACCTGGAGCCCGTTGTATGGCGGTTTGCTTTCTGGAAAATACAATGAAGGAAAGATCCCTGAAGGCAGCCGGGCAAGTTTGAAGGAATACGAGTGGGTCAAGCAGCGCGTTCAAAATGAAGGCAAGCTGGAAGTCACACGGCAGCTGGCTAAGGTCGCTGATGACCTTGGTGTCACGCTGGCTCAGATGTCACTGGCATGGCTCCTCAAGAATCCAAACGTCAGCACGGTCATCACCGGAGCCAGCAGGGTCTCGCAAGTCGAAGAAAACATGAAGGCTGTGGCGATTAAAGACAAGCTAACTGATGATGTTATGGACCGTATTGAAGCGATCGTTAAGGACGTTGAAAGTTAACCACTGTTCGTCAGGCTAGAAGAAAAGGTTGCTGAAACAAAATCAGCAGCCTTTTTTGTTTATGCGTAACGCCGAACTTGTTTTCTCCTTTTCAACATGGACAGCAATCATTTCTTTGAAATCCTCCAACTTCAGGTTAAAATGAAACTGTCGAATCTTATTCAATAGTGAAAAGGACAGCGCATGCCTCCTATTCTATATCTCCTTGATGGACACGGACTGGCTTACCGGGCGTATTATGCCCTGACCGCAGGCGGAACCCGCACAAATACCTTTCAAACCAGCAGCGGGGAACTCACTGCCGGTGTTTATGGATTTACCAGCATCCTTTTGAGAATTTTTGAACATGAAAACCCTGACTATCTGGCGGTTGTGTTCGACAGGGGCAAGACCTTTCGTCATGAAATGTATGATGCCTATAAAGGAACCCGGGCTAAAATGCCGGATGATCTGCGGGCTCAGGTGGAACGAATGCGTGAAATCGTGGACGCTTTCAATATTCCCCGCCTTGAAAAAGATAATTATGAAGCGGACGATGTGCTGGGCAGTGTTGCTCGTTGGGCATCGGAGGAAAAGGGGTTGGGGGTTAAGATCATCACCGGCGATAAAGATCTACTGCAGCTTGTTAAAAAAGGCGTTGTTGTGAACCTGGCGGGCAGCCGGTTGTCCGATGCTCAGGACTTTTTCCCGGAGGATGTGAAAAAGAAATTAGGCGTACCGCCTGAGAAGGTCGTGGATTATAAAGCCTTGTGTGGGGATACGTCTGATAACATCCCTGGTGTTAAAGGGATCGGTGAAAAAACAGCTATCAAGCTTTTGGAGGAATTTGGGTCTTTGGATGGGATTTATGAGCATCTGGACCAGATCAGCGGGAGGGCAAGAACTGCCCTGGAGGGGAGCAAGGAGGATGCGTACCTCAGCCAAAAATTAGCCCGGATCGTCACCGATTTGGAGATGGAACTTGACCTTGAGCAAGCACGTATCGATCGTTTTAGTCCTCAAGCGGTTGAAAAACTGTTCAGAGAGTTGGAATTCCGGTCCTTGATGGAGCAGTTGAACAATCTGCTTGGAAAGATGCACCCAGTGATTTCCGATGAACAGCAGATGGATTTGTTTGCCCAAACCCGGGCAGGAGAAGATGACGATGTCTCCTCGCAGGAAATCAAGACCATCCTGGTGAATTCACCGGATGCGCTCTCAAACCTGAAAGCCCGCCTTGAGAATGCGGAATGGATTGCGGTTGATACGGAGACAACAGACACAGACCCAATGCGCGCAAAATTGGTCGGGATCTCACTGGCTGTGGAACCGCATCAAGGGTACTATGTTCCAGTGGGGCATCAGGAAGGGGTTCAGCTCTCAGTAAAGGCTGTTTTTGAAGCGATTTCCGGAGCATTGACGGATCCAAAGATTGGCAAGATAGGGCACAACCTCAAATACGATTATCTCGTCCTCAAACGTGCCGGGCTGACCGTTTCACCTCTGACATTTGATACCATGATTGCAGAATGGCTGATCAACCCCGCTTCACGCAATTTAGGTTTGAAGAATTTAGCCTGGGTGCGCCTTGGTTATCAAATGACCCAGATTGAGGCTCTGATCGGTAAGGGGCGAAACCAGAAGACCATGGATCAGGTTTCGGTCAAGGAAGCGGCAGATTATGCGGCTGCGGATGCAGCGATTTGCCTGCGCTTGATCCCTCAACTTCAGGATGAGTTGAAGAAGCAAGAGGCGATCTCACTTTTTGATTCGATGGAGATGCCGCTGGTTCCTGTCCTGGCTGCAATGGAAGAGGTTGGGATCCGGCTGGATACCGATTTCTTCAAAGCGTTTTCGAAAGAACTTCAAAAAAGTCTGGATGAGATTGAAGCAAAGATCGAGGATGCTGTTGGGTATGAATTCAACCTGAACTCCACGCAGCAGCTTTCGGAAGCCCTGTTTGAAAAATTAGGATTGGCGCCGCCCGACAGAACACGGAAAACATCATCTGGTTATTATTCAACAGCAGCCGATGTCCTTGAGGGGATGATCGGACAGCACCCGGTGATCGAATGGGTGCTTGAATATCGTGAATTAGAAAAATTGCGCTCAACTTATGTGGACACCCTGCCCAAGCAGATCAACCCTGAGACAGGGCGGGTGCACACCTCATTCAATCAAACTGGTACAGTGACCGGGCGGATTGCATCATCTGATCCGAACCTGCAGAACATCCCCACCCGGACCGAGATTGGAAGGCGTGTGCGAAATGGGTTTATTGCCCGGGAAGGTTGGCAGCTCCTAGCAGTGGATTATTCCCAAATTGAACTGCGGATTGTGGCGCACATGTCGCAAGATGAAGCTATGCTGGATGCATTCAGGGCAGGACAGGATATTCACGCAGCAACAGCTGCCGCTGTTCACGGGATTGAGCTTGATGGTGTAACACCCGAGATGCGCCGGCATGCAAAGGCGATTAACTTTGGATTGATCTATGGGATGAGCGCTTACGGGCTGACCAATGCCACCGATCTTACGTTGGCAGAGGCGGAAAATTTCATTGCCACGTATTTTGAGAAATTCCCTGGCGTGAAGAAGTACCTGGACGGCATTCGTGAAACGGCTGCTAAGCAGGGCTATGTTGAAACCTTACTGGGTCGCCGGCGATACTTCCCGAATTTGGAAAGCGGGGCTGCTTATATGATCAGGCAGCGCGAAGAACGCGAGGCGATCAATGCGCCTATCCAGGGTACCGCAGCGGATATCATCAAAATTGCAATGCTGAAGCTGCCAGGTGAAATTGATAAGGCAGGACTGGGTGCAGAAATGCTGCTTCAGGTCCATGATGAGCTGATCTTTGAGGTTCCCAAATCTGAATTGGATGAAACGACCAAGTTGGTCAGACGGATTATGGAGAATGCCTATCAGTTGGATATCCCCCTCAGCACAGAGGCAAAAGCAGGTCGGAGTTGGGGGAGTATGGAGAAGATGGCTTAATCTCAGGGCATGACGGCTGCACGACTGTAAAGCTTTTCGCGAATTTGGAGGATTTGGCGTCGTAACCGGGCATCTGTTTCCATGAGGTTGTTGACCTTATCGCAGGCGTAGATCACAGTGGTATGATCCCGTCCGCCAATGATCTCCCCGATTTGCGGCAGTGAAACGCCGCTCTCTTCCCGCAGCAGGTACATGGCGATCTGGCGAGGCAGGGCTACTTCCCGTGTTCGTTCGCGACCCAAAAGTCGATCATTTGAAACGCCAAAGGCTTTGGAAACAGCATCCAAAACATCATCCGGCTGCAGGTCGGTGCCGTGCGGCAGGAAATCCGATAGTGCCTGGTGAGCCAGTTCGAGGGTGAGCGGGATCCCACTCAGGTCAGAAAAAGCAAGGACACGGTTCAGGGCACCCTCAAGCTCGCGAATATTGGACTGCACCTGGCGGGCAATCATCTCTAAGATTTCTGCTGGCACTTCACGTCCAGCACGCTCTGCTTTGGAACGTAAAATTGCCAGGCGAGTCTCCACGTCAGGTGCCTGGAGGTCTGCGGTGAGGCCCCATTCAAACCGGGAACGCAAGCGCTCTTCCAGGGTCACCAAGGCTTTTGGGGAGCGATCAGAAGAAATCACGATCTGTTTATTCTGACCGTGCAGTGTGTTGAATGTGTGGAAGAATTCTTCCTGGGTAGATTCCTTGCCAGCAATAAACTGGATATCGTCGATCAACAGCACATCGATCTGGCGGTATTTTTCGCGAAAAGCAGGGGTTGTATGCGTTCGTATAGCGTTGATCAGGTCGTTGGTAAATTCTTCTGAGGAGACATAAAGCACATTCAAGTTAGCAGGCTGGCATGCGTTTCCAATGGCGTGCAAAAGGTGTGTTTTCCCAAGGCCAACCCCACCATACAGGAACAGGGGATTGTATGCACGGGCAGGGCTTTCAGCAACCGCTAGGCTGGCAGCATGGGCAAGACGGTTATTGGCGCCAACCACAAAATTGTCAAAGCGGTAGCGATCATTGATGGATGAATTGCTCTGTGAAGGCTGTGAGGCGGGTGTTGTTTGAAGGGATTCCTCGGGTGTCTTCAATGTTGAGATGCTAGGAGTCCAAACTTTAAAGTTTGTTTTGACCGTTTTCCCCATCATGCCTGTCAGGATCCTGCTGATTTTTGCGGTCAGACGATCATCAAGCCAATCTCGTGCATAAGCATTCTTGACACCAATCTCAAAACAACCGGTTTCTTCATCGTAAGTGATAAACGATGCATTGCTTACCCAGGTATCAAAGGAAGCCTTTGACATCTCAAGTTGAAGTTGTCCGAGTGTTGCTTGCCAGGCATGCTCTGCTTTCATTAATAAGTCCTCATTTCACGATAATGTATTTCCCCATCATTGAAATCGATCTATTTACGAAAAAACCACTGTTGATGGGTATCAGTGGCGGCTAAAAAAGCGATAAAAATTTGCTCTATAAAGAAATGCTGTGTCGCCCGTATGATGATTGCGTATTTGGATTCTAACTGATAACTTGTTATGGCTCAAGCCGATTCAGCCCAATTTGGCTAAAAAAACTTGATTCTTTAAGACAAGCCAATCTTAAAAAATATGATTTAATTGATAAGAATTGCAAATTAATTCTAGACTCAAGTGAGTCCCCAATAAGACAAGCGTCTCAAAGCACACCCCCTATATATAGGGGGTGATTTTTAAAAAATGGATCCAAATCCCATATTTAGGGGGCTCTTAAAACGGACGATTGTGGAGAAATGCTCATATGTTCGAAAATGTGATTCGGATTTTGGAATCAGGAATTTTTACCAGTTACCATCATTTTTGCGGCTCGCCGACCGATCTCAACTGCAAAATTTGTACCCCGGTCCCATGGATAAACCTGGCTCATGCTGGCAAAAAATAACCCGGGGATGGGCGTCTGAATTGCGGGGATGTTTCTTGAATGGTTGACCAGGGGAATGGGTTGGGCATATTTTGTCCGTGACAGCCACGTTTTCTGGATCCACTCCGGAGAAAATTTGGGATTGAATTTTGCAAAATGCGGTAAAAATTTTTCCAATAGTTCTTCCTGGCTCAGGTCAAAATGAGCATGATCTTGTGGAAGATAGTCACCCACATAAACAAGATGGTCTCCACCAAAGTATTCCGGCGAGAGGAAATTGGTGTGCTCGACCAGTGAAAGAAAAGGAAAACCAGCAGATTTGGGGATATTGTACCAGTAGTAGCCTTGCTCCGAAAGCTGGTGCTTGAGGGACAGGACCATGACAACGGCACCCATGCTCTTCAGCGAGAGCAACCCTTCGAGATAAGTTTTTGGAAGGGCGGGCACAAGGTGAGCGAGCAAACCTGGCGATGTTGTTGAAAGCACCTGGTGATAGGTTTGTTGCGTTCCTTCTTCTGTGATGATCGATAACCCTTGATCTGCCAGGGGTTGTATGGCTTTGACATGTGCTCCCATCTGGATTTGGACGCCCATTTGTCGGAGGTGATTCGCAAATTGATCGGAAAAGGATTGAAAGCCGCCTTTGAAAGTGCCCAGGCGTGTGGTGCGTGCGTGTAGCCGTGCCCACATCCATGCCATGTTGACGACTCTGGCATATTCTTCGCCAAACTTACCGATCATCATCGGTTCCCACATAGATTCATAAACTTTGTCCCCCGCCCATTTTCGCATCCAGGTATCAACGGTTGTTTTTTCAAGCGCTTGCCAGTTCTTGGTCAGACGCAGATACAAACCGACTAATCCAAAGCGGATCTTATTGATCCCCCAACCCAACCCGGGATAAAGCAAGGCAGATTTGATCGAATCGAAGGGATAAAACTTCCCCTTGTGATACATCACGGTCACAGGGAGCGGAAAGATGACCTGGTCTGACCAACCCAATTCCTCAATCAAGCCCAGTATATAACGATCGGAGGCAAACCAGTGGTGATAAAAACGCTCAACTGACCAATCCCAATGCGGTTCTTTAAAACCTGCTGCCAGGCCGCCCACACGATTGGCAGCCTCATAAATGGTGACGTTTTTGCCAGCCAATGCAAGGTCGTATGCTGCGGACATGCCGCCGATGCCGGCGCCAATGATGGCAATGTTGTTAGGATTAGAATTCATGAGGGTCGCCTTTCTTGGTGGGTGTGTTGTTGGTTTCATTTGCCTGTGCCTGGAGCTCGTTGATGTCCATGGACCACTTCAAGCCTTCCCGTACGAAATAAACCGCACCCAAAAGGGTGATGGGCACCCATAAGGCGATCCGCAGAATCAGGGTGTATCCCAAAGCAGGTTCCGCAGGGATGCCGTAGCCCTGCAGCATTGCCCTTCCGGCGGCATCAAATGTGCCCAACCCGCCAGGTGCCGCAGGAATCAGCAGGACCATATTGACCACGCCATTCAGCAACATCAACTGGCGCCACTCGAGACCCAACCCAAGGGACTGATTTACACTCCAATAGAGCACGGTTTCGAGCATCCAGACCAAGATAGAGCTGAGGAAGATCATCACAGCATCCTTTGGCGAACGTAAACTCATCAAACCATCCAAAAAACGGTCTGCAATCTGGGCTGTACCCTCCTGCCAACGTTCCGGAAGGATCTTTTGAAGGATGGCATGGATCAAATGAGAGGCAGGCTTGGGGAACATGGCGATGAGAATGAAAACGATCAATCCAATCGTGAAGATCACCCCAGCCCAGGCGGCTAAACTGCTGAGTTGGGACAACGCCTGGTTGCCTGATAATCCCGCCAGCTGTCCCAGGTTGAGCAGAACAAAGCCTGCAATGACGACTGCATCGAAAATCCGCTCAACAACGATCGTGGCAAGGCTGGCTGAGATGGGGATGTCGTTGTGTCTTTTGAGGACCACAGAACGGAGAATTTCACCCATCCTCAAGGGAAAGACATTGTTGCCCATATACCCGATGAGGATGATTGGGAAAAGGGTTTTTGTATTGATTTTTTGGAGGGGTTTGAGCAGATACTGCCAGCGCCAGGTGCGAACGAGCATGCTCAAAAAATAGATGACTAACCCGGGTGCCAGCCAGTACCAGCGGGTTTGTTTGAGGGTTGCCAAAAGATCGCTGTAATTGATCTCTCGGAAGGCCAGGTAGAGGAATACGGCTGAAATGATCAGTCCAAGCCAAACCAGCCATCTTTTTGTGTTCTGTTTCATGGCTGTCATTCTACCACGCGCGGCTCTTTACTGAATATGGAATGAGTGGGATTCTCTTCATTTTTTGTTCACCTGGCAAATGAAAATGGTATACTTCCCACTATGTCCGTCATCACCGCAAGCAACCTTTCAAAATCCTTTGGACCGAATGATATTTTTGAGGATATCTCCCTATCGATTCCCAATGATGCCCGCATCGCAATTGTGGGTCCCAATGGCGTTGGAAAGACGACCCTATTGCGCATCCTGATCGGCTTGGATTTCCCAAATACAGGTGCAGTGCAGCATGCCAAGAACCTCAGGATTGGCTACCTGCCCCAGGAGGCGACGCTGGTCGATGAAGGCACACTGTGGGAACAGTGCCTGACTGTTTTTTCGGATCTACTTCGAATGCAAGAAGACCTGGAAGCCTGTATGTCGGCATTATCTGAAACCGAAGACAATCAAGAAGCGCTTATGCGTTATGGGACATTGGAAGAAACCTTTGAACGCAGCGGGGGATACACCTATGACGTTCGGATCAAACAAACGCTTTCGGGTCTGGGCTTTAGCGAATCAGATTATCATCGCCCAATCCAGCAGCTTTCGGGCGGTCAGCGCACCCGTGCATTGCTGGCAAAATTACTTCTTGAAAGCCCGGATGTGTTGATGCTGGATGAACCGACCAACCACCTCGACATACAAGCTGTGGAATGGCTTGAATCGTTCTTCCGGGATTGGGATGGAGCACTGGTTGTGGTCTCTCATGATCGTTATTTTTTGGATCAGGTATCTAAAACCGTCTGGGAGATGACCCCTGCCCTGGAGTTATATCACGGCAATTATTCTGCTTACTTGGCACAGCGCAGTGAACGTTATGCCAGGCGTTTGGCAGAATTTGAAGCGCAGAATGCCTTTATTGAAAAGCAACAGGATTATATTAGAAGGAACATCGCCGGTCAGAACACCAACCAGGCTAAAGGGCGCCAGCGGCGCCTGGAAAGGCTCCTTGAAGAGAATCGCTTGGCGCCGCCCCCCAAAGAACCCCGCCGCATGATGATCCATCTCAATATCCGCGGGCGCTCAGGTGACCTTGTTTTACGAACGTATAACTTGCAGGTTGGCTATCATGACGAGGGGAAACCTTTGTTTGACTGCCCCGATTTGCTGCTGCAAAGACAGGAATGTGCAGCCATTATCGGACCCAATGGTGCTGGTAAGACCACCTTCTTGAAGACAATTCTTGAACAGACGCCGCCTTATTCTGGCAAGGTCCAGTTGGGCGCCAGCCTTGATATTGGCTATTTTGCCCAGGCACACGAGGGATTGAATCCCAATCGTTCCTTGATGGAGGAAATTGACAGTCTGGCTCCCCACATGCTGCCTGCTGAGATCAGGAGTTATTTAGCAAAGTTCGTTTTTACAGGTGATGATGTTTTCCGAAAGGTCAGCACACTTTCCGGTGGCGAACGCGGTCGGCTGGCTCTCGCTAAGCTGTCCCTTTCAAACGCGAACCTATTGCTTTTAGATGAGCCCACCAACCACCTGGACCTGCCCACTCAAGAAGTGTTGGAGTCGGTTCTGTCCAAATTTCCCGGTACGATCTTGCTGGTTTCTCATGACCGGTATCTGATCGATTCCCTTGCTTCGCAAATCTGGGAAGTCGATCCCCAAGGTAAAAGCCTGGTGGTATTCAAGGGCTCTTATACCCAATTCAAAGCCTATAAGCTCAGTCAGCAGGAAGTACAAAAGGGTGGTGATGATTTGGCTTCGCATATTGGTGATGGACGGCGGAAACTTGCCCGTTCATCAAATCAAGCAAAAGGGCTGACCAATTTTGAACGTCGCAAATTGCAGGAAAGGATCACAAGAATTGAAGAGGAAGTTCACCAGCTGGAAAAACAGCAGGCTGATCTTGCTATTCTGCTTGAGAATCCACCAAAAGATACCAATGAGGTGCTGCAGCTTGGGGAACAATATGTCGCATTGCAAGAGAAGGTTGAGATGTTGATGGGCGAGTGGGGTTCGCTGGAAGAAAAATTATCAGCATAAAATATTTCCGGAATTAGACCGGAATATGAATATTTTTTAGACGAAAGCAGGGATGAGGAAGACCCCATCCCTGCTTTTTGATTTATTTTAAATATCGTGCAGAAAATTCTTCAATGATTTTGATAAATTCATCTGAAAGGATACGTTTCCCTTTTTCCGCGATATGCTCAGGAACACCGCCATAGAATGCTTCAGCAATCCCACCCGTGATGCAGGCAATGGTGTCGCTGTCGCCGCCGATCGATATCGCTTTGCGAATGGCATCCTCATAATTCTCCGATTCAAGAAATGCTATGATGGCTTCAGGGACTGACCCCTGGCAAGATACATCAAAAGTGTAGCCGGGTCGGATCTCTGCCAGGGTTCGATTCAAATCGTAGTCAAACCGTTTTGTGATTTCATCACGAATCTCCAATTGGGATGCACCCTGACGTGCCATAAGGATCGCCAACGCGGTGGCTTGTGCACCTTTGATTCCTTCTGGGTGATCATGCGTGACCACGGCACTGCGTTTTGCCTCTGCCAGCACGTCCTCAATGGTATTGAAGGCAAATCCAATCGGGCTGACCCGCATTGCTGATCCATTCCCCCAACTGTTATAGGGCTGAGGATTATCGGTATAGATCCAACTGCTGAAATTACCACCGTAACCGCGTCGCGGGTAGCGCCTGGAAAAATCCTGGTACACCTCAGCGTAATTCCTGTCCGTCAGTAAGACATGTGCTGTGGCGGCAGTGAGTACTGTGTCGTCGGTGAAAAAGCATTTCTCTGAAAAGAACTCGAATTCTGTGGTTTTAATATTGTTCCATTCATAAACTGAACCAACAATATCTCCGATCATTGCTCCTAACATGGTTTCCTCCTAATAGGACTATTTTGTGAGTGATGCGTGTGCCTATAGATACGACGCGAGTCAATCATTTCCTTTGTGCCAGGTTTTTATATTCAGGTGATTGGTATACCAAACCAGATCAATATTTTCTGGCAAGCCCCGAAAAATGGAACCCAGCCGTCTCCCAGGAAGGTTTATTCCAGACGTTGACGGCATCAAATACCATCTTTGCTGGTGTCATTCCTCGAACCAATTGGGGATCAAGTTCTTTAAACTGGTCATGACCCACCGCCAGAACGATCACATCCGCCTTGGTCAGGGCACCTTCCAAATCCTTGGCCTGATGGATGCCTTCTATGGATGCATTGGTTCGAAAGGGTTCATATGCATAAACTTCAGCACCCAGTTTTGCGATCTGCCTGGCTAACTTGACTGCCGGGCTTTCGCGGATGTCATCAACATTTGGCTTGAACGAAAGCCCAAGGATGGCTACGACTTTCCCCTTTAAACCATTGGACATCTTATCGATCACTGCAGCGACAAACTCGGGCTGTTCATCGTTGACTTGGCGAGCAGTTTTGATTAATTTGGACATATCCGGCGCGGCTTCGACCAAAAACCAGGGGTCAACGCTGATGCAATGTCCGCCTACGCCCACACCCGGACGCAAAATCTTCACGCGTGGGTGCAGGTTGGCGATGCTGACCGCTTCCCAGATATCCACGTCAAATTGCTGCGCTAGGCGGGAAAACTCGTTGGCGATGGCAATATTGATATCTCGAGATGTGTTTTCCATCAGCTTGACCAATTCAGCCGTGGTCGCATCGGTCAGGACAATGTCGCCTTTAACAAATTTGCGGTATAGATCTCGGCCAGCTTCTGCTGAAGCCTGGCTGATACCGCCAATCACCCGGGCATTATTAACCAGTTCTTGAAGAATTTGACCAGGCAGGACCCTTTCCGGGGAATACGCCAGCAAGAAGTCTTCCCCTGCTTTCATGCCGCTTCTTTCTAAAATCGGTGCAAGGATATCAACCGTGGTTTGGGGCGGTGATGTGGATTCGAGGATGACCAGGTTGCCTGGTTTGAGATGAGGGACGATTTCTTCTGCGGCAGAGATGACAGCTCGCATATCAGCCCGTTTGTCATCATAGAATGGCGTTGGCACAGCAATGATGAAAGCATCGGCGGGTTTGACCTCATATTCAACCTTGAGCTGACCGGTTTCCAGCGTGTCCATCACCAACCCTCGCAAACCGGGCTCGAAAATATGCAATTTGCCGGCGCGCAGGCCATCAATGATGTCTTTATTGATATCCATGCCGGTTACGGAAATCCCATTGCTTGCAAAAATGCTGGCGGTGGGGAGGCCGATGTACCCCATACCAATTACACATAATGATTTAAAATCCAAGGGCGTCATCCTTTTTTAATTGGCTTGATCATTTTGATCCAATGGCAGAATTTTACCTTATTTTGATTTATAAATCCTGGTGAAAGGCTGGCTGGGTTGGATCTTTAAGGGGGATTACAATCCCTTACCGTTAATTAGCACCCATACCGTCTTGATCATAATGTAAATATCAAGCCAGATGGACCAGTTGCTGATGTAGTATTCATCGAGATGAAGGCGTTCTTTAAAAGATGTCGCGTTCCGACCCATCACCTGCCACCATCCCGTTAAACCTGGCTTGACTTTCAGGATGATCCTGGCGGATTTACCCATTGTAGGAAGTTCTCTTGGCAAATAACTGCGAGGGCCGATCAGGTTCATATCCCCCTTCAGGACATTGAACAATTGGGGCAGTTCATCAAGGCTGTAGCGGCGAAATACTTTACCCACTCTGGTGACCCGGGGATCATTGGTAAGTTTATGATAGGTTTCATACTCCTGCTTTGCGGCAGGATCTCTTTCCAAAAGGTCATGCAGCATCTCATCCGCCTGGTCATACATTGTTCGAAACTTAAAACTTTCGAATATCTTTCCATCCTGCCCCAGGCGCGCCTGGGTGTAAAAGATGGGACCTTTTGAATCGACCCGAACCAGGATGGCTAGCACCAGGAAGATGGGCCAGGTGAATAATAAAAGCAGCAAGGTCAGGAACATGTCCAGGATGCGTTTGATGACGGTTTCGCGTTTGTTGAGAAGGTGATAGTTGGTCTCGATCGCCAATATCCCGTGGAGATCGATGGTGCGAACCCACAAGGAGCCAAATGGTGCGGTATTGAGCACAAACAGGATATTGGGGAACACGTCACGAATCCAATGAAAGTTAAGGGCGAGGATGTTATCGATTGGATCCGTAAAAACAACATGCTGAATACCGTTTTGATTGACAACCTGCTGAAGGTCCTGCTTGCTTGTCAGCACAGGAATGTCGTGGATCGGCTCTGTGGATTTTTGGAGGGGATCAAAACAAAACACAGGTCGAAAGCCCAAGCGTCGGCTCTGAAGTAATTTTTCTATGACGGGAGAAACATTTTCCTGTGATCCGACCACGACCATCGGAATTCCCCACCATTTGAATTTGGAAAAACGATTGCGGAGAGCGAACCGGCCTAACATCATGAACAGTGCTGAAAGGAACCAGGTCAGGATAAAGATCATTCGAGAATAGGCTAGCGCTAATTGCTGCAAGAATAAAAATACACCCAGGAAAACGGATGCAAGTGAGACAACATACAGCACCTTTTGCATCTCGTGAACGGCAGCCAACCCAAATCCCGGATACAATCCATTAAACCATGCCAGCAGAATACTGAAGATGACATAGAAGACCAAACCTCTTAAGATCAGCGGCCAATTGACGGCACCCCCCATGATCGGCTCCAGCAAATACCTGATGCCTGCCGAGATGATCACAGCAGCGCTGATGGTCACGACGTCCAGCAGGATCAACAAAGTGTTCACAATTGAACTGCGGGTTTCCAGGAGGGTTGATTTTTTGGTTTGGTCGTTTTCTGATTTCATGACAATCTTATTTTATCAAAGATAGATATTTAAATCACTTGTGTGAACTGACACAATTGGCGATGTTCCCACGATATTTGATCAACATCCGGATGGCACTTGTGACGTGGTGTCGGTTTGCTCTGCTCATGATCTTTTTACGACCTTCTGCGATGTGTTCGTGGTAAGCCCTGGCGGCTGCCACATAGCAAACCTTCCAGCCGGCTTGCCACATCCGGCAGCACAGATCCTCATCTTCAAAGTACATGTAGAACCGCTCATCGAACAGGCCGACCTGCTCCAGGGCTTGCTTTCGCAGCAGCATCACTGCGCCTGTGACCCAGTCTACCGGTGTGATCTCGTCAAACTGGACATCGTTCATAAAATAAGTGTCGATAGAAGGTAAGTTTTTGAGGATGGAATCAAGGTGCAAAGCGCGCACCACCAGAACTTTAAACGTGGCAAAACGCCTTCGTGAAGGCTGTACGGTTCCATCCATATTTAAAAGCATCGGGCTGGCGATCCCAACCTTAGTGTCTTTTTCCATTAGCCCGACCAAAGGCTCGACCATTCCGGGCAGGCAGATCACATCGGGATTGACCAGCAGGTAATAATCAAAATCGGGATATTTATGGATGATGCTGTTGATATTGCTCCCAAATCCCTTTGGCTCCGGATTTTCAATGAGTTTGATCTCTGGGTGTTCGTTTGTCAGCCATATTTTGGTGACCTCGTCCCTGACATTGTTGATCACGAAGATTTGCGCGTCGTATGCATCGGTGATATCAAACATGGAGGCAATTGCCTTTGGAAGCATGTTAGCATGTTGATGATTGATGGTGATTACAGCCAGTCGTGTCATTTCAGGGTGGGATGATCCCCGGATAAAAGAATTCTTAATTAAACATGGTTTATCGATTTATTTGAAATATGTCTTTAAAACTTATTCTACCATAGGGGAGGGTTATCCTTTTTCCCTTATGACCGGATGGTCACTTGAAACAATGGGGCTTTTAGACTGGAAGAATTACCGCTCACCCCGCATTTCAGCTTGAAGCTGTTCGTAAAAATCCACAAGGTAAGCGTGACGAGCTTCAGCAAGTGCCCTGCCGCTGGGCGTGAACATGCGGCTCTTGACATTGGTCAACTTGAATAAGAATTCATGGTAAGAAGAATGGGGTTCGCCGGGTTGCTTTACACCTGTTTGAAGAAATTCATCCGAAGGCTCTGCATAGGCGGGTTCGCCGTCCAAAGCTGCATAAGCTATGGTTCGGGCAGCGCCTGTGGCACCCAGAACATCCAGCTTATCCGCATCAAATAGCACTTTTGCTTCAAGTGTTTCAGGGGCATGTTCCTTACCCCTGTAACGGTGGGCGAGGATGCAATGTTGAACTGCTTCAATGCGGTCTTCTGGCCAGCCTTTACCCTGCAGCACTTCACTGGCAAAGCGCGCAGAGGTGATATGGTGTTCAGCCCGGTCTTCGCCATTACCTCCCGGAGCGCTTCCCCGGGAATCGTGCAGGAGGGCGGCCGCGTGAATGATTTCGAGATCTGCGCCTTCAGCAATGGCAAGCCTTTCTGCCATCCGATAAACGCGCAGGACATGATCAAAGTCATGGACTGGATCGGAATCCCGATACCATTCACGGGCTTCTTCAATCGTGATTTGTTCCATGGGTGGGTAACCTTTTCAAATTTTGAATCAGGGCAGGTTGATATTGATGAACTTGATCAATATACCCGCGATCAGCACAAGAATAACGAGGATCAAACCTGTCCGGATTAATTTCCAGGTAAATTTTAGAAAGCCTCGCAGAATGAATATCCCGCCAAAGATGAGCACGACGGCTGCTGCGGTATAGAGAACGTTTTGAATATTTACGATCATCACACATAGTTCCCGGCCAGTCTTGGAGGTGGATGCAGGTCATTTGACCGGGTAGATCCTGCCACGTTTGACTACATAAGCTACAAGATTGGTGCCAAAACGATAGCCAAGTTGACGGTAATCATCAACCTCCAAGATCAGCAGGTCAGCTTGTTTTCCTGATTCAATCGATCCAATGATGTGCTCACGTTGGATGGCAGTCGCTGCGTTGATGGTCGCGGCTGCGATTGCCTGGGCGGGTGTCAGACCTAGTTTACGGCAGGCGAGCCCAATGATGAATTGCATAGACTCACACCAGGATGTGCCGGGATTGGTGTCGGTTGCCAGGGCGAGCAGGGCGCCGGCTTCGATCAAGGCACTGGCAGGTGTGTAAGTGTCTTCATTCAAACCAAAGGGTGTGCCGGGCAAGGAAACAGCGACTGTATTTGACCGAGCCAGGGCATGAATGCCATCAAGAGATGTTTTTACGAGGTGATCGGCAGATACTGCACCAAGTTCGGCCGCCAGTTTGGCACCGCCCAGTTTCTCAAATTCATCCACGTGAATTTTCATTGGGAAACCCAGATGCTGAGCCGTTTCCAGTATTTGACGGGATTGCGCCAGATCAAAGGCGCCTTTCTCGCAGAACACGTCCACAAAGGGGCGTGGGACGCCAGGCTGATGGTTTTGCCACCACTGATTGAGAGCTGGCAGCATTTCACTGCAAATCAGGTCGACATAGTCTTGGGTTCGTCCCTTATATTCGGGAGGAACAGCATGGGCAGCCAGAAAGGTGGGGACCATTTCCAGCGGACCTTCTTGGTTGAGTGCAAGGATTGCTTTGAGCTGTTTGATCTCCTGCTCCAGTGTCAATCCATACCCCGTTTTGACTTCAATGGTTGTGGTGCCGTAGGAAAACGCCACGTCAGCCCGTTTACGTGTTTGTTCGATCAGCTCTTTTTCGGTTGCTTGGCGAGTTGCCCTGACCGTGGAAAGGATCCCGCCGCCAGCTTCGAGGATCTCCATATAGGTTTTTCCCTGCAAGCGCAGCGTAAATTCGGCTGCACGGTCACCCGCCCAAACAAGGTGGGTGTGGGGATCGACAAACCCGGGCAGAACGACCTTGCCCCCGGCATCAAAGACATCGGCTGATGGATATGACGGCAGGATCTCGTCACTTTTCCCCACAGCAAGTAAGTTTTCATCCTGGATAACTACCGCCCCATCTGGGATGATGACCAAGTCGCCAAGCCGATCACCGCGCTGAGGACCGCCTGATAGGGTCAGCAGCTGCGAAATATTGTGAATAATGACAGAATTATTGTTTTTTGTCATCGAAACCTTTCTGCTGATGATTATATCAGCGGCCAGGGGTAGGCTCGTCGGTCTTCAGGGGGAAGGGGGTAGGCTTTGTCCCGACAGAGCCTTTTTGTGCGTTCCAGCAGGGCTGCGATCTCAGCAGAATTGAGCAGCGGTTTTAATGCACTGGAAAGATCATTTCCCGGAGGTAATTTATGAACGATTCCCTCGATATCCTGAAGCAAATCAGGAGAAATAGGCTGCCCAGCCAGGTCCCACACAACGGTGCGCAGCTTTTCCTCAGTATGAAAGCTCAGTCCGTGATCAATCAGCCACAATTTGCCTTGTGAGTCAAACAGGAAATGACCGCCTTTCCGATCTGCATTATTGATCAGGAGGTCAAAGAGCATCACTTTTGGCAGCACTTTTCGATCGGATTCGTCCAGGCTGAAATAGTGATGACCAGGATCGTGTTCAATAAAGTATTGAACAGAACCCGGTCCCATTGGCGCCTGGTGCGTTCGAAAAACGGTAGGGGGAACCAGGACCCATCCCAATGCTTCGCTCACCAGGTAAGCGGCGACCTCTCTTTTTGCCAGGGTTCTGTTGGGAAAATCCCAAAGCGGCTGTTCACCCCGAATGGGCTTATACACTGCTTTCAGGGCATGTTCGTTTTGCTGACAAATGCCCATAAAAGTGTAATTTGATCCATAAATAAATTGTCCCTCCAGTTGCATTTTTCCATTCTGGAGCACTGAAAGGACCAAATCTTTATCCATGTTTATGTGCTTTCAGGGGGTGGTTTTATGGCCGTTATTTTTTGGCGAAAATTCACCTGGCTGGAGTATAGGCTCGCCGGTCGAAGGCCAAACGGGACGTCCCCGGCTGGCAAGTTCAATCCCCCAACGTCCCAATGCCCACAGCTGCGAGCGGGTACACCAAAAACGAATTTCGTTTAAGTCCTCTTCACCTTTCTCTTCCTCCAAAGGGATCTCTTTCGCAATCAAAACCATCAGGTCTTGTTGTGGATCATAACCCAGGCTCAATTCCCCAACGCGAAACAAGGGATCAAAAGGCGGTTCGAGAGTCATCTCATCTTCAAAAAAGTCAGGGGAGGCATCCAGAATATCTGGCAATTTTTCCCGCAATTCAGACATCAAATTTTCAATTGCCAGAGCCAGGGTTTGAATCTGAAACTTTTCAACCAGTAAGGTGATGACCTGCTCCGAGTTCTTTGCCTGGAGATAAAAAATTCGATCACCTGGCTCTCCAATTGCGTCAACTGTGATGTGTTCAACAGATTTCATGTCGAAATTCATTCGAGACATTCCTTATCCATCCTTATCGTTAAGTAATTGGATTTTACCAGAATTGAGCTGACCGTGACAATGGGATTAAAATCCATCACCCACAATTTGATCCTGATGTCGAAATAAAAAAGAAAGCCATCTCAATTAGATATATGAAATTGAGATGTTATTAACCCCCATCATCCCCTCGAGTTTACGAATTAATGTTTCTGTGAGCCCGGTGGTGACATTAGGGAAATTAATTTCATAAACATAGCCATTTTCATGAACCCGAAAGGCGAACTGGTCTCGGCCAGGTCTTGAGATTAAAGTGTCGTGAACCAGGCGCAGTCGGCGCACATCTTGATGCTTGTCGCCGCAGGTACTGAGGTCAATGAATATGCAGCGAGGTTTTTGATCAGGACGAGGCAGCGGTTCAGGGTTAGGTAAGGTTGCTTTTAGAATATGGTAATCTGGAGATGCAGGTCGGGCTTCCTGAGTTTTATTGACTGCAGGCTTTGCCGGTTTTGTAATTTGTGTTTGGACAGGTTGATCCTGGGTTGCGGTTGGTTTGGTCTCAGGACTGATATCAAACTGCAGGTTGATGGATGGAATCTGCTCAGAGACTGGTTTCAATTCATCAGGGTTGACCTGCCTTGTCTTCTGGGTGTTGTTTGGGACGGGATCCTCGTCATCCTTTGGGCTCTCTGGCTTCTCCAAATCGTCAAACGGAAGATCTGGGAGGTAATCATCCAATAAGTCATCTACCGGAGGAGATTTGGGAAAATCGGGTGGATCATCATCATCAACCTGTAGCTCTTCCAGAGTGACGCGTGTTAGGTTCTCAACCAGGATTTTTGGATCTCCCTGGGCAGTATCCACATGTCCTTCAGCTTGAAGAACGCTGTCGATCTCAACCAATGGATAAACCTTCTCCCACACCTGGGGAAAGATCACAAGATCGATTTTGCCAAAAAGGTCTTCGATGGTCACAAAACCCATATTATTCCCATTTTTTGTCAGATGCTGCCTGAAACGATCCACCATACCAGCGACGACCACTTTTTCTTTTTCAGCCGCTTCTGGCAACTGGTTGGAAAAATGAGTCACGCGTTCTTTGAACGTTTTTTGATATGCACTCAATGGGTGGTCGGATACATACAAACCAATCAATTCACGTTCCCAAACAAGTTCTTCACGTTTATTGGTGTAAGTAGGTTCATGCAGGATGAACTGGTCTTCATTCGCATCTGAGGCATCGAACAGCATCATCTGGCCGGCTTCTTTTGCCCTGAAGAAATGGCTGCTAACAGCGATGATATTTTCTAAATCTTTAAGTAAGGCTGTCCTTGGACCAAATCGGTCAAAGCTGCCGACCTTGATCAGGCATTCCAGGGCACGGCGTCCGACCTGGCGCAAGTCAACTCGCTTGGCAAAATCCGTCAGGTCAAAAAAGGGACCTTCCTGACGGGCATCCATGATCAACTGGACTGGCTGAGCGCCGACATTTTTTATTGCACCCAAGCCAAAGCGGATCACCGGCTGCCCATCATGGCGGTTTTCGATGGCAAAATCATAATCACTGGTATTGACATCTGGTGGCAACACTTCAATTCCTAAGGAACGGCAATCGGCGACGTAGGTTGCGGTCTTATCCGTGTCGTTTTTCCAGGCGGAAAGCAGAGCGGTCATATACTCAACCGGGTAGTGGTATTTCAGGAAGCCGGTCTGCACAGCAATGACGCCGTAATCGGCGGCATGGCTCTTATTGAAACCATAGCGCGCAAAGTTCTCCCAGTCTGTAAAGATCATTGTGGCATCTTTTTTACTGATATTGCCGTGGGTTTGAGCACCCTGGATGAATTTTTTTCGGTGCTCCTTTAGCTGATCCTCTTTTTTCTTTGCAATTGCCTTCCGCAAGCTGTCTGCATCACTGGCGTCGTATCCTGCCAGCTGCATGGCTGCCTGCATGATCTGTTCCTGGTAAATTGGGATGCCAAAAGTATCCTCGAAGATGGGTTCCAGCGCGGGATGGCGATAGGAGGGTTTTTCTTTTTTGTGTAAGCAGTTAATGTATGTTGGGATGAACTGCATTGGACCCGGGCGATAGAGCGCGATCATCGCGATGACATGGTCCAGTTCATGGGGTCTCATCTCCGTGATGTAGCGGGTCATGCCCGTGCCTTCAAGTTGGAACATGCCCGTGGTGTGCCCCTGGCTGATGAATTCAAAGACCTCCGGGTCATCGGTCGGAATTGTGCGGAGCGTGAATTTCTTCCCATGGCGTTTTTCGATCAGCTCACAGGCTCGGGACATGATCGTTAATGTGGTCAAGCCCAGGAAATCGACTTTGAGCAGTCCCAGGTAATCGATCACGGACATTTCATATTGTGTAACGGTGTTGATGGGGTTGTCTTCGGCCTGGTTGGTCGGCCTGTGCAAGGGGACATATTCGATGATAGGTTTGTCGGTGATGATCACACCAGCGGCGTGGGTGCCGGCATTCCGCACCGTTCCTTCCATTTTGCTGGCGGTATCGATCAAATCCCGGTAAAAGGATGTGGAATTATAGACTTCTTGCAGTTCCTGCGAGGTTTCTAGGACTTCCTGGATGGTGACGGGCTTCCCGGGTATGGCCGGGATGAGCTTGGCGACCTTGTCAACCTCACTGATTGGGATATCCATCACCCGTCCAACATCACGGATGGACCCGCGCGCCCCCATGGTGCCAAAAGTGATAATCTGGGCAACTTTATCAGCGCCGTATTTTTCTGCGCAATACTGCATCATTTCTGCCCGGCGATCATCCTGGAAATCCAGGTCAATATCTGGCATATTGACGCGACCCTGCTGGAGGAAACGTTCAAACATCAGCTCATGTTCCAGCGGGTCGATCAAATTGATATCAAGTGCATACGCCACAAGCGAGCCGGCAGCAGAACCGCGTGCGTTATACCAGATGTCGTTTTCCTTAGCATGCTGACAGAGATCCCAAACGATCAGGAAATAGGCATCAAATCCCATTTCGTGGATCACATCCAGTTCATAATTGAGCCGGTTCACAATCTCGGGATCGCTGGCTCGGTCTCCATAGATGCGCTGCAAGCCTTCAATACAAAGCTCGCGCAAATAGGTTTGGGCGGTGGCATTCTCTGGAACCTCAAACAGCGGCAGGTGGTAGCCTGTGGGGCGTAAATCTACATTACACCGCTCGGCGATCTTGAGGGTATTCTCGATTGCGCCCGGAACATGACCGAACAGGGTTTGCATTTCCTGTGGTGAACGCAAATAGTATGAATCATCATCCATATGCATTCGGTCAGGGTCGGTGATCAGGCTGCCGGTTTGAATGGACAGCAAGATGTCTTGCAGCCGGGAGTCTTCCTTATTGATGTAGTGGACATCATTTGCAGCAATGAATTCAACCTGGTTGCGTTTTCCAAGTTCGATCAAATGTTTGTTGATCTGCTGTAAGCCTGGAATTTGATGGGACTGCAGTTCAAGGAAGAACCGATCCCGTCCAAATAAATCCAGATACCATTTCAGATTCTTTTCAGCGCGTTCGAGATCGTTGTTTTGGAGTGCTCGGGGGATATCCCCTGAAAGGCAACCTGATGTGGCAATCAATCCCTCGCTGTGGTCTTTGAGATAGGCTTTATCGATGCGGGGTCGATAATAATAACCTACAAGTTGGGAATCAGAGGCGATTTTGAGGAGGTTTTGATAGCCGGTCATGTTTTCAGCCAGCAGCAGCAGGTGAAACGCTTTTTTATCCCTGACGGGGTCACGATCCGTCATTTTTCTTGGTGCCAGGTAAGTTTCCAGACCAATAATAGGCTTGATGCCGGCGTTCATCGCTGCGTTGAAGAATTCGATGGTGCCAAACATCGTGCCGTGATCGGTGAGGGCAACAGCTGGCATCCCAAGTTCCTTGACGCGTGTCACTAAGGGCTTGATTTGGCTGAAACCATCTAAGATGGAGTAAGTTGAGTGGACGTGAAGGTGAACGAAGGACATATCAAATAAAAAAGTGTTTTCCTGTAATCTTGAAAAAAATTGCGTCCTTACTACCCATTTCAGGACGCATTTTGTATTTGAATTATAGCATAAGGAGAATGCGATCAAAGGGCATTCGTCTTAAAATCTGTGAAATTTTAAGAAATGAATACTTAATTTCAAAACTCATTTTTTATTAGAATTTTTCATTCGTGATTTCGAGGTGAATCGGGCAGCAAAGATAAAAAAAGCGAAATGGAGATCCATTTCGCCTTTACATTCAATTGCAAGTTTGGGCTTTAGATTCGATTTACCGTCACAAAAATATACGGATTCCGCTTTGTTTCCTGGTAGAGAGTGGATTTGAGGTTTCGGATGATCTCGTTTTCGAGATTGCCATTGGATTTGGCAACGATTTTTTGCAAATGGCTTTGGAGATCGTCCATGATCTCATCCAATTCTTCAGAAAGCATAAAGCCGCGGGTAAGAATCTCAGGTTTGCTCACCAGTTCGCCACTCTCCTTATTGATGACAAGATTGACGACCACGATACCATCCTGGCCGAGCATTTCCCGTTCTTGAACGATGCCCCTGTCCACATCACCCACTCCGCTGCCGTCCACGAAGATATAATCTCCGGGTATGCGATCGCCAAGGTGCATTTCACCATTCTTGAATTCGATAATCTGCCCATTTTCAACGACCGCGATTCTGTCTTTTCGCATGCCAACTTCTTCGGCAATCTTTGCATGTTGTTTGAACATGCGTAATTCCCCATGGATGGGGATAAGGTGTTTAGGTCGGACCAGATGCAAGAGTAATTTCATTTCTTCCTGGCTTGCATGTCCGGATACATGAACTGGTGCGATATCTTCATAAAGCACATCTGCGCCTCTCCGGAAGAGCTTGTTGATGGTCCGGTAGACTGATTCCTCGTTACCCGGGATGATCTGGGAAGAAAGGATGATCGTATCATCCTCACGGATGTCAAATTTGCGGTTGGTGCCATTTGCAAGCCTGCCCATGATTGAGCGAGGTTCACCCTGTGAACCGGTTGCCATCAGGACAACCTGGTTGTCGGGCATGGTCAGTGATTTTTCAAGAGAGACCACCAGATTCTCAGGGAAATCGACATACCCCATTTCCCGGGCAATTTTCATGTTATCAATCATACTTCTGCCGGTAAAGGCGATTTTTCGCCCGTGGCGAAGGGCAGCATCTGCAACCTGCTGCATTCGGGAGATCAGCGAGGCAAACGTCGCAACCAAAATACGGCCTTTTGCATTTTCAAAGACATCATCTAGCGCAGCGTCGATCACGCGCTCGGATTTTGTCCAACCAGGGTCGGTGGCATTGGTTGAATCCGCCAGAAGTGCCAAAACGCCCCGGTCTGCAAATTCTGCCAGCATGGCATAATCCGTTGGCCAGTTGTCTGTTGGGGTGTGATCAAATTTGTAATCGCCGGTGTGGACGACCAGACCAGCGGGGGTTTCGATGCCAAGCCCGACTGCATCAGGGATTGAATGGCAAACATGGAAGAAATCGATCTGGAAAGCACCAATTTGCAGGCGATCACCTGCGTTCACTGTCCGCAGGTCAGCCTTACCGGACATACCGTACCGGTTAAGTTTAACCTCCAATAAGCCGCGAGTTAATTTTGTTGCATACATGGGAGCGTTGACCAACTCTAAAAGATGATGGACAGCGCCGATATGATCTTCATGCCCATGGGTAAAGATGATCCCACGCACACGATTTGTTTTATCTTTTAAGTAATTTTCGAAATCGGGAATGATATAGTCTATCCCGATCATGTCATTTTCGGGGAACATGATGCCAGCATCCACGATCAGGATATCATGTCCATACTCGTAAATCGTCATGTTCTTCCCAACTTCCCCTAAGCCCCCAATTGGGATGATCCGTAATATTTCTTTTTTATTCATTATTTTCTTTCTTTACTCCTATAAAGTTCTTGTTTTTCTAAAAAATGTAATTTTATTTAAAATGGGTGATCCCATTAAAAGTCTAAATTATGTTAATTGCAGGACAGGATAAAACGAAAACGCCCTGCGGTATCAGACCGGTCAGGGCGAAGAATTCTTGTTATTTGTTTCAAGCATTCAATCATGTCTGATTTTTTACCAAGGCCGTTCTCGGCCTCAAACCTGTCACTTACACGGGAAAGATTGTAGCACACCGGTAAACCAAAGTCAATTAGAGGGTTTTGTTCTAATAAAAATATTATGGACCCGGGTCTCCAGAAATTTTGTGAAAAGGCTTAAACTTTCTATGGCTTTGTGCTATAATAATCTCCTAAAAATGGCCCTCTAGCTCAATTGGTAGAGCAGTTGACTCTTAATCAATTGGTTCGGAGTTCGAGTCTCCGGAGGGTCACTTTTCGTTTAAGGACAGGGAGCAGGGAATGGGGGATAGAAATCAGGCGATTAGTGAATTAGGCGATTAGGAAAACAGCGGATAGAAAATAGGTATGAGAAAAATTCAAGGAAAAGGCGAATTTGGAATTGTGTGGTTCAAAAGACAGAAATCATGATTCATAATTAAATCTTAATCACAAATATATGGAACCAACTACCGACCGCCTGCAACAAATTGCCCACCCCTTAATAACTAATACCTGTTACCTAATACCAACTTCCTAATACCTCTGATCAATTCTGATATCATTACAGGGATGATCAAACTACGGCTTGACAGAGTCACCTTTTCATATCCTTCAAAGACCGTACTGCAAGGTGCGTCTTGTGAATTTCAGGAAGGCTGTTATGGGGTGATTGGTCCCAATGGCAGCGGGAAAACCACCTTGTTGAAGCTGATTCTCAATGAAATCAAACCTGATTCGGGATTCATCGTTCGCGACAAGGGTGCCAGGATTGCTTACATGTCTCAGGATGTCGATTTGGATCCGGAAGTTTGCGCTTTAGAGGTTGTACGGCAGGGGGCAGATCGGGTTCTTGATTTGGCATCTGAATTGGCAGCGATCGAAGAAAAATTCTCCGATCCTGCCTATTATGGTACCGAAAAAAGGCTCGCACGCTTGATCGATCAACAGGAACAAGTTCTGGAGGCCTATAATCGCCTGGGCGGTCCAGGCTTGGATAGTCAGATCAAAGCCCTTCTATCATCAATTGGCTTTACAAATGATGAAATGTATCTATTGGTCAGACAGCTCAGCGGTGGACAGAAAAAACTCCTTGGTTTGGCACGAATCATGATCGGCCGACCGGATATTCTTTTGCTGGATGAACCCGATAACCATCTTGACCTTCAGGGAAAAGAATTGCTCCAGAAGATCATTCAGAATTTTCCAGGATGTGTGGTGATCGTCTCTCACGACCGTTATTTCCTGGATATGGTCGTGGATGAAATTTTGGAAGTTGAAGGCGGCAAGATCTTTCAATATAAGGGGAATTATTCCGAATTTATGTTCGAAAAGCATCTGCGTCAAGTCCGTCAGGCAGAGCTGTATTCAGCCCAACAAAAAGAAATTTCACGCCTTGAGCAAGCCGCTAAGCGCCTATTGATGTGGGGGAAGATCTATGACAATCCCAAGTTTTCAATCAGAGGCAAAAACATTCTCAACCGAATCGATCGGATGGAGAAGGTGGATAAACCTACTTTAGAACAAGGACGAATAGAAATTCAATTGGGAGGATGGCGGGGGAGTGAAAAAGTACTCGAAATCAAGGATTTATCGAAGGGGTTCCCTGCCCCCACCACGGAAGGTTTTATGCCAATCCTCCATGAGATCAACCTGCTGTTGCGCTATGGCGATTGTGTCGGTATGATTGGACCGAATGGTGCTGGTAAATCCCTTCTCTTCCGAATCATTCTTGGCCAGATTCAGCCGGATTCTGGAACCATCTCGATCGGACCGAGCGTAAAAACTGGGTATTACGCCCAGGAATTTGAAACCCTGGATCCCATGCTTGGATTGTTGGAAACGATCTGCAAGGCTGGAAATTTTCCTGAAAACCAGGGTGTTGCTTTTCTTAAGAAGTATCTCTTCACCTATGAACAGAGGGATACGCCGGTCGGGAACCTTTCTGGTGGGGAGCGTGCCCGTCTGCAAATTGCGTTGATCACCCTTTCAGGTGCGAATTTCCTTCTGCTGGATGAGCCGACCAATCATCTCGATATTCCTTCTTGCGAGGTATTGGAAGATGCCCTTATGGATTTCAAAGGGACGATATTGGTGATTTCTCACGACCGTTATTTTCTGGACCGGATTGTGGCGCGGATTGAGGCTTTGCATGCAGATGGTTTCAAAACATATGCTGGCAATTATTCAGATTATGAAATTCAACAGCGAAGGTTAAAATAATTCCGATTAAACCACGGCGTGGGGGAGAAGGATGTATCAAATATGTTGACCTGATGAGACCAATTTATCAATTCAAGCGAAATTCATTGATCAAAGTGACTCCATTTTTTGAACCCGCGACATATGGACGATGTTTAGGGTTTTTTAGTTCGCTATTCTTCTGTTTCTCCATCCCAAAGCAAATCAGCATTTTCCAATGCTTGTTTCAACCGGAGATCATAGCGCGGGTCTTCACCTGAAAAGAATGCATCGGTCGGGTATCCGAGGGTAATAACGAGCGGCATTCCAGCCGGATCCAGCGGTTGGATGATCGTGACACCATCGAATGAGGCGGATGAAAAGGGGGACCAAAATGCACCGGCATAGATCCGCTCACCATGAGATACGATCACAAAGGGAAGTCCGCTCAAGGGAAGATTGTCTGAAAAGAGAAAAACCAAGCTTTTATAGGCGGTCTCCTTAAGATTGATCAACTGGTCTTCCCAAAGGAAATTGTGAATATCATCTGTTTTTATGAAAGGTTTCTCAGCCAGGGGAATTTCATCCAGTTCGTAATCCTTTAGATCCGCACCTGTCATCATTTTGTCCGATACCAGGTAGAGCTCAAACGCTTCACCCTCCAGGATAGGAAGTTCCTCCGTTTGCATTTCTTGACAGGCACCCAGGGTCAGACAGATTAGAATCAGGATGGGGAATAGTATTTTAGACATTTTCTTACTCCGTTGCAAACTTTTTGATGGATGTTTGGACCTTAGGTGAGGTGGTTTTATTACGATATCGACACCTATTCTACTACAAGTCTGTTTTGAATGATTCGAGGTTCCTTTTGAAAGTCAGTCGGTGATTGCCTAATTTTAAAACGGTGCTTCCAGGATTCACATTCCTATTTCTGAGATTTCACAGACGGCTGAGATAACGCTTTGATCATTCGCCAGGCAGGCTCATGAACATATTGCAGATTGCCTTCATGATCCACATAGGACCAGTCACCGGGGGTCGCATGCAGGATTCTATAGCCAAGTCGTTCATACAGGCGTAAAGCGTCCGGGTTTTCCCTGGCAACATTCAACGTGAGATATTTATAGCGCCGTTCAATGAGGTCGTTTTCAATGAAATTCATAAGATAACTTCCAATGCCAAAGTTGCGCCATTGGGGTTTGACGCGAAAGGAAAACATATAGGCATGCTCTTTGCCGTCAGCCAACCCCTTACCCCCGCCCCACAGCATCACAAACGCCTGCCCAATGATCTCACCAGGGAGTAATTCGACCAACCACATCAGCGTTTTGCCCAGCAGGCTGTCGCGATAGATGCTGGCGTACATGCGGCGAAATTTGAGGAATTCCCCATCCCATTCAAGGAAAGACAGATCTTCATTCTTTACCTTGCGGATAATGAGGTGGGAGAAATCAACGTGTGGATGAGAAACAGTTTTTTCGCTCATGAGGGTTGCCAATACAGCCAATGAATCTACTGGTTTTTTTCAATCAGGGAAGCCAGCAACTCTTTTTCTTCCTGCCCAGTTTGAATGTCACCATCAAGCCAGGCATCTCGCAAAGCTGTCAGGATTTGCCCATAGGCTGGTGAGGGGCGTAAACCCATTCGCCTCAGATCGTCACCGGTTGTTTGCGGTTCGACAGCATGCCAGCGGCTCACAAACATCCTCAGCAGCTCGCGCCGATCCTCGCGATCAGTTAGCTGGTGAGCGGCGAAAATTGCCAGGCGAGGTGCTTTTTCGCACAGGTGAACAACATCGCTTGGTTTGGGATCAGTCAGCCCTGGTAAAGCTTGGTTAATCATGCTGGTTGCCAGCAGCAGTTTTTTTAAGCTTGCCTTAAAACGCAAACGGGAAGAAATCGATCGCAAGGTAGGTTCTGAAAGAAGTCCAAACCAGACCATATAGCTCAAGGCTTGCCGAAGTGTGAGGCTGTCCACCTCTTCATGTAAGCCCCAGATTGGATCGATTTGGCCTGTATCGATTGCTTGCAGGTTCATTTTTACGGTTTGGTCCCAGGGGAGCGCTGGATGAATCGCTTTCAGGATGCCAAGCTCGGCAAGACGATCCACCATCAAAGCGGCTTTGGGTTCTGCCAGGATCAGATTGATCTCATGGCGGATGCGGGCTCCTGTCAACTTGTTCAATAAGGGCAAGCTCTCATCTAATAATGCCAGGGTGCGCGGCTCGATTTGGAAGTTGAAGCGTTTTTCAAAGCGAACTGCCCTTAGCAGCCTGGTGGCATCGTCGACAAAGGAGAGGGCGTGCAATACACGGATGTGACCTTTGCGCAGGTCGTTCAATCCTCCCCAGTAATCGTAAATTCGTCCGAAATGGTCCCCATCGAGACGGAGTGCCAGCGTATTGATAGTAAAGTCGCGTCTGTGAAGATCCATTTTAATACTGCTGCTCTCCACGGTGGGAAGTGCCGCAGGCTGTTCGTAAAATTCAGTTCGAGCGGTGATCAAATCAAGGCTCTCAGGGAGATGATTGTGCTCGGGTAAATCGTTGAACATTTTTGGATCAATATCAGCAATCAGCCATTTTGCGGTACCAAAACGTTGATGGGTGAGCACACTGCCGCCTAACCTTTCAGCAAGCCGCCGGGCAAAGAAAATGGCATCGCCTTCAACTACGATGTCAAAATCGAGGCTGGGTCGTCCGAGAAGCAGGTCCCGTACAAACCCCCCTACAACATAAATGGGAAGATTGATCTTATCTGCTTCTGATACCAGTGCGCGTAATAATGTTAAACGCGAGGGAGGTAATATCTGGGTAAGTTTCCCTCGCACTTCTTCTTGGGAAGGCAGTTCGGGTTGAGGGATCAGTGTCTTGAGCAGATCTGTCCGGGTGACAATGCCCACAATCTCCCCTGTTTGGGGGGATACCACGGGTACCTGTCCCCAATCGGTGCTACCCATCAGGGATTGCAGTGTCTCGAGGGAGGCATCTGTTGGGATCGTCACATCTCCGGCTGCCATCAGGCTTTCGACTGTCAGGTCCAGACCGTGGCTGATGGCACGATCAACCTCGCGCCGGTTAAGCAATCCAACGACTTTCTCGTTGGCGACAACGGGATAGCCCTCATACCCATAGCGCTGCATCAGCCTGTGCGCTTCCTGTACAGAGGTATTGGGTGTGAGAATGAGCGGGTCCCTGGACATGATATTGACAACCGTGATCCCCGGATTGACGTATTGATCCAGGTCTGCGATTATCATTTGGAAGCATGAGTCGAGGAAATGATCAATTTCACCTTCTTCAAGTGATTCGGCTGGTCTGACGAGCGCTGAAGCTGCGCGTTTGTGACCGCCGCCGCCCATCGATTCTGCAATTGCGGAAACATCTACCCGGTCGCTGGTCGAACGGGCAACAAGGCGGATGCCCTGGGGGGTGGAAACCAATATCAGGAGGGCGTCCGGGTTGAGGACATCCCGCATCAGATGCGCAACGCTTGAAATTTCATCCTGGATATCTCTCGCGTTTGCTTTTGCTGCCAGGATGGTTTGATCGTTGACAATGTAGGTTTTTACATTGCGCATCAAACGGTCATAGAGCATACGTTGTTCTTCAGAGAGGGGTGGATAAAGAAATTGAATGACAATGTCAAGATCCGCGCCCTGCGCAAGGCAGAAAGCAGCTGCGTTCAGATCTTCGGGCGTCGTTGAACCGTAAGTGAAAGACCCCGTATCCTCATGAATCCCAATTAGTAATGTGGTTGCTTGGAGGGGGGTCATTGAGATGCCTTTGTCTTGAATGCGGGCTGCCATCTGGCTGGCATTGGATCCGGATTGGACAAAATGGCATTCCCATTCCGGGGGGAGATCATCGCGTTGAGGATGGTGATCATACACACGAACACGGGTTTCCTCACTCAACCCCTTGAGGGTGATCATCGATTGGGTATCCACCAGGATGATCTCTTCAATTGGTTCACGGGGGAGATCTTCGAAGCTGATATAAGGAAGGTCATCCCGGAAGGATTGAACAAAGCGTTTTCCATTGCGATTTATGTTGCGCGGTAAAAGCGGCAGTGCATCAGGGAACAATAACCAGGCTCCCAGTTGGGAAGCCAGGGCATCCATATCTGCCTGTTCGTGCGTTAGAATGACTTTCATTTTCTAATTAATCCACCAATACGCCTGGTTTTCAATGTTAAAGAAATTATATACTGTTTGTGATATGCGTGCGACCAGCCGATTGCCTTGATCAAAATCCAATCGTTCGGGATCGTAAAGAAAAACGGTCAAAACGTAATCCTCAGCCGGTGTAAAGACGATCCCTGAATCGCTCATAGAATGGATCAAGCCATCCAGCTCAACGACCCATCCATGCTTATGCGCAACAGCAGCATCGGGCGGTAAACCTGCTTCGATTAAAATGCCCAATTGGTTGGCTGAGAGTGTATCCAGCGTTAATTGGCATTCACCCTGGGTGATCTCACCCGGGAAGGTTTCAATCAAAAGCCCGCTGCCGTCATAGGCACAGGTGTAGATCGCTGAAAGCAGCTGCCCGGTTTCTGCTGGAACGGTCTGGTTATAGATGTCCGGGTCAAGGAAGATATCACGCCGCGAGTTGGCGGGGGTTTCAAAGAGCTGCAGCACCGGTGAGCCGGGGGCGAAAAACCCTGCTAAAAAGGTGTTTTCGAAACCGAGGCTTGCCAGGTCTTCACTAACCATCAGCGGACCCCGAATGGAATCGATGTAGGATGACATCAAGGTGTCTGCAGGTGGGTTTTCTGAAAGGACTATCATCTGCTCAAGCAGCGTGGCAACCTCCACTGGGGTTGGCTCAGAGGTGCGGCGCAGGACGGAGACCATGATGGGGATTTTAATCGAACTGGCAGCCGTGAAAGCAATATCTGGCTGGACCATCTCGCCGTTATTAACTGCAAAGTGGATTTTTTCTCCGCTGGGCATGGCTTCAAAGTAGAGCTCGACCAGGTCATCGAAGCCAGCCTCCTGGATAATGTACTTCAGAAAGGATTCCAATACCCGGATATCAGCCTCTGACTCTGATGTCTCCATCGTCTTGAGGGAAACCCGGTTGATCGAAGGTGTAAGTAAGGCAGCCTTGATGTCTTTGACAGCTGATTCAACATCCAACTGCATCCCGGTTTGATGCGTCTCAAAGTTGGTTGTTCCCGGGATGGGCGTAATGGGGCTGCCAGGTTGTGTATAGCGTGGGATAATCTCCTGGTTGAGATAGTCAAGCAGTTGATCTTCATTGACATCACCATCCAGTGCTATCTCGACCGGTTGTTTTTCCTGGTTGCCCCATAAATATGCCCAAAACGAACCTTTGTCAATTTCGCCAGCAGCCCTTTCAACCAGATCGTTGAAATCAACTTGCATCCCTAAATCAGAGCGGTTGGCGTGAATGATTGTTCCAACAACTTCAATTTCCAAAGGCAGATCGTAGGAAGTGTTTAACCTATCATCAGCATCGGTCAAATTCAGACCGCCCACAGGAATGCCAGCGATCATGCTGTCCTGCGGAAATTGGACTGACCGATTTTTGTAGCCCTGAAATTCAACAATTGTGATGATCAGACTGCTGAGGATGAAAATGAGACCTAATCCTCCCAGAATCAACCATAAAACCTTTGATTTCATTGATGCTCCTGATGGCAACTCATTTGCTGATTCTACCAGACAGCGCTTGATCCTGCGATTGTTTAATTTCTTTGTGAAATTTATCAGTATCACGAAAAAGGGTGAAATCAATCATTTTGTAACGATTTCGCCAATATTGTGTTAAAGTTAAAGAAGGCATGGTGATCACTTTTCAGGGAAGGCCAGCCTGGAGGACAGACATGAAAAAAGAAAATAAAAATATCGTTGAGGGAATTCTGTGGTCTGTTGGTAGCGTTGCCAGTGCTGCCGCCGCTGCTGCTGCCGGATGGATCTTTTACAGCCGGAAATATGTCCGCCATGACATGGAAATGGAAAAAGCGATCGACGCTGAGCTTAAGGATTATGAATCAGAACTGGCAGGGCGGCTCAGTTATTATGTCAGCGAGAATGAATCTGGCGTACCCTTACTGCTCTTGCACAGCATCAACGCCGCTTCAAGTGCTTTCGAGATGAAACCCATTTTTGATCATTATCAGGGGCAGCGACCCGTGTATGCCCTTGATCTGCCTGGGTTTGGTTTTTCGGATCGTGGCAACAGGGTTTACAGTCCGATTTTATTCCAGCAAGCCATCAGCTCTTTTATTACTGATGTAATCGGTGTACCTACCGATGTGGTTGCCTTATCCTTATCTTGTGAATTTGCCGCCTTATCTGCCGTTCATGACCCTGACAACATCCGTTCGCTTGTGATGATCTCTCCCACAGGCTTTCAACCACCCAAGGGGGATAATATTTCTGAGCGTGCTCAAAAAAGAGGCTCGAAGAATTATGTTTACGCCGGTCTGGCTGTGGAGCTATGGAACCGTCCCTTCTTCGACCTGGTCTCCAGCCGTCCCAGCATCCAGTTCTTCCTGAATAAATCCTTTGAGGGATTGGTGCCAGAGCGATTTGTGGATTATGCTTATCAGACATCCCACCAACCCGGTGCGCAACACGCTCCCACCTACTTTTTGAGCGGAAAACTCTTTACCCCCGCTGTCAGAGAGACGGTTTACCAGGTGTTGACTCAACCGGTACTGGTCCTGTATGATCGGGATCCCCACACCAATTTTGAGATGCTCCCAATATTCTTGCAGGAAAAAGGGGACTGGAAGGCGGTCAGGGTTTCTCCAACCAAGGGCTTACCCCATTGGGAAGCGCCTGAAAAGACATTCAACGCGCTGGATAATTTCTGGTCTGAACAATAGAAGATATGCGCTTGAAATGTATTGCATGTGACGCGCTTGCCCGCCCAATTTACCTGGGTGCGGCGATGTCTTGCCATGTGGTGGATGTGGTCCTTGAAAGTTATGGACAGCATATTAACCCCGTGAAGCTGAGAGAAAAACTCCAATCTCATATTGATGCCTGTAACAGATCTGACCCATATGATGCGATTGTGCTGGCATATGGATTGTGCGGGAAAGCCACGGAAGGGATCACGGCAAGGCACATTCCCGTGGTCATTCCGAAGGCGCATGATTGTATCACGCTATTTCTCGGTGATCGAGCGCGGTACACACAGGCTTTTACGGATTGCCCGGGAACCTATTGGTTTGTGCAGGATTACATCGAGCGCGGAAATTCAAGCAATATCCCCTTATCCATCGGTGCAAATACAGTTGGTGATGAAGCCGCCGTTTATGCAGAATTTGTGCAAAAATTTGGCGAGGATAATGCAGATTACCTGATGACTGTTTTGGGTGCCTGGAAGGAAAACTACCAGCGCGCTGTCTTTATTGATCTGAAGGGTGGAAACAGCACGTCAGCGCTTTCAAAAGCTCGCGATGAGGCTCAAAGAAATGGATGGCGTTTTGAGCGAATGGCAGGGGATATCGGTTTGCTTGTGCGGTTGTTAAATGGCGAATGGGAGAGAGATGATTTCCTTGTGCTCCAGCCCGGCCAACAGGTTGAAATGACGGGTGGGGATGAGATCATTCATGCTGTGGGATAAACCAAAGAATCGTCTATAGGGAACACACATATAAGGGCGTGTTGCCTTATTTGGTCATTTCTTCAACCAACGGCTCCAGCATGGAAAGGCCGTTTTTGCCGGCAGAACGTCGTTTGAGGTTGCCTTCTTGATCAAAAAGGTAATAGGCAGGCCAGAGTTCATTTTCAAATGCCCGCTTGATTTTATGCAAGTTATCCACCGCGCAGGGCTCGGTGATCTCATAAGCCTGAACGGCTGCCCTGATTTGGTGTAAATTTGTATCTGATTTCATTCGCGGGCAATGGATGGAGATCATTCCCAATCCTTTGGGCACATATTTCTCACGCCATTTATTCAATCGGGGGACGTTTTCGTGGCAGACATGGCAGCTGACTGCCCAGAAGTAGATCAACAATGGTTTCTCCTGGAGTGTTTCCAATTCTGGCTGACCGTTGATCCATTCTGTGGCACCTTGCAGGGAGGGCAAATGGGTGTGTAAATGCATTGGCATGGCAAAATCCTCTCAGAGTGTATCTTCACCCGGTTCCCAATTTGCACCGCACATACCGCCAGCCTGGAGAGCTTCCAGGACCCGAAGCGTTTCGCTGACGCTGCGCCCGATGTTCATATTGTGAACAACCGAATATTGAAGCACACCTTCGGGGTCAATAATGAATAAACCTCGCTGGGCAACGCCCTCATCTTGCACAAGGACGCCGTAAGCTTTCGAGACTGAATGGGTTGTGTCTGACCCAAGAATGAATTTTGTGCCTTGGATGCCATTCTTTTCCTGTGGTGTTTGCAGCCAGGCACGGTGTGAATAGACCGAGTCTGTGGATACGCCCAAGATATCCGAACCTAACGCAAGAAATTCGTCATATCGATCTGAAAATGCGAGGATTTCGGTTGGACAAACAAAACTAAAGTCATAGGGATAAAAGAACAGGACCAGCCATTTTCCTCTGTAATCATCAAGTGTGACGACCTCTTCCAGGGTATCTAAATTCCTGGTGCTTGGCATTTCAAAAAAGGGCGCAGGTTCTCCAACTTTTACCAATTCAGACAGATCCATCTCTTTGAACCTCCGCAGGTATAAGGATTTGATTCTAATTTACAAAAATATTATACTACAAATTAGACCTTAATTAGCAGGTTCGATGGATTGTACACCACCCAGGCTGTTGACATACAGGATCCATTCGCTGCCAGGTTGTGCGTCCATGAAAAGATCGCTGTCCCTTGTGGTGTAGGTATAGCGTTCGCCATCATCCGAGAAGGTGATCTGGTATTGTTCATTGCGAGACCCTTCGCGCTGCCCATCGACGAGCGACAGATACGGCCAGGATGGATAGGGATCATTACCGGATTCGGTGACCGTATCGATCACCACCCAGCCCAAATAGGTATATTCACAATAATCGTCATAGACACGGTAGGTGCAATCCTGAACGACTTCGCCAACCCCAGTCCCTGTGTCTTCCACATAGGCTTCACTGCAAACCTCTGTGGCATTAGGGACCGGTTGAGAGGAAGTGTAGCGATAAGCTTGTGTACAGGATTGAACTTCGGAGTTACCTGGTATTTCGTCCAACCAGGTACGGTCGGTGATCGTGGTGTATGCTTCAATTGCGACGGATCGTTCCCAGGCGACATTTGTGACAGTGGCTGTAATATCATCTGTTTTGAACATCATCATCATGATGACGATTAAACCTGCAATACACGCAAAGATGGCAAGGATAGCGAAAATCGTCACGGAGCGCCCTGGCTTTTTCATGGGTACTGGACTTGGCGCAGGGGCTTGTGCTTCCGCTTCTGCTGTGGTTTCAACTCGCTCACCTGTCTCGCGGTGTTCGCCGCCCATACTGAGATCGCCCCCACATTTGCTGCACAGTTTTGCTGATGAAGGATTTCGGGTGCCGCAAAAAGGACAATGGATATCCGGACCAGATTTTGCCATTCTGATCAGTGCTTCATCTTTAATGAAGTTGAAGGTTTCATCATCCACACGGGTAAATTTAACATCTGGGGGCTGGGGAGCTCCGCAGCTTGTGCAGGACTTAATTGGACCGGGATTTTGGGTATTGCAATAGGCGCAAGTCCAGATCAACGGGATAAAACCAAGTGTTTTTCGTGCCATGATGCCTCCTCCGCCAAGTTGCTTGGAATAGATTGGTTTAATTATAAATAAAGAGACTTTTAATGTCTACTAAAATTTTCGAGGTTTCGAACATTATAAGGTATTTACATAAATTTTTCTTGAATCAAACCTGACTTTTTTAAAATATTATTACTTTTCTTATAGTCGGTTAGTATAATCATTTTGTTATTATTGTAAACTTGATTGATCAGGTCCGTTTCTATTCCTCGAGGTTGTTATTTTTGAGGCATACCCTTTATGGGGATTAAAATGTTTGCAAGGCTTTCGAGAAGTTAAGAGAACCTTACACAAATCCTTGTTATAGGAATTGATATAGACGATAATCACATGAGCAAATCAATGCGGTTGGAGGAAATGTGGCGATTGAGAAGAAAAAGAATCGAAAAAGCAAATTAGGTTTGTGGGTCCTTGCTGGTGTGGTGGTTATTGCTGGTTCAATTATCGGATGGCGCATCTGGCAAAACAGGCAAAATATGAGTGCAGTACTGGCAAATATTGAAACAGAACCCTACCAGCGACAAACGCTCTATGCAAATGTTTACGGCACAGGAACAATTGAACCTGCCCAGTCGGCTTATATGACTTGGTCAACAAGCGGTATTGTGGGTGACGTTTTTGTTTCTTTGGGTGAACACGTGGAGAAAGACCAATGGTTGATGTCACTTGCTCCTGATTCTTTGTCTGTTGATATTTTGCAGGCTGAAAACGATTTGATTAATGCCCAGAATGCACTGGACGATCTTTACGAAAACCAGGGGTCGGGTCTTGCCCAGGCAAAACTGGATTTATTGAATGCTCAAGAAGCACTGGATGAAATGGATCGTCAAAGAGAAATTATGAATTATCAGCGGTGTTCGAGTGAGCGAATTGAAGATCTTGAAAAAATTCGTGATCTGACTGAGGAGCTGTACCAGCGGATACCGAGCGGATATACTTTACAAGCTATCAACACGGCACAAGCAAATTTGAATTATTGTTTGGCAGATTATACCGAGCAGGAAATTGCAGAAGCTGAATTAGAAGTCGAGTTGGCTGAGGCAAGGATTGTCACCCTCCAGCAAAATGTGGATGTTCTTTCCAATGGACCTGATCCTGATCAGGTGAAGGTTTTGGAAACGCAGTTGGCGATGGCAAATTTACGCTTGGATTTGCCCAATTTGGAAGCACCTATTCCTGGCACGGTGACCGTACTTCCCAGTAAGGTGGGTGATGTTGTCCAGGTTGGCACGCAGGCTGTGAGGATTGATGACCTTTCCCAGCTGTTTTTAGATATGCAGGTATCCGAGGTGGATATTCCTTTTGTCAAACAAGGTCAAATTGCGGACCTGGTTTTTGATGCTTACTTTGAAGAAACATTCCAGGGCGAGGTGATTGAAATTTCTCCTGTGGGTAATTCTTTCCAGGGTGTGGTTGAATACAATGTCAGGATCAAACTGTTGGATTTGGATGACCGGATTAAACCGGGTATGACAGCCTCTGTAAACATTGTTGTTGATGAGAAAGCAGATGTTTTTGTTATCCCAAACGCCGCCATTGTCAGTGCGGATGGACAGGAAAAGGTTTTTGTTAAGCGAAATGGGGATTATGAGGCTGTAAAAGTGATTTTGGGCAGCTATTCTGATTTCTACAGCGAAGTCATCGAAGCAGACATCGCTGAAGGTGAGTTGATCGTGTTGAACCCACCTGAAGAGATCACGGGTGAGATGCCCTTCGGCTTCGGACCGCCGGGTGGATTCAACGGATTTGGAGACTGATCACATTCATGGCTGAAAACGAACAAGTCATTCGCACTGAAAACCTTACCAAGATCTATCAAATGGGTGAAATCCTGGTTCACGCCTTGCATGGAGTCAGTTTTACTGTTGAAAGAGGTGAGGTTCTTGCGATCATGGGTCCTTCTGGCTCTGGGAAATCTACGTTGATGAATATGATTGGCTGTTTGGATATTCCTACATCTGGCGATTATTTCCTGGAGGGTGAGTTGATCTCTTCCTTGGATGATGACGAATTAGCCCTGGTCAGGAACAGGAAAATTGGCTTTGTCTTTCAGAAATTCAACTTGTTGCCAAGGGCAACCGCTCTGGCTAATGTGGAATTACCCCTGCGCTATGCAGGGATTGATGGTGAGCGAAAAATGCTGGCACAGAAAGCCCTGGAATCGGTTGGGCTAGGTGACAGGATTTATCACCAGCCGAACGAACTCTCAGGTGGGCAGCAGCAGCGTGTGGCAATTGCCAGAGCATTGGTCAATGAACCCGCGATCATCCTTGCCGATGAACCAACCGGTAATTTGGATTCGCAATCAGGTGAAGAGATTATGAGGCTGCTGCTCGAGCTGAATAAAACCCAGGGTACAACGCTATTGATCGTCACCCACGATCCCGATGTTGCGTCTGTGGCGGAACGAATCATCCATCTGCGAGATGGAGAAATTGAGAATGAGGAGATTCGGCAATGAACCTCCTCATGAATCTAAAAGAAGCACTCCAAAGTTTGAATGCGAATAAATTGCGTTCATTTCTGACCATTTTGGGCATTGTGATTGGTGTGGCATCGGTGATTGCTTTGCTTTCGATTGGGGAAAGTGCGGGTGCTTCGATCACCGGCGAGATAGAGAGCATCGGCACCAATGTGATCTATATCCTTAGCGGCAATTCATTTGATGAAGTTACCAACCCCAAAGATCTGACACTCCTGGACGCTGAAGCATTGGCGAATACTCGCAGGGCTCCCAATATTGCATATGTAGCACCAGTCATAAGCGGCGGGAGTGAAGTCTCCTACGCGGGAGAAGGCTTGGAATCGCCCATTTTGGGAATCACGCCTGATTACCAATTTGTCCAAAACCTGACGCTTTCAGAGGGCGAATTTATTACACAAACCCAGGTGGAAGGCAGGAGTGCTGTGGTGGTTTTGGGTCCTGAGTTGGCTGAAAAATTATTAGGTAGACGCTCTGGGATTTTGGGTAATACGATCCGAATTGGCAGCTATCCCTTCCGGATTGTCGGTGTGACAGAAGCAAAAGGTGGGAGCGCATTTAATAATCCTGATCGCAATATCTACATTCCAATCTCAACCGCACAAACGCGTTTGCCTCATGGTGACTCGCCCAACAGCGTTCAATACATCCTTGTGTCCGTTGATAAAGCAGAAGAAGCCGACAATGCAGTCCAGCAAATCACAGATGTGCTTCGGTCAACACACCGGATCACGCCGCGCAGTCCCAATGATTTCACCATCCTTAACCAGCAAGATTTCCTTGCTGTGGCATCTTCAATTACCAATGTGTTGACGATCTTTCTGGGTGGGATCGGTGCGATTTCCTTGCTGGTGGGCGGGATCGGGATTATGAACATCATGCTGGTCTCTGTGACCGAACGCACCCGGGAGATTGGGTTGAGAAAAGCCCTAGGTGCACGTAAAAAAGATATCCTTTTGCAGTTCCTGACCGAATCGGTCTTATTGAGTATGTTTGGTGGGATCTTGGGAATTGGCCTGGGGTGGATGATCTCATTTATCGTCAGCAGGATTGCTATCCAGTATGGCACGCCACTGGCGATCAATGTTACCCCCAATTCCATTTTATTAGCAACGCTGTTTTCAGCAGCAGTGGGGATATTTTTTGGTTATTATCCAGCAAACCGGGCTGCATCCCTTGCACCTGTTGAAGCGCTTCGGTACGAATGAGTGGGATGAACGTGATAGGATGGGATTAATCAGTTATGAAAGCTCAAATTGCTCTGCTTTTTTGGATGGTTTGATGGAATTGTTAGGGAAAAATTAAAAACTAGTGGGTTAGCGTAGGGCAATCGTAGGGTAAACGTCAGGCATCTTTTGGATGTATTTGCTATAATGTAGTCAGCTAAAACACTTTTCTTCTCCTTCTGATGAGCGCCAGGGTCGGCGTCCCTGGCGCTCGACATTTAAGAAGATACAGGGATTAGGGATTACGGATTGGGAAGAAGGAATTACGAAATAGGAAGAAGAAGAAGGTCTCCGCTCTGATTCCCAGTACCAATACCTGATACCCAATACCTGATTCCCATTACCTAATCACTACTACTTACTTCCCAATACCTACCCTCCAATTATTCCTCTTACCCTTGCCCAAATTTTATCGAACATTGCCTCTGTAAGACGTCCGGTCAGCGTGTTTTGTTGGCTGGGGTGGTAAGAGGCAAGCAGCCATGGCAATCCTTCCCCCATCTCATAAAAAGCGTTGTGACCAAACTGCATCCTGGGCAGGTCGGCACCTAGTTGCTTGTACATTCGGAGGATGCTGTCAAAAGCAATTTTACCCAGGGCGACATAACCCTGTAAATTTTTAAGAAGATTGATCTCAGCCTCCAGCCAGGGCAGGCAGTTATCAATCTCGGAGGTTTTAGGTCGGTTTTGGGGCGGGACACATCTACAAATCGCAGTGATAAACATATCATGTAAAACAAGCTCGTCATCACGATGATGTGCCACGGGTTGGTTGGCAAACCCGTGCTTGTAAAGAGCAGGATAGAGGAAATCTCCGCTGGCATCCCCGGTGAACATCCGGCCGGTGCGATTGGAACCATGCGCACCTGGTGCAAGTCCAACGATCATCACTTTGGCAAGTGGGTCACCAAAGCCAGGCACAGGCTTACCCCAATAGGTCTCATCCTGGTAAGCTTTACGTTTTGTCTCGGCAACCTGTTCCCGCCAGGCAACCAGACGGGGGCATTTACGGCATTTAATCAAATCTGCATTATGGGTTTCGAAGGTGCAGGTCATGGGATAATTCTAATAGATAATTTTATTAAAAATGTAGAGACGTCGTAATTTCAACGTCTCTACAAATCTCACTATTGTTTATTTTTTCTTATCGTTTCAACGCATCCCAGCCAGCATAGCGGGCTGTACTGCCCAGTTCTTCTTCGATACGCAGGAGCTGGTTGTATTTTACGACACGATCGGAGCGTGCAGGTGCATATGTCTTGATCTGACCGGTGTTCATTGCAACTGAACTTGCATGGAATGATTTGGGGACTGACGGCAGGTATTTCTTATGGTGTATTTGGTGCGTACAGCGGAAAATTAACAAAACTGGATCAAAAAGGATTTTTATTGACTGCAATCTTTATAAGTATGCATCTCAGCACACCTCTCGCAATCATTGACATCGGATAAGTTGATCCGATTACATCAATAGACTTGCTTGATGCCTTTCCTCTGGGGGCCCTGCTGGATGGTGTGTGTTATATCTTGTGGACGCAAGCGATCCGAATATCTCATGAAACTAACATCCAGATCGCCAGTATTGCTGCTTTGATGGTTGTTTTAACGTTCATTAATCTAATTTGGGTAAGATTGATCCTAAAGGAGGCCAATCTTACCCAATCTTTATTTTTTGTTTAGCCTGATTTTGTTATTAGGCCGTAATGTGATTATTCAATCAGCTCAAGGGCTTACGAAATTAATTCAGCCCCTGATCAGGAAAATGTAGTTAGATTTTATTCCTGTTTCTTTTTTAATTCTCCATTATCCAAAACGTATTTCCCCATTTTTTCAGCCAATAATCGAATTGAAAATTTACACTCAAACAATTCAGGATTGGTGGAGTGAACCGGGATCATATATTTGGCCTTAATGGCTTCTGCTATATAAAGAAGGTTGTTTGGGTAGGCATGGTTGTATGAAAAAAGATTTGCAAACGCTGCATAATTTGTGTTTGTCAACTTGAGGACGCGTTCCATATTTTGATAATCTCGGCTGCCTTTGACCATCGGGGTGCCATAGAGATGATAATAATCTATTCCTTTGGCGGCAAGATCGAATAACTCAAGGATGTTTTCATAACTGTTTTGCATGAAATACTTTTGAGGTGCAGCGAGGATATCTTCATAACGGACCACTTTGGGTGTATTTTCGAGCACATAATTCAGATAGGCTGCCTGCTTCCCTTCATATTCCTCATTGTCGGGAATGAAAATAGGTGGATATTCACCGATCATGTTCATCACAATGAATGCGGTCTTTGGTTCAAACACAATTTCCCGCTGGGTTGATCTGGCGACTTCAAATAATCCCTTGATCAATTCCATATCACGGTGATAGATATTGAAAACACCGAGCGATTGAGAGCCTTCGAGGCCTTCCTTGACCTTGTCAAGCAGTTCTTTTTCCGAAACCATCCCTTTGGGGATCTCCAGGGAGGGTTCAAGAGGTTCTTCGCCGAATCGTTCATACATCCTGGGTGAAAATGTGGTCCCTTCCAAAATCAATACATCAATCTTTTCAGCAGCCAACTTGTCGAGATCTTCCAGAACCTGTGCCAGATTCCCACCGTGCATGCGCACATCACCCGAATAGTAATATTTACCGTCGGGTGGTTCGATCAGATAGCCAACAGAGCCAGCGCATGGATGGTCTGAATAATATGCGGTTATTTTTATCTCGCCAATCCAAAATGGTTCGTAAAGCTTAATCGGGGTGTAATCTCGCTCACCGACAGATTCGCCAATTTGGTCTAGCAGTTTCTGGAGTTTATAACCATCTTCGTGAAGATATACAGGGATGTCCGGATGAACCATACCCATCCCGGACATATGGTCCAGGTGCAGATGCGAGATGATCACACCTGTTTGATAATCACTCTGTTCGTAGGGGATCACATTTGATTCGTCGCTCAGGTCTTTTTCGCTGAATACGCCATCCACAGGTGGGATTTGACCGAGACGAATTGCGTCACGGACCCAGGACTTTTTTCTTTTCTCAACTTGCCCATCGTATGGCTGAGTCATGGGGTTAAACGGGCCACCAAAGTCGAAAATAACTCTTGATTTTCCATAGGTGATACTGGCAACAATTCCATCACCAGTGACACCTTCATAAAATTTAATTTTGCTGTTCATAATCTTTTTCCAATATCAGTTTTCCTTGGTCAAATATATATGTTTCGCCTTCGATTGGCAAAAGCTGCACACCGTTTTTGGGGAGTAGTCTTTCGGGATTGAAACCGTGGCACGGGATCAGAATCTTTGGATCGACTTCGTCAACAAAGTATTTGACCTGTGGAGGATAGCCGTGACCAAAGAAATTCTTACAGAAAAAGGTCACATATTTGAAGTCTGTCTGTTTGACGATCCGGAGTAAGTTCTCATAAGCGGGGTCAAAATCACCAATTGGAATACCTTCGGCGTGCAGGTAAGCGCCATCTTTTGCGGGAAGATCAAACAGTTCTAAAATATGTCGGTAGGAATTCTGCAAAAGATACCCGGCTGGATTACCATTGATTTCTTCAAGGGTGACCACTGTTGAATTTGCAAGAAGTTCTTTGAACCATTCTGGCTGTTGATCAGGATCTTCAGGATAGCGATCAGAATCCGGTATATAAATATTGGGCTTGATCTGATAGAACTTGTAAACGATATAAGCGCAATCCGGTTCAAATACGCAGATGCGGTTCACTTTTTTTGCCCACTCGATGAACTTCATGGCTTCATCCATCTCTCGCTGGTAATAATTAAAGACGCATAATCCTTTTTGTTCTTCAAGGATTGAAAATAAATTTTCGTTCACATCTTTACTATCCAGCATTCCAGGAGGAATTTCCCTTGATGGAAGGATTTTGGCCGGGTCGGTTGAATCGAACATTTGCAGAAGTACCTCATCCATAAAGGAGGTGCTATCGCAAAGCAAAACATCAACGTTCTGCTTTTTGAGGAATTCCATTTGTTTGATCGCTAAATCGACATCTTCGCCATGCATAGAGAAATCACCGGTCCAATGAATGCTGCCGTCAGGGGTGGTGATGTAAAAAGCGAATTGTTTGTAACTCCGGCGGCTGGTCATAATTGGGAGCAATGTAATTTCACCAACAGATATTGGTTCACCCTCGTCAAAATATCGATATTCACGGTCGACAGTTGGCACGCCATCACCTGTGGTTTCAAGTGCTCGCTCGATAATGACGCCATTTTTGTGCATATAAACCGGTATTTGCGGTGAAATCATGCCAACACCAGCCATATGATCCAGGTGTATGTGGGTGATAAAAACAGCGGTATTCAGATCGCTTTCCTCTGCTGGAATGAGATCCATAAAACCATTCAGGTCTTCTTTTCGGTAAAGGCCATGGATTGGGGGGATTTTTTCGGTCCGGATAGCATCCCGCACCCAGGCTTTTGAGCGAGGGAGTACCGTTCCATCATAGACATCCGTATCAGGGCTGTACGCACTGCCCATCTCGAATATCACCCGGTCTTTACCGTATTGAACGCTGCAGATTACCCCTCCTATGGTGTATAAACCGGTGTGCATTGTAAATTTTGTCTTCAATGTGTTTACTCCTTTGAAATAAATTGATCTTTTCAGAATTAATGCTTGGTTTCATTAGCCAGATCAGTAAAACGACCCTCAGTGACGGAATCAAGTATTTTTCTTTCTCTCATTTTTTCAATAAATACTGAATGAGTCATAAATTCAGTTTCAATCCAGTTGGTTTGAGAGATTATTTCTCGGTAATTATTACCGCCAGAAGCAATATACGCAGTTGTAGCCACGCGATATTGTTTATCATCTATTATGGGTTCCCCGCTTTCGAGTGTTAATGAGACGATTCGGTGCCCTTGTGGGTTTTGCGAATCAATGATGACCTTCATTCCACTAAATTGAATGTTGCCATTCAGCGCAAGGTGATTATCGCTATAAGTTAGTTCAACCAATTTTCTGATCTGCTCACCTGACATGGACCCTGCAAATAGATTTTCGTTGAAACACATCAGATACATGATCATTTCGGCAGTAATCGGGCCTTTCGGAATAAACCCAAAGCAGCTAGTAGAATTCATAAAGCTAATATCTGCTTCACAGACTTCCTTCATACTGTCAGTATAAAAATTACCTAATGAAAATTCACCGAATCTTTCAACGAAAAGATCGTCCAATGCTTGACCTAATATTTCATCCAAATCATTAATGTAGGGCGCCATGATCTGATCAACTTTTGACTTCATCTCAGGGTCCATACGCACATTTAAGTTTCCGTGTAAGACATCCACAATTTCATTTTCTAAACAGGTGATCTCTTGGGTAGATATGTCATACTCAATTTTTATGTGGCTGATACACTCAGCAGAATGCCCAGCTTTTGAAATAATCGTTCCATTACGGATGACTGCCAGGTCGGCTTTGTCGTGTCCGCCAAATATGATATCTGCTCCAACAATTTGATCGGCGACATCGAATAGCTCACCAACATAATTCCCTTCCTGATCCAGTTTGCCTGGCAGGTGTCCTAAGACAACAATAATTTCAGCGCCTTCCTCTTTCATCATGGGTATGTATTTTTTGCACGACTCAACCACACTGGTGACAGTGTAGGGTGTGAACATATCTTGTTTAACCATGTATGGGGTGTGTATCGTGGTAACCCCCAACACCCCGATTTTGACACCCTTCTTTTCCAGGATGACATAAGGTTGAGCAATCTCTAATAACCTTCCAGTTGTATTTTCAATGATATTTGCACATAAAATCGGGAATTGTGCTTTCGAAAGCAAGCTGTTCATTTTTTCTTGCCCATAATCAAACTCATGGTTTCCCAAAGTCATTGCATCGTAGCCAAAGAAATTGACGATCTCAACAACAGGTTTTCCATCTGAAAGGTGCATGATAGGTGCAGCAACAAGAATGTCTCCTGCATCCAATAAAATGGTTCCTTCGGGATTTCGGTTCTTAAAATAATCAAAATAAGCGGCTAGTTTCACGGCCCCTGGGCAGTGGTACGTAGGTCTGATCGCAGCAGCAAAATCAGTCTGACTAATGAAGTCAAGGATGATTTTTGTTTCACTCATAAATAAGGTCTCCAATATTTCAATATTTTTACTCGTATGAAGTAGCAGTTAGGTTTGCACAGCAATGCTTGATAATTCCAGAACAAATGAATAAAAGCCTATTATTAATCAAACAGTATTAATCTGATGGGCTGATAATTATTCAATCGGGTTATCCTTTTAACCCACCTCTTGCGACACCGCTCACAATATTCTTTCTTGTAAACAGGAACAGGATGACTACTGGAACGACAACCACGGTTGCTGCAGCCATGAGTCTTTCATAGCGTACGCCGCCATCGGTGATGAAAGCATACAGCCCCAACGGTAAGGTACGATTCTTTGAGGAGTTGATGATCAGGTAAGGCCAGAAGAAGGCATTCCATGAAAGGATTGCGTTAAGTAACACGATGGTAGATAGTGCTGGACTGGCAATCGGCACCATCACACGCCAGAGATATTTCCAGTTGCTGGCGCCATCCACTCTGGCTGAATAATAAAGTGAGTCCGGGATGGATAGGAAAAAATTGCGAAGGATATAAGTGTAGAAAATGCTGGAGGTAAAGGGGATGATCAATCCGACCAAGCTGTCAATCAGCTTCAGGTTTGAGATTGTGGCATAGTTTGTGATCACAATCATTTCAAAGGGAACCATCATCAAAGAGATGCAAAAGGAAAACAACAGATCTCTGCCAGGAAACTTCAGGCGCGAAAAGGCAAACGCTGCCAGAATGGTGACAAACATGGTCAGGACTACAACAGAAGCTGTGACAATGATTGAATTGATAAAGTATTTTGCAAATGGCGCTGTCCGAAAGGCGTAGATGAAATTATCAAAATTGAAGGTTGTTGGTATCCATGTAGGAGGCGTTGAATTAACTTCTGCGGGTGTTTTAAACGCAGATAAGAACATCCAGTAAAAAGGGAAGATCATAACTATGGATCCTATAATAAGGATGAGATGACTGAATAGGTTCCCAATGACTTTTTTATTCATTTTTGTCACTTCCTAATAGTGTTTCCATTTTCTTTGCATAAGCATCTGTACCATGGTAAAAACAAGAACGATCAAGAAAAGGATGATAGCGGCTGCACTGGCATGGCCAAGGCGCCATTTGACGTAAAATAGTTCATAAATATAGTAAACAACGGTGTAAAGGTTATAAGCAGCACCTGGTTTGCCGCTGAAGAGCGGGAATAGCTCTGTAAATACTTTTGAAGCGCTGATCATATTCACAATCAGCACCAGGCCAATGGTGGGGGCCAGAAGCGGAAGCGTGATCCTCGAAAAAATCTTGAACCTGCTGGCGCCATCAATCTTTGCAGCGGTTGTATATAAGGGATTGATGTTTTGCAAGCCTGATAAAACAAGAATGATTGTGAAGGGAAGATAGCTCCAAATCCCGTAAATGATCAAAACCAATAAACCGTAGGATGGATCATTTAACCAATTAATAGGTGAAATATTGAATAGACCAAGAAAGAAGTTGAAGACGCCATAGTCATAGTTGTACATCCACTTCCATGCCAGACCAACGGCAACAGTTGAGGTCACCATCGGTAAAAAGAAGGCTGTTTGGTAAAGTGAACTCAATTTCAATTTTTTATTCAGAAAGATGGCAAAAAAGATGGAGATTGCTGTGGAAATTGGAACAACAGTGAACACGTAAATGGCTGTATTCTTCAAACTGCTGAGAAAATACCGGTCCTGGATGATTGCCTGGTAATTGCCCAATCCATATTGCGTGAATTCCTTGGTCAGCATCCGATAACCTTCTCGGAATGAAATGAAAAAGACATTCACAATCGGGAAGAGCGTGAAGATGATGACTCCGAGGAAAAAAGGTGCCAGGTAGATCAGAGGTTCAACCAGCGTTTGAAATTTTTGGCGTTGGAAGCCATTCGAAGAAGCCGCATTTTTCCCATCTCCTTGGCTTTTCTTGGATTTCATAAGTATCTTTCTCCGGTTGATTCATCAAACAGGAACACACCTTTTGTTTTTAAACCGATCGAGATTTGATCGCCGACGGATAAAACCTTGTCACAGGAGAGATACCCCCGCAATTCCTGATCACCTATTTTTAGGTGGATCAATTCTTCTTTACCCATCCGATAAATCTCACTGATTTCAGCATCAAAGTATTCACCAGAGCGGTTGCTGTTCATGAAAATGCTTTCGGCGCGAATGCCAAGTATCACATTTCTATTATCAGGGAGATGGATCTCCTTATCGAATTGATATGTGTTTGAGTTGTCTTGAAGGATGAATTGGTTATTCCGAATAACACCCAGCAGTTTGTTGATGGGTGGATTGCCAAGGAATTGAGCAACGAACAGGTTTGCCGGGTTGTCATAAAGCTCCTGTGATTCCTGGTATTGTTGTTCAACACCTGCCTTGATCAGCAATATACTGTCTGAGATGCTCATGGCTTCTTCCTGGTCGTGTGTGACGAAAATGGTTGTAACACCCGTTTCGGTTTGGATCCGCCTGATTTCCTCACGCATTTCAATTCTAAGTCTTGCATCAAGATTGCTGAGTGGTTCATCAAGCAGGAGGACATCGGGGTTTTTCACCAACGCACGGGTGATTGCCACCCGTTGCTGTTGGCCTCCCGAGAGTTCTGAGGGCTTGCGATCCATCAAGTCGCTGATGTGAACGATCTCAGCGATTTCATGCGCACGTAATAATCTTTCTTGTTTGGGAACTTTTTGCATTTCCAATGGGAAGCAAATGTTTTGAAGAACGCTCATATGAGGATAAAGTGCATAGTTTTGAAAAACAAGCCCAATCCCTCTTTTTTCCGGTGCTGTTTCCGTTACATCGGCCTGATTAAAAAAGATACGTCCTTTCGTGACAGGCAGGATACCAGCCAGCATATAAAGTAGGGTGCTTTTCCCGCATCCCGAAGGGCCCAAAAGGCCAATCAGTTTACCCGAAGGAAATGTGACATTTAAATTGTTAACAGCAATCACATCACTGAACCTTTTAGTCAAGCCTTCTAATTTTATTTCCATAATCTTCCCTATTTAACTAATTCTGAAATTATTTTTCCATCAGTATTTTTCATTTCAAAGCCCATCATTGCGGCAAGGGTGGGTGCTTCATCAACGATACTGCAACGATCAATGACCACACCTTTTTGTACACTCGGACCACAGGCAATAAAGGTTGTCGTTTCATCTTTGCAGGGCAGTCCTCCATGAGAGGCTTTGAGAGTTGAATAACCAGAGTATTCAGGTTTGTCGTAAATATTTTCGCCTTTTAGGCTGCTGCTGAACGCAATTGGTTTTTCACCCTCGACAATGAAATCCAATGGCCCTGAGAGATTAAATAATTCTTCAGCTTCTTGCTTGGTGTACAAGTGACCAATCCCGTATTTCTTTTCCTGAACCAATTCCTTAAAGAACGTATAAACCCGATCATAGAGTTCGGGATTTGAGTTGTCTTTAAGTTCAATCCAGGCAGAAAGTGATGCGGAGTGGCAGTAGGCATCGAAATCAACCAAATTGTCATCAGAATCGACTGTTATAAAGCCGTTTTGTTTGAGAAGGACGTTCAGATTGATGCCATTGGTAATATCGGATTGTCCATGGTCACCTAAAATAACAAAGTTTGTGTTATCAAAATTACCATTGGCACGAATTAATTCCAGTATTTGTCCAAATTGTTCGTCGTGAAGGTCGATTTGTTCATTTACTTTTGGGTGATGGATACCATACATATGATGGGCAGAATCAAGATCACACATTTTGACAAGCATGATATCGGGTTGCGGATAATCACGTAAAATATCCAGGGTTAATGCCATTGTGTATTTATCAAGACTTCGATCCTCGCCCATCAGGAATTGCCCGTATTTTTTATAATATTTATCGAGTAATTCATCCGTGGCATTGCCTGCAAAAAATTGGATAGGTTCATAACCTGTGTAACCAATTGGGACGATCATGGGCATATTCAGATCAAAATCTGCACCACCGGTTACCGGCCAGCTTATTGAACAGGTGCTGAATCCGTTCCTTTTGGCGACATCCAACAAGGTATTACATTTGACGTCAGAACGCTGATTATACCAGGGCTGGTTGCTCTTTCCGATTGCCAGCATCTCATTATGAGGAACCTGGTGTTTGTTGACATAATTCCCGGTAAGAATTGACACGTGACAGGGATAAGTCAGTGAAGGATAGACTGGTTCGGCATGTTTTACATAAGAACCATTTTCAAATACCCAGCCAAAATTTGGCAACGTTTTCATATAGGCAATGTCTGATGTGCAAAGTGCATCAAGGCAAAATACAAGCGTTTTTTGCATCAATAAATCCTTTTATTGTTTTACTTTACCTGGAAAATATTTATAAACGAAAAAACGTGAACTAGTAATAAAATCCGGGTAAGGACCAATTATTTTCGAAATGAAGAGAATATAATTCCTTTTTGTTTTACTGCCAAAACGACAATACCTTCGCCTAAAACTAGGCGAAGGTATTGTCGGATAATCATTATTTATTTACTGACAATTCTGCATTTCCTTCTGTTTCTGCAATTACTAATGCTTCAGCTGGAGACAGCAGGTCTGTGCATGCAGCGCCAACTGCACGACCAATTATCGTACGAATTGCAGCTGATCCTTCAATGGATGATAAGTGGCCAACTCGGTGGATTTGTTCAGCCTGAGCCCTTGCTGCTGGGTTAGATTCCAGAAATTCTTGATATGCCGGCTGCTGGATGGCTTCTTGATAAGCGGGGACTGAGTTAAAACTGATACTCCAATCCGCTAAAACTTCGGGATCCATATTATATTTTAAGAATTCAAAAGCAGCTTTTTGTTTGGCTTCATTCGAAGTAAAGATGATATCTCCACCGCCCCAATCAGAGATATATTCAACTTCACCACTTTGCGGGATGGGTGCAACACCAAATTCGAATTGTCCATCAACAGCTGATTCCACAAATCCATACCCGGCTGCCGATCCAATATAGGATGCAACTGCCTGGGAACCAAACGGATTCGAAAAATAGACATCTTCACCGACCAGGCGAAATACGCCTTCCTTAACCAGGCCGCTGAACCATTCGAGTTGTTCAACGGCAATCGGGTTGTTGTATTCTACGGTAAAGGTTTCAGGATTGATGTAACCCGAGCCATGCTGCATAATGAGGACCTGGAATCCATCAATTTCGTTATCAAAGCCAAAAGCCGGCTTTCCAGTTTCTGCAGTGATAATTCGGCTGACTTCTTCCAGTTCTTCCCAGGTGGTTGGAACAGAAAGGCCTAAATCGTCAAAGAGGGTTTTGTTGTAATAGAAAACTTCGCCACCTGAAGTAAAAGGAAACAGATACACATTGCCATCCCACTGTGTGATGGTTTTGTAAATTCCTGGTGGCACCATTTCCTTAAAACCAGGGATTCCAATTTCTGGATCATCAATGTATTCGCTCAGGTTTACAATCAAACCATCTTTAATATAGTTTGCAGCCACAGTTGGCCATGAGCTAATAATATCCGGGCCTTCACCTTCGCGCACAGCTTGCATCACTTTCGCTTCATAATCTGCCAGCGGTTGGGGCTGTTGGACGACGGTGATGTTGGGGTGTTTCGAGTTGAAGTCGTCGATTAGCTTCTGGAATGCCTCAACATGATGGTCAGCCCAGGTGTTCCAGACAACTATTTCAACCGGTTCGTCTGCGGCAGGTTCAGCTATGTTTCCGCAAGCTGTCAGAACGATGGCTGCTAGAAGTACAACTAATAAAACTCTAAAATTCTTCACATTTCCTCCAGTTATTCCTGTGGGATTGATTTTTGTGGGGTTATTTGTTCGGGTTTTGACGTGAGCTAAGAGCTTATCTTGGAATAGGCACCTCCTTGATTTATATTTAACTGGAAATTCATTTCTGGTGAGATGGTAGTGATTTTACGACGCAATCAAGGATCATTAGGTTAGGGCAAAAAAAACAACAAGGTGAAATTATAAGCTGAACCATCATAACATTGACCCAATTCTTTGTCAATGAAATTCAGTGTTTTGGGTTGATGCCTTGTTTTACGATTGAGAGAATAACATCTTTTTGTGGTTTTTTGTAATCACAAAACAAAAAGAAGGCGCAATCTTGCGCCTTCTTACTATTAAAATAAAAAAAATTAGATTTTGGGAATCCTTAGCTTATCGTTTCAACGCATCCCAACCAGCATAGCGGGCTGTACTGCCCAGTTCTTCTTCGATACGCAGGAGCTGGTTGTATTTTGCGACACGATCTGAACGAGCGGGTGCACCTGTTTTGATCTGTCCGGTGTTCATTGCTACTGCCAGGTCTGCAATGGTGGCGTCTTCAGTCTCACCAGAGCGGTGAGATGCAACCGCAGTCCAACCGTTACTCTGGCACATGGTGACGGCTTCCATGGTTTCTGTTAGGGAACCGATTTGATTGACTTTGACCAGCAGGGAATTGCATGCCTTTTCGGCTATAGCCCGGCTCACGCGGCTTGGGTTCGTCACAAGGAGATCATCTCCCACGATTTGGATGCGGTCACCTACCTGAGCAGTAAATGCCTTCCAACCTTCCCAGTCATCCTGAGCCAGTCCGTCTTCGATCGAGACGATCGGATATTTGTTAACCCAATCTACCCAGAAGGCAGCCATTTCCTGGCTAGTAAGCTTCTTACCTTCAGTGCGTAGATGGTACAATTTTTCCTCTTCATCGTAGAATTCAGAGGCAGCCGGGTCAAGGGCGATTGCGACATCCTCACCTGCTTTGTAACCGGCCTTTTCAATGGCTTTGAGGATGACCTCAATCGCTTGTTCATTGGTCTTTAATGCAGGTGCATAACCGCCTTCATCGCCAACCAGTGTGGCGTAACCTTCTTCTTTGAGAACTGTTTTCAGGGTGTGGTAAATCTCTGCGCCCCAGCGAACGCCTTCAGCGAAGGTCGGTGCACCGAACGGCATCACCATGAATTCCTGGGCGTCCGTGGTCTGCCAGCCAGTATGGGCACCGCCGTTGAGGATATTCATCATCGGGACGGGCAGTACATGGGCATATACGCCGCCAAGGTAGCGATAGAGCGGGAGACCAACGGCATTTGCCGCGGCTTTTGCCACAGCCAGGCTGGTGCCAAGGATTGCGTTTGCGCCCAGCTCCTTTTTGTTTGATGTGCCGTCCAAATCCAGCATTGCCATATCAATGTCCATTTGCTGGGTGGCATCTGCGCCGAGCAAGGCTTCAGCAATTCGGGTATTGACGTTTTCAACGGCTTTGGTCACACCTTTACCGCCATAACGTCCCCTATCGCCATCGCGCAGTTCGAGCGCTTCGTGCACACCGGTAGATGCACCAGAGGGAACCGATGCCCGACCCCAAGAGCCATCACCAAGGATGACCTCAACTTCCACGGTTGGATTGCCGCGCGAATCGAGGATTTGGATTGCATTCACAGAAATAATCGTTGTGTCCATCGTTTGCCTTTCATTACTCATTTGAATAGCTTGATTATTTTATAACTGACTTGCTTTATTTGATCTTCAAATCAACCGCTTAGTGGGTTAGGAAAAGATCAATTGGTTTCTAAATCATCCACAGGGGAAAATGCCTTTGATGCCAAATTAGAAAACGGGGCAATCAGGCTTTTCTTATTATTTAATTTAGAACAAAGTAGATTCTACCTTAAAAATTAAAGGCTATCCTATATCTTTGGTCGTTTGCATCCTTTCTTTTACTGCCCTGACAAATGCTTTGAAGAGGGGGTGAGGTTTATTTGGCCTTGAGAGGAATTCTGGATGGAACTGGGTGCCTACCATGAAAGGGTGGTCCTTAATTTCGGTGATCTCAACCAGGCGGTCGTCGGGAGAGATCCCTGAGCAGATTAATCCCGCTTCTTCAAGTTCCGAACGGTAGGTATTGTTGAGTTCAAATCGGTGGCGATGACGCTCTTCAATAAAATCTGTCTGGTATGCTTCTCGAGCAAGAGAGCCCTCCTTCAGGCGGCAAGGGTAAAGACCGAGCCGCATAGTGCCGCCTTTATCTGTGACACTGTTCTGGTCCGGCATCAGGTCGATGACTGGTGTTGGTGTGGCGTGGTCAAATTCTGCTGAGTGCGCTTTTGGATAACCAAGCACATTTCGGGCAAATTCAATCACCATCACCTGCAACCCCAGGCATAAGCCAAAGTATGGAATTTTGTTTTCCCGGGCAAAGGCTGCAGCTTTTATTTTGCCCTCGATGCCCCGGCTTCCAAACCCTCCGGGGACGATGATCCCATCGACCTTTGTGAGGATTTCCCAATCAATCTCATTTTCCAGGTCTGTTGATTGCACCCAATGAATATTTAACGCAACGTCATTGGCAAGGGCTGCGTGCTTTAATGCTTCGCGAACGCTGATATAGGCATCATGTAATTCAACATATTTCCCGACCAGGGCAATATCAACAGTGGGTTTCGGATGATGAACCTTTTCGATTAAATTTTCCCATTCGCGCCAATCCGGTTCGTTATGGGCTTTGATATTTAATCGATCCAAAAGGATATCCGCAATTGAGGTCTGTTCCAACAGGAGCGGCACTTCATATAGGATCGATGAAGTGACCATTGGGATGACGGCTCTGGGCTCGACATCACAAAAAAGGGCGATCTTTTCCTGAATGCTCTCATCGATGGGATAGTCTGACCGGGTTACGATCACATCCGGCAGGATGCCGATCGAACGCAGTTCCCTGACCGAGTGCTGGGTTGGTTTGGTTTTTAATTCACCGGTTGCACCGATATGAGGGAGCCAGGTCAGATGGACATAAGCTGTATTTTCTCTGCCAAGATCTAACCTCATCTGACGGATGGCTTCGAGGAAGGGCAAACCCTCAATATCTCCAACGGTCCCTCCCACTTCCACGAGCACAATATCGGCACCTGTTTCTTTTCCCACCAGGCGTACCCTGCGCTTGATTTCGTTTGTGATGTGCGGGATCACCTGGATGGTCCCACCAAGATAATCGCCACGGCGTTCTTTGCCAATCACCTCAGCATAAACCTGCCCCGTTGTCACATTGCAGACCTTGCTCAAACGGATATCGATAAAACGCTCATAATGACCAAGGTCCAGGTCAGTTTCGGCACCATCATCCAGGACAAAGACCTCACCATGTTGATAAGGACTCATCGTGCCGGGATCAACATTGAGATAAGGATCTAATTTTTGGACGGCAATGGAAAACCCCCGGGCTTTTAGAATTCGCCCGATTGCAGCAGCGGTAACACCCTTTCCTATTGAACTGAGCACGCCGCCTGTTATAAAAATATACTTTGTTGTCATCCTGTCTCCATTCCCATAAAAGTTGTGCAATGTTGACGAATCTGATATGAATAGACTGCAGATAAAAAATTATTAAAAGAGAAGGGGAGGGCTGATCATTCCAGCACCTCCCCGGTTGTTTGATGGTGTTATTTTCGAAAATTCTCGTTCGATGTTGAGCTTTTTTCAGGATTCCTTGCCAACTTTATTCTCCAATGTTCTGGATAAAATATCATCTTGTTCTGATGAAGACCCTTTATTTTTGCGAGCTTTCTTTTTGGATGCTGCATCTTGCTCAACTGCTGATTTTGCCATTGCTGAGCGCATGGCAATCTCCATGGCTGTCAACTCAGGTTCTTTGACTTCCTCTTCTTCTTGTTTTTGTTTCTTGTCCTCAACCTGGGGTTGGACTGGTTCAGGTTCTGGCAGTTCCAAGAGGGCTTTGATGCTTAACTTGATTTGTTTTTTGCGCCGATTGACTTCCAAGACCTTAGCTTCGATTTCGTCGCCTTCACGGACAACTTCACCTGGTGTCCGAACATAGCTATGTGAAAGTTCACTGATGTGGATCAATCCTGGGCGTTCGGCACCGATTTCAACAAAAGCACCAAAAGTTTCAAGGCGGATCACTTTCCCTTTAACCTTCATTTCAGGTTTAATTTCTCGCCATTCGAGTGTGAGAGGTTCTTTCATGGTCAGTTCGATCCGATCTTTACGGATGCGTTTTACCCAAAAATCATATTTTTCGCCATTTTTTAGAGTTTCTTCAATACTGTTAACAACTTTTTTGGGATCGCCTTCTTTAACTGCTTGAGAGATATGTATAAATGCAGGTTTTTCACTACCAATATCCACCAACGCACCCTGCAGCGTTGTTTTCAGCACCGTCCCCGTATAGCGCTCCTTAACTTTAATTTCTTTTTCTTGTGCCATAGCGCTCTTCTCCCATCATTAATTTATAATTTCACGACGAGTGATTATACTTTGTGGGAATATTTATGTCAAACTAAGCCGATTTTAAATTGATCCGGGATGCGCATTTTTGCCGTCAGGTTAATGAGTCTTAGCCCCCATGTATCATCTTGATTGAGAAACAATTGGATAATTTACGCAAAACGCTTTCTGAGAATCAACCATGCCAGTCCACTCCCTACCAAAATCGCACCAAGTGCAATTTCGATCCAACGAATTACCGACTGCCACTTAATTCCTGGTTGTTCGATTTTTCCTGAAGGCTTACTCTGATCAATAATCTGACCGGCTTGTTCAGGGTTGATACCCAATATCGGGTCATTGCTGTCAGCTGATTGCCCCTCAGCTGATAACATACTTAATTCTTCAGCATCTTCTGGTGCAAGCTGCATTTCTGGGGCTGGTTCAGCTTCAATTTCCGGAACTGCTTCAGGCATAGCTTCCTCTTCAACGGTGCTGGATTCTTCTGCTTTTCTCATTTCACCGACAGGCTCTTCAAAGATATAGGTGTCAATTCCACCACCTTGCGGTGATTCCCCTGTACCTCCGCCACCGATACCTGATCCCCCCCACTGGATCAAGGGTTGGGGTGTGGATTCATACGCAGCATCAAAATCTTTTGCAGATTCCTCAGCCATCATGGGACGGCTGGCTAAGATTCCACTGCCCAAAAGCAAATCGGAACCGAGTACAACCACGAGAAGTAAGGCTGCCAATGCTGTTGCCATGCGCAGGGAAGTAAACAATGGACGCCGCTTTGGTTTTCTTACGGTGACCATGTCAGGTGTTAGCATGAAATTTTTGGGCGCATGTAAACGCGGCAAACGGCCCAGGATGATCTTGGTTTTACGCAAGTTTTCGAGTTTTAAACGCAGTTCAGGGTCAAGTTCCAAACGCGCTTCGAGTTTCTCTCGTTGTGCCTTGCTCAAAGCATCATCCAGGAAATCAGAGAGCATTTCTAAATCCTGGGTCTGTTGTCTTTCGTTTTTCATGCTAATTCCTCATCATTTAGACGAAAGAGGTCGGGTAAAAGTTCCCAAAAACCCTGTAAGCATTCCTGCACTTTTTCGCGTGCTCGTGCCAATCGGCTTTTGACTGTTCCAAGAGGCGTTCCCACAGCCTGGCATGTGGTTTCGTAATCCAGACCTTCAACATCTACCAAAACGAGAATTACACGGAATTTTTCATCAAGTTCATTGATACAATGCTGGATTGCTGCCTGTAATTCCTCCTCTTCATGCTTCTCTTCAGGGGTTGGGGAAGTGTCTTCGATCCAGTAGGGATTTTCCAGGATTTCACCGTCATCCATTTCAGGTTTGAGAGGGGTCACAGGCTGACGCTGTCTACGACGGAGTTCATCATAGCAGGCATTGGTCACAATCCGTAAAAGCCATGCTTTAAACGATCCACCCCGATATTGTTCCAGCTTTTGATATGCAGAAATGAATGCTTCTTGGGTTGCGTCGCTGGATGCATCCGGTTCCCCCATAATACGGTAAGCGACATTGTAAGCCAGATCCTGGTAATGCAGCACCAAACTGTTGAAGGCGTCCAGATTGCCTTCAAGCGCATCTTTGATCAATCCCTGTTCATCCATGGATGCCCTACAGCTTTCCTTTGATCACAATTTCAGAAACTCAGCTTTATAAAATCCCTTGAATATTAGTATATCTTAAATCTTTAAAGTTTCTTATTCTTCTTCAGTCTGAGTGCGGAGATGCGGGAACAGGATCACCTCTCGAATGCTCCGGCGACCGCTGAAAAGCATCAGCAAACGATCTACGCCAATTCCAAAACCGCCTGCGGGCGGCATACCGTAGCTGAGTGCATTCAAATAGTCATCATCCATCGGATGTTTTTCTTCGTCGTTATCTTCATACGCCCGCCCCATTTCCAAAAAGCGCTGTTCCTGGTCCAGGGGATCGTTCAATTCGGAGAAAGCATTGCATAGTTCCATACCGCCAACGAAAGCTTCAAAACGCTCAACAATGGCAGGGTTGCCCGGTTTGCTCTTCGCAAGGGGCGAGATATCCCTTGGGTAATCATACAGAATTGTGGGTTGAATGCAGTTAGGCTCCAGATAATCTCCGATCAATCCATCGATCAATTTTCCCCACGTTGCGCCAGGTTTTGTTTTCAAATTTTTTGTGTTCATTGCAGCAGCCAGGTCTTCGGCTGTCTGGTTTTCAGCGATATCAATGCCGGTCATTTCCAGGATAGCATCACGCAGTTCCATACGGTTCCAGGGTGGAGCAAGATCGATCTCCTGGTCATTGAAGGTGATTTTTGTTGTACCCAGAACCTGATTGGCTGCGTATGCGATCATTTGCTCGGTCATATCCATAATATCTTTGTAATCTGCATAAGCCCAATAGAATTCCAGCTGGGTGAATTCCGGGTTGTGTTTGAAGGAGACACCTTCATTACGAAAGTCACGCCCGATTTCGTACACCCGTTCCAGGCCGCCGACAAGGAGTCGTTTGAGATAAAGCTCGAAAGAAATCCGTAAGAAGAGATCCTGATGGAGCTGATTGTGGTGGGTGACAAAAGGTCTGGCTGCGGCACCGCCGTAAATGGGCTGAAGAATGGGGGTTTCAACCTCGATAAAGTCGTGATCATCCAGATAATTGCGTAAAGAGCGCAATGTGGCTGCACGTAATTTGAAAATTTCCTGGATATCAGGGTTCACAGCCAGGTCCACATAGCGCTGTCGATAACGCGTCTCGGGGTCATTAAGGGTTGCATGCCTTACAATCGTGCCGTCAACAATCTCGTCCTTGGCAGCAGGCAACGGGCGCAGGGCTTTTGCCAGCATCTTGAAGTCTTCCACATAAAGCGTTACTTCCCCCCGCTTTGTGCGGAACATATAACCGCTGGCTTGAATGAAATCCCCCAGGTCATAATAGGCATCAAGCTCTTCCATTTTTTCGGGACCCAGATCATTGACGCGAAAGAAGAGCTGGATGCGCCCATCTCGGTCATCGATATGGGCAAAGGCGATCTTCCCCATGGGTCGCAGTGCACGGATCCGACCAGCTAAGGTCACCTGGATGGGGGTATCGGTTCCATCAGTTTCAGCATGAAGAAAGGCGTCAATCGCCGTTTTGCTCGTATGGGTTTGTTCAGCCTGAATTGGGTAGGGGTTGATCCCCTTCGCTTTCATCTCCTGCAGTTTTTCAAAGCGCGTTAATTCTAATTCTGAAAATGATTCCTCAAGCATCTGACCTTCCTCCTGAATTTAAATAAAAACCCCGACCAGTCGGGCGGGGTAATCTTGTAGGGCGAAACTCTTATCCTACCGATAAGATCTCGATCTCGAATTCACCGCCAGGGGCTTCAACTTTAACTTTATCACCGGCTTTTTTATTAAGCAATGCTTGTCCGAGCGGAGATTCATTGGAGATGCGTCCTAAGCGCGGATCTGCCTCGGCAGCACCAACGATCGTGTATTCCTCAGGCTCAAAACCATCTTCCTGAACCTTAACTTTTGAGCCAACTTGAATCGCACCTGTATGATTGATTTCTTCGATGATATGTGCGTTGGAAAGAAGGATTTCTAATTCTTTGATCCGTCCTTCAACAAAACTTTGCTCATTTTTAGCTGCTTCAAGTTCCGCGTTTTCGATTAATTCGCCGTCTTCCAAAGCTTCTCGAAGACGAATTGCGACGTCGTTGCGTTTTTCTGTGCGAAGATATTCCAGCTCTTTCTGTAATTTTTCATAGCCCTCTCTGGTTAAATATGAACTGGGCATAACACATCCTTCCGATTCTTGGATTCCTTTTGGTCTGCTTTTTCCTTTGGTTGTTAAAATAAAAAACTCGCTATTCTCGAGATACGTGCCAAACGTGCCAGGAAAACAGTGATTCTCTTTATTCGAGTGTTATATTATCACATTTTATAGTTTGATGCAAGCAATTTTCCTCAAATAAATCAATCAGCCGCGCTCTCATAATATGCAGGTGATATGTGATGTGTTTTTATGTAAATTTGTGGGGATCATTTTGAGAAAATGACTTTTTACCCTTCTGTCATAACCTCAGTCTTTTTTATTTTGGCATCTGTATCCCATCAAGTCATTACTGGTACAAAGCTTGCATCTTAATTACCGAGAACAACAAACCTTTCCACTTTACTTTAAGGTCGTGGTCGATGAGGTTTGTGAGATTAATGGAGCAAAGTTATGAGTAAAATGCTGAAGATTGGGATTATCGTACTGGTCTTGCTTAGCATATTTTTGGCAGTAATCACTTTGATAGGATATCCTCTCAAAGGTATTGTCTCAGGATCACCAGAGCAAGAAGCACATTCGACCCCTGATTATCATGCTGATCCTGACCTGATCGAGGCTGTCAAAGATGCACTGGCAGGCTCCAAGGGTCGCTGGGAACAATTTGCCTACTCAATTGATCATATCCAGGTTCAGGACGATGGTCAGGCAGCGATTGTTTGGTTGGCTGCCACGGATCCAGAAACCGGTGAGTGGATTGATCGTGAGCCAGAGCTGGCGCTTGCAAGGCTTGATGATAAAGGAAAGTGGAAGATCCTTTTGGAAGATGAGGACCAATTCTCTGAATCCTTCAAAGGCGTTCAATATGCTGAAAAAAGCATTCAGGGCGATCTTATTGAAGAAGATGCAGCTCTGCCGAAATCCAGCACGGTTTATGGCGGTTACTACTTACCATGGGCTGCTGGATTGGAAAAACGCCTGACGTGGTCCGTAAGCCATACCTCGTGTTACCCAACCTATTATTGCACCCATGCCTTTGATTTCGCGGACGGAACGATGTTTCCTCTCGTTGCAGCGAAGGGTGGCTTTGTTTATCATTGGAAGGATACCTGTGCGAACGGGGACTCTTCCTGCACAAACAGTATCACCCTTCAGGATCGCTCAACAACGCCTTGGACTTACCAGATCTATTTGCATATTGCCAAAGACAGCATCCCTGCCAACCTTAAAAAGGCCGGGATACCTGTTGTTCAGGGACAGTATATTGCTGATGTCGATGACACAGGCTACAGCACGGGTCACCATGTGCATTTTATGGTCGTATCAGAGGCCACAAAATATATGTCAGGTAAGGGTTATGTTTGGGGTGTTGCTGAAGATATTACCTATCGCGATGTGGATATTAATTGGGATCCTGGAACTCAGGGTGGCCGGCCGCGTCTGGCTTATGAAGCCGCTTCCTACGGCGGGCAGGGACGCACCTACTATACTTCTGGAAATCAACCCGCCAATCCCCCAACTGGTGGATTGAACACACCTGCTACCAAAACCTATGTGACAACCAAGCAATTTGGGGTTTCTGGGTGGGGTAAGGATGATATTGCAATCAAGAAATATGAGATCCTGGCGAAGTATGCTGATGAATGGGTCACTGTCAAAGAAGTCTCAACCACGAACAAGACTTTTTCATCTACTGTGAACGTCTGTGACACATCCATTCCTGACGGACCTTTTGCTCTCGCTTTACGAGTTTGGGATTATGAGGGTAACGCTTCAGTTATCAGTTCGGTCCGCAAATTGATCAAAAATGTTGAATGTGGGACTGCTGGTTCTGATCCTCAAGTGCAAATCAGTTTAAATGATGGCGTCTTAGCTTTGCCGAAAACAGGTTTTGTGAATGCTGAGGCGATCAAGGGGAGCGCAGGCAGTGCAATCAAGTCTGTTGAATTCTGGTTCCATGGGCTCAATTGGAACAAAGAAAAGTGGGTTTACCTGGGTAAGGACAGCAATGGGACCAATGGGTGGCAGGCGCCAATCACGACTATTGGCAAGACAGAGTCCAGCAATTATATCGTTTTAGCTGTCGTTACAGATATCGCCGGTCGACAAGGTGCGGATCTGAGTTTCAACGCCATCGTGGATCATACCAATCCCACGATCACCTTTGAATCGATCGGTTCACCATTTATGGGAAGTATAGTGACTTTCAAATGGACAGGCAGTGATGATCGGACCGGTCTGGATTATTATGATATTGGTGTGTACCGGAATGGCGGCAGTTATCAGTCATTGGGCACTGGTCTTCCAGGGTCCAAGATTTCGCACCAACTTTCAGTATCAAAAAATCAAATACTTGTGTTCCAGATCATAGGGTACGATCGTTCGGGTAACAGCACAAAACGGATGATCTCGGTCTATACCGACGGATATGTTTTTCCAAATGGTTACATCTTCCCGACCTTTTTCAATGGCGATTAGTGAGAAGTACAAGGTTATATATGATAGAAGTGCGTTCTGATGCAGAGCGCACTTTTTTATTATCAATACTTTTGTTGTTTTATTTATTGATTTCGATCTTCCAGACCATAACGGTATCCACTTCGAATAGTAAAGCTGTCAGAGTGATTTTTGAGAAGTCGCTTCCAGGCTTGGTATAATGATGCTTGTGGTTTTGAATCATAACTGGTTGGAGGTTTATTGAAGACAGCGCTGATTACAGGAATTACCGGGCAGGATGGCTCTTACCTGGCTGAGTTCCTTTTGGCAAATGAATATCGTGTTATGGGCATGGTACGGCGTACCAGCACCGTTGACTATGAACGGATTACCCACATCCAGGACCGGCTTGAATTTGTTCACGGCGATTTGCTGGATCAGGGCTCCTTGTATGAGATCATGGATGCTTATCATCCAGACGAGATCTATAACCTGGGTGGGCAGTCCAATGTGGAACAATCCTGGTCGCAGGCCGTCCTGACGGCTGATTCAACAGCACTCGGCGTAACCCGTTTACTGGATTGCATACGGCAGGTGAACCCCCAAGCTCGTTTTTACCAGGCATCCACCAGCGAAATCTTTGGCGAACCGGATGAATCCCCCCAGAACGAAGGGTCGCATCTCAATCCACGCAACCCCTATGGCGTTGCAAAGGCTTACGGTCACCTGATTACTGGCAACTATCGCCAGCGATTTGATTTGTTTGCTGTTTCGGGTATCCTCTACAACCACGAAAGCCCGCGCAGGGGATTGGATTTTGTGACCAGAAAGATCACCCATGCCGTTGCAAAGATCAAAATGGGTAAAGCGGAGGATTTGCATTTGGGAAACCTGGACGCTCAGCGGGATTGGGGCTTTGCCGGCGACTATGTTCGTGCTATGTGGTTGATGCTTCAGCAGGATCATCCGGGTGATTTTGTGATTGGCACCGGAGAAACCCATACGGTCCGGGATCTGTGCCAGGTGGCTTTTGAGGCAGTTGGGCTGGACTATAGGAATTACGTTGTTGAAGACCAGGCTTATTTCCGCCCTGCAGAACGATTTCCCCTCGTGGCTGACCCAACCCATGCAAGGAACACCTTGGGGTGGTATCCTGAGGTCCCATTTGACGAATTGATCCGGATGATGGTGGAAGCAGATTTAAAGGCATTATCCGAGCGATGATGCGGAGTGAATATATAATTTGATCAGAAAAGGAAACATCGCAACGATTCATGATTGAGAATAATCTATTAAGCGCTCGCGAACAGGAGATCTTGCGGCTGGTTGCCACAGGATTGACCAACCGCGAAATAGCGCAGGCGCTCACGATCAGCCCGAATACTGTTAAAGTGCACCTCAGCAATATCTTTGAAAAGACAGGGGTAGCATCGCGCACCGAAGCGGCGATGTACGGCATGGAACACGGCATTGTTGATAAGCCGGGCGGAGAAGAAGTGACTGTGGTAGAGCGTTACCCCTTGCGTGAGACGATTAAGAAATATCGCTGGGTGTTCGTGGCAATGTTCCTGCTACTGGTTGTACTTGGTGTCACGTTCACAATGAACGTCCTGCTGCCGGCATTAAACCCAGAAACCACGGTCTTGGAGGATGTGGCGGAAAGATGGAAAGAGCTAGCACCCATGCCAGAGCCACGGGCAGCAATGGCGGCTGTGGCGTATGACGGGATGATCTATACAATCGCTGGTGAAAGCCCTGAGGGTGTGGAGGAAGAAGTCTTTCGATATGACCCGGAAAATGACCGCTGGACGCAGCTCAGCGACAAGCCCACACCCGTGGCGGATGTGCATGGGGCTTTGATCGGGGAACAAATTTATGTGCCTGGCGGCAGGCTGGCAAGTGGTGAACCGACGGATATTCTTGAAATCTATGACCCGCGTCAGGATGCCTGGATACAGGGCGCACCTTTACCCATGGCGATCAGCGCTTATGCCCTTGCAGATTTTGAGGGGAAGCTGTACCTGTTTGGCGGCTGGGATGGCGAGCAAGCGCTGGCAGATGTGTATGTGTATGACCCGGGAGAGGATGCCTGGCGCGAGGGGACGGAGATGGATACGGCAAGGTTTGATGCTTTCGCAACCGAAGTCGATGGGAAAATCTTTGTCTTTGGGGGAAGAAATGATGAAAGAGATTTTCGTGAAAACATGAGTGTATCCCCAATGCGAATGGAAAGCGATCAGAATCCCTGGATGGTTGAAGAACCGCTGCCAATAAATGTATTTGGCATGTCAGCGGTCAATCTTGCTGATAAAATTTATGTATTCAATGGTTCTTCATTGGATGAAACAAGTATTGATCAAATGTATTTTTCGATTAGTGAGAACAAATGGTACGTTGTTAATCAAGCTATTAAAACAGATCAACCCATTGCTCATTCTGCGGCAGTTTCTATGGGTGAATATATTTTTCTAATTGGCGGGGAGATGGCTGATTCGATCATTAACAGAAATATATCTTATCGCGCAATTTACACGATCATGTTACCTTTTACGATTAATCAATAAGCTTGTATCGAATTTTTGAATTTTTATCAGGTGTAATACTTCTAAAAGTAAGTTAAACTGGTTACTGCAGTAAATATAAATATAATTAAAAAAATCGAAGATGAGAAAAGTTGGTGAAAATGAGATTTGGGATCTCATGTCGTTCATCGTTCAGTAATAACGATATACGATTTTTCAAATACTTTTTAGGCTCTAAAAGGGACAAATGAAAAAATTTATCATGAAATTCCTATTCTTCATATCGGGCAATCAAGCATTTCAGGCTATTTTAGATCGAATAATTAAAGTGGTAAGGTTGCTCATGGGGTTCGGATCAGGTGCTTTTCCTGATCAAAGTGGAGAGAAAAAAGTGCTCCAAAAATTGAAAAATGATTTGGGTGGAAACCAAGAAACAATTACGTTTTTCGATGTTGGTGCAAACCAGGGACAATTTTTGGACTTAATCCTTGAAACTTTTCCACAAAACAATGTGCATGTTTATTCATTTGAACCAGCAAGCAGCACTTTTGAGAGTCTGAAAAATAAATTTGGGCATAAAACCAATGTGACTCTGGAGAATCTTGGTTTTGATGATCATCCCAATTATTCAAAACTTTTTTACGACAAACCCAATTCACTCTTTGCCTCAAAATATAATCGAGATGTAAGTCGGTTGAATACAAAATTTGAGCATTCAGAACTTGTTGAGTTTTCAACACTGGATCTTTATTGTCAGAAAAAGAATGTTGAAGAAATATTCCTGTTAAAAATTGATGTCGAGGGAAATGAATTGAATGTTCTTAATGGGGCAAAAGGTTTATTTGAACAGAAAAAGATCCGTTATCTTTGTTTTGAATTTGGTTCAACACAAGTTGATTCAAGAACTTTTTTTAAAGATATCTATCTGTTCTTGAGTCAATATCAGATGAAATCGCTGTTCAGGATTTTGCCTAGCGGATATCTGATACCCATCGATCGATATGATGAGAAATTGGAGATGTTCTTTACATCTAATTATTTTGCTGTCATGAAATAAAATTCCCCTTTCAATATTTATTGGTTCTTACAAAGCCTCAGGTTTAACCGAAATAAGAAAGGGGAAAGTTAGGGGTAGGTTATTAAATTTTTCTACATAACCTCATTTATTCCACATAGACAATATCAAATAAGATGCCCACATAAGGACGCTCGAAATATGAATCATTATAAAGAAAATCTTCTTCATTCAAAGATGTGTTGGAAATATTTCCTAATTTAATGCCAATGGAGTGATTTTGTTCAATGGGTTTATCTAATTCAAAAATGAATGTACCATCCTTATTGATAATTGTCTCAGCCAGTATCAGATCTATCTCAGATATATCAATGAGTTCTATGGGTACACCTGCTGGACCTTTACCTGTCACACTTGTGTCACCTGCCTTCACCGGTTCGTTGATATTGAAGTCTGGACCTTTTTTATAGTTAATTTCAGCTTCTGGCATGGGATAGCTTGACTCGATTTCACCAGCCGGATAACCAGATTCTATTGGATAGGCTGATTCTTCAGTCTCGGGTAATGTCTCTTGATCTGGTACTGCAGGTTCTGGAACGGCATCATCCGAAACTTCTGGTTGTGTCTTACAAGAAGACAAAGAGAAAATGAAGATCAGAAGAAGAATTAAAACACTCACATAGTTATTCTTTTTGGTCATACATCCTCCAGGAAACATCAACGAATAATATTTGGTAATTTATTAGCTTTGGACATGGGACATCAATACTTATCTCATATAAATTTGACTATTTTCGGAAATCCCAGTATATATTTTTAGTTTTACAGCTCACCAAGTCTACTAGAATTGTGTAATGATTATATCACCTGCTGGGTTTGATATGCCCGATGGATAATCACATATTAAATAAATTACTTATTGAGATTGGGGTGTTCAACAAACCATCTGCACATAGAATGAAATGAGGTCGGTAATCTTCACCGACCTCATTTTTTTGCTTCGTGTAATCCTGAAATTTAGTAACTGAATCCTTCGTAGTTCATCATGTCGTAGAACTTTAAGGAGGCTGGGTCGTATGTTGTCACCAAATTGACGATGGGTTCACCAGTGGCGGTATATGCAACAACACTGAATTCTTTATTTCGCAGTTCAGCGAAACTCCAGGTGCCATCATTCACAAACACACCGGTGGCATCATCATTGTATGAAATTCGGCCAGTATTGACAGCTACGTTGGGTGCGACAGAGTTCCTTGTCCAAAATTCATAGACATTGGTGGTCCCATATTCATAGTATATGAAGTTGATGTTTGTTTCCATCGTGCCGACATTGACCACGGTCATTCCGCCGGTGAAGTTGGAAATAAGCTCTTTGACCATCGGGGCACCATTTAGATCCGTAGCTTTGCTGATTGCAAAGGCGTAAGATGCGGTTCGTCCGTAACCCATAGGGGTCTTAGCTTGTTTCTTGGTATCATTGGAGATACCAACAAGGAGTTGTGGGTTGTAGGTTGCATCATCCACGGATTCGATTTTTGCTGCAGCGAAGTTGCCTGCGGGCATACCGCCCAGGTTGTCCAGCCACTTGCTGAATGTCTGTGAAGCATTCGGTGGGATGATGATTTCATCAACGTAGGTTTGACCTACATTTTTACCCAGTGTTACAGATAGTGTGATCTTTACTTTTGCATCGGCAGTGCCAATATTCATGATGGTTGCGCCAGCAACGGCATCAAAGTAGTCATTCTTGATGCTTGGTGAAAAGAGGACAGTGTCAGCATCTGCTTCAGTAAGACCTCTTGTAACCAGGATGGCACCAATGGGCGTTCCAGCAAAGGGGTATTCAATCACAACGCCAGCAATCGGGGTATCCGATGTTGCAACAGCAGCACCAAAGCATGGTGACAAATTGAAGTTAGCACCGCAGTTGCTGGAAGGAACGCCTGCAGCAGTTGGGTCAAACATGTACATCCTGTTGGCTTCAATCAACTTTGTTTCTGTACGTGTTGTCCCATCATTCAGATTATAGGTCATCGTAACATTGGCATCAGCGCCTGCAGCTTGGACATAGAAGGAGGTCTTCGCATTTGCCCAGTTATTCTTGAGGATCGGGAATTGAAGTGATGTGCTGGTGTTTTCAGCCGAGAAAGCCTGGTACATACCAGTCGCTGCACCACTTGCCAGACCGACACCACCATTCTTATAATTTGCAACCTGAGCGGCTGCTAAGACAGGGTTGTTAGCGGCAAGAACCACAGAACCTTCAAAACCACCAGGAAGGGTAGAGAAACCAATCAGGTTGCCACCCGATGCATAATTGGGTGATTTGCCCGGGTCATAGACAAGAGCGGTTCCATCCTCAAACGAATAAGGTTGACCGTCGCCATAATATTCTGAGGTTGCATCATAGGCGGTCATTTCCAGTGAGGCTGGTGCGCCGCCCACATTCTGAACCCGGTAAGCTGTCCACCATCCACCACCAGGCAGGGCTGCAGCAACTGTACCTGTGATCATTAATGCGGCCAGCAAAACAATGATAAGTGCATAACCAAAATTTTTCATTTAATCAATCCTCCATCTAATCTAATATCTTAGTTTACTTATGATCCTATTATCGCATTCAAATAGCTGGTTTTCAATAATCCTTTAGGGTTAATTATGCGGATTCAGCCAATTTGGAAGCTTTCTTTGTAAAAGATCCTGTAATTTCATGATCTCATCTTTGTATTGATTAGCCAGGTAACCTGACATTTCTTGATCAAGCGGGATTTTGTGTAAATTCGAATTTCTGATCTTTTTCGTCCAGGTCTTTAATTTCTTACCCGGTAGGATCTTTTTTGCCAAAGTATGGGTAAGCGTGTAATCTTTGAATAACTTCTTATAGATCTGGTCAATGAACTTATTCTTAGGATAACCAGAGACATTTGGCTTTGAACTCATGTCCGGTGAGAACTCAGGATCGATCTCCAAGAACTTGAATAGGTCGCGAATTACTAGGTCGGGCTTTTCAATAAAATCATCATAGATGATGACTCGGATTTGATCTTTGTCGAAAGTATCAAAATAGCGGATGAGTTGTTGATAATAGAAGCCAGCGTTAACATAATGGAATAGCATTGGCCAACCTGCTGTGATTCGTTCATTTTCCATTTGAACAGCATTCTGGAAATTATCTGCTGTCTCATGCCAATCCCTGACTGCATGAAGATAGGATGAATATGCCCTCTTGACGGGGTTACGCAAGATTGAGATAATTTTGATATCCGGCAGAATATCAAAAATTCTTTTTGGGGTTTGCGGATAATACAAATATTGAGGTGATGCTTCACCAATGGCCAATTCGTTGGTTTGACGCGAAAATTGTTCCTGGTAAACTTCCAGAGATTGTATCGAAGGATTCTTATATACTTTTGGACCTTGATTCTCAGGATTGTCGATCGATGAAAAATAGCGAAGCTCTTTTTGCTCAGGCATAAAGACCTGGGGATGTTGATTGATATAAGCGTAAAGAGCAGATGTTCCAGACTTTGCCGCACCAATGATCAGAAAGTTAGGTAAGGTCATTCAATTCCTCTCAGAGTTGCTTTTATGACAAGAGAATTTCCTGTGCGGGGAGGGTTTGTAATATCCCAGTAGCCTAAGATTAGGGATAGGGGGAATGTTAGCAATTGTGATAAAACCAAAGATAATTTACTTGTATTGATGAGATTGTTCAATTCAAAAGCCAATTCCCCTTTGACCAAGCCGTAGCCATACTCGATAAAATTAACTATGAAACCTGAAGCTTCAAGTTTATGCTTGATCTCATTGGGAAGATATTCATCTCTAACATGATCCTCAGTGGTGTATTTTTTGAACCATGGGAAAATCCTGCGACTCAGCTCATATCTTAAGGGTAAATGCAAAATAAGGGTTCCATTTGGTTTCAGAGCCTTGTTGAAATTATGGATTATGCCAAGGTCATCAGGGATATGCTCAAGGACATCACAAGAGTAGATGAGATCATATTCTTTCTCATCAGACATAGCATTAAGATCTTTTTGAATAATGGTTACATTTTCCGCATTTGTACGCAGTTTGATCGTCTTTGCTTTATTGACAAAATTTTCATCAAATTCGTACCCAACGATCTCCCAATCAGGGAATTGCCTGGAGAGTGAAAAAATCGTCAGTCCATGACCGAATCCAGCATCAAGGACGGTTGTCTTGTTGGATAGTTTTAACTTCATGATTTCTGAAATCGTTCGACCGCTTCGAATTCTAGGATTGATCTGCAATGTACCAAAAATGGATAAGAATGTCCGCTTTAAAAAACTTGATGTTGCAAAGGCTTGTTCTTTCCCAAGCCTGCAGTATTCTTTGAATGAAATTGGTTGACCTTCTTTCATGCACAAACTCATTTCTCAATTATTTAGTAATTTAGGTTTATTTTTCATTCCTGTTTCTGAATTGATTATAAATTGCTTGCCAGTAATAAAGGTCCTGTTGATCAAATAATTTAAATATAAACAGAGCCGCAAAGTATGTAATTGCTCCAACAAGGATGGATAAAAATAAATTGATCTCTTTTGTGAAGAATACACACAGGCTCATAATTGCCAGGGATAAGAAAATTTTAGGCAGGAATTTCAGGAACTTTGTTTTATAAAGTTTCTTTGATACGAAAATAATAATGGCCGACGTGACAAGCGTTGTGGAAATGACACGAACAATCGCACTGACGGTGATGCCGAAAACTGGATAGAGCAGCAGGTTAGATATTAGCAGGAGAATAGAACTAGCAAAGAGCGCTCTGACCACAAAATTTCCTTTGTAGTCCACGACCAATAAGCGTGAATTGAAGATCATCAACGAATAAGCAGGGAACGCCCAAATGCCAATACTTAATAACGGGGCAGCTGGTAAAAATGCTTCCTTGTAGATCAGCATAATAATTTCCGGAGACAGAAGGCTAACCCCCATCGCCATGGGTAATGTCATTAATAAAATATATTTTGTCGAAAGCCCATACAATTTGCTGGTCGATTCTGAATCTGAGTGGTGAAGACGAGATAGGACTGGATAAATGACATCTCGAAATGCCTGCGGAAACAGGTAGAAGAACGAGATGATCCCGAGGGCAGCGGTTAATAACCCGACTTGGTAATCATCAGAGATAAAGGATAGGGTAACAATATCAATTCGGCTGTCAATTGCAAAGATAATGGATATGAGAAATATAACGAAAGAGCTTTTGATGACATCCAACCCAAATTGCCAGTCAAATTTAAAATTTTTCTTTGGTAAGTATTGGCGAGTGAGGAAAATGAATATGACCATGGATATGAAGGAAATGGCTGTGACGATCCAGGCAATACTAATTAATTCTCCCTTTTTAAAGATGGCGTAAAACACAACAGCAACTTTGATGATGGATAAAAAGGTGTTGACAATGCTTATGACTTTTACATTCTCAAGAACGAAAAAAACACCCTGGCAAATCAATATAATACTTTCAGAGAGGATACTCAGTGAGAATATTCGTACCAGCATCTTTGTTTGCATTGGGTAGGGGACAAGGAAACTGATGATCAGGATGCTGGAAAATGTTAGAATGCCAAATAGGGTCTGCATGATCAACAGGTTGCCAAAATATTTTTCAACAAGGTCATTTGATTTGGCGGCTTCACGGATCATGATCTGATCAAAACCCCACACAGCAAGGCTCAACCCAATGGTGTAGTAGGTGAGCCCAACATTATAGGCGCCCGTTGCTTTTACACCAATGAATCTTGAAACAAGGATGGCAATGATTGAATTGCTGACCCGATAGGCAATTTTAGCGATTACTGCCCAGCTTGTGTTCCGAAAAACTTTGTATGATGTGGACATTGGTCTGGTTAACTCTTTTTGTTTATCTTTTCACGAAGACCTGCCCAAAGGCCTTTCAAGGCATAACGTAAAGGCCCTCGAGTACCATCCTTACCTTTTAAGACCTGGGAAATAAGGGCATAGGCGTACGCATAGAGGATCAATGCTACTAGGTGGAATGCGTTTTTTGCATGCTTGCGGTAAAGCAGCATTTTGCTTCGGTTCCAGTGATAGGCTGTCCAGGCGTTATTGACGGATGAACCAACTTTATGCCAGATGTGAGATTGGGGATTGAAAAGGATTTTATAACCTGACTTTTTGACACGCAGGCAAAAATCAACCTCCTCGTGGTAGACGAAAAAATCGGTGTCAAAGCCACCTATTTGATCAAGAACCTCCCTTTTGATGAGCATCGCTGCACCCCACGCATAATCAACTTCCCTTTCAAGGCTGTTTTCAGGCAAGTCTTTTTCATGGCGATGACCACGAATTGTGCCAAAATGCCATGGGTGCATATCTGCACCGGCATACCAGATTTCTTCCGGCGAGTCGTAGTAATAAATCTTAGGTGCAACAATACCTGTGCAATCGCTTGAAAGGGCTTTTGTGATCAAAGGCTCTGCAAAATGCTCATCAACGATGGTATCCGAATCAAGCCGAAGGATTAATTGGGCATCTTGTGAGCGCGCGTGGTCGAAACCCACATTCGAGGCACCGGTAGCGCCAATATTTTTCTCTAATGCAAACAGCGAAGCCCTTGGATATTTTTGACTGATCTGTTCAACGGTGTCATCAACGGAATGGTTATCGACGATTATGATCCTATTTTCATCAATACCAGCCTTAAGCAGGGATTCAATGCAAGAAACCAGATCGGAGGCACGATTAAAGGTGGGAATGACGACCCACAAGTCTGTATTAGAATTCAGGCTCATCATTTTCTTGTGCTTTCAAGCTGGCAGCAGCACCCTGGCACCAGGATAGTTTTTGCAGATAAATATACGGGATAATATTTATGTGCTGACGCACCTTTTTTGACCTAAGAACAATCTTTATCGTTGTTATAAGAGCAATGAGTGGACCAAACATCTTAAAAACAAAAGGCTTTTTCAAAATGCCTGGCATGTGAAATATCTGAGGATACTTATGTCGAACCCTGATCATGTAATAACCGGAGCGGTAATTGTACTTTCGTAGCGTATCAAGGTCCTGTCTTGGGGGAAGGTGCTCGATAGAAGCAGAGGGTTCGAAGAGAAGGGGGTAACCTGCCAGGCTCATCCTGCTGGTCCAATCCACATCCTGGCCACGCAGCAGGCTTTCATCCATGAGACCAATTTCATTGATAACCTCACGATGAACTGCAAGATTTAAAGTGGGCAAGAACTTTTTCTCTTTTCTTTTATCGGATGCAAGGGAGCCATGAAACATGGATAAATTGTACACCAGCAGCCAGAAGGGTTCCTCAGGTGTTTTAACACCCCCGCCAATGACTTTCCAGCCTGCGCCAAAAGCTTCTGCAAATGTCTTGATCCATCCCGGTTGGGCGACGCAATCTGAATCGATAAAAAGGAGCCATTCCCCCTTGGCTTTATGTATACCAATGTTTCGAGCCTCAGCAGCTCCGACGGGATTGGGAGTTTGAATGAATAATACGTTTTTGATCTTTTCCACAAGTTGAAATTTATCCATACCGACTATGATGATCTCGTATGGAAGATCAGTTTCCTGTCTTAGCACTGATTCTATGGTCTGATTAATGATTGGAGAATGCAAGTTTGGGATGATGATAGAAATCTTAATTTCGGCGGACAGATCTTTTCCATTTGGTGACATTGGGGATGTATTCTGAACGATTTTCATTGAATATCACCAATCGCTTTAATCATCACATCCCAGGAGCGAGCAAATAAATCTTCAACTCTGCTTGGTTCCAGGCGGGGGACGGATATTTGCTGAATAATCGCCTCTGCCAGCGTATCAGGGTCGGCTGCGGGGATAATTTTGCACAATTCGGGCAAGCTCATCACCAATCCATCTGCAACAATATCGGTGACCACGGCAGGCATTCCAAACCCAAGGGCCGATTTGAGTGCACCGCTTTGGGTTCCGCCTGTGTAGGGAGCAACGAAAAGATCGGATGCTGTAAAGTATTGCGCTGCTTCATCGTCTGGAATGTACCTGTCATGGATGTGAACATAATCAGTCAGCCCTAAATCTTTGATTTGCTGATCATAGACGGTGCGTGAATCCCAAAATTCGCCAGCGACTAAAAGATGGATGTTGTGATCACTATTGTGGATTACTTTAAGCGCCTGGATAAGTTCAGATAAACCCTTATAGGGTCTGACAAAGCCAAAGAACAGGAGCACTGGCTGATCAGCAGGCAAGCCAAGTTGATTTCTAACTTCTTCTTTAGTGAAGGGGCAGGGTTTGAACATACGATAGATGGGGTGCGGGATAATTTGCACCTTTTTTACCTCAGGCAATAGTGCCTGTAAACGCATTTTCTCTTTTTCTGTCATCACGATATAGCGATCAGCATTTTGTAAGGTACGACGTGCCAGGAAGCGATCCCAGGGGCGGGTCTCGTGCGGTATTGTATTGTGGATCAACATGGTAATTGGAACACCTCGCCGTTTGAGACGTCTTATGATGTAGTGAAAAGCGGGTCCCCAAAAGGTCACCCACCAGGAAATGATGACCTGATCAGGGTGGAAATCGGTAATCGCTTTGACCGTTCGATACCAGGATAGAGGCGTGAGAGGCGCAAAGAGAAATCCCGCATCTACTTTTTCGCGTTCGGGGCTGGTGTCTTTATCGGTCTCACCCGGGTAGAGCCATGCAGGATATTGTTTAGAAAATGAAATCACCTGCACTTCATGACCCGCTTCTCCCAGTTTTTTTGCAAGCAGTGTCGAGAAGTGGGCAATTCCACCTCGATAAGGGAAAACAGGTCCTATCAGGCTGAATTTCATAGTTTCAACCAGCATAAAAAGAAATATTTATGATTCATAAACGAAAAAATCAGCCTTTCATCAGGGCATTTATCAATCCTAAACTTGGCGAGACTATTATAGTCTCTTCAAATGCGTATGACAAATTATATCAACGCTTGTTGGTTTTCCTGTGGACATTCTCAGGTAATCGAGTGGGTCACTCGATGATTTTATAGATTTCTATCACGGGTCCCTGGTAACGGTTAATTTCAGCCTGGCTGAGCTTTGATTGTAAAACAGAGGTGATAACTTCAAGACGATCCGTTATGCTGATCGGCTGTGAGCTGGGTTCAAATTTAGCAATGCGTTGATTTTCTGTCCTGATCGTCTCATAAAACTTTATCCGGTGCCCGTATCGTTCCGGATCGCTGAAATACCGGTTATACATCCCCGAAGACAAGATGATGTAATCGCCATTTTCCGCTTTACTAAGGTCAATATTAAAGATGGTTTGTAAACCCTCCGGCAGGAAGGGTGAGTAGCCTTCATAAGTGGTGTTTTCAGGAGTGATGTTGTTTTCGCGGCAAAAGTCCAGTGCCAGAACTCTTGTATCGGGAAATGACATTCGAATCGGCACAGACAGTGAGAATATCCCCTGGTAAAGAATAAATCCAATGGTGACCAGGATGACCGGATATCTCAGTATCAATCGTCCCTTGGAAAGATACCAGGTATAGGCGATTCCGATTGCAGTCAAGAAAAGCGGGGTGATGTACATGGGGAGTGCCCATCTTTCCCAGTGAAGTGATAAATAACTTAAGGCAATCCAATACACAAAGCCGTAAAACAAAAATAATGATGTCTTTTCCCGCTTGCGAATAAGGCTGTAAACTCCAAAGCCAATGAAGATTAAGGACAGGATATTCGTCCATGTTGCAAAGGATTTTATATAGAAGATGAGATTGCCACGCCAACCGAGGTTATCCGCACCGGCGTGAGTTGTGCGGGCTTCGAAGATTAATGACTGGATCACTTTTTCGATTTCGATAAAGAGAAAGGGCGCGACAACGAACAGCGCAGCGGTAAAGAGCAAGGTGATCAGTGCCCATTTCTTGGCGAGATCCCGCCAGTTTTTCCTGAAGGAAAAGGATGGATCTTCAAGCAATTCGATAAGCACTCCGCCGTAAACGATCGCCAGAGAAATGATTCCCGGATATTTTTCTGCGGTATTGATCGCTGCAAATAAGATGGCAAAATACAGGAATATCTCCCTATCCTTTTTCAGATATAGGAGGGTGAAAAGGATCACAAGGAGCGTGAACAGGGTGATAGGGATATCTGGTGTAAGATAAACTGAATGTTGAATATAAGAGGGGAAAAGGGCAAATACCAATAGAGCGGGCAGAGCAAACCGGGGTTTGAACTGTTTGCCGATCTGATAGGCAACGATGGGGATGAATGATCCAAGCACTGCCATCAAAAGACGGGCATCGTGATAGATTGTGAGAATTTGCTCCTGATAGGAATAAGCCAGACTTTGCCCAAAGCGAAGATAGCTGGTGAGATTCAAGTACACAAAATCGACCATCATCATGATCTGCCCGGGTCTGTTGAAGGTGCCCGAGTTCAAAGTCTTGTTGACTGTCATTTCATAAACAGGCTGGATGGTGAACACTTCGTCGGGGTGGGTTAGTAAGGGGAAGCCGTGGTCCACGGCGATCAGCCGGATGGAAAAGGACAAGGCAAAGACGGCCAGCAGGATGATCCACTCTTTCAATGGATCATTTAAGATATTCCTCTTATTCTTGTGATATTTATTTATTGAGGTTTCCATTGCATTGTTCTTGAAAAACGCATTAGATTCCCGATTGGTCTTACTATCCATTAGTATAATGCCAATTGGCTTAGGTTATTCTCACCTGGTCAATTACTCCGCTACGATTTGATAGATCTTGATCCTTGGATTGGCATAGACCTCCTCAATTTCCTCGCATCCTGCCAATTCCATGGGCTGTAAGGCTCCTATGCCCTCTTTGATATAGATCCAATCCAAATCACCTTCCTCAATCAGCGCCCAGAATTCCTCGGAGCATGTATTCACCCGGCTGGCGCGTTCTCCCCACCCGCGCAGCTCCTGCACATTGTCCTTATCCGGTGAAAAGCCATAGAAGATGGTGGGGACGATCGTCCAGCGACCGGTATAGGGCAGGATCCACCCGCCGCCGTCCACGCCGCGGTAGGTGCCGCTCAGCCAGTGGGTTGTGTTGATGAAGAAGCGAGCATCCTCAGGGGTGTTTTCAGCCACCCAATCCAAGGCATCCATGTCGTTCTGATCCACCAGGACGGTCCGTGAATTGACGATATCCAGGTTGAGCGGGACACTCCAGGCGATCCATCCAGCTACAAGTGCGCTGACCATTCCGGTCGAGAGCCAGTTTCGCTTGAATTTCCTAGCTAAAAGTTCACCCAGCCACCAGAAAAGCCAGCCCGCCCAAAGCGTAATGGGGAGGTACAGGATAATTGCAAAATGATCGGGGCGGAAGGGGCGTAAAGTCAGGGTGTTGGGCAGGGTGGCAAGTCCCAGGAACAAGCTCCAGATGCCAAATGCTGAATTGGATTTCCGTAAAACAAGGGCAAGGATCAGCCCGACCAGGGCAACCGGGATCAGGATGTGGTTGCTGATCGGTCCGAGCAGGTTGGTGATGTAATCATACTGACCGGTCTCGGTGAAGATCGCAGATATGGACCCGGGCAAGTTGCTGCTGATGCCTGTGCCGGCAGATGAATAACGAGCAACCCGCAGAAGCCAAGGGAGGGCAATGGCTGTTCCGAGTGAGGTTCCCCCCAGGATACTTGAAAAGTCAATTACCGCTGTGAGTGGTGTTGACCAGCGCGGGATAAGATAGGCAAACGCCAGGATGGCTAAAAACAGCGCTAGCAGCACAGCCGTAAAGTAATGAGAAAGAAGCACGCCGGCGATCAGTAAGGCAAGGGAGACGAATCCCCTTTTTTGTTGAGGTTTTACGAGATTATCGAGTGCAAGCCCGATTGCCAGAGGAAGCAGGATGATCCCGGTGATCAGGGTATAGCGTCCCCAGCTGAGGTAATAGGCAGGCATTCGGGTTACAAAACTGACCAGGAGGGCAGCCGCTGCTGCAGGGCGCCAATCATTGAAGAGCGACTTGCCAAGGGCATAAACCGAAAGACCGATGGCTGCATTAAGAACCTGCCCGAGGAGGATGATTGCGTCGCCAATGGGCAATCTGCTCACCGCCGTGAATAGTGCGGCTGCAGAATGAAAGCCGTAATGGTAGTAAAAGGGCATCTCCAGGTAAGGCGAAAGCGTTTCTGGTAGCCCCTTTTGTTCAATGATCGTCCGGATGATCAGGTAATGATGCTGGGAGTCGACCCAGTTGGGGAGCAGGAGATTGCGTGATTGGTACAGGCGGAATGTGATGGCAGCTGCAAAAAAAAGCAAGCCCAGCCAGAGATAATGGCGATATTGCTTTGGAAAGGGAATACCTTTTTTTAGGATGCCCACGATGATCAGGGTGACCAGGATGATGGAGACTATCACGATCAGGGTGCTTGAGACCCGGATATGCATTAAGAATAAGGATTCAGCAAACACTGCAATAAGCGCAAGGCTAAAACCAATAATTTGCCCCAAGGATACGAGTGGGTCCTGATCACGCTTGCCAAACCAGGTCCACCAGGCTAATCCGGGTAGGAGCAAGATCAGGAATGACAGGATGATCACAACTTTTGAATCCCTTCAACATCCACCTTTTCGAGCATTTCGTGGACGGATAATTTCAAAACAGGGTGGATGAAATTGGGTACAAGATCATTCAGTGGAACGAGGACAAAGGCTCGTTTATGGAGCCGGACGTGCGGAATCTGTAATCCTTTCTCTGTGACCACCCGGTCACCATAGAAAAGGATATCGAGATCGATCAGCCTGGGGCCATATCGAAAGGTGGATGATCGTCCCATCTCGCGCTCAATCGCTTTCAGAAAGTACAGAAGAGGCAAAGGCTCCAATTCGGTGCGAGCTTCAACAACCTGATTGAGAAACTCAGGTTGATCCAGATAACCCCAGGGCTGGGTGATGTAGATTGGTGAGATCTGGATGATTTCAACATCCGGGCAAAGGGATTCCCTGGCGTTTTGCAGGTTGGTCAACCGGTTGCCCAAATTGGTACCCAGGGAAAGGAAAACGGACTCATCCATGCTTAGTGAACCTTAAGGATATTCAAGAAGTCGGCAAACAGACCGTAAGCGGTTGTTTCCGTTGTGGTGTCGGTTTCGAGGATACCCAGCCCCGGCAGCACATCCAGCCTAAGCTGGCAGTAGGAACTGGTATCGCTCACGCTGTAAAGCGGCGATTCTGTGCCAACGCGCTCGGGGGCTACTTTAGCAAACACGCGGCCGTCTGTATACTTAGCTGAGCAGACCAGTTTCCAGCGTTCACCTTCGGCTTTGGCTTGCTGGATCATCTCAGGCGTGATGTCGCGGATGCCGGTGCGGTCGACCTCTTGCGGGGTGAGGGGGACGCCCATCAAGACCGTCACCAACAGGGCAACCTTAATGGAAGCATCCCATCCATCGATGTCATTGCTGGGATCAGTCTCGGTGATCCCAATCGAGCGCCCAAATTCAATCGCTTCTTCCAGGGATTTTCCTTGTTCCATCATGCCCAACAATAGGTTCGTGCAGGAATTGAGGATGCCAAAAAATCCTAACAGATTAGCACATTTCAGTACCTCCCGAAACATGGCGTATATGGGCGCACCATCCATGACCGTGGATTCAAACAGGAAACCTTTCCCTTTTTGCCGTGCCAGTGAGGTCAGCTCCTCGTAACCGTGTACGACCGGGCCTTTGTTGGCGGTGACGACGTGCATCCCTTTTTGCAAAGCAGTTTTGATATGCGATAAAGCCGGTTGACCGGTTTGTGGGTTGACAGGCGTGGTTTCAAACATGAATTCCGCAGGGCAATTCAGGATGAAAGCGTTGGTCTCGTTGATTGGTTCCTGTGTGGAGAGACTGTTTAGTTGTTGACCTGAACGAACCAAATCGAGAGCAGCTTGCAGATCGATTCCATTGGGGTCAATTGCCGCACCGAGGGTTCCGGTGATGATCCCGGTGACAGTGACTGACAGGTCGTACCGTTCAGCCAGTTCCGTTTCTTTTTTGAGTAAGAGCTCAGCAAAGGATTTCCCGACATTTCCAAAACCAACCAGGCAAAAGCGAACATTCGTTGTCATTATTTTCTCCTTCAATGTGTAAATTCACCTCTTATTAAACCACAAGAGACGTAAACTTGGCGAGGAATTTCATTGCGTAATTAAATGATGTGTATCCGTTCCAGGTTAGTCCGCTGAGGTTCTTTGGCTTCAGAACCTGTGAAGCGGGGTTGGATTAGAAAAAACTTTTATTTGACACGACGATAGGTGGTTTGAGTATGTGGGGACATGTGCTATGAATTAAGGCGGAAATTTGATAAAATGAGATCAGTACCTTTTCCCGAAATCAAGTTCTAGCATTTTCTATTCTTTCCCATACTAGATCCTCGATAAAAGAGAGGCGTTATGGATAAAAAACGTACTTGGCTAAATATTGTCATTGGTATTTTATTAAGTGTTCTGAGTGGGGTGGCATTTATATTGGCTTTTCCACCCTTTGAAATCTGGCCATTGATCTTTATCGGATGGGTCCCGGTCCTGATCGCTCAGCAAAGGGTGATGCCCGCTAAGATCTCCAGCCTGTCCACTGCACTGGGGATTGGAATATGGCTGGAAGGGTATTTAGGTCCAATATTTAATGCCACAGGTTCGTATATGGCTTATCTTCCCTTAATCGCTGCTCTGTTCGCGTTGTTGTTTGATAGGGGTAATCGCCGCTTCAATCAAAGAACACGCTATCGTTGGTTTGTGATCGAGGGTGCGCTTTCCTGGGCGGGCATTGAGATGGTCCGCCTGTTCATTCCTATTGCCGGCACGTGGGGTTTCATCGCTTACCCCCTCTATCGACAAGCCTGGTTTATCCAACCTGCCAGCATTTTTGGGATCATTGGTGTGGGTGCCCTGATCATGGTTGTAAACCTGGTGTTGGCTCAGGGGATCTTACACTGGCTGGATCAGCGCAAACCTGGAGAAGTCGTCTCAATTATCCCGGAGCGGCGTGTGCGATGGTGGGCTAATGGGACTGCTCTAGCTATGATCTTGTGGGTAGCGCTCAGCCTTGTCCTGTTACGCCCGGTGGATTCATCAAGTGTGACTGTAGCAGCGATCCAGCCGGATATCTCACCGATCATCACCGGCAATATGGGTAATGAAGCTTTGCTAGATCAGATCCATCGGGAAATGATTTCGCAGACAAAACAGGCGGCTGATCAGGGGGCAAAGTTCATTGTTTAGCCCGAGGGAGCAATGCTGTTTGACCCGCAGGTTGACGATCAGTTGGGTCTTGTTGATCTCACGCAGGAGACCGAGAGTTACCTGGCGATTGGGTATGTGGTCAACCTGCCCGATGGTACTTTCCGCAATGAAGCCACGATCATCGACCCTAATGGCAAATTCCTCGGTGTTTTCGGAAAGGATCACCCGGTCTTGTTTGGAGGTGAGACCAGCCCCACGCGCGGTACTTACCCGGTGTATGACACTGCCCTGGGAAAATTGGGCACAATCATTTGCTACGACCTGGATTACACGGATACTGCTCGGAAACTTGCCGCACAGGGTGTGCAACTGATCGGTGTGCCATCAAACGATTGGGGTGCCATTGCAGACAAACATTACACCCATGTGGTTTTCCGCGCGATTGAAAACAGGGTGGCAATGGTCAAGGCCGATGGCGGTTATGATTCGGTGATCGTAGATCCCTACGGGAGGATCCAGGCAATGGTATCCTATCCACAAGGCGGCGGAGAAATCCTGGTCGCAGATGTCCTTTTAGGCAGTGGAAAGGGCACGCTTAACACCCGTTTGGGGGATTGGGTGGGTTGGCTGGGATTAGCGGGGATCGCTTTTTTCACCATTACAGGACCATTCTTGGCGAAATCGACAGAAAGGAAGAATCGGGCAGGTGAATGAGGGGCTGTGCTCAAGGATCAATGAGTCCCTTGTTGGTTCGTCAATTGTAAAAATTTATCATTGATGTGAAATGGCGAAATTTCCAGACTGAATCTTACGCCCTATGAAATAATGGCAGGGTTCGCACACCGTAATGTGGTTTGTGTTTTCTAAATATCAAATCGAGATTAATATCTAACGAAAGCTGTCTTCTTGAACAGCCTCACCTATAACGCTTTTGGCTGAGTTGCTCAAAGCACTTTATAGATTGCCCCTGAAACGGGTCCCAATGTCAGCAGACTTCCCTTATTTAAAGGTATTACGCTTGTCCCGGCTGGAACGTCGAGAGCATAAAGTGATCGAAAAGGACATTCGACGCTAACCTGCTGATTGGCAGGGTTGAGTGCAATTAACAGTTTCTGCTGCCCCTTAGCACGCGTATACACAAAGGGTAATATCCCACTTTCACCAAAAACAACATCGAATTGGGCATCTGCTTGCAAGGCTTCATATTCCAAACGAAGTCTGGTCAGCGCTCGCACCTTATTAAGGAGTGACTGGGGATCTGCGTCCTGGTCAGTCACGTTGGGTCGATGGATGGATAGGTCCACGGGTAGATATAAATCTTCTTGTGGAGCCTTTGAGAAGCTGGCATTTGGCTGATCGGACCATTGCATCGGGGTGCGCGCCCCTGTCCGGGCGTATCCGCCTTCTTTCGAAGGTAAAGGACGGGATATCATCCCGATTTCATCCCCGTAGTAGATAAAGGGTGTCCCGGGCATCGTCAGCAGGAACAGGTAGATCAACTTCATCATGGCTGGGCTTCTGCCGTTGGCGATGCGGGGCGTTTCATCATGGTTCCCCGTGATCAGAGCGATAAGTCCCTGCCCCTGGGTGGTGTGCAGGTAATACAGGTATTCATCAAGGAATTCGCGGATATCGCCCTGCCCGGATTCATCAAAAAAGGACCAGCCGTTAGGGTCACGCCAGCGTCCCTCGCCGCGCTTACGAAACAGAGACACCCAACCAGGATTATTGAACCCCAAAAGAAAGTCGGCGTGAAAACCAGCCGGGATCGCCTGGGCGGGGTTACCCCATTCTGACACAAGCACAGCATCTGGATAGTCTTGATCAAGCCAGTCGCGGATCCAACGCCAAAACTTCGACGTCTCCACCTTATCAGGATCGCGTTTGACCAGGGAATTGGCCATATCGACGCGGAATCCACTGGCACCCTTCTCCAGCCAATAGGTCATAATCTTTTTGATCTCCTGCCGCACCATTTGAGGACCGGGGGCATCTACAGACTGCATCCAGGGATGGCTGGGATCAGTTTGAGCAAAGCCGTAGTTGAGGGCAGGTTGGAACCAGAAAAAATTGGTGATATAAGCAGCATCGCGCTGGGCATAGCCACGCACGATGGGTAGATCCTCTTGCGGCGGCTCCCAGATGGAATTGTTCCAGACGTAATAATCCGTAAAAGGATTTTCCTCGTGTTTTTGAGATTCATGGAACCAGGGATGCTCGACGGAAGTGTGCCCGGGAACGAGATCAAGCAGCACTCGGATGCCGCGCTGTCTGGCTTCTGTAAAGAGCTGCTTCAGGTCAGAATTCGTACCGTAGCGCGGCGCAACCTGGTAGTAATCCGCGATGTCATAGCCGGCATCGTTAAAGGGTGAGACAAAGCAGGGATTGATCCAGAGAGCATTAACGCCTAATGATTCGATGTAGTCCAGTTTTTGAATGATGCCGGGAAGATCACCGATCCCATCATTATTGGAATCGTAGAAGGACTGGGGGTAGATTTGATAGAAGATGGCTTTGTTAAGCCATTTGGGGATATGAGCGTTCAAATAACAAGCTCCTTTGGTGGGTCAGTGATCAAAGGAAATAGGTTGGCAGGAGTTTATCCTGCTAGGCAGCAATGATTATGCTTAAAAGTAAAAGTTGCATTGATAATGGCAATATTATAACTGGATAATATCGTAGCGGTCTGATGCCACTCAAATGGTATTGTTTGTCTGTTAGATGCGCACAAGAGAAGCACCCTGCGAATCACCTCCAGAGTCCCTGTAGGTGCGCGGTGGGTTTCTGCGCACCAATTAATTTAATTCAACAAGAAACGGTGCGCACATGTGAAGTGCGCACCCTACCACAAAAATTCAACGGCGTAGGCGCACGGCGTGCCGTGTGCTCCCTACAAAACGCCTGCACCTCAATGCTTACTGATCAAAGTAAATTGGGTTGGAGATCAACGCGGGCAGGGGAGGAATCCCGGGCAAGAAGGATCGGTAGATTTCAACCCGGGCAAAACCCGGTTTCTCAATCGGGAAATCCAGCTCAACTTCGCCCTCAGAAGTTGCCTGGAACAGGTCAAAGGTATCCTCTGCTGTAACCACACGAAGGATGTCTCCTTTATTCAGACCTTTTGCTGAAATATGCAGTGAATGACCAGCTTTCCAGAGGAGTGAATCACCCATCTTAGCGTCACCAGCGTTCATTTCCAGGCGCGGACCGTTGGAAGCAAAGGTGATAAAGCTGTGTCCTTGACGGATTGCTGTGAGGATATCTTGGGGTGAATCGCTCCGTGCATACACACCCATACAGGGTCCGCCGAGGATCTGAAAAAGGTTATCCCGATGGTAATCGCTGCCGCCAACCGCAGGGATCTTTTTACCGGATGCAAGAAGTGATTGCCACAGCCCAACCGCTCGCAGGTTACTTTCCCGCATCGGGCCGTTCCAAATTTCAATGCAATCAAAAGGAACTGTATTCAAATCATAATGGAAGCCGCAGGAGTCATCACAGGGGTGATTGATCACGATCAGTGCGCCGCGTTCACGGGCGGAGGTAAACCGACTTTGGGATTCTTCGTTCGTGTGGGTGAAGAAGGGGGCATCATAGGGCTGATCGACCCCCAGAAAATTGGCATGCCCCTGGTAGTGGGTCCATTCGATCCCCGGGATGAGAGTGATCCCGGTGGTTGCTGAAATCCTTTGAAGTGTTTCAGATGGCGTGATTTGGTTGTGATCCGTGATCGCCAGAAAATCGAGCCCGTGGCGTTTGGCGTGGGTTGCGAGCTCCTGGGGGGATAAGACGCCGTCAGAGCCCGTGGTATGCGTGTGGATATCCCCAACCAGGAGCCTTTGTTCCTTGGGCATGAAAGATAGCTCATAGGTTACAGTGACCCCTTCGGGTGCCACTTTGTAGGCACCGATCAGGATTTGCCAACTCCCCGGGGTCAGTTCCCTGGGTGTATAACCCGGAGTTGCCGAGGTTGCACTGAGCCGGATACTGTGTTTGTCCGATCCTGATGCACCCACTTGCATTCCGTCCGGTCCGATCAATCCCAAGTCGATGGTATTGATCCGATGGCGAGCAGTGAAGGTACCGTGGGTGAGCTGTTCTGTCTCTTCTTGAAAGTTGGGGTAGTGATAGTTCAGCGCAAATTCCGCCGTGTTTTCAGGCATGTCAAAGGGAAGAGTCAGATAGGAACCTTCTAATTCATGGGGAATAATAAAGGTCAGGGTTTTGTTTTCAGTCAAACCGCCTCCTTGTTGTTTTTAATCAGTCGCATTTCCCAGGGCAAAGTCTAAAAAACGCTGGATGTGCTTATTCCAGAAATGCCAGTCATGCTGACCATCTTCTTCGACATAGTTCAGGGGTACACCCAGGTTCTTGCATGCAGCATCAAACATCTGGTTGATGGGATACAGGTCATCCTGCCTTCCGCAAGCCACATACAAACGAGGGAGAGATGACAGATTAGCCGAAGCCCGGGTCAGCCAGGTCATCGGATCATGCTGCGAACCTCTCAGCTTGCTGAGGTCACCGAAAATCATCCTGAATTCGTCCTTGCGCGGGTCTTCGGGCATGAGATTCAATATCTCAAGCGACGTCACGCCTGAAAAACTAGCCGCTGCAGAAAATTGTTCGGGAAAATTCAGAGCCGTTTTGAGTGCGCCGTAACCGCCCATGGAATTGCCAGCAATAAAGGTTTCCTCACGGGAAGGTGCCAATCCAAACACATCATTGAGGTATTGCGGCAGCTCCTGGGTGAGATAGGTGAAGTACGCCTGTCCATTGGGTAAATCGGTGTAAAAACTGCGTCCTATGGACGGCATCACCACAACCAGCCCAACCTCGTTGGCAAAGGTTTCAATTTGGGTATAACGCTGCCAGGCACTGCCGTCATCACTCAATCCATGCAGAAGGTATAGAACTTTGCGTTTATTAAGAGGTTTTTCTCCTATCCTGCTCGGGTCGGGAAGGATGATGTAAAGGGGCAGACAGACTTTTACCGTCTCGGGTGTATGATCCAATCGAATGAGTGCCATTTTGTCTCTTTCTTCTATCCGATAAGTTCGGTTTCGATGGTTTCAGGGGATAGGCTTGTATCCTCAGGGAATTTCAGAATGAAGGCGAACACCACACTGATGGCAGAAAGGACAAAGGGAAATACAGTGAGCAGGAAGAGGGAGGCCTGGTCAGGTTGTGGACCGGGCTGCTCACCGCTCACGAAGCCAAAGAAGCGGGTGATCAGCAGGAAAGCCAGGCTGGTGAACAAACCGTTCAAGCGGTTCATAAATCCCAAAGCATTTGCAATGATCCCCTCGCGGCGGACATTATGCTTGAGTCGATCCTCATCCATGATCTTGGCATGAACCAGGTCCATGGTGGTGATTGCACCAGCAAAACCGAAACCAACCAGCGCACTACAGATGATCGCCAGGATAAAGGTATTGGCAAAATAAAGTGGAATAAAAGACAGAGTCAGCGTGATCAGGGCAGCACGCCATACCGGGATGAGCGCGTATTTGCGCACAAACATCGCCCAAATAGCCACACTTCCAATGGCTATCAGCAAAACGGTGGCAAATAGGATGGTTTGCTGTATGCTGCTGATGCCGAGTCTGTAATCCGCAAAAAACGGGAGGGCTGCCAAAACCAGGGACATAGTGGCGCTGTAAAATGCATTGGCAAAACCGGCAATCCAGAACTTCCAGTTGGTGATCAAGCTTTTAATGCTTTCCCAAAGCTTGGGTTTTTTCTCGTCGGGTTCAATCGGCCTTTCTTTGCTGGTGAGTGCCATATACAGGATCACAACGCCGCCTAGGATGCCGTAAATGATCGCTGTCAGGCTGAAGCCAAGTTTTTCGGCAACAATTGGGGTCAGGGCAATGCTGATGATCATCGCAACCAGTTGAAAAGCCTGGCGAAGCGCATTGGTTTTTGCTCGGCTGGCATCATCAGGGAAGAGCTCCGGGAAGAGGGCACCATAGTTGGCGTTGATGACCGAATCGAGCGTGCCGGTGAAGATGTAGAACAGCATCACCCAAGCCAGGGCGGATTTACCGGTGAGGAATGACGCAGGAGAGTAGAAAGCGATCAGTCCCAGCACCAGGAGGGGTGTTCCGATCACCAGCCAGGGTTTTCTGCGTCCCCATTTGGTCCGTGTGCGATCAGATAGATAGCCATAGACGGGATTATCAATGGCATCGATGAAGGTGTAAATGAAAAGCACGGATGCCCACTGGGCAGCGGTGATCAACCCGAGGTCCTTTACGAAAAAGGATGCTGCAAAGGTTTTTAATAGGTTGATGGGAATGGATGTGCCAAACATTCCGATAGCATAGTTAAAGGATTTTAAGCGTGAAGATTTCATGATCATTGCCCTCGATTCTGATTGTAAATGGTCAAAAATTGTGGCTTACAGGAACAAGTATATAATGGAATGAGAAATTTTTCATATCAATCGAAATATTTTAAGGAATTTTGTGTTTATGTAAAACTAAGGCTCAATCAACATTGATATGCACTCACGATAAACAGGGTTTGGCATCGTGATATACTTGTTATCAACGAAAAAAGAGAATGTGCGCTATGAAATTGATCATACAAATTCCATGCTTTAATGAGGCACAGGTTCTTCCCAAAACCTTGTCTCAGCTTCCACGTCACATGGAAGGTTTCGACCAGGTTGAAATCTTGGTGATCGACGATGGGAGCAAAGATGATACGGCAAATGTTGCCCGAACCAGCGGTGCGGATCATATTGTCCACCTGGCCCGGCACCTTGGGTTGGCGCAGGCTTTTTCCCGTGGGTTAGATGCCAGTTTGCGCTTGGGGGCGGATGTGATCGTCAATACAGATGCGGATAACCAATACCGTGCTGAGGACATACAAAAGTTGGTACAGCCGATCTTAAATAGAGAAGCTGAGATGGTGATCGGGGACCGTGGTGTTCGAAAGGTTACCCATTTTCCCGCACATAAACGCGCCCTGCAAACACTGGGGAGCAGGGTGGTTTCTGCCACGGCTGGTTTTAATATTCCGGATGCCACCAGCGGATTCAGGGCTATCACTCGTGAAGTGGCACTGGAAACGATGGTACTGAGCAACTATTCCTATACACTGGAGACATTGATCCAGGCGGGGGCGAGGAAGGTGCGGGTTTCTTTTGTGCCTATCGAAACGAATCCCCCCGAACGTCCCTCTCGGCTTTTTCATAACATTCGCACCTACCTTGTCAACTCATCAGTAACGATCATGCGCTCTTTCACGATGTACCGCGCTTTACGGATTTTTACTGTGATCAGTGCCATAATGATCCTGGCAGGTGTTCTGATTGGCGTACGGTTTATTTATTTTTATCTGAATGGTCAGGGCGGCGGGATGATCCAATCTTTGATATTGGCAGCCGTCTTCCTGATCGTTGGGTTTGTCACATTTTTGATCGGCCTGATCGCTGACCTGGTCAGCTTTAATCGTAAGATTCTGGAAGAAGTGCTTTACCGGCTGCGCAAACAAGACAGTATGCAGTCGGCCGAATCCCAAGATCCACCGCTTTCATAAGTAAAATCATTGCTTAGTTCGGATATTTTTAAACATTCATATAAGTATTCATAAAAGAAATTCATATCAGAGATTTAGATCTATTGAAGAGGTGTATGTGTTTGAACCATTGAAGAAACGCATTGCAGAAGAAGGAGTGTGTCTGGGGGGTGGTATTTTGAAAGTGGACCCATTTATCAATCACCAGGTTGACCCCGAATTAATGGAGGCCTGCGGAAGAGAATTGGCGTCTTTGTTTGAATCTACCCATCCCACCAAGGTGTTAACCGCTGAGATATCTGGGATTGCGCCGGCATTGATGACCGCCAAGTATTTGGGCGTGCCGGTGGTATATGCCCGCAAGCATAAACCAATTACCATGCCCGATACTGTTTACCTGACTGTGGCACCATCCCACACAAAAGGGCACATGGTCGAATTGATCGTCTCACCGGAATATTTAGGAAAGGGTGAGCGGGTTTTGATCATTGATGATTTCCTTGCCTCTGGTGCGACCATTGCTGGACTGGTGCGTCTAACGCAAACGGCGGGGGCTGAAATCGTTGGGATTGGCACATTGATTGAAAAGACCTTCGAAGATGGTCGGGAATTGCTTTCCGTTCTGGGCGTGCCTATTGAAGCGCTGGTTCGAATAGCTTCACTTGATGATGGCAAAATTGTCTTTGGAGAAGGCTGAAATCCTTTCATGTTTGCTGAAGGCAGCCCGCTGGCACCCCATCAGGCTGCTGACGAAGTTTTTCTTTAAACATATGAGCACATTTCTACCGGCAAAAGTGTTGTTGGGTAATGATCACTGGGCGGCTTTTTACCACCCCCAGCCTGATTACCCGCTGCATATCCTCATTATCCCAAAGCAAGCCATCCCCTCAATCGATGGCGCGCTTGAGCAGACCGCAGAATTTCACCAAGAATTCTATAAGATTGTCCAGGCGCTGATCGCTTATTTTAATTTGAACACTCGCGGCTACCGTTTGATCAGCAATGGGGGACCTAATCAGCTCATTCCACAATGGCATTGGCATCTGGTCAGTAATCACGAGCAGGAGCTGCATGACTGACACCATCGTTATCCTTGATTTTGGTTCGCAATATTCTCAATTGATCGCCCGGGCTGTTCGAGAAACCCAGGTCTATGCTGAAATCTTACCCTGGGATACTGCCCCTGAATTGGTCACGGCACTGAATCCCAGGGGGTTCATCCTATCAGGTGGACCGAACTCAATTTATGATCAGGATGCCCCAAAACTATCGGAATTTGTGTTTGCTTCAGGATTGCCTATCCTTGGGATTTGCTACGGTATGCAGGCGCTTGTTCATGCCCTAGGGGGACGAGTATCCTCTTCTTTTGAGCGGGAATATGGACCGTCTGAACTTGAATTACTGGAAGAATCAGCTCTGATAAAAGAAGATGATCTAAGGCTTGTCTGGATGTCTCATGGGGATCGCATTGAATCCTTTCCAGAAGGTTTTACAGCCCTGGCAAAAACAGCCAACAGTCCCATTGCCGCAATGGGTGATGCCGTACGGCATTATTACGGATTGCAGTTTCACCCAGAGGTACGTCATACTCTTGCGGGTCGCGAAATCCTGAAACGTTTTGTGATCGATATCTGCGGTTGCACCGGTGATTGGACGCCAGAATCGATGATCGCCGAGGCTGTTGGACGGATCCGATCGCAGGTGGGCAGCGCACAAGTGCTGTCGGCTGTCAGCGGCGGCGTGGATTCGTCCGTTGCAACAGCTCTGGTGCGAAAGGCGATTGGCAGGCAGCTCAAGGCTGTCTTTGTGGATACAGGCTTGTTGCGGCAGGATGAAGGTTTATGGGTGGAGCATGCTCTCCGCCAGACTCTTGGTGAAGACTTAATTGTCATTGATGCAAAGGAAGAATTTTTCACCAGGTTAAACAGGGTGACAGAACCCGAGAAAAAGCGTCTCATCATCGGTGAAATCTTTATCCGTACCTTCGAAAGAACTGCCCAAGCGCTTGCCAGCCCGGAATATCTTGTTCAGGGTACCATTTATCCAGATGTGATCGAATCGCGCGGTCCGGAAAGACAAAATGCGCACCGGATCAAATCCCATCACAATGTAGGGGGGCTACCTGATGCGATGGCGTTCCAATTGGTGGAACCCTTACGATACTTATTCAAAGATGAGGTTCGGAAGGTGGGGGAAGCGCTCGGATTGCCGAGTGCCCTGGTGAACAGGCAACCTTTTCCTGGACCCGGGTTGGCAGTGCGCTGTATAGGAGAGGTCACGCCTGACAGGGTCGAAAAACTGCGCAAGGCGGATGCAATCTTCACCGGTGAACTGGAAAAGGAAGGTTTCCTGGGAGTTGAGCAAAGTGAAACCTCAACAGTGACCAGGGTAGCGCAGGCATTTGCAGTTTTACTGCCGGTCAGGTCCGTAGGTGTGATGGGGGATCAACGAACCTACGAAGAAGTCATCGCACTTCGGGCAGTCACAACAGACGATTTTATGACGGCAGATTGGGCACGTCTACCAAATGAGTTGCTGGCGAAGGTCGCCAACCGGATCGTGAATGAGGTAGCAGGTGTCAACCGGGTCGTTTATGATATCACCAGCAAACCGCCCGGGACAATTGAATGGGAGTGATGGTGTAAGGAGAATTGTGCTTCGTATTTTGGTGATTTTTTGCTAATATAATTAATAGGAGCTTTAGCTTAAAGAATCCTGTTGTTTTTGATGGATAAGGAGGAAGAAATGAATTTCGGAGAAGTATTAACCAAAGCCTGGAAAATTATTTGGAAGCATAAGATTTTGTGGCTGTTCGGCATCCTGGCAGGTTGCGGCGCAGCGCAAGGTGGGGGCGGAGGCGGGGGTGGTAACGCGGTTTATTCCGGTGAGCAATCGGGACATTACGGTGGGCCTTCTGTCATGTCCCCCGGCCTTGAAAATGCCTTTGGGAATTTCTTTCAGAGAATGGCAGAAGTACCGGTGTGGGTCTGGATCCTCATCGCGATCTTTGTGATCCTGGTTATGTTTGCGCTTTCGTTCCTGGCGCTGATGGCTGGAAGCCTCGGCACAGCAGGCGTGATCAAAGGTGCCAGCATGGCAGATAAGGCGGACCCGGAAGATAAACCACTCTCTTTCGGTCACATCTTCAAAGAAGTCAAGCCCTATTATTGGAAGGTGTTTTTACTCCAATTGGGGTTAAGGTTTGTTGGGTTCTTTATTGTGCTGTTTTTGCTGATCCCAATCATCCTGCTAACTGTATGCACTTGTTTTTTGGGGCTGTTCTTGCTGATCCCAATCGGCTGGTTCATTGAGCTGATGGTGTATTTCACGATCATTGCCATCCTCGAAGAAGATAAAGGCATTTTTGATGGGATCCAGCGAGCGTGGCAGATGATCACACGGCACCTTGGTGATGTCTTTGTGATGTTCTTGATCCTTGGCGTAGGGCAGATGATCCTCGGACTTCTTTTCATTTTCCCGTTACTCGCCTTACCTATTCCCATCCTAATCAATTTGTTGGTCACTGGTTTTGAAGCAGTCGGCATAGGTTTGGTCGTCTCCATGGTTCTGTTTATGCTGATAATTCCGGTGATTGTCTTCGTGGTCGGAGTGGTGAAGGCTTATGTGCTTACCAGCTGGACGCTGACCTACCGTCATTTGTTGGACGAGGAGGAACTGGAACCTGTCGTGCTTAACAAGGAAATTATTACGGATAATGAGGTTGAATCGAACTGATCTGAACTGCAACGGATGAAATGAACTTGATCGGGTTTGGGCTCAAATGGGGTGTAAGTGAAAAGTGCCAGGGGATCTTGACATCCCCCGGCACTTTTCGGTTGTCCCTGCCCCACCTTTTTTTACTTGTAGTTGTGATGCTTTGTGTTGGATGCCCGGGTGCAGTGCACGCCCAGGAGGATGAAGATCTTATCATCCAGGCTCCGAATACAGATGATTTTCCAGTCATCACCATTCGCTTCAAGCTGAAACCAGCAATCGAAGATTACCGTTCAGGATTGAACCCCGACCAGATCCATTTATTTGAAGATGAGCAAGAGGTCGATGTGCGCTCATTGGATCAGGAGTGGATCGGCGTTCATTTCACCCTGGCAATTAACGGGGGCTCGGAGCTGGACCTCTGTGATTCGAATGGCGAGTCAAATTATGTAAAAATCAAAACGGCAATCAGCCGGTGGGCTTTGGAAAGAACGACTGCTCCAAATGATGTCTGGTCTTTAGTGACGAATGAAGGCATCATCGTCCGGAATTTGGCATCCATTGATGAATGGGTGAGCGCATTTGACCGCTGTCAGACGAATTTTCGGTCGATGGAACCCGACCTGAACAGCCTTGAATCCGCCCTGGTTTTGGTCAAGAACAGGGTTGTCCCTTTTGGTGTGGATAAGGTGCTGTTATATATCACACCACCGCCAAAACCTGAGCATATTGAAAGGATTGGTATGCTTGGTCAGGAAGCCCGAGCGGCAGGGATCCGGGTTAATGTCTGGATGGTGGGAGACCCATATTTTCTCACAAATGACCAAGGCAACGCGTTGCTGGAGATTGCTGCCAACACAGGCGGACAGTTCTTCAATTTTTCAGGTACGGAAATGATCCCGGATCCAGAAAGCTACCTTGAATCCCTGGGCATGCTCAATGAACTGACTTTTCAGTCAGGCATTCGAAAAACTGGAACCTATCCACTCAAATTAGAAATTGTCCTCCCATCTCAAACCATAAGCGGAACCGTGAATCCGTTTTACATTGAGGTCAGCCCACCACATCCAATTCTGCTCTCTCCCCCCAAAGAGATAACGCGATCATTTGCTTCGAATGATGAATTGGATGAAGATGCGCTGTATCCTGACTTGTTCAATCTTAACTTTATGGTGGAATTTCCAGATCATTTCGGCAGGGAGATCGCTGCCAGCCGCCTTTTTGTCGATGGACGCCTTGCCGATGAGCGAACAACACCGCCGTTTGACACCCTCACCTGGGATTATTCATCTCTGACTGAAACGGGTGAACATACTATTCAGATTGAGGTAGAAGATCAATTAGGTCTGATAGGCAAAACGATCCTGACGCCCATTCAGTTAACGGTTGTCCAACCTGAAGCAATACCTGTGCTTTCGGGAAAACAGGTAGGGTTTATCTTTGCAGGAATCCTCTCCCTGGTCGCTTTTTTCATGTTGATCCGGTGGGCGTTCCGGCGTTATAGTCAGCATAGAATAATTGTGTATAGTGAGCGCTTTGATTTTGATAATGAAATGATCACGCCTTCAACAGTAAGTGAAGGAAAGGATGTTCAAGCCGTTTTAATCCCATTGAATGAGAAAGCACAGCAAAGCCCAACGAGTATCAGGCAAATCATCTTTGACGGGATGGCAAAGGAGAGTGTCTTTATTACTGAAGAGGGTGCGGTGGATACATCAGGAATAGATGAGATCCGGACACAACTTTTCTATGACGATAATTCTTTCTGGGTGAAGGATCAGGGTTCAAGATGTGGAATCTGGGTGAATTATACACAAATTGGCACAGAGCCTGTAAAATTACAGACAGGTGACCTGATCCACTTTGGCGATATGGGATTCCGCTTCAGAGCAATGAATCAGAAACAGCCAGTCACCGTTACCATTGATCGCTATGAGCCGCTCTTATGAAGAAAACCAAATTTGATCATCTAAAAACGGACGCTGCCACCCACGCAGGATTGGTTGGAAAACAAAACGAAGATCGGTACGCTGTCACAAGCTATTTTGTTGGGAAGAACCATGATATTCCTGCAACCTTTGCTGTTTTGTGCGATGGGATCGGGGGGCATCGTGCAGGCGAAGTGGCGGCAGAAATGGGCGTTTCAATCATCACTGAGGCGGTCCAGGTTGGTGATCCTTCATATCCGCTGATTACATTGCGCAATGCGATTTCGAGAGCCAGTCGGGCGATATTCCAAGCATCACAAACAGATCATGGACGTGAGGGGATGGGCTCAACCTGTGCCTGTGCCTGGGTGATTGGCAACCTTCTATACACCGCAAACCTAGGAGACTCGCGCATCTATCTGATGCGTAAGAGACACCTGGTGCAGTTAACCACCGATCACACCTGGGTCCAGGAGGCCCTTGATGCTGGTATGATCCTGGATGTTGAGGGTGAGAACCATCCCAATGCGCATGTCATCCGACGCTATTTGGGGTCAGAAAATGACCCGGAAACAGACTTTCGGCTGTGGTTTTTTGAAAATGAAAGCGATGCAGATGCACTTGAAAACCAGGGTTTCAGGCTTGAGCAAGGTGATGTGATCCTGTTATGCAGTGATGGGTTGACGGACCTGGTTTCTGATGAGGAGATCAGAGATGCGATTATGGCGTTTCCAGGCGAAAAGGTTCCCAATCTGTTAATCGACATTGCCAATCAACGCGGCGGCCATGACAACACCACCATTATCCTGATGTCCTTCGTGGGAAGACCCACATCTCAACGAAAAGTGAATCGAAAACGGAGATGGTTGGTGGGATGCTTAATGGGACTTATCGCGATCAGTGCCATTGCTGTTGCAGTGGCGGCTGGGTACAGTTGGTGGCAGGGCAAACTTGACGGTATGGAAAAATCTTTGCCAACAGAAGCACTAACCATACCTGCAAGCTTTCCGATGCCTGAGGAAACTGTCATCAGCAGCCCCACATCTGAAATATCGGTTACCGCTCAACCAACGCCTTCGACTGTGCCACCGCAGCCGACCCGCACACCCTGGCCGACAAATACAACTTCAGATGGGTGAGATAAGTGGTACCTTTGCCTATAATGAATTAAGCCGGTCTTTTGATCCCGACCGGCTTTATCTTAGTGCCATTCTTCAGATGCTAGCGAGTTGTCCAGCCAGTTACATCTTTATGGTCTGGATCTCCAGTAATGCATATTTATTTGTCAAACGCAAAGCACCGCAAATTACCCCCAAAATATTGGTGGCTTGTCCAATAGTGTTTGAGGTTGACCTAACCGCAATCGACAGCACTCAAACATATGCTCTCAATCGTTGATTAAGCGAACCGGACGTCCCTCAATATATCCCCGGTATCCCTGGGGTTCGAGCTGGAAGCGCGGTCCATCTTCATCTGCCCATTGGAAGCCATAAATTTCGGGGTTGTAATGCTTCATCGTTTTCCATAAGCTGCCGATTGCCTCCTCAAAATCGGCGTCATCAAAGGGCTGTCCCTGGAAAATCATCATCTTGCAGGGCGGCAATTCGATACATTCGAAGCCTTCCGGTATGGCGCCTGTATAATTTAGAGGCATCTCAACCCCTTGGGCATACACCGAAGTGCCAGGTTTCCTAAGGTTTTCAGGCAGCCACATCCCGATCGGCTCATACAGGCTCTGTTGGATACCGGTCAGGACATCCCAGACCTCACAACCCACCTCCTCGCAGTAGGCAAAGTAATCGGTTGCAGTGACACCGCGTTTGAGGATTAATTTCCTTGCTGGTCTTTCCACGACCTGGACAAAAATGGTATTGGTTTTCAGACTTTCCGACATTTTATATTCTCCTTTTTGTAAGGCGAGGTAAATTTCACGGACATTGTTGGGCATAAATAACGCGATCGGAGGCTTGTCCTGGGCATACCTGTGCGGCGTCACCCCAAACGCCTTTGAAAAAGCCCGTGTAAACCCCTCGTGGGAATCGAAGACAAAATCAAACGCCACATCAACGATTTTAACATTTTGATCTCTCAACCGGACAGCCGCTTTTGATAACCGCACTGCGCGGATATATTCAAAAGGGCTTTTCCCTGTCAGGGTTTTGAAGAGTTTAGCTGCGTGCCACGGCGAATATCCCGCCACCTCTGCTAGTTTATGGAGAGTGATCGGTTCATGAAGATGTGTTTCGATATACGATTGCATCCGTTGAACGGCATTAATATTATCCCAATTATCCATGTGCTCACCTTACATGTTAGGATATCACCACTGACTGGGTGGTGCTTGACCAGCGTTGCGATTTTCATCAGGGATTATAAACCTGGATGGACCAGCCGTTGATTTGGCTCACAAAATTTGTGTCCGTCCTGTCAAACGCCTTCAATTCGGAAGCGGTAAAAAGGTTTGATTAATTTTGTGATAATTCAAAGAAGTATCATCATAATCTTTGTGCAGATTTCTTCAACTATATCGAATTCAACCGTGAGACTATCCCGATGGGTGTCAGCGTTGGTAGTCATTCCAGGATCCAAAATTGTCACAAGATTATCACCCTGTCGAGATTGATAAACGTAAATTTCACCCCGTCTAACCTGGAACTTGGTACACTTTAGCAGGTTTTGGGTCATATCACTGCTGTAAACAACAAAATTATCAGGATGCGGATAGAACGCTTATTTATGTTCTTGCGGGGGATTCGGGAAACGCCTGAGCTTTCTCCTACCACGTAATCCGTCAAAGCTGGCGTCAAATTTTGGAATTCAGAGTTGTTGGCAGCATGAAAAAATTAAGGTTTGTGGGTTTAGAGTCGACACGAAGAATTTATATTGCATCTCTGTTTCTGGGTGCTATAATGAGTGGGCTGCCTTGTTACAGGCTGTAATTAATGTTAGAATCTAATTTCTGGAGGGATGGCCGAGTGGACTATGGCGCCTGTCTTGAAAACAGGTGTGGGTTTGCGCCCACCGTGGGTTCGAATCCCTCTCCCTCCGCCTGAAATCAGGAGGGATATTTTTACAATTGAACTGGGGAGGTGCCAGAGTGGTTGAATGGGGCCGCCTGCTAAGTGGTTGTTGGGTGTTAAGCTCAACCGAGGGTTCGAATCCCTCCCTCCCCGCTGGATAAAAATACCGCACAAAAAGTGCGGTTTTTTATATGGGCGAGTAAGATTTCCGCTCCCAAGCAATCTGCTTCGAGAGAGCTACAAAATCGGCTATACTGTGAATTATGATGACAGACGTGGTTTCTCAGGACGCCGGTGAATCATATTTTCGAATCCTGTCCTGGCAAGGTTTGGGTTTGTTTCTAATTTCGGGGGCGACGCTGTGTTTTGAAATTAACTTAACACGCCTTTTTTCCGTCTCACAATTTTATCATTTTGCTTTTCTGGTGGTAAGCATTGCCCTGCTTGGTTCTGGCGCGAGCGGCACCTTTTTGGTGTTGAAAAAGCGTCATGAGGAAGGTTATGAACGAAGGCTGCTACCCTGGTTGGCGGCTGGTTCTGGGATCAGTATATTGGGAGCCTACCTTTTGGTCAATTGGCTGCCCTTTGATTCTTACAGCATGTTTGTAGATCCCCAACAGACAATTATCCTGCTTGGTCATTATGCCGCCCTGGCAGCGCCTTTTTTCTTTTCTGGCATTGTGACCAGCTTGTTGCTTCAGATGCACAGAACATCGGAAGGGCGTGTGTACGCTGTGAATCTGACAGGTTCAGCGGTCGGCTGCTTGATGGCAATCCTCACGCCTGCGCTTGTGGATGGTGAAGGATTGGTGGCATTGAGTTCCGGGTTGGCTGCCTTATCTATCCTGTTTTTTCTGCAGGGAGGTCAATATATCAGAAAGAACTCCAAACCGGGGCGCTTTGGGATTTGGGGCATCTTGGTGATCCTGATGATGTTGAATGCGATCCTTCTGGGTTGGCGGGTAACAACTGGAAACTTCCCTGTGTTCTTCGGGCTAAACCTTTCGCCTTATAAGGGCATTTCTTATGCCCTGCAATCCCCGGAAGCAAGACTTTTCAGCAGTAAGTGGAACAGCTTTTCAAGGGTGGATATTGTCAGCAGCCCCAGTTTGCACTCTGTGCCCGGGTTAAGCTATCGCTATCGTGAAATCCTTCCCGAAATTCAAGGATTGTTCGTCGATGGGGACAACATGAATGCCATTTTCCCTGAGGATGCGCCCTTCGACTTTGCGGATTACCTGCCTGCTGCCGTGGCTTTCCATTTGCATCCAGGTGCAGCAACCCTGATTTTAGACCCCAAAGGTGGCATGGACATCCAGGTTGCTCAGGCATTGGGTGCAGGGGGAATCACTGTCACAGAGGGGAATTCACTGGTCATTCAAGCTTCTCCTGGCGCATATTTTAATGAGCAAGTCCGGCTTGTGCGCACCAGTTGGCGCAGCTACTTGCGTCATGAAAAGGAGCGCTTTGATATCATTCAGATGCCGCTCACCGATAGTTACCATCCAGTGGGTTCAGGGGCGTTTGCTCTGGGTGAGGATTATCGCTATACGATTGATGCCGGTTCAGCCATATTGGAGCGTTTGAAACCGGATGGGATCCTCGTGTTGACTCGCTGGCTGCAAGAAACGCCCAGTGAATGGCTGCGCGCTTTCACCACTCTGGTGACGGTAGTAGAGGATCGCGATCTTAACCCCAGTCAATGTATCGTTGCGCTGCGGGGGTACAACACCGGCACATTACTTGTCAAGCCGGGTGGATTTACAGAGGATGAAATGACGGTCATCAGGCAGTTAGCCAGTGATAACGCATTTGATCTGGTTTTCGGTCCAGGCATCACAGAGGAGGATGTCAATCGGTTTAATATCCTACACGAGCCACTATATTATCAGGCGTTTAATGCCTTCTTGGAGGCAAACCCACGAGAGGCATTTTTTGATGACTATCCCTATGACGTCCAGCCGGCAACAGATGACCATCCTTTCTATAGCCACTACTTTAAATGGTCGCAATTGGAAGAAGTCCTGGGCAATATAGGGATCACCTGGCAGCCTTTTGGCGGTGCTGGGTACCTGGTTGTGCTGGTGATCTTTCTCTTAGCCCTGCTCCTATCTGGTGTACTGATCCTTTCCCCTGTGTTCATTCTCAGAAATAAAAGAGGTGGGCGGATGCCAACCAGGGTCGCCCTCTATTTTAGCTTGATCGGATTGGCGTTCTTCCTGGTTGAAATGCCGCTCATCCAGCGCTTTATCCTCTACCTCGATCATCCCGCCTTTGCTTTTGCAGCGGTTCTTTTCTCCGTTTTGCTCTTTTCAGGTTTGGGCAGCCGGTTTGGAAGCGGCAGGTTTAGCCTGAGCAGCGTTTTCATGAGTTTGCTGGCTCTTTTGATGGGCTACAGTTTTCTACTGCCAGTTCTGCTGAATGCGACGCTTGGCTGGTCTTTCCCGCTTCGGCTGCTCATCACCATCTTGTTGATTGCCCCTCTGGGATTCCTGATGGGCATCCCGTTTCCAGCGGGATTGGCATGGATGCAGGAGTCACGAATAGGTGGTAATCATTCGGAAAGATCCCGGTTAATTGCCTGGGTCTGGGCTGTGAACGGAGCCAGTTCTGTGGTGGCATCCATCCTGGCATCAATGCTGGCGCTCAGTTTTGGTTTCATGGTAACTGGGCTCGTTGGGATGGGGTGTTATTTGCTGGCAGCGGTGGTCACCTTCAGGCAAGGCTGAAACATGTGCTTCGAGCCTTTACTCAGTGCGGAAGGGGATCAGGGTGTGGGCTTGGGACCAGCCTCAGCTTCACCCGTCAGGGGGACGAAAATGACGCCACCCATGTTATAAGCTGTGAGTTCGCCGTTTTCTTTGATAAATTTCCATAATGTTTGGTAGAAGCCCTGGGGACCAATCGGGATCACCAAAATGCCGCCTTCGGCTAACTGATCGGCTAATGGCGGCGGCAGGTGATCGGGTGCGGCTGTCACAATGATGGCGTCAAAGGGTGCAGCTTCTTCCCAACCAAAATAACCATCCGCTTGTTTTGTTTGCACTTTTGCATAGCCGAGCTTTTTGAGGATGTTGGTCGAGCGCTCATAAAGTTCCGGCACAATTTCGATAGAATAAACATCCACATAACCGAGTTCAGCCAGGATGGCTGCCTGGTAACCGGAGCCAGTGCCAATTTCAAGCACTTTATCGCCTGGCTCCAACTCTAATAATTCGGTCATGTGGGCAACCAGGGAAGGTTGGGAGATGGTCTGTCCATAGCCAATCGGGAGTGCCATATCATCGTAGGCTCGGTCCTGGTATTCGGGCAAAACAAAACGGTGACGAGGTACGGCTTCGAAGGCACGAATGACGCCCTTATTTTCTAATTGTTGATGCGTGATCGCATGCGCCACCAACTGTTCCTTGGCTTGACTGTACATCGAATCATCTGCTGTGGGGCTGGCAGTTGGGGTTGATTCGAAGGCTGGACGCGTGCAGCCGGCCAGGAGAACGAGGGTGAGAATGGTGTTGATCAGGGAGAGTCGAAAATTCAATTCTGCTATCTGTTTTACTTGGAAAAATGGGAAAGCCATGTTGAAACTCCAGAAAAGTTTGAAATATTTGAATTTTCAGGAGATGACATCAAACAGTCAGGACGAGATCTGCTTACATCGTGTGCTGTATTAATTTTAACACACGCCTGTGGAATTTTAATTGATAAAAAACCTTTGCATGCGTAAAGTAGGGTATATATAGGTGCGTATTGAAAAGTTGATGGGAAAGGTGGTTGCAGTTTTTCAAAAAAAATACTATGCTTAGTAAGTAATTATTCTGATCCTGTAGGATTTCAACCGGGTATCTTGGAAGAAAAAATGAAAGAACAAACCAAGCAAGAAAAAGATTGTAAGTGCTTAGAAGAGGACATTGATGAGGCTTCTCCCATGGCACAATTGTTCCAAATGGGAAGAAAAAAATCTTTTGTGACCTATGCGGATATTCTGCATTATTTCCCACACCCTGAACAAAACCTGGATCAATTGGAATGCATCTTTGGTGCGCTGCTGTGCGCTGGCATTCCTTATGGTGAAGATGCCGAACACCTTGGCGACCATGATCGGGAAAGCCTGGATTGAACTCTCTACAAGATCACCTGTCTTGATCTGAATCCTGGCACATCGACTCCCCAAAAAAATTAAGCGTGATAATCAAAAAAAATTAAGCTGTCGAATACGGCTGAAATATTTAAAGGAACGAATCCCGCCTGTTTTCGGGTGTCTTTTGCTGTTTGAACAATCTTCCTTTTGCCCTGATGATCCCAAAAATGAGAAGGAGAAAACTTGCTGTCACAAACACCCATTTGATAGACGTGAAAATCCCCGCCATCTGCGCCAGGATGGGTGTTCTGCTGGGGTACCGCGCCATTACGATCGCCGCTGTGATGTTTTCCAGGTAATCAAAAAGGACGCCCAACAGGGGAACCAGGTTCATTAACCGCCAGGGTGATCCTTTTGGTGTGCGCAATTTGATTGTCCAGGAGATGGCGGTGGTCAGGAAAGCCCCATAGACCAGGGGGAAGATGGTATCGAAGATCAGCCTGGCTTTAATATAGGCTGACCGACCTTCGGGTCCATACTGCTCGGCAAATTGATACAAGTTTTCAGCGGTGTAGAAAAAGGAAGTATCAGGGGAACCAGTTTCACCGGCGTAAGATTCAGCCTTTTCATTTTGGGTTGGGAGAATAAAGGCTGTGAAAAGGAGGAAAATGACCAGGAAGATCAGTGATACCCAGCTTGTTGTTTTTTGATAGATCCAATCTGATAATCTATTCAATGTTGCACTCCTTTGCCACCTTCAATGCTGGATGTTATTTATTTCGCAAGTGTACATCCCAATTTTACTGATTATGTATTTCGTATAGCTGTTTCTACTTGGTATTGTACGCAGCGCGGATGGGGTTAATTATAGCGGCTGTCCATCCTGCCAAAGTGGTAACTGACACCAGAAAAGAGGATGACCGGGATCAGAACTAAAATCACCAGGATCAACTCCCACCGCCGTAAAAGGCTTGCAATAACCGCAATCATTGTCAGGGCTCCGATCAAAAGGGTAATTTTTATTCCCAAGTTTTTCTTCTTAGGGTCCTTTGAGCGTGCACGCCAAATGAGATAACCACCGATGGTCATTAAAGCCAGGCTGCTGATTGTGACTATTGCCAGGATCTGCTTACTCGTCAACCCCCACAGGTCAACGGACATGATACCGCAATGCTGTGTACGTGCGGGTGGATGCGATTCGGTCAATTTTAAAAAGACGCGGGCAAGGATCATATGGTCAAAGATCGTGTTTTCAGAATCGATCTGCCAGCGAATCTCAGTTTCCTCACCCGGTGATAGATATGCGCTTCTTGTTCGGCGAACCATGTTTTCCAACCGGTCAGGCATGCTGATATGTGCCCTGACAAACGTACGAATGGTCTTTTCGAGCGGGTTCCTGACGGTCACCGCAATTACCCCCGTTTCTCCCTCAGCCAGGAGCACAGGACATCTCAGGCGTAACATTTCGGCTTCTGTGCTCAGGTTGGGGTCGTAGGCGATGGATTCTGGGTAGCCCCAAAACGACATTCCTTCAAGGTTCACCCATAGGGCGAAGGCACTGAAAACCAATCCGGTCGCTAATCCAATAATAAATATGAGATAACCAAGGATGAAACGTGCTTTTTTCTTTTTCATTTCTTATTCCTTGACGATCATTTGATGAACAGATTCTATCATCAATGCCTTTAAGAATGGATTTGCTCTATAAGTCCACCCGGTTTTTATATTGGCAGGAACTTATAATGGACTTTCAGCGTGTGTGTGATGCTTTCAGGATTAAATTTCTTTGGGTGTAACTTAAACAAGAAAATCGAAAATTGTGAGTGAAATCAGTCATAATTTATTAGACTATGCGGTTCAATTTCTGGGGTGAATCGTTGATCAGACAGCGGAGAGGGAGGGATTCGAACCCTCGGTGGTCCTAAGACCACAACGGTTTTCGAGACCGCCCCGATCGTCCACTCCGGCACCTCTCCATCTTGCAGGCATCCATTATACTCGAAAGTAAGAGGGCAAATAAGCCAGTGATTACAATTCGAACGAGGTCATTCGATCGGGAAAATGGATTGGGGGCATCCCCTTAATTCCCTGCAATTTTTCAGTCAGAGCTGTGGCAGCAGTTTCTTCGCCGTGGATGAGGATGATTTTCTTCGCCTGTCCGGCGACATCACGGGCATAATCGATGAGTAAACCCTGCCCGGCGTGGGCCGATAGTCCATTGATGGTTTCAACCTGTGCCCGCCTGTAATAGGATTCGCCGAAAATGCGTATCTCACGTTCGCGATCAGCGAGCCGACGTCCAAGGGTGTAAGGTGCTTGCCATGAGACGATCAGAATCGTATTTCGTTCATCGTGGATGTTGTTCTTCACATGGTGAAGGATGCGTCCAGCTTCAACCATCCCGGAGGCGCTGATGATCACCATCGGGTCTTTACGTTCATTGAGTGCTTTGGATTCTTCAACAGAACGAGTGTAGGTCAGCATGTCAAAATCAAGGGCGGGGTGGCGGTATTCGGAGATGAAATCCCAGCTTTCCTGGTCAAAACATTCCGGGTGACGACGATAGATGTCTGATGCAGAAACTGCCAGGGGGCTGTCCACGAACACAGGTACTTTGGGCAGTGAACCGGAGGACATAGCTTCATTCAGGCAATAAACCAGGGTTTGCGTCCGACCAACCGAGAAAGCCGGAATGATGACTTTGCCGCCGCGCAAGATGGTCTTTTTTACAACATCAATGAATTCATCAATTGCCTTGTCAATCTGATCATGGGCGCGATCGCCATAGGTTGATTCCATCAAGAGCACATCAACATCATAGCCCCCAGGGAGGACAGGATCCTGCAGAAGCGGTTTACCCGGACGACCAATATCACCTGAAAACCAGAGACGAGTTTTTTTGCCATCCTCCTCAAGGTCCATAAGCACAGCTGCGGAACCCAGGATATGCCCTGCTTCAATGAACTTAGCCATTACGCCTTGAATTGGCTGGAATTCCTCATCATACGGAATGATCCGAAAATGGGGCATTGTGCGCGAGGCATCTTTGATAGTATAGAGCGGCTCAACCGGCGGCTGGCCTTTTTTGGCTAATTTTCTGTTGAGATATTTGACATCATATTCGTGGATGTGACCTGAATCCTTGAGCATAATGTCTGCAAGATCCCGGGTTGCGTCTGTTGCATAAATGGGTCCTTTGAAGCCTTGTTTGACGAGATTGGGAAGGTTTCCGCTGTGATCGATGTGTGCATGGGAAAGGATGACCGCATCAATACTGGCTGGATCAAAGTCAAAATTGAGATTGAAGTCGTAGGTGTCCTTTCGCCTTCCCTGAAACAAGCCGCATTCCAATAACAGGCGTTTCCCGTTGATCTCGATCAGGTGTTTGGAGCCTGTCACCGTTTGAGCAGCTCCTTGAATCGTTAATTTCATTTTGATGGTTCTCCTTGTTGCAGCGTTTTTATGATTTCGTTTCCAAAACGTGAAAAGCGATAAGGCACATCCCACATTTGTTTCTTAAGTTGGTATAAATTGACCGTATCCGAAGAGGCAATCCGAACCATCACATCCCTTGGTAGGATTACATCGGAGGGAACGCCGAGCCTTTCCCCAGAGAGTTTTCGCCACCTTCGTAATTCCTCAATGCGATCGAGCACATGGTTTTGAAAGTGGTCATTGTGGGGTGGAAATTCAGGGGGGCGTTTGTGACCTTCCTGGATGGCATTCAATAATCCCTTTCCGTACTGTTTCGCCATGTTTTCGCTAACCGTTGGAAGGTTGACCAATTCTTTCCAGTTGTTGGGTTGCGTTCTGGCGATTTCAATAAGCGCCTGGTGGCTGATCACCTTGAAGGTTGGGCGATTCTGAAGTTTAGCAATGGTTTCGCGAAATTCGTAGAGGGATTTGAGAATGGCTGCGTTTTCGGGCGATAGATCACGTGCACCGTGCAATTTCCAGAAGTCATCACCATTGGATTGGGTGGTATCTTCAATGTTCTGGGGTAACCTTTCGAAATCTTCCAGGGCAAGTTCCCATCGCTCTAAGGCTCTTAATTCTTTGCGCAAATGTTCCTGCAGCCGGATCAGATAACGACTGTCCTGGCGGGCGTACGCAAGCATCTCCGGTTTAAGCGGGCGCCTACCCCAATTGGCTCGCTGGTATTTTTTGTTCATCTGGACCCCAAAAAATTGTTCCAAAAGCGACCCTAAACCAACCTGAGAATATCCTAAAGTTCGGGCAGCGATCATGGTGTCAAAAAGGGCATTAAACACAAAGCCATAATCCCGCGTCAGGCAGATCAGGTCATATTCAGCAGCGTGGAAAACTTTCAGAATATCTTTCGATTCAAAGATGGCTGCCAAAGGGGAGAGATCGGTCAGGGCAAGGGAATCAATCAGGATGTCCTTCTCGCGCGTTGAAAACTGGATCAGGCAAACCTGTTCCTGGTACGCGTATAGGCTGTTCGATTCTGTATCGACTGCCAGGATATCCTGTTCGGCTAATTCTTCTACAATTTGCTGTAATCTTTGCGGCTGATCTACCCAGACCAGTTCAATGTTCTTCAACGTATCATCCATTGGCTTGATTATAGCTCATTATTAACGAGACACGCTTTGTAATAAGGAGAAGGATGGGAGATGCTATAATTTATGTTGTTTATTTCTTGATATCCTTGAAGGAAGGTTGGCATGAAGGCAGTATTACAGCGGGTTAAATATGGCAGCGTCACGGTTGATGGAAAAGTTGTTGCAGAAATTGATCAGGGGTTGATGATTTTATTGGGAATTGCGCCAGAGGATACCCTTGCTCTTGCTGAGCAGATGGTTGATAAAATTGTAACCCTCCGAATTTTTGGGGATGACGAGGGGAAAATGAACCTTTCTGTGCAGGATGTTGGGGGATCTGCGATCGTTGTTTCTCAGTTCACGCTGTTTGCAGATTCCCGGAAAGGACGTCGGCCTTCCTTTGTTAGTGCTGCCAAGCCAGACCTGGCGGAACCCCTGGTGGATGCCTTCGCGAACATGATGATTGCACGCGGTGTCCCCACCCAAACCGGCATTTTCGGCGCGCATATGGATGTGGCATTCGTCAACGATGGACCAGTGACAATTATTATGGAATTTACCTGATCTGATTTCAGGATATAAACTGTTAATCAGAGGGTGAAATTAGCGATTGCTGGGTTGTGTTGGAATAATGGACTTATCCCAGGTCATTACCATCTGTCAGGCGGGCGGCGCGCAGGGTGTTGCGCAGGAGCATCGCAATCGTCATTGGACCGACGCCCCCGGGAACAGGCGTGATCGCGCCCGCGTAATCCAGAGCTTCATCAAAAGCGACATCGCCAACCAATCGATAGCCGCTCTTGCGGGTTGTATCTTCCACCCGGTTCACGCCTACATCGATCACGATCGCACCCGGCTTGATCCAATCCCCCCGTACGAATTCAGGGATTCCTACAGCAGCAACCAGGACATCAGCCTGGCGGATGATGGAAGGAATGTCTTTTGTGCGGGAGTGACAGATGGTGACGGTGCTGTTGGCGCGCACCAGGAGCAGGCTGACGGGCATCCCGACAATATTGGACCTGCCCAAAACAACCGCATTGGCACCTTCAAGCTCCGCACCTGCTTCATTAAGTAAATACATAACGCCGGCGGGGGTGGCGGGCACAAAGAGCGGTTCACGTCCTTTTTGCGCCAGGCGCCCAATATTGATCGGATGAAATCCGTCAACGTCCTTATGGAGGCTGATGGTATTGAGAACCCGTTCTTCATCCAAGCCAGCAGGTAAGGGCAGTTGGACAAGGATTCCGTGAATCTTTGGATCATCGTTTAATTTGCGTACCAGGGATTCGACCCCATCCTGTGAAGCATCTGCAGGCAGCTCATGACCAATAGAATGAATGCCAGCTTCATCGCAGGCTTTTTGCTTCATGCGCACATAAACCTTTGAAGCAGGATTGTTTCCAATTAGAACGGTAGCCAAACCGGGGGCAGGCTGGCCTTTTGACAGGCGTTCACTTACTTGGATTTTGACTTCCTCTCGCAATCTTTCTGCAATTGCTTTTCCATCAATCAGTGTTGCACTCATGGCACCTCCAGGATTTGAATTCTCTTTAAGATTATACCTGAATCAGCGGTTATAATTTCAGCATGACACGAGAAAATTCAACCAAAGAAACGATGGTCGTTGGTATTGCCGGTGGGACGGGCTCTGGGAAGACAACCCTTTCTTATTTGATCCTCAAACGTTTAGGGAGGGATAAAATTGCGTATCTTCCCCATGACGCTTACTATCGCGATCAAAAAGAGCTTCCTTTCGAAGAACGTGTTAAGGTGAACTATGATCACCCCGATTCGCTTGAAACCGAACTGCTGGTCGAACACATCAATCAATTGATGGAGGGGCAGGCAGTGGAAATGCCGGTTTATGATTTCACAAGGCACAACAGGAAGTTGGAAACCATTAGGGTGGAACCTAAACAAGTTGTTTTGGTTGAGGGTATCTTAATTTTCGTTGAGAAAGCGCTGCGTGAACTTTTTAATATGAAGATTTATGTCGATACCGACCCGGATATCCGGTTTATCCGCCGCCTCAAAAGAGACATTGAAGAACGCGGCCGCACCATGCAATCCGTGGTAGATCAATACCTTAAGACCGTGCGCCCGATGCACCTTGAATTTGTAGAATCATCCAAGCGGTATGCAGATATTATCGTTCCCCAGGGGGGACTGAACCCTGTCGCTCTGGACATGGTCATCGCCCGGTTAAAGTCGCTGTTGGATGGAGAAATTTCCCTTGGATCCTGATCCTGTTGCTGATCTGCCTGAGGTAAACGCGGCACAGCAGAATCCAGGTAAGAAAAAGCTGTCTCGGAAAGCCATCAATTTAATCCGGGTGGCTGTCTTACTGGCGGTGATCATTCTAACGGTTGTCCTGGTGATCAATCGAGAGAAAATTCAAGCCTTACAGGCATATGGCTATCCGGGCATCTTTTTATTCTCCATCCTGGCGAATGCCACCATCCTGGTGCCGGTGCCGGGTGTAGTGTTCACCTCGGCGATGGGCGCGATCTTTAACCCTTTGTTGGTCTCCCTCGCAGCCGGTGCTGGTGCAGCCCTTGGCGAGCTCTCCGGCTATCTGGCGGGGTTTAGCGGACAGGCTGTTGTTGAAAATTCGGAAAGGTATGAGAGGGTTGTCGGGTGGATGAGAAAATATGGCGATATCACGATTCTTGTCCTGGCATTTATTCCCAATCCCCTGTTTGACCTGGCAGGTGTGGTGGCGGGGATCCTTAGGATGCCGGTGTGGAAGTTTCTAATATTTTGTGTCATCGGGAAAATACTGAAGATGATGATATTTGCATATGCTGGTAATTGGGTCATCGAGCTATTTGGCTGAAGGTCCTTTTTATTGTTCTAAGTTTTTCAGGTTTTGTTGATCACAAATTTGTGTGAGGTGGTGAAAAATGAAGGAGATCGATTCTTTTATTGAAACGCATATAGATCAGAATGTAGCGGAATTGTCACGTTTATGTTCACAGCCGAGCGTGGCTGCCCAGAACCTTGGGATTGAAGCCTGTGCGGGGCTGGTTGCCAGGTGCCTGGCAGAACGCGATTTTGAAACGCAGATCCTTCCTACGGGTGGGTCCCCTGTTGTCTTTGGAGAGCGAAAAGGGCGCGCAGACCGCACCTTGCTGGTTTATGACCATTATGACGTGCAGCCGCCTGAACCCCTGGAACTGTGGGACTCACCGCCCTTTGAGCCCACCCTTCGAGATGGCAGACTATATGCGCGCGGCGTGGCGGATAATAAGGGGAATTTTATGAGCCGGCTGCACGCCATCGACGCCATTCTGGCTCTCGATGGAGAATTACCCTGCAATGTCAAGTTTATCCTGGAAGGTGAGGAAGAGATCGGTTCTGTTCACCTGGAGCCCTTCATAAAATTGCATCAGGATTTACTGGCAGGTGATGTGTGCGTGTGGGAGATTGGCGGTGTGGATCGAGAAAATTTCCCGATCCAGATGGTTGGGATGCGCGGAATTTGTTACGTCGAACTGCGTGCGAGGACGGCTAACCAGGATGTCCATTCAGGGACAGGGGGCTCAATTTTCCCAAATGCAGCTTGGCGCCTGGTTTGGGCTTTGAGCAGTTTGAAAGACGAGGATGAAAACATCCTGCTGCCTGGGTTTTATGATGATGTCCTACCTCCCACGGATCGCGAGATCGAACTGCTTGGTCAGGGACCAAGGATGATCGCCTTTTATAAGAGAAAATATGACCTGGATCATTTTTTGAACGGCATAGACGATGAGCTTGAGCTAGCTGTTGAGGGTGTTTACAGGCCAACCTGCACAATCTGTGGGTTAAGAGCAGGCTACCAGGGGCCGGGTACAAAGACCGTTTTGCCAGCCGAAGCCATGGCAAAGGTTGATTTTCGTCTGGTACCAAATCAGACGCCTGAAAAAGTTTTAGCACAGCTCAGAGCGCACCTGGATGACCAGGGATTTGAGGATATTGAAATTGTTGACCTCGGGGGTAATCCCCCAGCCAAGACAGAGCCTGACCATCCAGCTGTTCAGATGGCTGTGAAGGCGGCTGAGGATGTGTATGAGAAGCCAACCCGCGTGATCCCTATGGTGGGCGGCTCCGGTCCCAGTTTTATGTTCAAGAAATACCTGAACGTGCCCATCATTTCATCGGGGGCAGGGGATGAAGACAGTCGAGCGCACGCGCCGAACGAGTCCATCAGTCTGGATTTATATGTCAAAGGATCAAAACACTTTGCGCGCATCCTGAAGTCGATGCAAGCATATTGAAGCGAAACGGAATTGGATAAGCCAATGCAAGATGATCCCACCTTTTCTCAAATCTGAACGTAAAAGGGTACTGCAAAAACTATGATTTGCATCAGGTACTATAATGAACCGTTCGAGGAATGAAATCCTACAAAAACGATCGCGAGGTTTGAAACGGTAAATGACAGAGACAAAAGAAGCGCGAAAAAATGATAACAAGGTTGTGGACTGGATTGTAAGGTTATTGAAGGGGATCCTGGTTGGCGTTGGTTTCATCACGCCAGGTCTATCTGGCGGGGTATTGGCTGTGGTTTTTGGATTATATGAACCCCTGATGCGTTTCCTGGGCAATTTACGGCATAAATTTGTTAAAAATGTGCTTTTCTTCATCCCTGTTGGTATTGGCGGCGTCTTAGGGGTTGTGGCATTCTCTGCCGCAGTAGATTGGGCTTTTGAAAACTACCGCGTGTTGGCGATTTGGCTGTTCATTGGATTTATCGCAGGGACATTTCCTTCCTTACTGAAGACCGCTGGGAAGCAGGGCAGAAAAAGCTGGCATTGGTTTCTCCTGGTCATCAGCGCCATCGGGATGTTCTTCTTGATGCGCTGGATGGAGAGCTTTAGCACCATGCAGCTGGCACCGTCTTTTATCAGCTGGCTGCTTTCCGGTGCAATGATCGGGTTGGGCGTGGTCGTGCCGGGAATGAGCCCATCGAATTTCTTAATTTACCTTGGTCTTTATCAGCCCATGGCGGCTGGGATCAAATCACTTGACCTGGGTGTTGTCATTCCACTGCTGATTGGTGGGATTGTGTGCGTCTTGCTCCTGGCAAGGTTGATCTCATGGCTCTTTAATAAATTCTATTCCACGCTGTACCATCTGATCCTTGGTATCGTTGTCGGCTCTACGGCAGCGATCATTCCGCCAGAAGGACTCAAGGGCTGGTCAATTGGGTTGGCTGTCTTGCTGTTTGCTGCAGGAGGCGCCATTTCCTTTGCGCTGGCAAAGCTGGAAGAAAAATATTCGCGCGAAGATCTTTTTGCCTAATTAATGGATCATTTTCCTCCCCTCCTGATGTTTCATAAGTTTTTTTGTGAAAGATGCAGAAGGATGAGAGTGATTTAATGCAAATGGCAATTGCCCTTACCAGTTCATATATTGCAGGCTGTGTCTTCAAAATGAGCTTCATTCAACAACAGTTATAATGATGGCAAGCTTGAATTAAGGAAGTTGTTATGGCGCTTTATGATCAATTTGCATCGATTTACCAGCGTGGTCCTTATATCCGGTTTTCGCAGGACTTGGCAGAATCGGTCATCCCCGACTACCTGGGGGAACTTGGGATAGAACCGACCCGAATATTAGATATTGCCTGCGGTGAGGGGACCTTTGCAGTTGCGATGGCAAAACTGGGATATGATATGACTGGCATTGACCAGTCACCGCCGATGATCGATTTGGCGCGCAGCCGTGCCCTTAGCGAGGGGGTAGATACAGCATTCAAGGTGGAGGATATGCGTTGGATGCCCTTCAAATCGGAATTTGATCTCGTCACGTGCTTTTTTGACAGTTTGAATTATTTGCTCACAGTATCTGATCTGCACCAGGCTTTTGTCAGTGCCTACCAGGCATTACGCCCGGGAGGGATCTATATTTTTGATATGAATACGGTTTATGGGCTGGCGGTGGATTGGATGCGTCAGCAAACTTATATCCATAATGAGACCCATGACTTTATTGAATTGCACCGGCAGTATTTTGATTATGAAAACCTGATCGCCACCATGTCGGTCACTGTTTTTAAGAAGCAAGGTGAGACTTGGCAGCGATTCGATGAAGACCACCAGGAAAGAGGTTATCCAATCGCTGATATCCATTTTCTGCTTGAAAAAACGGGATTTCAGATCTTAGAAACCTATGGAAGTTTGAAAAAGCGTTCGGAACTGCAGACATCCTCACCTCGGGTCTGGATAACCGCAAAAAAACCTATTGAACTCGAACCATAGATGTTGTGGGTGACTCAGTTGAATTAGAACTAAGAAACAAAGGTTATCATCTGGGTTAAATAAAATAATTTGTGCAAAACTTAGGATCGATCACCTTGCCATGCCTACACCCTGGTGTTATGATTTGAGCTGTTGGAGGTCGTTTGAAGGAACTCAGCAGGCAAAAGCGAACACGTTATATTCTCATTTTGGCTATCATAATTTCACTTCCCTGCTACATATTGGGATTTGTGATCTTGAGGGTTAACCGATCCCAGCCAGTGGAGGTTTCGCCGACGATCACACTGACGGCCACCCGTACTGCCACAATCACCCGCACGCCCTATGTCACCCTAACACCGACTATGACCGCAACGGTCACGCAGACCCGCACGGCTTCACCAACACCGACTTCGACGTCGACCCCAACTTTTACACCTTCACCGACAATCACCTCATCGCCGACAGAAACCCTTGTGCCTACAGAAACGGAAACCCTGCCGCCGCCCTCACCAACCGCGACGGAAGAGGTGCTTCCTACAGAAACGGAAACAGAAACGCCTTAATTTTGAGTCAAAAAAGAGGAACTGTAAATTTATGATTGATCTAACTAAATTTCTAAAAGAGATGTTATCAGCGGCAGGACTTTCGGGGCACGAAAGCCCAATCAGAGAGATCATTGCCAAAGCATGGGAACCGCTTACCGATGAACTCACTGTAAGCAAACTTGGAAGCTTGCACGGGCTTAAGCGTGGCAGTGGGGATGAAACCCGTCACCGGGTCCTCATTTCTGCCCATATGGATGCCATTGGTATGATGGTCACCGACATCAAAGACGGATTATTACGTGTGACGGAAATTGGGGGAATCGATCATCGGATCCTGCCAGGTCAGCTGGTGACCGTTCACGGCAGAGAACCCTTGAGCGGCGTGATCATCCAGCCGCCCGGTTATCTGCTGCCGGAATCCGTTGGGGACGGTCCAGTTGAGATGCAGTATCTCTTCGTGGACCCTGGTTTGCGCCCGGAAGAAGTCCCCCAAAAGGTGCGCGTGGGTGATCTCGTATCCTATGCCCAAACGCCACTGGAATTAACAGGCGAAGCAATGGCAGGTCATACCCTGGATAACAGGGTTTCGGTTGCTGCCACAACCCTGTGCCTTGAAGCACTTCAGAGCAGGTCCCACGAATGGGACGTGTGGGCTGTTGCTTCAGTCCAGGAAGAGGAAACACTTGGCGGTGCCTTTACATCGCCCTTTGATATCCGTCCTGATATCGCAATTGTGATTGATGTTTGTTTTGCGAAAGGACCCGGCTCCAACGATTGGCGCAGTTTGCCCTTTGGTGAAGGTGTTGGGCTGGGATATGGTCCGAATATCCATCCGGCGCTTTACGATGCATTTGAGAAAAAAGCAAAAGAATTGGAAATCCCCTACCATCGTGACCTGATGCCAACCATGTCAGGGACTGACGCGATGGCGGTCCAGATCGTTGCAGAGGGTATTCCCTGTGCCGTTTTGGGGATACCCTTACGGTATATGCATACCCCTGTTGAAACCGTTTCACTCAAAGATGTTCGCCGGGCAGGGCGGTTGATGGCTGAGTTTATCGCTGACCTGACCCCTGAGACATTAGGACAGATTAGTTGGGATGTGGAATGATGGATAAATTAGCAGAAGATAGAAAATTCATGTCATATCAAATCAGGCAAGCACAATTGGACCTTTTAGAAAAATTATGCAACGCGACGGCAGTTTCCGGCGATGAATTTGAGGTGCGTCAAATTGTCCTCGAAGAAGTTAAACCCGTCGCCGATGAATGCAGGGTGGATGCCCTGGGAAATGTCTTAGCGACAAAATTTGGCACCGGTGAGAATCGGGTCAGGGTCATGCTGGCTGCCCACATGGACGAAATCGGTTTCATGGTGGTTAAAAAGCATGAGGATAACCTGTTCCAGTTTGAGCGGATCGGCGGGATCGATGAGCGTCAATTGCCGGGCAAGGCTGTCCTGGTGGGACGCGACCACCTTTCCGGTGTGATTGGTGCCAAACCGATCCATATGACCACCCGCGATGAACGCAAAAACAAGATTGGTGTTTCAGATTTACGGATTGACCTTGGACCAGAGATCGGAGACAAGGTAAAACCCGGTGACCGGGCGACCTTTGCAACCCGTTTTGAGATTTTGGGACCCAGCATCAGGGCAAAAGCCTTGGATAATCGCTTTGGGGTAGCCACGCTGATTGAACTCTTGAAAAATGCGCCAACGAATATTGACCTCCTGGCTGCATTTACCGTTCAGGAAGAAGTCGGATTGCGCGGAGCGCGTGTGGCAGCCTATCATTTCAACCCTGATATGGCGATTGCCCTGGATTCAACACCAGCTTATGACCTGCCGCCCTGGGATGATGAAGATCAAAATGTGCAGTACAACACCCGCTTGGATGCAGGACCTGCCATTTATGTGATGGATCGGGCGACGATTGCGGATATGCGCATTGTGAATTTTCTACGGGATACTGCACAAGCCGCTGGCATTCCTTATCAATTCAGGCAGCCTGGCGGCGGCGGCACAGATGCGGGTGTGATCCATAAAACGAGAAGCGGGATTCCCAGCACGTCTGTGTCTGTGCCCGCTCGTTATGCCCATACTGCTGCCAGCATTGCCCGTTTGGATGATTGGGAGAACACCCTGCGCCTGATGCTGACTGCTCTCAGTCAGGTAACACCAGATCTATTAGCAGTGGAACGCCGAGATTAATAATAATCCACAATCAATGATTTTTAATCAATTTTAGGAGCAATTTGATGAAAGACTTAATTAAGATACTTGTTGAAACACCGGGTCCTTCTGGATTTGAATATGCCATTCGGGATGTCATCCGAGCCGAAATTGAAGCTATCGCCGATGATATTCGTGTTGATGCGCTTGGCAGCCTGATCGCCAGGAAGGGCGTCAGGTCTGAAAATGGCAAACGGGTGATGATCTCCGCTCATATTGATGAGATTGGTTTGATGGTCACCCATATTGACGATAATGGATTTGTCCGCTTTACCAATATTGGCGGGATCAATCCGTTGAGCTGCTACGGCGGACGTGTGCTTTTTATGAACGGTACCCGCGGCGTAATCGGTGTGGACGGTCTTGAAAGCGGAAAAATGCCCAAACTTTCCGATTTATTCATTGATGTGGGTGCTGTCAGCAAGGAAACCTGCCCGGTGAAAGTTGGGGATGTGTGCGGGTTTGAACGTCCGTTCCTTGATTTGGGGAAGCGGATGGTAGCAAAATCGATGGATGATCGCATTGCCGCAGCCATTGCTGTTGAGGTTTTAAAGCGTTTGGAAAGCACGCCGCATGAGGTTCATTTCGTCTTCAGCACCCAGGAAGAAGTCGGTATCCGTGGTGCAACAACAGCTGCCTACGGCGTTGATCCGGATTTGGGATTTGCCATCGATGTAACCCGAAGTGGAGATACGCCACGACCCAGCGTCAAGATGGCTGTTGCCCTTGGTGATGGTCCGGCGATCAAAGTGAGGGACTCAAGCTTCATTGCCGACCCAAGGATTGTCGATTGGATGGTGAAAGCGGCAGAAGAAACAGGTCTGCCTTACCAGCTTGAGGTTCTTGAAGCGGGCGGTACCGATGGGCGAGCGATCCAGCTAACCCGGGGCGGGGTACCTGCCGGGTGCGTCTCCATTGCCTGTCGATATATCCATTCCCCTTCGGAAATGGTAGACTCTGATGATGTTGAAAATGCAGTCAAACTCATCCTCAAATTGTTGAGTGAACCTATTGATTTTATGTAATGGTTAACAAGGACGATCGGAAAGCTTTGAAAAGATTCGTACGGCTGATGGGACTAGGTGTGGTGATGGCGATGCTGGTATCTGCATGCGCTCAGTTACCCTTTGATTTCCCGTGGTGGACGGACAACCTTCCCACAACCACACCTAAACCAGGCGGGGAACAGGTCACCACACCCACGCCGCAGGTTATTGAGGAAACAGAAGTAACAGATGCACCAGTGACAGGATTGACCATCTGGGTTCCTCCAGAAATGGATCCCTCTACCGGATCTCTGGCTAGCCAGGTTTTTTCTGAACAACTTCAACTTTTCTCTGAGCAGAAGGATGGACTGGAGATCACTGTACGTGTGAAGGCGGCTGGCGGTACCGGGGGATTGCTGGATGCCCTTACGGCAACTAGTGCAGCTGCACCTGATGTGTTGCCTGATCTGATCGCCCTGACGCGCCCCGATCTGGAAATCGCTGCCCTGAAAGGGCTGATCTATTCGGTTGAAGGATTAACGGATATTCCCGATGATTCTGATTGGTATGGTTTTACAAAAGATATGGCATTGCTCCAGGGCGAGACCTTTGGGTTCCCCTTTGCGGCAGATTCCCTCGTGTTGGTCTATCGACCTGAGATTATTTCGGATGTCCCCGCCACTTTTCCAGAACTGATTGAAAATGGGGTTGGTTTTGGCTTCTCTGCTGAAAGTGACCAGGCGTTGTTCCCGCTGACTTTGTATATGGCGATGGGTGGGGCTGTTCAGGATAATCAACGTCGACCGATGCTGGAAGTCGAACCGCTGGCAGAGGTGTTTCGATTGTTCCAAGCAGGTATAGGTTCGGGTACATTTTCTGATGCGCTCAGTCAATATCAATCTTCAGGACAGGTTTGGACGGCATTTAAAGATCAGCAGATCGACATGGTGGTAACCTGGACATCGAATTATTTGAAAGAATTGCCTGAGGATGCCGTAATGATCCCACTCTTGCCTGTTACAGATACAGCCGTTTCTTTGGGGACGGGGATGAGTTGGGCTGTGGCGACACCTGTGGAGAATCGGCAAGCCCTGGCAGTCGAACTGGCGGAATTCCTGGTTCAACCGGAATTTCTGTCTGATTGGACGCTTGCCGCAGGTTATCTCCCAACACGACCTTCAGCTCTGGAAGGGTGGGGAGTTCCGGGTCTGCTGGGAGAGATCAGTCAGATTGAATTAATCACCCGGTTAAGGCCTTCTAATGACCTTACGGCAAGCCTTGGACCCATTCTTCGTGAGGGAACGCGCCAGGTCTTGCTTGGTGTGATCGATCCTGCGCAGGCAGCCCAGGTTGCGGTTGAAAACTTGGAGGAGCGTTGATGGGTAACGGCAATTCAGTCCGGAATGGACAAAGGTTCAGAATTCCCCCAGAATGGTTCTTTTTCATCCTTATTTTTGGCATTCTTACTCTTTCAACGATGGCTTTTTTCAGCCCTATCTCCCAGGGCGTGAGCCCAACAGCAACGCCATCCGTGGTAGTCATCACACAAGTTGTTTCTTGCACGCCGGACGTTCAGATGACACCCACGGTGGCTCTTCCTCCACCAACACCGGATGAGATCGGTTATACCAACGGGATCATCTTTTGGAGCACAATCCTGATCCTCATCTTATTGATTGGTACTTTACGGGAGATTTTGCGCAAGAATAAAAAAATGGATGAACAGAACAATTTGAGCGAGCGCACAAAATGACAGATCGACTATCCCAATTTGAGGCTTACCGGGACCAAATGAATGAACGGATCGCAGCAATGGATCATTTGGGCATCAAACGTTTCTTTAATCTAGATACCAAAACATACGAAGATGGGGTATTGCCTTCGAAGATAAAAGAGCTCTTAGGACTGGTTGCATCAATGGTGCTGCGTTGTAACGATTGCATCGATTACCATATTCTCCGGTGCGTGGATGCGGGCTGGTCCGATGAAGAATTGCAGGAAGCCTTTGCTGTCAGCCTAGTAGTAGGCGGAAGCATTGTTATCCCCCATTTGCGACATGCCGTAGAGACGCTTGACCTTTATCGTGAAAGTCAATCAGACCGGCTGTAGCGGCTTACTCTTAACCATACATCATCCCGATGAACAATGGCTGCTCTTCGGGATGAAATTTATTAACAACATCAAATAGAGAAGTCGTCGCTGTTCCAGTATCCCTCGTCATCCGTCTTAATATAACCGTTCTCGTGGACCTGTAATTTGTCTTCCAGGCGGTCCATCCGAGCCATCATCTGGCGGAGTGCCTCGCCGAGGGCATCTGGCAGCTGGTCATGGTGGAGATCGGGGCTGCTAATATCCTGTTTGTGTTTCCGCCTCACCACCTGGCCTGGAACACCCACAACGACGGAATCAGGGGGCACTGGTTTGACCACAACGGCATTGGCGCCAATCCGGCTGCCAGAACCAATTTCGATTGAACCCAAAATTTTTGCACCTGCGCCAACCACCACATTATTCCCCAATGTGGGATGGCGTTTGCCTTTTTCCAGGCTGACGCCGCCCAGTGTGACGCTGTGATAGAGGGTGACATTATCACCGACCTCTGCTGTTTCGCCGATGACCACGCCCATACCGTGATCAATGAAGAAGCGGCGCCCGATGACCGCACCGGGATGGATTTCAATGCCGGTTAGCCAGCGTGAAAACTGGGATAGACTGCGTGCCAGGAAAAATAATTTGTGTTTCCAGAGCCAATGGGCGATCCGGTAAAGCCAGATGGCATGCAGACCTGCATAATTGACCAGGACCTCAAACCAGTTTCTGGCGGCAGGATCACGCTGTAATGCGCAGCGGATATCCTCCGCGATCATCCGAAAAAAGCCAATCTCATGATTGGTTTGAAGATTTGTTGTTTCTAAATTTAATGGGGTTGCGTTTTCCATGGTTTCTTCTCCAATTAAAAAGCTTATTCGCGAATATCATCAAAGAGTGGTGTGCTCAGGTACCGTTCTGCAAAGGATGGGATGATGACAACGATCAATTTACCTTTGTTGGCATACCGCTGTGCCACCTGCAGGGCTGCCCAGGTGGCTGCACCTGAAGAGATCCCAACCGGCAGACCTTCCTCAACGCCGAGCCGACGGGCTGTGATGAAAGCATCTTCAGTGCTAACCTGGATGATTTCATCATAAATCTGCGTGTTTAAAATTTCAGGGACAAAGCCTGCGCCAATGCCCATGATGGTATGCTGACCTTTTTCTCCGCCAGAAAGCACAGGTGAATCCTGAGGTTCAACGGCTATGACCTTGATGTCAGGATTATGCGCTTTTAGCCCTTCGCCAATACCCGTTATGGTGCCGCCAGTTCCAATGCCTGCCACGAGAAAATCCACCTTACCATCGGTATCACGCCAGATCTCCTGCGCTGTGGTCTGTCGGTGAATTTCCGGGTTGGCGGGGTTGGTAAACTGGTTGGGCATGTAGTAGCGAGGATCGACAGCAACCAACTCTTCAGCCCGGGCGATTGCGCCTGCCATGCCGTCCTCAGCTGGTGTGAGGATCAGCTCAGCACCGAGGGCTTTCATCATCATTTTCCGTTCGTAACTGACCTTTTCAGGCATAACGATCACACAGCGGTAGCCCCGGGCAGCGGCTATAAAAGCCAGTGCAATCCCGGTGTTGCCGCTTGTTGGTTCCACGATGATGCTATCGGGCGTCAGAAGGCCTGCTTTTTCCGCAGCATCGATCATTGCCACGCCAATCCGATCTTTCACGCTGTGTGCAGGGTTGAAGTATTCCAATTTGAGAACTACTTCGGCAACACATACTGTGTTGATCCGATTTAGGCGGACAAGCGGGGTGTTACCGACAAGTTCGGTAATGTCATTATAAATTTTCATTGTTGTAAAAGTCTTTCTTTTTTAGTCCTTATTGTTAAGTGCTTTTAAAAAGCAAAACCAGCCGATAAAGTAAAAAGGAGGCAGCATACCGCTGACACCGCAGAAAATGTTTGCGGGGCTGTCCGCCGCCCAGATCGACTGGTTGAGATGACTTTGAAGTCAGGATATCCGGGCGTTGACTATCGACCCCGCCTCAGACACAAGCATTTTAACATTTTAATCACTCCATTTAATCAGATAATTACTATCATAATTATATTATAAATCCGAAGTGTGTCAAGAGGATGTAGAAGTGTGACCAGGATTTCGAAATATTGATTTTTGCAAAATTTATGATGCGGACTTTTCCTCACAGAAAAAGGATGGTTTTCAATGGAATCCAAGATTTTATCTTGATCAAATCAAAATATTTTGCATTATTTGTGGGTAAGCTTGTCCAGGCTACGTTATAATAAAGCTCATCAAAACGGAGGAGGCATCATGAACAACGAACGGCTGGCAAAATTAGGGCATTTAATGGAGAAATTCGGGCTGGAAGGAATGGCATTGAACCCAGGACCCACTCTGATCTACCTCACAGGTCTGCATTTTCATCTTATGGAGCGTCCGACGGTGCTGTTGGTTTCACATACAGGTTCATCAGCCATGGTTCTGCCGGTTCTTGAAAAGGGGAAATTACCCCCTGAATCAGAGACATTTAAAGCGTTTCCCTTCGGAGATGACCCAGCGACATGGTCAGCAGTATTTGAACAGGCTGGGGATTGGATCAACCTGCAGAGCGGGCAAATTGGTGTGGATCCAACCCGGCTGAGATTTTTGGAATTAAGCTTCTTGGAAAGTGCGCTCCCGGGAGTCCGTTTTGTCGATGCCAGTCAGGCATTGGCCGCCCTCCGCATGCAAAAAGAACCTGAAGAGATATCAAGGATGAAAAAGGCTGCCCAAATTGCTCAAACGGGATTGTTGGAGATGCTAAAGACCCTGGGAAGAGGAATGACTGAGAAACAGATCGCCAACGAACTCATCGTTCAGCTTTTAAAGGCGGGCTCGGATTCGGAAATGCCCTTTGCCCCTATTGTGGCACTTGGAGAAAACAGCGCCAACCCTCACGCTGTGCCCACGGATCGCGAATTAAGATCAGGTGATCTTTTACTGGTCGATTGGGGTGCTGCGTTTGATGGCTATTTTTCGGATATCACCCGAACCTTTACCTTTGGGGAGGTCGATCCGGAATTGATCGAAATTGGAAATATCGTTTTGCAAGCCAACCAGGCTGCCCAGAACGTGGGAAAACCAGGGATCACTGCAGGCGCGATCGATCGTGCGGCGCGTGCCGTGATTGATGGCGCGGGGTATGGTGCTGCTTTTACCCACCGTACCGGACATGGTTTGGGCATGGAGGCGCATGAGCCGCCCTATATTTATTCTGAAAACGGACTGATTTTAGCTCCAGGAATGACCTTCACCATTGAGCCTGGTATTTACCTACCCGGTCGAGGTGGCGTCCGGATCGAGGACGACGTAGTGATCACCGAGACAGGATTGGAATCGTTGACGGATATGCCCCGACGGGTTATGCCCATCGAGGGCTTCATCGCTTGAAAAGAGAACATCCGTGTCCCGTGATTTAAAAATTCTGGCGGCGTCAATGTTTTTGTGGGGCTTTGGCGAAGGCTTGTTTTTAATTTTTCAGCCGCTTTATATTCAGCAGCTTGGTGCAGATCCAATCATGATTGGGACAATCCTTGGGATAAATGGGATGGTGATGACATTTTCCCAAATTCCCTCAGGTTTGCTTGCGGATAAAATTGGCCGACGTCAAGTACTCTGGTTTTCTTTCATTTCGGGCGTGATTGCCACCTGGTCAATGGCTCTGGCGCCATCCCTCTCTTTCTTTGTTCTGGGCTTGTTCTTTTATGGATTAACCTCGTCGGTGATGGCTCCCCTGAACACCTATGTACAGGCAGCCCGGGGAAATTGGTCTGTTGGGCGGTCCATCAGTTTTATTTCGGCTGTCTACAATGCTGGTGCTATCCTGGGTCCAATCATTGGTGGTCTTATCGGCTCTGGCCTGAGCCTCAAGGCAGTATATTTTGTTTCGGCTGTGGTTTTCACCCTTTCAACGGTGGTCGTAATTTTTGTTAAGAAGCAGCCTGTAGAACAAAATGCTGGTTTGGATGGGGAGGAACATTTATTAAAGAACCGGAGATATATTGGACTCATTGTGATCATCTTCATGGTCATGTTTGCGGTGACTTTGCCGCAACCTCTTGCTGCAAATTTCTTACAAAATGACCGGGGTCTTAACCTGAACCAAATAGGTCGGCTTGGGTCGGTGGGTGCATTGGGTAGTGTTGTCCTGATGCTGGTATTGGGGCGTCTTCCTTCTGGAATTGCAATTTTAACCGGTCAGGTTGGCGTTTTGCTGTTTGCAATTCTATTATGGCGGGGAAATAATATTGTTTTATACAGCCTGGCTTACTTCTTTCTCGGTGGCTATAAATTATGCCGGGCAATGACAGTGGCTTTAGTCAGGCCAGTTGTTAGAGCATGGGAGATTGGACTCGCTTTTGGGATCGTTGAAACCCTTAACGCTTTGGCGATGATGTTAGCTCCGGTTGTTGCCGGATTTCTCTATGATTGGCAGCCTGTATCTATCTTCCAAGTTGGTGTGGGGGTTATTGTATTGAGCTTGTTAATAAGTGCAGGATTTATCTGGAAGAACGGCTACCATTTTGCCAGCCCTGAAGATCAGGCTGTCTCTGAAGGTGAGGAGAATGATGAGGCTTAAGTTCATCCGGCTGACTCTTGGTCCACTTCCCAATAATGTTTACCTTTTAGGAGATGATGAGACGGGGGATGCCGTGGTGATTGACCCCAGTTTTGAAAGCCGGGTTGTCCTTGCGAAGGCAGAGAAGCTGGGTTGGACGCTCCGCCAGGTTTGGCTGACCCATGGGCATTTTGACCATATGGCTGGTGTGGCGGAGATAGCAAATGCGTTTGATCCGATGCTGCCCATCGGGCTGCACCCAGGTGATCAAGGCTGGTATGAACGGGCGGGTGGGGCTGCGGTGTTTGGCTTATCTATCGCTCAGCCGCCACCGCCGACGATTTTATTTAAAAAGGGAATGTCGCTCAGCCTGAGCGCAGAAGGGGATCCGGTTGTTACGGTCAGGCACGCGCCAGGTCACAGCCAGGGGCATGTTATGTTCTACTGTCAGGGATTGAAGGTTTTATTTTGTGGGGATGTGATCTTTCGAGGTGGTATCGGGCGGACGGACCTTGAAGGTGGGGATCTGGTGACGCTGCTGAAGAGCATTCAAGAGGAAGTTTTTACGCTTCCTGATGAGACTCGTCTGCTGTCCGGTCATGGGCTGGAGAGCACCGTTGGGTATGAGCGGGTGCATAATCCATTTTTGTGAGATAGTGGGCGGTGTTTGGGGGATGATTGATAGGTATTTGGAATCAGGTATTGGGAATCAGGTGTTCGGTATCAGGTATTAGGTGTGAGTTGTCGGGCGGGATAAAAATGAATTTCTCTGTATAAGTTGTGGACCGTTGACATCCCTAAATATATTGATAGTGTTCATTTGCTTGGGAAAAGCCTCCCCCTGAAGGGGTACGACGTGAGGGATGACGGATTCTGTGTAAGATGAACCCTCACCCTGCCCTCTCCCTTGTAAGGGAGAGGGAAAAATGAATTTGGATCCTAAATTATGAAAGATTTTCTCACACGGAAACTTGAAAACCAGTAATTTCGATTTAGGCATATAAGCCTTCTCCTGGGGGAAGGTGGCACAGAGCAGGCGTGCCGGCCTGCCCTGAGGAGGTACGACTTGAGGGATGAAGGGAAGAAAAATGGTGCGGTGAAAACCCCACCGCACCCTACAAGGTCTGGTAATTCGTAGTGTGTGCACCGATCCTGTGCGCACCACCTTACGGTTTTCTTTTATTTTGCGTATTCTGTTGCGCGGCTTTCGCGGATGACGGTGATCCGGATCTGACCGGGGTACTGCATGGTCTCTTCGATCTGAGATGCGATGTTTTTCGCCATGCGGTTGGCTTCCACATCATCAATTTCTTCCGGTTTGACGATGATCCGCACTTCACGACCAGCCTGGATGGCATAACTGCTCTCCACACCCTTGTAGCTGTTCGCAATATTTTCCAGGGCACGCAGGCGTTTGATGTACTGCTCAAGGTCTTCGCGTCGTGCGCCGGGTCGTGCGCCAGAGATCGCATCCGCAGCCTCTACGATCACGGCTTCAACAGATTCCTGTTCAATCTCGTGGTGATGAGCGGCGATAACGTTGACCACTTTGCTGTTGACGCCATATCTTTGAGCAAATTCTGCACCAATCTGTGCATGGGTGCCTTCCGTATTATGATCCATCGCCTTGCCCAGGTCGTGCAAAAGAGCGCCCGCCTTGGCAACCTCAACATTTGCACCAAGTTCTGCAGCGATCACACTGGCGATTTTTGCGGTTTCGACCGCGTGGGCGAGTTGATTCTGCCCGTAAGAAGTCCGGAATTTTAAACGTCCTAATTTCTTCAGCACTTCATTGTGCAAGCCGGCAACACCTGCATCATAGGCTGCCTGTTCACCAGCTTCAGCGATATCGTCTTCCATCTGGTCGGTTTCCTCATTGATGGTCTTTTCAATGTTGGCAGGGTGGATGCGACCGTCGATGACAAGGCGAGAAAGAGCACGTTTGGCGATCTCTCGTCTGACAGAATCGAAACAAGATACCGTGACAGCCTCAGGCGTATCATCCACGATGACATCCACACCAGAGGCCTGTTCAAAGGCTCGAATGTTGCGGCCGTTCCGTCCAACGATCCTGCCTTTCATTTCTTCGTTTGGCAGGTTGACGATCGCCGTCGTTACCTCTGCCACCTGGTCTGAGGCGACCCGCTGAATGGCATCCGCGATCAATTCGCGTGCCCGTACATTGCCCTTTTCGCGTGCTTCACTTTCGATCTGGCGGATAATGCGTGCCATATCAGCGCGAGTTTCCTTTTCAGTTTCGGCTAAAAGAACCTCGCGAGCTTCTTCCGTGGTCATCTGGGATACGCGCTGCAGCTCTGTTGAGATATCTTCGTACATCTTATCAATTTCATTGGCACGTTTGTCAATGCTCGACTGGCGTTTGTTCATGCGGGTTTCCCGCTCCTCGTATTTTTCGAGTCTTCTGTCTAGTTCCTCTCGCCGTTTCTGCAAGCGATCATCTTCTTTATTCAGTTCATTTCGGCGATGGGCAAGTTCCTCTTCGGCTTTTTGTGTGATCGTGAGGGCAATGTCCTTTGCTTCTAATTCGATTTCCCTTCCTTTTTCTTGTGCATCCCTGATGATCTGGTCCGCCTTTACATTTTGCGCTTTTCGGTTGTTTTCTATCAAGATATTCTTTACAAGAAAACCAATCCCCACACCAAGCGCCAAAGCTATGATACTAACGATAATTGTGGTTGGGTTGTTCATTAAATTCACTCCATTTTTCCAGTAGTTTCAGTGCGCTTGTGCTCTGGCGAGGCGAATTCATCCCATAGGCGTTCAACAGTTGGTTTAACTATGCTGTATTGAAACCCGCGTCGAACTAAAAAGCCGCCGACCTTTTTAAAGAAATCGGTTTTTTCCTCATTCTGGCATTGCTTTGCTTTTTTAATACCAGCCTGATAGGATAATTCAGTCTCATTGCCGCCGTATTTTTTAAGCGCTTGTTGGATTGTTTCATCTGCCACACCTTTAAGGCGGAGTTCATAAGTGAGGAGGCGTGCACTGCGTGGATGGAATGTATTTCGATTCTCAACCCATTGACGAGCAAATTCCAGGTCATCCAACCAATCGATTTCCTGTAATTTCTCAAGCGTGGTTTTCACGACTTCGTCGCTAAAACCTTTTTCAATCAGCCGCCGCCGGGTTTCTTCTATTGACCGTGGACGGTGATTGATAAATTGCATCGCTTTTTGCAGTGCGACTTCGTACGTATCTTCCTCAAGCAGCTTATGAATGTCTACCTCTGATAGTTTTCGACCGGGTTCCAGCCAGGCTGCAACAAACTTTGATAGGCCAAACGCGAATTGACCGTCGAGGTAGATATTTACCCTCTGACGGTTTCGTTTTTGCGCTTTGATGGAGGTGATTTCGCGTTCCATCTTCAATCTCTTCCTTAAAACAAAGACAGCCGTATCGCTGCCCCGAGCGGCTACGGCCATCGTATCAATAAGGATCCTTTATTGGCTCAATTTTGTAAAGGATAGATCTATTTATTGTTCAATCGACATTCAATTGAACCGGTTGATCAAATGGATAAACTTATGTGCAAAGGTTAACCATATCTATCCTGAACTCATTTTTATTGACTCTCATTCTGAAATTATTTAAGATCTTATAATTTGTCCGTTTGGACGCGCTTTCTTCTTTTCAAAATGATCATCATTCTTTACTAACAATGCCAGGCAGGATGCCGGCGAAAATTATCCTACGTTTTTCTTTGATATCTAGATCGCAGCCAAAATTTTTTCAGGCGGCAGATAAACAATTTTTCACTTTTTAATAAGTCTAACAACTTATTTCTATTTTGTAATTATACAATAAAAAAAAGATTAATAAAGGCTTTGTACAAATTGAGTATTTACTTCAATGATTTATTGGCAGGATGGTTGTATGATTATTTGCTAATTGAAATAAATGATCCATTTTGACTTTTAGACTTGTGGATCAATGGAGGAAGTTAATTTTGATTTTTTGGATATTTGTCTAACTCGTGTTAAAATGAGAAATATGAATCAAACCAAATCTGGATCAACCTCAGAACTGCGTCATCGCGATTCCTATCAGCGGTATCAAAGCCAAAGATTTTGGCAAATAATTGCTCCTATTGGCTTGATGGGCATTTTGGTATTGGCTGGTATGGTGTTTATGGTTTTATCCATCTCAGGCACAAGAACCGGGATCAGCGTCTCTCAATGGTCTGATGCCTCCATCATCTGGATGCTTTTACCCCTCATCATTCCCGCAGTGATGATTCTAATCCTTATCATCTTGATCATTTATGGTGTTACCAAAGTGATCCAGGCTGTGCCGGGCTATTCTCGGTTGATTCATGCCTATATCAAACTGTATGGCTTAAGAGTTGACATTGCAACAAGAAAGACCCTTGCGCCGCTCATCAACTTGAAGAGCATTTTTGCTGGTGCTGGCAGGTTCTTTTCAGCTCTTTTGGGGCGTTCAGGACGATAAAAGATTTCAATTGAGTAGATTCGGTCTGGTGCGGTATCATCAATTGACCTTTGATAATAGATTTTTTAATGCAAAGATTTCGGATGGGAGTTCCAATATGAAAAAGAACCAAAAAACGCAAACGATGATTGCTGGAACAATCATTGGTGCACTTGCAGGCGCAATTTCAGCCTATTTATTGATCAAACGAGCAGAAACAGAACATACAGAAGCAAAGCTCTCCGCTGGCGAAGGCGTTCAGATCGGTATGGGTTTGTTGGGTCTGATGCGATTGATTGCCGGGATGGGCAAAGAGTGACCTTCATAAATGATATAGGCATCCATCTTGTTTGAGATTGTTTTTCTTGGGACTTCAGCCTCAGCGCCCTCAGTGCATCGAGGTTTATCTTCATTATTAATCCAGCACGAGGAATACCGTTTTCTGATCGACTGTGGGGAGGGAACGCAGCGGCAGATTCTGCGTTCAGGAATTGGCTTCAAACGACTGAACCAGATCCTGCTCACCCATGGTCACCTTGACCATATCCTTGGACTGGGTGGGCTTGTATCCACATTTCTTCGCTGGGAGGTGATGGAGGAAATCGAAATTTTCGGAACCCAACATACCCTGGATCGGGTACACGACCTGATCTTTGGCGTTGTTTTACGGGGATTTCGTGGGAAACCACCTGTGGTGTTGCAAGAGATCGAGCCCGGTATATTTTATGCGACAGAACGTTTCACCATCACAGCCTTCCCGGTAGATCATCGGGGGTCAAGTTCGTTAGGCTATCGATTTGAGGAGCACAGTCGGCGTCCGTTCTTGCCGGAGAAGGCAGACAGCCTGAATCTTCCACCTGGCCCCTGGCGAAGGGACTTGGTGGCGGGATTAAGCGTTGATCTACCTGATGGCCGCAGAATTGAACCCGACCAGGTACTTGGTGAACCGCGTAAGGGGACTTCGCTGGTCGTTATTGGGGACACAGGTCGGATTGATAACCTTCTGCCTCATGTGGAGAATGCGGATGCGTTGGTGATTGAATCAACCTATATCAAAGCGGAAGAGGATCTGGCTGATCGTTTTGATCACCTGACCGCTGAACGCGCCGCCACGCTGGCGAAAGAGGCGAATGTTGGGCAGTTGTTCCTGACACATCTTTCAAGACGCTATCGCGAACGTGATGTCTTAGAGGAAGCCCAGGTCATTTTCCCTGATGTACATGTGGCGCGTGATTTTGATCGTTTTCAGATAAAACACGATTCCTGATAAGTTCCCGTGTAAGAAATTGGAGGAACCATGCCGAAAAGTAATTTTTTAGAACGTTTATCCAAGGGTGAGGTATTGGTTTCAGATGGCGCAACAGGCACGAACCTTCAAAAGATGGGTTTACCAGTTGGCTCAGCTGCTGAGGTATGGGTTCAGGAAAATCCCGAAGCTATCCAAAAATTGAATCAAGCCTTTCTTGATGCAGGAGCGGATATTCTTCTGACCTGCACCTTTGGGGCGTCCCGACTACGTCTTTCTGCGAGCGGGCTTGAGGATCATTGTGAGATGATTAATCGAAGGGCAGTTTCGATCACGCGTGAAGCTATCGGAGACAGGAATGTATTGATCGCCGGTTCCATTGGGCCAACGGGTCAACTGCTGGCACCATTGGGCACGGTTACACCCCAAGAAGCCGAGGCCGATTTCAGCAGCCAGGCACGGGTCCTGTGCGAGGCTGGTGTGGATTTAATCGTGATTGAAACGCAATTTGATTTGAATGAAGCAACTGCGGCTGTAAGCGGCGTGCGCTCGGTGGATCGTGAAATTCCCCTGGTTTGCTCTTTCAGTTATGACCGGGGAACCCGCACGATGATGGGTGTACGGCCTGAAACGATGGCTGAACAAATTGGTGCCATGGAAGTGGATGTGCTCGGGGTTAATTGTGGTCGGAGTCTGGAAGAGAACCTGGAAGTTCTAAAGCAACTGCGCCAGTCAACTGACCTACCTCTCTGGTTTAAACCGAACGCCGGTATGCCTGAGATGGATAATGAGGGGAAACCCTGTTACGCTATCACACCTGAGGAAATGGGGGCTTTGGTTCCGGATTGGTTGGTAGCGGGAGCACAAATTGTGGGCGGATGCTGCGGTACAAATCCAGAGCACTTGGCTGCAATCGCGAAATATGCCCACAAGGCTCATTCCCTTTGAAGCTTGCTGCCCAATATGGGTTCCCCTGGAATATCAATACCCTTTTAGGATATGTTAGAATCCGTCCAATGAAAAATTTTATCCTTGCGTCCAATTCTCCACGACGAAAAGCCCTTTTTTCTTTATTCGGTTGGCCTTTCGAGGTCATCCCTGCAGACATTGATGAAAGCCGTTTGCCAGGAGAAGCGTCGGAGGTTTATGTGTGCCGGCTGGCAACGGAAAAAGCGTCCCTGGTTGCTGAGGCTCATGCGGGAATGGTAATCGCTGCGGATACGATCGTGGTGGATGGGGATGAGCTTTTAGGAAAACCGGAAGATGAAGAGGATGCAAGCAGAATGCTCAAACAGCTTCGGGGGCGGACGCATCAGGTTTATACCGGGATTGCTATCTTTGAAACAGAAACCGGCAAGTTTTACAGTGATGTATGCTGCACAGATGTCCCGATGCGTGATTATTCCGACGCCGAAATTGAAGCCTACATCGCCACCGGTGACCCAATGGATAAAGCCGGTGCTTATGCCATCCAGCATGAAGGTTTTCATCCCGTGGAAAACCTGTCGGGATGCTATGCTTCGGTGATGGGATTGCCTCTGTGTCATTTGAGCGTAGGCTTGCGAAAATTTGGGCTTTCAATACCAAAGGCACTTCCCGCTCGCTGCCAGGATTTATTGAACTATACCTGCCCTTACCTTTCGCATGTTTTAGGAAAAGTATGAAGGATTCACGCCTGAACACATCGATGGAACGACGAGTGCGATCTGCCTGGATAGCCGTGCTTTTCTTGGGCTATCTGATCAGCGCGTGTATGCCAGCGGCAATTCCTGAACCCAAAATAGCGAATCCTACCTATGACATTGATTCAGCGGCAGCAGCTCAAACGGTAGTCACGGACTATCTTAGTGCGTGGGAAGCCGAAGATTATCAGGCGATGTATGGCATGCTGTCCTCTTTGAGCCGGGATGCGATCCCTTTCGAGGAATTTGAAAGCGCTTACCGAGAAACAGCCCAGGAACTCACGTTGGATAGCCTGGCTTTCAACGTTTTATCTGCTATAGCATCTGAAGGACATGCCGAGGTGGCTTATCGGGTGGATTTCAATACGAAGTTGGTCGGTACGATCCGGAGAGACCTGATTGTTAACCTGGTGCGTGAGATGAATACCTGGCTGATCCAATGGGAAAGAGGTGTGATCCTTCCGGAATTCAATTCAGGACTTTTCCTGCAATTTGTGCACGAATTACCATCACGGGGACGGATATTTGATAGAAATGGCGCGCCCCTGGCTTCTTATGAAGACGCGATTGCAGTAGGGATTGTGCCTGGGAATTTATTACCCGAGCAGGCTGAACAGGTTTATCAAACCCTGGCTCAGATCAGTGTTTATGAACCTGAGACATTGCGTGCGATGGTGGAAGCGACACCCGATGATTGGTATCTGCCTGTTGTGACCCTGACGCCAGCAGATGCTGAACCCTATCTTGTGGAATTGCGCGCCCTTTCGGGGGTACGGCTCGATAGTTTCCGGGAACGGATTTATTTGGATGGGGGAGTGGCACCCCATGTATTGGGTTATCTCAGCTTTATCACTGAAGAGGAACTCGATACCTACATGCGTTTGGGTTATCAGCAAGATGAACGGATTGGGCGAGCCGGACTAGAATCGGTCTATGAAGATGAACTTTCTGGTAATCGAGGGGGATCCCTATACCTGGTCAATGAGTCAGGTGCCATCCAGTCGTTGATCGCCGCCAGTGAAGCAGTGCCGGGTGATTCCCTGTATACAACTTTGGATAAAGGACTTCAAATGCGTTTGCAGGAGTCATTAGGAGACATGCGGGCTGCCATCGTTGTGATGGAGGCAAGTACAGGACGGGTTTTAGCCCTGGTTTCAAATCCATATTTCGATCCCAATGCTTTTGATTTGCGTGATGGTGATCGAAGCGTCCTAGATTCATATTTTAGCAATGCGGATCAACCCCTTTTTAACCGCGCCACGCAGGGTCAATATCCTCTAGGATCTGTTTTCAAAACGGTTTCGATGTCTGCTGCACTGGAGGAAGGGATTTTTTACCCCGGCTCAAGTTTTTACTGCGGACATAGTCTTTGGGTTTGCGATAGCGTTTATCTTTATGATTGGACGTACAGTCACGGGATCGCAGCCAGTGGGACAATAACCCTTACCGAAGGATTAATGCGGTCGTGCAATCCCTGGTTTTACTGGATTGGGGAAAGTTTGTTCACAGAAGGTTACGAGGACAGCCTTTCCGATATGGCAGCAGGATTTGGGCTGGGCGTTGAGACCGGGATTGAAATTCCAGAAGCGCCAGGAAATATCCCTGAGACTGCCCGCACCTGTGTTGAAAATGCTCAGATGGCGATTGGACAGGGTGAAATCCTGGTGACGCCCTTGCAGGTTGCAGCTTATTTTGCTGCTCTATCAAATGGGGGAACCCTGTATCAGCCTGCGTTGATCCAGGAAATCAAATCGCCCTCTGGTGAGGTCATCCAGTCCTTTTCCCCAACGGAAACGGGAAAATTGCCCCTTTCAGAGCAAACCCTTGCGGCGGTTCAGGAAGGGCTGCGATTGGTGCTGGAAGAACCGGCTGGTACGGGTTACTGGGCGGTTCAGGGATTGGACGTGCCCGTTTCCGGGAAAACGGGAACAGCCCAAACACCCAGCGGAGATCCGCATGCCTGGTTTGCGGGATATACCCGACTGAACGACCCACAGCGTCCGGATATTGCCGTGGCTGTGATTGTAGAAAATGGCGGTGAGGGTTCCGCGATGGCAGCGCCGCTCTTTCGCAGAGCTGTCTCGCTTTATTTTTCAGAAAATGAAGATCCTGGCGGTTCCATGCCATGGGAAGAAGAACCTTATCTACCGGCACAACCGACTTCTACCCCGACCCTATCCCCAACTGGCGAATGACCCAGTATAATCATATTTTGCTATAAAAAGATCTGATGAAAAATCTTGTATGGATTGCTGGAGATTTTTGATGAGAAAGACATCTCTGTTTGTGATCATTGTATTGTTGGCGATCACTGCCTGCACGGGGCAGCCAGCGGCTACACGGACCGAAGTGGTCCTGACCGCAACGCCAACACTACCTGATCCGCAAATTTATGTTACGCCTGCGCCTGATGTCGATCAGGCTATCCGTGGTTTCATGAACGCCTGGCAGGGGGATGACTACGCCGCAATGTACGCTTACCTTTCGGTTGAAAGCCGAAATGCAATCTCTGAAGAGGATTTTACGACCCGTTACCGTGATATGGCAGCGGCGATGACGCTGGAATTTGAAACGGGGATTGACTATGAACTTCTCTCAAAAGTAACCAACCCCGACTCCGCAATCGCCTCAGTGAATGTCAATTACAATACCTATCTTTTTGGCACTTTTACACGGCAGTTGGAAATTCCACTGGTGCGTGAATTAGGTGATTGGCAGGTTGGATGGAATGAGGGTTTGATCTTGCCAGAGTTGATGGGTGGTAATTTCCTGGAGATAGTCCGAGAAACAACACCGCGCGGAAACATCTATGCCAACGACGGATCACCGATCGCTGCGCAGGAGGACGTGGTCGCGATCGGTTTTACACCAGGTGGACTCAATCCAGACCAGACGGGGCTTTTTTACCAAACGATGGCACGTTTGAGCATTTACCAATCCGCAGAGATTGTGGAAATGGTGGAATATGCTTACCCCACGGATTACATATCTCTTGGTGAAGTACCCCAATCGGAAGTTGACCGCAATATCGGCTCCTTGAGTGCGTTGAGCGGCGTTTTCCTGAATTATTATTCTTCTCGTTTCTATTATGACGGCGGTCTTGCACCCCAGGCTGTGGGTCATCTGACCTATATCTCTGAGGAAGAGCAATATGAGTATCTGCGCCGGGGTTATTCGATTAATGAACGCTTTGGCAGCACTGGCTTGGAGCAGGCTTTTGAGGATGAACTGTCGGGTGAGCGTGGAGCGACATTGTATTTAAAGGACGCTAATGGACAGATCCTCAGTAGATTAGCACAAAAGAGTGCGTCTCCCGGGCAGTCGGTCACCACTACGATTGACCCGACATTACAGTATTACCTGCAGCAATCCCTGGGTAATTATCGCGGGGCAATTGTGGTCATGGAAATTGATACCGGCAAAGTGCTTGCCATGGTATCCAATCCTCCATTTGATCCGAACCTGTTTGATTTCAATAATACAAATTTTGTCTATGTTGATAACCCATATTTTCAGCCCGGCGATCCCGTTTTCAATCGTGCTGCCAGCGGTCAATACCCATTAGGATCGGTATTTAAAATCATTACCATGGCCGCTGCCCTGGAAACGGGCGTATTCACGGCCGAATCAGAGATCTATTGTGGGCATTCCATCAATGTGTGCGGAAATGAGTTCTTTGATTGGACTTTCGAAAAGGAAAGGCCGCCCAGCGGCGATCTGACCTTACCCGAGGGTCTCATGCGTTCCTGTAATCCGTGGTTTTATTATATTGGTGAACAACTTTACTACAATGGTTATACCAATTCGATCGCAGACATGGCTCGGGATTTTGGGTTGGGACAGGTGACAGGTATTGAGATTTCCGAGGTGGCTGGCAATATCCCTGAAATTACCGATACATGCGATGCCAATGTTCAATTATCAATCGGTCAGGGTGATATGACTGTGACGCCGTTGCAGGTGGCTCAATTTGTTGCTGCTGTAGGGAACGGGGGTACGCTTTATCAGCCCGCCCTTGTGGAAGCCATTGGCTTTGAAACTGAAGACCCTGCCTATACCTTTGAACCCGAAGAGGTTGGTACTCTGCCCGTCTCGGAAGAGAATCTGGATATCATCACTGAGGCAATGCGCTGGGTTATAAGGGAAGCAAGGGGAACAGCCCAGCGTGAATTGGGATCGATGCCTTATGTAGCTTATGGGAAAACTGGAACAGCGCAGAATCCCTTTGGCGATTCGCATGCCTGGTTTGCCGGGTTTACACGGGAAAACCGTGAGAATAAACCGGATATTGCCGTGGCTGTGATCCTGGAAAACGCCGGTGAAGGTTCTGAAATGGCAGCACCGGTCTTTCGGCGGGCTGTTTCACTTTATTTTTCTGAGTACACCAGTGCAGGCATTAAGCTGCCCTGGGAAGCTTTCCCTTACGTGGTCGCTTCTCTCACACCAATTCCCTCGAACACACCGATCCCGACCAATACCCCATGGCCGACTGATACACCAGTTGGAGGGGAGAGTGCCACTGAAGCCCCTTAGGAGTGTTTCGTTGTGACTTCGTTGCTGGAAGGCCTCGTGATCCGCGCCCAATCCGGTTTCCTTACGGTGCAAACGGATTCCGGTACTTATATTTGCCGGTTGCGTGGGCGATTGAAGCAAGATGATCTTGAGGGTGATATTGTCGCTGTAGGCGACAGGGTAACATTCACCCCAAAGGAAGATGACACCGGAACGATCGAAGGCATTCACGAGCGTAAAAGCGTTTTCTCTCGTGTTCGTTCCGGGATCAAACGAGATTTTCGCCAGATCATCCTGGCAAATCCTGATCAGATTGTGGCTGTGTTTGCCTGTGCTGAACCAGAGCCTCATTTGCGCATGCTGGATCGTTTCCTGGTGATTGCAGAGAAGCAGCACATCGGAGCGGTGATCATTGCGAATAAAATGGATCTTGTAACTCCCCAAAAAGCCGAATCGATTTTTGGAAATTATGCCCAATTAGGATACCCGGTCGTTTATACTTCAGCCCGCACCGGGCAGGGCGTGGATGTTTTGAAGACTTGCCTTAAGGATAAAATTTCAGCCCTGGTAGGCCCTTCAGGTGTGGGTAAATCAAGCCTTTTGAATGTCATTGAGCCTAATTTGGGGTTGCGCGTGACAGCGGTCAGTGCGGCGACCACAAAAGGCATGCACACCACCCAGGTGCGTGAACTTTTTCCGCTGGCAGAGGGCGGTTACGTGGCAGATACGCCGGGGATTCGGTCTTTGGCGCTGTGGGATACAGAGCCGGAAGAGTTGGATGCCTATTTTATCGAAATGCGAGACCTTGTGGCAAGTTGTAAGTTTAGCGACTGCACCCATACCCACGAGCCGGGATGCGCGGTACGTGCAGCGGTTGAAGCCGGTCGGGTCGCAATGGAGCGTTATCATTCCTATCTGCGGTTGCGTTTTGAAGACGAAGCAGATACTTTTGTGGATGATTTTAGCGGCGATGACTGAACCCGAAGAGCATTGGATTTGAATATGAAACGTTGGTTATTCTTTTTTGTGGTCCTATTTTCAATATCAGCATGCAGCAGTCGGATTGTTGAGCAGCCTCCTGTGGAGACCGATCCGGTCGTGACTGTTGAAACCACATCGACATTGACCCCCACGCCCACGCAGGAACCCCTGCAGTCGATCACAATTTGCACCAGCAAGCTGCCCGAAAGTTTATTCCCATATGATGGGATTCAGACCTCCAGCAAAAGCAATCTTCTGAAGTTGATCTACGAAGAGGGTTTTTTGGAGCGCAATGCTGAAATGGTTCCTGGGATCGTTGATAAAGTGCCCTCACAAACGGATGGCGATCTGCAGCTAGAGCCTGTATCTGTGCAGGGTGGACAGGCTGTTGTGGACGAGGAAGGCGCCCTGGTTGTGTTGAAGGAGGGCGTCAGAGTCCGTCCAAGCGGTTGCCGTGAAACGAGCTGCGCAATTGCCTGGAATGGGCAGAACCCGCTTGAAATGGACCGGATGGTGGTTGAACTTCAATTAAAGGAAGGGATCACCTGGTCAGATGGCACGCCCCTGACTGCGGCTGATTCACAGTTCGGTTTCCAGGTGTCCAGTCACCCTGATACGCCAGGTCTGAAGTGGATCGAAGATCGGACGGAAGCTTACCATGCCCTAGATGACCAAACGCTGCAGTGGGTTGGGAAGCCCGGGTTTACGACTGCCCAGATTGGGCAGCTATTTTGGAAGCCTTTACCTTCTCATGTTTTCTCTCTTTCTGAAGGTTGGGCTGGATTGTTAGATCAGGCACGCGCACAAATGGCGTCACCTGGCTACGGTCCTTTTGTTGTCGGTGGATTTGATGAAGGTGTCTTAAGGTTGGTTGCGAATCCACACTATTACGGCAGACAGGAAGGTATGCCCGGATTGGATGAGGTTATCATTCGCAATGTCGAAGGGGGCGCGCAGGCAGCATGGTCTGTGCTTCAGGCTGGTGAGTGTGATGTGATCGATACTTCATTTGAACTGGCTGGAGCACATGCTGTATTGGAAGAAGTCAGGGTGACAGAAGGGTTTGATCTGGTCGTTGAGAATGGCGAATCTTGGACGCAGCTTGTGTTTGGGATCAAGCCGGCATCTTATGATGATTTCTACAACCCCCAGTTGGGTGATCGCCCCGATTTGCTGGGTGATGTGCGGACACGCCAGGCGATCATGCACTGCCTGGACCGTGAAGCGATGCTTGAATCCACTTTTGGAGATCTGACGCATGTCTGGCCAAGTTTCTTGCCGTTGGAAAAATCCCGCCTGGAACAGGGTGAAACCACCTTATTCGATCTCCAAACGGGGCGCGATTTACTCCAGGAGGTTGGCTGGGTGGATCATGACGCCAATTCAGAGACGCCTTTACTGGCGTATTATGTGGCTGGTGTTCCTGCGAACACCCCATTCACACTTGAATTACTGGTCAGTTCTTCAGGCTTCCACCAGGAACTGGTGCAGATCGTTCAGGGTCAATGGAAGGCTTGCGGTGTCGGTGTGACGGTCACATCCCTTCCGGAGGAGGAACTTTATGCACCCGGTCCAGAAGGGCCCTTGTTTGGGCGCCAATTTGACCTGGCACTCATTTCCTGGCAGCCCCTTCCATCATTGGACTGTGCGCTTTACCAGAGCTCAGCGATACCTGGCGGTGCGAATCAATGGATCGGGACCAATATCGCTGGTTTGTCGGACGAAGCCTACGATCAGGCTTGCCAGAATGCTGTTCTAACCCTGGCGGATGATTTTGATGAAGGTGTTCGGGCCGCTGAAGAAGCCTACCTCGACCTGTTACCCGCCATTCCTTTGTTTGCAGTCCCGGAGGTTATCGTTCTTCCGTCAGCAGAGTGCTTTGGTGTGGAAATTGAGACGGTGCGTGATTTTTTCAGCCAGCTACCCTCCCTTGATAGGATGGAGAACTGCCCATAGGATACTGGGGAGGATCACGCAGCATTATGGATGAATCAAAACCATTTTTGGGCAAGAATTTTTGAAAGGTGCAGACCAATGAAAAGATATGCGGATGATTATGAAATTCAGGTGGTAAAGGATGAAAAAGGCCGCGATAAAAAGGTCGCTGTTTACCGCGGTAACTTCTTTGAAGTTAACCTGGATGAAAAACAGCTGATACTGCTTCGGAAAAGAAGCATCCTGCTTTTTCTAATCGTTGTTGCCTTGCAAATTGCCGGCGGTTTTGTGGCAAATCGCGGGATGTACGCTTTTTATGTTGCCCTTCCCTATGTGTTTGCGTTCCTGCCATTATATTATCTGGGTACAGGAATATTCCGGATGCCTACACGGAAGCGAAAATATCACAGAGAAGAGGTCGGGCTTTCTTTTGAAAGGGCAAAGAAAGCAAATCGTTTCCTTTTGATTATTCTGGGCGTCGGTGTAATTGGAGAAATTATCTACCTCATCTTTTTTTCGCAAGATGGACGTTCCCTGGAGTGGTTATTTTTAGGATCGTTATTGTTAACAGCAGGATTTTCATATTGTTTGTACCGTCTTCTGAAATCAATCCAGGTGACGGAATGCGATGAGGCGGCAAATGCATAGCCACGCCGGAAAAGAGAGGATTGTAGCATTGAAATCAACGCTGCTTGCTTATTTCACCTTCCGTTGTGGTGGTGATGCATAGACTACCCCTACTTGACAAATTTGTGATTCTAAAATACGATAACAGACCAGTTAATCTATAAAATTTTTTTGATGTTGTCTCATAAGCAATGGGTTTATTTGATTATTAAGTTGGAAAAATATTTGAGTCTTTGGTACAATAAAAGTCTAAATCATAGAAAGCGTGGGTAAATTAACGCGTCTATTTAGACTTTTTTTGTACAAGTCAGAAAAAGGAGGTGGTGCATACCACAGGAGTTGAAAGGTTTGTTTAGCACGTTTGTATGTTTCAATCCACTAGTTTCCTAACAAAATTTTTGTTATGGAGGAGAAAATAATAAAATGAAACGATTTACAATATTATTCCTTGGTCTTCTCGTCGTGGCGAGTATGGCTTTAGCGGCTTGCCAGCCAAAAGCTACGCCCGCAGTAGAAGAACCCACTGAAGAAGTCGTCGTAGAGGAACCCACCGAGGAACCAACTGAAGAACCTGTTGTTGAAGAACCAACGGAAGAACCAGTTGTTGATGTCCCCCTGGTTGTTGCCTATACCGAGTTCTCTCAGAAATTCAGCCCCTACTATTCTGAATCAGCTTATGATGCAGATGTAGCGGCGATGACCCAAATTAGTCTTCTGACAACCGACCGCGTTGGCGGTATTGTCAACAATGCTATTGAAGGTGAGACCATCGAATACAATGGTGTTCCCTATCTTTATACGGGTCCTGCGGATACAAGTACCGTTTACGATGAAGCAACAGATACAACAGTCTACACCGCAAAACTTCGCGAAGATTTGTTGTTCTCAGATGGCACACCTGTGACCGCTGATGACATCATCTTCACCTACTATACCTTCCTCGATCCATCCTATATCGGTACGACTTCGCTTGCCTCTTATGATATCGTTGGTTTGAAGGATTACCAGACCCAGACAACCTCTGACGTCTATGACAAGTACGCTGCGATGTTCGATGGAATTCTGGCTGCTGGCCCCGACCATGAGTGGTCCGAAGCTGATGGCTGGACTCAGGAACAGCAAGATGATTTTTGGGCTCGCTGGAACGCTGAAGTTGTTGCAGCAACCCAATCGATCACCGACTATGTTATGGCCAATTATCTTGGCGATTACGCAGAAGCTGTTCTTGGTAAAACCCCTGATGAGGTCAAGGCCGATGAAGGCTTACAGCAGGCTCTTGCGATTGCGTTGTGGTCCTATGGCACCTATGATATGGAAGCAGAAGAACCTGTTTTAGTCACAGCATGCACCGAGGAAACCTTTGACCTGGTTGAAACCTTCCCCACCGTGGAAGATCAGGCTGAGTCACTGGTTTGCTATTATGAGGGTGATGCTCAGGCAGCAATGGCATCTGAAACCCCCGATGGTTGGGATGTCACAGGTAATGTGAAATCTGCATTCATTGGTTATTGGGGTCCATTAGATGAAGGCATGGGCGAAGGCGGTGTTCCGAATATCGCCGGCATCAAGAAGCTTGATGATTACACCGTCGAAGTGACTGTGAACGGCTTCTCAGCCCCTGCTGTTTACTCCGTCCTGGGTGTCCAGGTTACACCGCTGCACTATTACGGCGATGTTGCAAAATATGATTACGAAAACAATATGTTCGGTTTCGACTTTGGCGATCTTTCCAAACAGGAAAGCCTGATCCCCACTCCCCTGGGTGCTGGCCCCTACAAATTCGTGAATTACGAAAACAAGGTTGTCTATTTTGAAGCCAACGAAAATTATTTCAAAGGCGCTCCAAAGATCAAAGAAATTCAGTTCCGCGAAACCGAATCTGATGAAGTACCGTCAGCGGTTCAAACCGGTACTGCTGATGCTGGTGAGATGACCTACTCTGCCGAACGCTATGCCGAGGTTCAATCCTACAACTCCAACGGCGAAATGAGCGGTGATGTGATCACAGCCAGCATGGTCGATAACCTGGGTTATGGTTATATCGGCATCAATGCAGACACCGTGAATGTCGCAGGCGAACCTGCTTCAGATGCTTCCAAGAATCTGCGCAAGGGTATTGCCACCCTTATTGCCGTTCATCGTGACCTGGCAATTGACAGCTACTATGGTGAAGGCGCATCTGTTATCAACTACCCGATTTCCAATACATCCTGGGCAGCACCTCAACCAACCGACGAGGGTTACCGGGTTGCATTCTCAGTTGATGTCAACGGAGAGCCAATTTACACAGCTGATATGACCCTGGAAGAACGTGTTGCTGCTGCTGAAGCTGCGGCTCTGGGTTTCTTTGAGGCTGCTGGCTTCACTGTCACTGACGGTGTCCTGACCGCTGCTCCCGCTGGCGCAAAATTAAGCTATGAAGCGTTTGTTCCCGCTGATGGCACCGGTGATCACCCGAACTTCGCAATCTTCACCTCAACACAGGAATCCCTGGCCAAACTCGGCATGGAATTCAAGATCAACGATCCCGCTGACTGGAACGTTATGCTGGATGCGATTGACGCCAATACACAGGAACTCTGGACGATGGCCTGGGGTTCAACGATTGACCCCGATATGTACCAGATTTACTACAGCACCAACATTCCTGGTGGCACGGGCTCTGGTTCGAACTACTACCATGTTGTGGATCCTGAATTGGATCAACTCATTATGGATGCCCGCCTGAGCGATGACCAGGCTTATCGAAAGTCTGTTTACAAGCAGGCGCTCGATATCCTCATGGACTGGGCTGTAGAGGTTCCAAGCTATCAGCGTTTGAACGTCATCATCTTCAGCACTGAGCGTATCAATACTGATACCATCACCCCTGATATCACCACCTTCTGGGGCTGGATGAATGACCTCGAACTGCTCGAGATGCGCTAAAATTTAGTTTGAATTAGCAGGACATGTGAGCCCACCTATGGGTGGGCTCACGTTTTGATTGCAGGATATCCTTTTTAAAGCGATTAGATTTGCTTAGAATCAGGGAACGATATGAGAAATTTCATTATCAGGAGAGTTTTACTCGGCATTTTCATTGTCTTTTTTGGCGCGATGATCATCTACACCGTCATCCGTTTATTGCCTTCATCTTATGTGGAGCAAATTGCCAGACAGCGTGCCAGCAACCCCCTCAGTACCAAATCTTATCAGGAATGGCTTGACCAATTAAATGAAGTATACCGATTGAATGTAGGCATTATTCCAGGCTATTTCGGATGGTTGGGGAACGCGGTCAGGGGTGATTTTGGTGAATCCTGGCACTATGGTATACCGGTCACCGAAAAATTTAACCAGGTTGTTTGGTATTCTTTTATTATCAACATTATTACGTTCTTGGTTCAGCTGCTGATCTCCATTCCATTGGGTATCATTGCAGCCAGGAAACAATATTCCAGGGCGGATTATGCCATAACAATCTTTGCGCTGGCTGGTATATCCTTGCCCACATTCTTCCTGGCGACAATCTTAAAATATGTATTCTCTATTCAACTGGGCTGGTTTGACCTGTATGGATTAACTGGAAGATATCATTCCTCAATGACCTCCTTTCAACAGGTGCTTGATATCGCCTATCACATGGTCTTGCCGATCGTTACGCTGATGATGCTTTCGATTGGTGGGCTCATGCGCTATACCCGGACCAACATGTTGGAGGTTTTGAACTCTGATTATATTCGAACCGCACGGGCAAAGGGTTTATCTGAAAAAGTCGTGATCAACAAACATGCCTTTCGAAATACTTTGATCCCATTGGTTTCTTATATGAGCTTCTTGCTGCCCTCTATGTTTGGTGGGGCGCAGATCACGGAAACTCTGTACCAGATTCCCGGTATAGGCTATATCTCCTACCAGGCAATGATCCGCGGCGATATCCCGTTTGCGATGTTCTATACAACATTTCTTATCCTCCTGACGCAAATTAGCTTATTGATTGCGGATATCATGTATGCTGTGGTCGATCCACGTGTTAGAGTGAATTGATGGTGGTAACTTATGACTGAAAATGAAAATTTAGATCAAGGGTTGGAGCCAGAAGTTGAAGTTAGTATGATGGATGCCATCGATGAGGAGATGCGCCTTGACGATGCAAGGCGGGTCAAGGTTCTCTCCCCAGGCATGCTTGTTTTTAAGCGTTTCATCCGCAATAAACTGGCTGTGGTGGGACTTGCCATTTTGGTTTTTATGTTTACATTTGCTTTTCTTGGCCCGCTTTTTTCACCATATGAGCAAGCGCAGTACTTTACAAATCTGGGAAGTATGGTCAAGGATTATGCCGGTGCGATCTACAATGAAGAATTACGCTACACAACAGCCGAAGGCAAAAGTTTTTCGGGTTCACCAAGGGCTCAATTTTTGTTGGCTGTAGGGAAAAGTCAAGAAACTTTCACTGCGGGTGACGATGTTTATCTGCAGGAAAAAATCAGTGATTCAACCTATCGGATTATGCAACTGATCCCATTCGCCGAGCAAGTGATCGGTGATTTACGCCCGTTAGGTGATGAATCAATCAGCGATGCGTTCAATGAGGCTTATGAAGCGGCAGTTGGTTCTGGGCAATCGCAGTTCGAATTCGATGATGAAACCTATCATATCACCCAAAAAGGGAAGTTTTATCAGGTTTCTTATGAGCAAAATGTTGCACTTGCTTCCCTGAATATTTATGACGCTTTTAATCAGGGTGATCTCCCGGTTGTTGACTCCTTTGATTTCATGCTTGCTAGTGAGCGAGCGATAACAGAAGAAGAAAACGAAATTTCTCTTGGAAACCAGGTTTATACAATCCGAGAAGAAGAAGGACAATTCACGATCCTGGACGATTCGGGTGAACCCTTTGCTGTAGTCTCGACTATTATCGTCAATCCGCTTGATAAGAATGAATTCCTCAGTGTTGAATTCAAATCAGCGATTCGAGAAGGAATTATTGATCGGCAAGAGAAAGTTGTATTTCCTGATGAGAATGGGGAGCCCGTTGAGTACAAGATTGAACGGGTGAACGTGAATTATTATATTAAAAGGGCAACTCCCACGGAGCTGATCAGCCAATATGAGGCTCCTTCGGCAAAACATCCGCTGGGGCTCGATAACAATGGTATGGATGTGATGACCCGGTTGATGTATGGCGGACGGGTTTCACTCCTGGTTGGTTTTGTGGTTGTGATCATCGAAGTCACGCTCGGCGTGATCGTAGGCGGCATTTCCGGTTATTTCGGTGGTGGGGTCGATACAGCCCTGATGCGCTTTGTTGATCTTTTTAACAGCATCCCCTTCTATCCTGTTGTGATCATCTTTGGTTCGGTGATGGATACCTTGGAGGTCGACCCGATGGGTCGGATCTTCCTCCTTATGGCAGTTTTGGGTGTTTTGGGGTGGACGGGTGTTGCACGGGTGGTTCGCGGTCAAATTCTTTCCCTTCGTGAGCAGGATTTCATGGTTGCAACCGAAGCGACGGGCATCCGCACCAGCCGGAGGATTTTCAGGCATCTCGTTCCCAATGTCATGCCGCTGTTGATCGTGCAGGCAACAGCCGGGTTAGGCGGCATCATTATTTCCGAAGCCACATTGGGCTTCCTCGGTCTGGGTGTCAAATATCCCCTTGCATCATGGGGAAGCATTATCAATGTATCTTCTGACGCATACGTTATGACCAATTTTTGGTTTATGTGGATCCCGGCAGGTTTGCTGATCCTTTTGACAGTGCTCGGCTTCAACTTTGTTGGTGACGGGCTTCGGGATGCATTCGACCCGAAGATGAAAAGGTAGGTTAATGATATGGACAGCCGTACAAAGACTTTGATGGAAAAAATCGATAAAATTACTCGGACGAAAAACAGCGTTCGTCTTGGCCCACGCGAATCTGCGATCATCACCCGTGCTAACCGTAAGATCACAGACGCCATTGAAAAAGAACGAGATCGGAAAAATGTTTCTGAGACTGCGTACCTGACGACGATGAATAATCCGGAAAACGTTGTTGAATTTGATAATCTGCACACCTACTTTTTTACAGATATTGGAACAGTCAAAGCTGTTGATGGTGTAAGTTTTGAAATTCCTAAAGGGGCATCCGTGGGTGTGGTTGGCGAATCGGGTTGCGGCAAATCCGTTACCGCACTCTCACTGATGCAGTTGGTTCAGCGGCCGCAGGGACAAATTATTGAAGGTGCAATCCGGTTTGATGCGGGAAATCGCGTTTACGATATCTCGAAGACGCCAACCGAGGTGATGGAAACCATTCGCGGTGCGAAAATCTCGATGATCTTCCAGGAACCGATGACCAGCCTGAATCCCGTATTTCGTGCTGGCGATCAAATTGATGAGGTCGTCAAATTGCACAATCCTGAGATGACCGATGAAGAAGTCAAAGCCCTGTCGCTCAAGATGATCGATATGGTGGGCATCGCCAATAATACGGGCGTGTATCAGATGTACCCCCATGAGCTTTCCGGCGGTATGCGGCAGCGCATCATGATTGCGATGGCGCTTGCCTGTAACCCCAAACTTATCATTGCTGATGAGCCAACGACAGCTTTAGACGTGACCATCCAGGCACAGATCCTGGATTTGCTGAGAAATTTGAAGGATCAAATCAACTCCAGCATCATGCTGATCACGCACGATCTGGGTGTGATTGCTGAAATGGCGGATTACGTGGTAGTCATGTACGCAGGCCGGATTGTTGAAAAAGGGACCGCTGAGGAAGTTTTCCACAATCCACTGCACCCCTACACAGTGGGTTTGATGGCATCCAAGCCAGTTGTAAACCGGGAAGTAGAAAAACTTTATACCATTCCCGGCAGCGTACCCAATCCCATCAACATGCCCAATTATTGTTATTTCAAAGATCGTTGTAACAAGCGCATGCCGGTGTGTGATGGCGTTTATCCCAAGGAAGTGTATGTCACACCCACACACATGGTAACCTGTTACCAATACATCGACGAATAAACCGAGGTTTAAGATGGAAGAACTGATTAAAAATAAAAAGAACAGCTTTGATGTGAAAAATGATTTTTTGCTTGAGGTAAAAGACCTGAAGCAATATTTTCCGATCAAAGCAGGATTGCTGCAAAAAGTCGTGGGGCATGTCAAAGCAGTTGATGGCATTAACTTTAAGATCAAACGTGGAACCACCATGGGACTGGTTGGCGAATCAGGTTGTGGTAAGACCACAGTCGGAAAAACCATTTTGCGATTGAATGAAAAAACCAGTGGGACTGTGTTATTCAATGGTATTGATGTTTTTGACCTTGATCATAAAGAGCTGCGTGCGATGCGACCCAAAATGCAGATCATCTTCCAGGATCCCTACTCAAGCCTTTCGCCACGGCTGCCGGTCAGTGAAATCATCGGTGAGGCGGTTAAAGAACATGGCCTGACGCCTGACGATCAACATGATGCCTACATCGAACACATTATGAAGATCTGCGGCCTGCAACCCTATCATAAGGATCGTTATCCCCATGAGTTTTCGGGTGGCCAGCGTCAACGGATTTGTATTGCCCGGGCGCTTGCCCTGCTTCCCGAATTCGTGGTCTGCGATGAACCGGTATCCGCTCTGGATGTTTCCATTCAAGCACAGATCATCAACCTGCTGAAGGACTTGCAGCGCGAATTTGAACTGACCTACTTGTTCATTTCCCATGACCTTTCTGTCGTAGAGCATATTTCAGATGAAGTGGGCGTGATGTATCTGGGTGATATGGTGGAGTTTGGTGCAAAAAAGCAAATCTTCCGAAATCCCTTACATCCTTATACCAAGGCTCTGCTGAGTGCTGCCCCAATTCCAGATCCTTCCGCCCAAAAGGAAAGAATCATTCTGGAAGGTAGCATCCCTTCTCCGGCAAATCCGCCTTCAGGCTGCAAATTCCACACACGCTGCTGGAAGCGGATGGAAATTTGTGATAAGGTCGTACCAGAAATCAAGGAAATAGAACCTGGTCATAAAGTTGCTTGCCATCTTTACTAAACCCGATCATAATTACGGATATGATAAATAAACAAAAGCAATATGACGATGATGACGGGCGAGTGATTTGTGATATGGATGTGCCGGGTATGCCCTGGCACGACCGGCGAGCCCGCCGTGAAAAGCGAACAGCCAAAGCACCAGGATTTTCACAGGTTGTTCAAATGACGAAATCTGAAATAAGACGTTTCACCTGGAATGCAATCCTTGCGGGGCTGACGATTGTCCTGGTCTATGCCGTGGTCTGGGCGCTTTTCATACTTTTTGCCACGAAGATATGGTTTCGATAATGCCTTGACAGCATAATCATGATTATTTGGGACTGCTAATTTTAGCAGTCCTTTTTTATTTGGATTTTAAAAGTTGGCGCGTTCTGGCTATGCAGTGAGCTGCATATTTACGTTATTCCAGGTCATTTTGCAGATAAATTATTAACGCTTTTGTGCCAGATATCAACAAATCATTTTCCCAAATTTTTTGTCTTAGGTTGTGCGTTTCTGAAATATTTCTTGACGTCTGCCCCTTTGTATGATATATTTTCGTAAAGACATCATTTAGTTTCGTGAAATATTAAATTTATATTATTAAGTTATTATTAACTCATTAAAAATAGCACATAATCATTCATCTTGGCTTCAATATTGTGTTGATCCTCGTGTAGTTAAAAAGAAGGAGGTGGTGACCACCAGCAGATGGTAGTGCAAAGCAATTCCCCAATTGTTAAATTCACTAGTTCCTGACAATATTTTGTTATGGAGGAGAAAAAATGAAACGTTATACCTTTCTATTTTTAAGCCTTCTCATCGTTCTGAGCATGGTCCTGGCTGCCTGTCAGCCAGCGGAAACGCCAGAAGTTGAGGAGCCAACCGAGGAAGAGGTCGTCACTGAGGAACCCACCGAGGAGCCGACCGAAGAACCCACCGAGGAGCCCCCAGACCTAACAGCGATCATCGCTGCGGCAGACGAGTCTGCTGCTGCCGCTGCTGCGTCGGCTGAAGCTGCTGCGGCTGCTGCTGCCCAAGCTCCCACGGATGCTGCTGCAGTTGCTGAGGCGGTTGCAGCCTATGTCCCGGTTGATTATCCTGAGGTGACACTTGAAGCCACACCCTACGAGCCTCCAGAGGCGTTGTTCTCATTCCCTGAAGGCCCCGCAACAACTCGTACAGGTGCCTGGCCAGATGAGGTGATCATCTTTGAAGAAGCCGATGAAGATGCTGCGGTGAACCGAATTGAAACCGGCGAAATGGATATCTATGCCTATACTATCTCAGACCCTGAAGTTGTCGCACGTATGGAAGCATCGGATGCCATGTATACGATTTACTCATCCGGTTCATACAATGAGTTGACCTTTAACCCAGTTGGCCCAGAATTTACTGATGGCCGCCTGAATCCCTTCAGTGTTCCAAAAATTCGCGAGGCGATGAACATGCTTGTTGATCGGCAATTCCTTGTGGATGATCTGTTAGGTGGGGTTGGCACTGCACGGGTAACCTGCATCAACGCGGCTTCTTCGGATGCTGCTGCATTGGCTGCGGAGATCACTGCGGCTGAAGTTAAATATGCTTACAACAAAGAATTGGCTGCAGAACTCATTGGCGCTGAAATGGAAGCCCTGGGTGCTGAATTGGTTGACGGTAAGTGGAACTACAACGGCGAACCGGTTGTGATCCATGTGCTGATCCGGATTGAAGATGAACGTCTGGACATTGGTGACTATGTTGCCAACCAATTGGAAGATATTGGCTTTACAACCTTCCGTGACTACAAGTCATCGGCAGATGCCTCCCCGATCTGGATCGGCAGCGATCCCGCTGAAGGTGGATTCCACATTTACACCGGCGGCTGGGTCACCACGGCTATCCCCCGCTTGCTGACCGACAATTTCGGTTTCTTCTATACCGATATGGGTCTTCCTTACCCCGTGTGGCAAGAATATGATAATGATCCCCGCTTCTATGAGCTTTCGGAAAAACTCTATGCTTATGATTATGAAACCGATGCGGAACGCCTGGAGATGGCGGCTGAAGCCATCTTACTTTCACTTGAAGATTCGAACCGCACATTCCTCTATGATCAGGGTTCATTAACCCCGGTTGCTACTGACATTGGTGTCACTGGTGATCTGTATGGTGCGGTTGCCGGCTCCACGCTTTGGGCGCATACCATCCGCCAATTGGATGAAAACGGTGACCCGGTCGAGGGCGGCACGATCAATGTGGCTATGCCCAGTATTCTGACCGAGCCCTGGAACCCGATCGCCGGTACGAACTGGATCTATGATATGATGCCGATCCGCGCCGCGGGTATGTATGAAGCCTGGAAGTATGATCCCTATACCGGGCTGGTTTGGCCGCAAAACCTTGAAAAACAAGAACTGGTTGTCCAAACCGGCACTCCCATCGCCCTTTCTTTAGATTGGACGGAACTGAGTTTTGCCGACAAGATCACTGTCCCTGGTGATGTCTGGGCTTATTGGGATGCTGAAGAGCAAGCCTTTATGACTGTTCCTGAATACTACACTATGCTCTTGAACGCACTGCCTGCGAATGCTGAAGCTGATGTGGCTGCTGTTGAAGCTGCTGCTGCTGAGGCTGCGACTGCTGCAGAAACTGCTGCCGCCGCAGCTGCTGATGCTGCTGCCGCCACTGATGTTGATGGTGCCCAGGCTGCTGCTGATGCTGCTGCTGAAGCTGCGACTGCGGCTGCCGATGCTGAAGGTGCTGCGACCGGTGCTGCTGGACGGATTACGGCTGCTCTCGATGATTTTGCTTCTTACTCAGATATTCTTGCGAATGGTTTGACTTCAAAAGCAATCAGTCGGGTTTACTATCCTGCCGATCTGTATGACACGGTTAAATGGCACGATGGCAGCAATTTCTCGTTCGCTGACGTCCTGATGAGCATGATCCTGACCTTTGATCGGGCGATGCCCGCAAGTGCCATTTTTGATGCGGCTGAAGTTCCCAATTTCAACTCGTTTATGAGCACCTTTAAGGGTGTCAAAGTCATTTCGACAGATCCCCTGGTCATCGAAACTTACACAAATGCACTCCAGCCTGATGCAGAAAACTCGCTTGTGTCCTGGTGGCCGGATTATACTCAGGGTCAGGGTGCCTGGCACCAGTTGACTCTTGGAGTGCTTGCTGAATCGAAACTGCTGACCGCTTTCACCCAGGATAAAGCTGATGCGAACGAGGTTGATTGGATGGGATTCCTGACGGGTGAGACCGTTGGCATTTTGAACGATCAACTGGTTGAGTGGACAGCTGCTGGTGGTTTCCCCTATGCAGTGATGAGCGAATATGTCACCGAAGAGGAACTCACATCTCGTTTGGCGAACCTGGCCGCCTTCTATGAGGCCTACGGTCACTTCTATATCGGCACAGGCCCGTTGTTTGTTGAGGCTGCCTTCCCAATTGAGAAATCCCTGCAAATGTCACGCTTCGAGGATTATGTAGACAGCGCAGGCAAGTGGCTTGGTTTTGCTGAGCCAAAGATCTCCGAAGTTTTGGTTGAAGGTGAAGGCCGTGTAACCATCGGTACAGAAGCGATCTTTGATGTTGCCGTGACCTTTGAGGGTGAGCCCTATCCGACCGATGAGCTGGTTGGTGTCAAGTACATCTTGCTGGATGCTACGAACGCAGTGGCTAAGGTTGGTGAAGCTGTCGATGTTGCAGATGGTCAATGGCAAATTACTTTGACCGCTGAAGAAACCGGCGCCCTGGAAGTTGGCGCGAACTCATTGGCGGTTGTGGCAGTCTCCAAATTGGTGGCTGTTCCCACCTCTGCTTCTTTTGAGTTTGTAACTGTCGAGTAGTCTATCTTATTCACTAGTGCAAATGTTGGGGGCGGGGCTTCTGCCCTGCCCCCAACGTCCTTAAATATCCTTCTGAGAAAGCGAGAGACCCTATGGCTGAGAGTCCTTTATCCATAGAGCAAACCAGCGCAACACAGACTCCCTCGGGTAAGCGCCCTAACGCTTTATTACGACTGGCGCGCTATACCACAGTGAAATTTATCTCCCTGGTTTTTGCAGTAACCATTGGAATGTATCTGACCATCCTTGTGGCAAACATGGGCGGTTATGTGGATCAAATCATGAAAGGCCAGATTCGTGAACGGATTTCGGTCTCCATCAGCATGGACCCGGAGATGAAAACGCTTACGCCTGCCGAGCGCATGGAAAGGATTAATGCCCAGGTCGCCCTTGAAGAACAGCGGCTTAAGCTGGATCAGCCCTTCATTACCCGAAGTTTCCGCTTTCTCAAAGATGCGATGACATTGGATTTGGGTCGTTCGCAGCAGTTGACCAGTGATACTGGATCTCGCCAGGTGCGGAATATCATTTTAGAGCGCTTACCAGCAACCCTGGTTTTGATGACCACGGCAAATTTTCTATTATTCTTTTTAAGCTTATTATTTGCACTCTACCTATCACGGCATTACGGCTCCATATTAGATAAGCTTGTGATTGGGCTTTCTCCAACCTCAGCGGCACCGCCCTGGTTCTATGGTATTTTTCTTTTGTTGATCTTTGCTGCACTTTTAGGCTGGCTTCCCTATGGCGGCATGACCTCTGCGCCGCCGCCCAAGGAAACGGGTGCATATCTGCTTGATTTAGGGAAACATATGATATTGCCGGTTACTGCCTGGTTGGTCGCTGGCTTCTTCTCCAGTGTGTATGGCTGGCGAACGTTCTTCTTGATCTTCTCCATGGAAGATTATGTCGAATTAGCACGTGCTAAGGGATTATCTTCCAGGGATATTGAACGGCGTTATATCCTGAGACCAACCTTGCCCAATATTATTACGACATTTGCATTAATGTTGATCAGCCTTTGGCAAGGTGCGATCCTTACTGAGACAATATTTAGTTGGCCTGGTTTGGGGCGCATGCTCTATCGTGCGGTTCAAACTTTTGATACACCTGTCATCATTGGATCAACTGTTATCTTTGCCTATTTATTAGCAATTACTGTGTTTTTATTGGACTTTATTTATGCCCTGGTTGATCCCCGGGTTCGTGTTGGAAGTGGAGGTCCAAAATCATGAAAAGGTTTTTTTCCAACTTAAAACAATATCCCTCCGCAATCTTTGGCTCTTTCTTGGTATTGATTTTGGTTGGTGTTGCGATCTACACTGTGATCACAATTCCATATGAGGAAGCTATTTCACAATGGCGTGGTGGTGAAGATGTGCGTGGTGCAGTACCTAAAACGGCACGTCCAATTTATGTGAACTGGTTCACCTCAAAAAGACTGCCAGAAACCAGGATTATTGATACAGCAGAACCGATCGAAGGCGTTGAAAAATCCGAACAGGATCTTGGCAAAGGGCTGCGTGATATCAATATCGTGATTAAGTTTGATTTTCCCTATGATGATTTTCCCCAGGAACTACAAGTTGTGATGACGACGACATATGATGAAAAATCACCTTTTGTAACCCTGACCTGGTTCAAACCGGATGGTACTGAAATTGATTTGGGGGATGTGGTTGCAAAGCCCTCCGAGACTTATCGTTTTCAAGACTCAAAATTATTGACAAATTTAGGCGGTGTAGCCCCAAATATTGCCCTGTTTGCTGAGCCAGAAAGTGATCCGCCAGTACCGCTTAAGGGAACTTATGAATTGCATATCGACACGATTGTCTTTGAGGAAGATGCGGATATCGATGCGAAATTCATCAGCTTTGGCCAGGTGCATGGGGTTGCTGGCACAGATCACCGGCGACGAGAATTATCCCTGGCATTGTTGTGGGGTACGCCAATTGCGCTTTCCTTTGGTCTTTTGGCAGCCCTCGGCACCACCTTTATCACGATGTTTATTGCGGCGGTGGGTGTTTGGTTCGGTGGTTTTGTGGATGATCTCATCCAAAGAATCACTGAGATCAATATGCTCTTACCCTTTTTACCCTTCTTGATCATGGTGGGCACGTTTTACAGTCGAAGCATTTGGACCATGCTGGGTGTCGTGATTTTATTAAGCATTTTTGGTTCAGCGATCAAAAATTACCGTGCTATCTTCCTGCAAATCAAGGAAGCCCAATACATTGAAGCGGCGCGTTCTTATGGCGCGGGCAATTGGCGGATTATTTCACGGTACCTTGTCCCCCGCATCATCCCCATCCTGATACCAAACCTTGTCAGCGCTATTCCCTATTATGTCTTTTTGGAGGCTTCGTTGGCTGTTTTGGGATTGGGTGACCCAGTTTTGCCTACCTGGGGCAAGATCATTAATGATGCCCAGATGCAAGGTGCGCTTTATAACGGATATTATTATTGGGTTCTGCAGCCAGCTGTTTTACTGATGATCACGGGTCTTGGCTTTGCCTTGATCGGTTTTGCGCTTGACCGAATCTTCAATCCGAAGTTAAGGGAGATATAAGATCGATGACTGCTGATAACGTATTAAGTGTTAAGGATTTGAGGCTCTTCTTCAAAACAACCAAAGGTGTGGTTCGTGCTGTTGACGGCGTAGATTTTAATTTAGTTCGCAATCATGCTGTGGTTGTTGTGGGTGAATCAGGTTGTGGAAAGACATCTCTGGCAAAGGCAATCCTGAGGTTGCTTCCCAAGAATGTGGATACATATACCGGGCAAATATTTCTAAACAACGAAGACACAATGAAGTTGAATGAAGAGGATTACCGGTTGAAGATGCGCTGGGTCAAAATGTCAATGGTGCCCCAGGCTGCGATGAATTCCCTCAATCCAGTTTTAAAAGTTGGGGATCAGGTTGCAGAGCCAGCTATCATCCATAACAATATGACCAAAGAAATTGCCCTGCAGCAGGCAAAGAAGATGTTTCAACAGGTGGGTGTACCGAATGATTTTATCAATCGTTACGCTTTTGAATTGAGCGGCGGCATGCGTCAGCGGGTCGCAATTGCCATGTCACTGGTATCCTTGCCCGAGCTGGTCATCCTGGATGAACCAACATCTGCCCTGGATGTGTTGACCCAGGCAAACATCTTCAATGTTCTCAAACAGATCAAGAAGGATCTTGGAATGAGTTTTATCCTGATCACGCATGATATTGCCACATCGAGTGAGCTGGCAGATGATGTGGCAGTGATGTACGCTGGACAGGTTGTTGAAACAGGTGATGCGCACCGATTCTTTGAGGAGCCTTTGCATCCCTATGCAATCAAACTTATGAAGAGCGTGCCCAGGCTGCGTGCCCGACAAGAACCGGATTTCATCACCGGGCAGCCGCCAAGTTTGCTCAATCCACCGACAGGATGCCGCTTTAAGGATCGCTGTCCTTCCCGATTTGCACTTTGCGATGAGGACCCCCCAACCTTCGAAATTGATGGTCGGACGGTCAAGTGCTGGTTGCATTCGAAGTGAGGTTATAACAATGTCCAATGAAAGTTTTCAAAAACCAACCGTGAAAATTCAAGCTCGTGACGCTGCTGTCGGTGAGCCATCTGAAGATGTCCTTTTGTCGGTTCAGAACCTCAAAGTTTGGTTTGAACTCAGGCGCCTCGGTTTTGGAATTACCGGGTATGTCCATGCTGTTGATGGTGTCAATTTTGATCTGCATCATCGTGAAACGATTGCCATTGTAGGTGAAAGCGGTTGCGGCAAGACCACCTTGATGAAAAGCATCCTTGCCCTTTATCGCCCCACTGAAGGAGAAATTTATTTCCAGGGTAAACCCCTCAGTGAGATGAGAGGTTCACAACTGCAAATGTATCGTTCCAGTGTGGGTTATGTGCAGCAGGATCCCTATGGCGCGTTAGCGCCATTTATGAGCATTCGTAAAATACTTGAAGAACCAATGATCATCAACGGCATTAGAAGCAAAAAAGAGCGGCAAGATCGCATTTTTGAGGCGCTTGAAGAAGTGAAAATGAGTCCACCCAATGATTTTTTGGAGAAATTTCCGCACATGCTCAGCGGAGGTCAGCAGCAGCGGATCGTCTTGGCTCGTTCGATGCTCCTTGATCCAAAAATGATCGTGGCGGATGAACCCGTTTCCATGTTGGATGCTTCTGTTCGGGTGGAAATCTTGCGATTGATGGAGAGTTTGCAGGAACGCCACAGTCTGGCGGTGATTTACATCACCCATGATCTTTCAACCGTGCGTTATTTCTCTGAGCGGGTGTTTGTGATGTATGCTGGCCAATTAATTGAGAAAACGCTTATTGATGACATTGTTCATGATCCCAAGCATCCCTATACCCAGGCATTGATGGAAGCAACATCGGACCCCGACGCCAATAATGCAATGCATTATCGTGATGTTCCCCCGGGGGAACCGCCAAGCTTGGTCAAGCCTCCCAATGGTTGCCGGTTCCATCCCCGCTGCCCACATAAAATTGAAGGTTTGTGCGAAGTAAAGGAACCGCCGTACTTCATTACCAAACCTGAACAATATGTAGCTTGCTGGTTATATCAATGATCTTACACTGGACTCCCTGGAAGATTATCGTTTTAGGACTCGTAATGACCATTTTGGGAATGGTCTTTCCGATTTTAATGGTCTTGCAAGTTCTGGAATCAACCTTGTTTCTTAATTTTCTTTCCTATGGTTTATCGGTTGGCGGTTTGATTATTGGTTTTGCAGGAATGACCTTGATCATTAAATTGAACCGGAATAAGGAATAAAACGGGGACGAAAGCCTCGGTGGGAATCAGATATTTTCGATTGAGAAATCCAAATTGGATTGGGTTGTTTGCCATTGTATGCGTCCAGAATTGCTCAAAAAAGCCTCAAATGTTTGGTTAATCATAAAAATGTGATAGAATCAGGTCTATCATTCTGGGGCATGGTGCAATGGCAGCACAGCGGACTTTGAATCCGTTGATCCAGGTTCGAATCCTGGTGCCCCGGCCATTTAGACGAAAGCTTTGAGTACAAAAGAAGAAAGTAACCCGGATAGATATTGCACGAGATCAGCATTTGGAGAGATCCTATGCCGTCCTCGTGTTTTTGTATTTAAGCAGCAGCGCTTAAACATGGGTGGACAAGAAAATCTCAACAAAGAAGGAAACTAACCATATGACACTTGCATCCATCATCCTGGCTGCCGGGCAGGGCACCCGCATGCATTCAAAATTACCAAAAGTGGCTCATAAGATCGCGGGTAAACCGATGATCTGGCATGCATTACAGGCAGTTGCTGCTCTGGTCGAGCAACCCCCGGTGATTGTTGTGGGGTATGGCGCTGAAGATGTGAAGAAATCACTCCAGGAGGATGTGGTTTTTGCCTTGCAGGAAGAACAGCTTGGCACAGGGCATGCGGTTGCTTGTGTCCGTGATCTGCTTAAAGCAAAATCGGAAGTGGTCTTGGTCACTTTTGGTGATATGCCGCTCTTGCGTAAAGAATCGATTGAAAAATTGATCCGGCTGCATCAGGGCTCCAACAGTCCAGTCACCATGACCAGCTTTATCGGTGATGAGGCACGCGGGTTTGGCCGGGTCCTGCGTAATCAAGCCGGGCATGTCATCGGGATTGTTGAGCAGGTGGATGCCACACCTGAGCAATTGGCGATCCGTGAATACAACGTCAGTGCCTATTGCTTTAATGCTGATTGGCTTTGGGATTCCCTGGAGCAGATTCCAATTTCACCAAAGGGTGAGTACTATCTGACAGATGTGGTTGGGTTGGCTGTGACACAAGGATATGACGTGGAAGCCCTTGTTTTAGATGATCCCGAAGAAGCCATCGGCATTAATACCCGGGTTCACCTGGCAACTGCTGAGAAGATCTTCCGTAAGCGGATCAATGAAAAATGGATGCTGGCTGGTGTGACGCTGATTAACCCTGATGCAACCTACATTGAACCGGGCGTGACCATTGGTAAGGACAGTGTGATTTTCCCGAATACCTATCTATGCGGATCAACAAACATTGGGGAAGATTGTGAAATTGGACCCGACACCACCATCCTTGATTCAAAGATTGGCAAGCAAGTGATAATAAACTTTTCTGTGATTGAACATGCAGAGATTGCTGATCGTGTGACCATGGGACCTTTCTGTCATTTACGCAAGGGGGCGATTCTCAAAGAAGGCGTTCATCTCGGAAATTTTGGCGAAGTAAAAGATTCATGTTTGGGCGCTGGCACCAAAATGGGACATTTTTCATATATTGGAAACGCCGTGATTGGTGAAAATGTCAACATTGGCGCAGGTACGATAACATGTAATTATGATGGGAAGAATAAGAATCCCACAGAAATTGGTAATGATGTCTTTATTGGTAGTGATACCATGCTGGTTGCACCGGTAAAAATTGGTGATCGAAGCAGAACAGGCGCCGGTTCGGTCGTCACCCATGATGTGCCACCTGATACACTGGTTTATGGTGTGCCTGCAAAAGAAAAGAAGAATTTGGAGAAAAGTGACTGAAATACATTTATTATGGCTTGGTATTGCCATTATTATCCTGATGGACTTGCTTGTAACCGTTGTAAAGGCAAGCCTCAGCCATGCTCGATTACCTTATTTATTAAATATACGAGAAAACCAGGAAAATGCTGTGGACCAAACGGTTAATTTGCTTGAAAAACCCCTTCTTCAGCTGGGTTTACGCATGGCAGAAGCGTTTTTCCACCTCTTTTTTGGTGGCGTTCTTATCGCCTTGATACTGAAATATTTTGCAAATCAATCCCTTTGGTTGAGTTTCATTTACCTACTACTGGGATATCTTTTGCTCAATATACTGGAATATTTGATGATCAGTTGGGTTTTGCAAGCGCCTGAAGAGAATGCGATCCGATTCCGACACCTGGGATCACTAATTTATGGTGTTTTCTTGCCGTTTTCCACATTGATGAAAGGATTGATCGGTACACCTATTGATCGAGTCACATTGGCATCAATGACGGAAGAAGATCTTAAAAATTGGGTTGAGGTCGGACAGGCAGAAGGTTCACTTGAAAAGGGTGAGCGAGAGATGATCTATTCGATCTTCCAATTTGGCGATACGCTTGCCAAGGAGATTATGATCCCGAGGATCGATTTGATTTCACTCGATATCAATGCTACATTGGGTGAAGCCCGGGCATTATTTGACAGTGCAGGTCACTCCCGTGTGCCGGTGTATGAGGACACGGTTGACAATATTGTAGGGCTGCTTTATGCAAAGGACCTTTTAAACATTCAAAAGGATGATGAGGTGATCGCCAACCATCGGGAATTGCTGCGCCTGGCATATTTTGTGCCTGAGGCGAAGAAGGTGGATGAACTGTTGGCGGAGATGCAGGGGCGCAGTATGCATATGGCGATTGTAGTGGATGAATATGGCGGTGTGGCAGGTGTTGTCACCCTTGAAGATATTGTTGAGGAAATTGTTGGTGAGATCCGGGATGAATATGACGAAACTGAAGAAATGCCCTATGTGCAAGTCAACGAGGATGAATATGTCTTCCAGGGAAGGATCGATCTTGATGTATTCAATGAAGTGATGAATTCCAACATTTCAACGGAAAATGCAGATACAATTGGCGGATTCATTTATGGTGAGATTGGAGATGTCCCCACTGGAGGAGAAATTATTAAAGCCAATGGTGTGACCTTGATCGTGGACCAGGTGGTGGGTCGCCGGATCACAAAGGTGCGTGCTAAACGAGAGGAAAAAAGATCGCAATTAAAGGATGAAGACGATGTTGAAAGATGAAATTCGCGATGAATTGATCAAAAGAGCCGCTAGAGCCCAAAGTCAGGCTTATGCGCCTTATTCAAAATATTCGGTTGGCGCTGCTGTTCTGACGGAATCTGGCGAGATTTTCGACGGGATCAATATTGAAAACGCTGTTTATCCCCTAACGATCTGCGCAGAACGTGTGGCGATCTTTAAAGCCGTTTCACAAGGGTATCGATCCTTTCAAGCGATCGCCGTAGTCACAAAAAATGGTGGGACGCCTTGCGGATCTTGCCGGCAGGTGATGGCTGAATTTGGATTGGATACCATTGTTTTTATTGCGGATACCAGCGGCAAGCTAATTGATACGCTAACGGTTGATCAGCTTCTGCCCCATTCCTTTGGTGTAGATGATCTCAAAGAAGGATAATGGTGGTGTCTTTGATGTCATCGAAGCGCATGAATGGGAAACCAGGACGCGCTTCTTTTTGTTATAAGGCATTTGAATGCTTATGAGACCCTCTGAATTGCGTTCCTATCGTGCCCAGGCTGTTGTCCTTGGGCATATTGAATATGGTGAAGCCGACCGTATCTTGAGACTTTTTACCTATGAAAAGGGAAAGATCAGTGCGATCGCGCGTGGGGTGAGAAAGATCCAATCTCGAAAGGCGGGGCATCTTGAGCCCTTTACCCGTGTCAATTTATTCCTTGCCAAAGGGCGCAACCTGGATATCATCACCCAGGCTGAAACGGTGGAGCCGTATATGGGGTTGCGGAATGATTTGCAGCGGCTTGCGCAGGCGTCCTATGTGGTTGAGGTACTTGATCGCTTTACTTATGAAGAGGGACAAAATGTGGGGATCTTTCGGCTGCTAACGGATACGCTTGATCGATTGGCACATCAGGACAATTTACGAACTATTATTCATTATTACGAGTTTCGATTATTAGATCTGCTCGGATTCCGTCCGCAATTATTTGAATGCATCGATTGTGCTGAAGTTATCACAGCCCAGGATCAGTATTTTTCACCCTTGGGCGGTGGCGCAGTCTGCCCAAAATGCAAATCAGGAAGACCCGAAGCCTGGGAAGTGAAGACAGATGTCTTGCGCTATCTTCGCCATCTTCAGCGCTCACAATGGCAGGCTGTTGAAGCTCTGGATATACCAGAACCGTTTGAGGCTGGTATAACAGAATTGGTTGAGCGTTACCTTTCGTATCTTCTAGAACGAAAATTAAATACACCAGAGTTCATCCGCCAGGTTCAGAAAAAACACCCCCCATTGGATTCAAATTAACCCCACCGGAATGAGCAGTCTTCGTGGGGTGGTATAATAAGGCGGTTATTTATCTCAAAGAACAGGAAGATTAGCATTATTTTGAAGGTAATTCTTCATTGGAGCAATTAAATTTATGTCAAATGCGCTTGATTTCCAATCGATCATTATGAAACTTCAAGAGTTCTGGGCGGATAGGGGATGCCTGATCTGGCAGCCATATTACTCCCAGGTTGGTGCAGGTACGATGAACCCTGCCACATTTTTGCGCGTCTTGGGGCCGGAGCCCTGGCATGTAGCTTATGTGGAACCCTCCATCCGTCCGGATGACGGGCGATATGGTGATAATCCCTACCGTTTGCAACAGTTTTACCAGTTCCAGGTGATCCTGAAACCCGATCCTGGCAATCCCCAAGAAATCTACCTTGAATCCTTGCGGGCTTTGGGGATCGATCCTGCTAGACATGACATCCGGTTCGTTGAAGATAACTGGCAGCAGCCAGCGATTGGTGCCTGGGGGTTGGGTTGGGAAGTTTGGTTGGACGGTCAGGAAATTACGCAATTTACCTATTTCCAGCAGTGTGGCGGATTAGATCTGGAACCCGTGTCAGTTGAGATCACTTACGGTCTTGAACGAATTGCTATGACGTTGCAAGGCGCCCGGCATTTCAAGGATATTCGGTGGAGCCCGGAACGTACTTACGGGGATGTCAATATGATGGGTGAGCGGGAACACAGCGCTTACTATTTTGATGTTGCGGATGTTGACCGCATGCGCGAGCTTTATGAGATGTACGAACGTGAAGCGCAGCTCGCGATTGAAGCCGGGTTGGTGCTACCAGCCCATGATTATGTTCTCAAAACCTCCCACACTTTCAATATCCTGGATACACGCGGTGCAGTGGGCGTGACGGAACGCCAGGCTATTTTTAGTCGCACCCGTGAACTTGCCCGTAAAGTGGCACAGGGATACGTTCAACAGCGGCAGGCGGAAAAGTACCCCTGGCTTGTGAAGCAAACGACCCAGGCTGATGAGGTGCCTGAGGAGGATACTGCTCCCATCAGCAAAGCGACTGCGCCCTTCTTGCTCGAAATCGGAATGGAAGAACTACCACCGGCTGATCTTTCTTCTGCACTGGCGCAGCTAGAAGCAAGCGTTCCAGCCCTTCTGGAAGAGCTGCGGCTTTCTTATGGCGACCTTCAAATTTGGGGAACGCCCCGCCGGCTGGTTGTTTTTGTGGCGGATCTGGCTGCCAAGCAGGCAGATCAATCCCTTGAAGTTAAAGGCCCCCCTGCGGAGCGTGCATTTGACAATGACGGCAATCCTACACCTGCAGCGATTGGTTTTGCTCGCAGCAAGGGGATTGATGTGAGCGAACTTCAGGTGGTTGAACTTGATGGTGGCAAATACGTGGTTGCCAGGGTTGATGTCAAGGGTAGTTCGGCACGTGCTGTCCTCAATGAGGCTTTGCCGCGTTTAATGGGTGATATCCGCTTTACCAAGTCCATGCGATGGAATGAGAGCGGAGTCGCATTTTCTCGCCCAATTCGCTGGCTGTTGGCTTTGCACGATGACTTGATCGTTCCTTTCACCTATGCCGGCTATCGGAGCGGCAGAGAAACGCGCGGTCTGAGGTTTACGGAACCAGAGACCTTCACTGTTAGATCACCGCATGATTATTTTGACATGATGGAAAAACAGGGAATCCTTTTGGACCCCGAACAGCGAAAGCTTGCGATCAAAGCACAGGCGGAAAAACTGGCTGCTGAGGTCGGTGGGAAGATCCCTGAAGATCAAGAGCTGTTCGAAGAAGTGACTCATCTAGTCGAGACACCAACCGCTTTCCGCGGTAGCTTTGATAGGGCATATTTAGAAAAATTGCCGCCCGAGGTTCTCATTTCAGTGATGAAGAAACATCAGCGGTATTTTGTAGTTGAGGATGCACAAGGTCACTTGCTGCCCTATTTTGTGGGTGTTCGCAATGGCGGGAAAGAGAATCTGGCGATTGTGACAGATGGCAATGAACAGGTGATCCTGGCACGTTTTGATGACGCGAAGTTCTTCGTAGAGAAAGACAAGCAGCGCTCCCTGGCGGATTTTGTCCCGGATTTAGAGACTCTGACCTTCCAGGTTGATCTGGGGTCTTTACTTGATAAAACCAAACGGATCACACGGCTGGTCAATTTATTGGTTGATGGCTTTGGATTGAGCTCAAAAGAGGCGAAAATTGCCCAACGGTCTGCTTACTTGTCTAAGGCTGACCTGGCAACCAATATGGTGGTCGAAATGACATCTTTGCAGGGGACGATGGGACGGTATTATGCCCTCCACAGTGGTGAGGATCCCCTCGTCGCCGAGGCGATCTTTGAGCACTACTTACCGCGTTCGGCTAATGACCAGCTTCCCCAAACCAAATCCGGGCTGCTGGTCGGACTGGCGGATCGATTGGATACGTTAGCCGGGCTTTTTGCGGTTGGGCTGGCACCCTCCGGTACCAAGGACCCCTTTGCACAGCGTCGGGCAGCCCTTGGCATCTGCCAAATCCTGATCACCTGGTCCCATCACTTTGATCTGCGCTGGGGATTAGCTGAAGCCGCCAAAGGATTATCGCGGGATGTGGCAAGTGAGGATCTTGAGAATTGTCTTGGTTTTATTATCGGCAGATTGCGTGGGATGCTGCTGGAGATGGGATTCCGTTATGATGTTATTGACGCCGTCCTGGCTGAGAGAGGGCACGATCCCTATGGTGCGTTATTGGGGGTGAGAATGCTGACCAATTGGGTAGAACGTCCTGATTGGGATCAAATTCTTCCGGCTTTTAGCCGCTGTGTGCGGATCACCCGCGATCAGGATGAAACCTTTACCGTAAACAAATCTTTATTTGAACAGGAGTCAGAGAAATCACTGTATCAGTCCCTGCTTCAGGCAGAGCAAAAGATGGCTGGGTCAGAGTCAGTCAATGACTTTCTGGATGCATTTCTACCGATGATCCCAATCATCAACCGCTTCTTTGATGAAGTGCTTGTAATGGTAGATAAAACTGAGGTCAGACAAAATCGATTGGGATTACTACAGAGAATTTCCGGTTTGGCAAAGGGGACTGCTGATCTGAGTTATTTGGAAGGTTTCTAAACGTAAACTTTTAAACCTGAAGAACCCGGATTTTATCAGACTTCCGGGTTCTTTTTTACAAATCAGAGATCAGGATATCGTTTCAAGGAATTGTTCGGCGATTTGGGTGATGTTATCCGAAGATTTGATCCCGCGCCAGTGATCGCTGGGGTGCACAATATTGGCGACAACGATATTTGCGCCGTTGAAGATTGCGCTGCGCGCTTCTCTGAGATCCACACCGCCGGCAGCTGAGATAAGGGAATCAAATTTACTGCGGATGCGGTTGATATGCCTGTAATTGAGCATTTTACCGCGTGTTGTTTCTTCATCCCGCCCCAAGTGGACCACAATGATGTCCGGTGATTTTTTAAGGGGGCGTAAGACCTTTAAAGGATCCCCCACGCCCAATAAATCGATCATTGAGAGCATCCCCAAATGGGCACAATGTTCAATGAACAGATTAAGGGTTTCGGTTGGGGCATTACCAAGGACTGTAACTGCCGTTGCTCCAGCCCGGTGTGCCATCTCAACTTCGTTAACTGCGCCATCCAGGACTTTAATATCTGCAACAATATGGCCCATCCATCGTCGCCTGATCTCCTGGACACCTCGCATACCGGTCAATTTCACAAAGGGCGTACCCGCCTCAATCAGGATCCGATCGCTTTGTGGAATGCGCGGCAGGATCTGATAGACCATGCTCAGGTCGTAATTAAAGGCGATCTGCAGATATCGGACGTTATTATCAAGCGGAGCCACGGTCAGGATTCCTTTTTATGCATGACTTCATCAACCAAATAGGACAGGTTAGAAGGCATGAAGAGCACGATCTTTTCCGACGGATCTGAAGCGATGTCTCGAATGGTTTGCAAAGTTCGAAGGTGTAGAGCCCCAGGGGAGGACGCAAGTTCATCTGCTGCAGCGTGCAGGTTCTTTGAGGCTTCCAATTCACCCTGTGAGGCGATAATGGTTGCACGTCGTTCACGTTCTGCTTCTGCCTGGCGGGCCATCGCCCGTTTCATTTCCGCGGGCAACTCCAGTTCCTGGATCTTGATCGATTCGATGTCAACACCCCAGTCACTGGTTTCTGTGTCCACGATTTCACGGATGGCTTCTGCGATCTGCAAACGTTCCATCAAAACGGTATCCATCTCATTGTTGCCGATCACATCCCGCAGGGCAGCCTGGGTATATTGGCGGATAGCGAAGATGTAATCCTCGATTTTGATGATCACGGATTCGGGATCGATGACTTTATAATAGACAACTGCATTGACCAGCATGGGGATGTTATCCTTGGTCATCACTTCCTGTCGGGGAACTTCTGCGGTTGCCAGGCGCATATCCACCCGGCGCATGCTCTGAATGATGGGGATGATCAGGTTCAGGCCAGGATTGCGAACCCCGCTGAACTTTCCCAGTGTGAAAACAACCCCGCGCTCATATTCGGGAATAACCCTGATGGCTCGAATCAGGAACACAAACACGAAAAAGATTATTACCGCAAGAAGGGGTAAAACGAAGAAAGCTGTCTGAGAAAAATTTTCGAACATTGCAATACTCCTTTTTGTATACTATGTTTAATTAATCATACAATAAATGATGGATTTAAACCTAACACTATCTAAGGTTTGTTGCATGCATTATGGAGAAAATCATCTGCTATCATTGTACATGAAGATCTCGCAGGTCGAGCCAGGCAAATAGCCGATAACTCCATGTGGCATGTTTACTCAAAAGTCTCGATCATATTAGGGTTATACTCGGATTAGTGTCTTCCCTTAGTTAATTTGACGCGACGTTGTATAATTCTATAAATCAATACTGGAGGTTTTATGGAAATTACTTGGCATGGACATTCTTGTTTTCGGATCAGTGATCGGGGTATGGCTTCGGTTGTGACAGATCCTTATGATCCCGAGGTTGTTGGGTTTGATCCCGGAAAGCTGCGAGCGGATATTGTGACCATCAGCTGTGATAACCCAGCGCACAATTATTCGAAAGCAATTAGGGGATCTGCTTTTGAAATCACTGGTCCGGGTGAATATGAAATCGGTGGTGTATTTGTTACAGGTGTCTTGATCAACGGCAGCAAGAAAAAACAGTCACCCGAATATATGAGGAATACAGTATATGTCATTGAATATAATGGGTTGAACATTGTCCATTTGGGTGAACTGGACAATGTTCCCAGTCAGACAGAGGTTGAAGGTTTGGGAGAGGTCAATATTGCCCTTGTCCCGATCGGAGGGAAGACCAGCTTGAACGCTGCTAAAGCCGCCGAGGTGATCAGTCTGCTTGAGCCAAGTATTGTGATTCCGATGCATTATGGAACCCACAATGATAAGATGGGATTGGATCCGCTCCCCAAGTTCCTGAAGGAAATGGGTTTGACTGAAATTGAGACAGAAGAATCGATAAAAATTTCAAGTGCCAACGTGCTTCCCGAAGAAACCCACGTGATGGTTTTGGATATGACTTTATAAATCATTGGTGCGCCATTCAAGAAGAAAGTGATGTTGATGAATGTAAAAGTGATCATGTCCTGGGATATTATTCCGGGGCGCGAACAGGAATATTTTGAATTTGTGGTTCGACGATTTATGCCTGGCGTACAAAAACTTGGGATGGCACTGAGTGATGCCTGGGTGACCATTTACGGCGATCACCCGCAAATTTTAGTTGGTGCGGTTGTGCCGGATATGCAAAAAGCTGAAAAGATCATTGCATCGAATGATTGGCAGAACTTGAATGGCCGGTTGCTGGATTATGTGCAGAATTATGAATTGAAGGTCGCACCGTTGGTCGGAGGATTTCAGTTTTAATGTCCTTTGTTCAGGCATTATTGGATTGGTATGGGGTGAACGCCAGGGACCTGCCCTGGCGTTTTTGTCAGACGCCTTATCGTACATGGATCTCAGAAATCATGCTTCAACAAACTCAGGTGGATACTGTTATCCCGTATTTCGAAAGGTGGATGGATCGTTTTCCTGAGATCAAAGTACTTGCCATGGCGGATATTGAGGAAGTGCTGAAGATCTGGGAGGGGCTTGGCTATTATCGGAGGGCGCATAACCTGCACCAGGCAGCCAGGAAAATGGTTGCTGAGTGGAAGGGTGAACTTCCCAAAACACATGAAGCATTGATCCAGCTGCCGGGTATTGGACCCTATACCGCTGCGGCGATTGCGTCGATTGCATTTGATGAGGATGTGGCAGCGGTAGATGGTAACATACGCAGGGTCCTGGCGAGGTTGTTTGACGTGGATGTCCCTGTCCGCAGTAAAGAAGGCGAAAGGATCATTCATACCCTGGCAAATGAACATTTACCGGAGGGCAAAGCCGGAGAATATAACCAGGCGTTGATGGATTTGGGTGCAACGATTTGCACGCCAAAGGACCCGGATTGCGAACGCTGTCCGGTTGCAGAGGAATGTCTGGCAAAGCAATATGGGCACCAAAACGAAAGGCCGATTACCCTGCCTCGTAAAAATGTGCCGCATCTAACTGTGACCGCGGCTGTCATCTGGAAGGATAATCAGGTACTGCTTGCCAAACGGCCTTCTGATGGCTTGTTGAGCGGACTATGGGAGTTCCCTGGTGGAACCATGGAAGAAGCGGATGCTAATTTGCATGACTGCCTGAGACGGGAAATTCAAGAAGAATTGGGTGTGGATGTCATTATCAGGGCACCTTTTGGCAAGTACAACCATGCCTATACCCATTATAAGATTTCTCTATTTGCATTTTTGTGTGATTTGGTCGATGGCAATCAACCCCAAAATTTGGAGAGCGAAGCCCTGATTTGGACAGAGATTGACACATTGCGCGATTTTCCTATGGGAAAGGTTGATCGACAAATAGCTGAGCGTCTTATGCAGGAGGCGAGGGATGGCGTCTTTTCAAACTGAACGTGAACGGATGGTGGAATTCCAGATCGCTCGGAGAGGTGTCAGAAATGATCGAGTCTTAGAAGCCATGCGGTCGGTGCCCCGTCATCTTTTTTTGCCGGACGAGGCTCGCAGCTATGCCTATGCGGATTGTCCCGTTCGAATAGGCAACGGCCAGACCATGTCACAGCCTTATATCGTGGCTTTGATGACGGAATTGTTGGCAGTGGAATCCCATCACAAGGCGCTGGATGTGGGGACTGGCTCAGGTTACCAGGCAGCAATCCTGGCGGAACTTTGTCAGGAAGTGCATACCATTGAGCGATATCATGGGCTGGCAGAAAGGGCACAAAAGAACCTTGAAGAACTAGGTTATAGAAATGTATATGTACACGTGGGGGATGGCACCCAGGGATATCCTCCCTTTGCACCCTATGACCGCATCATTGTTGGCGCGGCTGCACCTTCGGTTCCAGAGGCGTTATTGGAACAGCTCTCAGATGAAGGACGCATGGTGATACCTGTGGGGAGCCGGTTTTCACAAAGCCTGGAGGTGTGGATCAAAAAGGGGAAGGATATTCACCATACATCCAGCATCCCTGTCGTTTTTGTGCCCCTGGTGGGGAAAGATGGCTGGAATGAATAGCGCACCAATTTCAGATCAATAAAAATGCAAATGATCTAGATTGGTGTGATACCACTTTATTTACCCTTCTATGTGATGGGAATTAATAAAATTTGATGTCGTTTGTGCGTGCGAATTTTCTGGGCTCACAGATTCGGGTTATCGTTTCTTTGTGGCGATAGAGCGCCCGGTACCAGAAGGATGATCACAGCGGCAAGGGTCAGACCTGATCCGCCGATTAGCCCAACCGGTGTTGGACCCAATAGTGTGCTGGTGGAACCTTTCGTCAGGAGCAGGCTGATTCCGGCAATACCGTTCAATGCACCATGCGCAATGACTGCCGGCCAAACACTTTCCGCCTTAATGATCAGCCAGCCGAAGATCACGCTGAGCGAGAGTGTGAACCAGACCATGGCCACAGGACCCAAGAACGGTGCCCCGAAATAATCCTTGCCGTAGTTGTAGCCCATCAGAATCACCGGCCAATGCCAGACGCCCCAGGTGAGCCCTGTGAGCAGGACGGCTTTACGTCCGCCTAATGGCATGAGTTTAGGCAGAAGGTAACCGCGCCAGCCAAATTCCTCACCAAATGTTGAAATTGCATTCAATATGGGTGCGATCAGCATTGCCTGTAAGGTTTGAAGGATAACAACGGTCCAGGGACTGATCGCAACAGTGTTTCCGGCAGTTTGTATTTGTTCCTGGAGTAAGGCGAGGTCTTTATCAAAGAAACCCGGGAAAAAGACAAAGAAAACCACCATACCGATGATGATCAATATACCAGGCAGAAACCACCCTGCAGCATAATAGAGCCAGCGTTTTTTGTTGAAATTGGGATGTAAAAGCAGATTTTTCCTGCCTTCGCGGGTGAGGATCCGGGTCAGAAGGTTGGCAATCGCAGGTCCGAACATATAAGCGCTTGCCAGCAGGATATACGCCAGGGTGATCTGGGCTCCCTCAACTTCATAAGTCGGGCTGTCTTCCAGTCCGCCTGTCAGGAAAATCGCCAATCCCGTTGCCCAGGAAACGCCAAATGCGATCAGGAGGAAAATCACAATCCGTTTTTTGTCTGGTTTTTTGATCACAATGATGTTCTCCACTAAATGTTGAACGTATTTTCATCTTCTTATATTATAATTTGAAAGATTATTTATCTCTTGGATTTTTTTATTTTTTTAAAAGCTTAATAAGTAATAAATAACCTTGATTTCAGATTAAATTAATGATAAATTAGAATATCGATATTAATTAATCATAGGGGATGAGCATGACCACAGCGGAGGTATCCATGAAACGGAAGTTAGTTTTGATCATCATTGTCTTAATGTTTAGTTTATTGCTTGGCTCTTGCAGTGAATTGTTAGGTGGGATTTCAAGTAACCAGGGGCTGGAAGGCACGCAGGTCGCCCTGGCTATTCAGCAGACTAGCCTGGCGATGAACCAGACCCTGGCTGCACAGCCTCGGGAAATCGCTACCCAAGGGCCGGTTGTGATCCAGGAGCAAGCTATCCAGCCTACATACACACCCTACCCGACCTACACCGTTCAAGCTTTAGAACCCCCAGCAGTAGAACCACCGGCAGTGGAACCACCGGAAATGGATCCCCCATCTGAAGAATTGCTTTCCACTGATTCATTTGAAGAATGGATGACCGGGGCGAATATTCTGGTTTATGATGCAATGTGGGGACGTGACACACCTGTGATTGAAAATGCGATTGAGGCTCTGGGTTTGGGCAGGAACACCATCAACGTTCGGGATGCTGTTGGGGATTTCCTTTCCAATATGAATTCTGCCACGAAATGGGATCTGGTCATTGTCGGTTCGGAATGGCGAAGCCTGGTGCAGGGTGAAGTGTTTGATGTAATCGTCAGCCAGCTTGACCGCGGCAGTTCGATTGTCTTTGAAACCTGGTATATCGACCAGGTCTATAACGGTCGTGTTGCACCGATATTATCACGCTGTGGCATTGAGTTTCATAAGGATTGGCTCAGGTCTGAATGGAATTACAACGCCAATGACTATCTTGTTTACCTTTTAGAACCGGACGACCCAGTACTTTATCAACCCAATCCGATCAGTATGCTGATCCCTTATGATATTCGTTGGGTGGATGATGTGGGTGATACAGTTGAGCTTGTTGCCGGTTCTGATGCGACCTTACTGGCGGGGCGGCTCCCTAAAGAATTCAATTCCTATGGGTTAATGGTCAAATGTATGGATGGGCGTCTGATCTGGCAGACCTTCTCTACCCATGATTATAAAGACCAAGAAATGACCAATCTTTGGGCAAATTATATTTATAACGCCTTGCTAGCCCGTTACGAGTATATCCAATAAACGACCTGCTATTGCACCCCCGCCAATCCGGCGGGGGTGTTCTTGTTTAAGGACCTCACTGGGGGTTGGATTGAAGCCAATTCTGGAATAATCGCTTTCATGGATGACCTGATTTATTTTATACACAGGGCTAATTAAGTTATTGAAAAATTCGTATTCGAGGTAATGCTATTCGATCCGTAAGCCAGTGATTTGAAGCATTGGAACAAAATTCGCCTTAGTTTCGTCTATTAATTTAGCCGAGAATGATAAAGGAATGGAAAAAATGAATGAAATTAGAAAAAATTTGATTGTTTGGGTGGTCATTTTCCTGGCACTCTCAGCGTGTCAGCCGGTTTTCGTGCCGAATGAGCCTGTGCAGTTGCCGACAGATGATCTGACAGATGATTACCCTTTTGAAGATAAATATATCTACGGACAGGATGCCATCATTGAGTCATTAGAAATTCTACTGTTAGAGTCATTTCCCCTTCAGGCAAAAGTGAAAGTCGAAGGCTTCCTTCGGGATGGCTGTTCTGAATTATTTGATATTAAAGTGGAACACGAGGAAATGGACTTCATCCTGATCATCACCACACGCCGTCCATCTGGGGATGTTGCCTGTACAGAAGCGCTTGTGCCTTTTGAGAAAGTTGTTGTTCTGGAAATTGAAGGTCTTGATGCAGGTACGTATACAGTCATTGCTCAGGACAAACAAACTGAATTCACGTTAGATGTGGATAATCTTTTACCTGGTCAATCGAATGATGGAAAATACGTTTATGGTTCTCATGCTGTGGTTGAGGCATTTATTGTTGATAGATTAGAGTCCTTTCCGGTTCAGATCAATGTAACTCTCAGGGGGTATCTACCCAACGGATGCATCAAAATTCACGAGATACAATCTGTAAGGGATGGGAATAACTTTGATATTCAAATTGTGACGAAGGAACCTGCGGTCGATGTTGCGTGCACAATGGCAATTGTTCCTTTTGAAGAGACGATACAACTGGATGTCGAGGGCTTACCCGCAGGTGAATACAATGTACGCTGCGGAGACATGCTGGGATTATTTGTTTTAGAGCAAGATAACTGAAATTCTCAATCTCCGTCAACAATTTTTGGTCCTGCGCTGCTTCCAAATCGAACGGCACCAGCAGCAATAAGCTTGTCAGCATCTTCGCGAGTACGGATGCCGGTTGATGCTTTGACTTGTACGTTGTCGCTTACGCTTCTTCTCATCAAAGCGACATCTTCAACTGTTGCGCCACCAGTTCCATAGAAACCGCTGCATGTCTTTACGAATTTGGCTCCGCATTTTTCAGACAGCTGACACACATGGACTTTTTCAGGATCAGTGAGCGCATGAGTTTCAATAATTACCTTTACAGCAGCTCTCTCTCCGGCTGCATTCACAACTGCCTGGATATCTTTCTCAACATATTCCCAATTACCATCTTTTAGAGCGCCGATATTAATGACCATATCGATTTCCTGGGCGCCATTTTCCACAGCTTCCTTTGTTTCGGCGGCCTTTATTGTGGTGGTATTCGCTCCCAGTGGAAAGCCGACCACGGTTGCTGTTTTAACACTGCTGCCTTTCAGTAAGGAAGATACCAATTCAACATGACACGGATTGACACAAACAGCTGCAAATTGATACTCCAATGCCTGTTTGCAGAAGGTTCGAATCACATCTACTGTTGCATCGGGATACAGCTTGGTGTGGTCGAAGTACTTCGCGTACTCTGGTCTGTAATTAGGTCCTTTTGTTTCCATATTGGTTTTCCTGTTCTCCGGCAGCACTCCGGATTGTTATTCAGCCATACTCAGCAGTTGAATGTCATGGCTGTTTCTTCGTCGATTCTCTTTTAATGAGTTGTACTGGCAGTGTAAAATGCTTTTTGTTCAACGGTTCGTTGTTACTCATTTTCAAAATTAGTTCTGCCGCCAGTTTTCCCATCTCATTGACCGGCTGTTCCACTGTCGTGAGTGACGGTACAAACCATTTAGTGGATGATATATTATCGTAACCGGTAACCAAAACCTGCCCGGGTACAGAAATATTGGCTTCAATTAATGCTCGGATAGCACCAAGCGCCAAAAGATCTGAGTAACAGAATATACCGTCAAATTCGATACCACTTTCAATCAGAGCTTTGGTAGCTTTATAACCTTCATCATTTGTTACCTTTGTGACAGGTCGATATAACTCCTTGGCAACATCTATGCCACGATCCTGATGCGCTCTTATAAATCCTGAATAGCGTGCGACCTGTGTGCTGAGACCACGCCCATCGAATAAAGCTGCTATACGACGGCACCCGCGATCAAGCAATTCACCAGCCGCCAGACGTCCACCGGAATAGTTATCAACTTCCACTGTAACGACGCCTTTAGCCTCTGCATTCCAGGGTAAACGATCTACAAAAACTTTTGGGATGCCATCTGTTAATTCCTCGTCCATTATTTCTTCACCGGAAATAAAGATGATGCCAGACACTTTGCTGCTGCGAAGCATCTTTAATTGTTTTGTTTGTACTGATGGCTGTTCATTTGTGTTGCAGATCATCGTTGTAAACGACTTCTCAAACAATGCGTTCTGAATAGCAAGCGTAATGGAAGCAAAAAACTCATTCGTAATGTCGGGTACGATGATTCCGATATTCTGAGCAATATTCGTACGCAATCCCTTAGCGAACATACTTGGTTGATAACCCGTTTCAGCAATAACCTGCCGTATTCTTTTTTCAGTTTCAGTTGAATACCGTCCCGCATTATTTAAAACACGTGATACAGTTGAAACAGAAACATTACATAATTTTGCTATGTCTTTTATGGATACTGCCTTTTTCTTGGTGTTATTCTCCACAGAACTCCGCTCCTACGAATTTTTCCATAATCCATACAGGCAAGATATGCATAATCGTGAAATGATTTTATGACTATTTCCTACAATAAATGGACAAGACATCTTTTTATTCGGCTGACTTAACCATTATGTCAACATAACCGTTCGTTTTCATAAGATCGTTCGGAAATAATCTGACAATTTCGGCAGGAATATTAATGATCTACATCATAGACGTTTCACTGTCGATATCAAATCCCTAATTACCGAGCATCATCAAAAATATCCGTCTTTCTTAACCACAAACATTTACTGCTTCATTCCTAAAAGAAATTTTTATGATCGTAAAAGAGTCCTGTCAAAAATAAGTTTAGGCCGAAACGCAGGTGAAGTGCACTACTCCAATCAACCGCATTTCTTCGTATGCAGAGGGGGTGGTTTCGCTCGAGTTGGTACAGGTAACCCACTCTTTTATGTTGCCGAAACAACAATAACCAATACCATCCTCTCTTAAGAACTTTTCTGCGGTATCGTTTTCCCCATTATACATCTGGAACTGATGGTGTGTCAATATGGAAATTACCTGTAAAAGTGAGTTTATTAACAAATTAATTGGCAAAATATCGATATTTCTCTCATAATTATTGATTATTTCTATTTCCTTGAATTTGGTATTGACAGTTTGTGATATTTCTTTGATAATTAGAAAGTGAGATAACGATATCCTACTTTACTTCAATGATATCTTTATTTGTTGAGAAAATTATGCAGGGGAGGGAGAATCTCATAAGTATGTTTGAAAAGTGTGTAGTTGGTTTGGATATTGGAGGAACCAATTCTCGCATAGGAGCGGTTGCTTTGGATGGAACCCTGCTCCACTCTAATATTTCAAGCAGTAAATACTTTGCTAATGGATCCCCCGATTGTGCCATCGCAGATTTGGCAAAATATATCAACGACTTTATCAGTGAAAATGTCCAGCAGGAAGTCCTTGGCGTTGCAGTTGCATTTCCAGCAACGATTGATGCAAATCGCGAAGTGCTTTATTCAGCCTCAAATCTGGGGCAGGACGCCAAATGTCGTTTCGACGGGCTGAACATTCCAAAAGGGCTGAGCAAATGGATTGATGTACCGATTTTCTTGGGGAAGGATAGCGATTTCTTACTCTACAACGACATTCATGAATTGAAGATTCAAACACAGGAAATGATCACAGGGATCTATTTTGGAACCGGGATCGGTTCAAGTTTTATGTATCGGGGTGAAACTATCTACGGAAGTGATGGCGTAGCAGGTGAAATTGGTCATTTGCCAATCAGTGATAACCGCAGAAAATGTACGTGCAACCATCGGCAGGGGTGCTGTGAGACTGTAGCCTCGGGATGGAGGCTTGTCCAAATTCGCGATAAGAATTTTCCGGATACACCGGTACCCGATTTATTTGTCAGGCATAAAAATGAGCCGGTGCTGCAAACCTTTGTCTATGATTGTGCTCGTGTGATTGCGCTTACTGGCAACTTGCTTAATAGTGCTTATACTGTGGTCGGTGGAGGTATCGTCAACATGCCAGGGTTTCCTAAAGCGGATCTGTATAAGCGTGTTCTGAAAATGCTGCGTTATCCCTACCCCAGAGATAAGTTTCAACTCTTGTTTTCGGTTGCAGGGCAAAATGCTGGCATTTTAGGAGCAGCTCAATTGATATTCCGAAGGTTGGGAATTAACTCGTAGAATTACGAGGAGGCGTACTTATGAAATTATATCTACCCGAAGGCATAGCCAAAAACCAGCGTACCGGTATTTTAAACGCTGATATGCGGGCTAGCATTCCCAGCATTTGTCTCGAACGGGCTCGTTTAGTGACAGAAAGTTACCAATTGAGCGAAGGGGAGCCATTTGTTATCCAGCGGGCTAAAGCCTTGGCACATACATTGAAGAATATGACTATATTCATTCGACCAGAGGAAATTATCGTGGGGAATCATGCCTCAAAACAAAGATTTGCACCGTTGTATCCTGAAACGGGACCCTTTTCAGAAGACGAGTTAGACTTAATGCCGGTACGTGAAGTCGATACTTTGCAAATTTCTTATGAGCAGAAACGTGAACTTTTAGATGAAATATACCCTTGGTGGAAAGGAAAATGCTTGGAAGATATCACTTGGGATCGTTTCCCAGATGATTTAAAGTCTTTTGCAAAAACACCAAATGCCGTATTTGATGTGCTTAGCCGCGCGCGAAGCGGGTATGGACATTATTTGCCCAATATCAGCAGGGTCATCCGAGAAGGATTCCAGACCATCGAATCAGAGGCAAAGGAAAGATTGTCCAATCTTACAGAAAACGACGGAAGGTTTGAAGAAAAGCAACATTTCTATAATGCTGTATTGATTATTTGTTCTGGGGTCAAGAAATTTGGCGAGCGCTACGCTGACTTGGCAGGTACATTCTGCCAGACGGAAAAAGACCAACGACGGGCTAAAGAGCTAGAGTTGATTGCAAAGGCTTGTCGCCAGGTGCCATATCAACCAGCACGCAATTTCCATGAGGCATTGCAAACGTACTGGTTTACCCTGCTCATTGATTATATTTTCCAAAATGGATCTGCAATCTCCTGCGGTCGCTTTGATCAATTTATTTTCCCTTATTATGAGCGAGATATTCGAGAGAAAAAACTTACAAAGAGTGAAGCACAGGAATTTATTGAAGCTCTTTGGGTGAAGCATAATGATGTGATTAAAGCATGTACATATAACAGTGCCAGGAACAACGGTGGTTTTTCAACATCTGCACACCTGACGCTTGGCGGTGTCACGCGAGATGGAAGCGATGCGTGTAATGAATTAACTTTTCTGTGCCTGGATGCAGACCAAAATGTGTTTAACTGCGAACCGAATATTGGCCTTCGAATTAGTACCAAGAATCCCTTAGAATTGCCTAAAAAGGTATTTGATATCCTTGGAACCAATGGTGGTGGCAAGTATCCATTATTTAATGATGATGTGATTATCAATGCACTGGTAAAAGACGGTCTTCCTTTAGAAGAAGCACGCGATTATGCTATTGTTGGCTGTGTTGAACCTACTCCCTATGGAAACAGCTTAAGCATTTCTAACGCTTGTTATTTTAATTTGGCTAAATGTCTTGAATTTGTTTTTACAAACGGAAAATGCCTTCTCACCAGCCAAAAAATGGGGCTTGAGACCGGAGACCCCTGTAATTTTCATTCCATGGATGATGTAAAAATAGCTTTTGAAAAGCAAACCTCCTATTTTATTGAAAAAATGACGGCTTCTCTCAATATTATCGAAGAAACAATTGCCCAATACACTCCCCATATATATTGTTCACTTCTACTGGATTATTGTATGGTAAATGGTAAGGACAGTGCAGCAGGAGGAAGCCGATATAACTATTGTGGTGTGCAAGGTGTCGGCGTTCCTGATGTGGGTGATGCGCTTATGGCTGTTGATAAACTTGTTTTTCGAGAAAAGAAGATTCTTATGGACGATCTTGTGGAAATGCTGCAAAATGATTTTTCTCATGCAGAACATGAACGAAGTTTGCTTCTTTTTGATGCGCCAAAATATGGTAATGACATTGACGAAGTTGACATGTACGTTCGATATGCTGCTGAATACTACTGCAAAGAGGTAGGTAAACATAAGGAATGGCGTGGAGGAAAGTTCCGCCCTGGATTATATTGCGTTTCAGCAAATACCCCGATTGGTCGTCAGGTAGGTGCAATGGCTAATGGACGAAAAGCTAAATCTCCGCTGGCTGATGGAGGTATCTCTCCTAAGCAAGGTGCGGATACGTGTGGACCTACTGCTGTATTTTTATCAGCCTCAAAGCTTAATTTGGAATTGGTAACCAACGGAGTGGACCTAAACATGAAACTGCTCCCAAGTTTGGCAAAAACAGATTTGGATCGTATCAAATTGGCGCAAATGGTTCTCGGTTATTTTGCAGCAGGAGGCATGCATGTTCAATTTAATATTATTTCTGATGAAACGCTAAGGGATGCACAAAAAAATCCTACTTCTTACAGAAATCTTGTCGTGCGTGTGGCAGGATACAGCGCATTTTTTGTTGACCTGGATGTTGACATACAAAATGAGATTATCTCTCGCACAGCTATGAATCAAAATTGAGTCATCCCGAAGGCCAGAAATGATGATTAGCAACATCCAACGGTTTTGCATCCATGACGGAACAGGTATTCGGACAACGGTATTCTTTAAAGGATGCCCACTTACCTGTGCTTGGTGTGCGAATCCAGAAACACAGATTTTTTCTGCAGAGCTGATGATCAAGGATAAGGGTTGCGCACGTTGCGGAGCGTGTATTTCAGCATGCCCATACGGAGCTTTGTATATGAATGCTGGAAAAGTTCAAGTAAACAAAGCGGATTGTACGCTTTGTGGCAAATGCATAAACGCTTGTCCGAATTCGCTTATAAAAATTGAAGGCCGCGATATGACGGCAGACGAAGTCATGAAAATTGTCAAAAGGGATAAACCATTTTATGATGTTTCAGGAGGCGGACTCACATTATCCGGTGGCGAACCTTTAATGCAGCCAATGCTAGCAAAGGAATTGCTGACACTCGCAAAAGAGACAGACATCTCCACGTGCATTGAAACCTGTTTATTCGCTCCATTTCCGGTAATACAAGACCTTTTGGACTATCTGGATGAGATTTATTTTGATTTCAAGCACAGTGATCCCGAAAAACACTATCAATTTACAGGAGTGGATAACGAACTCATTAAAGCAAATATTCAAAAGCTGTTGAACGTTCGTCCTGATGCACGAGCTCGTATTCCGGTCATCCCCGGCTTCAATGATTCAAAGGAAGATATTGCTATGATTTGCGAGTCTCTTCATAAATACGGGATTAGGCAAGCTGAACTCTTGCGATATCATAACCTTGCATCCCCAAAGTATACTTCCCTGAGTAGAGACTATTTCTATAAGGATGTACCTCCATTAGATGAATATCGTTTTGTAGAAATTATTAGAACATACTCTTCTTTTTTAATTAATATCATAGATCCTTCCTAAACAATTCTGGGAAACGCAGAAAAGTCAAAGTTCAACAAAATTTAATCTCAATGAAAATTGAGATCTAAGGGATATATCGTTGTATGTTTAGAGCAACAAAGAATATTTATAGATCTGAAAAATTGGATCTTAAAATATGTAAAAGTGCGGTTGGAAGCTCAATGATCAACAGGAAATTCATCTTTGGCTGCTTTTCAAATCGCCGTCAAATCGTTTTTCGGAAACCTTTGCCTCGCAAAGAATTATTTTTCTAAGTGAAAAGTCTTATAAAGATGTCTGGTATGTCAATTAATTTTAGGTGATAATTGCTTGTTAGAAACACCTCATCAATTTGATACGCATCTAATGGAGTAGATCTGCTTTTTCTCCCAGTTTTTCCTTCATTTTTTCCAGCAGGGCTTCATCCGGTGATGATTTGGTCAGGCTGTACATAAAAACGGCTAACATCATTTCACAATCTGCGACTTCTTTAGCGATATCTTCTTTTCGAACGCGGTCATTATTTCGAATCCAGCCATCCACCCTGGAAACGATCTCGTCAGCGTGAAATCCAGCATTTGTGAAGGTTTGGAGCATGCCGATTTCTTCGTCAGTTAATGTATCCGTATGGTGTACCAGGTAGGCTTCTGCCAATTCACCCACTTCTGATAGATAGAACCAGAGGGCATCTTTGGCTGAAGGCCATTGTAATCCACGCGCCTGGTAGTAAGTTTGTATGGTCTGGATATTCATGAGCTCTCCTTACCGGTCTGTTTATCGTCAGGGCGTATTATACCCTTTATGGCTCAATGAGGATGTCTCTGGCAATCCTTCCTACCGATTGAATGTCGATAAGGTAGAATACTCAGGCAGGTTGATCTTTTTGTTGCTTTTCCCAGAAAATCTAAGAAACGAATTACCAGTATAATTATTCTTTGATTGTGAAAGGAACATGGATCAGAGCAATTGATGGATATTAGGAACTTATTTCAAACGATCATAAATAAGACGAAATCCTTCTATCGGCGGGTGAATCACTTCACTGGAGGGGTCTTGGATATTTTACGCTGGGCGGTCCAAAGGTTTGGCACTCAGCGAGGTTCCGAAGCGGCAGCCAGCCTGGCGTATTATGCCTTTTTCTCAATTTTTCCGATGCTGCTTGTGTTCATCGTGATCGGCAGTTTCTTCATCGATCAGGATGTGGTTGAAATGCAATTGCTCACCCTTTTACAAGGTGTCATTCCAGGTGTGGAAGAAGTTGTCATAGGTAATATTGAGCAGGTTCTTGAGCTGCGAGGCGCAGTGACATTCATCGCGCTGATTTCGTTGATTTGGTCAGCAACCAGCGTATTCAATATCCTTGCCAAAAATATCAATCGGGCTTTTCCACAAGCCAATGTGCCCAACTTCATCAAAGGTCGGATGATGGGATTTTTGATGTTTCTGAGTTTAGGGTTCTTGATGCTTCTTTCCTTTGCCACATCAACTTTTTCGGGCATCGTGCCTGTGATTGAAATTCCATTTAATGATAAAGCACTCCATGAGACATTCTTATGGCAAATCGGTGCTTTTCTGATCCCGATTTTGATCAACTTATTGATGTTCTGGTCAATGTACCAATGGGTTCCCTTAGTCAAAGTGACCCGAAAAGCCGCTTTTATCGGCGGGATGGTCGCAGGTGTTGCCTGGGAGCTTTTGAACAATGTTTTTACCTGGTACCTGAGCAGCGGTCTTTCCCAATATCGCTTGATTTATGGTTCGGTAGGAACAATTGTCGCGCTTTTATTCTGGATCTATCTAACCGCAACTATCACCCTGATCGGGGCGCATTTAACAGCATCCATCCAGCGTGCGATGGATCATAAGCCTGAAACCCAGCCCACTTCGTCTTGAGTTAATAATTTCAAAGCCTTTTAGGTTTTTGCTCCCGTTCTGACTTCAAAATTCAGAAATCATCAATTTTTTAGTCAGAGCAGACATAATTATGCTATAATTTTTGATGGGTAAACCGTGAAAGTTCAGCCAATTTAAGATTGGGAATCTATGGAAAATAAAAACTGGTTTAAACGAACATTTACTGGTAGAAGAGGGCGGAGACTCAAAGAATATTTAACGGCTTACACATTTATTGCGCCCGCTTCAATTCTCATATTTGTCTTTGGTATTTTCCCGGTTGCTTTTGCGCTCTTCGTCAGCTTGCACAAATGGCGAATTCGAAGAACCGATTTTATCCATCTAGAAAATTATATAGATGCTGTTGGCAATCTGGCCTATGTGGTAGTCTTTTTCTTAGGGTTAGGTGCCCTGGTGGGAGCCTATCTCTTGGTTAAAAAAATCATTGAGATGATCAAAGAAAATGATGACCGTCCCTGGATGAGCATTTTACCTGGCGCTGCTTTTGCTTTCAGCGTATTCGCATTTCTAAATTGGTTTTACCGGGCACTGCCAGAGGTTTTGGATATTGCCACAAAATTGCGCGGCATGGATCGGACTCAACGCGTGTTTATCCAATTATTAGGTGAAGCTCTACGCTCAGAAAATGTTTTGCCCGCATGGCGGATCTTTTTATGGTCGGTGATTGGAAGCATTATCCTCAGTGTGATCGTAAGCCGACTTTGGCGCAACCGGAGGAATTCGTCCTATCAAACTAATTTTGGCTTAACATTTGCAGCCTTTGCCGCTGGCGTGGGATTGTTGTATTACACTTTTCAACAGGTCAAGAGCGCTTATACAGTTGCTTTTGAGCAGGGGACCGATCCAGGAATCTGGCCGCAATTCATCACCATTGTCAGTGGTGTGATTTTGCTGTTTTTTGCGTGGTATCTCTGGAGCAGGGCGGACAAGGTCAGAACCAATGGAAATTTCTGGGTCCATATTATTGCCGCTCTGTTATTGCTTGTGGGTGGCTGGCTTCTGATTGGCGAGATCCCAACTATTGTCGCCTCCGGCGATAAGGATCTTTGGGAAGGATTGAAGGTGACTGTGTTCTTTTCCCTGGGGACGGTGCCTTTTCAGTTGATCATTGCGTTATTCTTATCAGTGCTGTTGTTCCAAAAAGTGCCGGGATCAAACTTCTTTAGGATCGTGTACTTTATCCCGTATGTTACCCCCGGGATTGCCAGTGCAGCGGTATTTCAGCAGATGTTCTCAAATCGCCAATCTGCCCCCGTGAACATGCTCTTCCGAATCCTTGGATTGGAGCCTCAACAATGGCTCTATGAACCAAAGGGTATTCTAACCCTTCTTGGAGAGTTCTTAGGATGGAACATTCCGGGATGGGCAGCGGGTCCAAGCCTAGCTTTATGTGTGATCATGCTTCATTCAATCTGGACTTATGTGGGTTATGACACAGTTATTTACCTGGCTGGTTTGGGTAATATATCCAAAGAATTGAATGACCAGGCAGAGGTCGATGGCGCAAATGGCTGGCAGGTATTTCGGCACATCACTTTCCCTCTGCTTTCACCCACGACCTATTTCCTTTCGCTAATTGCCATTATTGGCACATTCAAGGCGTTCAACACGATCTGGATTTTGCGCTCTAACCTTGCATTGGGAACTACGGACACCTTTAGCGTAACGATCTTCATTGAATTCTTTGAGAAACTTCGCTATGGGTATGCCTCAGCCTTGTCATTTGTGCTGTTTGCGATCATTTTGATCCTGACATTTATCAATAATAAAACGCAGGGTAAGAAGGTGTTCTATGGATAAGAAAAATAATCAGAACGAACAAAAACATCGTTTTTCCTTAACGGCTCGTCGAAGGATTTTTATCTATATCATTTTGATCATCGGGGCTTTCATCTCACTGGTGCCGTTTGTTTGGATGGTGTCAACCTCGTTAAAAAGCCTTGGAGAAGCCCTTGGGTCTGCTTTTTTCCCTTCGGATCTTCATTTTGAAAATTATGCGGAGGCATGGCGGCGTGCTCAATTTTCGGAATATTTTCTGAATAGCTTCCTAATCACTTTGATCACCCTAACCGGAGAACTCACTTTCAGTATCCTGGCTGCTTATGCCTTTGCCCGGATTGAATTTCCGGGTCGTGATCTGATATTTTCGATCATGATCAGCACGATGATGATCCCTGCGATGGTCTTTACAATTCCAAATTTCCTGACAGTTACATGGTTGGGAAGGATCACCAGTATTCCCTGGATCAATAACTGGCCCGCCTTGACGATACCATTTATGGGCAGCATCTTTTCGATATTTATGCTGCGCCAATTTTTCATGCAGGTCCCTGACGAGCTTTATGACGCAGCTCAAATGGATGGTGCCGGGCATTTACGTTTCTTATTTCAGATCGTGCTCCCCCTATCCAAAGCACCTTTGATGGTCATCGTTGTCTTATCCTTTATCGGCACATGGAATTCACTGGCCTGGCCTATGCTGGTGACGAACACCCCGGATTGGCGCCCCATCTCCGTTGGATTGATGAACTTTGTCAATGAGGCTGGACAGGAAATTAATCTCACGATGGCGGGTGCCTTCATTACGATCATCCCGATTTTGGTGATCTATTTCTTCACGCAAAAGCAATTCACAGAAAGCATTGCCAGATCGGGGTTGAAAGGGTAGTTTAATTAATAGTAGGAAGGAGGCAAATCGACAATAACAGACTATAATAAATATGTACAACCTAACTATACATTTACGATTAGGAGATGAAAAAATGAAAAAATTTAGTTTATTGCTTACTTTAGTGTTGGTTCTAACCTTTGTTTTATCAGCTTGTGGACCTGCTGCAACCCCTGAACCCGAAGTGGAAGAGCCTGTAGTGGAAGAACCTGTAGTGGAAGAGCCCGAGGTTGAAGAACCAGCGGAACCGGAAGAAACCGAAGAGGTTGTTGAAGCACCGCCATTTGAAGGTGTAACAGTTCAATTCTGGCATGTTTATTCCGATGCACCCGGGGAAGCCATGCAGGCTTTGGTTGATGAATTCAACGCAACCAATGAATACGGCATCACCGTAGAAGCTTTCAACCAGGGCGGTTACAGCGATGTCGAAGATAAGATGAATGCTGGCATCCAATCTGGTGACCTGCCTGATATTGTCCAGGCTTATACCAACTCGCTTTCAGACTGGTATTCTGTTGATTCAATTGTCGATCTAACCCCATACGTGGAAGATCCTGAGTATGGTCTGACAGCAGATCAACTGGCAGATTTATATCCTGGTCTGCGTGAGACGGGTACCACAACTGATGGCGCCTGGGTAGCCTACCCATTGACCCAATCAGCTAATGTGCTCGTTTATAACTTCACCTGGGCTCAGGAACTTGGTTTTGCGGAACCCCCCAAGACATCTGAAGAATTGGCAGAGCAAATTTGTGCCGCTGCAGCGGACAATGCAACCAAAGGTGCAGATTTCGAAGGCACTGGCGGCATGGTGTATTATCCCAGCGCGACCAATTGGCTCCATTTCCTGTATGCCTTTGGCGGCAATGAGCTCAACGATGACGGCACAGCCTATGAATTCAACACACCTGAGGCTGTTGCGACTTCGATGTTTATTTTAGATCTTAAGGAACAGGGATGTGTCTGGCAGACTGAAAGTTATCCAAATCCAGAACAGGCGCAGCGTAAAGCATTGATCACTCTGAGTTCAATGGCTGGACTTCCTTATTATGAGGCAGCCTTTGAAGAAGCGGGCAATGATGATGAATGGGGCTTCCTTCCTGCTCCCGGTCCAGACGGCAAACTGGCTGTGAATGCCTTCCAGCAGATGTTGGGCGTTGTACCGAGCACTCCTGAACAAGAAATGGCTTCATGGCTATTCGTCAAGTGGCTGACCTCACCCGAGATTCAAGCCCGCTGGGTCCCCTCAAGTGGTTACTACGGTACCCAATACAACACTGAGGAACTGCTGGCTGGTTATGCTGAAGAGAATCCAATCTGGGGTCAGGGTGTGAGTTTGGCGGGTATTGGCCCAGCTGAACCTCAAACCTTCCCCGCCTGGTCATCCGTCCGGCGCACGGTCGACGATGTGGCTGCAGAGCTTTATAATGCCACCGATCAAGCCGCTGTGGAAGCAATCCTCGATACATTAACACAGACAGCGAATGACCTGGTAGAAGAAGTGCAGTAAGCGCAGAATCTAAAACAGATTATTCATAACAATAACCTCCCGGCATGTCTCCCGGGAGGTTATTGCTTAACATAAAATACAACCACAATCACAATTTGAGATGTCCTTGTGATGATAAACACTATCATCGCCCTAAGGGGCTTATGTAAACCGATAATAAGGCAAATTATGATTTAACTGGGAAAGATGTTTAGACGGGGCTGAGATGAATCCTTAAACAATTACTTGTCATCTCTTAACAAATCATTAAGCAGTTAAAAAATCTTTTAGATTATACTCTTACCTAAGAGTTAGGCTCCTTCCTATCTCGTAGAAAAGTGTTTTACATTCTTTTCTCTCCTTTTGGTTTAGAGGCTCCTTTTGAAAAACACCAGCGGATGACTGCCAAGGTCATCCGCTGGTGTTTTAATTACTTATTTTGCTATCCTACTGATTTTCAATCAATTTAGGCAGGGTCTCTCTTGCCCAGGTTCTGATTTTTTCCCAGTCTCGGTTGTCTTGTTCCGGGACTGCTTTCATCGTTTTACCAAATATATCGTTTAATTTGGTATGGTCGATGACTCCACCAAAGAGACCAAGGCTAACCGGGTCTTTGATAGCTAGCATGGGTTTGGCATATTCCTTTGCTTGGCGCACGTTATCGGGAGTATCTTGCCCCATGGTCAAACATAACAGGAAGTAGGCAACGGGGACTTTTCTGAGATCATTACGATGCCTATTTAGAAACCGCTTGGTCTTTCTCAGGATCTTGAATATGCGGACAGCAGTTCCCACAATCACAGCATCATAGCCAGTGATATCTTTGACGGATTCAACTGGAATGACATCCACCAGGGCTCCACCCTGTTCCATTTCTTTTGCCACAAACTCGGCAACCTCGGCGGTGGATCCAGCTACAGTGCCATAAGCCAGTAATATTTTCTTTGACATCAAGCCACATCCTTTTCTGATGATTCTTGTTGGAATTGATACCTAATTATAATCTTTTCTGTTTTCATAACAGTGTGGATTGCAGGGGAAAAACTTTACGCTCAAATACTAAGCAGTGCAGATGTGAACAGGTAAAAAATGGGTAATCGTATTGAGAGACATTAGATGGGCTCCGGACTTAAAAATAATACGCCCTGCTTTGAGGGCGTATTGGCAATACATCAATCGTTTTAATTACTCAACTTTTTTCAGAACGGGTAACCCTGAATCCATTTCAACCACTGTTTTACCTGCTGGTACTTCATCAACAGCGAATTCGGGTCGCAGGTCTCCAGCAAAGTAGAAGAGCTCTCTGGTGCTTCCAGATTTTGAGGTTACCTTTTTGCAATGGAGAAAATAGGTTTTTCCTTTTGAATTCGTAAACGAGTAAGCCATTGTTTGTTTCCTTTCATAACTAGAAATTCGAAAAGTCTGATTTTAGTATAGCATTAAATATTAAAATATAAAAATTAAAAAATTTTAAGCCAAATACGGAATGGCTTTCCAAAAGTCATCATTTATGAGATCTCAGCTTCCGAAAGTTATTACTACAAATAGGATTGATTATCTTGTATCTGACTGGCGTTCTAGGTCGTGAATCAGCAACTTACTGTCGTCCTTCTTCAGGATACGTGGCAGATGGCTCCGATGAAAATAGCGTAAAATTGACTAGTCTCTAATTTTTCGGAAGCAGGGTGAGCGAATAATCAAATGGGTGACCTGGCAGATTTATGGGGTGTGGGGGGCAGGCAAAAGTATTCAAAGGCGCAACAGGTGGATCATTACACCTTTTGTCCTGAATGCGGATGGCAGCTAACGGGTAAGTTCACAACCTGCCCGCGTTGTGGTGCCGACCTGAGAATCATCAGGTGTCCTTATTGTGGGGGCGCTGTTCCGGCCAAAATCGGGGCGTGTCCACGCTGTACAGGTCCAATATCGTAAACGTGCTGATGTTTTGGGAATCCCCGATGAAGTAAAGGCAGTCCATGCAATTATTTAACGTGTGTCTAACTGAAAGATGTAGCAGGAAATAGTTTTTGCCCACACTGTCTTGTTTTTTCGGCAGTGTGGGCAAAGTCAGGTTAGTTTACTTTCTTGACAGGCACATAGATATAAAAGACCGAGTCAGGCGCGAAGTCTTTAAATTCCTCGTCATAGTACTCAAAGTCTATCCTATCAGCCAGCTGATAGCCCGATTGGGGCAGCCAGCATTCATAAATATATTCGTAGGTTTTACCCAAGCTGGTTAAATCACCTTTATGGGCAAACACAGCATAAGTGTATTCCGGGACATCCCGCACCACAAAACCTTCCGGTACTTCTTCAACTTTTGTGACAGGAAAGCCTGCCACATATTCAAAACTGCCATCACTGTGCTCTTCATCTGGTCCAATGCACAAGCCAATGGCCGCTTCCCCGGTTTCGCTCTTCAGTCCGCCCAGGGCTTGAATGCGTTGATTGAACTTTGTCCACAGTTCTGAGATCTCCTGGTGTTCGTTTTTACCAAAGTAACGTAATCCTACAAGGGTAAAAGCGGGTTTTGTAAAAATTCTTGGTTCCATTAGGTTTTCCTCCGTTTGTTGGTAGAAATCAATTGAATTTATAACGGGGCGTTGTATTTCAATGACATCCGGATTGTCTTGGTGTTCAGGCTCAAAGGTTAGCTCTCGCCAGGGACCGATCGGTCGGAATCCATTCACCTGCGTCCATTGGGTCAGGCTGGCATAAGACGCTGATACGAGGCTGGAATCACCTGTCATGATGATTGTCGCTAACTGCTTTGCACCAGCCAAAGAATGGATGCGGAATGGTGATTTTCCTGATACTGTTTTTGTTTGTTTTTGTGTATCTCGTATGATCGTGCCGACTTCCACATCTAGGTCAATATCTCGGAAATCGTCTTGATGATAGATCAGGATATCGGTCCCAGCAGGTGCTATGCCCAATCCGTTCAAATAGCGTTTGATCCCTTCTAACTGCTCTCGTTTCCAATGCTGAAGTGCATGGGCAGTTGGCAGCACCTGCCTTACGCTTGCAACCAACTGTTGAGATGCCGACTTAAGAACAACTGGGCTTAAGTTGGGATTGGCGATACCACTGATATTCATAAGACGGTTCTCAACTCTGATAAGGCGGGCATGGTCATTATCAATTCGCTGGTGCAACGCCTGGGCTTTCTCCTGCAGCATATTTTGCAGTGCATTTTCAGATAGATCCAGCTTGAGCAATTCACGGATCTGTTCGAGGGAGAAGTCAAGATCTTTAAAAGCCAGGATGCGGTTCAACTGAACCAGTTGGGACAACTCATAATACCGGTAGCCATTGTAGCGGTCGATATGAGCTGGTCTAAGCAGTCCCATCTGATCATAGTAGCGCAGCGTTTTGATGCTGACCTGAGCAATTTTTGAAAACTCACCGATCTTTAACATGGTCGCTCCGTCTTGTACTACTGAAGGCCTTCAGTAAATACAGTATATATCCTCCTGTTAGGGGAGAGTCAAGGGGCAGATGCATGTGATGATTAAATTCTTTCAAATCTGGTCACCCTGTAAAAAAAATAAATTTCACATCGGTTACCACCAATTTTTTCCTGATCTGTGCTTAAATAATGATACAATATATTTGTTTATTCCCATCGTCCAAAACATAGCCCGGGAGGTATTGGTGAAGAAGAGTTTGAAGAACTTTCTCAGTTTTGAGCGGATGATCACCCCCATCATTATCAAGATTCTATTTTGGATTGGCTTGATCGGAAGCATTATTGCAGGCACTGTTATTTTCTTTGCGCTATTAATTGCAGGTATCAGTGAGGGCGGATTTGGTGCAATCATTGGCGGTTTTCTTCTTGGCCTGGTGGCTGGTATATTGGCGATTGTTTTTGGTGCCCTGGTTACCCGGGTTTATTCTGAATTGCTCATTCTAGCCTTTCAGATCAATGAGACCTTGACGGATATTAAGCAAATCCTGAAAGAACGTCAATAAACTGAATTTTTTGCCTCTGGTCTAATCTTTTGAGGTGGGCAGTCTTTCTTAGGGCTGGTATTGCGCGCCAGAGGAATTGGTGTGCTACTGTTTGTCCCAGTCATACCTATTTATGGCGAGAAGAGTCAATATTGCGCCTATTGCGCTGCAGGAAAGTCAGCTGAAAGAGAATTTTTACGGGTATAATCGAGCCTATGTCATCAATTGTAGCAATCGATATCGAAACAACAGGCCTTAATTATGATGAGGATGCGATCATTGAAATCGGGGCTGTCAGGTTTAATGGGCGCCGGGTTGAAAGCACCTGGTCAACCCTTGTAAATCCACGAAAGCCAATTCCCAGCTTTATCACACAATTAACCGGGATCACCAATTCAATGGTTAAGAATTCGCCGATTTTGGCAGAAGTGATCGGTGACCTTATTGCATTTGTGGGCAATGTGCCAGTGGTTGGTCATAATATCAGTTTTGATCTTTCATTCATCAGGCAGGCTGGTGCGCTGAAACCAAATATTGAGATCGACACCTATGAAATGGCTTCAGTATTGATGCCAAGGGCAAGCCGCTATAATTTATCTGCCCTGGCACAGCAGTTGGGGGTTCTTCTGCCAGCAACGCATCGCGCACTGGATGATGCCAGGGCGACTCATGCTGTGTTTATTGAGCTGCTTGCCAAAGCCCAAGAATTACCATTAGAGTTGCTGGCTGAAATTGTACGCATGGGTGAGCCTTTAGACTGGCAGGGAAACTGGGTTTTCCAGCAGGTTTTACGGCAGCGCATCAAGGAACCGGTAAAAGCCCGTAGATCCATTGATTCATTCAAGGGTCCGCTTTTTGACAAACCCCAGGAACAGGAGGGACAGTCTGTTGGTTGCGAGCCAGGCGATCAGCCTTTGGATATTGATGAAATCGCCGCTGTGCTTGATGTGGGCGGAAAATTCTCGAATTTTTTTCCTGAATATGAACACCGGCCGCAACAAGTTGAAATGTTGCGTTCCGTTGCCTATGCGCTTCAGGATTCCTTACACCTGATGGTTGAAGCCGGGACGGGAACCGGGAAATCACTGGCTTATTTGATCCCGGCTGCCTACTGGTCATTGAAGAACAATACGCGCGTGGTGATCTCCACCAATACGATCAACCTTCAAGATCAGTTGATCAAAAAGGATATTCCCGATCTGCGGGCGGCTTTGGGGATTCCGGTCAGGGCAACAGTTCTTAAAGGGCGTGGCAACTACCTTTGCCCGCGCCGGCTGGAAGCCATGCGACGGAAGAAACCTGAAACGATTGATGAAATGCGCGTGCTGGCAAAAGTCCTGGTCTGGTTGTTGGAAAGTCAAACTGGGGATCGGACGGAGATCAACCTTAACGGACCCATTGAGCGCATGGTCTGGTCACGGCTTTCCGCAGAGGATGAGGGATGCAGGCTTGAGGTATGTCTGAAGCGGACAGGCGGGCGGTGCCCGTTTTACAGGGCTAAGGTGGCTGCGGAAAATGCACATCTCTTGATTGTCAACCACGCCCTGCTGCTTGCGGATACAGCCACTGGCAACCGTGTTTTACCGGCTTATGATTATCTGATCGTTGATGAAGCCCACCACATGGAATCTGCAACGACCAGCGCCCTTTCTTTTAGGGTGCGCGCCAAAGACATCACCCGCCTGACCCGTGAAATGGGCAGTTTGAAGACGGGCTTGCTTGGCAGGTTTGTTGAACTGGCTCAAAACTTCCTTCAACCAGCGCAGATGGCGTCTTTGTCTCAACTTGTGGTTAAAGCATCAGATCTAGCTTTGCGGCTTGACAGCCAGATGAACAAGTATTACCAGGCATTGGATCTGTTTTTGTATGAACAGCGCGATGGTCGTCCTTTAGGTACCTATTCCCAGCAGGAGAGGATCCTCCCATCGACCCGCACCTTGCCGATGTGGTTGGATGTGGAAATTGCCTGGGAGCAAGCAAACGAAACGCTCACAGCCTTGATGGCGATCATCAAGGAACTGCGTACACCGATGAGTGAGCTGGCTGATCAGGATAATGAGGAAGCAGAAGATATGTGGGGCAGCCTGGGAAATATGGCAAGCCGTCTGGAAGAAATCAAGAAAAATATCCATGGCCTGACGATGGAGCCCGATCCGAATATGATCTATTGGGTAGAGATCGATCCCCAATATTTGGAAGTAAATCTGAACGCAGCACCACTTCACATCGGTTCTTTGATGGAAAAATATCTCTGGTATCAGAAGGAATCCGTGATCCTTACATCGGCGACATTGACTGCAAATGGTGAATTTGAGTACCTTAAGCGGCGTCTGAATGGTGAGGACGCAGGTGAGCTGGTGGTGGGTTCGCCTTTTGATTATGAAAACGCGGCGTTGGTTTATGTGGCAACAGATGTACCAGAACCATCTGATGCTAGCGGGCATCAACGCCATGTTGAAGAGGCGATTGTGAGCGTTGCCAAGGCATCTGGCGGGCGAATGCTGGCTTTGTTCACCTCCTATGCGCAGCTGAAACGGACATCCAGTAAAATTTCACCAATCCTTGCTCAGCACGATATCCAGGTCTACGAGCAAGGTGAGGGGGCATCTGCAAATATGCTCCTTGAAACCTTCAGGGATACTGAACGGGCGGTCTTGCTCGGGACGAGGGCATTTTGGGAGGGCGTGGATGTGCCTGGCGAAGCGCTTTCGGTCTTGATGATCGTCAAACTGCCTTTTGATGTTCCTTCCGATCCCATTATTGCTGCACGTGCTGAAACCTTTGAAGATCCATTTTATCAATTTGCCTTACCTGAAGCGATCTTGCGTTTCAGGCAGGGGTTTGGGCGCTTGATCCGCACCCAGACGGACCGGGGTGTGGTGGCTGTGCTGGATAAGCGTGTGTTGACCAAGCAATATGGACGACTGTTTCTTGAATCGCTGCCCCAATGTGAATTCAAGCAAGGGCTGCTTGCTGATCTTCCAAGGTTGACTGAACGCTGGTTGAATTTGTAGTATTCTTATTTGAATGGGGTCTTAATCATCCAGGGGTGGAACATAATCCCCTGGACCACATAGCTCTTGGCTGACCTTGATTTCACGATCTAAGAAGAAGTTAAGCAGGATCCTGAGCATAACTTTCGCAAAAAGAATAATGATATCCTGTGTGTTAGGGGCAACTGCGATGCGCAAGATTTCGCTGCCGATCGCAAATTCCAACCCAAGGTTGAGCATATGACCCAAGCGCAGGCGTATGCGTTCTGTGTAATTGATTTGTTTATTAATAGGATCAAACAGATGGCGAGTATATTCCAGTGTGGCATGAATGAGGGCAGCACTGATAATAAATGCAGTGGCAAGTTCAGCACCGATAACCAAATAAGATACAACTTTGGTGAGCCATGCTTCCTGGGGGAATAAGTGTAGAAAGTCTGCTGTTTGTTCCCCTTTCATGATCGCAATGAGAGCGATCAATCCGGCAATAACTACCACCGGCAGAGCAAGTTCGAAATATTGTTGGATCTTGGATTGGTTTTTTCCATTGTTATTTTCCATATAGCAGACCTTTCAAATGGACATTATAAAGAAGAATAATTTAGATACAAGTTTACCATATTCATGGTCATTGGAGACATCGCGATCGTTTAGTAGAATTTAGCATGAAAAGAGACCTTTTTACACAGAGAAGAAAGATGATTACTGCCATTGGACGATGGAAATTGATCTTTTTTGGAATCCTGAATACAGCCGCATGTACATCCTTGCCTGAGGTTGCGCAACCTGACGATTTGACCCAGCAGCATGACCCAAGCGCTGCTGCAAGATCAGAACCGTTTTTCATGATGAATGGTGTGGCACTTGATCTCGAGGTCACCGACGCGCTGATCAAGGTTGCTGATCGCTGAATCCATGGTCTGGAGGCGGGCACTGTGTTCGCTGATGGTCGATTCGATGAATGCCAGGTATAACCGGGCAGCCAGATGTTCCCAAAGTAAAATGGATTTAAGTTCATTGAATGTGATCTGTGTGAAAAGTAAATTTCGGTCGGGAAAGGGTACATCGACCATAGATGGAAGTATTTTGGATGAGAACAACATTTTGGTAAAATGAATGAAGTCGAGATTGTTTTATTAGATGTACAAACAAGAAATGGTGAGGTGTTTATGAAATCGAAATTGTTGATCCTGGTTTTTCTGGGGATCTTACTATTAACTGCCTGTTCAAATGCCAAGGAGAGTGTTGAGCCCATGGATGCTTACCCGATCGTGATTGAAGCTGAGGAATCCGAAATGGGCTATCCCATTGAGGCGGAAGTTGAATCACCCACCGATGCTTACCCCATCTCAGAAGCATACCCGGTGATCGACTTGGAGAATGATGCAGCGCAGGTCATTCGTGCGTTGGCGGTAAAGGACATGGAAAGGGTGGCAGAATTTGTTCATCCCGTGATGGGCGTGCGATTTTCTCCTTATGCCTTTGTGAGCGAGGATCACCAGGTTTTAATGCCTGATGAATTACCCGGTCTGGCTGGGTCAGGTGAAGTCTACGTCTGGGGTGCTTATGATGGATCGGGGGCATCGATTGAATTGACCTTTGATGCGTATTACGAGGAATTTGTCTATTCGGCTGATTTTGCCAATCCAGAACAGATGGCTGTCAATGAGCGGATCAGTCAGGGAAACAGTATTAACAATATTTCGGAGTTTTATCCATACAGTTCCTTTATCGAGTATCATTTCAGCGGTTTTGATGCGCAGTATGAGGGGATGGACTGGCAAAGTCTGCGGTTGGTGTTCCTGCAAGAAGGAGACGCCTGGTACCTGGTGGGGATCGTGGATGACCAGTGGACGGGCTGAGGTGATTCGGAAACAGCTGGGATACAGCGCGTCCTTGAATCACTGACATTTTGATTATTGCTTCGCATTTCGTCCGAGCGAAGGCGAGGGCGAGCTGCAGGCGAGCAGTAAATGCACGTGGGTGGGGGTAAGGTTTGAGCCAAGGGGGGGCTGCCTGGCTGCGTGTGGGGAGCGTAATTAGCCATGCGAATCTAATTGACATGGAGACAAGGCGTGATTGGAGCAAGGTCGGCAAGCCGGCAAAGCTAAGCTTGCCGGGCGAGGGAATATGCCGGGGAAGGTTTTTGCAAATGGAGCAGGAAAGGTTTTGACTTTGAAACCTTTTCTGTGAAATATTAAATTTTTTACTTGTGTGGTTGGACAATTCATGTAGCTAACTGTCTAAAGCTGTTTAGGACAAGTTTTAGCGGAATACCAAGGGAAAGGAAGATGATTGAATTGAGATAGATAACTCAATCGAAATATCTAGTGATTAATTATTGATATTAGTTGTTTCTCGATTTCTCTCCAATTCAGGGTTAAATCAATGCTGGCTATCTTTATTCTATGATTGGGCAACTCAATAATCCGGGTTGGTTCGTTTTTTCTTTTACTAGGATACAACAAAATCCCCGATGATTTGGGGTGGTAAGTCAAATAATTCTCCTGGCTTTTGACATAAGCATAAATTTGATAGAGATGGCCTGATTGATAAACCTGACCTCCCCATTGATTATGTATGGTTTGTGATGTAAATTTCGTGTCTAAAAAAATTACATTATTCGATTGTTTTTCTCTAAAGAATATATCTGGTTTCATGACAGGTAAAAATTCATTATTTGAAGAATCATGCCAGGCAATATGCTTTTGCGTTTGAACCTCCCAATCAGTAAGATGATATGTGTAGAAATTGGCAATAAACTTTTCAAATAAATCGTAAAATACAATTGATTCTCTGTCTAAATCACGGACACCTGTTTGACTATATGTATCCGTTGGCATTTGTTTTTGTAAAAGAAGTTTACAGATGGACAACATGATTCTGTAATCTCTATCATTACGACCTAATTGCTGCCTTTCGATAAGATCTCGATTTAGCTCGACAAAATCGATTCCATCCATCGCTCTGACAAGGACTCTTAAATTCTGCCTTATACTGTTCGCGAATGGTTCATCCGGCCCAAAATTTCCCAAACGAACCATCTTCATCATTGTTGTACGGATAATTTGGTTTTTTGGGACATTGAGATGGTATTCATAATACTGACAAAATGTCTGGCCCCTATCAAACAAATTCCTCTTTATGCTCTCACCAAAATTTATTTTTCCACGAATGCCTCGAATAGCACTGCTTTCCATGAGGTAATCGCGTCCTAAACCGATGCGGAAGCGTTGTTTAACTAATTTGATAAGAATTAAACATAGTAATGAATCTAGAGATGGCGCATCCTCAATTTCACTCACGATATGTTGTGTCAAATCAGGTGGTTCGTTCCAGGCATAAAGCAGCATAAACCATAGGTTCCGGTATGGAATCCCAAATTCAGTAAAATGAAAATCTCTTTCTTGAGTATTTGAATGAAATTCAACCATTATGTCAACAGATTATCGATTGCCTCTTGAACTTTTTGTGGGCTATCAAACCAATATTCTTTCAATAAGGGAATAATTTCTGTACGGATTATGCCTTTATACCAATCCTCAGTCAAACCAGAAAAATCATCTCCCCTGGGACAGAAATAACTATGACCAATTTGATAATTCTCTCCAAGAACAGGGTCTTCTCGAATTACTTTGTTTAAACTTGACAACTTACTAACTATCAAATGTATCAGTTCAGGGTTCATTAACCTCTCTGATAACCACTGAGAATATAACCCACTCTCAAATTGAGGTGCCAAATCAATAAAACCAAAGCGACGACGTAAAGCATAATCGACCATTGCCAAAGAGCGGTCAGCCAAATTCATCAGACCAATTAAATACAGATTTTGGGGAACATAGAATCTGGGCTCATTTTCCTTCCTGTAAACCAAAGGGACAGAAAATTCCTTACCTCGTTTATCACGTTCAATAAGCATTAAGACTTCGCCGAAGATTTGGCTTAGGTTCCCACGATTGATTTCATCAATAATGAAAACATAATCACGGTCCGGGTCTTCAATCGCCTTTTGGCAAAACTCGAAAAAGATTCCATTTTGGATTTTAAATGAACCGCCATCATCTTGGGCTGGGCGATAACCACGAATAAAGTCATCGTAAGAATAGGATTGGTGAAATTGAATGAATTCAAGCCTAACTAAATCTTTCTCTTGCATTAATGCAAATGCCAATTTTCGGGCAATAAATGTTTTTCCTGTTCCAGGAGAGCCTTGAATAATTATCGCTTTCTTCTCTCTCAACTTTTCTAGAAAATTCTCTAATTCTTCTCTATTAAGAAATACACCAGATGCGATAATGTCTTCTATTGAGTATGGTGGATTTGGACTAATTTCACCAATGACTACTTCAGTTTCCTCTTTTTCTTCTCCCCAAAATAGATTGGTAAAATATTCATAGTTTTGCTGTTTCCCGTACCAGACAAAATCAATTAACTGGTCAACAGCCTTTTGCCACTCAGGTTTGTTTTTATAATCACGGAGATGCCAAATTGGTTTGATGTATGTGTAAAAATACCAAACCTTTTGTTTAAAGTTTTGGTTCCATTCTACCTCAATTGTTTTACCATCTTCGTTATTATCAACAATCGTTCCAATGGCTTTAATATAGTATCCAGAGACAGTATTGCCTCTGTTGTTGAATGGTAGGCCGTTTTTTTGTGTGAAGTTTGATTTTATAGCTATTTTGTCGCCAGCGTTCATTGAGTTAACCACATCAATGTAACGGTCATCGTGTCTATTTATCCACACGCCCTCTTCTAAAAATCTGTCTGTTTGGTCAGGTGGGTCATTATCCTCCCAATAAGCACTAACAAGCCAATAATCGACATCATCGGATTTTTGTGTTAGCGTTCCAGAAGTTGATGGAGATAACCAAGCTTCATGAGAAATTTGTGGAATTGATTTTCCAGAATCTGTGGCTCTTGTAATAATATCCACATAAAACTCAGAAGATAGACCTTTGCTTGGAATTTTTATATCTAAATAAGACCGGTTATTCTGGTCCAAACCTAGAAACGTATTAGGTCTTATCCAGAATAATCCCATAGTTAAATTTAAATTTGTGCCCCAAACACCTAAAGCTTCATCGAACGCATTAAGGAAATCTGGATTTTCTAAGGGATTTTCTCCTAAAGCTAATTTGAACACTTTCCATAGTTTGTCGATATCATTAAATTTTCTGTCTGGACGATAAGAAAAGAACCACGACCTTTGATTGTTGACAACTGGTGTTCCTTGAAAATCAGTTGGAATAGACTCCTTTAGGTTGAAGTATGCCTTCATTTCTTTAAGGATTCTTAGACGATTATCTTGGGTAATTTGCCGATTAAAAACTCCCATGAAAGTAAAAGGGTCTATCTCATCGACCAAGAATCTTTGACCTTCTTCATCTTTGTCATTAAGTGGGGTGATTACAAACCCTCTCTTACTCAATTCATCTAGAAAATTAATTAGTTCGGTTTGTTTATTTTCCCAGTTATATAATTCATTTGCTAGTTCTTGATAAATTGGTATCCATGTAAATTGTTTGGTCATAAAATATATCCTTAAATTTATTAGAAAATTTTATATGAATTATGTTTAAGGCTCTACACCGAAATAATCTGAATCTAAATTTTTTATTTCATATTTTATTCTTGTTGTAACACCAATGCTATAATCAATCAACAGGTTGGCTAAGCGGTCACCGTTTATTAAAACGACTTTAAGGGGGATGCCCGTAGCATAATTTCTGGCTTCACTCGTAAAATCTGCAGTTGTTATAAAAACACCTTTACGCGCATTATTTCCTGTCAGGGCACCAACAAAAGATTGAATTTGAGGGCGACCTACCTTCGAATCGCGCTGCCATCGCTTAGCCTGAACATAGATAGTTTCAAGGCCTAGTCTGTCCTCATCAATAATTCCATCTATCCCCTCGTCGCCAGACCTACCCACTGCACGGGCAGCATCCCTTTGTGACCCGCCATAACCCATTGCTACCAATAAATCAACCACTAGTTTTTCAAAAAATGCTGGAGGGCTTTTAAGTATGGTTTCAAGAAGTTCATCTGAGAGGTCATCACGGATTTTCAAGTAAGCATTTTCCAGAGCCTCTTCAGGCGTTAATTCTTGTTCGTCAATGGTTTCATCTTCAATCTCATCTGAACGATGCGTTTGTCTGAAAGCGACAAATTCTGGGAATTTCTTCAAATATGACATGTTAATTCTTTCGGGGTTTTCTTGAAGAACATCCAAACCTCTTTGAGTGATTCTGAAATAACCCCTTTGTGGATACTCCAGTAATCCCGCTTTTTTTAGATGAGTTTTCGCCCAACCGACGCGATTGTAAAACTTGGGGCTACCACTTGGAATCAATCGTGATATTTCTTCATCGGTTAAGTTGAATTTTTCAGCAAGATTATCTGTTGCGTCATTTACGTTATGAATTTCTCCATCACTTGCCAGATTAAGTAAGGGCAACATAATTGATTGAAAATCAGGAATAGCCATTATCCCTCCAAGAATGATCCATGTATGATAGTATATATTCTATCGTACTTTTAGATGCGGAATATAAAGCCTACCAAATTCACTCGGCTTTTTGTATTGGATATTTATATTCGACTATAAATAGTCCCTCCTCAACGGGGCTTGTTTTACGATGGCCAATTTCGGTGTCCTGATGAATTTCTATTAAATATCTCTGCAAAACAGTTATGCCCTCATGTCCCATTAATTTCGCAAACGCAAATATATACGTGCCATTGCGTAATACGGCTAATGTAAATGCCCGTCGAAAGTCGTGGAGTGCTGGGGCTTCAACACTTGCTTGTTTTGTCCTCCTGGTTATAATCGCCCATAGGCTGTTGTATTTAAGCCGGCCAGAATAAATCGTCGATGAGTAACTCGAAGGGCGGTATTATCATCTTCCCGTAGGATTAAATATTTTCTAAATTCTCGCTAGTGTCTTCAACAGCGAGAAAGACTTTGAGTGTCATAGTTCACCTCATCCGTCACGCTTTCAGCGTGCCACCTTCCCCCAAGGGAAGGCTAGCAGCATTACAGTTCTACTCATCCCTCACGTCGTGCCTCCTCTGCGCCTAGAGGCGTTCCGCTGCGCTCCAGACAGGCCGTCACGCCTTTGGCGTGCCCCCTTCGCCCTCACCTGAAGGTGTTCCGTTGTTCTCCAGGAGAAGGCAATTTATATCAACTAATTCCTACTCCCTACTCCCATTCCCTCTTAAACCAAAAAGCGGCTTGATGCCGCTCTCTTCGCAATAGGGCAGGTGGGAGTCGAACCCACACGGTACTACTACCGACGGATTTTAAGTCCGTTGCGTCTGCCATTCCGCCACTGCCCCAAACGCTTCATAATTTTACCATTTAATCCATCCTTGTGTAGGTGGGAATTCTCTACTTTGGGGCGTGAACGGGCTCAATTGTCGTTTATAATTTGTTCAGTATTGACAAAGGAGATCGCATTGATGACAACCCCGACAAAACATCCGATCTATCTGAACCCGGATCTTACCCCCGAAGAGCGTGCACGCGACCTCATCGCCAGGATGACCCTGGCAGAGAAGGTGGGCGAAATGATGTCGAGTGCACCCGGTGTGCCGCGTCTGGGCATCCCGCCCTATGACTGGTGGAACGAGGCATTGCACGGTGTGGGGCGCGCTGGGGCTGCCACTGTCTTCCCACAGGCGATCGGGATTGCCGCCACATGGAATGCAGATCTGGTTTTCCGTATGGCGGATGCCATCTCCGACGAAGCACGTGCCAAGCATCACCAGGCACTGCGCGAGGGGGATCACTCCCGCTACAAAGGGCTTACCTTCTGGTCTCCCAACATCAACATCTTCCGTGATCCCCGCTGGGGGCGCGGACAGGAGACATTTGGTGAGGACCCCTTGCTGACAACTCGCCTGGGGGTTGCTTTTGTGCGCGGGATGCAGGGGGAGGACAATCGCTACCTGAAGACGGCAGCCTGTGCCAAACATTACGCTGTTCACAGCGGACCAGAAGCAGATCGGCATCACTTCAACGCCGAGGTGAGCAAGCGAGATCTCAAAATGACCTATTTGCCTGCCTTTGAGGCTTTGGTGAGAGATGGAAAGGTGGCAGGTGTGATGGGGGCATATAACCGTGTCAATGGTGAAGCCTGCTGTGCCAGCCCATATTTGCTCCAGGAGGTCTTACGTGATGCCTGGGTGTTCAGAGGTTATATCGTCTCGGATTGCGGCGCGATCCAGGATATTTACAAACACCATCAGCTGGTGAACACACCTGAAGAAGCATCTGCCCTGGCTGTACAGGCAGGATGCGATCTGAATTGCGGCAGCACCTATGAATACCTTTTGACCGCTGTGGGCAGAGGGCTGCTGACGGAGAGTGATATCGATGCCGCGCTGAACTGGCTGTATATCATCCGCTTCCGTTTGGGGATGTTCGATCCCGAGGAAAATATCCCCTATGCACAGATCCCGATGGAGGCTGTTGAATCACCAGCCAACCTGGCACTATCATTGGAAGTTGCACGGCAGTCGATGGTGCTTTTGAAAAACCAGGGTCAATTGCTGCCGCTCAAGAAAGACCTGGCGAAGATCGCAGTGATCGGTCCCAATGCGGATGATGCGCTGGTTTTGCGGGGTAATTACTTCGGAACGCCTACCGAATCGATCACAGTGTTGGAAGGGATCCGGAGACTTGTTTCACCCACAACAGAGATCCTTTACCGCAAAGGCTGCGAGGTTCATGCTCCGGGGCAGGAGGGCTTTGAGGAAGCTGTTCAGATTGCCCGACAGGCAGAGGTCGTGGTGATGGTTTTGGGGCTCTCTCAACAGTTGGAGGGTGAAGAAGGACAGGTTGAAGGCAACATAACTGGGACAACCAGCCATGGGGATCGGGAATCCTTGGATTTACCTGGGGAACAGGAAGCACTGTTGAAGGCAGTCGCTGCCACCGGAACGCCGGTTGTTCTGGTGCTTTTGAATGGAAGTCCAATTGCGGTGAACTGGGCGGATGAACATATTCCCGCGATCCTGGAGGCATGGTATCCCGGGCAGATGGGCGGTCGTGCGGTGGCAGAGGTTTTGTTTGGAGATAGTAACCCGGGCGGCAGGCTGCCTGTGACCTTCCATAAATCCGTTGATGATCTGCCGCCTTTTGAAGATTATGACATGGCAGGGCGCACCTACCGATATTTTGATGGCGATGTCCTGTATCCATTTGGTTATGGGCTCAGCTATACATCTTTTGATTATCGGAATCTTTCTATCAGCCATGAACAAACCACAGGACGAGAAGTTATTCATGTTGAATGTGAGGTCTTCAATGTGGGCGAGTTGGCTGGGGATGAGGTCGTTCAATTCTATCTGAAGGATGAGTCAGTTTCATTTCCGGTGCCCCTTCACAACCTGGTGGGCTTTCAACGGGTGCATCTGGCACCTGGCGCCAGCACCTGGGTGCATAGTGAAGTACAACCGCGTCAACTGGCTTGTGTGGATGCGGATGGCGAATGGATCATTGAGCCCGGTGAGTTCACCCTGTTTGTGGGCGGCGGTCAGCCCGGGCAGGCTGAGGGGCTTTCTGCCCGGTTTTATGTGGTCGGAGAAGGTGTGCGGTTAGAATGAAACGTGTTTCCGACCTGCTATTCATATTGCAGAGAGAAAGCAATTATTGATGGATTTGTCATTATCTGTTTGGAATTGGCTCTTGGCACTCTCTCCTGTTCTGGTGGTTGTGATCCTGATGCTCGTGTTTCGCTGGGGCGGCAGCCGGGCAGGTGGTTTGGGATGGTTCACAGCGGTGCTGGCAGCTGTCTTGTTTTTTGGTGCGGGTTTTGAGCTTTTAGCCGTAGCACAAATCAAAGCCATCCTGTTAAGCCTGGATGTTCTTCTTATCATCTGGGCGGCACTATTGATCTTTAATATCGCTCGTGAGGCAGGTGCGATTCGAATGATCGGTAAAGCACTCCCGCTCCTGACTGATGACCCTGTGATGCAGTCCCTGTTGATCGGTTGGTTGATGGTCTCGTTTCTGCAGGGGATGGGTGGGTTTGGTGTGCCTGTCGCTGTATGTGCACCACTGCTGGTTGGGCTGGGATACGCACCGGTTCAGGCAGTTGCCATGGCGGCTATCGGTCATGGATGGGCGGTGACCTTTGGCTCGCTGGCATCCTCCTTCCAAAGCCTGATAGGGGTTACCGGTTTGCCAGGTGAAACCATGGCGCCCATGTCAGCGCTGCTGTTGGGAATTGCCTGTTTGCCCAGCGGTTTGTTGGTGGCTTTCATTGGTCACGGCTGGAAAGGTTTCAAACGAGCATTTTTGCCAGTGGTCCTGATTGGCGGATTGATGGCTGTGGTGCAATATGCCCTGGCTGTCAACGGCTTATGGACTGTCGGGGCGACGGGTGCGTCCATCATCGGTATGGGGGCGATGTTTCTGTGGCTGCGTCTGCCGGCTAATCGTGACAATAAGATGGGGAATAAACTTGAATCTGAAGGCGAGGATTATGTCCTGGGCAGGTCACTGCTGCTCTCGCTGTTCGCGTATGGAATGCTGGTTGTGCTGTCATTCTCCATCAGCCTAATTGAGCCATTGAACGGTTTCCTCAGCCAGGTGGTCTTCAGTTTGGACTTTCCGCAGACCGAAACAGTGCTCGGCTGGGTGACGCCAGCCGGTCCGGGGCGTGTGATTGAAATTTTCGCACATCCGGGGGCAATTTTGCTCTATACCTGTGTGATCTCCTACCTGGTCTACCGCCGCACGGGTATGATCAAGCATGGGGCACTTCCTGGGATCCTCAAGCGCGTTTTCAAGAGCGGCGTCAATTCAAGCCTGGGGATTTTGGCGATGGTTGGTGTGGCGTCGGTTATGCTGCACAGCGGGATGACCTTCCTGCTTGCAAAGGGACTCAGTGAGAGCTTTAGCCGAGCCCTCTATCCGCTTGTGGCACCCTTTATCGGCGGTTTGGGCGCGTTCATCACGGGCAGCAATAACAACTCAAATGTCCTTTTTGGTGTGCTGCAGCAGAACGCAGCAGAGCTGATGCAGCTGAGCGTTCCCCTGATCTTGGCTGCACAGACGGCAGGAGGCGCCCTGGGCAGCGTCCTGGCACCGGCAAAGGTGATCGTGGGGTGCAGTACGGTTGGTTTGGCGGGCAAGGAAGGCGAGGTCATGCGTAAATTGCTGGCCTTTGGTGCAATCACCATTGGCACGGTTGCCCTGGCAGCGTGGATCATCCATATGGTTCAATAGGTGACTTATGAGCGAAAATAAAGCGAGACAGAACACGTTTGATAACCTCAGGGTGAGAACGATATTAATGGTTGTGCAGATCCTGCTCCCGTTTGGGTTATTTGTCGCTTTGCGGTGGGAATCCCCCATTGCAGCAGGTTTGATCGCAGGCTTATTCACGATCAGCATGGGCATTTTGGTATGGCTGGGATAAGGAAAAAGCCACAGCACCGTCAAAGCTGGATCAGCCAGATTCTGTTTGGGTTAAGCGTGATGTGCCTGCTTTCAGGCTTGGTGTGCCTGGCCTGGGCAGTCTGGCCTTATTCCACCGATGGGGTACAGATCGATATTCCAGCGGGCGTTTTGCCTGTAGCACCTGAGGGGACTGGGTATGCCAGCCTGGCGGATTATAATTTGGGAGTTTCCTGGCCGCGCTGGCTGCGACTAGGGGATAAGGGCTCGATCGATGTCTTTCTGACTGGCGATGTTGAAGCGGTAGACAGTTCTGGGAACCAGATGAACCAGATTGTTCTGGTTGATATCACTTTGAGCAGGCTACGTGTGTCGCCTGCAGGGTTGGTGCAGTATAATCTTGCGCCCGGAGCGGATCTGGAAATTTCTCGCGTGGTGGATGCCGATCAAAAAGGTGAATTCCCGGGAAAGGTGCTGGTGTCCTTTGGTTTCTATGACGAGGCGAAAGATGAACTTGTGCCTGTGCCGGTAGCCGTTGTGGATATCTTGATTAATGTGCGATCTTTGTGGGGGTTGGAACGAGGAATCGTGCTCTGGTTGGGGTTTGTGGGATTGGTGTTGTGGGGCGTCCTGTTCTTGTTGGGTCGGTATTTGCAGATCAAATGAATGATGGCAGGTTGGCATTAAGGAAAAATTACAAGGCGCTGGATTGGAAAAATGAATCGGAATAATAAGGATCAAAAATCTTATATGAGGAAATCGGCCTTCGTTGGACTGCGGGCTGGGTGTCTGACCTTTTTTGTCGGAGGCGCAGCCATCCTTGTTGGTGTCTTTCTGGATATGCGCCTGGGAGTCTACCCGCGCTGGACGCTGATCTTGTTGATCGGGAGTGCGCCGTTTGTGCTGGGCGGCGTTTATTGGATGGTGCGCCGCGCGCTTAAGCGACCTGGTGACGAAGATCGTGTCATAGATCATGATGAAATTGATCGTGGATGAGTCATTTTTTCATGAATATTCAGATAATTCTGGCAGCTTCGGTGGAACCTTGTCACACTAGCAATCAACGCTATTTATTTGAAAGTTTGATTTCCAGGGAGCCGGGTACCTGATCCATTTTATTTTGGATCGGATGGACTTGTGATCCGCCCTTTCTAATTGTCTGGTGGTGAAGTTTGAGCAAGGTTTATGCTTGCGTACCTCTACCTTGTTTGAATTCCTGCTTCGGATTATAGTATAGCTGTGAGTTGATCCATGCATTGGGATTGAAAGGAGTTGCGCATTGACTGTTGTTCGTAGAAAGCAATTGAAAACCTGCCTGGAGGGAATTGCCGATTGGGTTGTAAATTCATTTGATGATGCCGAAGTCAGCGGTATTGCCTGGGATTCACGCCAGGTTCAACCAGGGGATGTGTTTTTTGCTTTGGTCGGGGAAAACGTCGATGGGCACCAATTTATCCAATCAGCGGTTGAACGAGGTGCTGCTGCAGTGATCGGCACGCAAGGTGATATCGCATTGGATGTACCTTATGTTCAAATCAGTGGTGATGATCGCCTGGCGATGGCAGCCTTTTCAGCCGCTTTTTATGACCATCCTTCAAAAAAAATGATCGTGATTGGCGTGACCGGGACGGACGGGAAAACGACTACGACCAACCTAATCTATCACATTCTGCGTACAGCCGGCATCCCTGCAGGGATGATCTCCACCGTCAACGCGGTGGTGGGGGACGAGATTCTGGATACGGGCTTTCATGTCACAACTCCTGAGTCGCCAGATATTCAACGCTACCTCACACAAATGGTTGACGCAGGTCTTACCCATGTGGTGCTTGAAGCCACTTCCCATGGATTGGCTCAAAAAAGGGTGGCATCCATGGACTTTGACCTGGCTGTTGTTACAAACATCACCCACGAGCATCTGGATTTTCATCACGATTACCAGGGTTATTTGGAAGCCAAGGGGAAGCTCTTTGAGGCGTTATCTGATAGGGAAACTGGCTCAAAAGGAGTAGACAAGTTGGGCGTGCTGAATAAGGATGACCGGTCTTATGACTATCTTCACAAGATCACATCGGCGAAACAACTTTCGTATAGTCTTGATAAACACGCTGATCTATGGGCTGATGAGATCGAACATTCTCCAGAAGGCGTGGCATTTAGAGTTAATGGATGGGGTGAGCCATTCAAAATCCAAAGCAAGCTTGTTGGTCTTTATAATGTCTCCAACATCTTGGCAGCAGTCGGCGCAACGCTTGGCGGTTTGGATCTTCCTGTATCGGTGATCCAGAAAGCCTGCCAGACTGTCGAGATCATACCAGGCCGAATGGAAAGGATTGACCTTGGTCAGGATTTTTTGGCGATTGTTGATTTTGCGCATACGCCCAATGCCATTCAACAAGCACTGACGGCTGCCCGGGAACTGACAAATGGAAAGATCATTGCCGTGTTTGGTTCGGCTGGTTTGCGTGATGTGGAAAAACGCAAATTAATGCCACAAACTGCAGTGGGTCTGGCAGATGAAATGATCCTGACCGCTGAAGATCCGCGGACAGAATCGCTTGAGTCCATCCTGACAGATATGGTGGAAGGAGCAGTGAGGGGTGGTGGTGTTCAGGGGCAGAGTTTTTGGTTGGAACCTGACCGTGGTAATGCCATTCGCCAGGCTGTCAATCGAGCGGTCAGGGGAGACCTGGTGATCTGCCTTGGCAAGGGGCATGAACAGTCGATGTGTTTTGGAACGGTGGAATACCCCTGGGATGATCGTATGGCATTACGTGCTGCTTTGTCCGAAAGGCTGGGAATCCCTGGTCCAGACATGCCCAAGCTGCCCACCAGCGATGTTTCAAAGGAAGGATGAGAAAGAAGGGAGCGTTTGAGATGAGGGTAAGACTAAAAAACGACGAAATCACGACCGAAGCCATCCTTGAAAGCTTGCGCAATCATTTAACTGAGCAGCGACCAGTTACACTGCTAAATACTTATCACGGCGTCCCGATTACCTACGAGGCTGATGTTGCTATGATCCACCCGAGGTATGTTGGCTTAATCATTCATCCTTACCAGGCTGTCTGCATTAAACATGAACGGCGCACCTATATCAAAAGCAAAGCCCTCCCTTCCATTATTCGAGCGGTTCCTGCTTCAATTGATTACACCAACCAGGTAGTGCTTCTCAAGAATTTTCAGGTTCCCAAGAGCATTTCGGTGGATCTTAAACACTCATGGGTCGCGCCGGAAAAGGCTGTCATTGTAGAGATTGGCTCAGAAGGTGGAATGTCATTCAATAGTAAATTAAGTAAGATTGCCGTCCTCGATAATAACCGGATCCGGGTGGTATTGGAGGTACCTCAAAATTTTCCATTTAACCGGTTTGACGACATCGAATTGGCTTTCCGTTTGAATGAGGGTGGCGACCTCCTTCAGGTTATGGGGGTGATGTATTCATTTGTAAAAATTCGTAACCGAAATCAAAAAAAGCTAGAAGTGGAGGGGAAGGCTGCTATGGGGGACGAAATCACGATTCTGGCGTATATCGCCAGGCGTGAAGACCAGATCATGGGGGCAGTAGATAAAGCCTATAAGAAACTGAGAAAAGTGAAAAAAGGCTGGAATAAATAGTTGGGTTTCGCTCATCTAGGGTCAAATGAAGAAGAACGCAATTTGAACCTTAAAAAACCGAAAGATTTTACGATAAATTAAAATTTCATCTTGACGAATAGCACCTTGTATGATAAAAACAATCAATTTGCAAATTGGCTGAGGATTGGAGTACATGAAATTTCCTGGATTGATTGATGTGCATGTTCATTTGAGAACACCGGGAGGGGAGCATAAAGAGGATTTCCGCACCGGAAGCGCAGCTGCGCTGGCAGGTGGGTTCACAACCCTTCTTGCCATGCCAAACACACAGCCGCCGTTGGTGACCTACCAGGATTGGCGCATCGCACAGACCAGAGCGAAGAAAGAAAGTCTGTGCGATGTTTTTTTATATGCGGGTGGATCTGAAGCGCATATTCACGAACTGACCTTCTTAGCAGAAAGTGCACCTGCCCTCAAAATCTATCTAAATGAAACGTACGGTCCCCTTCGTGTGGAGGGTATGGCATCTTTGAGAGCGATCGTACAGAATTGGCCAACTGATAAACCCATTGCTGTCCATGCGGAGGGCGATTCGGTGGCTGTGGTGATCGCTATGGCAGCCCTCTACCATCGTCGTTTTCACTTCTGCCATGTTTCACGAAAATCTGAGATTGAATTGATCGCTGATGCCAAAAAACGCGGTTTAGATGTTACCTGTGAGGTGACACCCCATCATTTATTCCTCACTGAGGTTGATGCAGAACGCCTGGGGCCGTTGGGTGATATGCGCCCACGACTGGCGTCACAGGCGGATGTCGATGCACTTTGGCAGCATCTGCAAACCACCATTGACTGCATCGCCAGCGACCATGCACCGCATACGCTTGAGGAAAAGGGCGCTATTTCAAGCAACATTGGGGATGGTTCAGTCAAAAATGAAGCTAACAACCCGCCGCCTGGTGTGCCTGGACTGGAATCAACCCTGCCGCTGCTGTTGACTGCGGCTGCTGAAGGTCGGATCACGTATGATCGGATTGTTGCATTACTCCATACCAATCCTCGGCGGATCTTCAACCTGAATGAGCAGCCGGACACCTGGGTTGAAATCGATGAGCATGCCACTTACACCTTTCCTGATCACCCTCTTTACACGAAATGCGGTTGGTCGCCCTTTGAAGGGCAGCGTATGACCGGACGTATTACCCGGGTTGTTTATCGAGGAAGAGAAATTTCCCGGGATGGAATAATCTTATTAACTTAATCATCACACGAAGGAGATTCTGGTTATGTCAATAAATGCAATACCGAAATTATTCAATTTTGAGAGTCATAAACGCGAGCCGAAAGTTGTCAATGGGTTTTATCAAAGGGATATCCTGAGTGTCAGCCAATTTTCAAAGGATGACCTGGATTATATTTTTGCGCGTGCTGATGAGATGGCGGAGATGTCCAGGCGCTGGGGCACATGCGATCTGCTCAAGGGATATACCCTGGCATGTGTCTTTTATGAACCGAGCACACGGACCAGCTCTTCCTTTATTGCTGCCATGGAAAGATTGGGCGGCAAGGTCATCCCGATCACCGAGGGTATCCAGTATTCCTCGGTTTCGAAGGGCGAATCATTGATCGATAGCATGCTGACGCTTGAGCAGTATTGTGATGTGATCGTACTGCGGCATCCAGAGACCGGATCGAGTGCAAACGCCGCCAAGTATGCGCATGTACCTATTATTAACGCCGGTGATGGCGCGGGCGAGCACCCCACCCAGGCATTGCTTGATCTTTATACGATCAAGTCGGAACTTGGTCGGATTGACGGTTTAAAGGTTTCAATGATCGGTGACCTGCGTTATGGACGGACGGTGCACAGCCTTACCAAGCTGCTTTCGGGATATGATGTCTCCCTACGATTTGTTTCACCCGACACACTGCGCCTGCCGCTTGATCAGATGAATGAATTGATCGATAAGGGGATTAATGTGCGGGAAACCAGCAAGGTGGCAGATGTGATCGAGAATGCGGATGTCCTTTATGTCACCCGGATTCAGAAGGAGCGGTTTACGGATCTTGGGCAGTACGAAGAAGTAAAAAATTTCTTTGAGATCACACCCGAGCTGATGGCGCAAGCAAAAGAAAAGATGATCGTAATGCACCCTCTGCCGCGAGTGGGTGAAATCCACTACAAAATTGATCGTGACCCGCGTGCGGCTTACTTCAGACAGGTTCAAAACGGTATGTTCGTCCGGATGGCACTCCTGGCAGCTGTACTTGGACAAGCATAAGAAGGTGGATAAAATGAATTTTTTTTCAAAACTTACTCAGGCAATTGAGCGTAATCAATCTTTGCTATGCATTGGGTTAGACCCTGTGGCAGATCTTCTGCCGCCAGGACTGGATCTTTATTCGCGCCTGGTTGATTGGGGCAGGAAAATTATCTCAGAGACCGCTGACCTGGTATGCTGTTATAAGCCGAACATAGCTTTTTTTGAGCAGTTCGGTCCAAAGGGACTGCGTGCCTTGGTGGATTTCACCAAAGACATCCCTGCTGATATTCCCTTGCTTTTGGATGCCAAACGCGGTGACATTGGTTCCTCTGCAGAAGCCTATGCGCGTGGCGTGTACGGTCATTTCAGGGCGGATGCAGTGACACTCAGCCCATATCTGGGTAAAGATAGTATCAATGCTTTCCTCAAAGACCCGGAAAAGGCTGTTTTTGTCCTCTGTCAGACCTCGAATCCATCCGCGAGTGAAATCCAAGACTATGGAGAACCGCCTTTGTTTGAGCACATTGCCAGGATGGCAAAAACATGGGGCACGCCAGATCAGGTAGGCTTGGTAATCGGTGCCACCCAGCCTGTGGCACTCCAGGCAATTCGCCAAATCTGCCCGGATCACTGGTTTTTAGCACCAGGTGTGGGCGCCCAGGGGGGTGACCTGGCTTTGGCTTTGGAAGGCGGGTTGCGTCCGGATGGACTGGGAATGATCATCCCGGTTTCGCGTGCGGTGATTAATGCCCCTGATCCCCGTCAGGCTGCCCTCGAAATTCGAGATGCGATTAATGTGGGTAGAGGCGCGTTCAAACCAAAGCAACCCATCAGCAGTCATGAAAAGTTGATCCTCAAGCTGTTTGAAGCTGGATGTGTGAAATTCGGCAATTTTATGCTTGCTTCGGGCAAGCAATCCCCGATCTATTTTGATCTCAGACGCATCGCTTCATATCCCGATCTCTTTAAAGAGGCTGTCGCAGCCTGTTTGAAAGTTCTCGTGGAATTAGATTTTAATCTTGTTGCAGGTGTGCCCTATGCTGCTCTACCGATGGGTGGGGTGATCGCCTGGAAGCTGGGAAAACCGCTTATTTATCCCCGCAAGGAAGCCAAATCCCACGGTACCGGTCTGATGATTGAGGGTGCCTTCCAGAAGGGTCAAAGGGTTGTGATGGTGGAGGATGTGGTCACCAGCGGGGGAAGCATCATGAAAGCAGCTGAGACATTGCGCCGTGATGGCCTTGTGGTAGAAGATGTGGCTGTGCTTGTGGACCGCAAGCAGGGAGGATGTGAGGCTTTGGCACAAAAAGGCATTCATGTGCACCCTGTGATGGATATATTTGAAATTATGACTGTGCTTAAATCCCATCAGTTTATCGATGATGAAACGGTGAACTCAGTAAAGGCATACCTGCAAGGATCCTGATATGGTGAATCTGGAAGTTGATTTTCTGCACCTGCACCTTAAGAATCCCTTTGTGCTTGCATCGGGAATTCTGGGAACAAGTGCCAGTCTGATGGAGCGCTGTGCCCTTGAGGGTGCCGGGGCAGTCACCTCCAAAAGCTGTGGACCGGAGGAGCGGGCAGGACACGATAACCCGGTAGCGCTTGCATGGCAGGGCGGCGTGATCAACGCCATCGGATTGACCAACCCGGGAGCCAGGGAAGAGATCCCCCTCCTGAAAGAGACCAAACACCGCCTGGCAGATCTGGGTGTGCCCTTGTTTGCCAGCATTTTTGCGCCAACATCAGGGCAATTTGGCGAGGTAGCCCGGATGATTGCAGAAGCAGAACCGGATTTGATCGAAGTCAATATCTCCTGTCCGAATGTCGCCAGCGAATTTGGCACACCCTTTTCAGCATCGTGTGAGAGTGCGGCTGCTGTCACCCGGGAGGTCAGGAGGGCAGTGAACCTGCCTATCAGCATCAAGCTGGCACCGAACGTACCTAATATTGGGGAAATTGCACAGGCTGCCGTGGATGAAGGGGCTGATGCAATCACGGCTGTCAACACGATGCCCGCCATGCTTGTTGATGCCTACGCTGCGATGCCCGTCCTAAAAAACAAAACAGGCGGTCTTTCCGGGGCAGCGCTTAAGCCGATTGCCTTACGCTGTGTGGCTGAAATTGCGTCGCGGGTTTCGGTACCCATCATAGGCACCGGCGGGATCAATGATGGGATCGATGCTGCTGAAATGCTCATGGCGGGGGCAACCCTGGTTGGAATTGGGTCCGCAGTCTGGCAAAATGGTTTATCTGTGTTTGCTCGGATCAGTGCGGAGCTATCAGGATTTATCGATGAAGTGGGATATGAGAGGCTGGAAGATTTGCGGGGGAGGGCGATCCAGTGAAACATAATGGTTTGTTCAGCGTGTACACAATCAAAGAAATGCGTCTTGAAAATGCGCACGCATGTACGCTCCTTTTTAATGACACTTTGCCAGACACGCAGCCTGGTCAATACGTGATGGCATGGCTACCGGGGGTGGGGGAAAAGCCTTTTAGTGTCAGTGGGGATGATCCTTTAGCGCTTACCGTTGCTGATGTCGGTCCCGTCAGTCACGCGCTCAATCAGCTGTGCACTGGAGACCGGGTTTGGGTGCGGGGACCGCTGGGGAAGGGCTTTTCACTGACCTCGCAAAATCTCCTTGTTGTCGGGGGAGGTTATGGTGCTGCGCCATTAAGTTTGCTTGCCAGTCGGGCACGCCAACAGAGCCTGGAAGTGACGGCTGTCTTGGGTGCGAGGACCAGGAACGATTTGATCATGACCTCGGCATTTGAGGCGAGTGGCTGTCATGTGTATCTGGCAACAGAGGATGGAAGCACTGGCATTAAAGGCATGGTTACAGCAGGTATGGAAGGGGCATATGAAGATTTCCATCCTGATGGATTGTATGCCTGCGGTCCAACCGGTATGCTTTTGGCAGCGGCAGAATTTGCTCGTGAGAAGAATATCCCTGCTCAGCTTTCCTTTGAAGCCGTCATAAGGTGCGGTATTGGATTGTGTGGATCTTGTGAGCTGCCAGAGGAAACCTGTCTCAAGCTGGGCATTCCTGCGGGTTTCCTGGTATGCCACGATGGCCCGGTGGTGTATTTGAACCAATCTTTTAAGTTACCTAAGATGCAACCGATATAAATCCAGGATAATTTAATCCTTACTGAGTAAAAGCTTGACATTGATTTTATTAAATGATATAATGCAACCGGTTGCAAGAATATTCGGTATTTTATGAACAATGAAACGGTAAAAACCATCTCAGATATCGCCAGGCTGGCTAACGTCTCAAAATCGACTGTGTCGCGGGCATTGAATGACAGCCCTCTCGTCAATGACGAGACCAAGGCGCGCATCAAAGCCATTGCCACAGAACATCATTTTCGAATGAATGAACCTGCTCGCAATTTGAGCCTGCGCCAGAGTCGTGCCGTTGCCTTTGTGACCCATGCTTATCATGAGAAATCTTTCTCAATGGAGGATTTGTTCAGCCTCGAAATCATGGGTGGCATCACTAATGGGCTCTACGAAATAGGGTATGAACTGCTGGTCGTACATGTCGATCCCAGGGATTCGGCTTGGGTTGGGCATTATCTGAACAGTGGGCGGGTGGATGGTTTTATCCTGATGACTTCAAGCCACAAGAAATGGCACATCCGGACCCTGGTTGACATGAAAGCACCTTTTATTGTATGGGGCGTACCCCAGGATAACCTGAATTATTGCTCTGTCATGGGTGATAACCTCACAGGCGGCAGGCTGGCTGCTGAACACCTGGTTCGGATCGGCAGGAAAAGAATTGCCTTCTTGGGCGGCATGGAAGATACCCTGGAAGTTCAGCACCGCTACCAGGGTTATGAGTTGGCGTTGAAAACAGCCGGGCTTAAAGTTGACCAAAAGTTGATGGTTTACGGCGATTATTCCCATACTTCCGGGATGAAAGCGATGACGCAATTATTGGAACAGGCGCCGGATCTGGATGCTGTGTTTGTGAATAGCGACCTGATGGCGATCGGCGCAATCAATGTGATCCAGAATTCTGGCAAAAGGGTCCCAGAGGACATTGCCGTGGTTGGGTATGATGACCTTTCGATCGCCAGTTTTAACAACCTGCCGCTGACCACCATCCGGCAGAACATTCCCCTGGCGGGCAAATTGCTGGCTCAGAACTTGGTTCAGTATATTAAAACCGGCGTTGTGACCAATGTGACCTTGCCAGTAGAACTGGTTGTGAGGAAATCTGCATAGTAAAGCGACTATATTTTTTAAACCGGCTTGCAACCGGTTGCAAGAAATGAGGTATAAGATGTTTCAAATTCAACTGATTAACATGGTTCTTTCTTTGGAGAGAAGGCTTGACATTGAAGACGAGAGAAGAGGGAACAAAGCGCGCAGGCAGACAGCTGATGATGCGATGTTATTTGAAGCGTGCTATGATGAAATGAAGACAATTTTTGAAAAGATGTGGGCAGGCAGAAGGACGGCAAAACCAGTTCAAAATTGTCTTCCTCAATTGCATTGCCACGAGATTATTCAAGGTAAGTGATGGTTCTTGAACAGAGCATACACTTTTCCAGTACCATCAAATCAAGTAACATTTCTCAACTCCCCCCTAAAAAAAATAAGGCTGATCCAAATCATTTGGATCAGCCACTATTCTAAAAGTTCGATATTTCCTGTCTAACGACGATTTCGGCTATTGCGGTTTCTTCCCCGGTTGGAGGAACTCTTGCCGCCGCTATCCTGTGCCTGGGCTTCTTCAAGCGTCCAGCCTTCCAATAGGGCTTGTCGGGAAAGTCTAATTTTGCCCTGGTTATCAATATTGGTAACCATTACGGTGATCTCATCACCGGGTTGAACTACATCAGAAACGTTCTTCACATGGCTGGTGTCGAGCTGGGAAATGTGAACCAATCCGTCTGTGCCGGGCAGAATTTCAACAAAAGCGCCAAAATCTGTGATCCGGACAACTTTACCGGTATAGATCCGACCAACTTCAACTTCTTCGGTCAAACGTTCAATCCGTTCTCGGGCAGCCTTGTAACCTTCACCATCGGTTGAGGAAATAAAGATCGTACCGTCGTCTTCAATTTCAATGCGGGTTCCCGTTTCATCCTGAAGATTGCGGATCGTTTCACCGCCTTTGCCAATCACTGCGCCGATCTTTTCAACCGGAACTTTGATGGTTTCAATGCGTGGTGCATGATCTTTGATATCTGATCGGGGTTTGTCGATTGTCTGGAGCATGATATCCAAAATGTGAAGACGGGCTAAACGTGCCTGTTCGAGAGCTTCTGACATGATCTCAGTGGTGATGCCGCCGATTTTGATATCCATTTGCAGGGCTGTGATCCCTTCGGTGGTGCCTGTGACTTTGAAATCCATGTCACCGAGGTGATCTTCCATGCCGAGAATGTCGGTCAGGATCACATAATTGTCGCCTTCTTTGACCATACCCATGGCAACACCGGAAACAGGTCGTTTGATCGGCACACCTGTATCCATTAATGCCAGGGTCGATCCGCAGGTGGAAGCCATGGAGGACGATCCGTTGGAGGAAAGTACTTCCGAGACCAGTCGTAGGGTATAGGGAAAGTCCTTCTCATCCGGGAGCATTTTTTCCAGGGCTCTTTCAGCCAGCATACCATGTCCAATTTCGCGGCGGGAGGTAAAAATTCGCCCGACTTCACCCGTGCAGAAGGGTGGGAAGTTGTAGTGATGCATGTAGCGTTTCTTCTGATCGGTGGGGAGTAAATTGTCCATTTCCTTGGCATCTCGGGGTGTACCCAGGGTTGCCAGGGTGAGAACCTGTGTTTCACCGCGTGTGAAAAGGCCGGAACCATGTGCACGTGGGCTGATGTTAATCTCACACCAAATGTCACGTATATCTTTCGGTCCGCGTCCGTCGGGTCTGATCCGATCTTTTAGGATGCGATCACGAATGATGGTCTTTTCAGCTTCTTCAAAGGCATTTCCCACGGATTTTTTTAGATCCTTGAGTTCTACTTCACTCAATTCCTCTGCTCGATCTGCTGTCATCTCCTCGATCACAGCTTTTTTGAGCTCACTGATCCCACCATAGAGATTCTCTTTGGTATAGGGTTTTTGGAGGATCTCCTGCAGGCGATCGGTAATTTTTTGTTGAACCTGTTCGATCAGGGTTGGTTCCATCACAGCGGTTTCAACCTGCTGTTTTTCTTTGCCAATCTCACGTGCCATCTGCTCTTGAAGCTCAATGATCGGCTGGATGGACTTATGCGCCAAATCCAGTGCCTGGACCATCACTTGTTCTGAGACTTCATCCGCACCGCATTCGACCATAGCAATGGCTTCTTTGGTGCCCACCACGATCAGGTCTAATTTGGATTCTTCCATTTCGGAAAAGGTCGGGTTGACGATCAATTCATCATTGAGATAGCCGATCCGAACTGCGCCAACAGGGCCGTGCCAGGGGATATCTGAAATCATCAAAGACGCTGAAGCGGCGTTGATAGCGATGATATCCAGCGGGTTTTCTGTGTCAGCAGAGAGCGACATCAACATCACCTGGACTTCGTTGCGCATCCCATCAGGAAACAGGGGGCGAATGGGTCGATCCACCATGCGGGCAGTCAGAACGGCTTCAGCCCGGGGGCGACCTTCACGTCGGAAGAATGAACCGGGGATCCGTCCACCGGCATACATTCGTTCTTCATAATCTACTGTCAGTGGAAAGAAATCAAGCCCTTCCCGTGCCTCACCCATGGTGACTGCAGAGAAGATGAGACTGTCGCCTTGTTGAATGGTGACAGTGCCGGCGGCCTGGCCAGCCAGCTTTCCAGTTTCGATGATAATTTCCTTATCACCGAGATTTGTACGATATATTTTTGCATTGGGTTGCATTTTAAGTTTTCCCTTCGTCTATTTACCCGCCCAGTCAGGGACTGAAAACCGGTGAGGTGCCAATCCTCAGCAATTTTCAATTCCCGACCTGCGGATTATTATGATTTAAATCAATTAACCGCAGATAAGCTCAAAGCAAAACCTCACCCAATTATTGGGTGAACTTATTCGGCATTCAGCTCGATCTGCGGGATTTTTTGAAATTAGCGGTGATTCTCTCAACTATTTCTTGCGGATTTTCAATTTCTCGGTTAACGCCAGGTAGCTTTTGTAATCCTTTTGGCGTAAATAAGCCAATAATCGACGCCGGCGTCCAACGAGCTTGAGCAGCCCACGACGAGAACTTTCATCATGGGTATTAATGCGAAGATGATCGGTCAATTCTGCAATCCGCTTGGTGAGGATTGCGATTTGAACCTCTGGCGACCCTGTATCGTCACCATGCCGTTTGTATTCTTCAATAATTTGTTGTTTGCTTTCTTTATCTAAAGCCATGACACTGCTTCTCCTTGTTTTGATTGTTTGCAGGTCTCCGTGCCCCCAGCCGAAACCAGGAACAGGACCAGTCATTGGATTAAATTATACCTTATAGAGAAAAATATGCAATCAGCGGGACTGAAAGCGTAAATTAATCGAAAATCCAACAAGGTTTTATCTTCATAGCAGGGTGAAGCTTGCGTCTCACCTGCTTCCTGATAGATGATTCTTTCACCGTAATTTTTAATTCTTCGGAATTGCCTCAATCAGGCTGAAGCATTATAGAGCGTCCGGTTAGCTTCAAAGATTGATGAAAAGAACTTCCAACGTGCGTCTGATCTCTTCAGGTTCTTTGATCTTGAGCAAGGGAAGCAATACTTCTTGAGATAAGTGATAGGGTTCCAAATAAGCTTTGAGATATTTCCGGAATTTGATCACACCTCTTTCACCATAAAAAGCAATCACATCTTCCAAGTGCTGGGTAACGATTTTTTCTACCTTAGAAATGGGCACGTTTTCCCGATCCTTACCGCTGAAGATCCAGGGATTGCCAACAGCAGCCCGACCGATCATGACAGCATCAACACCCGTTTCCTCTTTCATGCGGTGTATATCGGACACATTCCTGATATCACCATTGCCGATGACCGGGATGCTGAGCACTTCTTTGACCTCGCGGATCGGCTTCCAATTTGCTTTACCCCGATAACCTTGCTTTCGGGTTCGTCCATGCACGGCAACCATGGCACCGCCGTTGTCTTGAATGATTCTGGCGACATCCAGATAGTTTAGATGCTGATCGTCCCATCCCAACCGGATTTTGCCGGTGATGGGTATGTCAAAACGATCTGTCATCAACCGAAAGATAGACGCAATTTTTTCTGGTGAGAGCATCAAGGCAGCGCCAGCGCCGCGGGAAGTCACATTTTTGGATTGACAGCCTAAATTGATGTCAATCAGGTCTGGTTTGACCTCAGGGACAAGCTGGAACGCAGCTTCCAGGATCTGCTCAGCGTTGTCGCCCAGCATTTGCAGCGCTAAGGGACGTTCGCTGGGGCTGAAAACATGTCGGTGGTGGTAGCGCGGATGATGGGTGAGGACATCCAGAGCGTTTATGAACTCTGTGACGCTCATGGCAGATCCCAGTTTGCGACACAATGCCCGAAAGGGGTGATCTGTGACACCGTCCATGGGTGCCAGGATCAGGTCGCCAAAGATGGGGACGTTGCCGATCATGAAATCAGGTTTTGTCATCACAATTAATCTTACTCGCTTTGTGTTTGTTACTGGGATATCTGATCCTTTGCCCATTGGCAGGCATCAATGACACCTGGATCAATTTCCTGCACCAGAGCTTTTTCCAGGATAGGGAGGGCTTCCTGGTATCGCTGGTTGCCGAGCACGATCGCTGCATTACGCAGCATTCCGTGTCTTTTGGCGCGTGAAAGCGGAGTATGGCCATACTTTGCGTTAAACTCAGCTTCAGTTAAAGAAAAAAGCGCGATCAGGTCAATTGGATTCGAAACCTGCTGTTCACCAAGCTGGGTTCTCTCATTGTGAATTTTGGCGTTGTGTGGACATACCATTTGGCAAACATCGCACCCAAAGACCCAGGATCCGATCGAACCTTTGAGTGAATCAGGGATCGGACCTTTGTGTTCGATGGTCAGGTAACTGATGCAGCGTTCAGCATCAATGGTGCGGTTGGGCAGAATACACCTGGTTGGACAGGTATCAATGCAGCGTGTGCAGGAACCGCAAATATCCCGTGTATAAGGTGGGTCTGTGGGAAGGTCCAGATTTGTGAGTATCACAGCCAGGAAAAAATAAGATCCCTCACCCGGGATGATCAAGCAGCTGTTCTTTCCAACCGCTCCAAGCCCTGCTTGCGATGCATATGACCTTTCCAGAACAGGACCGGTATCTACATAGGACTTAAGGCTTGTGCCATCTCCAGCCTGGCTGCTGATCAATGTTTCCAAATGGGCGAGTTTGTCCCAGATGATCTCATGGTAATCTCTGGTAATCGCATACGAGGATATTCTTCCAACGACCGGATTTGTTTCTTTTTGGTTAGCATTTGGCGGATCATAAGGGAGTGCGAGGCAGATCACAGTCTGACAGCCTTCCAAAATCAAATCTGGATCCTGTCGCCTGGCTAACGTGTCTTCCCTTGCCAGATAAGCCATCCCGGCATGATATCCAGCCTGGATCCAATCCAGATAGGTATCAATGTGAGGTACAGGAAAGGCTGGTGCAATCCCTAGATGCTTAAAGCCGAGACATTGTGCCTCGGCTTTGATGTATTGAACGAGTTGACGCTTGTCCATTTTATGAATCGCTTCCAGCCTGTACTATAAAAATAAACGCTGGAGCTAAAAGTAAGGCTAAGGCGTTTCAGATGTGGGTTCGATTGTTTCTGTTGGCGTGGCAGTTGCAGTGGACGTGAAGGCAACTGTGGCAGTTGGCGCGGATGTCTGCAGTTCGCCAACCGGTACGACTTCAACGATAATATAAAAATCGTAAAATGCGGTTCCATTTGCATTGAAGAGTTTCCAATTGCTTTGTTTTACGCCTGTCTCTTGCGGCGCAACAAAATCGACACTGATCTTTACATTTCGATTGGGTTGAACCGGGTAGGGCAGGAATACTTTCTCAACAGCGCCCATCTGTTCACCCGATGCAAATTGAATGTAGTAGTTTGCTGACCAGTTGGATGTGCCTTTGTTATCAATGGTCCAGGTAACGGTAAATTTTTGTCCCTGTTCAAACTTGGTATTGTCAGGTGGGTCGTTTGCCAGCCAGGTAGCCTTGTCGGTTCCTCCAGTTGTGCCAGAGGTCGGCGTTGCAGCCTGCGGTCCCGATTGGGTTGCTGTGATCGTCACGGATTGGGTTGGCGTGTTTTCCTGAGTGGGGGTTTGGGTGGCTGTTGGTGCCACTGTGTTCGTGGCTGTTGGTTGAGCCTGGGCGGTCATTGTTGCCTGAACTTCGGCTGTTTGTGCAAAACCGGTTTTTTCCATTTCAATGTCAATTTCCGGCTCTTTTGGACCGCATGCGCTTAGTGCAAGGCTAAATAAAACCAATACCATCAGCATAAGACCTGCTTGTCGTAATTTCAAATTCATTATTTATCCTATCTCTGATCTAACTTATTTATCAGGGTAAACCAAGATACAATTTTAGGTGATGTGGCAGAAAAGTCAAGTAGATCGACTTGTCTTTCTAATTATGCCAGAAAACTGGATAAAAAAACCGGCGATGGATCACCCATCGCCGGCAATTTATTTTGAACTTCTAGGGTTCAATTCTGGGACCAAACCAAAGCGCATTATCATTCTTTGCGCTGCCGTTGGCAAGGACGACCAGGATGAACTGCACTTTCTTCCCAGCCAGGCTGCTTAGATCAACTTTGACACGGTTGAATATGCCATCTTGAATTTCGTGCCAGGTGGCTAATGTTTCCTCGCTGCCGCCTTCGACTTTGTAATTCAATCTGAACCTGACATCGCAATCGCTCTTGCCATTGCAGCCGATGATGGCTTTGAAGTACACATCATCAGTGACGGTAATTTCAGGGAAAATGCCTTTGATCCAGCCATCGTTGACCATTTCGGGATGGACGTGAATACCAGGTTCGTTATCGATCACACCATTTTCAAGCAGAGGTTCATTGATCTTTCGGACATAACCGTTAGCATCTCCAGGTTCGCCGGGGCAAGGGAGAATGCCTGCACTGCTGCGCCATACGACACCACTGGCGCACATGTTCTTGGTGAAGTCGTACACTGATCCTTTTACATCAATGGCAACCCAGAAGGTTTTTGCCTGTTCACCTATCCCAAAGGTTGCGCCGTTGGCATTGCGCAGTTTAAAGTCACCTCGATGGGATCCCGAAGCAAGGGGTGCTTTGAGATCAATGCTGATTTGAATGGATTGCCCAGGTGCTACGGTTCCGGTTGTGATTTGTTTTGCAGCCGGCGCGTTCATGGCATTGCCATCGACAAAGATGACATCATAATCAGCATTCCAGGTGCAGGATCCAACATTTTTCAATGTCCAGGTTTTGGTGAAGGTTTCTCCCGGGTTGTAATCTGAACCATCTGGGATAGTTTCTGAAACAAAGGCAGCCTGGTCACATGCAACCTGTTTTGTGGGGGTTGCGGTTGCTGTGGGTTCTTGCGTTGGTGCTGCAGTTTCTGTTGGCAGAGTATCCTCTGTAGGTTGCGAGGTCGCCGGTGCCAGGGTGCCTGTCGGCGTGGGAACCTGAAGGGTGGGTTGGCTGGTTTGGGCAATGATGGTTTGCTGTGCCTGGATCGTCTGGGCTGCAGCTGTGTTCAGCATATCAACCTGTGATGTCGGCGCTTCAAAAATCGGGTAATTACACCCTGCCAGCACAACGGTCAAGAAAAGACTGAAAATAATTAAGGTGTTTTTTTTATTCATGGTTCATCTCCTGCATTATATTTGCAAATTCACTTATTGATATTATATAATAATTTTTCATCATTTGATACGATCATTTTGCTTTATCGTAACAGTTGATTTGATTTGTTTATCTTTCTTTCATTATAAAGACGAATCAATCAATTGATTCGTTCCAAATTTTCATAATTAAATGGAACACGTGGGTGATTTTTATCAAACCCACGTTTGACTTGCTCTTTATTCGTGTATCGGTTTAAAGAGTGTTGTCTGTTTCGAGCTTTTTCCCCAATAAGGCTTTGATAAACAAACCAGGGGTGAACTTTTTTCCTGTCAACAGGAGCTGTGCCCTGAACATGCCGGCAACGCCGCGGATTAAAAGGACAATTGTGACGATGGTCAACACAATGGATGTTAAAATCTGCCAAAACGGCACCTGTGTGACCACCAGTCGGGTCATAATTGTGCTGGGGGCTGTAAATGGGATCAGGCTCAATACGACAGGTAATGTGGAATCGGGTTGTTCAATAATGGCACTGATCATTCCCAAGGGTATCACCAATGGAATGATCAAATAAAAAGTAGCCTGTGAGGCTTCCTTGAGGTTGGGCACAAGTGCACCTGCACCCGCCATCAGGGTTGCATAAATCAAATAGCCAAGGATGAAGAAGATGACCCCCCAAATGAGAATTTGAGGCGACAATTGCAAACTTGCGGGGATATTCAAAGTCCTTCCGCCCAGGCGCAGCAACAAAATGGCAGAACCAAGCCAGACACCTGTTTGAAGCAATCCCACCAACCCGAGTCCTAAAATCTTGCCAGCAAGAAGCTGGTTTGGCTTGATCGAATTCATCAGGATTTCCATCACCCTGTTCTCCTTTTCTTTGGAAATGCTGCTGAGCATCAGGCTGGCAGAGGTCATGATTACGACATAGAACAGCATGGTCATTCCATAGGGAATGTAGAATGCAACAGGATTGGCAAGATCAATGTCAGCGTCCTCTGGCGAGAGATCACTTTTCTCGATCTGTACGGGCATTTGATACAATTGTTGAATTTCCGGATCGGCACCGAGTAAGTTATACTCAATGGTTGAATCAATCAGCCATGATCCTTCCATCGCAGTTATTGGCGAAAATTCCTCTCGGATATAACGGATATTCCCACTTTCTAAATAATCGGCTTCAATCACATAAAAACCGCTGATTTTTCTGTCAGTCACAGCATCTTTTGCTTCGGATTCGCTTTGGAAAACAACCAAATTTTCTTCAGTAACCCACTCCGGGAGTTGCGTAATGATCCCGGCAAGGTCCACATAACCTTCCGCACTAATTTCATCCTGCGGCGGCTGGAAAATATTGACACCATCACCAGAGCCTTCTTTTCCTTGTATCAGAGAAACAACACCGAGGATGATGGCAGGAACCAGCGGCACCAGGATCAAGGTTAGGAGGAAAGAACGTCTCCTGATGGTATTTGTAAATTCTGTCTTTAAAACGACCCAAATTTTATTCATGCTTTCTGCCCTCTTCTCAAAACTTCCTTAATGGAGAGTTTTTTGCCATATTGAAGCATCCCTAACCTAAATGCACGACCTGCAAACCATACAGCAGCCAGTGCAGATAAGATGAGAATTGCAATGATCACCACAATTTGCCAGGTGGGGACAACTGTGAACCCTATTCGCATCAAAAGTGTTAGCGCAGAAGTCAATGGAAAGAAACTGAGTGCTGTTGCAAAAGGTCCATTGGGATTCATCATAAACATATTTGAAAAATAAAACGGGACTGTCATCGACAGAGAAACCAGACTTGAGACCTGTTGAGCTTCTTGTATTTCGGTCATGGTGGAGCCAATCGCTGCCATGATGGCGGCAACCATGATGAATGCGGGTAGGAGCGTCAGGAGCAGGATTAGGATGTAATTCATTGGCAGTGAAAATTCTCCCAGAATCGGCCAAAACCGCCCACCAACTTTTAGGGCAATCCACCCAAAAATCAACCAGGCGATCAGTTGTGTCAATCCAACCGAAATATTACCAATGATCTTTCCAGCCATAAGCTTATTTGGGCTGACAGAAGTGACAACAATCTCCATGGTGCGGTTTTCCTTTTCTTCAACAACAGCCTGCAGCAGATATCCGCCGCTGGTCATCACAACGACGATGAACAGGATGCCTGCTATGAACGGCAGTAATATCAAGTACCATTGGTCCTGTTTGACCTCTCGCGAGTTATCAAGCGAAAGGGTCGTAATGTTATTTCCGGATTGCAGCCTCTCCCAGATTTGGGGGTCCATATCCCGGAAAGGTTCAAGGTTTGTTCGGATAAGTTGTGTGAATTGAGATTGAACACCGGAATCTGGTTCCTCGTTGAAGGTGAGTATGACTTGGGTATTCTGAGGGTAATTTTCAGGAATCACGTAATAAGCCTGGATTGTTCCTGCATTTAAATCTGAATTGGCTTGATCTTCACTGTCATAAGAAAGAAAAGTAATTTGGGGATTGAAGGGACTGCCTTTCTCAGTAGGTGGAGATATTTCCTGGAGAATGCCAGCGTGATCGATGATGCCCACCGGTTCTGTATTCAATGAAAATGCAGTCACAATCAGGACAACGGCGAACATCAGACATATCATTAGAGGCAGGCTCAATAAGCCAAACAGGAACCGTTTGGTGAAGACGTGTTTGATATATTCATGTTTGATGATTTGCCAGATTTTAGCCATGTTGTTCATCTTCCTTTTTCCCCACAACCTGGATGAAGATCTCGTTCAACGGCGGAACCGCAATCTCAAACTCCGTCAATTCGAATCCAGAATTGATCAAGTTTTTCAAAATTTGGTTGGGCTGTGCCTGCTCTTCAAGGATCAGGCGATAGCGTCCGTTCAGCTTCTTCACTTCTGAAACGCCCTCGATCGTTTCTGGTAAAGGATCAATTGGTGTGACAAGGATGTCGCGTGAGGTGAATTGTTTTTGGATTTCTTGCAAGCTGCCATAAAGGACGCGATGTCCATGATCGATCAACAGAATGCGGTCGCAAAGTTCTTCCACCTGGTTCATCTGGTGGGTGGACATAATGATGGCTTTACCTTCATCCCGTTTGCTCACAAGCAGATCCTTGACCATTTCGGTGTTGACAGGGTCCAACGATGTAAATGGTTCATCAATGATCACCAGTTGGGGATCATGCACAAGTGCGGAAATGAGCTGTGCTTTTTGCTGCATACCCTTACTGAGCTCCTTAACCTTCTGATTACGATACTCATAGAGGTCAAATCGTTTCATGTAGGCTTCCAGCTCTGATTTCGACTGGTTTTCTGGCATCCCTTTCAGGCTTGCCAGAAAGGTCAGGCAGCGTTCCAGGGGGATATCCTGGTAAAGTCCGCGTTCTTCAGGGATATAGCCGATCTGGTTTTTCTTCTCTTCGGTCATAGAGCCGCCCAAGACCTGGATCTCACCTGAATCTGGTTCGAAAATATCCAGGATCATTCGGATGGTGGTGGTTTTCCCGGCACCATTCGGGCCTAAAAGGCCAAAGATTTCTCCTGGCTGAACTTCAAAACTGAGCTGATCAACTGCTTTGAGCTCGCCAAATTTCTTAGATATGTCACTTACATTTACGATTGTCATGGTTACCTCTCAGAATACCAATTCTATTTTTGCATTACACCATAATCATAACTGCTGAAGAATATCGCCAGCATAGATTATCTATGGTTATCGTCAATAATGATTTAAAAATGAATCAATTAATAATATTTGGGCACGGACAATTGTACTACGCCGTTGACGATTTTTCAAAAATACCCCGTAAAACGATCCAATTTTTTTGAATTTTCAATCAACATAAATCTTTCCGTCACCATGTGTGGATATTGATCCTACACGTGAAGCAGAGATGCCTTCCTGACGCAGCTTCGCAATAAGGCTTAGAGCCTCATCTGCCGGCAGACTGATCAGGAGTCCCCCGGACGTTTGTGCGTCAGCTAAGATAGCCTGGTCAACTGGTGAAATGGTATCCGCAAACTGTACAAAGGGCTTCACAAATTCGAGGTTGTTGAGGGTGCCGCCTGGAATGATGTTCATCCCTGCGAATGTGTGTACTTCAGGTATGATGGGGACATCCATCATATTCACCCGGGCTTCAACCTTTGAGCCAGCGGTCATCTCATGCAGATGACCCAAAAAGCCAAAACCGGTGATATCGGTGCAGGCATTCACATTGAATTTGTGCATGCATTCTGCCGCGGTCTTATTAAGTGCAGCCATAATTTCGATAATTTTTGTTTCTGTGGGTTTGTCCAACAGACCTGATTTTAGTGCTGTTGTCAGAATACCGATCCCAAGGGGTTTGGTCAAAATGAGGGCATCACCCGGTTGTGCAGTGCTGTTGCGCAGAATCTTATCGGGATGGATCATACCAGTGACCGCCATGCCGTATTTTGGTTCGCTGTCGTCGACCGTATGCCCGCCAAGAATGGCGATGCCAGCTTCCTGGGCTTTGTCCTGAGCACCTCGCAATATCTCTTTGAGGACATCCAAAGGAAGCCGGTTGGATGGAAAACCAACAATATTCAATCCAAAAATCGGTTCTGCACCCATGGCATAGATATCGGAGAGGGAATTGGCGGCTGAGATCGCTCCAAACCAGTAGGGATCATCAACGATTGGTGTGAAGAAGTCCACGGTTTGAACGATTGCCAGATCATCCCGAACGAGATAGACAGCGGCATCGTCATTCGTTGAGGAATCCACCAGGGCTTTGGGATCCACCATAACGGCCATATTTGCCAGCACTTTTTCCAGAGCCTGGGGTCTGAGTTTACAGGCGCACCCCAATCCATGGGTATAGCGGGTCAGCTTGATTTGGCTGATATCCTCGCCTATATTTTGTTTCGTCGTTGCAGTTTGCGGTAGGAGCGGTGTGAGAGCTTTGGTTAAGACCTCCACAGCCTGATCGATTTCTTCAGGGGTTGTACTCCTGCCCACTGAGAATCGGACCGTGCCCATGGCGTAATCAACGGGAACGTGCATCGCATCCAAAACATGGGATACATCAATTTTGTCCGAATGACAGGCGGCGCCTGCAGATGCTGCCACAGTTTTACCAATTTCCGAAAGCAGTGTATTGGCTTCAACCATATAGAAGCCCAAACTGAGGGTATTGGGCAGACGCAGGTCGGGATGACCATTGAGGATGAAACTGCCCTCTGGCAGCGCAGCCTGCAAACCTTGATGGAGACGATCACGCATGGCTTGGAAGTGAGCGATGTTTTTATCAAGGTCTCTTTTCGCAATTTCACAGGCTTTGCCCAACCCGACAATCTCGAGAACGTTCTCGGTCCCTGGACGCCGGTTGGATTCATGATCCGCCCCGAACATCAATTTCTCAAGCTGCAAACCCGCTCGAACATAAAGTGCGCCCACACCTTTAGGCGCGTAGAGTTTATGCCCGGCGATAGAGAGCATGTCCACACCCAGTTCGTTTACATCAACAGGCCACTTACCCAACGATTGCGCAGCATCGGTATGAAAGACTGCACCTGCCTGGTGAGCGAGTTCCGCCAGCTCTCGGATGGGTTCAATCGTGCCGACTTCATTGTTGGCGTGCATGATCGTCACCAACAGGGTTTGGGATGACAGGGCTTTTTGGAGTTCTTCGGGGCTGACCAGTCCATATTGATCAACAGGCAGATAGGTGACGTGAAATCCCTGCGTTTCAAGATAGCGGCACACTTCTAAAACAGCAGGATGTTCGATCGCGCTTGTGATAATGTGATTTCCCTTGTTCCGGTTGGCAAAGGCATAACCCCGAATGGCGAGGTTATTGCTTTCAGTACCGCCGCTGGTAAAGTAAACCTCAAAAGGTTGACCGTTGATCGAGTCGGCAACTTGCTTACGCGCGTTTTCAATCGTCATTTTTGCCTGGACGCCAAAGGGATGGCTGCTGGAAGGGTTACCAAAATGATCGTAAAGAAAAGGCGCCATTGTGTCGGCGACTTCTTTTGCGATCGGCGTGGTGGCGTTATAGTCGAGGTAAACAGGTTGATTTGGAGGCATTCTTCCTCATTTCTTGAAGACGGTTATAAATAATTATACTCAGGCGTAACAAAAAACCATCCGATGGATCAATCCGTCGGATGGTTTTGCTGTTGATTAAAAGTTTTGGGTTATTCCTTTTCGTAAGGCTCGCCGTCGGCTGCGGGTGCCTGTCCCTTGCCGATAAAGCCTGCCAAAACGATCATTGTGATCAGGTAGGGCGCCATACCCATAAACTGAGCCGGGATCTTGCTGCCTAATAAGGAGAGCTTAGACCCGATCGCGTCAGCAAAGCCGAAAAGGAGACCAGCACCAAGCGATCCAACCGGGTTCCAGTTTCCAAATATCATGGCAGCCAGTCCAATAAAGCCTTTGCCTGCCGTGATGCCTTCATCAAACCGACCCACGGACCCAAGGGTGAAGAATGCACCGGCAATGCCTGCAACGACACCGCTGAGGAGAACCGCAACATAACGAGTCTTGATGACGTCGATCCCAAGCGTATCTGCTGCCTTGGGATGTTCACCTACGGCACGATGACGCAATCCCCAGCGTGTTGAAAACAGGGCAACTTGCAGGATGATCAACAGGGCAAACATCAGGTAGACAAACATATTGGTGTTGAACAAGATTGGTCCGACAACCGGGATGTGTGCCAGACCTGGAAGGGGTACACGTGGAAATGTGGGGGGGCGATTCAACGCTTGATTGGTTTGCAGGAACTTTTGCGATAAAAAGGCGGTCATTCCGGCTGAAAAGATGTTAATCACCGTACCCGAAATCACCTGGTTGATCTTGTATTTGATCGAAAGAACGGCATGAATGAGCGCTAACAGAACGGCGGACAAAATCCCGCCGAGCAAACCGACCCAGGCGTTTTGAGTGACGCTGCCCACCAGTGCACCGATCATGCTTGCCATCAGCATCATACCTTCGATGGCAATATTGACGACCCCGGCGCGTTCTGAAAGAATCCCTGAGAAGGCACCCAGGGTAATGGGAACGGCAAGGAGTACGGCACTATTAAGCATGCCAGCCAGGTTTATGGAGCGGTCAGCAGCCTGCCAGGTGAGAAAGCCAAAGATCAGAAATAATCCACAAAGGCCGACCATGCCGTTTGTGGCTCGTCCAAATCCTTTTATCAGTTGAAATATGCCAACAGCCAAACAAAGAACGGCCAGGATGATCAGAGTGGTCCGGCTGGGAATGATCCAATCGCCTGCTTTTCCAATGTCAATACCACCGGGAGTCATAACGAACGTGGTAAAGACATCAGGGGCTACAGTACGGACAAAGACAGCCAGAATCAAAAGCCCGATAAGAACCTCGATGATCCCCATCACGATCTTCCTGGTGGGGGAGACATCATAGATTCTTCGATGGGTAACAGCTTGTGATGCAGTCGTCATTATTGACCTCCTCCCCACCCACTCACAAAGACTGTGGGTTCTTCTTGTTTTGGTTTTCGTAAGCGGTAAATGGCCCGGATGATAGCGGGTGCAGCAACAAACATCAAGATGATCGCTTGAATCACGCTCACGATGTCGATGGGGATCTTAGAAACAACCATCATTCTCGTGGCACCGTTGCGAAGTGTTCCAAACAGGATCGAAGCGAGCACAACACCCAACGGGTGATTGTTGCCAATCAGGGCGAGGGCAATGCTGTCGAAGCCGTAACCGGAGGAAAGTCCCAGTGCCATGCTGCGGTTGACTGCCAAAATTTGGATCGCCCCTGCCAACCCAGCCAGGGATCCTGAAAGCGCCATCCCGATCATCGTTGTCGTGTTGACATTCAGTCCAGCATATTTAGCGGCTCGAGGATTTGTGCCAACCGTTCTCAGGTTCAAGCCCCATTTGGTCTTGAATAAGATCCACCAGATCAACCATGCAACGCCGAGTGCAATGAAGAATCCCAGGTGAAACCTAATCGGTGCAGGGAAGAATTGGGGAATCTGGGCGCTTTCTTCAATGAGAGGGCTGATGGGCATACCGCCTGCACCTTCGCGATTCATGGGACCGGAAAGCAGCCATTCTGTCAGGCGGAACGCAATCCAGTTCAACATGATCGTGTTGATCACCTCATGGGCACCTGTCTTGGCTTTTAGAAAACCTGCAATAAAACCCCACAGGGCACCACCCAAACCGCCGGCAATGAATGCCAGAGGCATATGGATGATCCAGGGCAAACCCTTGATTGCATACCCAACAAAAGTTGCACAGGCGGCACCAATGAAGAGCTGCCCTTCCACACCAATATTGAAAAGTCCGGCTCTGAAGCCCAGGGCAACAGCCAGACCGGCAAAAATGTAAGGCGTTGCCTGGACCAGGCTTTCAAGGAAGGGGTTGATTGCACCATAAATCTCTTCTTTGTTCCCTGAAGAGAATGCATTGAAGATCCGGACAGGGTCGCCGATGGAGCCTGTAAAGAGCGCCTTGTAGGCTGTAAAAATTTCAGAAAAAGCAGTTTTAATCCCTAACCCAAACGATTCATCAAATGCTTCATAAACCGAGGGGCTGGTGATCGCAATGAGAAGTGCGCCGACAATTAAACCTGTAACGATTGCTAATAACGGGATGATTATCCTGGAGGGTTTTTTCGCCTTTTGTGTCTCCTGTGTCTTTTCAGGTTGTTCGAATTCAGTCGGTTGTTCTTGTTCTGGATCTGGTTTAAATTTTTGTTCTTGATTCAAAGAAACACCTCCTTAATTGACAGGTTCGGCAAAATTAATTTCCTCGGGCGATACTCCATCTGGAAGCACACCAGCCATCAAACATCCCACCTGCTCTTTGGTGACATTTTTATTGGGGAAAATAGCAATGATCTTTCCACGATACATCACAGCAATCCGGTCTGAAAGTTCCATGATCTCATCCAATTCCGGGGAGATCAATAAAACGGCACACCCCTCATCACGTTTTTGGACGATCCGTCTGTGAATGTATTCAATCGAACCCACATCCAACCCACGTGTAGGTTGGGATGCGACCAAGAACTGGATTGGCCGTGATAATTCTCTGGCGATGATCACTTTTTGCTGATTGCCACCCGAAAGGTTGCTGACTGGCGTCAGCGCATTGGGTGTACGAATATCAAAATCGCGGATCAAGTTTTCTGCACGATCAAGGATCGTTTTATATTGTAAAACCACACCTTTTGAGTAGGGTTCTTTGTAATAGGTGCAGAGGACAAGATTTTCAGCAATCGGGAAGGGTAAAACAAGGCCATCTGCCTGGCGATCCTCAGGAACATGGGCAGAACCAGTTTCCGTGATTTTGCGCGGTGTTGCTTTGGTAATGTCCTCACCCAGTAAAGTCAATTTTCCTTCTGCGGATTTTCTCAGCCCGGTGATGGCTTCAACCAATTCGGTTTGTCCATTCCCCTGAACGCCAGCAATCCCTACAATTTCACCTTCATGAACATCTAAAGCGACATTATCCACGACGATATTTTGAAATTTATCCGCAACAATCAGGTTGCTGACAGATAGAATCAGGTCACCGGGTAATTTTTCCATCTTTTCCACTTCCAGGTCAACGGCTCTTCCCACCATCATGGCAGCCAGCATGTTCTGATCGGCTTCATCCGGAGTTGTCTCGCCAACCACAGCACCCCTTCGGATCACCATAATTCGATCAGCAATTGCCAACACTTCCCGCAGTTTATGGGTAATGAAAATGATTGATTTTCCTTGTTCTGAAAGCGAGCGCATAATAGAAAACAGGTCATCCGCCTCCTGGGGTGTGAGGACAGCTGTAGGTTCATCGAAGATCAGGATTTCGGCTTCCCGGAATAACAATTTTATGATTTCAACACGCTGTTGAACGCCTACAGGCAGGTCACGGACATAATCATTTGGAGCTACTTGTAGGTTATAAGTTTTAGAAATATGAAGAATTTTTTCAGCAGCTTTTTGCCGGTCGAGGAAGTTGCCAAATTTGACCTTTTCATCACCAAGCATCACATTCTCAGTTACCGTGAATACGGGGATAAGCATGAAATGCTGGTGAACCATACCAATGCCTGCTGTGATGGCATCTGTTGGTGAATTACAATCCAGTTTGGTCCCTTTAACAAGAATTTCACCTTCGTCAGGTTGATAGAGACCGTAAAGAATATTCATGAGGGTTGTTTTGCCAGCGCCATTTTCGCCTAACAGGGCTAAAATTTCACCCTTTTCAAGAGTCAGGTCAATATGATCATTTGCCAGTACACCGGGAAATCGTTTAGTGATGCCCTTTAATTGAAGAATTGGTGTCATTTAAACCCCATTTCTCTGAATGGATAAGTTTTCCTAAAAAAATTCGGGTTGGAGTGTTCGCTCCAACCCGAATTATTGGTTTTACAATTTTAGTCTAGAACGATGGCGCCAGCGATGATGTCCGCCTGGAGCTGATCGAGTTCAGCTTGCAGTTCAGCGGAGACAAGGCTCTCAGCATCATGGAATGGGGCAAGTGCAACACCTGCGTTGGCAAGTGTACCAACAATCACGCCACCTTCAAAGCTTCCATCGATGACATCTTCAATGACCATCATTGTGGTCGAATCCATCAATTTCATGACGGAGGTGAGGATGATATCACCATATTCAGGGCTGGTCAGGAACCAGTCTGAATCAACACCGATCACCCAGGCATTGCCGCGTTCTTGAATGGCAGCAGCTGCGCCAAGTCCAACGGGGCCAGCGACGGGCATGATGATGTCAGCGCCTTCGTCCATTAAGGAGATGGCTAATTCACGACCTTTTTGCTGATCGTCAAAGGACATGGTGAAGAGGCCAGCATCTGGATTTTCCAGGTCCCAGCCGAGAACTTCAATTGCGGTGCCCTTGACTTCGTTGTATTTGGCAACACCCTTGGCAAAACCATCCATGAAGATGGTTACTGTGGGGATGGGTAAGCCGCCGAATGTGCCGACCTTACCGGTTTGGGTAAGTGCAGCGGCAGCGTATCCTGCGAGGTAGGCTGCTTCGTCAGTCTCGAATATCTGGCCAATCACATTCGGAATGGCGGGATCATAGGAGTAGTCCACGATCGAGAAGTACCGATCAGGATTCGCATTTGCGGAAGCAGCGGTGGCATCACCAATCAGGAAACCAACGGTGATGATCAGATCACAACCCTCATCAAGGAATGCGTTCAGGTTCTTCTCGTAATCTGCAACTTCCATGGATTCAAGGTAGTTGGTCTGAATACCATAGGCAGTTTCTGAGTCCTGAATACCTTTCCAGGCGGTTGCATTGAAGGATTTGTCATCAATACCACCTGTATCTGTGATCTGGCAGACCAAAACATCAGAACCATCAAGAGCAGGTTCTTCTACAACGGGTTCTTCTTCAGCGCTCATTTCATCAAGACCGGTGAACTCACTGGCAGCCCAGTAACCGGAATCGATGATGGCGGCTTTTACATTGCTCTGGTCAACTGTGATAACCTCGGATTGCTTTGCGGGGACCATGATCACACCGTTATCGTACTCACCGGTGGTCTCAACGGCTGCGCCTTCAACAACGGCGGCTGCCAAAGCGATGGCATCATCAACCAGCATACGAACGTCCTTCAGAACGGTCATAGACTGTTTGCCGTCAATAATGTATTGAACGGAAGCAATTTCGGCGTCCTGTCCGGACACGACATAGCTGGTGACATCGGTGTCCGCACCAAAGGCATCGGCGATCGCGCGGGCGGTGCCGTCGTTCGGGGCAAGGATGAAGACATCACCCTTATCCTCTGCGGCTGCAGCGGTCAGGTTAGCTTCTGCCAGGCTCTTGGCATCGTCAAAGTCCCAGTTGGTTGTGACCTGGCTGATGATCTGGCCCATTTCGTCACGGGTTAATTCAGCTTTGTCCTGGAGCGCAACAGCTTCAGTGGAGTTCACGATGTAGAATGTGCCGTCTGCAACTTTCGGCTGGAGCACATTCCAGGCACCCTCAAAGAACAGGAAGGCGTTGTTATCAGTGGCAGCACCAGCGTACAGGTACAGCGGATTGCCTTCGCCTTCTGCTTTATCAACCAAATATTGAGCCTGGGCTTCACCAACGGCAACGCTGTCAAAGGTCACATAGTAATCCACGGCATCGGTGTCGGTGATCAGGCGGTCATAGGAGATGACCTTCACACCGGCTGCGCGGGCGGCTTCAGCTGAAGCAGCGGCTGCAGCACTGTCATGCGGGCACAGGATGATGACTTTGGCACCCTTGGTGATCAAAGCTTCAACATTGGCCTTTTCCTGTGAGGGATCTGCCTGGCTGAAGAGAATTTCAACATCGTAACCCAACTCAGCGAGTTTATCCTGGAAACGGGTTTGGTCCTGGATCCAGCGAGGCTCATCTTTGGTGGGAAGTACGATACCAACGGCTAGTTCTTCAGTTGGCTCAACGACTTCTTCTTCAGTGGGTTCCTCCACTACAGGTTCTTCTGCCTGTGGTTTACAAGCAGCAAAGAGCATACTGCCGATGACCAAGACAGACAAGATAAGTAGAATTTTCTTAGACATATACTTACTCCTCCTTTAGGATATTGTGGTTAAGAATTTATGGTTTTTGTAAAACCACTTGCTTAAGTATAATGTTGAATCTTGCAAGACACAAGATGCTAATTTAAATCTTAACAATCCTTTGTTAATCATTTGTTAGAAGACTCTTTACATTTCCCCTGATCATTATTCGGCTTGTTTAAAGGGAAGAAACGAATTTTCAGGCATTTTCTGGCAATAATTGTGATCAATCCACAGACTTAACCAGCCAATGAAGAGAGCTTCGTTGGCTGGTGCTTGTTATGGGTGGATTTTTCAAGATCCGGTCACAGAACGCGATGCGCCTGTAAACGCTTGTGTGTTTGGTTAATTATGCTTACCTTTTACGATGGCAAACAAAACTGGTTCTATTTGACTTCCTCCTGGTCATCGGTTGGGTTATCAACAAAAATATGGTCAGCCTTTCTTGCCTCACCACCTTTCATGCCGAGGATGGAGATCAGCGCTGCAACCATAAAGATGGGGCCGATAATAAAGATTGAGGAATAATTATTGCCTGTCAACTGGACGATCCAACCGTTGATATTGGGGCCAGCAATGGCTGCCATTGTTGAGAACAGGTAATAAAGTCCGGTGTAGGTGCCAATCTTGACCGCATCTGTGAGGTCCACAACCATGGGCAGGGAATTGATATTGACCAGTGACCAGCTCAAGCCAGCCAACATCAAAAGAAGCCCGACAACTGGTACAGCGCCAAACATAGGGAGCGTGAAGAGTGGAATAAGAAGGGTTTCTTTGGTGAAGAAAAATACGCTCAACATGATCAGGACCATCAAGACCAGACCGATGCTGATGGTCTTTTTACGGCCGATTTTCCCGCCAATATAGCCAGCGGGGAGGGCACCGATGACGAACATCAACGAGTTCAATGTGAGGATCTGGACGCTGTCTGCTTCTGGCATACCAAGGTATTTATTGGCGTACAGGGTAAAAAAGGTTTCGATGGCGTTCATTGCTACGAACCAGAACAGAATTGCAAAGAAGATCCGTAGCGCATCATGTTGTTTTTCTTTGAAAAGCTGAGCCAGGCTTTTCCAGAGATTGGGTCGTTCAGCGTTTGGATTCTCTTCATAAACCTTTGGTTCACGAATAAAAATAAAGACCAGCAGAACAGCAACGACAACCAGGATTGAACCCAACCAGAAGGGGAAGGCTTCATTGGTCTTATAGAGTTGGGAACCGATCAGGAACGCAATGATCGAACCGATCCCGCCCATAAAGTTGATCACGCCATTGGCTTGCGAGCGGAAACGGGATGGGGTGATATCGGGCATCAGTGCGACGATGGGGGTCCGCCAGACAGCCATTGCCAGCACGAAGGTGACCGTACAGGTGACAAACAAGGGCAGCCGGGCTGATTCAGGAATATCGAGCATTGGAATGGCTACGACTGGGGCGAGCGCAAGGGCGATGGCTGCAATGGGTGCTGCCGAGAGGATGAAGGGCAGCCGGCGCCCGATCTTTGTCCGCAGGCGATCGGAAACAGAACCGATGACAGGTTGGATAAAGAGGGCGGCGATATTATCGATGGTCATAAAGAAACCGATCATCGCGGGTTGGATATTGAATTTGTTGGCCAGGAAGAGTGGGACGAAAGAATTGTAAACTGACCAGATGACCATGACGCCAAAAAATCCAAAACCAAGTAAAAATGTCCTACCGTAATTAAGTTTTTTCATGAATTCTCCTATGGATCATATTGTGAGGGATCGTAAATTATTCCTTTGATTGGCTTTTGATATAGTCCTCAATAAATTTTCGATCGGCTTCGTTGAGAGCCGTTTTTTCTAATAGATCCGGACGGTTTTCCAGAGTACGGATCAGGGATTGCTGGTACCGCCAGCGGGTGATTTCAGCATGATTTCCTGAAAGAAGAACGTCGGGAATACCAATCCCGCGAAATTCGGACGGTCTTGTGTAATGTGGGTATTCTAAAAGACCGGTAGCGTGGGAATCATCTTGGGGTGCTTCAGGGTCACCCAGGACGCCTGGCAGCAGGCGGGTGATTGCATCCAGGATGATCAAAGCGGGCAGTTCCCCGCCGGTCAATACATAATCTCCAATGGATATCGAATCTGTGACTAAATGCTGGCGGATGCGTTCATCCACGGATTCATAGCGCCCGCAGATCAATGCCAGGTGCGGTTGCTGTGCAAATTCAAAGGCGATCTCCTGGGTGAAAAGCCGTCCCTGGGGAGAGAGCAGGATTACGGGACAGGTTGGCGGCTTACCCAGGATGGCTTCAACTGAAGCAAACACAGGTTCGGGTTTCATCACCATCCCACCCCCACCGCCATAGGGCGTGTCGTCGGTGGTGTGATGCTTATCGGCTGCCCAATCGCGAATATTGTGTGCGTGGACATCAAGTGCGCCAGTCTCGCGGGCTCTTTTAAGAATGCTGATATTCAGATAGGTTTCAAATACTTCCGGGAAGAGTGAAAAAAGATCAAAGCGCATGGCTAGATTTTAGCGTGAAGGTTGAATCCTGACAAGCATGGATTTCATGTGCCAGCGTTCCAAACGGTATTGACCAAAATTGTCAACTTTCACCAAAGGTATCCTGGTAATCTTTGATGGCAGCCTCAACGATCATTTTAGCTTTTTCTGATCCGGAGACGTTGATGAGTTCAATGGCAGGCTCTTGACCTGGGATCATTTTGTATGTTTTGAAGTAATGCTGCATGCGTTCTACCAAAACCTTGGGAAGCTCACTGATATCTCGCACCTGACCGTAGATGAGATCATTTTCCAAAACTGCGATGACCTTGTCATCAGCTTCGTCGTGATCTACAAGCTGGATCACACCGACCACAACGGCATTCAGAAGGATCTCTGAGCGGTTAATCGGTCTTTCGCTCACAACACAAATATCCAAAGGATCGCCGTCGCCACGGATGGCATTTTGCGATAATTTTCTAACGTGCTCATCACAATAGGTGCGTGGAACAAACCCATACAGGGTGGGTGGTAATGCAGAGGTGCGCTGGGGGCGGTCGACGTAAAGATAGCCGGTTGCTTTATGCACTTCGTATTTGATGTAATCGAAAGGGGTCATTTCGATATAAGCGTGAACACGTACGGGGGGTTCTGGGCCGATTTCCAGACCATGCCAGGGGTGAGGTCGCCATCGGTAAAATGGAGGGGGAAAACGGGAAGGGTTATCCATCAGACTTGTCCTTTTGTTTTTAGCTCATTTGCATGTCTTCACTGATATGCTTTCAAGCAGTAAACACCGGTAAATCAGCTTGGCTTCATTACTGAGTAGAAAAAATCTACAGGTCTATTATAGTCGTTATTGGCGTAAAACCAGGTTATTTTCCTGGGTTTTAACCCAATTGTATAAATCGGTGTCTCTTATGGTTAAAACTGTCTGAATTGAAGGAAGAATCGAAAAAGGCCGTATTTTATGAAATCTACGCCGAACCTAACTGGAAAACCATTGTATACTAAGAGCAAATGATCTTAGTCCCGTCCATCTTTGAGAGGTTTTTGGTATGAAAAAAGAAGAAACCCAGGAGATTGTTCCCTTTTCTGCGTTGATTGATGATCCAATGAATTATCTCAACCGGGAACTGTCCATGCTAAAGTTTCAACGGCGTGTATTGTATGAAGCGACAAATGAAGCCAATCCGCTGCTTGAGAGGGTGCGGTTTTTAGGACTATTGGGCTCTATCCTTGACGAATTTTTCATGGTGCGCGTGGGCAGTCTGACGATGGAAACGCAGGTCAAGAAGGATTATTTTTACTTTGAAAACCTGACGCCAGAGATTCAGCTGCGAGAGATAAGAAAAGAAGCTCTCAAATTGATCCAGGACGCCCAGGAGTGCTATGTGGAAACGCTCAAACCAAAGCTGTCAGATGCTGGGATTGAGATTTATCATTACAAAGACTTGAATAAAGCACAGCGGGCAAGGGTCGATGCATATTTCAAAGAAGTCATCTTTCCCGTGCTTACACCGCTTGCCTTTGATCCCGGACATCCCTTTCCGTACATCTCTAACTTGAGCTTTAACCTGGCGATCCTTGTCGAAGATCAACGCGGAACGCGTCATTTTGTGCGTCTAAAGGTGCCAGGTTCGTTGCCTTATTTCCTGCCAGTTTACAAAGCGGCTTATGATACATCTCCCCGGGCAAAACGGGTTCGTAAATTTGACTTTGTACTCATTTACGATGTCATCATCGCCAATCTTGGAGATTTATTTCCGGGTATGAAAATTATCGAAGCTCATCCTTTCCACGTCTTGCGAAATGCGGAGATTGAACTGCAAGGTCTGGAGGTGATGGATTTATTGGAGGTGATGGAAGAAAGCGTCCGGAGGCGGCGATTTGGATCGGTTGTGCGGCTGCTGGTGGATAAGCGTATGCCAGATCGTATCCTGAAAATTTTAGTCGACAACCTGAATGTTGACCCGCAATTCATTTATACATTTGATGATCCTATCATTCTCAGACATCTTCTCCAGATATCAAGTATCGATCGGCCTGATCTCAAATTTGAACCATTTTCCCCTGTTTTGCCTGAAGAATTTGCCACTGAGCATGACACAACGCCGGATCAATTCTTCAAACAGATCAGCAAGAACGAAATATTGCTGCACCACCCCTATGATTCCTTTGACCCGGTGATCAAGTTCTTGCACTATGCCGCAATTGACCCGAATGTAATGGCGATCAAGCAAACTCTCTACAGAGTCGGGAAAAATTCACCCGTCGTACGGGAATTGTTGAAAGCCAGGCGCGATTATGGTAAGCAGGTAGCCGTGTTGGTGGAATTGAAAGCCCGGTTTGATGAGGAAAGCAATATTGAATGGGCAAAGCTGCTTGAGCAAGAGGGCGTGCATGTCACCTATGGACTGCTTGGGTTAAAGACCCATTCGAAAATCGCACTTGTGGTGCGCAAAGAGGGTGAGCATATTCATCGCTATATCCACCTGGCAACGGGCAATTACAATCACATCACCGCCCAGTTGTATGAGGATATTGGCATGTTCACAAGTGATGATGATCTTGGTGCAGATGCAACGGATCTCTTTAACTACCTGACTGGCTATTCATCCAAAGAAGATTACCGCAAGTTGATGGTGGCACCTGTCCGGCTTCGAGAAAATTTTGGAGAATTGATCAACCAGGAAATCAAGAATCAGAAGAAATACAGTGATGGCAGGATCATCTTGAAGATGAATGCCCTCGTTGATGAAGAGATGATCCGTCTGCTTTATCGTGCATCTCGGGCTGGTGTCAAGATCGATCTGATCGTGCGGGGTATTTGCTGTTTACGGCCTGGCATTGAAGGATTGAGCGAAAATATCCGAGTGATCAGTGTGGTTGGAAGGTTTTTGGAACATAGCCGAATTTATTATTTTCACAATCACGGTAAGGAGATCATTTATATGGGAAGCGCGGACTTGATGCCCCGTAACCTGAATCAGCGGGTTGAGGTGCTCTTCCCGGTTGAAGATCAGGCAATGATCCGCCATTTGCGGGATGATGTTTTGGAAATTTATTTACAGGATGATATCAAAGCATGGCGGATGCTGTCTGATGGCAGCTATGAACACGCAAAACCGCCCAAAGATGGGCAGTTAATTGATATTCAGAAATGGTTTCTCAACCAGCGATGAGTGGTCTTTAAAATTGATCGGGTCTCTAACCCCATTGAATTAGTATTCATAAAGTGGATGACTTAAAATAGGATGCGGACCGAAGTCCGCAAACGCTGACAATTTTATTGGGTATTGCTTGTAAGACAAGCTGAGATAAGCCCCATAAGATTAGGCGCGTGGCTCTCAATCTAAACCCACATCAACCACAAAAAAGGTTATCTTTTTTGATGATTAGATTACCAGGATTATGAAATAAAAAAGAGGCTATTTCACACATACATTTGAGACAGCCTCATCCATCTACCAGTTGTTGAATTCCAGGGGCATGCCTTCAAGCAGGTTTAATCCGAGCAAGGGCAGTCCGGCAACCACTGCCACGCACAGACAGATACACAGCACAACGACGATGATGATCGCGATGATCCACCATTTTGACGCGTTTTTCTTGGGTGGTTCAGGTGTGTAACTACTGTCGGGGATAACTGGTTCAGGTTTCCATTCACTTTCTACCTTGGGAGCGGGCTCTTCGGGAAGCGGCGAACCCCATCGATCGTGTTCTTCGACAACCTCAGGTTCAGGTTCGATTTCCTCGGGTTTACTCCACTCTTCTGCAGAGGCATTCATGAATTCATCAAAGTTTTCATCTTCAGGTATATGACCCATGGTGTTCTCCTTGTTAATACATCGGGTGTAAATCAATTCAAGTATACCGCGAAATTAATTGTATTTAGGTGGGAAAATGGCGATAAGCGTTAACACAATTATTCTATCGGTAACCTGTTAATGAGGATTATGGTGAAACTGGGGTTATGCTGCCAGCCTATTAATTTGTGATAGGTTGTGCCAGGTCGATATGAATTATTTTGATAAAAAAGGGGCTGCCCAACAGGATGGGGCAACCCCTTGGGGTATTTTGATGGGTTAGTTTATTATTCTGATTCGATCTCAATCCGGGTATGGCTGCCTTTGATGAAGGTCTCGTAAATGCGCTTGATCGATTCAACGATCAACCCAAAGATTGACAAGCCCATGAGCACATCCAGGCCGATGTTCATGCCTCTTGAGACTTCTTGAGCGGTGGCACCGATATCGAAATTGAGTTTCTGCCATGCAGACGGGGAAATTGTGATCACCTCGGGTCCAATCAAGATGGCAAGGTTAATGGCAATGGTCAAGGCGTTGATCAGCAGTTTGGCAATCGTTGCGCGTTTGTCCCAATAGCCCTGCCGGATCAGGAAAAGGTTTAAGATGATGCTCAGGACATTGGCGGCGGTTAGCCAGGGGACATACCGCAAGAAATTATCATTCAAGATCGGGGCAGATACCCAACCTGTTTCCGTCAGGTAGTAGATCCCAATCCTATCGAGGAAGAAGTTGAGGAGTACGATGAAGATCATTGTGAAGGTAATTTCAACGGCCAATTCGATGACTTTAATGGTCTTTCTGTCTTCCTGTGCGAGGAGGTCATCCGGGTTCCACTGCTGTTCAACCTTGACTTTCCATGCCTCTGGTGTGGTGCGTTCAATGCCTGCAAAAACCAGGGTCACGACGCCAAAACCCGTAAACAGGCTGCTGAATAAACCGCCCATTATTTGCGCGAGAGCCTCTAATAGATTGTTGCCGACGCCAGAAGGGTTGATGATGGTCATGATGAGCCCAAGCATATTTAAAGCGGCGATCACGATCAACACAATTTTCAGGATTTGCAGATAGAGGGGGAAGAAACGTGGGCCAATCAGGTAGCTATGCTCTGTATATTGATGAGCGACTTTTCTAGGTGCTCCAAACTCTTGCAGAACGGATTTGACCAATTCCTCATCCGGCCCTTGACCGGGGTGGGGATTGCGATCTTCAATCGTATCCATCAGTGTGGACTGGATCTCTTTGAGAATATCTTCCCGATTCTTGGCGATTAAATGACGCCCAACTTCATCAAGGTATAAATTAATCAATTTCATTTTCGTTCTCCTTTTCTTAGAATAACAATTCATCAACTGTATTTTTGAGAATGGACCATTCCTTGGCCATCTCTTCTAATACTTTTTCTCCAAAACTACTCAGGCGATAATATCTCCGCGGCCGGGATTCTTCCACACGCCAGTCGCTTTCCAAAAGGCTTTGTTCTTCCAGCCTGCGGAGCAATGGATAAAGCGTACCCTGATCGATTTGCATGTGTTGTTCTTCCAAGCATTTCATCAGGGAATAGCCATATTGTTCTTCATGCAGTTGGCTGAGGACAGCCAGGACGATCACGCCTCTACGAAGTTCCTGGACGAGATTTTGGGTCTGTGCTTTGATGGGGTCATCAGGCATCATATAACACCTTTCATAATGTTATAACTGTTGTTATGCTAAACATTATAGTATGTATTACACAGTATGTCAAGAGCCAATTTCAAAAATCGTGTTGAATTTTCGAAAAATTGTTATGATTTCACCATCAACCTCTTGAATTTGCACTAATATTTGAGCTTTTATTCGAAACCTCCCTTTCTGAAAGTATTTCTATTGTTCTTTTCATTTTGATGTTAAAATGACGACATGGAAAACACAATTTACCTGGGTGAAAATCTCGAGGTGCTGAACAGTCTGCCAAAGGGGAGTGTTGATCTGATCTACATCGATCCGCCGTTCAATACTGGTAAGAGCCAGGCACGGCAACAAATCTCCGTTGAAAAGGATGAAAACGGTGACCGGGTGGGATTTGGGGGCAACCGCTATCAAACCACAGTGATTGGTGAGCGTGCTTACCGGGATTATTTTGATGACTATCTGGGATATCTTGAGCCGCGACTGCAGGAGGCTTATCGGCTCCTGAAACCAGAAGGAAGCTTTTATTTTCATATAGATTACCGGGAAGTGCATTACTGCAAGATTTTATTGGACGAAATCTTTGGCAGAGATTGCTTTATTAATGAGATCATCTGGGCATACGATTTTGGCGGTCGGTCAAAGAACCGCTGGCCGGCAAAACACGATAACATTCTTTTTTATGTCAAACATCCATCTCATTACACATTCAATCGTGATGAAGTGGACCGGATCCCCTATATGGCGCCTGGTCTGGTGGGTAAGGAAAAGGCAAACCTGGGCAAGTACCCGACCGATACTTGGTGGCACACGATTGTGGGGACCAACAGCAAGGAAAAAACAGGCTATCCGACACAAAAGCCTGTTGGCATTTTGCGCAGGATCGTTGCCGCCTCATCCAATCGTGGTGATCTTGTGCTTGATTTCTTTGCCGGCAGCGGTACAACAGGTGAAGTCTGCCTTGAGCTTGGGCGACGATTTATCCTTGTGGATAATAACCCCCAGGCATATTCGGTTATGAAAACACGTTTCTCGGGTATTGACTCAATCAAATGGGTTGAGCTGAATCCTCAATCACCATCATAAAACAGGGGATGGCGCCTGAGCCGCCAGGCGATCTCTTTATTGAGGATTAGCGTTTGGGTGTTGTCTTCTTGTTGCATGTCTCGGGTATCAATCCCGCAAAAACGGATGAGCTGTTGAATGATGGCTTGGGCTAATCCTTGCAGATTATTTTCAAAGACAGGCCATTTGATCAGCACGCAGGAACTGGGGGAGGCTGATGTCAGGATCATGCCGGGGGATCCGCTGCTGACGGCGCTAACATCTGCCGGGACGGGGGGGGAACCCTGTTGGAATGAATCAACAAGACCAATGTTCAAAGCCCGTTCGTTGTTGATACTTTCAGATATCATATAACTGCAATCCGGAAGATCTGTATCCAGGTTTATGGTTGAAAAACTGGTTATTTCATCGGGCGCTGGATGAAAACATGCGATCCTGCCGGGTTTGATGTTCAAGGGTTTTAGTTGGTCGTGAAGTGCACGGTAGATCTCTTTTTCGAATTGATCCTGGGCATCTGTGTCATGCATCCCCTCTTGTTCGAGTGCAAACCAGAAATTAAAATCGATCATTTGTAAATCCAATGCCCGTCCAGAGCGGATGATGATCTGGACTTCCTGAATGGGGCTGCTGCTGCCTGTCGCAAAGGCGAAACGATAATCGCCAGGCATCAGGGATTGTTGGCTGGTGCGAGGGTAGAAGAAACAGACTTCGCCCCATGTTCCAATCAGCGGTTGATCGTATAGGGTGCTTTCAAACACATTAGAATGGGGATCGTAATGATAGAGCTGCTTTCCATCGGGTGCCTGAATTTCAGTGAGGTAAATTAGGTCATCCGGTGCAATCGATCTGGCTGCCAGCAGGAGTGACGTATCACCTTTTTCAATGGTGAGCAGGAAATCTTCATCAGGGGTGACCGTTTCAAAGGTCTCAATGGTTAGATCAGGATGTTGAACAACCTTCTTTTCAATGATCTCAGGTTTGGAAAGGCTTTGAAATTTAACATGAGATTTGAGTGCGTTGAACAGCTTTTGACCCTCGTGTTTCCAAAATTCGGTGGTTGCGACCACAAGGCAGAAAAAATACTGGTTAATAAATGGTGAACATATCAGCGCATACCCAGTTCCATCTTCCTCACCCGTGCCGAAGTGAATTTTATTTAGAAATCCGGAAATGCCTTGAATGGTGTCAGTGCCTGCGTCCTGCCAGTCATATTCACCGAGATGTTCCATCACATCTGCTGTCAATTTATGATTGAGGTCTGTAATTGAAAGTCCGTCATCAAGGGCACCACCGATCAAATAAATCTCAAGATTGCCCTCTTCCGAATACATATAAACGGAACCGTCAATTTCAAGTTCAAGGTCAAGAATGGGATGAAAGGAAAATCCAGCATCTTCAAGAACGGTCTCGCGACCGAATTGATGAAGATTGGTATGTGTCTGATTTGGATCAGACTGGTTCATAGATTCTGGCATAGTATTCATCCTGGTGAGATAAAAGGCAACTAGGTCATTCCCATTTTACACCAGACTGCAGGTATCTGCCACATCCCCAGCAGAGTTTGCCGTGCAGAATAGGTTGAATGAAGGTTCACAAACATTCCAGAAACTGCAATTGTGTCAATTTGGTCTGAAAATCGAATATACTAGTCGAGATGCTTGCTGTTGCAAGTCGATCATTTCCATTGACATATATCATTGATTTAGGAGTGACCCTTATGATTATAAAGAATGCCTTTCCTATTCTTGAGTACGACGAGAGTCGAGAGGCGATCATTGAGCCCAATCAGAGAATTGAAAAAATGGATGCTCCAGAGCATTGTGTGGTTTGTTTTTTTGCTGAGGTCATTCAATGGCTCGTTGAAAACCGAAATGCGCACATCATCGCACAATCGAAATCGGAAATGGGACAGCATCCCCTCTATGAGATCGAACACCAGGGAAAACGTCTGGCTTTTTTCCATCCAGGTGTTGGGGCACCCCTGGCTGTTGCACTGTTGGAGGAAATGATTGCCTTGGGGTGTAATAAGTTCATTGCATGCGGCGGATGCGGCGTGTTGGATAAAGATATTGCTGTGGGGCATGTGCTTCTACCCGTTTCAGCCGTCCGTGATGAGGGCACATCTTACCACTATCTTCCCCCTGCAAGAGAAGTCGAGATGGATCCCCATGCCCTTGCGGTGATCGAGGATGTGCTAAATAAACATGGCATCAACTACCTGCGCACAAAAACATGGACCACCGATGCCATTTATCGGGAAACACACAATAGAGCATCTGCTTACCTGGCGGAGGGCTGCCTTGCCGTTGAAATGGAAGCGGCGGCGTTTTTTGCGGCAGCCCAGTTCCGCGGTGTTCCATTTGGGCAGATCATTTATGGTGGTGATGTTGTTCTTTCAAGTGGGTGGGATGGTCGCAAGTGGCATTTGCGGGGCGATATTCGAAGGGAACTCTTTTGGTTGTCAGCAGAGGCCGTCTTGATGCTGTGAGATCAACGCAGCGGGGTGGGAGTGATTGAGGGGGTTGGCGTGATGGTTGCTGTGGAGGTAGGGATGGTGCCCATAGCGGGCTCACATTGCCAGGCAATCTCGAGAATCTGATCAGGCGGATAAAGTCCGGCAGGCTGATCACAGGTTTGCGGCATTTCATAGGGCAGCAGCCAGCGGCTTTGAACTTGCCAGGTTGTTTGCCCATCTGTATAGAGCGGGACCTGTTGACCTGAAAGGAAACTTGCTGTCGAATAAGCCATTGCACCTTCGAGGATCACAGCCTGCCTGCGTGCGGGATCATTCGGACACAAACTTGCTTGTGACAAAGACGCTAGCGGGATGAGGTCATCAGCCCAGATTTGCGGGGTGCCTATTATGACAGGTTGTGTCAGCCAGAGTGCCAGGCGGTCTGTTTGCAGCCCTGAAGGTTCAGGGAGTGAATAGGTGCTCAATAAGCGGTAGAGGTTGGCGATGGCAGGGTCAATGTTTGGTTGATCGAAGCAATTTTGGCAGCCGGCAAAGGAAGGATACCAATCAGGTCTTTCCACCCAGCGGTTCAAATCCTCGATTTGGGTGAAATTTTCCTCATAGACCCGGACATGCAATCGAATTACTGTACCTGTGCCTGGGGGGACAAAAGCACTTTGCGGGTCAACCTTCAAAAATCCAATCCTGTCGATGGTATTGATTAACAGGCACAGCTGTTCCTGATTGAGTTGGGTTTGAAGGTACCTGCATTCGCCCTCATCGCAGGAACGTACCACCAACAGCCCATCGCCATAGAGCACAAAGAAGGGTGTGTAACCGAATTGTTCCACCGGGTTAGCCGCAATGATGGCAGCTTCGACCATGACAGGTACTGCCTGCCAGGCGTGAGCTTCGAGGGCAGGCTGTGGTGTGCTGGTTGCAGAAGGTCCAAATGTGGACGCCAGGGATGGCGTCGACGAGGGGAGCAAGGGTGTGTTGGATGGTGGTAGGAGGGTCACGGATGCAGTTATTGTGGGCTGTGCTGTGATTGTGGGAAGTATTTGTTCAATCGGGACGCACGCAGACAGCCAAAACATCATCAGTGAGAGTAAAGTGATCAATTTTCTGAAGACAGAGCTGGTGAACCACATTGGCTTCATTGGGTTAATTCCTTCGCCTTGATTATAGTATGATTGTCAGTGCATGCTAAGAATCTTAGAAATAATTATGAGGTAGAATGAGCTGTCTTTTCTTGATTTTTTTGGTCAAAATTTACTAAAATGATCAGTCAAGAAATTATTTGATGTTCAACCCCCTGCAAGGAGGGACAATGCCAGACCTTACATCACAATTACTGCCAAAACTAAAGAGCCATCGCACGGGAGAGCTTCCTGTTGATGATGACATGATCCTGCCCTATTATGACGGGTTATCCCTGGTCAATATCCCGGGAACGATAAGCCGGCTTTTTGATGCACCTGGATTTGGAAAGCCTCCGTTGGATCAATCCTTATTGGATGCTATAGGCGGTCCTTATGAAAAGGTCATTCTCCTTTTGGTGGATGCAATGGGCAAGAATCTGTTCGATCGGATGCTGCAAACCCATGCCATGTCGGTTTGGAATAAGTACCGTGAGCAGGCGGTATATGCAACCCTGACGAGCATCTGCCCCAGTACAACGGCATCAGCACTCACCACGCTCTGGACGGGTGAAGGTCCCTCTGTGCACGGGATCATTGGCTACGAGATGTGGGCAAAAGAATTTGGGATGATCATCAACAATATTTCCCATTCAGCCGCAAGTGCGAATGGTGATATCGGTGGCCTGGCACGCTCAGGATTTGATCCGCATGCCTTTATTCAAAAGCCGCTCCTTGGAACCCATCTCAGGGAAAATGATGTCCAAACAACAGCATTCATACAAGCCCGAATTGCCAATTCTGGGCTATCGGTCATGCAGTTAGAGGATGTTCATGTCCGCACCTATATCGATGAAGCGGATTTGGGTGTCAATCTTGCGGATTATGTAAATCAACGCCCTGGCATCCGTGAATACATTTATGTTTACTACAGTGATGTGGATACGCTCATGCATCGTTATAGCGCAGAGGATGTCCGCGTTTCTCTCCAGTTTGAAACTTTCTCCAATGTATTTGAGAAGGCTTTCTTTGATCGTGTTTCTCCAACGATCGTGAAAGATGCCCTTTTTATCCTCACAGCAGATCATGGTTCCATCGCGACGGACAGGAACCCCAGGTATGATCTAGCTTTACACCCAAGCTTGATGGACTGCCTGGTGATGAAGCCAACCTGTGAGAATCGTTTGGCTTTTTTGTACATTAAACCCGGTAAACAAGGAACAGTACGAGAATATTTTGCCCGTACATGGCCAGATAAGTTTTTCCTGGTTGAACCTCAGATCGCGCTTGAAAACGGGCTGTTTGGCAAAGGTCCATTCCGGGAACATGTTCTTGATCGGATGGGTGATTTGATTGCTGTGGCAAGGCGAGATGCGTATTTGTGGTGGGCACCCAAACCCAACTTGATGGCAGGACGTCATGGGGGGTTGAGTGAGGAAGAAATGCTTGTACCCTTTTATGCACTCCCGCTGGGAGCCATTTCTTAAATTTTGGATTTTTGCCAGCCCTGTTCATTTTTGAGTGGAAAGAGTAACAAGCGTCGTAATTTTACGACGCTTGTTTCATAACCCAAATGGATTTGCTCTATGCTGTTGTCAGATAGCGTGAAAGCTCCCAATCGGTGACACTTGTACGGAAATCTTCCCATTCCGCCAGGCGAGCTTTGGTGAAGACCTCTGTGATGTTTTTACCAAGAGAGCTTTTCAATACCTCGTCATCCTCAAATTCGTTCAATGCTTCCAACAGAGATCCCGGCAGCATGTCGATATTCAATTTTTGCCGCTCCTCATAGGTCAACTCGTACACATTCAAATTGTTCAAAGATGGGGGGCAGGGAAGGTCGCGATCAATGCCGTCAAGGCCTGCTGCAAGCATAGCGTTGAAAGCAAGATAAGGATTGGTTGAAGAATCCGGGAAACGGAGCTCAAGGCGAACAGTACCGGGTTTACCGGTGACCGGTTGCGGGATGCGAATCAATGCTGAGCGATTAACCTGAGCCCACCCGATATAGACTGGCGCTTCATATCCCGGTACCAAGCGCTTATAGGAGTTCACTGTTGGATTGGCTACGGCTGAAAGCGCCCTGGCATGTGTAAGCTGCCCGGCAATAAACTGATGTGCCAGTCGGGATAGATTGTAAGGATCGTTTGCGTCGTAGAAAAGGTTGTCGCCATCCAGAGTAAATATGGATTGATGGCAGTGCATGCCGGAACCGTTGATGCCATAGATCGGTTTAGGCATGAAGGATGCGATCAAACCGTGTTGAGCAGCAATTGCCTTAACGGCGTATTTGAGGGTAAGGACATTATCGGCTGTTTTCAGGGCATCCGCAAAACGGAAATCAATCTCATGCTGTCCCAGGGCAACTTCGTGATGCCCCACTTCGATTTCCAAGCCCATCTCACTCAGGGCTGCCATTAGCTCCGTTCGCACCTGGACAGCTTTATCGTCGGCAGAGAAATCAAAATATCCGCCTACATCATGAGGGACTGGGTGGATGTTTTCTTTCCCGTTCTGGAGGAATAGGAAAAATTCGGGCTCTGGACCGACATTGTAGATCCAATTGCGTTCACTTTTAAGTGTATCTAATTGCCGCTTCAAGACACCCCGCGGATCGCCTTCAAAAGGTTCACCATTGGGTTTGAAGATGTTACAAAGCACCCGCGCCCGCCGCATTTCGATTGGTGTCCAGGGCAGGATGGCATAGGTGTCCGGATCGATCACCAGGTGCATATCGCTCTCCTGGATCCGCGCAAATCCTTCGACGGACGATCCGTCAAACCAAATGCCTTCTGTCAAGGCTTGTTCAACCTGGCTCAAGGGGCCATCAACACTCTTTACGACACCGTTGACGTCGGTGAACTGAAAGGAAATAAATTTTACATTGTCTTCTTTGATACGATTGATGATATCTTCGCCGTTCATTTTTTACTATCTCCAATTCAATAGGTTAGTAAATTGACAGGCGCATGGCAAGATACTTGTGCAAGTACTGAATACCAAAAAATCCTAGGCAGTCACGTACACATGGACACTATGGGAGCTTTGAGCTGTATGTCACCATACAGGTTTGAACATCCATTTTGATAATTTTGGAAATTTTGGACCCGTGTTCAGGTCCAGGAGGCTTCCGCTGATCGTTCGATTTTTCCCATAACGGGTTAGCACTCTCCTCGCAGAGAGGAACCTCCACCTCGTCGTCTCATTTTTTCCAAATGAGATTCAGCCGCTTAATTCCCAATTATTCAGTTGTAAACCCCTTTACCTGGCAAACGCGACAAGTCGATTTGCCTGCGCCAATAAGAATGAGGTGTTTATACCATAAATATTGTTTTTGTGGGGCAGTTTCCCAAAATTCACTCTTGACATAGAACAAAAGTTCTGTATAATTAGAACATAAGTTCTGATTACCAAAGAGGAGTACACAATGAATCCTTCCCATCTTTTTATAAACGCTGAGAGTGCATACCTGGATTGGCTTCCAGGGCGGTTGATCCGAAATCGTCATAAATCCATAAAATCCGAAAATAATTTCAATAGGCATCAAGGTATGACAACCGGTCAATTGCTCACCTCGGTGGATCCTTTGCCGCCGCGGTCCATTTTATTAGGCAGATGCCAGGATGGGTTGCCCTTGTTGATGGGGTTATCAAACCCAGAAATCGGGGCAATTTTGATTGGCGGTGATCCGGGAAGTGGAAAGACCCATCACATCCAGGTTTTGGTTGACTCAGCCACTCGGACACATGCCCCTCATGACCTCCAGGTCGTGGTATTGTCCCACAAACCGGATGAATGGGACCTTTTGTTCAATAATGACAGGGCTCGCCGATACTTCCAGAGCTGTCATGCCTGGTATGACAGACGTGCCGAGGATGTCATTCAATCGCTTTATAACCTGGCAGGATCAAGGCGCGATTCACAAAAAGAAGGTCCAACAATGCTTTTCATCTTGGATGATTTGAATTTTGTTGAAATCCTGAACTTTGAAGCGCAATTCCAACTGCACTGGTTATTAACCTATGGGGCACAATCCAACATCTGGGTGATCGGTGCCATCAACGCAAGCCTGGCGGGCAGGTATCGGTTTTGGTTGGAATCGTTCCGTACGCGAATCATTGGGCGCGTCCGGTCGAGCCTTCATCTCAGTGAAGTAACACTGCAAGATGAGATCAGGATGAAAACCCTGGAGCCATCAACTTTCCGGGTGTGGTCTGGAAAGGATTGGATGACCTATCAAATTCCGTTATTAGGCGATTGATCGATACTGGAGGTATGTATGGATATCGGCATGTTATGGTTTGATAATGACCCCAAATCAGACCTGCAAAGTAAAGTGAATAGAGCCGTTGCCTATTATCAAAAGAAGTATGGAAAGAACCCCAATATGTGTTTTGTTCATCCCAGCATGCTCGCGCAGGGAAAATCGGAAACTGGTCCTGTTGCTGTCCGTGCCAACCCGACTGTGATCCCACACCATTTTTGGATCGGCATCCAGCCACTTGAACCTCAACCTGAGCGTTGATCCTCGTTGATCCTAAATTGACTAAGGTCGAATCTCAGCCAGGAACCCCTCAATTAACCTCAAGCCAATTACGATAAATCTGGGACTTATTTTGGGGATCTTTCCAAGGACAGGGTCCGAAATCCATAGGTGTTGACAATCCTGGTGTTCCCCAACTTGCTTTCTCGAACGGTATCAGGGCGGTAGATATGGATGTGACCATGGATATGGATGGCAGGTTGAATGGTGCGGACCAGCCACTTAAATGCCCTGACTCCCTGGTGGCAGCGATCCTCCTGGTCGTGGATACCCCATAATGGGGCATGTGTGACAAACACATCCAAATAACGCCCAAAACGCAATTTATTCCGGATAAGTCCTGGGATCAATTGCAGCACCATCGCCCACATTTGAGCCTGGGTATATTGGTGTTTTCCTTCGTTATAGCTTAGGCATCCCTCGATCCCTGCCAGTAACAAATCCGTTTTTGAATCTCGAATAGTCTTTTTGTGAAGATTTACTGCCCCCCATGGGGCGGTGCGAGGCGTTTTTGTTCCAAATTCGATATCCTTGGCATGGTTACCGAGCACATAATAAAGAGGGACATTAAGGGAGGATTGGATATATTCCACATAATGATAAGAAAGGTCGCCGCAGCTGATAGCTAGATCAATGTGCTTAAACCGCTCCTTGATGTTGGGGCTGTAAACTCGCAGGCATTCCTTGTCACTGACGGTCAAAAGGTGTACAGGATCCTTATCAGGCATATATCCGATCCCCTTTTATTCCCCGATTTTGATCAATCAGCATAGGTCAGTCTCCGGTTGCTACAGCCAATGCAATGGCTTTGTTCCGGTCGTGGCTGATGCTAACAGACCATTCTGTTAATCCCTGCTGGTCAGCAACGATTTTTGCGTTGCCATACAAATTCAAGACCGGTTGACCTGTTTCCAAATGTAAAATCTCAATCTCCCGCCAATTGACATAGCCAATGCCGGTTCCCAATGCTTTGGATACCGCTTCTTTGGCAGCAAACAAACCACTAAGTGCCTCGTTTCGGTTCTGTGCCTGTTCGATTTCGCTGGGCGTGTAGACTCGTTCAATAAACCGATCTCTGATGGCGGGCTTTATTTCCGCTAAACGAGAAATTTCAATGATGTCAATTCCACTGCGTATGGTCATATCATTTCCTCACGGTCCGGCAATCGCGATCCCAAGTCGATCAGGATCAAGATATTTTTGGCTTACTCTTAGGATATCTTCGGCGGTGATAGATTGGATGAGATCTGGATAGGTAAGAAAGTAGTCCATACCCAAATTGAACCGCTCCATATTCAAAAGTGAGACTGCCACGCCGCTGTTTGATTCAAGAATGAGCGGCATTCGTCCCAGAAAATAAGATTTACTGTCACCAAGCTCTTCCTCTGTCACAGGCTCATTAATAAAACGTCTGGCTTCTTTCACCATCAATTGGATGGCTTGATCAATATTGCGGGGGTTGACGCCTGCGATCAACTCCCAGGAGCCTGGTCCCATGCCGAGGTTCAGGGAGGAATAGGCGTAATATGCCAACCCTGAATCTTCGCGCACACTTTGACCAACGCGCCCCATCATACCAAACTCGCCAAGGATATTATTCCCAAGTCGCAGTGCATGGAAATCGGGGGAAAGACGACTTGGGGCAAGGCAGCCCATGACGATATCTGCCTGTGATTTTCCCGCGATGATGACGCGTTTTTTCTCCTGATCCAGTGGAGGTTTGACGGGCGGAATTTCAGGCAGTGCAGCTTGGTGAGGATTATTCCAGTCACCCAGAGCCTGCTCGACGGCAAGGATGGCACGATCAGGTTCAACTGCACCCACCAGCACCACGACCATTCCCAAAGGACCGTAAGTTGAATTGTAGAACTGAACCAGGTCTTCACGGCTGATGGCAGCCACGGTTTCAGGATAGCCTTCTTCGGCGTACTGGTAGGGATGGTCTTTAAAAATGATCTGGTCGAAGGCAAGTGCAGCCATGGATGAAGTATCTTGGGCTCGGATTGCCAGGGCTGTCAGCAACTGGTTCTTTTGACGGCGACATTCTTTTTCCGGAAAAGTCGGTGATTGTAAACTCTCTGCGACCAATCCCAAGATGAGATCAAGGTCCTCACTGAGACAATGGGCGCTGAACGATGTGCTCAGGGTACCCGAGGAAAACCCCAGGCGTGCGCCAATTGATTCGATCTCGTTGTACAGGGCTTGAGTGTCATGTTTGGCAGTTCCCAGCATCAGTCCATTTGCTGTCAGATAAGCCAAACCGAGTTTTTCGAGAGGGTCAAGAATGCTGCCGGTTTTGACATAGCCTTTGATGGAAAGAGTGGCGCTGTTGAAATTTGACCGAACAAGGATGGTGATCCCATTGGGGAGCGCTGTGCGGGTAATATTTTCCGGACCGGGCAGTGCGCTGCGATGATCTTTGGAGTGAGGTGTGTTCATATGATATCTTAACTTTCCTTGGGAATAAAAAAACCAACCACGCGGTTTTCTGGGACGAGATATTTCTGAGCAGCAATCATCAGGCTTTCAGGGGTGACCTGGGAAAGGTAGTGGACATAATTTTCGAACCAGTCATAACTCGCAAATATTTCACTGTACCCAAGCCAGAAAGCCTGGTTGGTGATCTCCTCACTACTGTAAGCAAACAGGGCTTTGGCTTGCTTGATCGCTCGTTCGATTTCCTGAAGCGTAATGCGGGTATCCAGGACTTTGAGCATTTCCTGATCGACTGCTGTTAGAACTTCTTCCGGCGGTCGGTTTGGGGGAACTGTCAGGTTGATCGTGTAAAGGTAGGGATCATAGGTGGCTTGCAGGGCACCATGGCACGAAATTGCGATTTCCGTTTCTACGAGGGCACGGTAAAGGCGGCTGGTCCTGTTGGAAGTCCCGCCAGAGCCGAACATGTTCAGGCTGCTTGGTCCGGTCAGCACGCTGTCTAAAACGGTCAGTCTGAAAAAGTCAGGATCACTTGCCGCAGGTGCCCGGTAGCTAATTTGGAGAAAACACGTCTCACCCGGTCCGCTAACAGATACGTGTTTTTCATCGGTGAGCGGAGGTTCGGCTGGAATTGGAACTTGAGGCAGAATATGGCTCGAAATCGATCCGAATTGGGCGCTGATCTGCTCGAGCAGGGAATCTGTTTCAAAATCACCGGCGACCGCCAGGATGGCATTTCCAGGGTGGTAATAAGCACGATAATGGTCGTAAAGATCATCGCGCGTGATCGATTCAATATCCTCCTTCAGCCCGATGACTTCAGTACCGTAGGGATGGACTGAAAAGGCAGCGTCTTGAACAGCTTCTCCCAGCAGGAAAAGCGGTTCGTTTTCATTTCCTTCTCTTTCGGAAATGATCACGGTCCTTTCGCGCTCGACTTCCTCAGGGATGAAGCGGCTGTTTGCCATCCGGTCTGCTTCCAGTGCCAGGCTGATTTCAAAGATATGCGCAGGCAAAGTTTCAAAATAGGTTGTCCAATCGAGGTAGGTCATGGCATTCCAGATCCCACCTACCCGTGAAATTTCCCGATCGAGGTAGCCAGGCGGGAATTGTTGTGTGCCTTTAAATTGCATGTGCTCGACCCAATGGGAAATGCCCGTTTTACCTTTGGTTTCGTTGCGCGAACCCACTTTGTACCAAACCCAGGTGCTGATGATGGGTGCAGTGTGGATTTCCTTGAGATGGACGGTCAGACCGTTATCGAGTGTCAGGAATGTTGTTGTACTTGTCATATGTTGACGCTCACTTATGATCCGGTTAAGAATCGATATAGAAACTTACGTGAAACAAGAAGTTTCTTGTTCAAATGGTAGCCATCATTATATTCGATAATCCACGCCAAAATAAACAACCTGGTATTGTCTATTCGATTGTGAAAAACTCGCATATCGGCTAATGATTAATTTATGATAAAATAAATTTATCGTTACTTCCACTGAAAACGCATCCGAATATTGGGCGGGTAATTCAAAGGGGGGATCCTGTTTTGAAAAACACCGTCCTTATCAACATCCCATAATCTGTGTGCTTGCACGGCCATGGATGTAAATCAGTATATCGAAGGATCTTGTGTCAACCTTAATCTACAGGAGGTATTTAAAGATGGCAAAAAATTCTCGAACAATATTTTTTATTGTGCTGACTGAATTTTTATTGGCCATGAGCTTGGTGGATGCAAAACCCGTCTCTGCGGCGGACACGGATGACTTTGTGATTACCGTCAAGACGGACAACCCGGGCACATCTTCCAGCACACAATTCACCATCCCAACCACAGGTACGGGATATGACTACGATGTGGATTGTGATAACGATGGTGTGAATGAATTTTCAGATGCAACTGGCAATGTCACCTGCGATTATGCTGCAGCGGACACATACACGATCCGTATCAAGGACGCCAGCAGTTTGGGCACGGGCTTTCCCCGTATTTATTTCAACGGAGGCGGAGATGCACAGAAATTACTGACTGTCCAACAATGGGGTAGGGGTCAGTGGACTTCTATGGAAAGGGCTTTTCGGGGGTGTTCCAATTTGTCCATACCGGCATCCGACAATCCTGATCTCTCTAATGTAACGAACATGAGTGCGATGTTCGGCTATGCCAGCAACTTCAATTCACCTATCGGTGGGTGGGACACCAGCACCATCACGAACATGAACTCAATGTTTTATGGGGCAAGTGTCTTCAATCAGGATATCAGCACCTGGGACACCAGCAGCGTCACGAATATGGGTTCAATGTTCGGAAATGCCAGCGCCTTCAACCAGGATATCAGCGGGTGGAACACCAGTCAAGTCACGAATATGAGTGGGATATTCACGAGCGACAGTGCCTTCAACCAGCCATTAGCTGGATGGGACACCAGCAAGGTCACAAATATGAGCGGTATGTTCCTCTACGCCAGTTTTTTTAACCAGGACATCAGTACCTGGGATACCAGCAGCGTTACGAATATGAGTGCAATGTTTTATGGTGCCAGTGCCTTCAACCAGCCGATTGGCGGCTGGGACACCAGCAAAGTCACGGATATGGCTGGGATGTTCTATTATGCCAGTTCCTTCGACCAACCGATTGGTGGGTGGATCACCAGCAGTGTGACGAACATTAGTGAGATGTTCCATGGTGCCAGTGCTTTCAACCAGCCGATTGGAGGATGGGACACCAGCAATGTCACGAATATGTTCGGGATGTTCTATGGTGCCAGCGCTTTTGATCAGCCGATTGGAGGATGGAATACCAGCAATGTCACGGAAATGAGCGGAATGTTCACAGCCGCGAGTGCCTTTGATCAGGATATTGGAATATGGGATACGGGCAGCGTCACACAAATGGTGATGATGTTCGCTTATGCGAGTAACTTTAACCAGGACATTGGCGATTGGGATACCAGCAAGGTCACTAACATGCGCGGGATGTTCGCAGGCGCCAGTTCCTTCAACAAGGATATTTCCTACAAGGGGGTTACCAGTGCCTGGGACACCAGCAGTGTGACTAATATGTACCAGATGTTTTATGAAGCTGTTGCCTTCAACCAACCTATAGGAAACTGGGATACGGGAAATGTTACCGATATGTATCAAATGTTTAAGTCCGCAACTGTATTCAACAAGGATCTCAACGCCTGGGTTACCAGCAGCGTCACCAATATGAGTGGAATGTTTGCCTTTGCCAGTAATTTCAACTCTCCCATCGGTGACTGGAACACAACCAACGTTACAGACATGAGTTATATGTTTGCGAATGCAAGCGCATTTAACCAGTACATTGGAAATTGGGACACCAGCAATGTTACCGATATGACATCTATGTTTGCCTATGCTGGTTTATTCAACCAGGATATTGGTGACTGGGATACCAGCAAGGTCACGAGTATGAATGGGATGTTCTCTTCTGCTTATAATTTCAACCAGGATATCAGCGGGTGGAATACCAGTATGGTCGCAGATATGAATTGGATGTTTGCCAGCGCCAGTGACTTCAACCAGCCGATTGCAGGGTGGGACACCAACAATGTTTTGGGAATGGGCTATATGTTCTATAACGCAGATGCCTTCAACCAGCCCATTGGGATATGGGACACCAGTAATGTCTTGAACATGACTTGGATGTTCGGCAGCGCGGACTCCTTTAACCAGAACCTGGGTGCTTGGAATGTCATAAATTTGCTTTATGCAAATGATATGTTTGACGGAATTGCACTTTCCACATCCAATTATGATGCCCTTCTGATGGGTTGGGATGCGAGGGTCTTACGAACTTATGTTACTTTTAGCGGCGGGAACAGCACCTATTGTTACGGCGAAAGTGCCAGGACACATATGATAGACACCGATCATTGGTACATCTCTGATGGCGGAAAGGATTGTCCCGACTTGTTATACTGCTACCTGCCGTTGATCTGGAAGTAATCATGGTTCGTCGTAAAAATTGGTGTTTTTGGTTTCAAACGAAATAATTGTGTTAAAACACGGAGAGGGGATTGACTCGTTAATTATACGTTTGTGGATAATAATCAAATCACTGGAGACACAATCGCCTTTAACCAGACCAGGGTGATTGTGTTTGATTTGGCATGATCTTCCCTGGGATAGGCGCTCACGCGGAAGTCCTGTTTCACAAGTATTATTGAGAATGTCCTTGGGTTATTGTGTCATTTTTTCATAAGTCATTATGGAAATTCATGCCTGATCCAGTATAATATTTTGGGTTTACGTACCCATCTTATTTTTCGAAAAGACAAGCCATGGGGCTTGTTTTAGTATGTGAGGCGAAATTGTCAGAAAAAGCCCTGAAAAATCATCTTGTGGCGGTTATCGGTGCTGGTCCGGCAGGACTGTACGCGTCGCAATACCTGGCGCGCCATGGGGTGCATGTGGTCCTTTTCAACCGGGATATTCGTCCAGGGGGACTGGTGGAATATGCCATTTTCCCGGATAAACTGAAAATGCGCTTTGGACTGATGGAACAATTCAAACGGATCCTCAGGATGCCTGAGATTCGCTATGTGGGCAATGTCACGGTTGGGCAATCTGGCGATATTCACCTGGACCATCTCCGGCAAGCCGGATTCCAGGCGATCATGGTGACAACAGGTGCTCAGAAAAATAACTGGTTAGGGCTGCCGGGGGAAGATTTGGACGGTGTTTACCAGGCAAATGATATTGTCTTTCATTTCAATCATTTACCGGCGTTATCAGGGAAAACCTTTCAATTTGGTCAACAGGTCGCCATAATTGGGATGGGGAATGTTATGCTGGATGTGGTCCACTACCTCAGCGACGAGGGAACACCGAAGGTTGTGACTGCCTATGGGCGGCGCGGTCCTGCAGAAGTGAAATTTGACAAGGAAACATTGCTGCCGGTCGCCGGATGTTTGGATATGAGCTCGATCAGGGCAGCAGTTGACTCGGTCAGGTCTGAAGTATCCGCTATCCAAAAGGATCCTCAACAATTTTTCTCGTTATTAGAGGCAGCACGCGACAAAATGGGGGATTGTGATTCTGGTTTACGCTTTGGAATGCAATTTCTCCGTTCTCCCCGGCGCTTAATCGGCGATGAATTTGGCAGGGTGAAGGAAATTGTGTTTGAGATCAACCGGTTGGTAGAAGCAGGTGGGGAAGTGATCTCCCGGGGTACAGGACAATTTGAAACGGTATTCGCTGACACTGTGATATTCTCGATCGGATCACGTGTTGAAGAAGATTTCGGCTTACCCGTCGAACACGGTCATTTTGTAACCTTGCCCGATCCGCGATTCCCGATTGATGGAATTTCTTACGAAGTCTATAATCCTGATCTGTGTGCCAAATGTGAAGACATCTTCGTGAGTGGGTGGGCACGACAGCCAGGTGAAGGTATTGTGGGATTAGCCCGCAAAGATTCGGAGCGCTCCGCCCGTGCAGTATTGGCGTTCTTAAACACGCAGGATCCCGTAAATATCGATACGATCGCTAAGGTTTTGCAGCGCTTACCTGGAAATCGGAATACAAAGGTGTCTTTAGAAGATCTGGAAAGTCTGTGGATGGATGAAGCCGGTCGAGCAAGTGCAGACGGCGTTCAAGAATTCAAGTATTCAACTTTTGAGGAGATGTTAGCTGTTATTTCGAAATCTCGTCGCTCATAGATTGAGCAGGATTTTCTTCGGGTGGCGTCTGATGATTTTCGGATTCTTTTGCTGAATTAATTGGTGTTGGTTGACCGTTTTCCGGTCGTCGATAGCGAATGAGCAGCAAGAACCCGGTTGCAATGGTTGCCATACCAATACCCATACCCCGCGCCTGCAGGGGGCCAAAAAATACATTAGGAAGGCGGTGGCTGCCCAGCCCGAAAATATCCGCCATGCCCGTGAAAACACAGATGACATACCCCGTGCTGATCAGACGTGTGCCGATATCGGCAGCAATGGTTTTTTTACCGTTAGGCCAGACAGCATTCAATGTCAGGTAGCTGCCAACAGTGATGATGCCCAAGCCGATCAAAAAAACTGAGATTTGAACAAAACCGATCACACGGCTGCGATCAAGGCCAAAAATGCTGGGACGGGCACCCAGCAGGAACAGCAAATATCCGACCACAGCCAGCCCCAATCCTATCCTGATCTTTACAATTGGATAGGAAAGTTCGTTATTTGTGGAACCATTTTCGACTGGTGCGTTTCCGTTGGAGCCTGATTCTGCAGGCTGTTTTTTTTGTCGATTATTTTTCATGCTGGTAAATTGTTTTTCAGGATCCTGAGCCAATTTGCATTGAAGATATTGGTTATATCTTCATCATTGTAACCTTTTTCAGCTAAATGTGGGATCAGTTTCGGCAGATCAGCGATGGTATCGATTTCAGAAGGAACGGATTCAACGCCAAATCCGCCATCAAAGTCGGTACCAATGGCAACATGGCGGGTGTTGCCTGCCAGCTGGCAGACATGATCGATTTGGGCGACGATATCGCCTAATGTTACGGCGTTTCGCCCGCCCTGGGAACGCCAATCCCAATTTAGAAAGGCATTTAGAGGCACAATCCCCATAACGCCATCTCGATCGATCAACTGCCGGATGGTTTCGTCTTTTAAATGGCGGTTGATCGGGATGCCTGTGATCAAGGATTCAGCATTGGAATGCGAGGCGATCACCTGCCCCTGGTAGGTATCAAGCGCCTGGCGGGCAGACTGATAGTCCATATGGCTGATGTCTAAAATAAAATTGAACGCAGACATATACTCCAAAAGTTCATAACCTGCCCTGGTGAGGGGACCCGGCTCGCGAGTTCCGCCGCAATATCGGTTTCCCGCCCATGCAGGGCCGATCAGCCTGACTCCCCATTCATACCAGGATTCAACTTCTGCGGGTTCTTGAATCCCTTCGGCGCCTTCCATCAAGATCACGATCCCAACTGGCGGTTCTGGATCATGCGGCGATTCTAAATGGGATTCCCAGGTTTGGATGTGCACCTTGAGCTCACTTTGGGATCGGATTAATTGAAATTTATCGTGATTTTCATCTGTCAGGCGGTGATAAGCATCCAGGTTTTCTCGATAGCAGGTATGCGCCTGTGCTGGTGTCTCATAGGTTTGGACTGGATAAATACCTTTGGAGAGGCGTTTGGGATCGCAAAAGAGGGTCCCAAAGATGACGGCAGCATTGGCCTCCTGATATTGAGGCCATCCCAACAAGGTGTTGCCGTTGAAACTAGGGATTGGTGTCGATTTTTCCAATTCCCGGATATCATAGGCTGATTTTGTGTAATCTCGCCCCAGGTTAACAATATTCCAGGCGAGGTCTTCGTGTGAATCGATCAGATAGGGCATGGGATTAAAAAGAAAGGCGCACCGGAAAATCCACCGGTGCGCTCTTTATGATATTTATTTTAGACTTCTTCTTTTTCTTCCGAGGGCTCGGCTTGCGAGTCTTCAGCGTCCGGTTCGTCAGGCACATCAACTTCTTCAAGTTCTGATGCTGTTTCTTCAACTTGGTCAACAACATCTTCTACCTCAAGCGTTTCATCAGCAGGATTTTCTTCGATCACTGCCTCTACTTCAGGTGCTTCCTCGGTGGGTGCATCTTCTGTTTCTGCTTCCACCTCCGGCGTTTCCTCGACAGGAGCATCTTCTGTTTCCGCTTCCGCTTCTGGTGTTTCCTCAACAGGTGCTTCCTCGGTTACCGCTTCAACTTCGGGGGTTTCATCAGCAGCAGTTTCTGTTTCTGCTTCAACCTCAAGCGCTTGACCCTCCTCTTCTTCTTCCTCGGATAATTCGTCTTTGAGTTCTTCAACATCAAATTCATCCGTGAGGGTTTTCCAATCCAGGTCGGAATAGGCAGGGGAATCAACCCGGCGTAGACTTAGACCAATCCGATGGGTGTCCTCTTCGATCTTGATGATCCGTAAGGTGACCACTTCATCTTCATGCAGCACTTCCTTCGGATGCTCGATCCTGCGTTCGCTGATCTCAGATATGTGGATCAATCCTTCTAATTCACCTTCAATTTCCTCAACAAGCAATCGAGCAAAGGCACCGAAATTCGTCAGTCGGGTGATCTTTCCCTCGACCAGTTGACCTTCGGTCAATTTCGCGATTTGTTCACTCCAGGGATCATCCTTCAAGCGACGGATTGAAAGGCCAATGCGTTTCCGGTCCGTATCAATGCTGATGACTTTGACTTTGATCTCCTGTCCAACTTCCAGGACTTCACTGGGATGATTAACATGTTCCCAGGAGATTTCAGAAAGGTGAACAAGACCGTCAGCACCGTTGATATTGACGAATGCGCCAAAATCAGCCAGGCTGGTCACGCGACCAGTGCGGACTTCGCCTTCTTTCAGTTCATCAATGACGCGTTCCTTGATGGAATCGCGCGTCTCGCTGCTGGCTGCTCGCTCAGAAAGGATCAGTCGGCGGCGATCCCGATCAACTTCAATGACGGTGACCTCAATCTCTTCACCAACCATTTCGGCATAGCGTTCTTCGGGTGAATTACCTGTGATGGTAAGCCTCCTGCCCAGGCTGATTTGCGAGGCGGGGACAAAACCGCGGATCGTTCCCAGCGGCACCAGGAGTCCACCTTTGTTATAACCCTCGATTTTAGATTGGAATGAATCTTCGGATTCCAGAAGTTCTTCAGCGGTTTGCCAATTTTCTTCTTCTAAAGCACGAGTATACGAAAGGATGAGATTCCCGTTGGCGTCTTCGGGGTTGACGACGTAAACTGTAATTTCATCTCCGACTTTGAAGGATTCACGAGTTTCCTGATCGATCGAATCCAGTTCTTTACCAGTCAGGAGACCTTCTGATTTTGCACCAACGCCGACAAGGATCTGAGTATCATTGACGCTGGCAATGGTCCCTTTACGGATTTCTCCTCGCTTAGGAAAGTCAATGGTAATGCCTTCCTGTGCTAATAAAGCTTCCATCTTATTAATGGTTTCTTCCTGACCTGCTTCTTCCCCCGTTTTATTCACGACATCATTTTGGTCCATAAAATTTATAACTCCAGAGTTGAATTTCTCACTGATTATAAGGGCTTAATTATTTCTTGACAACCCTTTAACTATAACAGTTTTCACCCAAAAAGGGTGAATATCAGGTCTTCATATTGTACCGGTTTGGGATGAATTGTCAATTTATTCGATTAATACCAGATTATTATAAGAAGTTTATCCTTCTTCATTTGGGATAAACTCTCTGATTTGTGTCTTAGGGTCAGGCTCGCCCACAATACCTTTATCTTGCATTGCATCGATAATACGCGCAGCACGGGTATATCCGATCCGCATTTTTCGCTGCAGCATTGAAATTGACGCCTGTCCTTCAGTCCTGACGATATCAACGGCTTCATTAAACTTATCGTCGAGATCGTTTTCTTCCTCCATTTCTTCCCAGAGCGGTGCTTGTTTGAGCGGGATCCCCCTGTTGGTTTGGAATGCGGCTGAGAGGTCTGGTCGTTCTGGAGCTCCGGGTGAAACTGTGAAGGAACGCCAATAGGAGGTCAGTCGGTTGATCTCTTGGTCGGAGACAAACGCGCTTTGAATACGAATGGGTGCAGCTGCATCAGGTGCCTGGAAGAGCATATCGCCCCTTCCAAGCAAGCGTTCTGCCCCGGGTTGATCCAGGATCACGCGACTATCCACCGAGGATGCAACAGCGAACGCAATCCGCGCCGGAAAATTTGCCTTGATCAAACCTGTCAGAATATCGGTGGAAGGGCGCTGGGTGGCAATGATCAGATGGATGCCCGTCGCCCGGGCTAATTGCGCCAGGCGGGTGATCGCTCGCTCGGTTTCATCAGGGGCAAGCATCATCAGGTCGGAAAGTTCATCTATGACGACCAACAAGTAGGGCAATTTCTTTTCACCTGTTGCTTCACATTGCTGGTTGTAATCGGCAATATTTCGTGTTTTTGTGTCAGAAAACTTCCGATAGCGGTTGTCCATTTCTCGCATCATCCACTGGAGCGCACCGACAACATGTTCGGCTTCGACGATAACAGGTGAAAGAAGATGCGGGATGCCGTTATAGCCGGTCAATTCAACCCGCTTGGGATCCACCAGGATCAGTCGCAATTCATCAGGGGTCATATTTAAAAGGAAACAGGTGAGGATGTCATTGATGCACACCGATTTGCCGGCACCAGTTGTGCCTGCAATTAAAAGATGGGGCATGGCTGTCAGATCGGCCGCAACGGTGTTCCCAGCCACATCTTTGCCGAGGATCAATTTGAGCGGCGAATTGAGATTTTTATAGACCGGACTGGTGATCACATCACTTAATAAGACGGGAACAACCTCCCGATTGGGTACTTCAATACCTATGTACCCTTTGCCGGGGACGGGTGCTTGGATTCGGATCCGTGAGGCAGCCAAAGCAAGCGCAAGATCATCCACCAGCGATGTGATCTTTGAGACACGCACACGGGTCTTTCCGTTGCGGGTTTCAATGAAAGCAGGTTCAACACCAAACAAGGTGATGGTCGGTCCACGACGAATATCCACCACACGAGCTGGTGCACCAAATGACCGCAAGGTCTCTTCAATAACCCGGGCGCGATGGCGGTCATCCTCCTGGGTGTCCGGCGGTTCAATGCTTGGGTCAAGGATTTCATTGGGGTCAGGCAGCACCCAGGCTGGGCTTTCGGGCATATCGGTGTAATACAGGCTGTCTGATTGGGATTGGGAGGCCCCAGTCGGCGCGCCAACCGCCGTGCTTAAAGCTGGAGAAGGTGCCTGCTTGCCAATCTGAGCATCTGTCTGTGCTTTGGATACGGTTTGATCTGCTTTTCTCTTATCTTTAATTTTTCCGAATATTGTTTTTATTACCGTTGTAATTTGATTGAAACCTTTTTTGAAGATATCGCCGATCCAATTAAACACATTAGCCATGGCAAGATCAAGTGTCAGGATCAGGCTGATGAGAAGTCCAGCGATCAAGGCAATAACAGCACCCGGTTTACCCAGGGCACGTGTGAAAGTCAGTTTGATAGCTGCGCCAATATATCCTCCACCTTCTCCGATCTTGGCTTCTGGATATCCACCGTCAATGATGAGGTGAAACAAAAAGAGTAAATTGACGAAAAACAACAGGATCCCAATCACCCGTTCGGGTGAAAGCTTTTGAAGTTTTTCAAGGTTTCGTAAAAGCATGATCAAACCCAGACCAATCAAAGCCACTGGAAGGATGAAAACACCCCAACCGATTATTTTGCTGAGATTATCCACCCACCATCCTGTGATCTTTCCTGTATTTTGAGTGAACAGGCTGACCAATGTCAGTACCCCTACCAGGAGGATCACGATGGCAAAAATATCAATTCGACGTTGAGGTGGAATACCTGATAGAATGGGTTGAATTGTCTTGCTTTTGGTCGTCCTTTTTTGTGGGCGACTGGTTTTTGATTTTTTTGTTTTTCTGCGTGCCATTCGCGGCTCCTGCATGCTTAGAATTGAATGCTTGTGCTTGGATTATAGCATAGCAATTATTGGTATGATATTTGTTTGACTTTAATGCAAGCACTTGACCATTGAAAAAATTCGAGTAGGATATAATTGTTTTTAAGTGACCAAGTAAACTTGAAAACACTTGCGAGGGATTTAGTAATCTGATATAATATTAAGACTACCCAGTACTATGAGAAATTGCCGAATCATTATTTCTTAAGATGACTTTGGCTGTTGCAAAATTGCAAATTTCCCAAACCTCATTAACAATCGATACATTAGGCAACAATCGCGTTGTTGAATTCTAATTCTGGGTCAGTCTGTGGGACGATCATTTTAGTGAAAAATCTATTGTCAGAAAATCATTATTAACTATTTACAGTTTAGCTAGTGCGTTTACGGCGAGCTTTATTAAGTATCCGTCTCTACGCGCATCAATAATGTATATAAACCAAATTATGAAGAGAAAAGTTGAAATATGGATATCATAGGATTAGAAAAAAAATCACTGTCAGAACTACGCACCATGGCTAATGATCTTGGCATACCCCGTCCGTCACGTCACAAAAAAGAAAGCCTAATACTGCATGTCTCAAGAGCTTTAGGAGAATCAGAAGGTTTGGAAATCCGAGGAGGCATCCTGGAGATTATGAATGAGGGCATCGGTTTTCTGCGCCAAAATTACCGGATCGGCTCGGAAGATGTGTACGTCTCCCAGGCACAATTACGCCGTTATGAACTACGATCCGGCGATATGGTGATTGGCCATGTTCGACCGCCACGTGAATCGGAGCGGCATTACGGTCTATTGAAGGTTGAATATGTGAATGGATTGCTTCCAGAAGAAGCACGCTTGCGACCTAATTTTGGGCAATTGACACCTATCTTCCCCGATAAAAGGTTTGATTTGGAATTTGATCCCAAAGTTCTTTCCACCAGGATCATTAACCTGATTGCTCCAATCGGTCGAGGCCAGCGTGGGATGATCGTTTCTCCACCCAAAGCCGGTAAAACGACCATTCTGAAAGACATCGCCAATGCCATCTTTACCAATCATCCAGAAGTTCGGCAGATCATGTCATTGATTGGAGAACGCCCGGAAGAGGTCACCGATATGGATCGCTCTGTGGAAGCAGAGGTCGTTGCTTCGACCTTTGACGAACCTGTGACTGCCCACGTGCGTATGGCAGAAATTGCTTTGGAACGATCAAAACGGTTGGTCGAATCAGGACATGATGTCGTCATCCTGATGGATTCCTTAACGCGTTTAGCCCGGGCATACAACCTGGTAGTCAATCCCTCAGGCAGAACATTATCCGGCGGCTTGGATCCCTCGGCACTCTACCCACCCAAAAACTTCTTTGGTGCCGCTCGAAACCTTGAAGAAGGCGGATCCCTTACGATCATTGCAACTGCTCTTGTTGATACCGGTTCACGTCTGGACGATGTTGTTTTTGAGGAATTCAAAGGTACTGGGAACATGGAATTGCATCTTTCCAGGAAATTACAGGAACGGCGTACATTCCCGGCAATTGATATTGAACGCTCCTCCACACGACGTGAAGATCTTCTTTTAGGTCCAGATATTCTTCAAAGGGCGTGGTTGATGCGTCGAATGTATCTCCAGATGATCAGTCCGCCTCCCCAGGGCGCTGGCATGGATCCCGCAGTGGCCATGGAGGCCTTGATCCAGCAAATCACACGTACGAAAACAAATATGGAATTCTTAGAATCGCTTAATAGTTAGGGGGTATAATCCCAACAACGATTAAGAGGTGATCCTATTGGATAATCAACAAAAAGAAGAAAATCCCAATCGGCAAGCTAACGCCCATCATCAGGACTGGCTGTCCTGGGTTGTGACGGGTATCCTGGTTGCTGTGCTTGTGTCAATTCTGTATTGGCAGCCTATCCTGGCTAACCAGTTGGCAGAAAGAAACGGTGAAGAGAGATCGATTTCGGTTGATCCTGTCGCCGATGCTTCTGAGACTGATCTGGCAAATATGCCCTACTTTGAGGTGGAGGCAAGTGAACCTTCATTGGTGAGGGAACCGGAAACGCAAACCATTGCACCCACGCGCCCCAGGAGTGAACCAGTAGAATACAAGGTAGCTACTGGTGATGCTGTTTTTAGCATTGCAAAGAAATACAACATCTCGCCAGAAACCTTGCTTTGGTCGAATTATGATGTACTGAAGGATGACCCTCACACCTTGTCTCCTGGACAGGAACTGGTAATCCCTCCAACCAACGGCATTCTTTATGAATGGAACGAAGGGGACACGCTGGAGGTAGTCGCAAGGGATTTCAGGGCTTCTGTTGATGATATTTTAACCTGGTCAGGCAATCACCTTGATATGACCAATCCTGAACTTGAAATTGGCGACATCATCATGATCCCGGGTGGTCAACGAGAATTTCAGCAATGGGTTGTTCCAACCTATGCAGTTGGCAAATCCGGTACCAATGCATCCCTGCCGGGTGGCTGTGAGATCACAGGTGGTCTTTACGGCGGTGGTTTCTTCATCTGGCCTGCTGACAACCACTACTTATCAGGAAATGATTTCTGGTCTGGTCACCTGGCGATTGATATTGCTGCTGGTACAGGGGCACCGATCTATGCTGCTGATGCTGGCGTGGTTGTCTACGCAGGGTGGGACAGCAACGGTTATGGCAATGTTGTAATGATCGACCACCAAAATGGGTATCATACGCTGTATGCCCATCTGAATTCTTTCAATGTTTCCTGTGGATCCGGTGCTTTTCAAGGGCAGGTTATCGGCTATGCAGGATCGACGGGTAACTCAACAGGACCTCACCTGCATTTTGAAGTTCGGTACCTGGGTGGATTCCTCAATCCCTGGACGGTGCTTCCCTAAGTTTTGTGTGCTATAATCATGTATCGTCAAGCTCCAGTAGCTCAATTGGACAGAGCAAGGCACTCCTAACGCCTAGGTTGGGGGTTCGATTCCCTCCTGGAGCATAAATTCTGATAACAAAGAAGCGCCCTCAGGGCGCTTTTTATAATAAAGTTCTAAATTACCATTCCAGGTCCGTATCGTCAAAGTCGATCCCATAATTCTCTTGCTCATTCTCTTCAGGTTCTGTTCTAACCCAAAGGATAAGCAGATCCCCCTGATCTGAATCGACTGTCCTGGCGGCGATGATGGGTACTTCTTTTCGCAAACCGATGGGATCACGGTATTCAAGGAACATCGTGGTTTTATTTGCCCAGGCTTTATGGCAGCGCTCAATGAGTGCTTCACCGTTGAATGTCCGGAGGGTTGTCCGTGCTGTATCATAAAGATAAGGACCCTCACTCAAACCGGCAGTCCATCCATTGATTCCCATCAGGAAATCGGTTTCTACGGAGTCAAAATTTGGGGTGGGTCCTTCGATGATCGTAATTTTGTTGTCCATATGTCAAATCCTCGAAATGCATATTACCACAAAATTATGTGAGAGACTAGCATTTCGAGGATTTTAATTTGACCGAATTTTCAGGTTTTACAAATGCTGATTTCGCTCAGTTTTCGATCATTTTCCCGGATTTTACGGGTAGGTCACATTGTAAAACCAGTTGAAGGCATAAAAACCACCAGAGGTTGCTTCAAGGCGAATTGCAATCTGGCTTTGACCTGCCAAAGACGCTGGGACATCAAATGTGCTTGTGAAAGCACCGCCTTCACCAGAATTGATATTCGTTACAAGCACGCCGTTGACACCTTTCGTTCCATATTTGCCCATCAGGACTCTGAAATCAACATCTGCAGGGAAGTTGTTGGTCTTGATTGTCACAGTGGCATCCTTCTTTACACCTGTGATAGTAAATGTAGGAATGCCGGTATACCCGCTGGGCTTACCTGTGCCGCTTGTTGTGTTGTTGTAGAACCAGTTGTAAGCGTAAAAGCCACCTGATGTCGCATCAAACCGGATGGAGACCTGGTACAGGCCTTTTAATTCAGCGGGGATATCAAAGGTCTTCGAAAATGCGCCGCCCTCGCCAGAGTTGATGGTTGTTACATGGTACCCACCGACACCTTTCGTTCCATATTTACCCATCAGGACTTTGAAATTAATGTTCTTAGGGAAATTGTTGGTCTTAATCGTGACCGTTTTGTCTTCCTCAACGCCTGTGATGCTGAAGGTTGGAATGCCTGAATAACCGCTTGGTGCACCGGTACCTGAGTTGGTTGTGTTGTTGTAAAACCAGTTGTAGGCGTAATAATACCCATCTGGGGTCTGCAGTCGGATGGCAATCCGGTAATTACCTTTTAATGACTCGGGAATGACAAATGCCTTTGTGAACTTGCCGCCATCACCAGAATTGAAAGAGTCAACCAGCACACCACCGACGCCCTTGGTACCATATTTACCCATCAAGACTTTGAATTCCTTGGTCTTTGGGAAGTTATAGGTTTGGACGGTAACTTCTTCATCCGCCTTGACAGACAAAATGGAAATGGTAGGAATGCCGCTGTAACCATCCGAATCACCTGTTGTGCTACCGCCGCATGCGCCTGTTATATTTTCAAAACAGGTAAAGGAGACCAGGTCACTATCTTCCGATTCGAAACGAATGACCAGTTTGGCTTCGCCGTGAAGGCTGGCTGGAATGTCAAAGGTCTCTGTAAATGTTGTGTCTTCGCCAGCAATAATGGAATCAACAACAACACCGCCAACACCGTTTGTGCCGTATTTGCCGATCAGGACATCAAAGGTTTCATCCGCAGGAAAATCAACGCCTTTCACAGTGACATTTGTGTCCTTTTTCGCTGATACAACGGTCAATGATGGTGTTAGGGGAACATCTCCTGCTGATGTGCCGCCTGTGTGGGTGCCAAAGTTTGTATTGGTGAACCAGTTGTAGCTGTAATATCCGCCGCTTGTTGAATCCAAGCGAATGGAAATCGATCCCTGGGAATGAAGTGCAGCTGGAATGTTAAATGAGAATTTTAAGCTGCCACCCGTCTTTGAATCGACCTTTCCCACAAGGATCCCGTTGACACCTTTGGTCCCGATCAATCCCATTCGAGCCACGAATTCCTTATTGGCTGGAAAATCATGCGTGACAACGGTCACTATTTCATCCTTCGTTACACCCTGGATGGAGATTGTCGGGATGATTCCCGCAGACACGGACTCATTGACAAAGACCATCGCCAGTAAAACAACAATAATAAAAATCGCAGATAACTTTTTCATTTTATTTTCCTTTCTTTTTGGTTTGTTTTAATGACGATCAATTCATTAGAAATGTTCCCGTTAATTTGGACAAATTCGCTCTTATTAAATTATACATTATTTACAGTCTGACTTCAATAATGAATCAGGAAAAATATCAAGAATCCAAGCAAATTTTAAGGAAAATGTTGGTGTATTTTGATTGAAAAACCTATCTAATAATCTGGCGTGCGAATTTAATAACGACATTATTGAAACCATTGATGCCCGCATGCCTGTTGTTTTAATCGGAGGTGTGATCCATTCAGAATTTTCAATCCGTTAAATGATGAGATGGATAAAAAAATTTATTCTTTATTTTTGGGGTGCAGAAAGGTAAATAGGTAAACTTGAAATTTGCTCTCGCCCGCGCTTTTCTGATACAAAAAATCCGGCCTTTATTGAGTTCCTGGATTTTTCACTTCCGAATCAAAACGAGGCTGTATCAATATTGATACAGCCTCGTACATTCATTTTACGTTTTATTTCTGTGTAATCTTGATGGTTTTTGGTTTGGCTTCCTCAGCTTTAGGAATTTCAAGCGTTAGGACGCCGTTCTCAAGTTCTGCCACCACTTTACTTGAATTTAATGGTGTGGGGAGCGAGATGACACGGTGGAATTTGCCGCTGGGACGTTCTGCAAGCAGATAGTTGGCATCTTCGTCACGATCAGCACTTAATGTGCCCGAAATTGTGACGATTTCATTGACGATCTGGATGTCTAAATCATCTGGTTTGACACCCGGCAAGAGTGCTTTGATCGTGAAGGAATCCGTATCTGCTCTGACATCGATTGGGAATGCCAGTTCGGATGTGTAATCCTGCTCATAATCACGCATAATTTCGTCAAGGGATCTTCGACGTGGGGCTCTTCGAATTGGGTTAACATACAGGGTCATAATTACCTCCATTTGTTCTTGTTGATTTCAATCATTTGTATCTTATTGGGGATTTGTTAACTTCTTATCGGAGAAAAATCTGAAGAATATTAGAATTCATCGATCAATTGCAATCTTTGCTGTGCGTCTGTTACAATAAGCGGAATTGTTTTGGAGGTTAATGCGTGGCATGAAAAACAAAAAATGGTTGATCTGGATCCTTGCCCTTGGGTTGGTTGTTCTTGTAGGGGGTTATCTCCTGCTTAGACAAACTTTTTCTCCAAACACGCGCACCCGTAAAGTCATTGATTTCTTGCGTCATCCAGAAGATTACCCTGAGTTGATCCTTCCGGCAGGGATGCACTGCGGGAATGCCCCCTTCGCCCTACCTTCAGGTGGGATGATTGGTTTTATTTGGGATGACTCATTTCGACCCGGGCACCGGCATTCAGGAATTGATATTTTTTCAGGAAAAAAGGTAGATGAAGAACCTGTTTTTGCGGCTTACAACGGTTACCTCACCCGGCTGGAAGATTGGAAAGCTTCGGTGATCATCCGGATACCATCTGATCCGCTTAATCCAGGTCAACAGATATGGACCTATTACACCCACTTGGCTGATCCTGCAGGCGAATCCCTGATCAGCGCCGAATTTCCACCCGGGACGGAGGAAGTCTTTGTGACCGAGGGCACCCTCTTGGGTTACCAGGGCAACTATTCAGGTACACCCGGTTCACCAACCGGTATTCATTTGCATTTTTCAATTGTCAAAGACGATGGAAACGGGCGTTTTCTAAATGAGCTTGATATCAATAACACCCTCGATCCATCCCCTTACTTTGGTTTATCCTTGAATGCCAACCATAACCAGGGGGAAATACCTCTCTGTTCAACACCTTAAGGAACCTGATCCGGTGCAATTTTCCGTTCATCGTATAATTGACTTGGTGACTCTTTCAGCAAGATCAAAGGATAGGGAACAAAATGGAAGAAATAGCATACAATGTTTTTATTGAGAATGATTTTCGCGGGGTGGTGTTGGGTGCCATCATTCTGGATCAGGGATTGATCTTTGTCGATGCACCTATTTATTTTGAGCATGTTCAGGTCTGGCAGAAAAGAATGGCGCCCTTGAGTGACGGACTCCCCAATAAACTTGTGGTGATGATGGATACGCATATTGATCGTGTAATGGGGGTTCGCGCGCTTGAGATAGATATTCTGGGGCATCAAAATGCGATCGACATCTTGACCAATCGCACAAACACATTACGAGCTCAGGATATCGACTGCGGGGCGTTGTACACACCTGATGATCTAACCACGAATATCCATTGGCCTGTTCCAAATCTATCTTTTACCGATCAAATTTCACTCTATTGGGATGATGAACCTGTGATCGTGACCCATCAACCAGGGGCGCATTCGGCGGGTGCCTGGGTAGATTGTCGTGCTGAGAAAGTGATTTTTGTCGGTGACAGCGTTGTAGTGCACCAACCGCCTTTCCTGGCATGGGCTGATCTTGATATGTGGATTGCAGAACTGACCTGGTTGATATCAGACGTGTATAAGGGTTACAAAATCGTCAGCAGCCGCTCCGGGATTGTGACAAGACGCTCGATCGATTGGATGATCAGATTCCTGATGACGGTTAAGGAAGTGGTTGTTGAATTTTCAGCAAGTGAAAATAAAAGTGAAGCGATTGCGGCGGTGGTTCCTGTTCTCTTAAGAAGGATGCGTTTTGACAAGTCTTACGCGACCTGTTATCGAAATCGTTTGGCATGGGGATTGGACCAATACCTCCAAAAACATTATCCGAAAGATCATCATTGATAGATGAGGAGATTCTTTATGAAGGCTGATGATTGCAAACCGCTGGTTGAAATTTCGCGGGGTGAAATTGTTGAATCAATCCATTTTGGTGCGTTTGTTGTTGTGGATTCCTCCGGTCAGATCCTTGCTGGTGAGGGTAATGCTGAAATGATGACCTATCCGCGCAGTTCGATGAAACCCTTACAGGCTTTGCCCATCCTTGAGATGGGGGTCGATGAGGCGTATCACCTGACTGACCAGGAAATCGCGATTATGTGTGCATCGCATGCCGGAACGGATTTGCATGTGGAAGTTTTGAAAAGGCTGCATGAAAAAATTGGCATCGGTGAGAAAGACCTGGCTTGCGGTGTTCATATGCCGGGAGACGCGGACACCCGAATTGCGATGATCAAAGCTGGTGAGAAGCCCACACCATTTCGACATAACTGTTCAGGCAAACATACAGGTATGCTGGCACAGGCTCGCCTGAGAGGGCTTGAGATGAAGGATTATCTCGATCCTCAGCATCCCGTCCAGGTAACAATCCGGGAAACCATTGCAGATATGGTGGAAATGGCACCTGATGCGATGCCGATCGGGATCGATGGCTGTTCAGCGCCTGTCTACGGCATTCCGCTGAAGAATATGGCACTTGGGATCGCAAAAATGGCAGATCCATCCGGGTTGGGAGAGGTGCGTGAAGAAGCGTGTCAAAAAATAACTGCTGCGATGATGAAACACCCAGTGATGGTAGCTGGACCGGATAAATTTGATACTGACCTGATGAAAGCAGCTGAAGGAAAGGTATTTTCCAAAGGAGGTGCCGAAGGATACCAGGTTTGGGGCGTTATGCCTGGTTCAATGGGTGTCGATTCCCCCGGTTTGGGAATTGCAATTAAGATTTCCGATGGAGATCCCCAGGGTAGAGCTCGCATGTGTGTCAGCTTGGCAATTTTGAAGGCATTAGGCGTATTGAATGATAGCGAGATGGAACAATTGATCCCTGAAGGAAGAATTGCAGTTAGAAATTGGCGAGGACTTGATACTGGCGAAATCCGTCCATCATTCACCCTGGAGCTGCAAGACTGACCAATCCCAGAAAGGTTTTTATGGCGTCCTTTGATCTTCGCAAAATCACTGAATTAAGAAATCGGTTGTTAGATGCATTTGGGGAACCCGAATGGCGGGAACCCTTGCCGCCGGTGGATGAGCTTGTTTCAACTATCCTGTCTCAAAATACCAATGATGTCAATCGGGATGCTGCTTTCGTCCAGTTGTGCGGGACATTCCCCAATTGGCAAACCGTCAGGGATGCGCCCACGGAACTGGTTGTTGATGCGATTCGTACAGCCGGCCTGGCAAATCAGAAAGGACCACGCATTCAACAAGCATTGAAGGAGATTTCTGATCACAACGGCGGGAGGATTGACCTTGCGTTTCTTAGGGAAATGCCTCGGGATGAAGCACGAGATTGGTTGATGAACGTTAAGGGCGTGGGACCGAAAACTGCTGCGATTGTACTTCTGTTTTCGATGGGGATCCCCGCTTTCCCAGTGGACACACATATTTACCGGGTTACAGGGCGAATCGGGATCCGTCCGAATGGCATAAATGTTGAAAAAGCCCATGCCTTTTTGGAAGAACTTATCCCTGAAGAAGCCTACTATGATCTTCACCTGAACCTGATCCATTTGGGGAGGCAGGTTTGCGGTGCCAGGAAGTGGCATTGTTATAGATGCCCGGTGGAAGACCTGTGTGAGTTTGACAACAAGAACTTGCAGCCCTGATGGCTGCTTTCTTTTACAGACCGATAGAATAACTCGAATTGATCTTAGGAAAAGATCAGGAACCTGTTTGTGCTTCCAAAGTGCCGATCATTGACCATGGACCTGTCCAGGTGATTTTAACATCACATTCCTTGCCCAGCAGGTCCTGATTGCTTTCAACAAAGACCAGTTTGTTGGTTTTTGTTCGTCCACGCCAGCGGTCGCGTGATTTTTCCTCAAAGAGAACATTGACGGACTTATCTAAAAGGCGGGCGTTTATATCGGTTGCGATTTGTTCCTGCAATGTTTCTAACGTGCGGAAGCGGCGCATTTTTTCTTCATTGGGAATGTTGTCTTCCAGCATCCGTGCCGAGTAGGTTCCGTTACGAGGTGAATAGCGAGCAAGGTGAGCGACATCCATTTTTAATTCTGCCAGGAGGTCGTATGTTTTTTGGAATTGATCATCCGTCTCACCCGGGAATCCAACAATGATATCGGTGGCAATACTGACCCCAGGGATCTTCTCCCGTATTTTGGTGATCAATTCGCGATAATCATCTGCTGAATAACCCCGGTGCATAGCCTTTAATACAGAATCGCCGCCAGCCTGGATTGGAACTTCGATGTGTTCGCAGACTTTGGGTAGATCTGCGACTGCATCCAGCAGCTCATCAGTCATCCAATTGGGGTGCGATGTAAGGAACCGCAAACGTTTGAGATCTTCGATCTCGTGAAGATCGTTCAGCAATTTTGCTAAGGTGGGCTTTTCAGGTAAATCCAATCCATAACGGTCCACAATTTGTCCCAGGAGGGTGAGTTCCTTGACGCCCTGGCTAACCAGGCTTTTCGCTTCCGTGAGGATCTCATTGTAAGGACGGGAATGCTCAATTCCGCGTTTGGAGGGGATGATACAGTAAGTGCATGCGTGTGAACAGCCGTATACGATAGGAATATAGGCTGAGACCAGTTTGCTTTGAAGATCCTTCGGGAGGACTATTTCCTCATCTAAAATCGCATTCAGTTCTTGCTGTTTTTGCCCGAATTCATGTTTTGCATCCCGGTCGATCAGGTGGCGCAGAAGGGGTTCAGGATCAGATGGTGGGGAAAACACGTCTACCCAGGGGAACCGGTCTTGAATTTTTTGATTTCCCCGCACGCCAAACAGACACCCCATGAGATTGATCACGAGATCAGGATTTTTTTCCTTAAGGGGGCGCAGTGAACTGAGACGACCGATGGCTTTGTCCTCAGCGCTCTGCCGAACGACACATGTATTCAGGACGATCACGTCTGCATCGGCAGGTTTTTTTGTAGCCTGGTATCCTAATTTTTCTAATAAGGAGGCTGTTCGCAGCGAATCTGATACATTCATCTGGCAGCCTTCTGTCCATATATGGTATTTCATAGGCGGTTATTATACTCGACCAGGTCAACAACCCGAAATGTGTTATTGGAGTTTGTTGTAATATATATTTATTATTTAAAGGCCTCAAAATTTAAGTATTCCAGGTGAATTCTTTAATGGGATATAAAACTAAGATGGGGGCGAAGACATATTTTCGGTTATAATAATTATGATTGAAGCAATGTTTTCTAGGAATATGGAGAAAATGCGATGGATTTTGAAATAACAGAATTTAAAAGAAGCACTGTGATTTATACCAGCGGTCGTATCGACAGCTATACTGCCCCCGAGGTGGAGGAGGCTTTGAACCAGATCATCGAGCAAGGTCAATACAATATCATTTTTGATATGAAAGACGTGACCTTTATTTCCAGTGCCGGCTGGTGGGCATTGATTCGCATTCAGAAAGAAGCAAAAAAGATGAACAGGGGTGAGTTGGTGCTCTTAAGTCTGGAGGAACGAATCAAAGAATCCATGGATCTGGTTGGGATTGGATCCTATTTTAAAATCTATAACGACATGACAGAGGCTGTGGGTAGTTTTTGATCAACCCTCAAAATTCAAATTAAGAATAAAATTTAGAACACCTTAAGGCTGTCTTATGTCAGCCTTTTCTATTTAATTTGAAGTTTAGACCTGATTTGAAGGCGGATTTCTTTCCTCACCATGTGCATAGAGTTCTTGATGCACTGCCCGGATTGCATCCAGATCCATCTTGATGACCATCCGGTCATAGGTGACCAAGCCGTTCACCTCGGTCTCAACGTCTGAGGTTTGGGTATACACTGCCGCCGAAAGGCCAGCCCTGATCCATGGGATGAGTTCTTTTTGCAAGAGCTCGATATATCCGCTGGTCAAATCATCCTTGTTGGTGAACTTCTTGTAGCCGAAATCTTTACGTGGGTTCCAGGCATGATCTTGAAGGTTTAGGCTGTATCCGCCGAATTCAGATAGGACCCAGGCTCGATTTGGATCGATAACCGGCTCAGGAAGTGGTTTGAAATAAATATGTTCACTTTTAAAATCGCCATCTTCTTGATCAAACCAACCGCTGGCATGATCCACCAGCCGCGTGCGGTCGTGACGTTTGGTCCAGTTTGCAATTCTGGCAGCATCAAATTGTCCCCAACCCTCGTTGAAGGGGCCCCAAATCGCAATTGAAACAACGTTATGGAGTGCATCCAGCATTCTTTGATATTCGATCTCGAAATAAGCCCTGTTATCGCTGTCAGCGCGACCAAGCCGCCAGAATGACCGATCATCGCGAATGTTCTTGAATAAATTGGCAAAAAAGAACCAGATCGGTCTCGGGCTAATCCCGCCGCTGACCATGTCCTGCCAGACGATGACGCCCTCTACGTCACAATGATAATAATAACGTGCGGGTTCCACTTTGACATGTTTCCGGAGCATGTTAAAGCCAGCCTTTTTGAGAAGCCGAATATCCCACAGCATAGCTTGATCTGATGGTGGTGTATACAATCCATCTGGCCAATAACCCTGGTCAAGAGGACCATAGAGGAAATAGGGTTCGTTGTTGAGACAAAAGCGAAGAGTACCACCTTTGACACGCTTCAGACTGAATTTTCGCATGCCAAAATAGCTGGTGACTTGATCCACAACAGCATCATTAGATAAGAGGGTCACTTTCAGATCATATAGATGCGGATTTTCAGGGGTCCAGGGTGTGAATTCGGGCAGAGCAATGATCAGGTTCTTCGTGCCCGGTTCCTGTCCTTCTGCAATCAAATTACCTTCATCATAGACCTCCGCTTTGACCATCAACTGATCCCCAGAATTGTTGATTTGGGTCTGTATTGTCACTCTGGAACGATCAAAATCCGGCGTGATCCTAATGGATTGGATGTAAGTCTCGGGGACATGTTCCAGCCAGACCGTTTGCCATATGCCAGATACAGCAGAATACCAGATAAAGTTCGGTTTTAGGACCTGTTTACCGCGCTGGATCGGTCGGCTGTCTGTGGGATCTTGAACAGCCACAACCAGGTCGTTTTCACCTTCCTTGAGGAAGGGTGTGATATCAAAACTGAAAGGATCGTATCCACCGGTGTGCTCACCAACGGCTTTTCCGTTGAGGATCAACCTGCAATGCCAGTCAACAGCACCAAAGTGGATGAGTGTACGTCCGTTCTGGCAGGATGGGTCACTTGTAAATGTCCTGTGGTACCAGAGCGTTTCATTGGGCCTGAGGGGACGTTTCACGCCAGATAGTGCGCTTTCGATGGGATAGGGCACCAGGATATGCCCTTGATACTGGTTTGGCTGCGGTGCGTTTTTAGGTGTGATTGCAAAAGCCCATAGACCGTTGAGGTTTAACCACTCCGCGCGAGTCATCTGGGGACGGGGGTATTCTGGAAGGGGTGAGTTTGGATCGATGTCTGCTGCCCAGGGCGTGATGATGTGTCCCGGAACGATGCGATAGGGTTGATTTATCATTTATATGTCCTTATATGTGCAATATGTTTCATTTTACAAGAGTTTGTGGATTTCGTTAAGAAATTGATGTCTTGAGTTTTAATCATTGGATGAATGGATGTACTTAATGACACTAAAGCTTGTTTTATCAGCGGTATTGATTCACCTATGTACAATGTCCGAACACAAGCAGACTTGCCTTCAATGGTAAAATCAACACAGTTTATTTGTATTAAGGAGAGTGATCATTAATGACGGACCTAACCCATACGCCTGACTGGGTCAAGAATGCAATTTTTTACCATATTTTTCCTGATCGTTTTGCAAAATCTGATAAGCTTGAAAAACCAACCCTGATAGAGCCCTGGGGGGCACCGCTGACGCGTTATGGATTTAAGGGCGGTGACCTGGTTGGTGTCTATGAAAAATTGGATTACCTTCAAGACTTGGGGATTAATGCTATTTTATTTAATCCGATTTTTGCGTCTGCTGCCAACCATCGCTATCATACCTATGATTATTACCAGGTGGATCCCATTTTGGGGGGCAATAAGGCTTTCTTTAATCTGTTGAATGAAGCTCATCGGCGAGGGATTCGAATTGTTCTGGATGGCGTTTTCAACCATGCCAGCCGCGGGTTTTTTCAATTTAATCATATCCTGGAAAATGGCGAAAAATCCCCTTACCTTGACTGGTTTCATGTGTACGGTTTCCCGATGAATGCTTATCAGGGAAAACCGAACTACTCTTGCTGGTGGAACTTGCCAGCGCTGCCTCAATTCAACACCGATAATCCCCAGGTGCGAAAGTATCTCTTTGATGTGGCACGTTATTGGATTATGAAAGAAATTGATGGGTGGCGGCTGGATGTCCCTTTTGAAATCAAGGATGAATCATTTTGGCGTCAGTTCCGAAAGGCAACCAAAGAGCCCAACAGCGAAGCGTATCTTGTGGGGGAGATCCCATCGGAAGCGCAGGATTGGCTCCAGGGTGATATGTTCGATGGCGTCATGAATTATCAATTTTCGGCAGCCTGTGTGGGTTTCTTTGGTTCTGATTGCAGGGATGAAGCGATGGTGTCCGGGATGATGGGTTTACCTGAGGTACCCAATCTGGATGCAAAGGGATTTGCCAGACGCACTAAGGAACTCCTGGAGATCTATCCGCGCCAGAACGCCCTAGCCCAACTTAATTTGATGGACAGTCATGATATGCCCCGTTTTCTATCAATGGTCAGCGGGAATAAGGATGTCTTCCGGTTGGCAACCTTGTTCCAGATGACTTATCCTGGGGCACCCTGCATTTATTATGGGAATGAAATTGGAATGATGGGCGGGCGCGATCCTGAAAACCGTGCGCCGTTTCCGTGGGATGAGTCGCATTGGGACCATGACATACGAAAAGTCATCAAGACTTTTACGCACGTCCGGCAGGAAAACCCGGTATTACGAACGGGTGAATATGTGCCGATTTATGCTGAAGATCGGCGATTTGCCTTCTTGCGTCATCTTGAAGATAAGCGTATGTTAGTGGCTCTCAACGCAGGTAGCGGAAGCTGGGCATTGGATGTTCCTGTGTCTGATTATTTTAAGGATGGTATTCTTTTCCAGGATTTGCTCGGAGGAGAAGGCGCAGTCATTGAAAACGGTCATTTGCGCAAGTTGAGTCTGAAGCCCTGGCAAGGTGCGATTCTCAAACCGACGCCTTAGGATTTGTCTTGAAAATCTTTTCTAAACGCGAGAATCGAACTGTAATTCTATCATTAGAATAATCCCTGACATCTTTCTCATGAAGGATGGATAGGGGGATTTTTTATGTTAGTGGATTACCTTCTCCCGTCCTTGCGGTACAATTTCAAAAGGACGATCTTGGTTGGATGGTTAAAGGGAGCGGGATCGGCGGGCGGCTGAAGCTTGATCGTGGATGGATAACCGGTCACATCCTGTGGAACAGGGATCATTTGGACAAAATCAAGATAGGGGCTCTGGCAGAGTGTTTCAATTTCAGTGATAAAATCCGCGCCGGAAAGGAACAGTGCATTGTTGATCACCACCAACCAGCCTTCATGGGCAACCAGGGGACGGACTTTGTTGATCAGGCGGGTCATCTCGTTTTGAAGACTAACTTTGCCAGCGTCTGTTGTTGAGAAAAAAGGTGGGTCGAGAATGATGCAATCAAATAACCGATCCTGGTGCCGCAGGCGCCCCATGATCCGGAAGAAATCCCCTGGAATAACTTCAAGCGCATCTTCCGACAGCGCATTCAAAGTCCACGAGTGATAGGCAATTTTAAGAAAGATCTTATTCAGATCCGTTTGAACGACTTTCTTTGCACCGCCAGCACCAGCAGCAATCCCCAGGCTGCCTGTGTAGGCAAAGGTGTTGAGAACCCGCAATCCAGATGAATGATCCAGGAGCCATTGACGCAGGTTGCGGGTATCGAAGTAGAAGCTTGAATCCTGGTTGATTTGTAAATCAATCGAATAAGTGACGCCAAATTCATCGATCGTTTGGGGTAGGGCTGTCCCCTTTATGATTTGACCCCTTCGTCTCTCCTCATCCGGGTGTTGGCGCTGTTTCAGTAGGATCGATTCGACCCAATCAAGGTTGGCATTTGCCCATTGGATGACTGCCTGAACGATCTCCTGGGATTTCTCAGGTTCATTCATGTCCAGAATGACGAGGGAGGTGTTGTAACGATCTAGGATCAGTCCCGGACAGTCTTCATAGAAACCAGTAAAAAGTCGCAATGCATGTAATGAGTCCTGCAATTGGTCTCGCTGGGCAAACGCATGTGTGATCAAGGCAATTTGGTCAGGAAATTGGCTCATGGATTTATTTTACTAGAGTTTGCCATCTTCAGATTTAGTCATTAATAAATTAATATTTACACTAAACTAATTTTATGCTACAATTATTCAAATAAATTGTTTGGAGGTTCAGCATGGTTGCTTTTGTTGCACAATACAATCCTATTATCCAGGCTTTGATGGGCACCCTTTTTACCTGGGGTTTGACTGCATTGGGGGCTGGGTTGGTATTCCTAACAAAGGAAATCAATCGAAAATTATTGAATGGTATGCTCGGTTTTGCATCCGGCGTGATGATCGCGGCGAGTTACTGGTCGCTTTTGGCACCTGCCATCGAGCTTTCGCAAGGTCTATCTGTCCCTGCCTGGTTTCCAGCTGTAGCTGGTTTCTTATTAGGTGGTGCCTTCTTGTTTGCAGTGGATAAGCTCTTACCCCATTTGCATATGAGTCAGACGGATCCGGAAGGCCTTAAAAGCTCCTGGCAGCGCAGTGTTCTTCTGATCACGGCAATCACGCTTCACAATATTCCTGAGGGTTTGGCAGTAGGGGTGGCATTTGGCGCTGCAGCTGCGGGGATCGAAGGCGCAGATGTTGCTTCGGCGGTGGCACTTGCCATTGGTATTGGGATCCAAAATTTCCCTGAAGGCCTGGCAGTATCAGCACCACTGCGCCGGGAGGGCTGGAAGACGGGCAAAGCCTTTGTTTACGGGCAATTTTCAGGTATGGTTGAGCCTGTGGCAGGGCTGATTGGAGCCTTTGCGACCATCATGATGCGTCAAATCCTGCCCTATGCATTGGCTTTTGCGGCTGGTGCGATGATCTATGTTGTGGCAGAGGAATTGATCCCCGAATCCAAATGCGAGGGTCATTCTGATATTCCCACAATCGGCGTCATGTTGGGCTTCGCGGTGATGATGCTGCTGGATGTGGCATTGGGGTAAGACTTCAATTTATCCGAAAACAAAAACTGGCTTCTTATTTTGGAAGCCAGTTTTTATGTTTAATTTGGTTTTTCCCACACCTGATACAAAGCCAGGTTTCCCTGTTTGCCGTCGGAATAAAAACTCTCGGTCACCCGCAATCCAGCACCTTCCGCCAGTTGTGCCAATTCCTGATCATCGAAAGTATGCACATAACGCAACCCGGGCGTCTCTCCTGCCCGCCAATCCAGGAGGACATCGCCTGCTTCGAGGTCATCCGGATTTAGCCCCACGGTGGACCAGGGCACAACGCGCTTGCGCAAGCGAGGGCTGTTTTGCCACTGCCAGACGGAGATGGCGATCCGGCTCTTAATGGCGGTCAATTTAACAAAATCCATGACCAGTTGCTGACGATAACTTGCGCCAGGAATGTGGTGAAGCACCGCAAAGCAGGTCAGCCAATCATAGGAAGATTGAGGAAGGGCGTTGATCCAGTTCTCAGCAGAAAGGTCCACCGGTTGGAAGGCAAAATGACCCTGAGTCGGGTTCCCAGTCATGTGCTTTGCCTGTGAAAGCAAACCCTCACTCATATCCATACCCAGGTAAGCACCTGAAAAACCATTTTGGATCAGAGCACGGGCAAGTGTGCCGTTTCCACAGCCAACATCCAGGACAGAATCCGCATCCAGCATTAATTGTTGGGCAAGTTTACGGACGCCTGGCTGCACCTGGTGACGGGTGGCGCTGAAGGAGCTGGCAAATTGCTCATAAAAAGCGTGATTGATAGAAAGTAATTGGGATCGAATGCTAAAATCCATTGCATGATCAAGTATATTGCATGGCTGCAGACTCGGCAACAGTCAGGGAAAACATCAGAATGAGATGGCAGTAAAGCACGGCTATAAGGATTCCTTCCGTTTTCTTATGATCCACCAGGCGAGTGCACCGATGATTCCACCGCCAATCAATCCAATTGGGAGCCATTCCAATAGCTGTAACAGGATGATGCTCCTGATCCAACGCCAATACTGCCACCAAAAACCATCAAATCGTTCCCCAAATATGTTAAACCATTCCAAATTGGGCAGCTTCCCTAATGAGAATAAGACCGCATAAAAAGAATAATAACTAAGCAATGCACAACACCAGGTAAGAATCCCAGCCTTGATTGGCCCTTTGATAGATTCTGATCGCTGGCTTTCAAAGAGGGTCACGGGGATGATCGGCACCAGCCAGATCCCATAATTTAATCCAATGACGATTGGGATTGCAATGAATGGATTTTCGCCCAGGTTGGGACCCAACCCAAAGGCCAGCCAATCCAAATAGAACCAATCAATCATTCCAAATATCAGTCCGATCAGTCCATAGAGATACCAACGTTTATTGTGTTTCATTGACAACGCTCCTACCAAGTTTTGAAACGCGTTCCTATCAATCATACCAAAATCGCCAGAGTCGTAACTTAAACAAAAAGACTGCTTCTTCTCATTTCGAAGCAGTCTCTGAATTATACTTTCACGTCCTCAGGCAGTATCCCTTTTCTCATTCGGCGGCGCAGTGCGTTCTTGCCTGAGCTTTTGATTCAGCCACATGCGCTGTTGAACACTTTCCGGTGTGATCAACCCGATCAATTGTCCGTTTTCAACCACGGGCAAAATCCTGTTAAGCGCGAATTTGGGCAGGACATCGTTCAGTGGCTGTTCAGGGTCAAGCCCTGTTGGCTCTGATCCAATGGCTGCATAGGCAGGAGCTCGATTGCCCAGTCGATCAAGAGATTGGATGAGATCCTGGCGCCTGATGATCCCCAGGAAATGCCCATTTGAGACGACCGGGATATTTTGCTGGCCGGTGGTCATCGACAGCTGGAAGACAATATCGAGGGGCTGGTTGGCTTCGACCTGGTAAAACTGGGAGATCATCGCATCTCTGACCATTAGTCCTTCCATGTCAGCCTTCATTTCGACGGCATCTGCCTCTGCACCGGCTCCAGACCAGATAAAAATTGCTGTCAGGACAAGCCAGGGATTAATTATGAACCCAGCAATACCCATCAAAACTGCAAAGCCGCGTCCAATATTGGCGGCTGTGCGGGTAGCTTTGGTATAGTCCATGCGTGAAGCCAAGATCGCTCGCAGAACACGCCCACCATCCATTGGGAAGGCAGGGATCAAATTAAACAGGACCAGGGTTAGATTTACTGAAAGCAAGCGCAGCCAGAAGTTATCAAGCAGCATTCCCATCTCAACTGGTCCCGAGATCGCGCCTGAAATCAGAAGTCCAACAAACAGAACCCCGGCGATCAGAACATTGACTGCAGGGCCGGCTGCCGCCACTATCAACTCCTGTTTGGGCTCTTCGGGCATGCGTTCAAGGCGTGCGACACCACCGATCGGCAGCAGAGTGATGTCCTTTGTGGCAATTCCATAGGACTTAGCAGCCAGCGCATGCCCAAGTTCGTGCAGGACCACGCTTAAGAACAAAACCAGTATGAATGCGATCTCACTGAAAACATCGGCAGTTGTTCCGCCTGAAAAAAGCGTTGTGAAACCAACCCAAATTAATAAAATTAGGAAGGTTGGATGAATATTTAGTTTGATGCCGGCAATTTTTCCGGCATGCCAAGTTCTTCCCATTTCTTTCCTTTCTTCTTTCTATTTATCTTAATCTTACTTTACAGGGAAATTATAAGAATTATGTTGGCGTCTTGTAAAAACTTTGTGAAGGGTTTAAGCTCGAGTTAATGCGCCTGACAGATTTGTGGGTACAATAATGCTTATGAAGGCTGAAACGTGGCTGAAAAAACGATCATATACTGAAACAGATAAAGAACTTGCGCTGCAGATTTTGAATGAGATTAAAGCAGGTACTGGGCTTCAGGCTGCTCAAAAAGCCCATCCCAGACCCGATGGGGAGGGCTTTATTCCAAAACACGCCCTGGTTGCTGCTTATTACCAGAAGGTTGAAAACGGCGAGTGGGAAGAAGATGAAGCCTTACTGGCGAAGATCAGAATGAAGCCCACACGGACGCTCTCCGGTGTGACCACGGTGACCGTCCTGACTCGTTTTCACAGCTGTCCCGGAAAATGTATCTTCTGCCCGCAAGAAGAACAAATGCCAAAAAGCTACCTCAGCGAAGAACCGGGTGCCAAGCGAGGATTACAGCATGGTTTTGATCCCTATGCCCAGGTGCATCATCGGATCAAAGCTTTAAAGGCTGTTGGTCACCCGACTGATAAGATCGAGCTTCTTATCCTTGGCGGGACATTCAATGCTTATCCCCTTGAATACCAGGAATGGTTTGTCAGGCGCTGCTTTGATGCGATGAATGAGGTCAACCCTGGTGATGACCCTCATTTTGAGAGTCTGCCTGAAGCCCAGGCGCGCAACGTTTTGGGTGATCATCGTAATGTAGGTTTGGTGATTGAAACCCGTCCAGATCAGGTTACCCCTGAAGCGTTGAGCTGGTTCCGCTACCTGGGCGTGACCAAGGTCCAGATCGGGATTCAGAGCCTGGATGATCACATCCTGGCGCTCAATAAGCGCGGTCATACGGTACAGGAATCTTTGCGTGCTGTTGAACTTCTTCGCGCAGCGGGATTTAAAATCGTCTTGCATTGGATGCCAAACCTATTAGGGGCAACACCTGAATCTGACCGTGAAGATTTTCAGCGATTATGGGAAGTGGGTACTTTTTGTCCCGATGAACTGAAGATCTACCCCTGCCAGTTATTGGAAAACACCGAGCTTTATGAAATCTGGAAGCGCGGCGAATATCAGCCATATTCAGAAGCAACTTTACTCGATCTGATTGCGGATATCAAAACCACAGTTCCTAAGTATTGCCGGATCAACCGCATCATCCGGGATATCCCTTCGACTTATGTGGTGGAAGGCAATAAAAACACAAGTCTGCGCCAGGATGTTCAGCGCGAGATGGCACGCCGGGGAACGCAGTGTGAATGCATCCGTTGTCGCGAGATCAGAAAAACCCAGGTCGCTCCCCAGGAAGTGCGCATGCATGATCTGATTTACCATCCTGCTAAGGCTGAAGAACACTTCCTCTCATTCGATACCGAAGATGGGAAATTGGCAGGGTTTTTACGTCTGTCGCTCCCAAAAGATACCCAACTGACTGGGATCCGTGAGCTTGAAGGTGCTGCGATCGTTCGGGAGGTTCATGTTTATGGGCAATCGCTTGAGGTTGGTGAAGAGCGGGATGGCATTGCTCAGCACAGCGGGTTAGGCAGCCGATTAATTGAAGAATCGGAAATGGTCGCATTTAATGCAGGATTCCGACGTTTGGCTGTGATCGCTGCTGTTGGGACACGGGCATATTATGGCCAGCGGGGTTTTGAATTGGGGGAGAAATATATGGTCAAAGAACTTTGATCCTCATTTGCCTTCCTGTTGGCGCATCATAGATGATATATTAAACAAATCGTGTTGGAATCTTTAACCGATTAATGACTTTGTTCAATTCTTCTCCCGCATATAATTAAGCATAGACTGTTTAATTCTCATGAGGAAGGTTTTATGCGCAAAAACAAATTTTCTTTAGCATATAAAGACTCTGCATTGGTAGAACTCGTCCAAAGTGTGGAACACAACATTTTGGCAGCCTGGGCGATTGAATGTGTTGAGCGGGTTTTGCCCTATTTTGAAAATCAATTTCCAGATGACCCGCGACCGAGACAGGCACTGGTAACACTCCAGGAATGGATGGATACGGGGGTATTTAAGATGGCTGTGATACGAGGTGCATCCCTGGCATCTCACGCCTCAGCCCGTGAAGTGGGCGAGGATACGCCTGCTCGTTCTGCTGCCCGTGCGGCTGGTCAGGCTGTCGCATCCGCCCATGTTCCGGACCATGCAATTGCAGCAGCCAATTACTGCCTGCAAGCCCTGCATCGTGCAGCTGACCCTCAAGATGCAGATGAACTCGTTAAGGGGGAGAGAGCGTGGCAGTATCAGCGTTTGCTTGAATTGCATCAACGACGAAATACTTAATCACGCAGAGATATTATCCAGTTAAAGGCTGAATTTTGACTTGAACATTTGGGGAAAATCGTGAGGACAATGTGATGGATAATCAATGGACCTTCAAGCAAAATCAAATCACCTGGCATCCAAACCCAAAATCACAATAAAAAAGATAACAGTTGAAGCAGAACTGGCTTCAGCGCCAGTGCGATCAGCCCCATTACTGCGCCGACCAGCCAGCCTGCCACCACATCCAAAAGATAATGCACGCCGAGGGCAACCCTTGACAGCCCGACCCAGGGTGCCCAGAGGGCTAAGACCGCGCCAAACCAGGGTGGTCCCAGTGCCAGACCCATGATTGCCAGGGCGGCTGAACGCGCCGCATGACCGGAGGGAAAAGAATGAGGGTCTGTAATTCGGTAGATTTGCCCCCATTCGCCATCGGGACGCGGTCGTCGGATTGAAAATTTGAGCAGGACGACGGCGATTGCCATCACAAATAATCCGACAGCCAGAAATAATGCTTGTTCCCGCCACGCTCCCTTAGTGAACAACCAGACAAAGAATAATCCTGCCAGCCAAAACCAGGAATCACCGGAATGCGCGAAAATTTTCAGGGTCAATGCCAGAGCTTTTCTGTCTTCCGGGACAAATAATGCTTTTGAAATCCTGGCGTCCCACTTAAGAAACTTTCGCAATGCTTTTTTCACTGTTAGGGCTCCAAATCACGGCGAAGAATTTCAAGTTGGTGCTTTTTATCGGCATCCATGGCGATTTCCGGATAGGGATTGACCAAAGCAGCTGCTGTTATTGCTAGTTTCTTTGAGATTCTTTTTACAGCATCTTCCAATGATAGCATTCTTAATGCGACCATAAGGAGGCTGTCAATCCCTAAAAGGGTCATTTGTTTAACGGGATTCTTCCTCGCTTCGGTTAGTTTCTTCCAGATGGGGTTATCCTGCTTAAATAGGTCTGAATCAACAGCGTTCAAGTCACCGCCGCAGACGGTGATATCTTTCAATCGCACATAAGAACGACCTGCACCAGGGAATCTGGCTTCCATTATGTCCCGATTGATCACATTGTAATAAATGAGCTTATCTGGATCGCTTTCAACCTTTTGGACAAGCCAATCCACCATCTTGGGTCGGATTGCAGGGATGTCTGCTGCCACAATTAAGACCTTGTTATGCCCGGGATGATCCTCAGCAGATTTTAACGCCCCTGAGCGAATATTTTCGAACAAATCCCCCTGATCTGCCATGAAATGGATGGGTTTTGATGCAATTAAACCCGATTCCTTTTCTAACCCAGTGATGTAAATATCACCGACAAATTCAGACCCGGACAGCGCATCCAGAACCCACTGACCCATCGGCTTGCCGTGGATCTCGATCAGACTGCGCTTACCAAAAGGCGCTTCTGTGTACAAAGGGTCATCTGCTGGAATTTCGCCACCAGCCAGCAAAACAGCGTTCATTTTCATCAATTCAAAGCGTGAAGGTTTGGTTTGAGTTCAGCAGCCTGAATAAGTTTACCCATCATATGAAAGTATTCGTGGTATTGTCGATAATCCACCTTTTGTGTAAAGCCGCTGGCTGCCAATAAACCGGCTTCCATCATGTTGGTTCCAAAGGAACGACCATCAAACACAGGTGTGGTGGTCAATAAATATTTCACACCTGCCTTGCGAAACAATTCAACATCCGAAGGTGTTGTTGTATTGGTCACAATAACCTTACCATCCAACTGGTCAGGCATATAGCGGGTAATGTAGTGACAGTCCCCGGCGATCACACTTGCCCAATCAAATGCCCAACCGAATTTGGGATGGCGCTCCAGCTGTTTTTCACCCACGGGATAAACCCACTTGAAGGGCAGGCGGCTGACGACAGGGATCAGCGCAGCTGCCAGTTTTTTCACCCCGGATTCATTGCGAATAGGCAAATTGACCCCCAAAGAAAACAGGGCATCACCAAACAAGCATTCATAATCAGCGTCAACAAAGGCGCGCAGCAATCCGTATCGGTCAACAGCTGTCATCACCAGGGCTTTTCTTCCGATCAGATCCAGGTGATCGCTGATATTCGCTTCCAACACTTTTGCAACCTGGGCTTCGAGGGTGTTTTTTAAGCCGCATCCATCAACAACAGGTGTCACTCTAACGTCCTGAACCAAGGGCAACACGGAATGAAGTGGGTACCACTTATCATCCACAAACAATCCCAGATCTGTCCCACCGACGCCGAAAGCTTGGACCTTTCCATCACGAGTCCGGAATAATTCTCGGGCGGCTTTCATATCTCCATCAGTACCAATGCGCTCAATATGAACTTCCTCACCGAGGAGCTTAATGACCACTGATTTATTACGCAGTGTAGAGCCAATGCTGATGCTGAGAGCTTCCTTCATATTTTATCCATTTTCTTTAAAAACTAGCGGATAGTATACCATAGAGCTCAATTATACTCACCGACTCTAATTTTTAGAAAAGGATCATGCAGACAAAACAGCCCGCAGTTCAGGCGGTATAATGAAGGTTGTTCTTAAAGGAGAATAACTTTTGAGCGAACATCGACCAGCCTTTCTTTGGGATTTGGACGGGACCATATTTGACACGAAAGACAGTCATTATAAAACCTGGCAATACGCCCTTAATCAATTCGGGTTTAATCTTGAACAACACATCTTTGACACTTATTTTGGGCGGAATAATCATGCAAGTTTACCCTTCTACCTGGGGTTTAAACCGGATCCGGATTTTGAAAACGAAATTGTTGATCTCAAAGAATCTTATTTCAGGGAGATTGCTGCCCAGGATGTCCGGTTAGTACCGGGTGTACAGACGTGGCTCTCAGAGGTTAAAGCACTTGGTTTTTCTCAGGCAATTGCCTCGTCTGCTCCTATGGAAAATATTCAAACACTTCTTACAGGATTCAATCTTTCTGAATACTTTGATGCGGTCATCTCAGGAGAATATATGCCAGCCAAACCTTTACCTGACGTCTTTTTAAAGGCTGCAAATGCTTTGAATCACGCTCCAGAGGACTGCTGGGTACTTGAAGATTCGCTGCATGGCATTGAAGCGGCGAAAAGTGCGGGTATGCTTTGCCTGGCTGTCGCGACAACTCATGATGCTTCAGAATTATGCAAAGCAGACCTGGTGCTTGAGGATTTCATGATGCCATTTATTGAGGTTCTCGAGCATTTTGGTCATGACCGCTTGAAATTAAGTTCTTTTAAGTGTCGTTGAACTGAAAATGAATATATAATTAAGGGTAGACAGTCATAATATTCAACCCCCGAAGCGTTAAATCGCACCTTTCGGGGAGTCCATATTCTTTTCAAATTTTAGAGGAGATGGCGATGAAAAAAAAGAATTTTCTCAGGTCTCCCCAATATTGCGGGCAAATCCTGCTGGTGATCGTCATGGTGACAGGTTTGTTAGCAGGATGCCAGCTGCCGCAGCAAGAGACGTCTGAAATTCCCACAGCCCTAACAGAAACAGAAGCTGCTAAACAGGTTGATGTTGAAATCCCGGAACCGCGAGATGATCTTCCACCCGCACTGGTGGAAGTGATGCCGTTTCCCAACAGCAAGATTGGTCTACAGCAACCGATTTCTTTGTATTTCAATCAACCAATGGATACGGATTCGGTAGAAGCAGCAATCCGGTTTGAGCCGAGCACCAGTGGGCATTTCGAATGGGAGGATGACCAGGTTTTGACATTTACCCCCGATCAAGCCTTATCCGCCGGCAGCCTTTTAAAGCTGGTTGTTAATACCACTGCCCAGGCGGCAAACAAGGAAAACTTGCAAGAACCGGTTGAGATTGATTTTCAAGCTACGGAGATGTTGCGCGTAACCCAGTTTTTCCCTTCGGATGGGGCATTGGACGTTGATCCGGAGAGTTCGGTTTTTATCAGTTTCAATCAACCCGTGATCCCGCTTGGGGGGCAGGCAGATGCTGACCCCGCTTTTACGCTTTCCCCAGATGTCCCTGGCAAAGGGGAGTGGCTCAACACAAGCACCTACATTTTCAGACCTGATCCCTCAATGGATAGTGGAACCCGTTATGAATTGCGCCTCAATGGGACATTAACGGCTGTATCAGGCTCGAAGATGGATCCATCGCAAACTGCAATCACAGGTTTTGCCACGACAAAACCTTATGTTCTTTCAATATTGCCGCTGCCAGGAGAAGAACTAAGCCTGGATGGACCCATCACAGTCAAATTCAACATACGGATGAATCCAGAGAGCGTTGAACAGCATTTCAAGTTGATTTCACCCGGTGGTGGTTTGGTGAGGGGCAGTTTTGAATGGAAAGAAGATTTAAAGCAATTCACTTTTTCTCCTGACGAGCTGTTGGAGCGAAATACGACCTATACAGTTCAACTCGCGGCTGGCGCAGAATCATTTGGCGGTCTGGCGATTGATCAGATCACTGAATCGGGATTGACGACATTCTCAGAATTGAAGATTGACCCGGATGTATTTCCAAATTTTGAAGCCTATTCTAATCAATATGGGATCTTCCGCTTGATTTTCACTGCACCCGTTGACGTTGAGGATGTCAAGGATAAGATCACCATTGAACCGGGCGAGAATATTGACCCGCCTTACGTTTTTGATGAGGGGATGTCGGTGAGCATATCGGGATTCTTTGCTCCCGAAACTGAGTATGTGGTAACTGTCGATGGTGAGCTCCAGGATATCTGGGGTGGCACATTGGGTGAAACGCTCAATTATCCCTTTACCACGCCGGCTTCCGAACCGACTTTGGCTATTGCAACAGGCACTTCATTCTACAACCTGGTCTTTGTGCCGGCATCCGTTTCCAAAGTTGTGATGCAGGCAACCAATGTCAGTACACTTTCATTAGAATTGGCACCGATCAGTCTAGATGACCTGATGACCCTGGTGCATCCTGAAAACTACGATTACCGCCAGCTCTTCCTTCCCGCAGTACTGGAAAAAACGACCATATCCCTGAACCTTCCCAGAAACAAAAGTGAACTGGTTCAGATTCCATTGACTTACCAGGGCAATCTGCTTTCTCCCGGTGTCTATTTCCTGGGGATATCGAGTCCCGACATTGAAAATATTGACTCTTACTTTGTCCAAAAGCTATTTCTGATCGTCAGCGAGAATAACCTTGTGATGAAGGTAAGCCCTGAACAAGTCACGGTTTGGGCAACCCGGTTAAATGATCATTCTCCGGTTGCCGGTGCGCCGGTGACAGTTTACACCACGGTAGGTGAAATCCTAGCCGAGGGTCAGACTGACGCTGATGGGCTTTACACAGATACCTTTCAGCGACCAGAGAACGAATACCCGACTTACTTTGCCCTGGTGGGGGAGCCGGGTGAGGATCAATTTAGTTTCTCGATCTCGACCTGGGGACAATTTAATAATTTGTATGAAATGGGAATCGATGTAGACTACTCACCCTCTCAGATTGAGTCCTATATTTACACAGACCGTCCACTTTATCGTCCTGGTGATACCGTGAATTTTCGGGCAGTTATTTTCTCGAGGGAGAATGGGATTCCAGTTCGTTCTGATCTGGATGCTGTCACCGTTTCAGTTAAGAGTTATCCCGGAATGTCAGGTTTTCCTCAAGAGGTCTACAAAAAGGAATTAACCCTGAGTTCATTTGGAACAATCGCAGACTCCATTGAATTAGATTCTGAAGCGCCTACCGGGATGTATCATTTGGAATTGAGTACGGATGAGCGAACCTTTACCTATTTTTATTTTGACGTTGCAGCCTATCGAAAACCAGATATCGAAATAACATTGGAAATGGAGAAAGACGAAATCCTGGCTGATGAAGAACTGGTGACAAATCTACAAGCAAACTATTATTTTGGAATGCCAGCTGCGGATCAGGGTTTTCAATGGTCAGCGATGAGCGACGATCATTATTTCTACCTGCCCGGATATCAAGTCGGTCCTTTGAAGTTAGATTGGTTTCTGCCTTCATTACCAATGTACTATTCACCATTTGGTACGCATGTCAGTTCAGGAGAAGGAAGAACAGATGTTGATGGGATTACTCAGATCATCATTGAAGGTGACGATCTGGCAGTAGAAGATGAGCTGGCGGGTACAGCTCAGAAGATCACTCTCGAAGTTAATTTTATGGATGAAAGCGGTTTACGCGTCACTCATCGTGAATCATTGCTCCGGCATCCTGAAGAATTCTATATTGGTGTGAAGCCAGAATCCTATTTTGGAAGGGCAAATACACAACTCGAATTCTCCATTTTGACCGTCGATTGGGAAAATGCGCCTGTCCGGGATATCCCCATCGAAGCCACCTTTGAATCCGTTGAACTGGAATTTGAGGATACGAAGAATCCAATGATGCCCTATCGCTACTTGGCAAAAACAAATGTGATTGACAGCGCCAATCCAGTCACCGATTCGGATGGCCGTGTTCGGCTTTCTTTTACACCTCCCGCAGCGGGAAATTATCAACTGACGTTGAGGTCTGGAAATGCAGTCAGCCAGGTGTTGTTATGGGTCACAGGTGAAGAAGGTGCCGTGTGGCCAAGGCAGCCCCAAAACCAGATTAACCTCACAACGGATGCTGAAATTTACCAACCAGGACAGGATGCCGTTGTTTTCATTCCCAATCCTTTTACGGGGAACGCCAAAGCTTTGGTAACGATAGAACGCGGCATCGTGATGGAATCCCAGGTGTTGGACATTTCGGGTTCGGGTTTTCCACTCTCAATTCCCATCACAGAAGAATCTGTGCCAAATGTGTTCGTTTCTGTGATCTTGTTGGGCAGAGATGAGGCCAGTCGCCCGAATTACAAACTCGGCATTAAAGAAATCACGGTTGATCCGCTAATCAAGACCCTGGATGTGGTTTTGGCTCTTGACCCCACTGAAACTGAGCCAGGTGAAACCGTATCAGCGACCCTTTTGATCACTGACTCAGAGGGCGAGCCAGTTCAGGGAGAATTTTCAATCGCAGTTGTTGACAAAGCCTTACTCGATTTGATCGAACCTAACAGTCTCCCGATCCAGGATGCATTTTATGGCGTGCAGCCTTTATCTGTTCAGACCAGTCTTTCATTGAAAACATATGCCAGCCAGCTCATTTTGAGCTCCCTTGATTTGGGTCTGGGCGGGGGAGGAATGGATGAAATTCCTAGTTCAAACCTGAGGGAAGACTTTCCGGATACCGCCTTCTGGCGGGCGAATATCGTAACAGGGGCTGATGGCACATCAAAAATCACATTCCCGCTGCCGGATTCGCTCACGACCTGGGTTGTGAACGTGAGGGGGCTGAGCAAGGATTACCTGGTTGGGCAAACGGAGGCAAAGATCATCACCCGGAAAGATTTGATGGTTCGCCCTGTGACGCCGCGTTTCCTTGTGGATGGTGACCAGGTCGAATTGGCTGCCGTTGTGCATAACAATACCGAAAGTGCTCTTGATGTGGATGTCTCGCTCCAGGGGGTTGGATTCACCTTGCAGAATGGTGCCCAGCAAACGCAATCCGTCGCGATTGAAGCGGGAGGGCAAACCAGGGTGAGCTGGGTGGGCGGTGTTGAGAGTGTCGAATCCGTCAGTTTGATCTTTCAGGCAGTTTCGGGAGATCTGTTTGATGCAACCACGCCGGTTTGGGGTGATCTGGACGTCAAACGTTATGCCATGCCCTACACCTTCAGCACAGCAGGTTCACTTAGTGATGAGGGTGAACGTTTAGAACTGGTCAGCTTACCAGTTTCGTCGGATCCCAAATCCGGCGCATTGTCCCTTGAGTTGACCCCTTCCCTGACAACAACGCTCCTGGATGGGTTAAAAACCCTTGAAGAGATGCCCTACCGGGATACCTTGTCGATTCTTTCTGCCCTCTTAGCGAACTTCAACGCCTATGAAGCATTGAGCAAACTCGGCATCGATTCTCCCATACTTGAATCGGATCTGGCGGATATGGTTGATGAAAGCATTCGTGTGCTTATCAATGCACAAAACTTTGACGGCGGTTGGAGCTGGTGGGCTGGTGATGAATTTGAAGGTGCGACATCTGATGTGTTTACAACGACTTATGTCCTTCTGGGATTGACACAGGTTTCGGAATCGGGCTTGGAGGTGCCGCAGCCTGTTCTTGACCAGGCGACTGCCTATCTCTATCATGGCTTGCGAGAACCTAGTGAATTGGATACTGGTTGGAAGCTCGATCAGCTTGCATTCCAGGTCTATGCACTCCGCTACGCTGAACTAGAACTGGCACCTTATATGGATGGTCTGTTCACAAGGCGGACAGAGTTAAGCCCATGGACGCTGGCATTGCTGGGGTTGAGCATTAACCAGATCCAGGGGCGAAATAACCGGGTTAACACGATCCTGGGCGACTTGGAAGCACAGGCGATCCGATCTGCAACTGGAGTCCATTGGGACAGCGAAGGTAATCTGTGGTCATTGCCTGGGTCGCCGAATTTCAATACGGCTGTTGGCTTGTATGCTCTTGCACAGCTGGACCCTGCTTCAACAAGCCTGCCCCTGGCACTGCGCTATCTCCTGGTTCACAGGGCATCTGATGGCTTGTGGTCATCGACTTTTGAATCGGCATGGGCGCTGATGGCGATAACGGAAGTTTTGCAGGGAACCGGTGATTACCAAGCCGAGTTCACATTCCAGGCATCCTTAAATGAGCGATTTATCGCAGAGGGTGCTGCTGAGGGCACGCCGCCTGTGAACGCTGTTACAGTATCCACGGGTATGGATATGCTCTTTCCTGATTCTCCCAATGCACTTGTGATTGAAAGAAGTGCGGGGACAGGAACACTCTACTACCGGGTTGATCTACAAACTTATCAACATGCTTCGGATGCGAAAGCGGTTAACCAGGGGATCGATCTGGAAAGGAATTTCTATTTAGCTGGTCAAGGCTGTCCCGGCGGTGAGGCCTGTACCCCGATCAAATCCCTTGAACTTGACCCGGACGAACCAAGCCAGATGATCACGGTTGAGCTTGCAATTAATATCCCAAATGATATTTATCATTTCATGCTCGAAGATTTCATCCCCTCTGGTACTGAGATCCTTGATACGAAGCTGCTGACGAGTCAAACGCTTATTGAGGAAGTTCCATCACTTTTTGATCCCCTGAAACCCTTTGAAAATGGTTGGGGTTGGTGGTATTTCAGTGATCCGCAAATCTACGATGATCATATCCTGTGGATGGCAGATTTCCTTCCATCGGGAACATATACATTGACCTATCAGTTGATCCCAACCCAGCGCGGCAGTTTCCAGGTTTTACCAGCCCATGCCTGGCAGTATTTCTATCCTGAAGTTCAGGGTACCTCGGCTGGGGATGTGTTTACGATCGAATAGTTCCATAACTGGGAAGAATATTCTTCCCGGTTATGTGATCCTAAGAAAGATATTTTGAAAGGTGTGCTACCAAATAGCATGCCTTTTTTTATTTTGAATTGTTTGATGATATTGATTTGATCGGGAAAAGTCTTATGCTGTGAAAAAAGGAATGGCGGCAATTATGGCGAAACCCAGAAAAACCACCAGGCTTGCGATGAGGACATCGCTCTTCTTTCGAACATCGACCATATCAAAAAATGGTGGCTGACCGCCAATATTCAGGACCGGTCCGGCTTTCCAGGCGAAGAATAAGCCGCCAACAAAACCGCCGATATGTCCCATGGTGTCAATATTCGTAGTGGGCATAAACCCGTAAGCCAGGTTGATGAAAAGGATGATCAGGAAATTTGTCAGCGCCTGACGGGTGCGCACAGAACCAAAAAGCTTCCGGTTTTGGAGGATGAACATCCCTTCAGCAGCCAACAAACCAAATACGGCCGTTGATGCACCAAGAGAAGCGGCTGGTGTCAGTACAAATGAAAGCACATTGCCAGCAAAGCCCGATAATAGGTAAAGCAATAACAGCCGTTTTCGCCCGTAGAAACGTTCCATCCGGCGACCGATAATGAATAGGGCGTACATATTGAGGGCAATGTGCAGGATGGAACCGTGTAAAAACACTGGGGTGATCAAGCGCCAGACCTGTCCCATCTTGATGAATGTATTGATCTTTCCTCCGTAAGCAAACAGGAGATCAAGACCTGTGATGGATTCCGTTATGAATTGAAGAAGAAATATCAAAACCGTGATCACGATCAGGATGATGGTGACGAGATTCTGATTTTTAGGAAGTTTCACTCTGACAGGTTTGACGGTGCCTTCCTGATCGGGTAGAGGTGCATCATTCATAAGGTGACTTTCCGGGGATGCACTCGGTGGTGTTCACCGACGATGATGCTTTCAATGATATCCAGCGTCTGATCCAGTTTGTTTTCGTGGTTGATCACAATGTAATCAAAGATATCCAGCGTTTGGAATTCCATTTTTGCTGTTTCGATCCGCAGGCAAAGCTCTTCATCTGTCTCGCTGTGCCGATCTTTCAACCGCTGCAGCCATTCTTCTTTGGTATCTGCTGTTAGGAAGATCAAAATCGCATCCGGACAGAGATTATGCACAGTCTGTGCTCCCTGAACATCAAGCCGCATGACCACATCTTCGCCGCTTGCCAGGGCTTCGCGCACCTGAGATTTGGGCACACCTTTATAAGCTGAATAAACCCAGGCATGCTCCAAAAGATCACCGTTGTCAATCATCTCTTCAAATTGCGTTTCACTGTAAAAAAAGTAGTCTTTTTTATCAGTCTCATTCTCACGTGGTGGGCGGCTGGTGGCAGTGATCACAAAATGGAAGGGGTGCCCGCGTTTTTTTAATCCGTCAACCACGGTGTCTTTACCGATACCTGAAGGTCCAGAGATGACGATCAAAAGAGGTGATTTTACGGGTTTTATTATTTCAAAATCAATGTTTGTCATAGGTATTTCGTTTCGATCTTGCCTGGCATAGCCAGATGTGAATTATTTCAGGTACAGGTTTTATTTTATTAGACCCAGCAATAAGCTTTGATTATAATGTATTTTAGAACAAGAACTGGAGAAATGCCAATGCCGACCTACACTTACCGCTGTAATGAATGTAAAAAACGATTTGAACGATTTATGAACTATGAGGAATATGGCAAAACAACTGTCACTTGTCCTTTTTGCCAAAGTGCTAAAGTCCTCCGTCGGATTGATCGGATCCGGATCGCAAAATCAGCCAAGTCCAACCTGGATGAATTCACAGACCCATCACAGCTTGAAGGTCTTGAAGATGATCCAAAAGCATTGGGGCGCTTGATGCGCCAGATGGGTGAAGAAATGGGCGAAGATGTGGGACCTGAATTTGACGAGGTCGTCACTCGATTGGAAAAAGGGCAGGACCCTGAACAGATCTCTCGAGAAATGCCAGAATTGGGAGAGGATGATGGCGGCACGGACGACCTGGATTTCTAAGCATTAATTTGCCAGAAGTTCAAGCAGTTCGTCAAAAGAATTGACCCATGAAACGGCTCTGAGGAACGCCCCCAGGTCCGCAAATCGTTCCCGGTAAGCAACCACGGCCGGTCCGACGGGGTCTTCGCCGGCAGCACCGCCTCCGGGCACATCGTTATATGCCCCATAAAAAGCAAAATAGGCCTGGTTGAGTTTACGGATCAGGTAGCCGTTTTCCCAGAAAAAGCCGCGCCTTGCTTCCATATACGCTTCAGCTTCTTCCACTTTACCTTCTGCCAGCAGGCGGTCCACTTCTACGCGGGTGGTTCGCATTTCAGTCCGGAAATCAAACAAATCAGGTTCCGGTTCGGGTCGTTGAAGCTGATTGCTGCTGGATGCCTGCTCGGTTGGTGGGGGGAGAAATTCGGGATAATACTTTGCCAGGATCAACTCTCCCAGTTCCTTGCCAGCCAGGGAAGCAGTCGTCTCATTGATCGTGCGCAGTTGATCGTTGGTAAAGTAGTTGATTCCAAGTGGTCGCAGGGTTAGGAAGTTGTGGACCCATTCATGAGCGATGACTTCGGTCAACCAGACCAGGTCTGTCGTTTGGCTGATCATAGTCGGGTAGGTCCCCACACCCCCAATCGGCACAACCAGGGCAGCATAATCCAGTTCCGTGAAGATATTATCTTCCAGTTTTTCCATTGTTTGTGTGGTGGTTCCCGGAACCAGGGAAACATCCAGTGCCTGGGTGATCCTATCCCGGGGTGAGATCACCAGGGAATAGGGCATCTCGCTTGCCCGGAACAGGGAGGGAGGCAAGACCTGGCCAAACCTGCCCAACCCGATATCCTCAAGCACATCCAGAAGTTGGGCTTGCAAGATCGATTCTGCCAGGGGGGCGAGGACGTCCAGGTGGGCTTGTTCGGCATCCAGCCGGGCACGTACAGCCTGGCTGGCGGATTCAGGGTCTGAGACGGCGGGATCCGCGTAGATGATCAGTACCTGAGCCTGGAGATCGTTCACGCGCCGCACCTGTTCAAGGGTGTCCAGCACCAATTGGGATTGTTTTTCCGGGGTCAGGAAACGGTTGAAGCTCAGCCCCCAGCCTGCAAATTTCGCCAGGATGGCGTCCAGCGTCCAGGTGCCGTAATCGAACTCGATGGTGCGCGTCAGGCTGTTGACGCTGGCCTTTAACCCACCCGGTGGGAAGGCTGAACCCGCCACGATAAAGACCAGGAGGGTCAGCAGGGCTGCCAGGCGCAAGACCCGCCAGTAGGACCGCAGCATGAGGACGACCTTGTGTGACTTCATAATGGCTGGATTCTAACACATCGGGAAAGGGGATTGAAGTTAATGTAGCAGGATGGGGAGATAAATTTCTTCTCGATTCATTATGATTTGGGCAGCAAGTTCGTCCCGGAGTGAATCAAGCGCGAGTGGAGCGTGGGTGAATGCCGTTCTTGAGGGCAGGAGATCATCTAGGAGGATGTCCACTGGATTTTCTTCCCCGACCCGGGGTTTTCCACCGTTTAGCAAAGCCATATAAGCATAATCCTCCATACCTTCACGGAGCAGTTCCAGGCGGATGGATGGAATAAGACGGTTGCTTTGGGGGTTGCACGGGTCAAATGCGATCGTATTGTCTTCATCTTTGGGTGGATAGAACAAATAGCCGTTGCCATTGCTGAGACTGTTGGTGTAGGGCGTATCCCAGGGGTTTTCTTCCCAATCTACAATTTGATGGTCGTAAAAGCCTTCGATGCGGTCTACCCAGGCTAACCAGGGAAGTATCCGGGCTTGAATGCCGGGTCGATCAATTACGGTCGGATTAGGCAAGGGAGGGTCGTCCACAATTTCAACATCTGCGCTTTGTTCGTTAAATTGCCACCAGATAGGTGTCCCATCAATGAGCCATTCATTTTGTGCTTTCGTGACTTCATAAGCGGTGAGTGAATCGAGCCCAACGCCATCTGGAGGGGCAAAGTCATCCTGTGCTAAGGGAGTCAGATGGTAATCTTCGAATGTCTCTATAATCGCTTGCGTGAGTTCTTCATGGCAAGCTTGGGGAACGCCAGCAATCGTTCCCCCATAGACTTCCATGACGGTATCCCAATCAAAGCCAAATTTGCTGTTAATAAAAGCACTTTCCGGTAAGGTAAAATCCCAAATCTCCAATCTTAAGGGAATAAGCGCCGTTTCGATGGTGATGTTACCTTCATAGACCCCGGGTTTTGCATCTTTTGGAACCCGGATCCGAAACCAGATGGGCTGGTTGGCATTTCCTTGCAGTTCGATCTCGCTTTCTGACGTAATGGGAGAAAGAGGATCCGGCCATAGACCAACACGGCCATAAAAATCAGATATTTTTGAAATGTCAATATTATCCACCCTGAACACTTCCACATTATTACCTGAAATGACAGGCGTTCCGTCGCTGTGAACGAGGTCACTGATCATAATGGTGACATCCTGAGTATTAGGCGACCTGATCACCAACTGAAAGGCTTCGAGCTCTCCGCGTGCCGCCTTGACCTGAAGCGGTGCAATGATCACGGGATTTACCTGATATGGCGTGATCTTCTCAGTGATTGGGGCGGTCCAAATAGATAAATTATCCGAGGTGGTGTCGCTGATCTGATGAAAATAGCCGCCAGCCTCTGGCGCTCCGATATAACCATCATTCATTTCAATATCAGCGATCTCGATCAATTCGGGTAAAGGATGCCCTTCGTGGTTGATGGTGTCAAAATAGATATAATACCTGTCAGCGTTTTCTGTGGTGTTCCAGCGGATCGATCCGTTATCCTGGTCAACTAGCCTGAAGTTATCCAGCCATAAGTCGACCTGGTCGCCAGGTTCATAGTATCCATGATTTTCTGAGCCTGTACCTTGATGATAGACATTCACAAAAAATCGGAGATAATCCAGGCTGGTCAGATCAGGTGAGGGGCAGTCCCCATAAGGCACAAGAGACAAGCTGACTGCGTTCCATTGCTTCATGATTAAGCCAGGACCACCAACTTCTGTATTTGAGCATGCAAATACGCCGCCTAATTCAAATTGGTAGAGATCCGGCGTCTGGTCCACAGCGCTGGCGTTAACCCGGGGAAACACATCGTAAATCATGGTTTCGTAACCCGTCCAGTTGTATCCTGTCTCGTGGTTAAATTCATACCTGGTCCCAATCTTGATACTGGAGGCTGCATCGATCTCTAAGGATGCATGCACAGTGGGTTGATCATCAAGTGGTGCAGGATCAAGCGAGAGGGTTGTATCTTCTTCGCCAAACCAGTAGGGGACTCCCGGGCTGGGATCCGTAATAAGCGTCTGGGTATCAATGAATTTTGAGCTGTAAGTTTCCTCATAAGAGAGGCTCTCGGTCGGCTTTCCGCCCTGGTAGGCGATGACACGTATGGAACGCACATCCAACAATGCCCCATTCAAACCTAATAGCTCAAATATTTGGCTGAAGTTGATGTCTGTTTCGACACTCTCACCTTCTGAAGCCTTTACAACGACGCGATAAGGCCAGTCAGGGTTCCACCATGCATCGGCATACTGCGATTGAATTGAGGATATGGGTTTGAATTGACAGAGGGAAAACAACAGGATCGAGATCATTAACAACTGCGGTGAACGCTTCATGTTTTTCTTCGATTCTCATAAAAAGTTATGTATAAAAATTTTATGAAGGTTTCTTTTTCTTGACAAGTTAAAATTTGTGGTTTTCGGAAATTTTAAGGTTAAAATGTTTTACTTGAGTTCTGAGTTTCAGATTTTGAAGTTAACCTGTGAGAGAGGGGAAAAAGCCTTTCTAATTCTGGATTGGGCGGCAAAGCCTGTTGACAACCTGCCAAGTCATAGATATGCTTAAGCGTGGGAATGGTTAGGTCCTGGTGGGCCTCCCGGTCTTCAACACCGGTGTCGGGTCGCGTTGCGAGCCGTGGTGGGTTCGACTCCCATCCATTCCCGCCTTTGTTTAAATTTTCTCCTCCCATCCTGATTTGAATGTCGCATTTTTTATAATTTCGTGATTTCTGCCTATTGGTATGGATCTTGCAAAAATGTGGATGAATATGGAGGTTGATATGACACGATTTAAATGGCTTTTGCTGACCATTCTTCTGGTGTTTTTTACCACAGGCTGCAACATCTTGCCCTTTCTGACCAGCATCCCCTTGCATTTCCCGGAAGCGCAGGAAACGCCTATCGCAGAGCCATCCCCGACAGCCTTTGTCCCTACAGCAACGCTTGTCTTAATCCCGACTTTGGCTGCAACTGAGGTGGCACCAGAATCCACGGTAGAAACCAGCACGACGCTATCCTTTCAACCGGAGTCATTCTCCTTGCAGGAAGGCAGTCCCTTCTACTTGCCGAATTTTGCACAACCCGAAGCCGGATACGGTTGGCTGGGCGTTGCAGGGCAGGTTTTTGATGGCGAGGGGAATGAGGTGTTGGATGTGATCGTTATGGTGGGGGATGAGCAGAACCCGGATGGAGAACCCATGATCGGGATCACCGGGACAGCCTTAGCTTATGGATTGGGTGGTTTTGAGGTCCAGCTTGCTGATGGGGCAATTGAGTCGCAGAATCGTTTTTGGATCCAGGTTTTAAGTTCAGAGGGTATACCCCTGACAATCCCGGTTTATTTTAATACTTTCGAGGATTGTGATCGCAATCTGGTTTTGATCAATTTTGTTGAAATTGGGGATAGATAATCTGCTAATTCAACGACGGATCCAACTCAGACGCAGGTTCCTTATCCCTGAGGTGGAATTCTCGCCTTGCAGCCATGCCTGCAGCGGAGATCAAGCCAGTCATCACCCATTGATAGGGCATGGCAAAAGAGTCCATACTCAGGCTTTCAAAGAGATAGGCAAGAATAAACAATTGACCAGCCAATCCGACTATTCGCAAGATGGGGGAACTGCTTTTTCGGGTGAACCCTGCACTGCGCCACAGCAGGTATAACCATACCAAGAAAACCGCCAGCCCAATAAACCCGGTTTCCGAAAGCAGACGGGTGTACATGTTCTTTGTGTTGCCCAGGTAACCCGCCCGGAAGATGAGGTTGCGAACCTCAAAGGATTCCAACCCGGCCCCAGGCATGCGCTCATTGAAATAAAAACCGGCGTTCCCCAAACCGACGCCAAACGGATAGTCATTGAAGATTTCCCATCCTGTAATCCAGAAAACCACACGTTCAAAAAAAGCGAGATCACGAGCAAGATAGAGAACCTTAATTTCTGTCAGGGGGAAAAGCTCAAGGTCATCAATGTTTGTCATGTCCCGGAACATTTGGAAGCGGTTATCCCAACTGCTTGCGGCACTGATATAAGCTGAGAGCGCACCAGCTGAGAGTCCAAACAGGATCACAAAGATCACCAAAACAAACAGCACATTTACCCAAAACAGGTGCTTTGGCGGATTCTTCCGCTTGCCCACAAGCCAGGATGTGAATTTGTGGTTGAGCTTCTTCAGCAGTAAAAAACCAAGCAAGGCTAAGGATGCCAGGAAGGCAACCAGCCCGATGCGGGGTGATGTAAATCCAAAAACGATTAGTCCCAGAACCATTAACAAGTCTTCGATTTGAAAAAGCCACAACCGAAACCGAAAGACGGATTTTCGTTGAAATATTGCTGATAGCCAGATTGGGAATAAGACGAGGTTAAAGATTCGAACAAACCAGGAGGGTTCATAGGCAAATCCGGTCACCCGGTTGGTGAACATGATATTTGGCGATTGGACGGAGAGAAAGGTCCTAATTTTGTTGACCCACACCGGAAAACCCTGTACAAGGGAGAATTTTCGAAGGAGCATGACCTCAAACAGGGTCCATGGTATCAGTACCGCACCCAAGATGGAAATAAAAACCAGGGTTTGCCGGAGCCTTTTCTCATTTTGGGGGAAGACCGAGAAAACCAGGTAAAAACTGAGGCCAATGATCACGGTGAAAAATGCACGCAGGCTTTGACCAAAAAAGTCGCGTCCACGGGAATAATGACCATCAAGAAAAAACGCAAGAGTAGCGATGATCAAAGCAATGATCACAAAATAGATATACGGCAGGACTTCAATCGGGAATTTGCCCCGCTCGATCAGGTAGGGGACGAGCCAGAGCAGCATCAGCAACGCCAGAGGAATCGCTGAAAGTGGTGCCACAATTGCCCCTGTCAGATTTGCCAGCAGTGGGAAACTGGTGACAGGAAGTCCGATGATCACCAGGAACCACAGGACCCCGGTTCCCATCCGGTAAATTGCGTTCTTTGAAAGGGAGGTCAGCAAAATTAGGCCTCCTTTTTTGTGGGTTTTCGATATCGCTGTGAAAAATCAACGCCCAGGATGCCAACCAGCAGCCCTGCCACCGTTCCCGCAAGGACAAGGATCCCGGTTTTGTAATAGGTGGGTTCTTGGGGCGTACTCGCTTCGGTCACCTGATCTACAATGACAAAGGATTCAAGCCGCCCCGCTTCCTGCGCAGCTAGAAGCGCCGTATAACCTTTTTCCGCCCAGAAACTGACAACATCCCGGGCAATTTCCGGGTCGGTATGCCGAAAACGAATGATCCATTGACCGAGATAACGTTCCAGCTGCCAGTCTTTTCTGAAAGTTTCATATTCCATGGCGGGGTCTAAGGTTTGTGAATAAAAGAAGGTCTCACCCAACTGATGTTTAAAGACGCGTTGAAAAACTTGTAAGGCAAGATCTTCCTCAAATTGAGACCAAACAACTGGTTCACCGTAGTGACCGACTAAATTTTCATAATTGATCTGGGTGAAATCAATACTGGTATGGAAGATAACTTCTGATTCATACAACGGAGGTTTTAACATTGAAAATGCAAAACCAAGCAAACCGCCAATCACAGCAACCAGAACGATTTTCCACCAGTTTTTGATTAGGTGCTCAAAGCTTGCAACAGGATCGAATTCGTCCCGCATTGGTCATTCCTTCCTTATTAAAGGCTAAAATCATCATTGTTAAGCTAAGATATTATATCGTAAGCCAAAAAAAAGGTCATCTTTCAAGCGAGTCTCATTTACGCTATCTATGATGTCAGTTTTCTATTCTGTCCGGTTTTGGAGTATAAATAAGAGACGTTTGACCGAACTCATGGGTCAAATGATTGTGCTATATTAGGAAGCTTTTAGGAATTGACAACATCTATGAATAAAAAAACATCCGTACCTGTGATTGTGACCGTGTTATTGATCATTGCCTTGTGCTGTTTGGGGATATGCTTGATAATGTTCGCCAGCGGTGCAGCCTTTATGATCATCCGGGGTGACCAGGAAAACTCACCCGCAGTAGTTGTGCCGCCTGACGGAACGATCATTGAAGAAACCACGCCTTTCGAAGAGGATAACCAACCGCAAGAACCAGTGGAGACGTTGGATCCACCTGAGCCGGCATCACAGGGTGCTTTGGAATCCTTGACGACACTGCAGGAGGAAATCGTTCCAATCAATGACCCGATTGACCTGGGAGAACGGCTTGGCGGTAAAAGTGATATTCCAGTGTCCCTGATTGACACAGATGCCCCTTATCGTGTTGGTGAAAGCAAAGATTTCTGGGTGACCAACGTGGATACCAATGAAAATTTCAAAATCTCAACAACATTGCGATACCTGGGTGACAATGTTTATATCTGGATCGAGAAAGGGGTTACTTATGATCAGGGTGATTTGAAAGCTCTCGGGGATGCCTTTGATGATGAAATTTATCCCACAAACCGCGAATTTTTCGGAAGCGAATGGTCTCCAGGGGTGGATGGTGATCCTCACATCTATATTGTCTATGCAGGTGGGTTAGGTCAATCCCTGGCGGGTTATTACTCATCAGCAGACGAGCTTCATCCGGATGCTCACGAATACTCCAATGCGCATGAGATGTTTCTGATCAACTCCGATAATGTTTACCTCTGGGAAGATTATATTTACGGCACGCTTGCGCATGAATTTCAGCATATGATCCACTGGTACACCGATATGAACGAGGAAACCTGGCTGAATGAGGGCTTTTCAATGCTGGCAGAATTGATTAACGACTTTGATCCGGGTGGGTTTGATTACGCCTATGTGATGAACCCGGACCTGCAATTGACGGATTGGGGGGATGATGTTGGGAATAACGGTCCGCATTATGGTGCTGCCTTACTTTTTACGACCTATTTCCTGGACCGGTTTGGTGAGGATGCCACCAAAGCCGTCGTTGCCCACGATAAGAATGGGATGGAAAGCATCGAGGTGGTGCTTTCAGAACTCGACTTGCGCGATCCACTGACCAATGAAGTGCCGGATGCTGAGGATGTCTTTGCGGATTGGGCGATAGCAAATTTACTTGGGGATCCTGCAGTTGCAGATGGGCGATATTATTACAATATTTACCCAACAGCGCCCCTTGCATCGGTGACGCGCAGTTTTTCATCCTGCCCAACGGGACCAATGGCATTTAATGTCGCGCAATTTGGCGTGGACTACATGGAATTTGCCTGTGAAGGAGATCATACGCTCTCCTTTAGAGGAAATACATCGGAAGCAATCCTGCCCACAGATCCCTATTCGGGAGAATTTTTCTTCTGGTCAAATATGGGTGATCACTCCAATATGTCCCTGGAAAGATTTTTTGATCTGACTGATGTGACCGGTTCGGTTGAGATGACTTATCAGACCTGGTATGACCTTGAAGAAGATTATGATTATGTCTTTGTCTCAGCCTCTTTGGATGGAGAAATATGGGAAATCATCAACACGACTTCCTGTACGACTGAAAATCCTTCAGGAAATAGTTATGGGTGCGGTCTGAACGGTCAGACGAAGGGGTGGCAGCAAGAGCGTGTTGATCTGAGTAAATTTGCGGGTGAAAACGTGACCGTTCGGTTTGATTATGTAACGGATGCGGCTGTAAATGGCGCTGGGATGGTAATTGATGATATTCGTGTGGATGCCATCAATTATTTTTCAGATCTTGAGGAAGATGACGGTGGCTGGCATTCAGAAGGGTTTGTCCGCATTCAGAATGCACTCCCTCAAACTTTCAGAGTATCTATGATCACCTTCGGCAATGAGACCGAAGTAACTTTCCTCGACCTTGACGAAAACAATGCTGTAAGTGTGGATATCAGTATCGGTGAAGATGTGGAGTCGGTTGTTCTTGTTATCAGCGGCACCACACCAGTAACCCGCCAAAAGGCAAATTACGAATTGGATATTCATTGAGTTCCTGTATGATCGGAACAGAAGACGCCAGACGGCGTCTTTTATTTATCACTTCACAGGCGGAACTGTGGAAGGTAAGATGAGTCAAGTTTTGGTCAGGCTTGCCATTCTATGGTTTAATTAAGAGCATTGTTTTTATCAAGCGTGTTGTTTTGATTTGATTGGAATCTAATGCGTAACGATCTTCAGGTAAATTTACAAATCGATGTAAACCAGATCACTGACATGGTCGGGGAAATTTTTGATATAGAAAGCATGACCCGGGGCGGGCATGAACAGGGTTATCGGTTAAGGTATGAGGGTAAATTAAAGTTATCGGATAGTGAAGCAGCCTATGACCAGTTGGTCACGTTGTTAACGCCCATGAACCTGATGCCGCTTTTCAGAGAAGGGGACACTTCCCAAATTATCATCATCATGGACAGGCTTCCGGAATCCATGCCTGGACCTGTGTGGGTCAATATTCTGTTGTTGGTATTGACCATCATCAGCGTTATGTTCACTGGTGCACAATTCTCAGCAGCAGATGTGACAAATCCCTTTATGTCATTAGGCGGATTTCTTCAATATCTAATGAAAGGCTGGCCTTTTGCAGTTAGTTTGCTCGGGATACTACTGGCACATGAAATGGGTCATTACCTGGTCGGGCGTTCTCGCGGTGAAAAAGTGACCCTGCCTTATTTTATTCCATTCCCAATCAGTGCTTTTGGTACCATGGGTGCGTTTATCAGTATGAAGTCAATCCCGAAAAATAAAAAACACCTGATGGATATCGGTATTGCTGGTCCTTTGATGGGTTTATTGGTTGCTATTCCCGTCCTGTTTATCGGGCTCAGTCTTTCCGAACTCGGTCCGATTGAGGCTGATCTTCCAGAAGGATTTGTTCATATCATCGAGGGAAATTCTCTTTTTTATCTATTTGCGAAATACCTGACCTTTGGAAAATTGCTTCCAATGCCAGCAAGTTACGGCGGTATGATGCCTTTGCTTTACTGGCTCCGCTATTTCTTTACAGGTTCACCGGTACCTCTGGGCGGTATCGATGTACAAATTCACTCTGTTGCCTGGGCAGGATGGGCGGGCTTATTCGTGACAGCTATCAACCTGATCCCTGCTGGCCAGCTTGATGGTGGGCACATTCTCTATGTCCTTTTTGGCAAAGAAAAAGCCAAACGTATCTTTCCTTTCATTTTAGGGGCGTTGTTGATATTAGGCTTTTTCTGGCGTATTTGGTGGATCTGGGCGGCATTGATTTTGTTCATGGGGCGGCGTTTTGCTGAACCGCTTGACATGATCACGCCCGTCGATCGGAAAAGAAAGCTGCTTGGCGGATTGGTGCTGGTCATTTTTATATTACTATTCACCCCGGTTCCCCTGATTATCATACAATGAGAAAACGTTACTTCAACATGATCCTAAGAAAGCAAAACAAGGTAGTCCCTATCATTTTGGTGATCGTCCTCTTTATTTCTGGCTGTACAGGCATTGTGGTTAGCCCGACAGTTCAGGTCAATGATTCGCCGGGGGTAACTCAGACAGAACGACCTGATCCCCCAGGAGAAGAGACGGAGCCGGTAGAAACATCAGAATCCTTAGAAACAACGCTAACCAGCACATCGATCAGTTCAAATTCGGTAAGCCCTGATGATTTGGATGGGATTGCTGTTCGGTTTGTGCACCCATGGGACGGGGCGGGTGGAGAGAAGATCAACGAAATTGCCACCCAATTTTCACTTAGCAATCCGTGGGGGATCTGGATTGATGTGGAGGGGATGGGTAGTGAGACGGTTTTATTGGACTCGCTGCAATCAGATCTTGAGACGGGTGATGTGCCGGATCTGATCGCTGTGCATCCCTATAAACTTTCGGACCTTGATGGCGCGATCACGCCTCACCCTTTAAATGATTATTTCAATCATCCTGATTTTGGCTTTTCGATAGAAGAAAAGGATGATATCCCTGAGGTCTTCCTTGAGCAGTTTATGGTAGACAATACCTTGACTGCCTTACCCATAGCCCCCCAGGCAATGGTCATGTTTTACAACCAGACCTGGGCGGAAGAATTGGGTTTTTCAGCCCCGCCAGAATACGTGGAAGATTTCCGGCAGCAGGTATGTGCCGCAACAACGGCTAATCTTGGTGATGAAATCGAGGACAACGATGGTACAGGGGGCTTCCCACGGAATTTCGATCCGAGAGTTTTAGCAAGCTGGTACCGAGCCTTTGATGGACAAATACCTGAGACGGGCACATTATCCTTCAATAATGACGCAGGGCGCCAGGCATTCGGATTCTTGAAATCCGTTGACACACAGGGTTGCATTTGGATTCACAGGCAGCCCGATCCCTTTTGGTATTTTGCAAACCGTTATGCTTTGATGTATGCCGGTACGTTGGATCAAATTGCCATTCAAAAGGGGTGGATGGAAGCATCACAAGGAGATGACACCTGGATGGTGACAGGTTTCCCCGGGCAAGACCAAAATTTCATTCTGGTTGATGGCCCCGGATTGATGATCACGGCAGAAAAACCCGATGAACAACTGGCGACCTGGTTGTTTGCAAAGCATTTGCTAAAACCTGAGATTCAGGAACAATTGGTGCGCAGTCTGATAACTTTGCCGGTCCGAAATTCAGCGCAGCCCCTGCTGGTTGATTTTTCTAAAACCTATCCCCAGTGGGCGCAAGCAATCTCCCTGATCGAAATAGCCGAACCCCTTCCCATTTCTGATGAATGGGGAATTTCCCAATTTGTTCTTCAGGATGCCATTATTCGTTTGATGCAGGTTGATGAAGACCAAACCAACCTGATCCTTGAAGAATTAGATATGATGATCAATGAACTCGAAGATGGGACTCCATAATGTCTGATAAGCCAGGAGTGACGATCTATACGGATGGCGCCTGCCAGGGGAATCCCGGTCCGGGCGGCTGGGGCGTGATCCTGCGGCATGGACGGCATGAGAAGGCGCTTTCAGGCGGGGAAAAGGATACCACCAATAACCGGATGGAATTGCGTGCAGCTTTAGAAGCGCTAAAGGCTTTGAAGGAACCGTGCCAGGTAACCCTGTTTACCGATTCCGAATACCTGAAGCGAGGAATCACAGAATGGATGCCCAACTGGAAGCGACGTAACTGGCGCAGGAAAGGCGGCGAGCTGGCAAACGTTGATCTGTGGATGAAACTGGATGAGGAAATTTCTCGCCATGAGATCAGCTGGCGGTGGGTAAAGGGGCATGCGGGAAATGTGATGAACGAACGAGTCGATAAATTATCGCGGAAGGCAATTCCCGAGGCTTGATTTAAATTTTCTAACAATCTAACAAATTTTCAACCAAATAATTCAGTTTATAGGGATTTGGTTTGGCAGTAATAAGAAAAGACCTTCTTCAATGGATGATGAAGGTCTTTTTTGTTTGTGATCTGGTTAATCCTCAGGGCTCTGTTGGGTAACCTGCTTCCAGCCACGCTTCAAACCCGCCAACAATAGGATTTGCACGCAGAATACCGTTTTGATGCATTATTAGCGCCGCACGGGCACTTGTGTTTTCGGTTGGTCAGGTGCAATATGTGATGTACCATGTATCTGGATCCAGTTCCCCAAGACGGGATTCTGTTTGATCAACGGGAATGTTGATCGCACCATCAGCGTGTTGTGTCTGGTATTCTGACTCGGTCCGGGTATCAATTAGGACTGCCTCGCCATTAGAAATTGCCTGGAAAGCTTCTTCAGCAGTCACCCTTGGAATCTCATCCTGGTTAGCATAGTCTCCCGGATTGGTGATTTGATTTCGGCGAATATTTTGTGCCAGGATCAATCCGACAATACTAACGACAAGGACACCGCCGAAAAGGAGGATGGGGAGTAAAACCTGGTTCTTTTTTCGTCTCATAGTGTCTGGTTTCCTTATGATTGCTATTATTCTTTCATAAATTATAGTTTATTTAAAACGACGCAACCTGAGGCTGTTTGTCACCACAAAGATGCTGCTGAAAGACATAGCACCTGCAGCCAACATCGGATTAAGAAGACCCAATGCAGCAGCAGGGATCAGGATGGTATTGTAGAAAAACGCCCAAAACAAGTTCTGTTTGATCGTCCGCAAGGTGCGCCGTGAAAGAGCAATGGCTTTTGGAACGCCCTGCAGATCACCGCTGATCAGGACGACTGGTGCGGAGGCCAAGGCAACATCAGTTCCTGTGCCAATGGCGATGCCGATATCCGCCTGGGCAAGTGCAGGGGCATCGTTGATGCCATCCCCCACCATCGCAACCACCAGGTTTTGTTCTTGCAGTTTCTTGATCTGATCCGCTTTGTCACCGGGAAGGACCTCAGCCAGGACACGGTCAACATCTACCTGCCTGGCAATGGACTGGGCAGTCCGCTGGTTATCGCCAGTCACCATGATCACTTCCAAATCCATTTTGTGCAGGGTTTCAATCGCTTTTTGGGAACCGTCCTTGATGGTATCTGCAATCCCAATTGCTGCTGTGATTTCATCATTGATCGCAACCAGGATTGTCGTATTTCCCTTTTCTTCCATTTGACCCAGGTCATTTTCAATGTTTTCCAGGTTGGTGACTTGCGTTTCGATTAAGCGTCGGTTGCCAATCAAAAGTTTTTGCTCGTCCACTTCAGCCCGGACGCCGTGTCCTGCAATGGCTGAAAATCCCATGGGTTCGCTCAGAATCAATCCTCTCGCATTTGCTTCGGCACTGATCGCTTCGCCGAGGGGATGTTCGCTGACTTTTTCAACCGATGCTGCCAGGCGAATGATTTCGTCCTCATCGAAACCTTGACTGAACACTTTTACTTCAGTGACCGCCGGCTGCCCACGAGTGATCGTGCCGGTTTTATCGAGAACCACGGTTGTGATATCGCCGGCACGTTCAAGGCTCTCACTTTTCTTGATTAAAATACCAAGTTCTGCACCTTTTCCAGTTCCGACCATCACGGCTGTTGGCGTTGCCAGACCCATCGCACATGGACAGGCGATGACAAGGACAGCAACTGTGTTGATCAACGCTCTGGTGAAGAGGGTGACAGAAGCATCAGGGCTTAGGGGAACAAAGAAATACCAGGCGATGAAGGTCAGGGCGGCGATTCCAATGACGATCGGGACAAATATTGCCGAAATCCTGTCGGCGAGGTTCTGAATGGGCGCCTTACTTGCCTGAGCCTCTTCAACCAGTTTGATGATTTGGGAAAGCGCTGTCTCCTTACCGATCTTTGTAGCTTCGAATTTCAGTAAACCTAATTTGTTGATCGTGCCACCGATAACCTCATCACCAGAAAATTTTTCCACAGGTAAAGACTCGCCGGTCAGCATGGATTCATCCACGCTGGACCGTCCATCGACGACCACGCCATCAACCGGTATTTTTTCTCCGGGATGCACCAAAACGAGATCGCCTACCAGTACTTCATCTACCCTCACTTCGATCTCAATGCCGTCGCGGGCAACAAAGGCTTTACGGGGCCGCAGGTCCATCAGCTTCCGGATGGCATCACTTGCACCGCCCTTGGCTTTTGCTTCGAAGTACTTGCCCAATTTGACCAGCGTGATGATCATTGCAGAGGTTTCAAAATAGACATGACCGGGGATCAGTCCCAATGTGATGGGTATGGAATAAAAATACGCTGCTGAAGAACCCAGCGCTACCAATACATCCATATTGGCAGATCCATTCCGAATGGACTTAAAACCGTTGACGTAATATTGCCAGCCAACATAGAATTGGACCGGTGTGGCTAATGCCCAAAAGAGATAGTCTATCCAATGTTGATGCGCAATGGTTTCAGGGAGAAAGCCCAAATCACGTCCCATTGAGAGGGTAAATAAGGGTACGGTGAAGATCAAACCAATGATCAACATGCGCCGTTGTTGGGCAATTTCCTGCTGGCGTGCCAGTGCTTCCGCGTCTTCCAGTTCAACGCCGCTGTCAAGTGTTTCAAAACCTGCCTCCCGCATACTCCGACGCAGGTCATTTTGGCTGATGATGGTTGGCACATAGCGCACATACGCCTTTTCAGCAGTAAGGTTCACATTGGCTTCGATCACGCCTTCGAGGCTGTTTAAAACTTTTTCAAGGCGATTTGCGTCTGCTGTATCAGAGAGATGTTTGATCGCAAAGGAAGCTTCACCCATGGCAATCTCATAACCCGCACGTTGAACGCGGGAAATGAAATCGTTCAGAGATGCTTTTTGGGGATCATAGCTGACAGCTGCCCGTTCAGAAGAAAGGTTGACATTGGCTGAGTCAACCCCATCCACTTTTTTCAGGTTTCTTTCAACAGTAGCAACACAATTCGCGCAGGTCATCCCCAAAATAGGGAGGGTGAGGTGCTTTCTTTCGCTCATAATCCTTTATTCTGCGACCGGGTAATTGATCTCGGCCAGTGTTTGTTTCAGAATTTCTTCCGTTGCTGGCAGATCGAATTCAATTGTCACCAACTGTGTTTGAACATCTGCATCAACTTTGGAAACGCCTTCAATATCAGAAAGCTCCATTCCAATGGTATGGGTGCAATGTCTGCAGGAGATGTTTGGGACTAAATAGGTCACTGTATTCATTAAATTCTCCTCGTAGTTATCCATTTATTTGTTGCTCAAACCGGTAAGACCGAGTCGTCGGTTTGTAATCATATAAATTTTACTAAAATTATCCAATTAAGTCAATTTCCGATGATAGGAAAATGACAATGATGGAGAGGACCATCATCATCTTTCCTGTCACCGTATAAATTAGTGATTTTTCGCCAATGTATTGCTCTCAACCAGGTGATTATTTCCGTGAAGTGGGGTTGATTTATCTTTTCTTCCAGTATAATTGGCGCTATTGAATTTATTGGAGATAGATAATTGAAACGACATTGGTTGGGAATAATTCTGATGGTGATTGCGGCTGTTACTCTGGCCGTGGCAAATATTTTGATGAAACTGATTCCCCAATTAACCAACCTAGAGCCAGGGCATGTTGGAGTCTGGAGGTTTACGATTGCTGCACCGGTCCTTTGGCTCCTTACCCGTTCTTCTCAAGCGAAAAAAGAAAAAATGCCTGTCCCTCATTATCAACTCTTGCTGCTGGGGGCAGTATTTGCATTAGGGAATTTCAGTGCGTTATTTTCACTTGAACGCCTGCCTTCTTCTTTGTATGTGATCATTGTTTATATCTATCCCTCTTTGGTGGTGCTGTTTTCGTTTATCACAGGTAAGCGAGTGCCAAAATCCTTTTGGATTGGTTTACCTCTTACGGTGATCGGGTTGTTCCTTGTTGCCTATGAATTTGGTGCCAAATTATCAATCGATCCTTTGGGCTTCTTTTTTACAATCATTAATGCGATTGGCGTGGCAGCCTACCTGCTTTTAAGCGAGAAACTGTTACGTGGCGTGCGCGATAAATTGTACGCGACCAATTTCGTGCTTACAGGTGCCATGCTTGCAGGATGGCTGATGATATCCTTTTTTGGCGTTCGCCTGCCGGATTCTGCCCAGGGTTGGATTTTATTAATCATTTTTGGCATTGTTGGATCATTGGCGCCTATTGTGGCAATGAACCTTGGTTTACAATTGATGGGAGCAGCACGCGGCTCAGTCATTATTACGCTGCAGCCTATCCTTACGGTTTTGATCTCGACCATTTTTCTTAATGAAGTCCTTTCAATTCAACAGTGGATTGGTGGGGCAATTGTGATTGCTGCCATTGTCCTGCTTCAGTTGAGCCCGGATACTGTTCGGAAAAAGGATACACAATCCAATCGTACTTGAGTGGAAAATTCAGGCGAAGTTCCCTCTTTAGCAACTAGAAAGTCCCTCTGAGGGGAAAAGTTGAGGAGAGATAAGACTGTCATTATTTGTGGAAAAAATCAAAATAAATCCGGTTCTTGATTCTTATATAAATCCAATACTATCAGGATAGAGTCTTAAAAGAAAGATGTGAGACAAAACTCATCTTCTTCTCCTTTTCTATTGAATAAGCTCTCCTCGACCTGTCGGGGAGAGCTTTTCAACTTATATTTGCAAGTTTTTTCTTGGGAATACGCTTATTATCCCCGGTAAGCAGGGACGGGAATGATGATCCATTTACAGATGCGCGCATCTTGCATCCGGCTGTATAGCCTGGGATCCAGATCCTCGGTCTTGCTTGATGTGGTGATCACCATTGGCAGTTCGGCATTGTAGCGATAATTAAAAAGCTGATAGAGTTTTTCCTTAGCCCATGGCGTGGCAGATTGCGTTCCCAGATCATCAAGGATCAATAGGCGGGAAGTCCTGACTTCTTCAAAGCGGCGATCCAACGAAACGGTGCTGTTTGGGCTAAATGTTGCCCTTAGGTGATCCAGAAGGTCAGGTACACTGACCATTAATGGGGGAAAGCCCATACTTGCCTGGTAATTGCCGATGGCAGCAGCCAGGTGTGTTTTGCCGCATCCATAGGGTCCAGTCAGGAGCAGCCAACCCCTCGGGTGTTCAGCAAATTCGCGTGCTGCTTCAAACGCATTCTTCAGATCACGTAAATCTTGTTTGGGTAATTTTTCATTTTGCCTCAGGCTGAAGTTCCCAAAGGTCTGTCGACTGTGAAGTTCGAGGTTTGAAAGTTCCGGGTGCCCCATATCATCGGTAGGATTTCGAAAATCAGGTGCTAAAATCTTGACGACTGTGACCAGGTTCGGGTCCTGAAGGCGGGAACGAATACGACCATCGAAATCACCCATCGACAGGTTGCTGGTGATCACCGTGGGAAGCTGGTTGATGTAGCGATGGTTCATGATCTGAAAGATCTTTTCCTGTGCCCAGGGCGTGGCATTTTGGGTACCAAAATCATCAAGAAGGAGCAATGGGATCTCCCGAATTTCCTCAAATCGCTCTTCAAAACTCATATCCACGCCAGAATAAGCATATCGCAGCCAGTCTAAAAGGTCCGGAACCGTCAGAAATAGTGTTGCGATTCCTTTTTCGATGGCGGCATTGGCAATAGCCGCGGCTAGATGGGTCTTGCCGCTGCCATAGCGACCGGTCAGCATCAACCATCCCTGGCAGTTTTCTGCAAAGTTCTTGGCCTGGTTATACGCATTCTCGAGCGACTCAGCCTGAAGTTTCCCCAATCCAATCCGACCCCGTTTGACAAAGTTGTCAAATTGCAGATCCTTGAGGGCATCAAGGCTGCTCATCTTAAATAAGCGTTCTCTCGCAGAGCGGGTGATTTCCTCCATTCGACAGGAGCAGGGGAAAATTTTCCCAAAATCAGGATGATCAATGGGGAGATCACGGCGGATGTAACCAATTCCGCCACAGATCGGGCAGTTGGGGTCGCCGGGCATTTTAACGGTGCGAATGGGTCCGTTATGGTCTTGATCAGCCATGCCTTCGCCAGCTTTTTCGATAGCTTTCCGGATCTTGTGAATCGTCTCGTCGATATTGCTCATTACCACGTCCTTCTTTTTGCCAGCGGCTTAAAATTGCCTGGACATACTTCCAGTTGCGAATGTTACGGGTCACAGCCATCTGGATCGCTTCTTTGACCCAGTCCGCTGGATAAATTTGTTCATCCTCTTTAAGGATTTCTGCCATCATCGGTGTGATCAAGCCGATATTTTCTTCGTATAGTTTAAATATATTGGGTTTTTCCTCACGTAGGTGAATAGCGATGCGATCGTGAGGTCTTTCTTGCCACTGATCTTCTTCAATCGCTTTGACCGCTGCTTGACCTTTGGGGCTGTTGATGAAGTAGTATGTATGATCTTTTGTGGCAGGCATTGCTTCGAGGATTGCACCCAGATTCACAAGGCTATTGATTGTATTTCGTAATTCTTCCTCTCCGCCGGTCATGGATATGAGTGCAGGATCAGATGCAAGTTCATCAAATACAAAATAGCGAAAATCGCCAGATTGCTTTTCAATATGCCAAAAGAGGTACAACATCAGGCGAAGCTGTGAAAATGTTTCGATTTTTGGAAGAAGATCTGTAAAAAATACTTCAGGGACGCGGATGAGCGTCATTGGCTCTTCATTGAACCCTGAAAAAGCTCTAGAACTCTCTGAGGTCATAGGATCCTTGTGCCTTATTACCCCGGGTATTCACCCCGGGCTGCATTTTCAAACTTTGCCAGTTGACTGATGAATACCAGACCAATACCGCTGTGGACGGGACCGTTACGGTGCTTTGCGATGATCATTTCAGCCTTATTCTGTTCTTCAGGATCATCGCTCATATTATCCCGATGAATGAACATCACGATATCAGCATCTTGTTCCAGCGAGCCCGACTCGCGCAGATCAGAAAGCTGAGGCTTTTTATCGGGGCGGTGTTCAACGGCACGTGAAAGTTGTGCGGCGGTGAGCACCGGGATGTCGAGTTCACGAGCAAGCACCTTCAGATTGCGAGAGATGTTTGAAACCTCCTGCACCCGGTTGTCGGTGCGGCTGTCTCCTGACATTAACTGTAAGTAATCAACAATAACCAGGTCGAGTCGGCGTTCCATGTGGAGACGCCTGCATTTAGTCCGTAAAGCGAGAGGGGTGATGGCAGGCGTATCATCCATAAAGATATTTGCCGCACTTAACACTTCAAGGGCATGTAGAAAGATGACCCACTCGTTGTCGTTTAACTTGCCTGTTCGCAATCGTTGGGTATCAATACCTGTTTCCATAGCGATCAACCGCTGTAGAAGTTGTTCATTGGACATTTCCATGGAGAACATCGCAACATGTTTTTTATGATTAACTGCTGCATTTCGCAGCGTTCCTAACAAAAAACCGGTTTTCCCCATACCTGGTCGTCCTGCGACAATAAGCAGATCGGATTTTTGCAAACCACCCAGGATTTGATCAATGTCTAACAATCCAGTCGGTACGCCGCCGATGTCATCTGCTCTTTTGGCGAGTGAGTCGATTCGGTCATAATACGAACGAACGACTTTGTCGATGGGGATAAGATCTCGTTTGATCCGGCGTTCACTAACGTTGAATATGGCTTTCTCAGCCTCATCAACAACGGTATCAATGGATTGATCCTGGTGATATGCGAGACGAGCAATTTCGTTGGCGGCTTCCAGCATTCGCCTGCGAATGGCATTTTGCTCGATAATTCGCCCATAGGATTCAGCATGGAAGGCATTTGGAGCCTGGTTGATCAGAGAAAGCAAATAGGTTTGACCACCTACTTCGTTAAGCTGACCCCGGTTTGAAAGTATCTCAGTTAATGTGATCAGGTCTATGGGTTGTCGCGTTTCATTGATATGGTGAAATGCATCCCATATCCATTGATTGCGGACAATGAAGAAATCCTCGGTATTAAGGAACTGGGAAACTTCCAAAAAGACTTCTTGATCAATCAATACCGCGCCAATCAGCGCTTCTTCTGCGTCCCGATTGCTGGGAAGGGTGAGCGCTTCTGTGAGTGTATCGTCCTTGAAATTGAAATCATCCATCATGGGTTCCATAAGTTAATGTCTGGTTTTAAGATGTCTTTATAATACCATTGTACAAAAACCGGGATCCCGTACAAATGGATCTCCCGGCCAGGCTTATTAAAATTTTACAGGTTAGGATCAGTCCTCGTCTTCGGGTTGATCTTCATCAGATGGCAGATCATCTAAATCGATGTTTTTCAGGAAGTCTTCAAATACTTCAAGGTTGGGTTCCTGGGTGTCATCAAAAACATCCCTTTTTCGTTCCCCGGAATCCTTTTCTGTCATATCCTCTTCCGGCGTTATTCCTGCCTGTTCCATCACTTCTTCTGCGACAAAAATTGGCACATCCATCCGGGCAGCCAGCGCAAGCGCATCAGAAGGGCGACAGTCAACCTGGCGTGTGGCACCTTCAACATCAAGGATCAGATTGCCATAAAAAACATCATCAGAAAGTGAAACGATCTCAACCCGTAAAAGCCTGGCATTCAGGGTCTGGATGACGGTTCTTAAGAGGTCGTGGGTTTGCGGTCTGGCGATTTGAATCTCCTGTAAGGCGATCGTGATCGCTTCTGCTTCATAGAGTCCGATCCAAATGGGCAGGTAACGTTCCTCTCCAAGTATCTTTAATATCACAATTCGTTGCTGGTTGGTCAGGCTTACTCGAACGCTGTCGATTTCGACCTCAATCATTTTAGACATGGACTCTCCTAATCAAATGAACTGGTTTGATTCTAACACGATGACTATCATCACGCAATAAAAGAAAAATTCTAACAAAGATTTTTAAGGTTTTCGAGTATAATCTAAAATTACAAATAGACAGAACAGCAGGACCACTCATTAGGAGGTGTTTGAATTTTATTTTGTGGGTTCCCATTTACAACAGATAGATCGAATTTCTTTGAGGACAGGGAATAGTTGCATTATTAAATAAATTATTGGTTTTATCGGTTATGATATAGTTAGAATTTGAAGGAAACACTCATTTGAGATCTAGCTTTATCTTGACCTTGTTTGAGAAGGATTTTTATTTTGGAGGAAAATTCAACCTTTGGAATTTTGATCGTGGAAGGCAAAAGAGGAGATCATACTTCATTCGCTGCCGAACTTGATCATAGGGATTATCAAATTTCACGCGTATCGAGCGGCAAAGCAGGTCTTGAAATGCTTGATGATGTTGACCCCAGTGCAGTGGTTGTTGATGCTGCCTCTTTACGGACAAATGGGGTGAGGATCTGCCAATCATTTCGCAAGGCCGACGGCAATTTACCGATCATATTAATCGTTGACAAAGCAATTACCCTGCCGGATGTGGTGGATGCAACGCTGGTCCTGCGGCTTCCCTTTACCGTTCAAAAACTGATCAACAGACTGCATGCGTTTCGTGAAACAGACCATAAATTCTTAATCAAAGTAGGTCCGATTGAATTGAATACCAAAACCCAGCTTGTCACATGCCACGATCGACAAACCAAGCTGACGCCAAGACTGGTGGCGCTCCTTAAAATGTTGATGAAAAATAAAGGTAAAGTCATGGGGCGAAATGAGCTTTTTACAAAAATCTGGAATACAGATTACACAGGTGATACGCGAACGCTTGATGTGCACATCAGCTGGCTGAGACACGCGATTGAAGAAGATCACACGAATCCGAAATTACTTCAAACTCGGCGTGGAAAGGGTTACTTTCTCGATCTATAACCTGAGCAGGAGCATTATTTTACGAATTTTTAAACCATTCAGATCAGATCTGAATGGTTTTGTGTTTAGGCGATTGAGACATGCTTTCTTTCTGGACAATATTCCTCTGTAAAGTAAAATAAAGCCACATTAACGAATGAATTAAGGGACATGATGAACGATCAACGAACAAAGAGAATACTCATAGGCTGTGCTGTGATAATTGTTGTGAGCTGCATTTGTGTGGGATTGATCCTGGGGATTGGTGTCGGGGCGGCTGTCATTTGGCCGATCGGATCTGGAAAAACACAGGCAACGCCATCCCCGATTCAGGTGCCTGAATCTTCGATGGACCCGAAAGTAACGGACTTGCCGGATCCGGCTGCCGAATTACCGCAGGAAGTGCCGGAAAGCGTTACAGAAGAGTTGCCTGAAGATTTGGCAGATAAGCTTGCAGAAATTGAATCCCAGGTGACACAGATCAGGGGACTTAATGCAAGGGAACAGGTAGATCGAGAGCTGATCTCCCCTGATGATCTTGAACGAATTGTTGCTGAGGATTTCTTTTCTGAATACACGGACGAAGAGGCTCGCAAAGATTTATTGATCCTTTCCACATTAGGTTTGCTTCCTGATGGGTTTGACCTAATTGATTTTTATAATCGTTTGTATAGCGAGCAAATTGCAGGATTTTATGATGACGAAATTGAAAAGATCTTTGTCGTCAAAGGTTCGGATTTTACTGGAAGCGAAAAGATGACTTACGCCCATGAATTCACCCATGTCTTACAGGATCAGGTCTATGATCTTTCAGAGGGGTTGGGCTTGAATGATGAGGATTGCGAGGCGGATTCGGAACGGTGTGCCGCAATTCAGGCACTGATCGAAGGCGATGCCACAAAAACAGAGCTGCTTTGGTTTCAAGATTTTGCTTCCCAACAGGATTATCTGGACTTATTAAAATTCTACAATTCTTTTGAAACACCAGTTCTTGATTCTGCGCCGGTTTATATTTCGGCAGATTTGTACTTTCCCTATGAAAAGGGGCTCACCTTTGTTGAGTATTTGTATGAACAAGGCGGCTTTGATGCTATTGATGAAGCCTACCTGAACCCACCCGTATCAACTGAACAAATCATCCATCCTGAGCGTTATCCTGAAGATGTTCCCGTGACAGTCACACTCCCCGATCTGACTGCGACAAATGACGGATGGAAGCTTCTTGACCAGGATGTTATGGGTGAATGGTACACATACCTGATCTTGGGAAAAACACACCAATGGGGAGATCAGATTTCTGAGGAAAAGGCCTGGGATGCCGCTGAAGGATGGGGCGGGGATGCTTACGCCTTTTATTTCAACGAGGATTCCGATCAGATCATATTTATCCTTGACACGATTTGGGATACACCCAAAGATGCTGAGGAATTTGTTGAGGTTTTTTATGACTACGCAAATGAGCGATGGACATCACTTTCAATAACCCTTTCGGATGCGAGGGTCTATTATGGTGAAGATGAGTTCGCTGGTTTTTGGCGTGAAGGCAATCGTACAATTTGGGTGATTGCTCCTGATCAAGACACGCTTTCAGATGTTCTATCAGAGCTTCAATGAGCGAAGACGGGAAAATACTTCACGGAAAAGTGGATCATAAGCGAATCAAGGCGATTCTATTTGATGTGGATGGCACATTAAGTAATACGGATGACCAGATGGTCATGCGTGTAGCCCGCATGTTGGCGCCTCTTTCCTTTCTTTTCTCAGAAAAGAAACCTGATCGATTCGCGCGCTGGATTGTTATGGCGGTCGAAACACCTTCCAATTTCATTTATGGTATTGCAGACAGGTTGGGATTGGATGCACCTTTCTCGAAATTTATGGCTCAGCTTTCCGGCGGACGTTCTGCAGGGAAGTCGGGAGATAGTCATTTCTATATTGTCGCACGTGTGAAAGAAATGTTAGAAAGGTTGTCGCTGCATTATCCAATGGGCATTGTCAGCGCTAGAGATGCAGATTCGACACAGCGTTTTTTAGAGCATTTTGGACTTATCGAATTTTTCGAGGTCGTTGTGTCTGCCCAAACATGTGAACATACCAAGCCTTTTCCCGACCCCATTATCTTTGCAGCAAAACAATTAGACGTGAACCCTGAAGCTTGTTTAATGGTTGGGGACACGGTTGTCGATATCCGCGCTGGAAAATCAGCTGGCGCACAAACCGCAGCGGTGCTTTGTGGTTTTGGGACGTATCGAGAACTGAAGCGAGCAGGTGCTAATTTGATACTTTCAACAACACCGGATGTGGCGGATCTCCTATTGGATGAAACAATTCCCGACAGTGTCGGGTAGAATCAGTTGTCGTCAGGCTTGATTTTATCAATAGCAGGACGGATTTAATTTAGAAAGATGCACATTGAATATTGATTGGATATATAAAGGATCCTTGGATGAGTGAGAGAAGTGATAATCAGGAGTATATTGAAAAATACCCATGGCCGAGACGGCGTTTTATTCGTGGCTTGTTGAGATTGAGTATTAAAGTGGCTCGTCTTCTCCTGGTGAAGTGGGAGGTGGTCGGACGAGGTAACATCCCCCTGAAAGGACCGTTGTTGATCGTTGGCAATCACTTCAATTTTGTGGATACGATTGCACCCATTTATGTGACATCATGGCCTTTGGAGTTTATTGGTGATTTCGAGATGCCGAATGCACCACCTGTGATGAGAATTTTCCCAAAAGCCTGGCAAACATTGAAAATTGAGCAAGGAACCCCGAATTTTGAAGCACTTCAGGCATCAGAAGCGATTTTAGCGCAGGGGGGTGTTCTGGTTATTTATCCAGAAGGGCATGTTCATGATGGACCCTTGAATCCAGCCTTGCCCGGGGCAGCCTTTATGGCGCTTCGAACAGGAGTCCCGATCTTGCCAATGGGTACGATCAGTGATAATGATTGGAAGTTGTTTGATACGATCAAAGATGAAAAAAGGCGACTAAAAATTACCACGAGGATTGGTGAGGTTTTTGGCTCATTTGAGTGTGAAAATCCCAATCGCCCGTCTCGTCAGGAAATCAAGGATGCAGGTAACCTGATCATGCGCAAGATTGCCGCATTACTGCCCGAAGCTTACCAGGGTGAATTCGGTTAACCAAAAGACATATTACGTGCAGGTGAAAATGAAAGGGACTGCAAATTATTAAGCAGTCTCTTTTAATTTTATATGAGTCGTCGTATTCTTAAATAAGCTGTAAGAAAAACTCTTACGATAATTAGATAAACAGGGATTACAATAATTGCATTAATGTGTAAGAAAAAGGGAATTCCACATGCAGTATAAAGATTATTATGAAGTTTTAGGCGTAGGGAAAAGTGCCAAACAGGATGAGATCAAAAATGCCTATCGGAATTTGGCAAGGCAATATCATCCGGATGTGAATCCTAACGATCCCAAGGCGGAAGAAAAATTTAAAGACATCAACGAAGCCTATCAAGTGCTTTCGGATGAGGAAAAGCGCAAGAAATATGACCGCTTTGGCTCTCAATGGAAGCAATATCAGCAGGGCGGAGGTCGCGCTGAAGATTTTGACTGGTCGCAATGGACCACGCAAGGTCAACCTGGTGGAACGCAGTATCGTACGGTCTCTCCTGAGGAATTTGAGCAGATGTTCGGCGGCGGTCTTGGCGGTTTTTCCGACTTTTTTGAAACCTTATTTGGCGGCATGGGTGGCGTACGCAATTCAAGCCAAACCTCCAGGCGAACGAACCCGCAGGCTATGCGCCGAGGGCAGGATATTGAACACCCCGTCGAGATCACGTTGGAAGAAGCATTTCACGGAACAACCAGACTCTTGTCATTTGAGGGTGGTCGCAGAATTGAAGCAAGGATCCCGGCGGGCGTAAAATCTGGTTCCAAGATCCGACTTGGCGGACAGGGTGCGGGCGGGATGCAAGGTGCCGGCGATCTTTATCTCAAGATAAAGGTGCTGCCGAATTATAAATTTGAGCGCGATGGGGATGATTTACGAATCGACCAGCCTGTGGATTTATTCAGCGCGCTTTTGGGGGGCGAGGTTCGTGTGCAAACGATCGATAAAGAGGTCAATTTAACCATTCCTCCCGGCACAGATTCTGGTAAAACATTTCGTTTGAAAGGCCTGGGTATGCCAAAACTCAATAAATCCAACCAGCGCGGTGATTTATATGTTACGGTTCAGATCCAGGTGCCCAAAAACCTGACCGCTGAACAGAAGAAGCAATTTGAAGAATTGCAAAGGGATGTCAGGTCGTAGCGGCGATCGATGTTTACAGTCAGTTTGAATGGTAGGAAAGTTAACCTGAAATGACCAAGATTAAGATCTTTTCTTCTGCAAAACAATTGACACAAGCAGCAGTTACTTGTTTTGTCGAACTTGCCCAGCAGTCAATTGCTAAACAGGATGGGTTTGCGGTTGCGCTTTCAGGCGGCAGTACCCCTCGTTCTATCTATCAAGAATTAGCGAAATCCGAGCACCAAACTTTTTTGAACTGGGAGAAAATCCATCTGTTTTGGGGAGATGAGCGCCATGTACCACCAGATGACCCCGAGTCAAATTACAAAATGGTGAAAGACGCTCTCTTGAAACACATAGAAATCCCAAAAGAAAATATTCACCGTGTACCCGCTGAAAAGACGGTTCACGAGGCAGCCTACCTTTACGAAGCGGAGTTACGGCAGTTTTTTGTTGAGGACTGGCCGCGGTTTGACCTGGTGCTGCTTGGGATGGGTACTGATGGACATACAGCTTCGCTTTTTCCACGGTCTGCAGGGCTGGAGGAGGAAAAGCGATGGTTCATTGGCAACCAGGTATCAGAAATCCGAAAATGGCGGTTGACGTTAACGAAATACGCCATCAACGCCGCCCGAAATGTGATTGTCCTGGTTCAGGGAGCATCCAAGGCGAATATGCTGGCGGAGGTTTTGGCGGGGCCTTATTCCCCCGAGGAGAAACCCATCCAATTGATCTCACCTGTGAATGGTGAGATGATTTGGATGGTAGATGCAGACGCAGCCAGCAGTTTGCCTGAAAATGTGATTTCATATTTTTCGGGTTCATAAATTCTGATAGGATAAAATGTCCCTTCCCATATCAACTCTAAAACAGTTTCCATTGCTCCAGGTGTTTTCTGATAGGGACCTCACCGTATTCAGCAGGTAATCATTGAGGTTGATCTGACAAAAGATGAAATTCTATTCCTGGAAGGTGACAACACCAATTTGCTTTACTTTATATTGACCGGCTGGTTGAAAGCAGAAAAGGTTTCACCTGAGGGGTGGCAGCAGACCTTGCGCCTCATGGGTCCGGGTGAAGTTGTTAATGAACTTTCTGTCTTTTCGAACGAGGATAATGCTGTAAGAGTGATTGCAATGGAGACATCCAAGGTTTTTTATATCCCCCAATCTGAAGTGGATTCCTTCACCCCGCAGCAGCAAAAAACAAATGCTCTCCTGTTGTTCGTCAATGCTTTTTTAGGGATTGTGGTGCTCTTTTTGAGCGGCTTTCGCGCAGCGATGGCATAAGAGGATAAGGCGGTTGTTTCGATGTTTGGGAATCTATTGCTCATTTGACCACCGGTAGAAATCAAAATAACAGGCAGAGTCGAAACGCTCCAATGATCTCAAGAAATAATGCGCCCCCGGTGGATCCGTGCCGAAATCTTCCGTGAAGGCAACCCAACCGCCTGCTTCAACAGCCTGGTAGATTGCATTGTCTGAATGGTAAAGGCTTTTGTCAAAGGGCAGGTAGCGGCAGCGTTGACCGGTCGTGAAAAAGAAGTATTCGCAGTTATTGGTATAAAATGCACGCTCGGGGTTGGCGTTAACAATTGCCCTGATGTCATCACCACAATCTGCATTGCGGTCCGTATATTGACGATATAACCTGGGCTGTGCTTCAAGAATGCTTGTGAATTCCTTAAAATAGGTTTGCAGCCCGACCAAACACATGAACAGGATCACAATTTTCGGGAAAAGCATGGGGCGTTTCCAATAGATGCTCAAAAGTGTGCAAATAAGGATCAGCAAGAGGATATATACGGGAATCATATACCGTGAAAGTCCACTGATGGTTTGCTCGGGAGTGAGGATGATCGTGTTCAGGATGATAGCGAGGATATAGATTGGTAGTGACACAAACAGAATGATCATCATTGTCCTGGGTTGTTTTCTTGTGGGCAGTATTTTTGGAAGGACGAGCCAGGCAATGAACAGCACCAGGATAAATCCCAGGGTTGCAAACAGGGCGTTAAATCGCTGGTGTTCCAGGTTAAAGAAGGCGTGCCATTTGAACCAGCTGGTAACTTCGCTGCCAATGATCTCCCAGTAATCCAACGAAAAACGAGCCAGGCTCTCACCCTGGGATGGGGTTGCAGAGGATGCGACAAGGTGATTCCGCACTAAGAAGGCAGCGGGTGCAAGCACGGCTGTGAACCCAAAGATAAGAACATCCCGAATCCGCTGACCGAACTTCTGTTTCTGTAATATCAACATCGTTACAGCCAATGGGGGCAGGAACACTGCGCCTGCCAGCCTGGTCGTCATCATCAAAGTGCTAAGAATACCGATCAGGAATGCTTTCCATTGGGTTGGTTTTTGGATGTATTCATAAAACGTTAGCAAAATTGCCAACAAAAGAACAATGAACAACGGCTCGCTCATCACCCAGGCAAAGATCGACATGATATTTGGCGCCATCACCAACAAAGCACTGCTCAAAAGGGCAGGGAAGACTTTTCCTGTGATCTGGTACGTGATCCAGCCTGTGAGGATGATGCTGAGGCAGAACAAAACCAGGTTGAGCGTTCGTGCTGCATTTTCTGGGGTACTTCCTAAACGGATTCCTGAGGCGATCAGGGTGGAATAAGCCGGTTCAAATCCGGTGATCGGAACGGGTTCGCCTTCAGCAATGTGGAGAACATACCCCCTGCCCATTGCCAGGTTTTCTGCGCCTTGCAGGTAGTGCACCGAATCCCCGGAGATCCCCATCCCAGGTTTGGTGAGATGCGGTTGTACAGCAGCGCCAATAATGGCTATGATGACAATCCCCACCCAAAAAGCGCACCGATTGCTGTTGAATATATTAAGAAATTTTACCGATTTCTCAACGGCAGTCTGTATGGATTTGAAGAATGGAAAACGGATCTCATTCGTTAGCGTAAACCTCGCCAATTGGTGATAGGCAAGGTAAAGGATTGCCGGCAGGAAGAACAGTAAAAACCAGAACGGTATGAAGTAAGGAAAACCAACATTGATCAAAATCATCGCCAAACCCATGACGAGTAACCAATCGATCCAGTACCTCACAACCCCCGTTCTTGGAAAGGTGATTTTTTGTTTGTTGAGAACACGTAAGATGAGCCATCCTACACAAAGAAGGATCGAAGAGAGGGTGACAAAATCGCTGATGGGGAGGAGGATGGCCAAGATGGTCCAGAATGGATCGGGCTGTCCCCATGTATTTCCTGGTAGATGGATATTGAAGGTATTGGTGAAGGCATCGGATGAGATACGCCATCCCTGGATGGATCGATGTCCTGATCTGAGTTGTTGTTCAGGGGCGATGGTCTGTTCCAGGTCATCCCACATAATCCTGATCGGTGCGGAATCATCTGTGAAAGAAAGGGTTAAGCCACCTGTTTGTGCGCGCTGGTAAGTTAATGACCCGCCTTGAGAAAGCCGAAATCCTGTTTCAGCAAAGGGTTCTACCTCTCCTTCTGAAGAAAATTGATCACGGCTGATCAAATTGTCGTCGGGTGAAAGGACGGCTTTGAGTTTGACCTCTGCATCAACCGCGCTGATCCCGAGTCGGTGGGTTGTTCGGAAGGGCACTCGTTGATAGGGGACGAGGACAAAGATCAATGCACTCAGCAACACAGAACCTGCAAGAAGATAAACCTTCCATCTTGGCTGCGTTATCCTTCGTATTAATTCAATCATCAGGTGATGGGCTAAGAGTCCCAAATTGAGGGATAGTCCACCCAGCACAATTATTTTTAACCACAAAGGAACGATAAAAAGCAGGTTGATACGCGTTGAAAAACTATAGCTCCAGAGAAAGCCAAGCACTATAGCAAGTATCTCTAACCAGATTTGTTTGTTTTTGAACATGAACTTCCTCGTTGATGGTTGATAATGATTATTGTATCTCAATCTCATTACGCAACGAACTACCTAATTCGCTTGCTTGACGGATAATAATCCTGGGTGCTATTATTTTAATATGTATTTGCGCGGTAGTAAGTGGTCGATGAATAGACGTTCAAAAAGATCAAACCCATGGTTGATCGCCATTTTGGTGGTGATCATCGGTTTTATGGTCTATTTAAACATTTATATCATCCCCACCGTCCCACCTCCCTTTGTCCCAACCCCGACCCCCACACGCAGTCCACAGTCATTTACGGAAGAGGCGGAAGTTTACATGAGCGAAGGCAGGATCGGGATGGCTAAGGAGGCTTATCAGGCTGCCATCAAGGCTGACCCGCAAGACGTGGCCAATTACCTGACTCTGGCGAAATTACAGATTTACAGCGGCGAGTATGAAGCAGCCCGGGTAAATGCAGAAAATGCATTACTGTTGAACAAGAATTTGCCATCTGCGTTTTCAATCCTGGCATGGGCAAAGGGTTTCATGGGGGAATATTTAGAGGCTGAGGCTGATCTTAAATCAGCGCTTGAGCTTGATCCCAACAATGCCCTTGCGCACGCCATTTATGCTTATGTTCTTGCCCTGCGTGTTGCGAACGACGCGGGTGAACTGGGGACCGTTGACCTGGCGATTGAAGAATCCCGCCTGGCACTTGAAGCTGATCCGCAATTAATGGAAGCACGCTGGGCACGCGGGTATGTTTTGGAGATTACCAGCAATTATGAAGAAGCTGTCCAACAGCTTAAGGCGGCGATTGACCTGAATGATAATATTGCCGAGCTTCACCTTGCCTTGGGGAGGAACTATCTGGCTGTAGAGGAATATGACCAGGCAGTTTTTGAATTCACCAAAGCCTATTCCCTGAACCCAACCGATCCGCTTCCCAACTGGTACATTTCCCGGGTATATGCTCGAATTGGTGAATTTGCCAAAGCAGTTCAGTATGCCGAACAGGCAGTGAACGATGCACCAACAGATCCTTATATGCACGGTAATATGGGCTCGATGTATTACCGGGATCTGCAATATAACCAGGCGATCAAGTATCTTGAACTTGCCGTACGCGGCGGTGCCACAGATGACGGTGAGGTGGTGGAGGGAATACCCCTGGATTATTCGATGTCCGTCATGGAATATTACAGCCGATATGGGCTTTCATTGGCGCGTGTCAATCGCTGTAATGAAGCTGTTCAGGTCGCCCAGGCGATGATCCAAACATTGCCAGATGATGAGACAGCGATCTATAATGCTGAAGAGATCATCCGTATCTGCCAGGAAGCACAGGAAAATGCCGGCACAGCCACTTCGACTGGTGAGGTGCAGGATGGTGAATCTGAGCCGACACAGTCGCCAACATTGTTGCCGACAATATCGCCTACACCTGAACCATGATCATGAGTTAACCCTCTAAACAGTGAAATTCTGATGTATTTACAAGGAAAAGATCCCACATTCCGAACGACCCGAAAGAAAGCCAACCCTTACAAGGTTATGGTTCTGCTTGTATTGATTGTTTTCTTCTTTACAATCCTTTCGGGTATTGCAAAGGGTGAGGTGCAGCCGCTTTTCATGCCGACTCCTACAGCAACACGGACAACACACTCCTTTCTTGTGGAGGGCGAGACGCATTTTGCGGCTGGCAATTTGGATGAGGCTATCGAAGCGTATCAAAAGGCAATTGAGCTGGATCCGAGTGATCCAATGCTTTACACGGAATTAGCAAGAGTTCAAACCTATTCATCAGCCCTTGTTACGACGGACGCCGAGCGGTCCCGCCGTTTAGGTGAAGCGATGGCTTCCATCGACCAGGCGAAAGAACTTGCGCCTGACAACAGTGAAGTTCTGGCAGTCCGGGCTTTTGTTTTGGATTGGAACTCAAACCCAATTTTGGTAGAAGAGGGTGAAGCTGAAGATCTGCTTAATAAGGCTGAAGCGGAAGCTGTTATGGCACTCCAGATCGATCCCAGCAATACCCTGGCATTAGCCTATTATGCTGAAGTTTTGGTGGACCAAATGAAATGGAATCAGGCGCAGCAGTACATTCAACAGGCACTTGAACGCGATGCTGACCTGATGGATGTGCATCGGATCATGGCATATACCTATGAAACCCTGGGTGAGTATAACCTGGCAATCCAGGAATATGAAAAAGCGATTGAGATCATGCCGAACTACACTTATCTCTACATCGCAGTCGGGAGGATATACCGATATCTCAGGTTATATGATCAGGCTCTTGAAAATTTTGCCATGGCGGCAAATCTGAACGAACAGCTTGGAATTGAAGACCCAATTCCCTATCTTGCCATCGCCAATACCTATTCGCAAGATGGTGAGTTCTTTGCCGCAGTGCTGAATGTTAAACAAGCCCTCTATATGACCCCGGCAAACCCGGATGTTTACGGTCAACTGGGCGTGGTTTACCATAAATCACGCAATTATGAGGGTGCCATCCCGGCTTTGGCGTGTGCGATTGATGGGTGTGATGCCCAGCAAAGCTGTGAAGTGCGCCAGTGTGATCCTGCTGTGGACCCGATGGTTGCTATAGAAGGTTTGCCGCTTTCGGGCAGTACAGTTGTTTATTACTTCACCTATGGCTCTGTCCTTTCAGGTCTCCACCGGGAAGGCGACGATAAATGTGACCGTGCGATGGAAGTGTTTGCAGAACTGCGCAGTCAATATGCAGAGGATCCTTCGGTGATGAGCATCGTTCGCGCTGGTGAGGAAATTTGCACCTATGCCGAACAGCCCGCAGATGAATCGGATGAAGCACAGGAAACACCTGGAGGGGAAACAGGCACTGAGATGCCTTAAATTTCCGTGGGGGAGAACGTAAGATTTTTGTAAGAATTCATAAATATCCCTTGACGTAGTTTTTGAAGAAAGGTATGATTTGAGTGTTAGCACTCTTATTATTAGAGTGCTAAATGATGAATAATACCTAAAAATCACTTAATTAAAATGGAGGAACGAATGACAATTTCAATTAAACCTTTGGGAAATCGACTCGTCGTAGAGCCCATTGAGGAAGAAGAAATTACTGCTGGAGGTATTGTGCTTCCTGAAACCGCCAAAGAAAAACCTCAAAAGGGCACTGTCTTAGCGGTTGGTCCCGGTGAGCGCAATGAAAAAGGTGAGTATATGCCCCTCGAAGTCAAAGAAGGCGATAAGGTCTTGTTTGCTAAATATTCAGGGACCGAAGTCAAGTATGACGGCAAAAAACTGCTGATCTTGCGCGAAAGCGATATCCTCGCAAAACTGAGCTAGTAATTGATAAAATCCAAGGAGTAATAATAAAATGGCTAAACAACTGGTATTTTCTGAAGAAGCCCGCCGAGCTTTAAAAACCGGCATCGATATTGTTGTAAAATCGGTTGCAACCACCCTCGGTCCAAAAGGACGGAACGTTGCGATTGATCGAAAATTCGGTTCTCCGACCATCACGCATGATGGTGTGACCGTTGCAAAAGAAATTGAACTTGAAGATCCCTTTGAGAACATGGGTGCCCAACTTTTGAAAGAAGCTGCGACCAAAACAAATGATATTGCCGGTGACGGCACCACAACATCGACTGTTTTGGCGCATGCGATTGTGACTGAAGGTTTGAAGAACCTGGCCGCTGGCGCTAACCCAATGCTTTTGAAGCGCGGTATTGAACAGGCTGCCAAAGCTGTTTCCGATGCCATCGCTGAACTGGCAATTGATATCACCACCAAAGATGAAATTGCAAATGTCGCCACCATCTCCGCTCAGGATCGCGAAATTGGTGAGTTGATCGCTGAGGTTATGGACAAAGTCGGTAAAGACGGCGTCATTACCGTTGAAGAATCTCGCGGACTCCAATTTGAAACCGAATATGTCGAAGGTATGCAATTTGACCGCGGTTATATCTCACCCTACTTCGTCACCGATCCAGAGAATATGGAAGCAGTGATTGAAGAGGCCAACATTCTTGTCTATGATAAGAAGGTTTCTGCAGCCAGTGATATTGTCCCCCTGCTCGAGAAACTCGTCCAGGTTGGCAAACGTGAACTGCTGATCATCGCTGAAGATGTGGATGGCGAAGCATTGGCAACCCTCGTACTGAACAAGCTGCGCGGTATGTTGAATGTTCTGGCGATCAAAGCCCCCGGATTTGGCGATCGCCGCAAAGCTATGCTGCAGGATATTGCTGTTCTGACCGGCGCAACCGTTATTTCTGAAGAAACCGGCCGCAAGCTGGAAACCGTGACCATTGAAGACCTCGGCCAGGCTGAGAAAGTTGTCAGCACCAAAGATGATACAACCGTTGTTGGCGGTAAGGGTGATCCAAAAGGGATCAAGGGTCGCATTGAGCAGATCCGTGTTGAAATTGAAAACAGCACAAGCGATTACGATCGCGAGAAACTGCAAGAACGACTTGCGAAACTCTCTGGCGGCGTTGCTATCATTCGTGTGGGTGCCGCAACTGAGACTGAGCTCAAAGAAAAGAAGCATCGTGTAGAAGATGCCCTCTCTGCAACCCGTGCAGCCGTGGAAGAAGGTATTGTCCCCGGTGGCGGCGTTGCATTGATCAATGCCATTTCTTCACTCGATGGGATCGAGATGGACAGCTCGGATGCACAAATTGGTGTTAAGATCGTGCGCAACTCTCTTGAGATCCCGATGCGGATGATTGCTGAAAACGCCGGTAAGGATGGCTCTGTGGTTGTTGAAAATGTTCGCCAGGCACAGGCAAAAGAGGATAACAAGCGCATCGGTTATGATGTTTTGACCGAAGAATATGGCGATATGGTGCACGGCGGCGTGATCGATCCCGCCAAGGTTACCCGAGGTGCTTTGGAAAATGCTGCTTCCATTGCAGCAATGATCCTCACGACAGAAGCCCTGATCACTGATATCCCCAAGGAAGAACCTCCAATGCCTCCTGGCGGCGGTGGTATGGGCATGGGCGGTTACTAAACCCAGCACATGTCAACTGAAAGGCAAAACTTCAGTTTGATGTGAAACAAAAATTTTGATTAACAGCACCGATTGTGAGAGATAAACACAATCGGTGCATTTTTTTACTCAAAAAAGCTTAACCACGGCAAGCGCTGGTATAATGAGTGCCATGTGGACACAGACAACCAGATTGAAAAAGCCGCATTTTTGGCTATTATTGTTATTCTTATTCCTCTCAGCATGTACACATGGTGGAACACCGGTAGCAGAAGAATCACCAACGGTAGAAATCATCACAATTACACCGACATTTGTAGTTCCAAGTGCAACGCCTGTACCAGCGGCTGCCATTGTGAATGGGGAACGGGTTCCCCTATCATGGCTGGATAGCGAACTTTCTCGTTATCTAACCGCACAAGAGGTTTTGGGGCAGGATGTGCGTGATCAGGATGCTGCCAGGCAGATCGTTCTTGATGATTTAATCGACCAGGTATTACTGGCACAGGCGGCACGAGACTCAGGCTTTGAGGTAACGGATGAAGAAGTGCGCACTCACCTGGACGAGCTGCGTGGTGAGGTTGATCTGGACGCCTGGATGCTGGAATGGGGTTATTCAGAGGATGAACTCTTCCAACTATTAAAATTGCAGCTATTGGGGTCATTTCAACGGGATTCGGTCCTGAAAATGGTGCCAGAGTCGATGGAACAGGTCGAATTGCGCCAGGTCTTTGCCTATACAGAAGACGGAGCCAGGCGAGCCTTGGTCAGTTTGACTTCAGGAAGAGATTTTGATGAGGTTGCCTTTGAGTATGACCCTCAAACTGGGGGCTACCTGGGGTGGGTTCCAAGAGGATACTTGTTAATTCCTGCGGTTGAAGAAGCAGCATTCAGCCTGCCTGTCGGTTCCTATTCGGATATCATTGAATCAGAGATTGGGTACCATATCTTGAAAGTCATCAGCAGAGAAGAACGGGAATTGTCTTCTGATGCCCTGATCACACTCCAGAGGCAGGCACTCCATACCTGGTTGGCTGAACAAAAGGAAAATAGTACCATTGAGGTATTGGGCAAGTAATATGAGCAATCAATCTCCTCGAAGAAACCCAAAGACCACAAACCGATATGGTCCGCAGCAACCGCCGCCGAGCATGGCAACACCGCGCCATCCAGAACCTGCCAACAAAGTTGGGTTTACGGGGATTGTTTTTATGCTGGCGATCCTTGCTGGGGTTGTGTGGCTGGCAATGGTGATTTTTGGTTGGGGACCTTACCAAAGAGACCCGGTACAAATGGCTGCTGTTCCAAGTGCGACGGTGACAGAAATGATCGTGGGTCCGCAAACCAGCACAATGACACCAACACCAATCCAGACCGAAATAGGTGCGCAAGAAACGGCGGTACTAGCGCCTGCACCAACTTATACACCCTCGTCCACACCGGAAGTCCTTCCGTTTGTTTTGGATGGTGAACCTGAACCTATTCCAAGTGCGATGATCCGTCCAAAATTGGGATGTGAATGGTTGGTGATTGCAGGGCAGGTTTGGGATTTGCAGGGTGACCCCATTGTTGGTCTGACACTTCACCTGTTTGGTGAATTGAATGGTTATACCATCGATACCTACGTTCTAACTGGCACTGATGAGGCCATTGCCTATGGTGAATCGGGGTATGAATTTGCCCTGGAAGGGATGCTGTCAACCAGCGATGGCGATTTACAAATCCAGTTGGTCGATACCAACGGCATTCCGCTCTCACTTGCTTACTCGCTGCAAACCTTCGATGATTGTCAGCGTAACTTGATCCTGGTCAATTTTAAACAAGTACGTTAAATTGCCATCAACCTGGCAGATCATGCACAGTAAAGTATGCATGACAAAATCGTGATAATTGTGTGGTCTACCTGATTAGGACAACTACAATGTAATTAAGTCAGTTATCCGTACATATCATACCTCAGGAAACGTAGAGACGCCGCGGTGGGGCGTCTCACCGCGTGAGGAGGATGGTTGAGTGCCGACCATACCGTGTGTGATTTGGATAACATGATGGTACGGATGCCACATCCCCGCTGATTGGATGTTGTGTTTCGTTTGCATGGTGGATTGAGCACCCTGACTACAAAAAATTGTTAGGTGGGTTGCTGGTACAATCTTGCCTGACCTACACGGCGTGTACTGGGTAGCAGAGATACTTGCCTATTAATGTGCAAGGAGGTAGAATTATTTCGATGAATATCGAAATAAATAAGGAGATAGATATGGACAATTCATTCGATTCCCTGTTGGCTTTTTTTAAAGCCCTGGGGGATGCTAACCGTTTGAAAATAATCGGGGTTTTGGCGCATAAGGAAGCCAGCGTGGAGGAACTTGCCACCATTCTTGAGGTGAGTCCCTCGACAACTTCACACCACCTCTCGAAACTGGCTGAGATCGGTTTGGTTTCGGCCCGAGTGGATGGTTATTACAACCTCTACCGGCTTGAAACCAACACGCTTGAGGCAATGGCACAGCGCTTCCTTGCACAGGAGACTTTACCCAATGTCGCACAGGATCTGGATCGTAAGGCTTATGACCGAAAAGTCTTAAGGGATTACTTGAATGAAGACGGATCGATTCGTCAGCTGCCAACCAACCAGCGAAAATTAGATGTTGTGTTGGCTTATATTGCCGAACACTTTGAACATGGTCAAACCTACACGGAAAAGGAAGTCAACCAGGTCATTGGTGTGTTAAATGAGGATATTTCAGGCTTACGGCGAGATTTGATCTCGTTTGGATATATGGATCGAGAACGGGATGGATCGGCTTATTGGTTAATCAATCCACCCATTTTGTAGGGGAAGTACGTGACTGCAATGTTTGTTTGACAGGATAATTTGTTTTTAATCATCACGTAGAGAGGCGCCAGCGGGGCGTCTCTATGCGTGACTTTACATATTGCAAACTGGTCAGTGGTAGAGGTAGGGCATGCATTGCGAAGCATGCATGCCTAAAATCTTGATAAGTATGATGAATTATTCGAGATAGGGCATGGGTTAACAATAAGATTTGTAGGTTAACGTCATGTAGGTTGCTCCGGAACCATGCATGACCTGCACAGCTATCCGGCTATCCGGTCAACCGGCTGAGGATGTGGATATTTTCTTGCCCTGTCAGGAGCCCGCGGAGAGGATTGGCAGGCAGAGAAAGCACTTTCCCTGGCGCAAAGAATTCAAAATTAAAACCGGTTTCATCACCTGCGTTTTTCCCGGGGATGGGCATCAGACGGGCTGTGAGCGGTTTGTTCAAGCGCAATGACAGGGCGGCGATATCCAGCAAGACAGCCTGGATCTGATCGACAGAGGCATCGCCGGGCAGGGGAACCGTATCCAATCCCGTACCGCATATGGCGGAATAGAGCAAAAGGTCCTTGATTCCAAGCACGCCTTCTGCACCCCGCATTGCCAAAACGGGATCTTCAAGAACGGGGAGCATCAGACCGTTAAAACCGGTCCGGGTGAATTTGGCCCGATCAAGGCAGCTCATCAGGAAGGTGGTTGCCGCCAGACTGCCTGAAAAACCTAATTTTTCAAGCCCCAATTGTTCCAAAGCAGCCGCAATCGAAATCTCTTGGACTGGGAAGGGCGCAAGAGAAAAATCAATCCCTTTGAATTCTACCTGGTACGTCTTCGCGAGTTGGTTTCCGAGGGATTCAATTTGGCGTGCATGGGCTTCGATGGATTGAACCAGCCGATCTTGAGCATCCTTCATAGAATTAGCTTCAGAGAATGCGTCCACTGCCAGGTCAGCAGCTTCAATTGCAAGGCCGAAAGCAGGTGCCTTTCCCTGGTGGTAAGCCGCTGGGAAGAAGGGCACCCAGGGTGGAACGTTTGCCAGGGCGGCAAACCTCAGATTAGCAAAACCACCCGCCTCAAGTGTGGCTGCCCCGCAGATCACTTCCGCACAGGCACGCACTGCAGGTAGGCAGATTTCACCGCTTTGGGTTGTGAGGTGTCCACCGAAAAACAGCTTGCTGGAATGCGCCAACATCTCTGGGATAGCGCCGTAGGAGTCAATTTGGTCGGTCAGGGCGGTTCCAAGGGAGGCATACTCAAAGCCCTCGCCATGAGCCATAATTTCAATCCTGTTCACAGCCAACCGATAATCTTCTCTTTCCAGGAAGGTAGGGAAGGGCGGTGTTGCTAAGCGGACGGATTGAACCGGGTAGCCGTCCTGGACAAAGACTTCCTTAGCCTGGCGTGCAAAAATGCCAGCTTTTTGAAGCAGGTTCTCGCTGATTGGATATCGGGGGTGAATGAAGTAGGTGATCGATCGAATGCGCATGCTAATTCCTTTTAGTTTGCCTGGCGTTGACGCAAAACTTCAGCCATCAGGATCGCCCCAGCAATAGCTGCGTTCAGGGATTCGGCTCGGCCGCGCATTGGGATGGCTACGCGGTGCGTGGCGGCTTGTTCCCCTTCTGGGCTGGCGCCAAAGGCTTCGCCGCCAATCAGAAGAGCACAGGATTGACGGAAATCTGCTTTCCATAAAGGCTGACTGCTGGCAGCTTCCGCAAGGAAGATGGGCAACCCAATCAGGAGGGATTGTATTTCTTGCCAGGTTTTTTCTAAAACGGGCAGGTAGAAATGGGCTCCCATCCCCGCACGCAGCACCTTTGGGGCAAAGGCATCAACTGTACCCGGGGTGAGATAGACGGCTTCGGCTCCGACAGCTTCAGCCGTCCGCAGCAGGGTTCCCAGGTTGCCAGGGTCCCGGACCTGGTCAGCAATCACGATGAAGGAAGGAGATTTGGGTGGTGTAAGGCTCTCTCGCCCCAAAACCGCCAGAATGCCCTGCGGCGTTTCAGTATCGCTGATCTCTTTCATCAAACCAGGTGAAATTTCACTTACAGCGATCCCTGGCTCACTTTGTATGGTATTGACCAGATCCAATCCTCGTTTGGAAAGCGTCTCATCATACAGGACAAATTGGACCGGCCAAGAGGCACGAACCGCTTCTTCCACCAGGCGAACACCTTCAATGACAAAAGCACCTTCCGATTGACGCGACCGGGCATGGTTTTGGAGCACTTTAACCAACTTGATCTTGGTATTGCTCGAAGATGTGATAACAGACGGCATAAACGATCCTTTACATTGCATCACTTTTTCTATTATTGTAACAAGATTTTGTGTACTTTCCGATTAACTGACTGTAAACAGCATCGGAATAAGGCTCAGGCGATAGATACCGTTTGGTGCTCAGTGGGTCGAAAGTAGCGCCAGGTCAGCAGGATGGAAATCACATAAAGGGTGCTGGTTGTTACGAATAGGGGTGAAAACCCGTATCTGGTCTGGACCAATCCTGAAACAAGGATACCCAGCGCCTGCCCCGTTTGCCAGCCTATTCCTCGAATGCTGGTGATAGCCGCTTGTTCGTCAGTGGGTGTGATAATCATGGCGAAATTCTCCAAAAGAGGCCAGGACATTTGCATCAAAACGGCGCGAAAAAGGAACGAGATCACAGCAACCCATAATAGAGGTGAAAAACCAAGCGTTAGCAAGAACAGGACACTAGCAGCCTGGGTTGTGACGGTTGGTATGATCCGGCTGCGGGTCACTTTAACCAGCCAGGGTGCGGCAATTGAGCCCAAGAACACAAGGAATGATGCCAGGGCAAAGATGATTCCGAGGTGGTTGTCGCTGATAGCATATTTTTGGCGCAGGAAAACATTAATATAGGGGATCAATAAACCTGCGCCAAAACCAGTGATCAGGTTGATCAATGCCAGCTGCCGGACGATGGGTTTTGACGCCAGCTTTCGCAGCACCACCTTCAATGGGGCACGCTGTGTGGTTTGCCGCTTGCTTTTCTGCAATTTGGGGAGCAGGAAGATGGGAATCAGGCTTGTTGCTGCCAATAAGATCCCGGCTGTGATGACCCACCTGTAGGATTCGGGACTACCCGGAGTCAATCCTAAAAATCGTTCGAGCTGGATTGGGACCTGACCTGCAACCAGGTTGCCGACCATACTCGCCACGGTCAAAAAACCAAAATTCAAACTAAAAATAAGCGCTTGATGCTCTTGTTTGCTGACTGTCATAATGTAAGGTGGCTGGGCGATGTGATACAGCATATAACCTGCACCCTGTATCCACCCGAACAAATAAACCAGAATGGGGTTGAGCAGACGAATCTCAAAAAGCATCCCAGTAAAGCAAATTGTAAGCCCGATCAGCATGCTTTTGCGCGGTCCGATTCGATCAGACAATAACCCGAGAGGCAATCCCAACAGCAAAGCTGAAAGAGGCGTGGCCGAGCGGATCAGACCGAGCATATCCTGGTTGAAACCTAAGGAAAGGAAGTACAGGTTAAAAAATAATTCCCACACACTGAATGAAAACCCAAAGAGGAGTGTGGAGATGAGAAAAAGCCTGGTTTCCCGGTTGAAATGAAATCTCATAAAAAATCAAACCCATTGAAATCAACGGGTTTGATTTTATCATAGTAAAGGTCCATTAAGTCATCAAACGTGCAGGTGTAGGTGCTTTACACCAATGAAGACTAAATCTGGCATCTGCTTTTATAACGTTTTCCGGTAAGTGAACATGGTTTTGTCTTCGTGGTAGCCCAACTTCTGGTAAACATGCAGTGCACCCGTGGGGTTGTTGGTATCCACGCCCAGACCCACTTCCGTCATTCCCAGGGCTTTATGCATGTGCATACTGCTCACAATCAGAGCGCTTGCAATTCCTTTGGATCGCCATTCCTTTTTGGTGGTAATGCTTTCGGTCCAGCCGCGTTTTCGATCATATTTTTGGTTGTAATCATGGTCAATATAATTCATCACGCTGCCGACAACATCATTCCCGTGCCACGCGACCTGCCACAGATCGGGCTGAAAATATTTCGAACTTTTATAGGATTCGAATTCATTTTCTGGCGGTTCTGAATAACCCCAGTGATCACGAAAAGCTTCAATAGATGCTTCCCAAACTTTGCGCCAATCCTCTTCAATCACAGGACGAACCTCAATTCCTTTGGGTAATTCAGCAGTCGGAATATTTACCAGAGAACGGGACATTTCAAAGGCATAACGAACGATTTTATAATCAAAGGATTCAAGAATCTGATTGAAGCCTGGCCTCTGGGGGAAGCTGTAAGTTTGAAAAAAACGTTCACTATCCAGCGGATGGTCTGATGCAATTGTCAGCAGTCGGGCTTCGCTCCAACGGATCATCGCATCTTCAATGCCCTGATAACGCCATTCCGGGGTGATGTGCACAAAGAATTGATAGATCCGGTCATTGGGCTCTTCTTCCTGGTACCATTCAACCCGGGAGTAGGCTATGGGTGTATCCTTGATCTCAACAATGATCATATCTTGGTATGGATCAGAATTATTTAAGTGCTGATAATCATGTCTGATTTCTTCCAGGGTGATTGCCACTTGTTGATTATCTGGCTTTGATGCCGCTTCAATTATCGTAATCATCGCAGGAAAATCTGCTTCGCCAGCAAATTTCCGGACGCGTAAACCCTCAATAAGGGGAAGGTTATTAATATTAATTTCAATCTTGTTTATCACAGTTTTTCCTTTATTATTCTTCTAAATCATTGCAGGGTGGGGTGATGTCCACCCCCGCAGGGAAAGTCTTGCGCGGTTAACACAGGTTGATGCAAACCTCAATCTGCTTTGTTTTCGGGAACAATCCCAACCCGTGTCAACGCACGTATTTCCTGTTTCACCCATAACCCTGCAAGCAAAATTCATTTTTATTCTTCTTTCATGCTATCTTGGTGGCTGCTATTGGCAGCTGCAGCTCGCTCCAGGTCGTGTTTATCCAGCTTGAATTTCAACCATGCTGGGATGACTGTGATCAGGGCGATCAGGGCAGTGATGTAGAAAGGAGCCTGGGGACTGATATTCTTCCACAAAAATGAGCCAATAGCTGGCGCGGGAAGAGAGAAAATTCCCAGGCTGGCATGGATCAGCCCAAAGCCTGTTCCGCGCAGGCGTTCTGGCAGCACTTTGCTGAGAACCGATTGGTAAGCCGGTGAAAGTAAACCTACGCCTACCCCGAATAACGCCCAGATGCTGGCATAGCCGAGGAAGCTGTCCATTTGGATCAGGAGGAGCATCGCTACAAATTCCAGGAAGAATCCCAGTGCAATGGCTGCTCGTTCGCTGAATTTGTCTGCAAACCAACCCGCTGGGATCGTCGTCAGCATTGAAGCTATTCCAAAGGCGGACGATAGCCATCCGATCTGCTGCAAACTCATCCCACCGATCTCCTCCAGATAAAGCGGCATCAATGTGAAGGACATCGAAAATGCGATATCACGGACGCCATCCGTTAGGAGCAGCCAGGTTAGCACACCACCCGCCAATGCCAAGCCGAGGATGGTCTTGAAATTAACTTTGAGTGATGCCATAGAAAGCTTTTCGTTGGCCGTTTCCCGCCTTCTTTTACCCGCTATTTTTGCCAGGATCAGTCGGATGGTTGTGGCGACCACATAAATGGCACCAGCAACGATCAGCATCAATCTAAATCCGTAATTATCCGCCAGCCAGCCGGCCAGGGGAGGGCCGATCACGGTCACAACCGTGTAGATGGTATCGGTGATGCCGTAAACTTTACCGCGATGCTCTTCTGCGGTTTCCTCCGCGATAAATGCACCGAAGCTAGGGCCAATCAGCGATCGTGTCATAGCACTCAGGGTCTCTGAAAGATAGAGCCACTGCCAGGTCGGGACAAAGATGGGTGTAAGGTAAGCGCCCAATCCGATCAGGCTGCCAATTGCCACGCTTTTAAGGCGGCCAATACTATCTGAAATCCAGCCGCCCAGCACCTGCAGTACCAGCGGCACAATTTGAGAAACGGTGAAGAAAATGCCCACTTGCATAATATCTGCACCAAGATGTTTCAGGTACAGGGGAAGCATGCTGTAGTACATTTCACCGGCGATATTTGCAAAGACCATTGCCACCATAAACACGATCAGGGTGTTTGAAAGTATTCGGGGCTTGGTTTGTATTTTTGGTATCATTTCTTTTGTGTTTAGTGTATCCATAATGTTAACTCGTTTTTGTTATTTCTGGTTTCAACCAGTTGAAATTTCCTTGGTTGTCAGATCTTTACCTGGTCTAAGTTCATATTCATATGTGTTAAATTTTTCTGCGACGTGCATCCCAGCTTTCTCGTAAAGTCGGGTGGCGTTGGTCAGGCTGGTGGCATCCACACCCAAGCCAACCCGTTTCTTGCCGCGATGATAGAATTCATTAAACGCTGTTAGCAAGAGTGCCATGCCCAAGCCTTGTTTGCGCCAGGGTTTGCGTACGCATAATTGATTTACCCAGCCCATATCGGGGTCTTCTGTCATCTTTCCGTGATTCCAACAGATACCCACAATTTGATCACCATCTTTCGCCAGGAACCAAAGGCTCGGATCGAAATCTTTGCTTGTTTCCAAATAATGCCGCCATTGTTCCATCAATTCTTCTATCGGGCGTTCAACAAATCCCCAATGATCACGAAAACCATCTTGATTCGCAATCAGGGCTTCTTTCAATTCGCTTTCGATGTTGATGGGCACAATCTGGATGCCTTCTGGTAGCCGTGGTTGGTGGGGAACGTGATCCAACTCGATCATCATTCTGTAATAGTTGCGCACGAGTTTGTATCCATAGGCGCGCAGTGCAGCATTACGTTGATGATCCTTACTTGGGGTTCCATGATTGATAACAACGCGGGCACCTTCTGGTGCTAAACGAACGCGACTTCGGGCATATGTTTCTGCCCAGGTCAGCATTTCTCGGTAAAGACCGTCATCCCAGGCTTCCGGACGCATCACACCCCAAACGTATTTGAGAACATGCGGCTCTAAGATGTCATAGATATCGATATAGCCGATGATGTCTCCTTGTTCATCTTGCAGCACGCGTGCCATCTCTCCAGGTACAAAACCAGGTGATGTCCAATCACTGATCATTTCATCCAGGTCAGTATCTTCCCAACCAAAAATCGCACGCGAATGTGCGTTGAAGAGATCAACCACTTTTTGAGCATCATCCAGTTTGAAGGGTTGCAATTTCGATTGTGTGATTAACTTTTCCATCATTTCCTCTTCTTCTTTGTTCTTTCCTATTTCTTCTAGAACCTGTCCGTGGCGCAAAAAAAGAGTCACGGATTTTATGATCCGTGACTCTTGAGGAGGGTTAGCTTTCTAATCAATAGGGTATTAATCAAAAAAGCCACGGACCTTGGAGTTTGCCCGTGGCTGCTTTACCGGTTTTAGGTAATGCTAAATATCAACAGGCGCACTCCGCGACAGTGAATCGCTGCCAATAGCAACGGCAGAACGATCACGAAGCATTTGTTTCATGTAAAATGCATTTGCCATTTGAGTGCTTTCCTTTCTTTCAAAATTCCATACTTAGTTCAACTTTTAGAGTTTATCATAAAAATTTGGGGGTTGTCAAGTACGAATTTTGTAATTAATTAAAAATTATCGGGGCTTATTGTGCTAATTCAATTTGGATTGATAAGTGGTTATATTATTTGTGTTATTGCTAGAAAAATTTTCTGCTCAGGATTTTTTGATAAAGCCCAGGTAAATAACCAGGATCAATCCAGCCCCGCAGATCGCGATCATACCGATTCCAACGTTCCTGGCATCCCCAAAGGCATGGTGGATGATGGAAGGTGCTGGTGTGGGTGTAAAGGTTGGCATCGGCGTCCGGGTGGGGAAGGGAGTCATTGTTGGACGCGGTTTTGTGGGCGTGGGGGTGTCAGGGACTATTGTTGGGGACAGGCTGGGGGTGATGCTGGGGGTGACTTCCGTTGCTGGCCTGATCAGTAAGCGTTGCCCTTCAAATACTTCCGTGGTGGTTGGCGCTAAACCGCTGTTTTGAAGGATAATATCAATCGTTATCCCGTAAGCCTCTGCTATTGTCCATAAGGTTTCACCATAGCGAACTGTGTGGACGATGATCCCATCTGCATCCGGCGTGTTTGCGACCACCTGGGCAAGGGGGATGGGGGTGTCTTGTGCCAGCTGTGCCGGGATCACCTCTATTTCTGATCCGCCGACTTCTTCCTTTGGCAGGTTAGCGCTCTCTACCGGGATCACATTTAACGTGTAATAAACCGTGCCATCAGACACTGTCACGCCTGCACCGACCTTTCCACCCGTGAAGCCAACCATCGTGTTCCAGTGAACCCAATCTGCCCAGGTTGTATAAATACAATAATCGATGGACATATCGGTGCCCATGGCGACATTCTCTTTGATGCCATAATCAAAAGCTGTTGACCCATCTGCACGGGTGTGCGTCCAAGTGCCCAAGGACGCCATATAGTCACTGTGGGATTGGGCAAAACCCATCAGGAAACTATCGACCGAATAGGGTGAAAGGCCGTTGGTCTGTCTTAAGTTATTGACACCGCTGATCAGATCGGAAGGACTGGCACCTTGTGCTGCCGCGATTTGAGAGTAAGATGTTGCCCACATCATTAACAGGAAAATAATGATTACAGATCGGATGAGTACTTGTCGCATAATGGGATTATTATAGCGTGTTTGGACGAAAAAAGTGAATGCCTTAAATGCACAGTGAATTGCACGCAATTCACTGTGATGATCGTTACAATGCAAGTTGTTCTAAGGTTTTATCTAACTGTCAAAAGATTGATCGTTGATTATTTCGACTGGAGCGCTTTCTTTTCGGATTGTTTTTGGAATAGGCTGATGTAGCCATAAGTCGCCATGATGGAACCAAAAGCGATTGTGCCCAATTTGCCTCCTGCACCACCAAATATTGGTGTGCTGTACACAAAAATGACGCCAATAAACAAGCCTGTGATAAACAGCACCCAAATACCCGGGCAACGCGCCTTACTTGACATCCCTGCAAAGCTGGCGCAAATTGTAACCACAGCCAAGGTCCCCCCGATTTGAGGAAAAATGACCGGCAGGATCAGACCACCCAGGAGACCGACAACACCTGATGCAAGTACAGGACCATTCCCTCTAATGGCATTGAGATAATATGTGAGTGGTGTGGCTATCAGGGATACCAGAATAATCATCAGGATGCCACGCGTATCAAATATTGGTGCAACAATAAATTCCCGACCCAGAATAAGGCTGATGATGATCGAGCTGATAAAAGCAATGGTTCCTAATTTCCCTCCAAAACCACCGAATACATAACTGCTCAGAACATAAATGATACCAGCGATGGCGCTCGCGAAGGCAACCTCGGTTCTTGTAAAAAGGAGAACGTTGGATGTCATTCCAACAAACGCACCACAGTACACAGGTACGCTATACTTAGGAATAACTAAATGTGCAATAATTGCGACCAAGCTGGCTGCGACCACTGCCCCTAAACCAACATCACGGCAAATGACACAGGTGAGGACACCACCGATTAAAACACCAAAAAACTCATAAACATGTTTAATGATAGGAAGTTCGTCATTAAAGTTCTTGTCATCAAGAATACGTTTTCCTTCGGAAAAAATGGTGATAAGTGCGCCTGCTAAGACGATCAAGGAGAATAAACCAGCGATCCATTGAGCCTTTAATCCTGTAACGACTGTGGCACCGAGCAAGACGGTTACCGTAACAGCAAGGATGATAAAACCTGTAAATGGAATCCAACGTTGAAATTTTTGCATTTCTTAATTACTCCTTTATAAAAATAATGATACGCTGAGCCAATAACCCAAATATTATAGCATATAGATGAGAATCATGAGGCGGAATTTTTATTACACCCCAAAGTTGGATTTCTTGATTTTTGTAAGTCGTTCCTTCATATATTTGTTGAAATTTTGCCCTCAGCAAATGGATGAATTGGTGAAAAGGGCTAAGGATGCAATTTGAGATGAAGATCGTATCAGGTCAAAATAGAATGTCTCTGAACTAAGATGGATGGGTTCAAAAAGGCAAAAGTTGATCGGGTTTCCTACTCATTTCTCCAAATTTCATAATATGCATAGAAAATGGATGCCCAGGGATATTGATGGGTTGAAAATGATGTTGATGTATGAAATATTTAATAAGAGATAACGCTTTGAGGTAAAATTAGTAAATTACAGAAATTGGAGGTGAGCAGCGTGTTGGATATAAAATTATTCCGTGAAGAACCGAACTTAATCAAAGAAGCTCTGCAAAAGCGGCAAATGGATACATCACCTGTCGAGGAGGTCCTATTGCTGGATGAGAGGCGTCGAGCATTGATTATTGAAGTAGAAGACATGCGCTCTGAGCGAAATGCCGTCTCGAAGGAGATTGGGCGTATGAAGGACAAGGAATCCCGCCAGGCGAAGATAGATGCGATGCGGGAGTTGGGAGAAAAAATTGCGCTTGTTGAGAGTGATTTGCAAAGGGTGGAATCGGATCTTAATACGCTCCTTGCGGAAATTCCGAACATTCCCGATCCGGATGTGCCCGTGGGTGTGAATGACAGTGATAATGTCGTTCTGCGAACCGTGGGCGAACTTCCCGTTTATGATTTTGAACCTAAACCGCATTGGGATCTGGGACCGGAATTGGGCATCATTGACTTTGATCGAGGTGTCAAACTGGCAGGTTCACGTTTCTACGTCCTGAGCGGACCGGGTGCACTCCTCCAACGAGCACTGATCTTTTGGATGGTTGGTTTGCATATCCAACAGGGTTATTTGGAGAAATACCCGCCTTTTATGGTCAAACAAGATGTCCTGTTTTCTACCGGGCATTTACCCAAATTTCGAGACAATCTCTACCGGGATGAGCAGGATGACCTGTGGATGGTACCGACTGCCGAGGTGCCCCTGACGGGGATGCACATGGACGAGATCCTGGAAGAGGATCAGCTGCCGATCCATTATACAGCTTACACCGCGTGTTTCCGCAGGGAAAAGATGAGTGCGGGACGGGATGTGCGGGGTATCAAACGGGGGCATCAATTTGATAAGGTGGAGATGTATACCTACTGCAAACCTGAAGAATCAGCCGCCGAACACGAAAAAATGCTGCAAGATGCAGAGGAAACCGTGGCAGCGCTGGGGTTGACTTACCGTGTGCTGCTCCAATCGACGGGTGATTTGGGATTCAGCGCCCATAAAACCTATGATATTGAAGTGTGGGCACCCGGGTGCGGCGAATGGCTTGAGATTTCGTCGATATCTAACGACGGTGATTTCCAGGCACGCCGAGCCGGAATCCGCTATCGTCCGAATGACAGCAAGGGCACGCAATTTGTTCATACCCTGAATGGTTCTGGCTTGGGCATGCCGCGCACCCTGATCGCGGTGCTGGAAAACTACCAGCAGGCAGATGGCTCGGTGGTGGTTCCCGAAGTCATCCGCCCCTTAATGAATGGCTGTGAGGTCATCCGTTCTGACTGATGTCGCTTTGGGCTGAAATTCCCCTTTTATTTGTCACCATCCTTGGGATCCTGATCGGTTTCTTTGGGCTGTTCCTGGTATTCTTCCCGGGTCTAACGGTGATTTGGGCGTCTATCCTGCTGTGGGCGGTATCAACCCAATTCAATTACAAGGCGGGTCCCTGGACCTTTACCCTGACGATTGCCACATTCGCCGTGATCACTGTGTTGATGTTGTTTGGTAATGTTGTGGATAACATCTTCATGGCGGGAGGTGCCCGTTCAAAAGGTGCAAGTTGGTGGGCTATCCTTGTCAGTTTTATTGTCATGATCTTGGGGAGCATTTTCTTGTCCCCGATTGGCGGTTTAGCTGCTGCCCTGGCAGCCTTATTTATCTTTGAATTGCTGAGGATTAGGGATTATCGATCCGCGTTTAAGACAACTTCAAGCATGGCGATGGGGTGCGGCTGGGCAGTTTTTACCAGGGTGATGATCGCACTGGCGATGATCCTGCTGTTTGTGATGTGGTATTTCTTGCTGTACTCAAAATAATCACCATTCTTAAAACACTTGTTTGAGAATTAGTTTTTGAAAATAAGATTATAAATTTTCAGCTATTTTGGACGAATTTATGCTATTTTGATGTCCGCGCCTGGCGCGCAAGAAAGAGTGCAATTGAGCCTGCCACGGCTGCATTGAGTGAATCGATCTGTCCCTGCATGGGCAGACGCATCAGGAGATCGCATTTGTCCCTGACCAGCCGGCGTAATCCGCTGCCCTCACTTCCGATGACCAAACCAAGCCCTCCTTTAAGATTGATCCCGGTCGGTGTTTGTGCCTCAGGACTGTCTTCCAATCCGATAACCCATCCCCCCTCATCTTTAATATGATCGATCGCCTGGGCGAGGTTGGCTTGCGCAATTTGAAGCCATTCCGTTGCACCGGAAGAGGCATTGACAACGGCTGGCGTCACGGATGCGGCTCGCGCCAGGGGCAAAACCACGCCATGCACGCCAAACGCTTCAGCGGTACGAAGCAAAGTGCCCAGGTTTTGTGGGTCCTGGATCAGGTCCAACATCAAGATAAAAACGGGTTCTTTCCGGGCTTTCGCAATCTCAAAGATTGACTCAAGATCGCTGTAAGGATATCCACCTGTGCTGAGGGCAATCCCCTGGTGATTCGGATCTATCCCATCCAGATCGGAACGTTTGACAATTTGAGTGCTGATTTTTTGTGCCTTAGCAAGCTTGAGGATCTCTATCAGGCGACCTTGCTCTTTAACTCCCTTTGCCACCCATAAGCGGTGGATATGCCTGCGCTGCGCCCTTAGAACCTCATAAACCGGATTCCTGCCTGTGATCCACTCAGCCATGGGTCACTCCCAGTGCCAGGTGGACCCTTGTGAGGTATCTTCGATCACCACACCTAATTTTGCCAGATCATCACGGATGCGATCAGACAGGGTGTAATTTTTCTGCTGACGCAGCTCCTGGCGAAGGTCGAGGAGCAGGTCAATAAACGCATCCGCACTGGAATCGGCTTTTCCGCGTTCTTTCAGCTCCAAACCCAAAACGCCGGTCAACTCATAAAAGGTCTGCTGCGCCGGCGCAAGTTCTTCATCAGTTGCCCCTTCGGCGCGGGCTTGGTTGATGGCACGAACCAGATCAAAGATATGACCTAATGCGCCTGCCGTATTAAAATCATCATCCATGGCTTCAATGAAGCTGTTTTTGGTCGCTTCTTGCTGTTTTTCCAGCTCTTCGAGTGCATCTTTTGGAGCACCAACCGCATCTGGCATTTCCGGTCGATTAGCCGAGAGCAAACGTTCAAACGCACGCTCATTGGCTTCGATGACTTCATCATTGAAGGTGAGCGGGCTCCGGTAGTGCGAGCTGATCACAATCAGACGCATCACATCGCCAGAATGAGCTTCGACGAATTCATTGATGGGCACCAGGTTACCCAGAGACTTGGACATTTTGGTGCCTTTAAGCTGGAGCATACCGTTGTGCATCCAATAGCGGGCAAAGGGTTTGCCCGTGATGGCTTCCGTTTGCGCAATTTCATTTTCATGATGGGGGAAGATCAAATCGTTCCCACCGCCGTGGATGTCAATTTGCTCTCCAAGGTGTCCCAAATTCATCGCGGAGCATTCGATATGCCACCCAGGACGCCCAAGCCCCCAGGGGCTGTCCCAGGCAGGTTCGCCTTCTTTTGCGGATTTCCACACAGCAAAATCCATGGGATTTTCTTTGCGTTCATCCACACGGATCCGGCTGCCGGCGTTCATTTCTTCTAATCTTCGCCCGGAAAGTTTGCCATACTCTTTATCGGACTCGACCCGGAAATAAACATCGCCATCAACTTCGTAAGCAGCACCTTTTTCGAGCAGATCTTTGACCATCTCAATGATCTGGTCTATTTCATCGGTTGCTCGTGGGTGAATGGTGGCAGGAAGGACATTTAAGTCTTTGAGGTTCTGCTGGTATTCTTCAATATACTTTTGTGCCAGCATAATGGGATCAACCCCCAGTCGCTTTGCACGATCGATGATCTTATCATCCACATCGGTAAAGTTCATGACATACTGAACATCGTAACCGCGGTATGTGAGGTAACGCCGGACAACATCAAAAACCAGGGCGGACATTGCATGCCCAACATGAGCGCTATCATAAACGGTGGGTCCACAAACATACATGCGAACCTTCCCCTTTTCGAGTGTTTCAAATTCAGATTTATCTCGGGTAAGTGTGTTGTAAACTCTTAAGGTCATCCTTGCCGTCCTTCCGATGCTGGTTCTGAAGATTATGATCCGTTTTCGGGCTTGGCAAAGATCATCCGACCGGCTGCAGTTTGAAGAACCTTCGTCACGGTGATAGGGATGGTCCTTCCGATGTATTTTTGTCCATTTTCGACCACAACCATCGTACCATCTTCCATATAGCCGACACCCTGGTCATATTCTTTGCCTTCCTGGATGATCTTCATCTGAAGGGTTTCGCCGGGCAGCAATATGGCTTTGACAGCATTGGCAAGCTCATTGATGTTTAAGACAGATACGCCCTGTAATTCGGCGACACGATTCAAGTTGTAATCGTTCGTCAATATCGGGCAATTCATCTGTCTTGCCAGAACGATCAGCCGTTCATCTACCTCGCGGACACCTTCCACATCAATATCGGTGATGGTCACAGGGATGGTTGAATCCTTTTGGAGTTCCGAAAGCACTTCCAAGCCTCTCCGTCCCCTTTGCCGGCGGAGGTTATCGGCTGAGTCACTCACATATTGCAATTCGTTGAGAACAAAGCGTGGAATGAGAAGATGACCTGGAACGAAACCGGTGCGGGCAATATCGGCAATGCGTCCATCGATGATTGCGCTGGTGTCAACCAGGATCCGGCGTGTGTCCTGGAGTCCGCTGCCTGACTCTTTTTCTAATGAAGAGCCGCCTTTTTTGGAAATTGCCCGGAAAGCATGATTCAGGTCTTTTTGACGGGCAACGAAAAGAGCGATGCCTAGATAACTGAACAGGATCACCGCAACGAAAGGCAGAATGCTTCCAAATGGGTCTGGGAGAAGCGAGATGGGATAAGCCAGGAGAGCACTTAAAATCAAACCCACCAGGAAACCGATCAGACCGTAGATGAGTGTTTGAGCTGAAACGCCGCTCAAACTTTTTCGTAATGCTGTAGTTGGTTTGATGGTTATCCAGGGTGCGACAAAAAACCCAATAACTGCAAAGATAAGGGTTGTTATAATTTGATAGACAATGTTTGAAATGGGGCTATTTACCCAAATTTCTTGAATTAGCTTACCAATAGGTTCGCCTAGAAAAACGCCGATAATTCCAAAAATGATTAAAAAAACAATGCGAAGAATAAATTCAATCGACATATAAAACGCTCCTTTTTTAATGTACAATAAAAAGAATAATTCCTGATTGAATCATAGCATACTGGACATAATTAGTCAATTTTTTGATTAAAAATTTTCATTAAATCAAAGGAGTGATAAAAGTCTTAGGTGAAATCTAAGAGGATTGGTGCCGAAATCATCTGGAAAGTCTCTGGGAAAAACAAAGATCCTGGTAGAAAATTACCAGGATCTTTGTTGATTTGATTTCAAATGCAGAGAAATTAGGTTGGTGGCGGTGTGTTCGTGCGCGGCTGTTTATCGATCAGTTTCGATAGGGGTTGCACGGGTGTTCCTGCCTCAGGGTTGAGAAGTAAGCTAAGTTCTGCGAGTGCGTGTGTATCGTAGGTGCAATGACCGCACAGATCACAGATCCAGGCTGGAAAGTTTGGAACAGTGATCAGGTCATCGCCAAGCCAAGTCATCAATGTTGCTGACCGTAGGCGTGCTCGTCCCCCGTGGCAGTTAAAGCAAGATTGTGATGGAGGAGGTTCGCTCATACCTTTTTTTCTCTGAAAAATGTCTTCATCAAGAAAATCTTACCATATTTGGTAAATCAATCGTGAACTGCCTGAACAATATCATGTGTACGTAAGAGTGCGAAATCTTCGAGCGGCCAATAAATCAAAAGCGCTCGCCCAACGAGATCTTCCTTAGGCACAAAACCCCATAAATGTGAGTCGCTGGAGTTATTCCGGTTATCACCTAAAACGAAGTACTCATCTTCAGGCACAGTCCACTCGCCCTTATAACTTGGCGGCTCTGCAATATAGGGTTCGTAAAGGGGCTGATCATTGACATAGATCGTACCGTCAACCACCCGCACTTGGTCACCGGGTAATCCGACGACGCGCTTGATGTAATCTAATTCTGAAACGCCGGGAGCATGAAACACGACGATGTCCCCAATAGAAGGCTCTCCAAGTTTGTAGGCAACCCGGTTCACGAGTAAGAACTCGCCGGGGTTGAGCGTAGGTTTCATGCTGACATTCTCAACCCGCACACGGGCAGAAAGGGCGTTGATCGCCAGGAAAAGAACCAGGGCTAAAAGGATAGTTTCGATGGTGTCGATAAAGAAACCCATGCATCCGGAGCGTTTGGAACCGCGTTTCGGTTCTAATTGTTCATCCTCGATGATTTGTTCTGATTGATATTGGTCCATTATTGATCGTCTTTTCGTCTTATAAATTCAAATTTGGTTCTATCTATTTCAGGATTGATTATATCGCATCTTTGTTTTTGTGGGCTGATCATTCACGCCTTTTTTTGAGTGCCAGGCGGATGGGTGTGCCGCTAAAAGGGTATTCCTCCCTGATCTGGTTTTCAAGATAGCGGATATAAGAAAAATGTGCCAGTTCGGGATTGTTGACATACAACAAAAAGGTGGGTGGATCGCTGCGAACTTGCGTCCCATAATAAATACGTAAGGAACGCCCTGTTTTCGAAGGTGCGGCGTGTTTGTCCTGTGCACGGTGGATGATCTTATTGATTTGTGACGTGGATAACCGAACCAATCGCTCTTCCTGCACCTTTAACGCCAACGCAAGCACCTGGTCGACCCGTTTGCCTGTCAGGGCACTGATGAAAAGCATTGGAATATAATCCATAAAGTTCAATTCTTGGCGGATGTGCTCGGTGTAGGAATTGATGGTATAGGTGTCTTTTTCAACCAGGTCCCACTTATTCACCACAACAATCGCGCTCCTCCAGGCGTCTTTGATATAACCAGCGATGTGGGCGTCCTGGGCGGTGATACTCGTTGTGGCATCGATCACCAGGATCGCCACATCAGCCCGTTCGATGGCTTTCATACTGCGAATCACGCTGTATTTTTCAACGCCGGGTGCCACTTTTCCTCTGCGCCGAATGCCAGCCGTGTCGATCAGTGTGATGGGGATGCCTTTGTATTCCATTTGGATATCCACGGCATCCCGTGTTGTTCCGGGTATGTCACTGACAATCGCGCGTTCCTTCCCCACAAGCTTGTTCAGAAGGCTGGATTTGCCCGAATTTGGTTTCCCAACGATCGCGATTTTCACCGATTCGTCTTCTTCCAAATCCTCTTCGCTGACTTTAAAATGTCGGATGACTTCATCGAGCAGATCCCCTGTGCCTGTTCCGTGGAGCGCTGAAACGGCATAAGGTTCGCCTAGGCCCAACTGGTAAAATTCAGCCACATTTTGTCTGACTGCTGCGCTTTCGCCTTTGTTGACGACAAGGATGATGGGCGGGAAGAGTTCACCGTTGACCATACGCTGCTTTCGGCGGAGGATTTCGGCAATCTCCGTATCTGCTGAGGTGAGTCCCATTTGTCCATCGACGAGAAATAAGATCACGTCCGATTCTTCAATTGCCAGTTCAGCCTGATCACGGATCTGGTGGATGAAATCTTTAGAACTGATCGAAAGCGGCTCCTGTCCCTTACTTTGGGTAGGATCAATCCCGCCGGTATCCATCACAAAGAAGAAATAACCGCTCCAATCAGCTTCAGCTAAAAGGCGGTCACGTGTGGTACCAGGCACTTCGTCAACAATCGCCAGACGTTCTCCTGTCAGACGGTTGAAAAGCGTGCTTTTACCTACATTTGGCCTGCCCACCAGGGCAACAACGGGTTTGCTCATAGGAAGTGATTATACCCGATAAGCTGTTGGTTAATCCGTTTTTATGGGGTGGGGGAGCGAGGGAGAGACCATTTTTATTATTTGATCTAGGTTATATCCAATCGAATAGTCTTGGCTCACTTTAAAAGAAAAATAAAATACTTAGCTTTTATAAGGTTATTAGGATCCAATTTCTAAAAAACCCTTGACATTATTTCGAGATTCATGTTATTATGTAATCGATTACATTGTGTAATCGATTACATAAGCGGATCGCTTATGAGCATAAACATCCTTTAGTTTTACTTTACGAAATTTTATCGGTGAAATCCTGAATAATCAGGTTATGGGGCGGACAAATTATTGGTATTCTTTCTTTAACATCGTCATTTTGCTTGTTGGCAAATCATATTCGGTAATTCTGCCAGATTTGTTGATCATATTTTGATCAAAGATCTCTTACTTTCCTTAGGAGGTGGCTATCGAACAATACTAATTCATATCATTTTGTCAAACATCAATATTAAAGAGGAGAGTAAAAATGAAGGTTTGGAAATATATTGTTCCATTGATTGTTGTTTTATTTATCCTGGGGGCATGTGTGCCTCAAACCATTGAAGTCACCAAAGAGGTGCCGGTAGAAGTTATTAAAACCGAAGAGGTGATTGTTACTAAAGAAGTAGAAGTCATCAAGGAGATTGATACGTCACCTTTAACGGTCACAATTCCGTGGACTGGGGATGCTATGGATCTCTTTATGCCTGTTGTGGATGGTTTTGAAGCAAAGACGGGGATCAAGGTTAAGGTTCTTCCGTATAAAACCGAGGATCTGGGTACTTTACTGCCTGCACAATTTATGGCACAAGAACCGATGGCGGACTTGATGATCATGTCCTGGTCCTGGTGGATTGCAGAAAATACAGAACACCTTGTTGATCTGACCGATCTTACATCTGACATTGATTTTCTTGCAGAAACAGTGGATGTTGATGGAAAAGTTTTCGGCGTTCCTTCATACTTGTTTGTAAAACCGGGCTTTTGGTATCGAAATTCGTTCTTTGAAGCCAACGGCTTGGACCAACCACAAACATGGGATGAATTTCTCGCTTTGTTAGAAACGATTAAGGGCATTGATGGCATTGACGCACCAATTTCATCACCCTCAGGATACCCCCTGGCAGATATTGTCGAAAATTTCCTGGGCACATTCGGTGGACCAGAATTGGTTAATGGGTTAATCGATGGAGAAATCGCATGGACTGATCCTGCTGTCAAAGAAATCTTTACAGACAGGTTGGTTCCGTTGCTTGAATCAGGTGCATTTAGTACGCCTGTTGATCGGCATTCAGCCACCGATCTTTGGTGGGAGGGGGATTATGCGATGCATTTCTATGGCAACTGGGTTTCTGAAAGCGTTGACGATCCAACAGATATGGGAATCCTTACCCTTCCTGGGGCAACGACTGTCGTAGGCGGTTCGGATTGGATGTTTGTACCAAAATACACAGAGCGTGTGGACGATGCCAAAGCATTTATCGCTTATGTGATCAGTGATGAGGGTATGAACCTCAGACTGGAAAAAGGCGGTAGGTTATCAAGCCGAGCTGATTATCCGCTTGATCTCTATCCACCTGCAGAAAGTAATCTGGCATCTGTAATCAGCACTTTCACAGTTTTACCCGATCTGGACGATACCATCGGTGGAGAATGGCAAGAGACATTCTGGGATCAGATTTCGTTATTGTGGGTAGAACCCTCAGCCCTCGATGAAGTGCTTGAAATGGTTCAGGAGAAGATGCCTGAATAGAACATGCCATTGATTTGGTGATCATATTGGTGAACGCACAATTTTTTGGCCATGTCAGGAATTGATGTAAGTTCATAAGCCAATACATAGTAAGCTGCCTGAATAATCTTCATATATAAGATCCTTGGATTAGGATTTGAAAATTTCAAGGCAGCTTACTACTCACCATCATGTAGAAAAGGGTCATGGAAATGGGAATAAAATATAAATTACAACATTGGTTTGAGGTCGTCCTATTTACATTTCCGGCAATTATTTTGCTTACAACTTTTGTTGTTATTCCAGCGGTGCGTACCTTATCATTAAGTGTGATGAATTCTGAGGGCAAATTCGTTGGTTTGGCGAATTTTTCGGATGTGTTAATTAGCAAAGATATATTAAATCTGGACAGGTTTCCCCTTCAGGGGCCTCCCTGGGGGGCAATTCCTCACAATGCAATTTGGATTTTAATTCATTTGCCCTTAGTTGTTAGCTTAGGCATGACCCTGGCGGTGTTATTAAAAGATGTGTGGGGCGCATCATTCATTAAATCGGTAATATTCCTGGGAATGATCACTCCGATGGTAGTTGGTGGAGGGATCATCCGATTCATTTTTGATGAGCATTCCGGTGTTGTAAATGCACTCCTCAGGGGGGTGGGTCTTGAACAATTTGTGAGGTCCTGGACAGCTTATCCTGATACAGCGTTGTTGGCATTAATTCTTGGTTCGGTGATTCTATGGACAGGTTTTAGTCTGATTTTATATTCCTCAGGATTGTCCACAATCCCAGATGAACTTTACGAAGCCGCAGAAGTTGACGGTGCAAACCCGGTTCAGAGATTTTTCTACATCACAATCCCATTATTGAAACCGGTCACAATAACGGTTGTTTCGATGACGCTATTGTGGGAATTAAAAATTTTTGACCTGGTTTATACAGCCACAGGAGGGGGACCCGGCGGAGCTTCCACGGTTTTGGCTTTACGAATGTACACACTGGCATTTCGTGCTCTGGATTCTAACCGTTCTGCAGTTATCGCAGTGTTAATAACCGCTCTCACTTTGATTGTTGGTGTTTGGCTTTCACGAGCAAACCGAGTAGATGAGGATTAAAAAGTGAAAACAAAAAACAAGCGCAAAAAAATAACAGCTGGACGACTGGCCATTCACATTATTGCTTGGTTGGCTGGGCTGATTTGGATCGTTCCTTTCTTAGGCATCTTAATGGCATCTATCAGGCCGCAAAGAGAACTTATCCACGGATGGTGGAATCTCAGTGAAGTCAATATTTCTTTCGAAAATTTTGCCAACGCCTGGAACCACCCAACTGCACCTATTGGGCAAGGGATTAGAAATTCGATTATTGTTACAATTCCTGCAACGATCTTACCCATCATTATTGCAACACTGTTCGCATATGGCTTGCTGAGGTTAAGATTCCCTGGAAGAAAACTGTTTTTAATCATCGTTGTTTTGTTGTTGTCCATTCCTCAGCAAATGGTCGCAGTTCCGCTTTTCCAAATTTTGAATAATTTTGGAATTCTTAATAAATTTTCTGGATTGATCATTACGCATACTGCTTGGGGTCTGATTTGGATCACCATATTCATGCGTAATTACCTAATGACTCTGCCGGTTGAGTATGAAGAAGCAGCAAGCCTTGACGGGGCAAATAGATTTCAATCATTTTTCAAAATCATTTTGCCATTGTCGCTTCCCGGCTTAGCCTCAGTTGCGGCGCTCCAATTTACGTGGGTATGGAATGATTTTTTTATGGCATTGATCACATTGTATGAGCCAAATTTACTTGTCGCAACACAACGAATCCCTTTATTAAAAGGGCAATACAGCGTCGATTGGGGTGTGCTTTCGGCTGCTTCTTTATTGGTGACTGCTATCCCCTTGTTGGTTTTCGTTTTCCTGCAGAAATATTATATTAAAGGTTTGATCGGATGGACCATAAAATAAAATGGGTCAAAATGAATCTGATTTCATGACCATTCGAATTGTTGTAGATGAGTGATAGAATCGCATTTAACTAATAGGATTTACTATATATGACTTCTGTGACAATGCAAGACGTGGCGAAAAAGGCTGGTGTAAGTGTAGCTACGGTCTCACGTGTGATCAATGGCTCTGAAAAAGTGTCTGAAGAGATGCGACAGAAAGTGATTACCGTTTGTGAGGCACTGAACTATAAAATTCATCCAGTTGCCCAGAGTTTGAGGTTGGGTCGAACAAACACAATCTCTGCAATACTGCCATATCTGACACTGCCCTCAATTGTTGAGCGTTTGAGGGGTGTCATGGCGTCACTTGCTGATTCATATTTCGAGCTTGTTCCATTTACACTTGGTACACCACAAGACAGGGATCGGAAAATTTTTGAATTATCACAAAAATCACGAACTGATGGATTGTTGGTAATTTCAATGCCAGTCAACGATGAACAGGTTAACAGGTTAATTGAAAACAAAATGCCCACGGTTTTGGTTGACTCTTTCCATCCCAAATTGAATCGGATTATTATTGACGACAAGGCTGGAGGGAAAATGATAACAAATCATTTGATCAGCCTTGGTCATAGGAAAATTGGATTTTTATGTTCCTATCTGATCAATCCGCTTCAATTTTCTTCCACAATCTATCGTTACGAGGGCTATTGTGAAGCTCTCCGAGAAGCAGGAATCGAAGTTGATCCGAAATATAAGCGGGAGGGAGAGCATGGGCGAAGAGAAGCCAAACTTTTAGCAATTGAAATGCTTCAACAAGACAATCCGCCTACAGCCATTTTTGCTTCAAGCGACACCAAGGCAATAGGTGTGCTGGATGCGGCGCGGGAACTAAACATCAATGTTCCTGAGCAATTGTCCGTTGTTGGATATGATGACATTCGAGATGCTGAATATGTCAATCTTTCAACGGTTAGACAGCCTCTTTTTCAGTCTGGTCGCCTTGCTGGAAAGCGAATTATCCAATTGATTGAAAATCCTGAAACGCCTCCTGAGGAAACACATTTACCGCTTGAGCTTGTAATACGTGGGACAACGGCAGCCCTGCCGTCTTTATGATTAAGTCTTGATTGTATTGATTGCTTAAGAAATTAAAGTGCTTTGTAAGGGGGAGATATTGTCGTAAAAAACAAGAGATCAATTGATTTGAGCCCTTTTGGCCAAGGCGGATTTTTTCCTGTGACTTATCCTATTTGTTTGCATCGTCCTTCTTCATCGGGATATCTACTAGTTCAGTTCTATGGATATTCAGCACAGGAAGAAACCGCCAATTCATCATTGTTCTTCGCTTTCCAATCATCGTGCAGCAAGATCATGCAGATCAAACATATCAGGCATAGTGATGCCCAGAAAATGAAAGGAGCATTTGTTCCGAAAATCACAAATTTATTCCCAATAGGCGGTGAAAGCAGGTGACCTAAACCCGCAAAAAACAAGATGAAACCAGTCCGAACCCCGGCATAGGTGTTTTGAATCCCTCGAACTTTTAAAGTCATTGTGATGATCATTGCCATAATGGCATCGCGCGTGAATCCTGTCAGGATGACCAGCGCCCATAACCATCCGTTATTGACGAAGGCAATCAATCCCAAACAAAGTGTGGTTGTTGCGACAGAAAAAATTAAAATCTTTCTCTGATTCCCTACTCTGCCTGAAAAGAACGTGATTGGAAGAATAAAGATCATGCTTGCCAGATGGAATGCCGCCATAATCCCGGCTACCTGAACCTGATCCCAGCCTATTCCTCCCAAATAAAGCGGAAAATAACCGACAAATCCCTGCATGCCGCCGTTGATCGCCATAATTGACAGACCTAACAGCCACATGTTTTTCACACCGGCAACTCTTTTTAATTCGCGCACAAAAGGTATTTTTCCACTGTCTTTAATCGCGCGATTATGATCGGATTTCAAATTTTTCATTTTAGGATAAATGAAATACCAAAGGAAAGCAAAGGAAAGGGCAATCGCACCATATAAAATGAATACATTTCGCCATCCGCCCAGCCAGGGGGAAATAAAAGAGGCACTGATCATGGAGCCAATGAAAAACCCCAGTGCCATCCCGAGAGATAAAGTCCCATTGGCAATACCGTAATCTTTCCCATGAAACCAGGTTTCAATATTTTTAATATTACTGATGAGGATGAAGGGCGACACACATCCAAAAAGAAAGACGAAGATAAGAAGGAATCCATAACTTTGAGCAAGACTGCGAGATGCACCGAAAAGTCCAGCCAGGAGGCAGCTGATCATCAAGACCTTGCGTGATTCCCACCGATCGATGACAACGCCGGCAATCATATTAATAAAAATTCCTGGCAAAGAGCTTATCCCCCAAACCAAGCCCGCCTGGACCAAACTCAAATTTAATTCGTTAGAAATTTCTGGCAAAAGAACAGAGAGGCTCATGCTTTGGACCGCAAACACGATAGCGTTGGTCAGACTGCTAAGGATCAAAATGAACCATTTATCGTTTCTGCTCTGCTTGATGTTATCCATGATGTATCTCTTTGATCTGTGACGTTCCTCAGATTGTTCGTCAGGGCTGTTTTGACCGACGACAATTTCCTCTCAAGATTGGTGCCTGGCTTCATCACTCCGAATTCAAAAAAATTGCACACTAATCTTTGGATGGTGGCATTTGTCACCTCGCTGTCTGCTCTTTGAATTCGAGCGCTGATATCTGATCATGTGTTACAGAATAAACCTATCAGCTGATGTTTAATGAATTGTAATGCAATTCTCAGGTAAAAAATTGATATCTCGTATCTGTGGATTTGCCGGATAAAACCAATGTAACCGGCTATAAGTTGGATTGCTTATAATGCTGACAATAATGTTTTGCTTTGCGTTGAGAAGGGTTCGCGATACTGTCTCTTGATCAGATCATTAGAGACAGCGAAGGTTGATTCTGGGCTTTTGAGGTCATTGTTGAATTTGTGATTATAATGTAGTGTGACCGTTGCAGAGATGCTTCAGGGCAGACCTTTTCGTTACTATCTGTATTTAGGGATAAGAGACTGGAGGGAAAAGATGGAGAATTTAGAAATCCTGGTCAGATCATCACAGATGATCCGTGAGGAAAAGGGATTTACTTACCGTGATCTCAATAAGAATGGCAAACTGGATGTTTATGAAGATCCGCGTCAACCGACTGAACACAGGGTGAATGACCTGCTGAGCCAGATGACCCTTGAAGAAAAGGCAGGCATGCTGTTCATTAACGGTTCGGCTGTCAATGAGGACGGATCGATTGACGATCTGTCAGGTCAAATGGAGACAGGCACCACGTCAGGTCCGCCTCAATTATCTGCGAAAGCGCAAATGGACCTTCAACAAATGAACCATTTTAACCTCTGGGAAATTCCTGACGCAAAGACGCTGTCGATTTGGAGTCAGCACTTGCAGCAATATGCTGAAGAGACTCGCCTGGGGATTCCTGTCACGCTTGCTTCTGACCCACGCCATCATTTCAGCCGCAGTATTTATGAGATGCAAGCCAAGGATTTTTCACAATGGTGTCAACCCCTGGGACTGGCAGCTGTGGGTGATGAAGACCTTGTTTTAAGATTTGCAAATATTGCCCGGCGTGAATACCTGGCTGTTGGCATCCGGATCGCGCTTCACCCACAAATTGACCTGGCAACAGAACCTCGCTGGCCGCGCATCAGCGGCACTTTTGGGGCTGATGCACCGCTGAGCGCAAAATTAGCAAAAGCTTATATTGAAGGCTTTCAGGGAGAGCGTCTGGGTGTTGAAAGTGTGGCATGCATGACAAAGCACTTTCCAGGCGGTGGACCCCAAAAGGATGGGTTGGATCCTCATTTCGAGTTTCAGAAAGGACAAGTTTATCCGGGCGGCTATTTCGATTACCACCTGATTCCTTTTGAAGCCGCAATTGAAGCAGGCACAGCCGCAATTATGCCTTATTATGGTGTCCCCATTAACCAAACGGATGAGAATGTTGCCATGAGTTTTAATAAGGCGATCATTACGGGGTTGCTTCGTGAAAAGTATCAGTTTGATGGCGTGATCTGTACGGATTGGGGCTTGATCACCGATCTTGTCACGCCCGATTTCACCTGGCCGGCACGTGCATGGGGCGTGGAACACTTGAGTGAAATCGATCGTGTCAAAAAGGCATTGGAGGCTGGGGTGGATCAGTTTGGTGGTGAAAGCTGCCCGTATCACGTTGTTGAATTGGTAAGGCGCGGATTTATCTCAGAAGAAAGGATCGATCAATCCGTCCGGCGTCTGCTCCGTTTGAAATTCCAATTGGGTCTGTTTGATCAACCCTTTATCAATCCAGATTTGTTTGACCAGGTACTCGGTGAACCTGAATCAGTTGCCTTTGGGTTGGCTTCCCAATCCTGGGCGATGACCTTACTGAAAAACCAGGATCAGACTCTCCCGCTCAAGCGCGGCTTAAGCGTTTATGTGAAAGATGTAGATATTGATGTTGCCAAGGACTTTGCAGAAGTGGTTTCATCTCCTGAGGAGGCTGAGATCGCCATCATCAGGCTGAAAACCCCCTGGGTTCCTGTTGAATCTAAGAATCCGATGGCACGGGGTTTCCATCATGGTGATTTAGATTTTAAGGGGGCGGAATTAACCTCGATTTTAGAGCTTATGAATACAGTGCCAACAGTTGTTATCATTGAATTGGACCGTCCCGCAGTGATCCCGGAGATCAATCATTCTGCCAGGGCATTATTGGCAGATTTTGGTGCGATTGATGCGGCTGTCCTGCGAGTTGTTTTTGGCGAAGAAAGGCCGAGGGGCAGGCTGCCATTTGAATTACCCTCCTCGATGGAAGCAGTTCGTAAACAGCGCTCGGATGTTCCTTTTGATTCCAAAAACCCGCTTTATCCCTTTGGCTTTGGATTGTCATTTCCGGATTGAGACACTTTTTTATTGAGAGAACAAACTACAGTTTATTGAACGGTTTGACCATACTTTGGGTCTCTAGCATAGCGAGACAAACCATCGTATGGATGATTTTTCAGTATTAGGTGAATTAACTCGGGTTGAATTTGTTAAAAGTTAGGGACTGGTGCCATTTGTGATGGTCACTTCCATGGTGTTAGGAAGGATTGCATCAACATTGATATTAATGTCATCCAGGACAACTTCAGGAGCCAGTTGGTAGGTGCCTGGACCGCGATCAGTCAGGTCAATAATGACGTTAAGTTCTGAGGGATCAAGCTGCTCAAGCAGAGCAAGGGGGCCTGAAAGGAACACGTCAACAGACTCGGGTGAAATGGATGCAGATAATCCATCAGCAAGACCCTGTGTCGCCACAGGAATACTGGCGAAATTAATACTGCTCTCAATAGGTTCGAGTCCAACCTGAACCGTGATATTTTGACTGCCGACCACATTGATCCCTTGTGGAAGGTTAAGCGCCACCCTGATCTCCAGGTTTTCATTGGCACCATTCAGATTGATCGGGATTGTTTCGATAAAACCAGGTACACCTTCCACCAAACTTGGGTTGGAAGAATAAATTGTGACAGTCGGCGGCATGGCAAAGATATTGGTCAGGCGATAACCTGCTGCGATCTGACCACTGGTGACAATTTTAACCACAACAGTGCGATAACCGCCGCGCTGAACAACAGGAATGATGACACGGATGCTGTTAGGATTAAGCCTGATCCCTTCAACCCGGTTCCCTGCAGCATCGATCGCTCTCAGGTCAATGGTCCGCTCAATGTTCTCCGATACATCAACGATATTAACCTCCCCGACGACCTTTGCCACTGATTCGACCACATCCTGCGGACCTGAAACCAGGATCTCATCCTCACTTACTTCAGGTTCATTGATCTCAAAACCAATAGCCGGGTTGCCGATCGTTTCGATTTCAACGATGAAGTTTTCGGTTATGATCGAATCCAGATTGACAAAGACAGTTGAGGGGTTAAGCTGGACAACTTCAGCAGGAGATAGTCCGATATTGACCTGTGGTTTGAGGTTGTGAACCCCGGTTGAAAGTCCTGAAAGATCAAGTGTGACATTAATCAGGTTGCTGTTATTTTCCAGTTGCGCAAGGACCGAGGAAGGTGCTCGTACGCTAAGTGAAACCTGGTCATTGATGTCATTTGTGATCATCAAGCTTGGATCCAGTCCGATGATTTCCATCTCAAGTAGCCTGGGGTAGGCGCGGGTTTCGGTCGGATCTGCCTGCGTGACTGCAAAGATCCAAACCGCGAGGGCAAACACAAGGGCAGTTAAAAAGGTCGGCAGGTTTTTGAGGAATTTTCCAATGAACTTCATGATCCCCCTCCCTCTTCCTTTTTCGACCTCTTTGGTTTAAAAAATGCAAAGAATCGAGATAACAGGTTTTTGTCCTCACCAAATTCGGTGGGTTGAAAGAAGGCATGCAGGGTGTTTTCAAGCCTTTCCATATTCAATCGTCGGATCATCTTCCCGTTGTGGGCAATCGAGATGCTGCCTGTTTCTTCCGATACCACCACTGAGATGGCATCGCTCACCTCGGAGGTGCCCAGTGCCGCACGATGTCTCAAGCCCATGGTTCGTTCTGGTGAGCGGTTGAGAACACCACTGGCTGAAAGGGGCATCACACATGATGCCGCTGCAACCTCGTTGTCAACAATGATCACTGCGCCGTCGTGGAGAGGTGTATTGGGATAAAAAATTTGTAAAAGCAATTCAGGAGTAACAACAGCATGCATCCGAACTCCTGTTTCAATATATTCCCCCAAACCCTGCACCCTTTGAATGATGATCAGGGCACCGTGGTGGCGCTCTGAAAGGCGACCGCAGGCCTGGATGATCGCATCTAGTGTTTCCTTTTGCCGTTCAAGAACAATGTTTCGTTTGACCGTTAAAAAGCTCACATTACCAGCCCTCCCAAGCCGTTCGAGGGCGCGGCGAATTTCAGGCGCAAAGATGACCGGAATTGCAAATACCAGGGCGGGTAAGACTGTGCTGATCAACCACGAAAAAGCAGGAAGATCGATCAGGCTTGTGAATAATCCAAGCAGAACAATAATGAAGAGTACACCGCGCAGAAGTACAAGGGCTTCTGTATCACGTAAAAGGATCAGCAAGCTATAAAAAATGACTGTAACCAGCACAATATCCAGGAGATCCGTCCAGCGAAATCTTTGAAATAAAAAGAGGATATTGTTAATAATTTCGGTCATGGTCTAAATGATATCAGGTTACTTTAAAATTGACTACTTGTTCCATCGGCTGAGCCAGAATCTTGATCCAAATGGCGTTTTCGTCTTCGTTATTGATCGCATTACACGCCTCTCGCCATGCTGGATAGGCGATCTGTTCAACAGGCATATACTGAAATCCAAAGTCGCCAGGTGACAGGTCTAATTCTTTAACACATTTATCCGGGATCAGCAGAATTTCACATTGCTGGCTTTCTGCATGGGCTTGAAATAATTCAATAAGCATAGAATGTGATTCTGCGCTTCCTGGTTTTGGAAGCACCGCCTGCATTGTTCCGGTGAAGTTCCAGTTATCCCAGATGATTAAGTTGGAGAGCAGTTTATCTCTCATCACGGGCAGGATCAAATCGGATCCTGATTGTTCAAAAAACGAGAGGTTTTCATCTTTTTTATTTGCCAACCAAAACGCTTCTAATTCGTGATGAGCTAATGGATGAATGGGCGTGGACTTCCAGCCGCTTGAGCTATTAAGGTGCGTCTCTTCAGGGTGCTGTTTACCTTGAATTGTATCATTAAGTGAACCCCGCACCTGATCCCAGGTGGACTGAAAGCTGCCTTCTGTATTGATCACGACATCTGCCCGAATTATTTTCTTAAATTGTGAGGGCTGGGCTGATATGCGGACCTGTGCCTGGGATTCGGTCAGACCTCTTTGATTTATTAGGCGTTCAAGTTGATAGGATTTTGAGGCATAACTGACCCAAATGGATGTGCACACAGCGTCCAATCCAGCTTCGAGGAGCTTAATCGCTTCAATCACAACCATATTTTGTTCGGAAAGGCGGACGTGAGCCATAATGGCATCTGTCACGATTGGGTGAGATATCGCTTCAAGCTGCTTCAGTTTTTCGAGGTCATTGAAGACGATCTCTGCCAATTTGCCTCGGGAGATGCTGCCGTCATCCGCCAGGATCGTTTCTCCAAAGGCGTCAACGATCTTTGGGTAGGCAGGACCACCCGGGTACATGATCCTGTGGGCGATCATGTCAGCATCGATCTCTAAGGCGCCGCAATTTGCCAGCATTCGACGGATGACACTTTTTCCGGTTGCAATATTGCCGGTTAATCCGATGATCTCTTGCGTTTCGTTCATTTAATCCTGTTCTCATTATGAAGTATACCTTATTTCAATGGTCGCCATTTGGCGGGGTGCTATAATTAACGCATGATTTTGGATATACTGGCACGTTCCGCTAAAGAGAAGTGTGCGTTGAAACCAGACGTTCCGGTTTTAGTCGGGGTCTCTGGCGGCGCTGACAGCCTGGCGCTGATGATGGGGTTATATACACTTGGTTACCCACTCATCATTGCTCATTTGGATCACGGGTTGCGAGATGAATCTGCTCAGGACGCCGAATATGTACGGGATTTGGCGGCGAAGTATGGCTTGCCGTTTGTCTGTGAACGGGTTGATGTCCAGAAGCAAATTGATCACACCGGACAATCAATAGAAGAGATTGCGCGCAATATCCGTTATCACTTTTTGTTTCAACAAGCCAGATTGTTAAATGCACAGGCTGTCGCAGTCGGACATCATGCTGATGATCAGGTTGAAACTGTGCTCATGCATTTTTTGCGCGGCGCAGCCCTTCCCGGATTGACTGGTATGCCTTATCGGCGCATCATTCCTCTCTGGGATGAACACATTCCCCTGGTACGCCCACTCCTTGATCTTTGGCGGGATGAAATTGATGCTTACGTTGCGGAACTGGGTCTCAGTCCCCGGGTAGACCTGAGCAACCAGGATACGACCTACTATCGTAACCGTTTACGGCATGAGCTGATCCCGCAGCTGGAAACTTACAACCTGCGGTTTCGCCAGGTGATCTTGAGAATGGTAGATGTGCTTGGTGAAGAAGATCACTTGCTGCAAACTTATGCACATCAGGCATGGGAAAAATGCTTTCGAGTGCAGACAAAAGAACGGGTTGAGCTTGATGCAACCATTTTTAATTCGCTTTCAATAGCCATGCGAAGGCGTGTGCTCAGGCAGGCAATCGCCAAACTGCGTCCTGATCTGCGTGATGTCGGCTTTGATGCCGTTGAGCGTGGATTGGATTTTACGGCTGAACCATCTGAAACAGGGGGGATGGACCTGGTCGCCAGGTTGAATCTTGCGCTTGTGGGTGAAACACTCATCATTAAAACTTGGGAAGCAGAATTGCCGGATTGGGAAACACCTATCCTGCCGGGTGAACTGACCACCGGGATACTTGATATTGATCATCCACTTGAACTGATGCATGGGTGGCGGCTTGAAGCAGAATGGGTGAAGGAGCCCGTCCAGGAAATCCTCAAGACATTGAAAGACACCGAGCCATCAGAAGCCTTGCTGGATGGAGACCTTCTCAAACTTCCATTGGAAGTCCGAAGCCGGCAAATGCGTGAACGTTGGCAGCCACTTGGGCTGGGTGGGCATTCGCAATTGATCTCAGATTTCTTCATTAACGAAAAGATACCTGAGCACCTTCGAAACCGATGGCCTCTGGTTTGTTCAGGTGACCGGGTTGCGTGGGTCGTTGGATTGCGCCCCTCTGACCCATACAAAATCACGGATCAGACCAGTCAGATTTTAAGGTTGCAGCTGAATAAAAAAGAGTGAATGTGAACAGTCATCAAAAAAGCCGGTATTGCCGGCTTTTTTGTTTTGTATTAATTATTCCAGGCATCAGCCTCATCATCAGAACCTATCTCGTAGCCCTGTCCTGCGGCAAGCCTTCGGAGTTTGGTGCGAATTTCTCGAAACTGGATCTTGGATACGCCTAATTTTTGACGGATTTTCTCAGGGTCTTTCCCATCAACCAGGTCCATCAGGACACTTGTCCATCGGCACATGTCAAAGGAAATCCGTTTCTCAAATTTACCTGCATTGGTGATATCTTCCAGGATGTATTCCAGCCGGCGGGCAGTCCATGGGAATAGACGCTCCTCAGGTTGATACTGCTGGACGTATTCATTGAAAGCCTCCACCCATTCCTTTGAAAGGGCTATCTTTCGTTCCTTATAGCGATAACGGGGATTGGTGTAGCGAATATAAACATAGGCGTCTTCATCATCCTCCACCGACAGATGATTAAGACCAATATCCCGACATTCACCTTTTTTGACGGCGGTTTCCAACAATAATTTAAGCAGGGTATAAGGACGGGCATCAGGGGGATCAGTTGTGCGAAATATCGCTGCTGTCTCCAGCGCTTTGGATAGCTCTTCCTGCGTCAGGACGCTTGGCAATGGGCTTGTGACTGTGCGTTGGACGAGTTTGTCAGCAGGGTCGACGACCAGTGCGCCCCCACGCTGAAGCCAGCGGAAGAAACTCTTCAGAGATGTGATCCTGCGGGACAGGCTTTTGGGACTGCAAGGAACGCCGCGTTTGTTTTCAAGCCAATCGACGAAATTCTCAAGATCTTTCAGGGTGATCTCCCCGATGGTGTAGTCAGGGGGCAAATATGAATCTAAAAGCTGAAGATCAGCAGTAAAGGCTTTGATCGTATAAGGCGAGCGTCCCTGATCATCCAAATAATACTGCCATGCTTGGATCGCAGGCAGGAGAAGGGTCTTTTCTGACAAATGCAGGGGCACTTTTATTTCATTTTCCAATGAATCTGGCATCGTTCCTCCGATTAGATTTTCGTGTAGTCGTACAATAAACCAAGTTTAAAGCAAAGCGGAGTAATTGTCAAATTGGAATTTTGTGGTGCCCAGGATTTTCACTTTACTTTCGTGAGCAAACCGATCATTATTCATTCCATTTGGGGGCGCTTTCATCAAATCAGAAAATGAATTGTTATTAATCATTTTTCAATTAATGAAAAAGCTCGCTCATGAAATGTTCTCAGGAACGAGCTCGTATAAATTTTTAAAGATTGGTTTTTATTTTCCGGTCACGTTGTTTCTAAATACGCTCGATATCGCGTTACTCCAAAGCCAATGCTTCAGCCATCAATGCCCGAATACCTGAAATATCTGGGACAAGGACCTGGGCACCCTGATAGGTGATCCAATCATATGCCAGGTCATAACCGATAACGTGGTTTCGGATATCACCGTTCTCGTTGATCTTGCTGGCCAAGGGCAGTAAGGGAAGGACATTATTCATACTAATATCTGTTTGAACGTAGGTCTTATAAGCATCGTAAAGATCAGGTGCTTTCAAGATCACATCAAGACTCATCAGTCTTTGAAATATAGCTTCGATCACTTCCTGTGCTCGCCGTGCTCGGTCAATATCATTGGTGGAGTAGCGTGAGCGGGCATACCACAGGGCGACTTCACCGTTCATGTGAACAGTTCCCGGCCCAACACTGCACATCCCACTGGCGTTGATCCATTTTGCGCAGGAATCAGTGAGGTTTTGGGCTGTTTGCACTTCGATGCCGCCTAAATTATTGATCACAGATTTGAACCCGTTGAAATCGACCATGATGTAATGATCAGGGCGAACGCCAAAGTTGATCTCAAAGGTATCCGCCAGGAGGTCAAAGCCACCTGAAGGAAAAGCGGTGTTAATCCTGTTTTCTCCCATTCCCGGGATTTGGACGAAAAGGTCACGTGGGAATGAGATCGCACTAACAAATTCGCCTTTGGGATTGAGGGAAACCCACACGATGATATCTGTGCGAAAACCGCCGTCATCTGGCCTTACATCAGACCCCAAAAGCAAAACATTGACCTGACCTTCGGGTTTTTGATAAGTCTTAATCGTGGGCGTAGGTTCGCCTTCCTGGTCTGGTTTTGGATCAGTTGCGCCAGGTTCGGGCGTTGCAATAATGTCTGAGGTTACCTCGGTGGCACCATCCGGCAAAAAGGGCGTGGCTGTCGGGTAGACAGCGACCGCTGTTTGAGTCTGTTTTGCGTAGGCTCGTGCAGCCTTGACCCTGTTATTTGGTGTGAGCAAACCGGCAGTAAGGATGAATAATAAAAGGCAAACTAACACAGCAAATACGGTCAGGGTGAGCACTTCATAGACTTTGGGTCGGCTTTTTCTCCGCTTTGCTGCAGTCTTTGGGGTTTGCGAATGTCGATTATTTTTTTGTATTTCTTTTTCTATCATGATCATTCCAAATTTTTACTAATTATAGTATGTAAAATAATTTTAATATCAATCAATAATGCGAACGGGCAACTGGACTCGGAAGGTCGTAAAGGAACCCTTTTTGCTTCGCAACCAGATTTTGCCATTTAGAAGGCGGATAGCTCGAATCGCTTCTCGAATGGCAGGTATACTGCCAATCCCTGGAATGGATTCGGCTTCAGCGCTGAAAAGGGCTTGCTGCTCCTGCTGGGTCAGCCCTTCTCCATTGTCCGTCACCTGGATGACCAACATACCGGTCTCAAGCGAAAGTCTAAGGTCCAGTTCGATCGATTTGCCAGCAATTGATGCAGTGATTGCGTTTTCAATCAATCCGTGCAGGATCCTTCGCAATAGATCAGGATCTGTCTTGATCAATTGTCTGCCATCCGGGTTGATGATGTCCAGCTCCAGGTTTTTTTCCTGCAGTGCAGGCATCTTGCCCAATTGGAGCGTGGCTGCAATTGAATCCAGGCTGAGGACCTGGTTCTGTGTAGACAGACGAATTGGTCCGGTTTGACCTGTCTCCACTTCCAGGCTTGTAATTTTCGCTTCAGCCCTAGTTAAATCGATCTTGAGTCGATCTCGTTCGTCCCTTAATTGACGAATTTCTGTTTTCATTTGTTCCAGATCTGAAATCTTATCAGTTTTCTCTGATAGTTCAACCTCAAGCGTATCGATTTTTTCCTGGAAGTCTTCAATTTGCTTGACGGCATCCAATTTTTCGATCTGGTATTTTGCTCGGAGTTGCTGAAGGCTGGTTTCCTTGTCTTTTAAATCAGCCTCGATCCGGTCAACAGTGTAAGACAGGTTTTCATTTTCTTCGGTGAGAATCTGGGTCGTTCGCTGGATTTGCTCCAATTCTGCCTGCAATTTTTCTTGCGGGGATCTTGTTAAAAGGACTTCAGCCAGGGGAACCCGGATTGTTTCAAGGATCTGAAGGGTTTTTTCATCCCAGCCTTTACCCGTATAGGGTGAAAGGAAAATAATGCCGCCTGAAACGGGTTGTCCTGGAAGGGAAAGCGGGTAAGCCAGCAGGTTCCCAAGGTAATGATAATGCAGGAGGAGAGTCAGAGTTAGCGCATCCGGTGTATTTGTTCCGGGACTGGACAGCTGAAAAGGACGATTTTCTTCCCACGCATCCATGATATTCAGCAATTCTTCCCGTAAGAGCGTCGTGGGTTTGAGATAAACTTCACGGATCAGGTCATAACCTGTAACCAAGTCAATTTTGGATTCCTTGTGACGCAGTTTTACAAGGTAACAAACATCAGAGACAACAGTCAGGCTGAGAGCCTGAGCGATTGCCTCGTATCGTTTTTCCGGGTTTTCCTGCAGGTTGATCTCCAGCAATTGTTTAACCAAGGCTGGTGTGAGGTCAATTCGTTCATCGGATGTGTTCACTGGTAAGGGAGATTCAACTTTAGGCTGGGTGACATTTTCACGAAAGCGTTTGACGTGTGTCAAAATCCAAGGCAAAGCCAGAGTTTGTGCTAACCGAACAGAACCCAAACTAAGGTCAGCGTTTTCTGGTTGAAACCATTTCACGATGTAGCCCAATCCAAGCATGAGCAGCAGGAAAGCACCAAGGATATGTAAATCGGGCTTGGTGATGATCAGGAGGGTGATTCCTGTGAGTATCAGGAACACCGTCCCAACTTCCCACAGGATCAGGATGGTACTTTCACTCCAGACAGAGGGTTCTTCGGTTATCCCAGCGATAATGATGGAAATCATCCCGCCTATGATGATTGCGAGGGTGAGAAAAATGGCTGAGCCTGTGAACAGAAAAGAGATCTTTTCTTCAAGAATGGTCCAGATGAGCCAGGTGATCAACAATGCTGCTGTGATTCGTTCAAATACAGCTGCTGAAAGGGCTGTTTCCAGGAATTTGACGTTTTCAGCAATGTCAATTGTGATGAAGGTCAGGAATTGGATCACCAGGAGGATTGTGCAGCCTATCAGGATGTGGCGAGCCAGCTCTGGGTTTTCGTCACGCCTCAGGTTGGCAATCGCAAACACCATCAACACAAGTAAAGTCAGCCCGCTAACCAGGTGATAGATCAGGTTTCCGGGTGCCTGTGTCAAAAGTCTAAAGATGGCAGAGAGATCAAATTCCATTATTCCGGCGGTTTCTTTTTCAGCATAGTGGCAATTTCATTGGGAATTAATGCAAGTTATATTCCAGAATAACCCAATGACGAAGCAATCCGCTGTTCTAAACTACGGTACTAATTTTATCTCAATTAACGATCTCTACCACCACCCCGGGATCTGCCCAATGATACAAGTCTTCTGCTGCTTCCAGGTCGAGGATAATGCAACCATAAGAAGCAGGTGAACCCAGGGAGCTCGCCCATAGGCGGCGTCCACTGGAGAGGAGAGGCAACCCATGAATGCCGTTCATAAAACCCGGCCAAGCCTCGTAAATCCCCATGAAATGGGGCATATAAAGGTCCCAGTTTGAGGCATAGGCGTTGAGTTCGTGGGTTTGAATTTGAAAGATACCTGCCATCGTCGGTGAGTCTGAAATGCCTGTGCTGACTACGTGAGAACGGAGAAGCTCACCAGCTTGATAAATGCTCATTTTTTGTTCACTGATGTCGATCAGGATGCGTTTGTCTTCCACCACAGGCAGGGGTAAGAGGATGTTTTTTGAAGGAATGGTCAGGGTCATTCCGGTTTTCAGGTTTTCAGCCGTTAATCCCGGGTTGGCTTCCATAATGTACCACATTGGCATACCTAATTTGAGTGAGATGGACCATAGGCTTTCTCCGGCAGCGACTGTGTAGGCAATCGGCTCATGAAGTATGGCGGCGTGAACGGTCTGACCGTTTTCCCAGCTTTCTGCAATTGCGTCCCAACCGGGTAATTGCCCCAGGGTGCGCCCGCTTCCCAGCTCTGATTGCCAGTTCTTCATGAGATTTTCAAGCTCTACCTGTTCAAAGGAAAAATTAACGGTATAGGATTGTGGATCAACCTGGATCCATTCTCTTTTCTTTTCGATCGGAACAGACCAGGTGAAGCGTTCATCAGATAAGGGGTCATATGCCTCCAAAAGCAGTTCTTTTTGGAGAACACCTTCGATTTCAGCTAGCACCGGGGAAAGGTCCTGGATGGCTGCGGGTATGGGTTTGAAATACAATGTGGCGGATTGCGTGTGAATGTGGGTTAATGCGTTCTGGTTGAGGTCGGATATTGTGGCTTCTATATCCAACGTTCGTCCGTCCACAGCGGGTGTTACCACCCATTCGCCATTCTGATAAATAATCCTGGCGTTTTCAGCCGGGATTGTTAAAACCTCAGCCAATTTCTCCAGCGATTTTCTCGCAGTTTCTTGGTCGTGGTACACAACAGGCAGAACGAGATGCGATTCACCTTTGAGCGAATGAACGATATCTTTAAACGGCTCTGACTCGCGTGCGATATCTTGCGCTTTGAGGGCAGTTGCAGCGGGATCTACCCAGTAACCTAATTCCTGGGATGTGAGCCAAAAGACAGCGTTTGGGTCCTCTGCAGATATCAACTGGATCTGGCGGTCCAGGTTCCAGGTGCGATTGACCAGTGCTGCAGTCTCCAATGGATCTAACATGCCCACATTTTGATCCACGATGTAAACGCCTGGCAGGTTCCACTGGTTGACTTGAAAGAGAATCAAACTCAGGCTGGCTAAAATCACGGGTAAAAGAACCAGCAAAGCGCTGAGACCAACGATGACTGTGGCTAATCGAGGATGATGATGCCTTGAGTGGATCCTATCGGCGGAGCGCCTCGCAGGCACTGCTTCGTTGTATATGATCCTTGCTTGTTCCATAATTTTCCTTATTCTAATTATTTTGCTATGGATAGTTAACGTAATCTTACTAAAATTTGTTCCATTAATCTCAGGTTTCTGATCTATGCTGTAAATCAGAGATTAATTGGGTTCTTGGATATAATAAGGACACATTTAACACCATGCAACATTGGAACGAGGTTTATAGCACTTTGATTTTGAGGAACCTGTGATGTTTTGGAACTTGCTGACATGGTATGTCATCCTGGTTGGATTAGGATGGCTGACCTTTCCCTTAACATATACTTTGCTAAACAAACTGTCAGATCGAGGGTACTCGCTCAGTCGAACGCTTGGTTTCTTACTATGGGGATATATCTTCTGGATGTTAACCTCCATTGGCATCCTGCAAAATCATCCTGGCGGAATTGCATTTGCGCTTGTCATCATTTTTGGGGCAAGCTTTTGGGTAGGATGGCGATCGCGGCACGATATTTTGACATGGATAAGGCAAAACTGGCGTTTGATCCTTGTGGCAGAACTGGTTTTTCTTGTCGGCTTTGCGTTTATGACCCTTGTGCGTGCTTCTGACCCTGACGCAACCGGCACGGAAAAGCCGATGGAGCTGGCTTTTATCAAATCGATTTTAAAATCCGAGACCTTCCCACCGAATGACCCCTGGCTTTCGGGATACGCGATCTCGTATTATCATTTTGGATACGTCATGGCAGGCATGCTCGCAAAACTGACTGCCACCAGCGGCGGCGTCGCTTTCAACCTCATGCTTGCTGCCGTTTTCGGATTGAGTGGGTTAGGTGCCTTTGGAATCCTTTTTAATCTTTTGGGATTATTAAAAGAACGTGCTGGCAAGCCTAATACGAATGCAATCTGGGCGTTGCTGGGACCGCTGTTTTTGTTGTTTGTGAGCAACCTTGAAGGGGTCCTGGAGGTGCTTCATCAGGCAGGTGTGGGATGGGGGGCAGCAGGTGGATCGTCCCGCTTTTGGGAATGGATCAATATAGAAAGTTTGAACACGCCACCTTCTCAACCGTACGCCCTGATCCCCCAGCGGTTTTGGTGGTGGTGGCAAGCTTCACGGGTTGTTCAGGATATTGATCTGTTGGGTAACGTCAGCGGCCTTTCTCCTATTGATGAATTTCCGGCATTTTCCTTTGTACTGGGTGATTTGCATCCCCATGTCCTTGTGATGCCTTTTGTGATGCTGTTGATCGGCCTGGCACTGCATATCTTCCTTGGCGGGATGAACAAGGAATCACGGCTCTTTGGTTTTAACATTCCGTTCAAAGCAGGTTTCTTCTTGATCGTTGCCATCGGTTTGGGCGGGATTGTCTTCCTCAACACCTGGGATTTCCCCGTTTATTTTGCTCTAATGGTTGGCGCATACCTTTTACACCGGGTTCAATCGAAAGGTTGGGATTGGAATCGACTTTTTGAGGCTTTGGAGTTTGGGATTCCCTTAGGCATCCTCTCGCTGGTGTTGTACACGCCCTTTCTTGTCAGTTTACAATCGCAAGCAGGAGGGATACTCCCAAATGTGGTTTACCCAACACGAGGGCTTTATCTGTGGATCATGTTTGGCGCTTTGTTTGTGCCGATCATTTTTTATTTTGGCTTATTAATACGCCGAAAAAAACCTTTTGCCTGGCGTTGGGGCGTTGGCTTGATCGTTGGATTGATCGCACTACTTGCCCTGATCTCTCTTGCTGTTGGGATTCTGGCAGCCCGGACGGATATCGGCCGTCAATTCATAGCCTCACAGGGGGAAACAACCCTGGTCGGGTTGTTGACCTCTGCGATCAAACACCGCATCCGTTATGGTTTTGGTTTGCTGACCCTAGTTGCGATCCTGTCCACAGGTTTATCTTTGCTCATTGGTAATTTACGACCTGATGAAGGGGAAACATCGCAAAAAGATCCCCATTCATTTGTGTTGTTGATGATTATCCTGGCTGGGGTGATGGTCCTGGCGCCGGAATTTGTGTACTTGCAGGACGTTTTTGGGGCACGGATGAACACGGTTTTCAAGTTCTATTACCAGGCGTGGATGCTGTGGTCTTTATCAGCAGCATTTGCTGCAGTCATCCTATTGAGGTCAGGCCGGGTCGTTTCGAAGGTTGTGGTGGTTTCCTTCCTTGTTTTAGGTCTGGTTTATCCTGTGCTGGCGTTCCCTACCAAGACAAATGGCTTCAGACCGGCTCAAGGCTATTCCCTGGATGCTGCAAGATACCTAGTTATTCAGCAGCCCCAAGAAGCCGCTGCGATCGATTGGCTTTCTCGCCAGCCGGTTGGCGTGGTTGCAGAATCAGTTGGCGGTCAATATTCGGGTTATGCACGGGTATCCACACTTTCCGGGCAACCGACGGTTTTAGGTTGGCCGGGGCATGAGGGGCAGTGGCGCGGCGGCTATGAAGAGGTTGGCAGTCGCGAATCAGATATCCGTTTGCTTTATGAAACATCAGATTGGGAAACAGCATTGATCATCCTTCAACGGTATGATATCCGCTACATTTTTGTGGGCTCACTCGAGATGAGAACGTACGCTGTCAGCGAGGAAAAATTCAGTCAGAATTTGCAGGCTGGTTTTTCAGAAGGTGATGTCAGGATTTACATCGTGCCTGAACTGCTCCTGAACGACGTGCGGTAGTCATTAGATTTGAAATTGCAAGATTGGGCTGATTTTCAATAGAAACAGGCATTTTATTTTGAACAATCCTTCAATGTTTAATGGTAGGATTTTTAAGAGAAATACGTTTGGAAAGGTGAAGTAACTCTATGGTACGAACGCGATTTGCTCCAAGTCCGACCGGATATATGCATATTGGTAATTTACGAACAGCGCTGTATGCGTATCTAACAGCACGCCACCTGAAGGGTGCGTTTATCCTCCGGATCGAAGACACAGACCAGGAACGGAATGTCCCGGAAGCTGTTGCTGCGATCTATCGAGGTCTGGAAATGGCAGGGCTCGAATATGATGAGGGACCTGATAAAGACGGTGCTTATGGTCCTTATGTTCAATCGCAGCGTTTGCAGATTTACAAAGACCATGCACACAGGCTGGTCGAGTTGGGAGGCGGTTACCGTTGTTTTTGCAAAAGAGACCCCCAGCAGATGGACGTGGATGCGCCCCTCAGGCGAGATCCATGCCGATTATTAACCCAGGAAGAAGTTCAGGCGAAATTGGATCGTGGCGAAAGCTTTGTGATCCGGCAGCGTATCCCAGAAGAGGGCAAAACAACCTTTATTGACCAGGTTTACGGAGAAATTACGGTTGAAAACGCACAATTGGATGACCAGGTTTTGCTAAAGTCCGATGGATTCCCAACCTATAATTTTGCCAACGTGGTCGATGATCACCTGATGGCGATCACACATGTGATGCGCGGGCAGGAATACCTCTCTTCGACCCCCAAGTATAATTTATTGTATGAAAGCTTTGGGTGGGAGATCCCGGAATATGTGCACTTACCCCTGATCATCAAAGAGGATGGGAGCAAATTCAGCAAACGCCTGGGCGACCCATCCTTTGAAGATCTGGTTCAGATGGGCTACTTGCCAGTGGCTATTGTCAACTATATTGCACTGCTTGGGTGGAGCCCGGGTAACGACCAGGAATTCTTCACACTTCCTGATCTGGTTGAAGCTTTTGACATTGACCGCATCAATAAATCCAGTGCAGCCTTTTCTTTTGACAAACTGACGTGGTTAAATGGAGAACATATCCGTGCTTTACCCCTGGATGCCTTTCACGCATTAGCCGAGCCATACTATCCGGAGCTGCTGAGAAAATTCAATACACATAAGATCAGTGAGCTGATGCACGTGCGTACGGAAAAGCTCACCGATATTCCTGCGATGGTCGAATTTTTCGTGGAAGTGCCGGAATATGACATTGAACTTTATCGCCATGAGAAATCAAAATGTGATCCCGAGATTAGCGTTGTCATACTCAAAGAAACATTGCCCATCCTTGAGGAGATCCAGGCATGGGACAATGATACGCTTTTCACCACATTAAAAGATTACGGAAAAGCCGCAGGTTACAAGACAGGCACGGTTATGTGGCCGATCCGCACGGCACTTTCCGGTGTCCCTGCCACGCCGGGCGGTGCGACTGCGCTGGCAGAAGTGTTGGGAAAAGCGGAAACCTTAAGCCGCATTCAGGCTGGGATTGAAAAATTGGAAAGAGCTTTAGCTTGAGCGCTGTCCTTGAAAATGATCTAGTATAAGACCTGCCGGTTGGATACCTGCAAGCAGTTAGATTATAATAAGCACGGTAGATATGCATGGCTGATCAAAAAACTCAGGATTGAGAGGGAAGAATGTCTGACCCAAATCACGTAAAATACCCCGTTTTTGTCATGTGCGGCGAAGATCCGCGCAGACGAAAACTGATGGAAGCCATTGATCCTGAGAAGAGGTACAAATCCAAGGCGCTCCTGCCATTTCTGGGAAAGCGCCTGGTTGATTGGCAGCTTGAGGAGCTCAGAAAATCCCCATGGGTGGAAGCGCTGTATATTTTGGGGTTGTGTGAAACCGATGCGACCTTTGATTTTCCTGTTCATTATGTGCCGGTCAAAACCACATCCGATGTAGCGGAAAAGCTTCTGGCAGGGTTGGCGTATCTTGAAAGTGAGGGTATTGGAGCTGAACAGATCGTTGTCAGCTCCTGTGATGCACCTGGCATCAGGGTTAATGAAATCAACCAGTTTTTTGAAATCATAAACAACGACCCAGGCAGTGATTTTGCGCTCTCGTTGGTTCCTGAGGATGTGGCAGAAGCTGTATTTCCAAAATCAAAGCGGGTTGTGGCGCGTTTTACGGATTGCCAGGTTTTTCCTGGGGAATTGTATGCCGTCAGTTCAAAGGCAATAAGGGTTCAAAAACAAGTCATAGCTGATATTGGCAGTCAGAGGAGAAAGATCAACCGGCAGGCTAAGAAAATCAGTATGGGTCCGATGTTGAGGTTGATAGCCCGCCGCCCAAAAACCTGGCCGTTGATCCTTAAATTTTTGCTGGGGAGAGCCACATTGGCCGATGGTGAACGTTGGCTTTCGGCAGCTTTTGGCGTTAGGGTGAAAGGGGTGGTTATCCCTGAGGCTGGTTTCGGTATGGATATGGATCTACCAGAGGACTATGAGCGCCTGAAGGAATATGTCCAAACGACAAAGCTGAACAAAGAATTCAAGGCATAAAAACTTCTAAATAATGAAAAAATTCTGTTATCAGTCTGGTGTAAACTGAAGAATTGCGCCGGCTGATTTTCGGATTGAGACATCCGCTGCAAAGAAGACCTTTGGCTCACCTTTTAGCGGCTTTGATGAAGTAGATTCCGCACAATATCAGAATACCGCCTAGAATTTGGTAGGCATTGACCCCTTCACCTTCAAAGAATGCTGCCAGAATGACTGTTAGAACCGGCTGTAAAACAAAGGTAGAGCTCACAATTGTGGCAGGAAGCTGCTTTAGCGCAAAGTTAATTGAAAAATAACCGCCCAATTGCGATAAAAGACCAGCAAGTAAAAAGGTGAGATACGTTTGGGAGTCATATCCAAAAAGCGGCAGTCCAATCCACAGGATGACGACCAGCAGCAAGATCATTGCAGCAAAGGAGGAAATCAGCAGGAACGATCTCACGTTGAAATATTGCTGGGCGTGTTGGGAGATGATCAGATAGCCTGCAAAGAAAAAGCTTGAAAAGAATGCAAATCCTTCGCCAGTCAGAGAGAATCTGGAGGAGAAGTCCATTTGGGAAATAAAGAAAATGACATTACCCAGCAAAACAGCAGCAAGCGCCAGCCAAAAATACCGGGCATATTTTTCTCTCATGAAGAGAATGGCAAACAGCGAAACCCATAACGGTGCAACATAATTTAACAGCGTGACGTTTGCCACCAAAGTGTTTTCGATGGCGGCGCTCCAAAACGCATGGTCGATGCCAGATGCTAACCCGGCCAATACGGGGAGCATCCAGACGCGACCCATTTTGACTGGATTGGGGTTTTGAGATTTATCCTTACTGTGAAAAACGGAGAGGATGCCCAAAAGGGTGGAAACGATCAGCATGCGATAGAAGCTGGTGACAACGCCGGGGGCATCTGCCCAACGCACGAACAAGGGTGACAGGGAAAGGAAAAGGATGCCCATGAACAGAGCCAGATAGGCGGCGACGATGGGTTGTTTGATCTTGGCTTTCTCGGGTATCAATCTTTCGGATCTCGATTTCGGTAGATGATTATTACTGAACCAATTATAAAAGGATTGGTCTATTGCGACTAAGAAAAAAGAAGGCGATTGTCAAATCTATTTTATTGATGGTATTTTGGTGACGATCACCAGGGGATTACGTCCCTTAAACGGCAGCCAGTTATGCCAGCTTTCGCGAAAATCATGATCCGTCATCCAAAATAAATGAGAAACATTCATCTTCCACGGATTTATAAATCCCCAGGGTGTTATGACATCACCCCCAGAACGATGGTCAGGATTGTATGCAGCAAGGATCATGGTGTGTCCACCCGGACCGGGCAGGGTATTGTAGTTTTTGCTGGTTGTCCCCAGGTAGATGGGCGGCACCTTCCCCCAGAGCCATGTCAGGGTAACGATCGGGATTGATCCTGGGTCATCCAAATAATTGATGAGGGTTTCAATCTTTCCGTGTTGGAAATGGGCATCGATTGGGAGAGCCCTGGTTTTAGCGATGTGGCGGACCATGCGCGCCAGCATGCGTGGTGCAACAGCCCAGCCTGGCCAAAAACGTAAAAATCGCCCCCGCCGCCAGAGCTGATCAGCTTCAAAAGCCAACGCAATCGGATCGACCTGGTAATTCAAAAGCAACTTCAAGCTTGTTGCAATTGCAAAGAAGGCACAGGTATTACCAATCTGCAGGGACTGATAACTTGCCAGATTCTTTTCCGAAAAATTATGGAGTGTCTTCTTCATTGTTTTGGTCTTTTACGATCAGGTTGTATTTTCCCTCAAAGAAATGTTTCCCTTCCAAAGCCGAGCGCATGAAGGCTTCATGAATGAATCCATCCTCCGGATTGTAGGTGTAGATGCCTGCAGCCAGGTCACCGTTGATCTGATCCAGCCAGGCATCGAGGCTTGGTGCAATAAGAAACCGTTCGGGGCGTTCACTAAGGAAGAGGATTACCTGGCCGGCACGCAGAGGCTCAGGGGGAGCAGTATCCAGGCAGAAGTAATCGCCAGCATCGTTGGTGGTGAAGGGAATCCAGCTAGGGTGCCACCAGGTTCTTTGAATATAGGGTGAGGGCTTAGGATGAAGATCATCAAACGCACCTTTTTTTGCGATTTGAGTGAGGTAACCCCAGGCTGCCTGGATCTCTGCAATGGACATTAGGCGCCAGTTGCCAATCATCCCGGCGGAGGTACGGGCTTCGCCATCCATCTGGGTTAATAACTGGCGCAGGCAATCAGGAATGGTCAGTCCGCTCAGTTCTTCAAAATGGGCGATGGCATCAGGATCCGAAGGCGGGCGGAAACTCACACCAGGCGCCTGCTGCTGCATCCAGGTTTGAAGTTCATTGAGGGATTTTATGAAGGGAAGCGAATTTTTCATAGTCCTTTATCTTATTTCGCATCTTGAAATTAATTTTGACATCAGGAGTGCGGACTTCAGTCCGCAATTTTTTCACAATCCATATCATGATGTCTAATCTTACCAAATTCAATGATTGAATCGAATCCAAATTATTATCACTCAAAATCAAATGAAATTACAGGATAAGATTCCCAACAATTTGCAAACCAGTCTTCCCCATTTAATTGTAGAAGATCAGGATAACTTGAGAATTCCCACTTTGGTAATTCGTTCACATAACCATGTTTGATCGGATTGTAATGAATATAATTAAATTTTGTCCAATAGTCGTTTTCATCTCTGATAAGACGATCCCAATAACTGTACCAGATTTTTCTTCCTTGTTTTTGATCGAATTTGTTTAATGCATTGGACGTTACTCCGTGTAATCGCTTGATAAACACTGGGATCTGATTAGATTTACCAAAATAACCTAACAGGTGATAATGGTTGTTTAGAAGAACCCAGGCAGCGATATCGATGGAATAATAATTCACAAGCAGGGTAAATTCGTTAAGCCAGATCGTCTTATGTTGTTTTGAGATGAATAAAGGTTTCTTTCCAACCGTATGAGCTGTAATGAAATACCAGTTGTGGTCGATGTATAAGTGCGGGGGGCGGTGGTTTATTTTGTCTTGAAGTGGCATGGGTGGATGAACTTTTTCTTGGAAATTAATTTTGGGCGGAATGATGTCCGCAAGCTGGCATTGTTTTTGAGTCTGATATTAATTATTTTATCTACATTCTGAGGTTAGATAAATGTATTTCCCTAAATTAATCATGGGCGGACTGAAGTCCGCAATCCTGTTATTTTTTCGATTAGCTTATGGTTAGTCATTAATAATTTTTTCAAGTTCATATCGAATACTTTTTCTGGATAAGCTATTAGGCGGACTAAAGTCCGCATTCCGGTAAGGTAAATGTTTGTTTAGGATTTTTTTATCGATGATTGTAACAGGGATTTTTTGGCTGGCTAAAGGATACAGTCTTGATTGATAAAATGACAATTCAATGATCATTGCATTTCGCTGTAAATGAGGTTTTGTTATTTCCTTCTACGCCGATGCTGTATTGGCGGGTAGGCGCGCCCTGTGATGACTTCCTTCTGGCGTTGTTTGGCAGCCGGATTCTTTTCCACAAACAGGCTTTCACCAGTGAAGGGGTCTTTTTCGGTGTGGTACATGACGCTGGCATAGGTCGAGGGTGTGGGCGTGAAGACCTGCACCTGTTCAGGCAGGACTCCCAGCTCTTTGCTGGCGAAATTTCGCATGGCATTCATATCAGAGAGTGTACACCCGGGATAGGCAGCGATGAGGTAGTAGCTGAGGAATTGTTTTTTCCCGGCATCGCGATTGGCACGATCAAATTGGCGTTTGAACGCAATTAAGGTCTCTGTACCGGACTTGCCCATACGGGTTAGCACATCTTTCTGGGTGTGCTCAGGCGCAATTTTAAGCTGTCCTGAAATATGATGTTTGACCAATTCTTTGATGTATTCCTGACCGTGTTTCCCGTCGGATAGGACCATGTCATAGCGCAAGCCCGAACCGACGAACACCTTCCTGATGCCTTCAACCTGGCGCAATTTTCTGAGAAGCTCGATTTGCGCTTTGTGATCAATGGGCAAGGCTGGGCAGATCTCCGGGAAGATGCAGCGCTTGTCCTGGCATGCGCCCCTGCGCAGCTTGATTGGGCATTCAAATCCGTACATGTTAGCCGTAGGACCGCTCAGGTCATAGATCATCCCTTTAAAATCTGGCAGTTGGGTGATCCTTTTGGCTTCTTCCAATATAGAATCCTGGCTCCGCCATTGGACCGTGCGTCCTTCATGGACGGCGATGGCGCAAAAGTTACACTCGCCATAACAGCCGCGGTGGGTTGGGATGGAAAAGCGAATCGTTTCAAGCGCTTTAACCGCCCCTTCCTGTTCATAGTGCGGGTGCTGGGCGCGTTCATAATCAAGTGCATACACCTGATCCATCTGTTCTTGCGTCAGGGAGGGGTATGGTGGATTTTGCACGAGAAACCGATCTCCATGTCCTTGGGCTAATCCTTTGGCGCTTATGGGATCACTATTTTGATAGAAGGTGTGAAACATCTCGATGAACGCCTCTTTATCCTCGGAGACAGCTTCAAATGATGGAAGCTCCAAATAACCTTCTGGGATGTTCTTGTCGATATAACACAAACCTTTTATATTGGTTGGGTCTATGTCTTCATTAATCGTATGTGCAAGTTCAATGACCGAGCCTTCTGCCATGCCATAAAGCAGGTAATCAGCTTTGGCATCAAAAAGCACAGACCTACGGATCGAGTCTGACCAGAAATCGTAATGAGCGACTCGGCGCAAACTGGCTTCGATCCCTCCCAGGACAATCGGGACGGTGTTTTTGAAGTAATGTCGGATCAGGTTGGCATAAACAATGGTGGCACGATTGGGGCGCTTTGTGTTACGTCCGCCGGGGGTGTAATCATCACTTCGACGGGGTTTGCCCGTGGCGGTGTAATTGGCGACCATAGAATCAACGGCTCCGGCTGTCACACCCCAAAACAGGCGCGGTTCCCCAAGGCGGGTGATGTCCACGTCGGTTTGATAGTCTGGTTGGGCGATCACGCCGACTTTGAAACCCGCATCCAGCAGGACCTTACCAATGACCGCAGTACCCATAAAGGGGCTGTCGATGTAACTGTCGCCAGTGACCAGTACGATGTCAAGTTGATCCCAGCCGAGTTTTCGCAGTTCAGATTGTGTTGTTGGCAGGAACATAGTAAACCTTTTTTGAATACGAACCGTTTTGATTCTACCTTAGAGCTTAGAAAATAGCTGGCAATCCAGCATCAGATGGTTAATAATAATTTTTTAAATCTTTGTGGAAAAACTAAAAAGTCTAAACAAACACTGCTTCATATGATGTACATTATCGGGAATAATTTCGCCGTTCTGAAAGTTTGTGGTAAGGTTAATTTACAATTATATAATTGGAAATATGCAGTTTTGTAGAAGTCAAATTGGAGAGGAAAAAATCCCATGACTCACCCATTTATTGAACATTTACTCAAAGACCATGAAAAGCAGCGTCAATTGGCTGATAAGCTTATCAAGTCAATAACGGCTGAAGATAAAGAGAAATATCGGCAAGAATTATATGATGCACTTTACCCCCATGTCGAGGGGGAGGATGCTTCAATTTTCTCGTATCTGATGGACGCAAATGATGAAGCACGCGCAGGGGCATTAGAAGCAATGCAAGAGCATCATGTCGACCGGATCCTACTGGATGAATTGATGGCGCTTGACCTTGAGGACGAAGTTCTAATCGCCAAAGCCAAGGTTCTGGCTGAGGTCAATAATCATCACCTGGACGAGGAAGAATCAGAGCATTTCCCACGCCTGGTCGCCCTGGCAGATGAAGAAAAATTAGATGAATTGTTTGAAAAATACGAATCAGCAGAACACGAGTTTGAAGGGCATTAAAGTTCCAATCGCACTGATCTCGTTTATGCAATGGTTTGCAGATTGATGGTCAAACAAAACAGTGATTTTTTATGCTTCTTATGAGTCTGGTTGAGCCGTGTAAATTTGATTACTTATCTCGGGCCTAATATCCACGAGTGATGTTATTAAGTCTGACATGAAGGATGTAAAAATTTAATTTAAAAAGGGAAGCTGTTGCTAGCTGCCCTTTTTTGCTTTTGAGATGTGATTTATTCCCCAATGATCTTGACAAGCACCCTTTTTCGGCGGCGTCCGTCAAATTCGCCGTAGAAGATCTGCTCCCAAGTGCCGAAATCAAGGTGACCTTCGGTGACTGCCACCACAACCTCGCGCCCCATGACCTGCCGTTTGAGGTGGGCATCGGCATTATCTTCACCTGTACGGTTATGCCGGTATTGGTCAATTGGGGCGTGGGGTGCCAATCCTTCCAGCCACGCCTCATAATCCTGGTGCAAACCGGATTCGTCATCATTGATGAACACCGATGCGGTGATGTGCATTGCATTCACCAGGCATAAACCTTCCCGAATCCCGCTTTCAAGCAGAGCTTCACGCACCTGGGGCGTGATGTTGATGAAGGCTCTCCGTGTGGGAACATTGAACCAGAGTTCTTTTCTGTAGGTTTTCATTGCGCTTCCTTTCACCTGAGGATGGATTTCTGCTGATATCATCCTACCAGAACGCGCAAGCGGTTATCGATCAATTTTGAAAGATGCCATCATCGCATCCAGAAGATCAATGCTTGGATTGAAGCTGGTACTATCTTGCGCTTCCATCCAGGTAATCGTATCAGAGATATACGTATCCCAGTTTTCCTCGAAGGCAAACCAGTCATTAATCTGTCCCTCTTCGGGCAGACCGGGGTGGGAAATCGGAAGAATCGCACTCAGGTAATACTGTCCATCGCTCGTGATCCCCTGATAGGTATAAAACAGGTTGTTGTTGTCAACAGGATAGAGTGCCTGCCCATACATGGTTAAAAAACGAACGCCTGAACCATTTTGAAAGTCAAAGTAACCCACAAAGGCAGAAAAAACCTGTGCAGCATTCCACATCGGAAGAAATGGGATTGAGCTTGGTGAACCGCCTGCGGGTCGGCTGATCAGGGTCTGTTTGAGATTGTCAATAATATTTCCAGCATAGGAGCTGATCGCTCGATATTCCTCAACAGGATAAACCCTGATGATCGGTTCATGGAACCGATCTTGAAGTGCGTATGCATTAAAATCAAACTCGAAATGGGTTGGATAAGTCTCACCTGGCATATAGTCTTCACCAAAATTTTGCTCCGGGACCGTGCTAGGGAAAACACCCCCTGCAATGCTGGGGTCAAATGAAAAACTGATCCCCTCATAGGTGATATCAGGCTCTTCCTCGACGACTTCTGGAGGAGGGTTTGTTGCCACTTCCTCGTTTGCTGGTTCCAGCGGTTCGATTTCCTCGGTTGGTTGAGCTGGTTCTGGTTGGACCTGGTTTTCTAAAGCAATTTGTGTTTGCTGGATTGAAACAAGGGTTTGTTGAATGCTTATTTCGTCACTTTCATCAGTTTCAACCACAGTTCCTAATGAGCACGCAAGGGTTACCGATAATGACATGATCAGGGAGAGGATAATGAACTTTTTGGAGGGGAATTTGTTTTTCATGATTGCTCCTTTCAATGAAAACACAGTTTTGTTCCTATTGATATTAATTATAATGAGTTTTTGTCAATCTAACGCCAGTTTTTTATAAATGATCTATGAAAATGATCTTTTCGAAATTGAATTTCTTGATTTCCGTTTTGTTTTATCTGTTAAAATTGTCCATGAAGCACACACGCAAACCTCTTGATGAAAGGTTGTGAACCATGAATTCTATTAAACTGGAAACGGGCCAATGGCAATTTCGAGCAGTTGGGGAATCGGAATGGATGCCCATCTCAATACCCGGTGAAGTGCATGTGGCACTGATGGAGGCGGGTCGCATTCCGGATCCATTTGCGGCAGATAATGAACTCAAAGTGCAGTGGGTGGCTGAAACGGATTGGGAATTTGAAGGCATCATCCATGTCTCCGATGAATTGATGCGTGAAGAGCATATCCTTTTGCGCTTTGATGGCCTTGATACGCTTGCTGAAGTCTCAATTAACGGGCATTTGCTCGGAAAAACGGACAATGCCTTTCGGCGCTATTCCTGGGAGGTCAAGGACTTTCTGTCTTTTGGTGAGAACCGGGTTCGCATCTTGTTTCAATCCCCTGTTAATTATGTCAAACCTTTACAGGATGCCAATCCCCTTGCCAATCCAGAGATGTCTATCCCTGGCGGACCCTATTTACGCAAGGCGCCCTGCCAGTGGGGATGGGATTGGGGACCGATGTTACCCCCAATTGGCGTGTGGAAAGAGGCTTACCTGGAAGGTTTTTCAATAGCGAGATTGTCGTCTATCCGGATTAACCAGGAACATAAATTTAGCGGTGCGGTCATTGTCTCCATTGATGCTGAGATTGAAACCTGGTCTTCAGAATCACTGCAGTTGTGCCTGACTTTGCGAGATCCTGAAGGAAAAACCTTTGCGACAACCTGTAAGATTATCAAGGGGTCTGCCCATGCCATGATTGAAATTTCTGACCCCATTTTGTGGTGGCCAAATGGATATGGTGATCAAGCTTTATATCAGGCTCGGATAGGACTTAGAACAGATGATGAAACCGTTTTAGATGTTCGGGCATATCAATTGGGGTTGCGCAAGCTCGTCCTGCGTCAGGATAAGGATGAATTCGGAGAAAGTTTTACATTTGTCGTTAATGATATACCCATTTTTGCCAAAGGTTCGAACTGGATCCCAGCAGACACCTTCCCAACCCGGATCACACGGGAAGTACTGGCACGGTTGTTGGGTGATGCTGCCAATGCGCATCACAACATGATCCGTGTGTGGGGCGGTGGATTCTATGAAAGCGAGGATTTCTACGACCTTTGTGATCAGTATGGCATATTGGTCTGGCAGGATTTCATCTTCTCCTGCAGCATTTACCCATTGAATGATCCCGAATTTATCGAGAATATTCACCAGGAGGTGATCGAAAATACCACCCGGATCCGCCATCGTGCCAGCCTTGCACTGTGGTGTGGAAATAATGAAATGGATATGGGCTGGGAAATGTGGGGCTGGCAAGGGGAGGCGTGGCAAAAAGAACGAGATGCTTATCGCGCCTTCTTTTATGATACGCTGCCATCCTGGTTGAAGGATTTAGACCCCAATACGCCTTACTGGTACAGCTCGCCCAGCTCGGGGACTCCCTTTGAGAATTCAAACAGCAATGATCTAGGTGATGCGCATTACTGGGATGTTTGGCATGGTGCCAAACCCTTCAGCGCATACCGACAGCAGTTTCCGCGATTTATGAGTGAGTTTGGCTTTCAATCGCTTCCGCCATTGAAAACCATTAAAACCTATGCGGATGAAAGTCATTGGAATCTGACAGAGTACATGATCGAGCATCACCAGCGCAGCCCGTTTGCCAGTGCACTCTTCATGGGGCAGATGGCACTTCATTTCCTGATGCCGATTGATTTCCCGTCTCTGGTTTACCTGACGATGGTGTTGCAGGCTGAAGGTATTCGTTATGGCGTTGAACATTGGCGGCGGAATCGCCATCGCACAAGCGGGACGCTTTACTGGCAGTTAAATGACTGTTGGCCGGTGGCATCCTGGTCAAGCATTGATTATTTCGGGCGATGGAAGGCGTTGCATTATGCCAGTCGAAAGTTTTATACGCCAGTGCTCTTGTCGATTCGGGATGATGAGGTGACAGGTGGAATGGAAATTCATCTAACCAGCGATCTCCGTTCGGATTGGGATGGACATGTTCAATGGCGCTTGATGCGCCTGGATGGTGATGTGCTTGAGTCGGGAGAAATTGCGGTTCGTGTGAAGCCCTTATCCTCACAGGTTATTTTCGAGAAGGTATTCGGACAGCTTTCACTGGATGAAAAGCGTGAGACGGTTTTTGTCGCAGAATTGATCAAAGAAGACAGGATCGAAATGAGGCAGCTGGCAACTTTTGTGCGCAATAAGCATCTAAAGCTGGTCGATCCACAGGTCAAAGCTTATTTGCGCGATGCTGGGGATGGAATGGTGATGGTTGAACTTGAAACGAGTTTTCTGGCAAGATTCGTCGAACTTTCGCTGGATGATGCCGATGTGGTTTTCAGTGATAACTATTTTGATTTGCTGCCTGGTGAAAATGTCCAGGTGACATGTCCAATGCCAGAAGGCTGGACGATTGACGATGCCGCCCGTTCGCTGACTGTCTTTTCGCTTTACGATAGCTTTGCCTGATCGATACGGCTTTTTTATCAAGCAACTTGTTTGATCCAAATAAACATCAGTCCATCGAGGTTGAATATCCCTCGATGGGCTTTTTTTTGGCTTAACAATCAATTTTTATGTGCTACAATAAGACGGTTTCATAATTATAGATAGGAGATTACTGATAAATGTCTAAAGGATCCGAATTATTGATCGCGCCCTATGGAGGGAAGCTGGTTGATCTCTTGGTGATGGGCGATGAACGTGATGAGCTTTTAAAACTTGCCGGGGGATATCCGACCATTCGGATGACCCCTCGTCAGACACACGATATGGAATTATTAGCAGTGGGTGGTTTTTCCCCATTGGATCGGTTTATGGGACAGGACGATTACCAGTCCGTGATGGAAAACATGACACTCGCGGATGGGACGATCTGGCCAATCCCAATCACGCTGACCATTGATAAAGTCGATCTGCCTGACCAGGCGGATTGGGTGACCTTGCGAGATGTGCATAACCAGATTATGGCTGTGATGCGCCTTGAGGAGATCTTCCGGTTTAACTGGCACGAAGAAGCCGAAAAAGTTTATGGCACTGTGGATCTTAAGCACCCGATTGTCTCTGAGATGGCGGGATGGGGTGACCTGTGCCTTTCTGGCGAATTGAAGGTCCTGAACCTTCCTTTCTACGATGATTTTGCCGAACTGCGACTTACACCAGCAGAAACCCGTGCAAAACTTGAAGAAATTGGCAATGCAAACGTGGTTGCATTCCAAACCCGCAACCCGATGCACCGGGTTCATGAAGAACTTACCAAGCGCGCCAGCAAGCAAATTGGCGGCAGTTTGTTGATCCATCCGGTGGTTGGTATGACCAAACCCGGCGATGTGGATCATTACACCCGTGTTCGAATCTATAAAGCTCTCGTTGATAATTACTATGATCGGGATACCTTATTGGTTTTGCTGCCTCTGGCGATGCGTATGGGCGGGCCGCGTGAAGCCGTGTGGCATGCGATCATTCGACGAAATTACGGAGCTAACCACTTTATTGTTGGGCGAGATCATGCTGGTCCTGGCAATGACAGTGCAGGGAAACCTTTCTATGGACCTTATGACGCACAGGAGATGCTCAAGTCTGTTGAAAAAGAAGTCGGCGTAAAAATGGTGCCCTTTGAATTAATGGTATACCTGCCCGATGAAGACCGGTATGAGGTCGTTTCGCAAGTGCCAGAAGGCGCAAATATCGCTTCCATTTCTGGTACACAGGTGCGGGAAGACTACCTTGCAAAGGGACTTCCCTTGCCAGAGTGGTTCACCCGTAAAGAAACCTCCCAAATATTGCTGGAGGCATATCCTCCGCGCCACAAACAGGGCTTTTGTATCTGGTTCACAGGTCTGAGCGGCGCCGGTAAATCTACGATTGCTAAGCATTTGATCAGTATGCTGCAGGAATATGGACGCAATCCAACAGTACTGGATGGTGATGTGGTTCGAACGCATCTTTCAAAGGGTTTGGGTTTCAGCAAGGACGACAGGGACACCAACATCTTGCGGATCAGTTTTGTGGCGGGTGAAATTGTGCGCCACACGGGTACCGTCATTTGCGCAGCGATCAGCCCCTATCGCCAGGCTCGTCGTGAAGCACGCAAGATGGTACCTGAAGACCACTTTATTGAGGTTTTTGTCGATACACCGCTAGAAGTCTGTGAGCAGCGGGATATCAAAGGCCTGTATGCAAGAGCGCGGGCTGGCGAATTAAAGAATTTTACGGGTATTGATGATCCCTATGAAGAGCCAATTGAACCTGAAATCCACGTGAAGACTGTTGGGAGAGCACCCAAGGACAATGCACGTGATATCATTGATTACTTGATCAAAACGGGTTTTTTGGTGGAATACAACAACAACAACCACAGAGGGACAAAATAAGGTCCACGTTATACCCAAATTTGTATCAAGAAGAATTGACGATAAATGACCGGCTGCCATCTGATGGCAGCCGGTTTTCTTTTCCTGTTAGGTGAATCCCGCTTTATTAAATTGGAAGATTATTCCTAAATCAACTTCAAATGAGGTTTTGGATTAAGATTCGGCGTTATTTCCTAGGTAGTTATTTCGTTGTTCCGAGTTTTTCTTGATACCTGCTTCAAGGATGTCCATCAGGTTGCTCATTAATTGTTGGGCTTCTTTGTTTTCAAGAATCGACATATTCTCAAAGTCTTTTTCTGTAAGCCCCAACCGTTCAATGAAATATTTTCCAAACTGGTAAAAAAGGATTTCCATCATAAATGCTGCCACATCCGGGTCAACCCAGACCGCAACCTCATTATGTAAAATCCCCTGGGAGATGAGCTGCTTAAAAAACTGAGTGGTCCCTCTCCGTTTGAGTTCTTCCTTCATATCCGGGAATTTGACACCATCCACAAACGCGCGATAGGAAATTTGCGCCAGGTCTGGGTGGCGAATTTCGAAAAGGACCTCTGAAAGGAACTGCCAGCGCATATAGCCAAATAAACCGTCCGAATGATCGGGGGTGGGTATGTCCTTGACGAGCTTTAATTTTTCATTGGTGCTCATATCCACCAGGTATCGATATAGATCCATCTTGTCTTCAAAATACTGGTAGAAGCTTCCCTTGGCAATTTTGGCTTTGCGTACGATATCGGATATCGAGGCAACTTCGAAGGGGTGGGCAGCAAATTCTGCGATTGCAAGGTTTAATATTCGTTTTCTTTTTTCTTCGGGCAAGTTGTTGAATGTATCTTTGGGCATATTTTCTCCACATCCTATTGTACTCAATATTTATTTTCCGATAATCCTTTTATTCAAATCAGGCCAGGAGGGTCAAAAAGTTCATTGTGGAAGTCGTTTTTAGGATAGAGCTCTGTCTTTATCCATGTTAAAATAAATCTATGTATACTTTCCTGTCATTGGAACGAATTGACTGATCCAGACTTCAATTAGATTCATAAAAAAATCAGAAAGAGAGAGCCAGCATGAAAAACGACCTTGGCGAAAGAGAACATATCCCCTTCAAATACAAGCTTTTCTTAGGTCTGGGCAATTTGGGTAAGCTGACAATATCCGGTACTTACGGATCCTTATTAACCATTTTTTACCAGGATTACATTGGTTTATCCGCGCGCTGGATTGGGATAGCCTCGATTATTTATGCCATTTGGAATGCCATCAACGATCCCATTTTTGGCTTTATGACAGATAACACGCGCTCAAAACTCGGACGCAGGATCCCTTATCTGCGATTCACATCACCTTTCTTGGCTCTCACCTTTTTCCTGGTGTGGATGGTTCCCGAATCCGCATCTGGAATCACACAGTTCTGGTGGATGCTGGTCATCATGCTGCTGTATGATACCGCTTATACCATTGTGGGTTTGAACAGTGTTGCGCTTTTACCCGAGATCGCTGAGACTGATGAGGGTCGTAGTTCAATCCAGATTTATACCGGTCTGTTTGGACTTTTAGCGTATCTGTTTGGTTTTCTGATCCCTGAAATCTTTCGCCCAAAGGTTGGCGACAATGCCTCTTTATTGGGGCTGAGAGTGGCAATGGGTATTTTAGGTTTGATCGGTGGGGGATTGGTCTTTGCAGCCAGTTATGTTCTGAAAGAAAAACCAGCTATTAGTCAATCTGAAAAACCCTTAGGTCTGGTTGACTCCGTCAAAGAAACCTTCAAAAGCCGTTCGTTCCTAATCTGGGTTGTTGAAAACTTCATGTCCACTTTTTGCCTATCTATTGTGACAGGGGCAATTTTTTACCTGGCAGATTATGTGACACAGACCAGCACGATCTATTTACTGGCAGCCATTTTTGTTCCGATGGTGATCGGTATTATGGTGAGCAAATCGCTGGTAAATCGTTTGGGGATTGCCAGGACAATTCAGCTTTACCTCCTGGTTGCTGGGATTGGTTTGATCGGGATTTCTTTCGTCAATTCGAATCTCCTGATCTATTTCTGCCTTGCCATTGCCGGGATCGGTTTCGGCGGCACACAGATCCTTAATGACATTTGCGTCGGGCAAATTGCAGACGAGGACGAATTGAGAACAGGAAGGCGTCGGGAAGGTGCATTTTTTGGTGTAAACGCACTGGTTACCAAGCCGGCACAATCTTTGGCGATCTTTCTGACCGCCTGGATCTTGGAGAACAGTGGATTCATTACACGAGAGCAGAATATGGGACAGATCTTCCTCGATCAACCTGGAACAGCTTTATTTGGCATCAGGGCTATCGTTGGGTTGATCCCGGGTCTGGCATTATTGATTGGCATCATCATGCTGATCTTTTATCCCCTTAAAGGTGCTTACCTGGAAGAGGTGCAAGCCAAAATTCAGACCCTGCACCGGCAAAAGGAGGAAAATTACCGGGCGAAAAACCTCAAAGAACAACTTGATTTAAGGTGAGATCAAACGAGTAACATTTAATGAATTGGGCAGCACTATCAAAAAACAGGGTTTACCAAATTATTCTTTCGTTTATGATGCTGGGCTTTGCTGCGTTTGGCGGACCAGCTGCTGCTTACGCCATGATGCGCCAGGAATTTGTGACCCGCAAAGGCTGGTTGGGAGAGGACGATTTTTTTGATTTTTTAGGGCTTGCGAATCTGGTTCCAGGGCCCAATGCAACGGAATTGGCACTCCTGATAGGACATCACCATGCTGGTTGGCCGGGGCTGGTTTTTGCAGGAATCTTCTACATTCTTCCATCGATGTCCGTCGTTTTAGTTTTAGGATGGATGTATACCCATTTTGGTTCCTTACCCGCAATTGAAGGGATATTGTATGGGATCAAACCGATTGTATTGGCAGTTTTGATCTCCGCGATGTGGGAAATCTTCAAACCTCGAGCAAAGAATATAGCTGGTTTGGCGATGGTCGCCATTGTTTGCGCAGCATACCTGGGCGGGATTAGCCCGATGATCTTGCTGCTGGGCGGCGGTGCATTGATGTTTATCTTCCGCTATTTACACCGCCTTGGACGCGGTACAGGATTATCAATCGTTTCCTTTGCCCTTGTGCGGATCGATTATTCCGCGCTTTATCAATCCCAGGCATTTAGTTTACCCCTTCTCTTCTGGGTGTTTTTCAAAGCTGGTGCGCTGATGCTGGGAAGCGGTTATGTGCTTCTAGCTTTCATTCATGATGATCTGGTTACAAGGTTGGGTTGGTTGACCGACAGCCAGATGGTGGATGCTATTGCAGTAGGACAGGTGACACCCGGTCCTCTTTCGACAACAGCAACTTTTGTAGGCTATTTGTTAGGTGGTTTACCTGGTGCATTTTTAGCAACGTTGGGCATGTTCCTGCCTTCATTTTTAATTGTCATTGTGCTGATCGGTTTCATTGATCGCATTCGTGGATCACAGCGTTTTGCAGGGTTTTTAGAGGGTGTAAATTTTGCAGCATTGGGGTTGATGGCTGGTGTGACCTGGGAGATTGCCAAGACAGCATTGATCGACCCGGTCACGGTGGTCATTGCTTTGGGGGGATTATTAGCCTTGTTGAAGTTTAAGGTCAGTGCTATCTGGTTGGTTTTGAGCGGTGCCCTGATCGGGTTGGTGCGCTGCCTGTTCTTTTGTGGTTGAAAGTCCGTTTAGAATACTGCGAATGATAACGCCGCGTGGCGTCTCTTCAAAGTGATTAAAACGTGAACCCCAATCCCAATTGTTCATTTTCATTGCCAGCCGTTTGGCAGCATTGGATGCCCGGATTTTGGCGTCCTCAGGGAAAATAACGGAGGCAAAGCTTTCTGCTAAATCCTCGCTGGCGTTGAAATTGCGATCCACGCCGCAGGGTGGAGGTGCCTCCCCGGTGTGATACCATAATGCTTTCCAGTCGAATTTGGATTTGACACCCAATTTTTTGAATATCTCTCCCAGCCTCTTCTCAACACGTCGTAATACCTGTTTGATCCCTTCCCAACGACCGGCACTGACAGCTCGACGAAGAAAAGCTTCTGGATGGCGATTCCAGGCATTGTTCCAACGATGACCGAGTTCGTGTGCCAGGGTCCAATCCGTCCAGTGTTCATCCAGGAAGATATCACAGTTGCGCGTCCGTCCGACCTTCCCTGGACGGTTGCTGTGATGAAGGATTGTCGGCTGCTGATTGAAGATTTCCAGGACCGATTGGGCATCTGCCAGTTTTATGAGGGACTGGAAAATGTTTAAGACGCGTTGTATTTCCTTGACATCCCATTCCCCCTCAAACTGGATGCCCCAATCTCTCAACTGCTCAACAGGTTTCTTTGCGGTTTGCGTCATATCTAGATGATATTATAAGCTGATATTTTTTGATTTTATCCATAATCAGCAGATTGGGCTGAGCTTTTGAGGTTGGTTTGATCTTCTCTAAAAAGAAGTGAAGGTTATCTGTTTTCATCATATGCCAGGCGCTACCCTGCCAAAGAATAACCCGCCTGGAATGATTTATAATTAGATTGGAAAAGCCAGTGATTGAGGAAGGAAATCTGATATGAGCATAAAGGTTGGTATTCTTACAGCAGGTAGCGATTGCCCGGGGTTGAATGCTGCCATTCGTGGATTTGGTAAAGCTGCCCAGCGCACCTATGGGATGGAACTGGTCGGTTTCCAAGATGGCTTTCGGGGGTTATTGGATGATAGAACAATCGACCTGAGCGGCAACGCCCTTTCTAATGTCCTGACCAGGGGCGGCACAATTTTGGGCACGAGTCGTGATTTACCCTACTGCGTTCTGGAAGGGGGGAAGTCTGTTGATAGGACGGATCTTGCTGTTGAGATTTACCATCGGCATGGGCTGGATGCCCTGGTGTGCATTGGCGGGCAGGAAACTCAAAACGCAGCCTGGAACCTTGTCCAGGCGGGTTTAAATATTTTAACCCTGCCAAAATCATCGGATAATAACGTTGCGAAAACGGATGTGACGATTGGTTTTGATACCGCCCAATCAATCGCTGCTGAAGCAATTGATCGACTTCACAGCACTGCCAACAGCAACCACCGGATCATCATTGTTGAAATCATGGGAAGTCAGGTTGGATGGTTGACCCTCAGTTCGGGCATTGCCGCTGGTGCAGATGTCATTCTGATCCCTGAAATTCCCTATCATATTGAAAAAATCGCTGAAGCCATCAACGTTCGGCTTGAGGCTGGAAAGCGTTTCAGCATTGTGGCAGTCTCAGAAGGGGCTTATTCGTCGGAACTGGTTGCCTTTTTTGAGCGCTCTCTAAAGCTCAATCGCTCACGCCACCAGGGTGAACCTATTGAAGAGCGGCAAGCCCAATTGAATGCCCTTAAGAAAAAATATGCCGGTCAGACGCTCTTGCTGGCAAACCGCTTGGAGGAAATGACCGGCATCGAAAGCCGGATCACGATCCTGGGTTATCTTTTGCGAGGAGGTTCACCATCTGCTGCCGATCGGGTTTTGGCAACTTATCTGGGTACACGGGCTGCTGATCTTGTAGCAGAGGGCAAAGTCGGTCACATGGTCGCTTATCAGGGCGGTAGGGCGGTTTGTGTGCCCTTAGAGCAAGTTGTTGATCAGAACAAGCCAGTGCCGTTGAATCACCCCTGGATCACAGGCGCAAAGCACGTTGGGACGGTGTTTGGGGAATGATTTATATTAATTAGCCCGTTATCATCTATCTGGATGGCTTTCATTGACCAGAAAAGTGATTTTTAATATCTGAGAACCTAATCCACATGCGTCATTGATATAATCTTCGTAGATTATGGCAGTGAATATTATTTTCAAGGATATCCGTACTATCGGAGAACTGGTCCACACTGCCAATGTGAGGTGGAAGGGAAAGCACTTCGGGGTCTTTGATCGATGCCCTCAATGCTTCAATAAAGACCTCGGCGGGCGGCACCAGAAACGGGCGGTTGTGGAAATACGATACGTCAGGTTTGATAATTGGGGTGATTTGCAGCCTGTTATGAGCTTCACCGAGGATTACATATGCTTTTGAAAGTGCGCTTTCTCTTTCTTTCCAGGTCTGGCTGGTTAAAACTGTATCAAATACGGGGATCAGTTCCTGAGAAATTCTCAATTGGCTAAAGGCTGTTCCGAACCATTTAATATAGGGTGCAAAGATTCTTTCGATTAGAAAGCCCAATCGCATACAATCTTTAATTAGCCGGGCGGCAATTAATCGTGAACCTAATTCATCGCCAACAATGCCTGTTCTTCCCATAAATGGTGCTTCCTGGTCAATCCGCTTCCACTGACATGCCATCAGGTACAGCCAAACATCATCAGGATACCAAGTAAACCTTTCCCGAATTTGCGAAAGGGTGCCTAAGCCGTCATAATATATTTGACCTGAATAAAGTGTGCGCAATTTCTGTTGGGGGATTGAAAGCCAGATGCTTGGTGTGAGCGTTTGCTGTATGTCCACGCCCAGGTATTCTTGGAAAAAATTCTCGGTCGTGGTGATCGAGACCATGTGGTGGATGGGATATTCCTTCCGGAGGGACATCTTCCCGCCATCCTGCAGTGGTTCACCAAAATGGGTGGGAAAGCCATGGATCTCAAAGGGAAGGTTGTAAGAAAAGAATTGCTGTAAGGTTTCCGCTTTTTCTGCATGATCGCTTTCCGAAAGAAACAGGGTCAGCTTTGGGCCCCACCCATGATCCATGGACATAGCATCGTCAAATCCGATTACATCCGATCCCCATTCAAGACGGGCTGCAGAATAAGATAAACGCGGGAAATGGGCTGCCATTACCGGCTGAATGGCTTTGTGGAAAAGGAATTCACTGAGCTTAAGTCCTGGGATGAATGCTGGCATTGCGTGCCTTTCGATCATTAGAATCAAACCTTAATATACTTTGTGCTTATCCGAGTCTTAGAAGCCTGCAACAGGATTGTCTCTGATGGCATAGTGATCCAAATCCCGCAAGGAAATAATTGTAGGAATGAAATACACTGGAATTTATCTTGGTTGTGTCAGGCTTCATTTGACTGTAATTATAGGTTAGAATTAACGCTCGCACCATTCAGAACCCGGGATGCAATTACTGGTCCTTATTTTGTGCTTGTATGGATTTTTTGATGGTGAATTAAAAAATTTTAACTACAAAATCCGATTTATGTATACCACTGCTTGGTGGAAATTGAGAAGGAACAAGATCGGAACAAAATCGTTTTTAATAAGAGGATGGTTTATGTCACTAACTTTAGAATGGCGTCATCGGATCATGGCATGGCGAGAGGAGCTTGCCCGACACTTTTTTGTAAAAACCGAACAAATCCAGGTTGAAGCATCTTTTACAATGGATCAATTTCAACTGGCACAGGCTTTGGAGGCATTGACCTTTGCACCTATCTCGTCAGGGACACCCTGGGGCGCTAAATGGGAATATGGTTGGTTCAAAGGGGGATTTACACTGCCTGCCCAACTGGAAGGCAAAATGGTGGGGTTGGCCATGGATGTTGGCGCGGAATCAGCCGTTTATGTCAATGGGGCATATGCCGGTGCGGTCGATGAATTCCATAAAGTGATCATCCTGACGGATTCTGCGCGTTCTGGTGATCAATATTCAGTTGTGTTGGAAGCTTATGGCGGTCATGGTGTGCAGGAGTGGCATGCCGGCCCAACTCCGCCTGACCGCGAAACGATACCTGAGCCGCCCCAGGCGCAGCGCAATGTGGGTGAAAGTTGGTTTGGAGTGTGGAATGAGGTCGCGTTCCAGCTGGCAATGGATGTGGAAACCTTATGGGACGTGAGAGAGAACATCGACCCGGAATCTCTGCGTGTGATGGAAATTGATGATGGCTTGAAGGACTTTACTTTAATCGCAAATTTTGAAGCGCCTCATGAGGAGATGCTCCAAAGCTTGGGGAAAGCCCGTGAAAGGTTAAAGTCTTTGCTTGAGAAGCATAATGGCGATACGACGCCGGAAATGATCGGTTTTGGACATGCGCACATTGACGTTGCCTGGCTGTGGCCATTGGCAGAAACAAAGCGAAAAAGCGTCCGAACCTTCAGCACCCAGCTGGCTCTGATGGATCGCTATCCAGATTACCGCTTTTTCCAGAGTCAACCTCAATTGTATGTCATGGTTAAAGAAAAATACCCGGATCTTTATCAAAAAATACTGGCGGCTGTCAAGCGGGGTCAATGGATCCCCGAGGGGGGCTCCTGGGTGGAACCGGATACCAACTTGACTGGCGGTGAGAGTTTGATCCGCCAAATGATTCACGGCAAACGCTTTTTCATGGATGAATTTGGGGTGGATTGTGAAATGCTCTGGCTGCCGGATGTATTCGGTTATTCTGGTGCTTTGCCACAGATCATGCGCGGCTGCGGGCTTAAATACTTCTCAACCCAAAAGATCTTCTGGGCGTACAACGGCGGCGAGCCCTTCCCCTATAACACCTTTATCTGGGAGGGAATCGATGGATCAGAAGTGATGGCTCATTTTCATAATGATTACAACAGCGAAACCCGCCCTTCTTGGGTGATCAAGCGCTGGCAAGAAAGAGTACAAAAAGACGGCTTTTCGCTGCGGCTGTATCCCTTTGGTCATGGCGATGGTGGGGGTGGACCGACCCGGGCGCACCTGGAATTTGCCTTACGCCAAAAGGACCTTGAGGGTGCGCCGAAGTTCCGGATTGACTCACCCATGACCTATTTCAGGGAACAGGAAGAGGTTGGTTGGCCGCAGGTCCGTTATGTGGGTGAATTATTTTATCAGGCGCATCGCGGCACGTATACATCACAGGCGCGCATAAAAGCCCTCAACCGCTACAGCGAGTTTGCGCTGCGTGAAGCAGAAATGTGGGGTGGGACCGCCATGCTCTTAAGCCAACACCTTTTCCCCTTTGAGCGTTGGGATGCGGCGTGGAAGATGGTCCTGCTCAACCAGTTTCATGACGTCTTGCCGGGGTCGTCCATTCGAAGAGTTTGCGAAGAAACAGAAGCGCAGTTGTCTGAGGTTATTGAGATAGCTACACAAATAACAGAAGAGGCTGCCAATTCACTTTTGGAGAAAAAAGAAGACGCATGGACCTTGTTTAATTCGCTTTCATGGGAACGGGATGAACTGATTGAGTTACCCGAAGGTGTCGATGGGTTGGTCTCTGATGAGGGTGAGGGATTGCCGGTGCAGAAAACAAAGCAATCAAGTTATACAGAAGTTCACCTTCCCCCCTCAGGTTGGATGAGTTTTTCAGAAGGGGCACCCGGGTCGATTGAAAACACGATCGTTGCAGAGCCTACCCGTTTGGAAAATGACCTGGTTCGTGTGCGTTTCAATGAATTTGGTGAGATCACCAGCATTTTTGATAAGCACACCCATCAAGAACTTGCTGCTGAAAAATGCAACAACCTGAGAATGTACCAGGATATCCCTGCTGTTTTCGACGCATGGGATATTGACAGCATGTACCTAGAATCACCGGTTGAACTCGCAGATAAGGCGAAGGTGACGGTCACAGCACAGGGACCTTTGTTTGGGCAGCTGGTAGTCAAAAGGCGAGTAAATCATTCGACGCTGATCCAAACGATCACGCTGCGGCGGCATTCCCGACGGATGGATTTTCAGACCCGGATTGATTGGCAAGAGCGCCATAAGCTATTGAAAGTGAATTTCCCTGTTAGATATTATGCCCAGAATGCCTTGCATGAGATCCAGTTTGGGCATATTGAACGTCCGACCCATCGTTCACGGGAGATTGATAAGGACCGTTTCGAGGTGCCTAATTATAAGTGGACAGCTCTGGTTGAGGCGGATCGCGGTTTTGCAATCCTGAATGATTCAAAATATGGCGTGGACGTGCTCAGGAACAGCATCAACCTGACGCTGCTCAAATCAGCACTGGCACCAGATATGACCGCCGACCGAGGGTGGCATGAGTTCACCTATGCTTTTTATTACTGGGATTCCCCATTGATCGAGAGCGATCTTGTCCAACAAGGTTATGCGTTGAATATTGCACCGCTTATGATACCGGGTAGGGCTGAATCGCGATCCCTGTTTGAGGTCGATCGGGCAAATATCATTCTTGATACAGTTAAACCAGCAGAGAATCGTGCTCCCGGGGAGATGGTATTGCGGTTATATGAATCTATGGGGACAAGAACACAAGCTCGCCTGAAGATCAATTTGCCATGCGATCGTGTATATCTGGCGAATATGCTTGAAGAGGTAGAGTCAGAGCTTTCCTTTGATGGAAAGTATGTTAAGCTGGCGTTTTCCCCCTTTAAGATCATTACCTTGAAATTGGTGAGGGATTAGTCGTAGATATTACGTTGCACAGTATGTATGGTGCGGTTGGATTGGGAGATTTTTTGGTTCAGATGTTCGTTAATTAATCATAATAAATGGATTGTCACGCAAGCCTTCGGCTGTGCGTGACCTACAAAATCGTTTGAACGCATAGACGTCCCTCCGGGGCGTCTATGCAATATTGGATTAACCGAGCAGACATGACGCATATGGAAGCCCGTTTTTCAAAATCTATCATTTAGAGAAATTTCGCCATTAGCGCTGCCAAATCAGCAGTTCGACAAGAATACCCCCATTCATTGTGGATCCAGGTGCAGGTTTTAACAAAGGTTCCATCCATGACGGTGGTCAGAGTAGCATCAATGATGGAGGAATAGGTGCTTCCTTTATGGTCCGTTGATACCAGGGAGTCCGTTTCATATTTTAATATACCCTTCATCCGACCTTCAGCGGCTTCTTTGAAGAGACTATTGAGTTCCTTTGCTGTAGTCGGTTTTTCAACTTCTGCCACAAAATCCACAATGGAGACGGTGGGAGAAGGAACGCGCAACGCATAACCGTCGAATTTACCTTGGAGTTCAGGGATTACCAGGGCAATAGCTTTTGCTGCACCGGTGGTGGTGGGGATGATGTTCAAGGCTGCTGCTCGTGCTCTGCGGAAATCTTTGTGTGCCAGGTCAAGAATTTTCTGGTCATCTATGTAGGAGTGGATCGTGGTCATCAACCCTCGTTTGATGATGAAATTGTCGTGGATTATTTTTGCAACCGGGGCCAAGCAGTTGGTAGTGCAGGATGCGTTTGAAACAATATGATGTTTCTTGGGATCATACATGTCATCGTTCACGCCGAGAACAACGGTCAGATCTTCATTTTCTGCTGGGGCGGAGATGATCACCTTCTGCGCTTTGCCGCTGTCAATGTGTGCATTGGCACCTGGCTTCTCTGGATGGCCTTTTGCATCCAGGAAAAGGCCAGTGGACTCGATAACAATATCCACACCGAGATCAGCCCAGGGTAAAACATATGGATTGGGTTCAATAAAAACTTTTATCGATTGTCCGTCAATGACAAGATCGCCATTTTTTACCTCAACAGTTCCTGCATAGCGACCGTAGTTTGAGTCGTACTTAAAGAGATGAGCATTGACATCTGCATCAAAGAGATCATTGATCGCCACAATTTCAAGTGTATCCGGGTGCAATTCCTTTATCGCCTTTAATACATGGCGGCCAATGCGGCCAAACCCATTAATGCCAACTTTTATTGTCAATTTTCAACCTCCTTCTGAAATTATTTTACCAAAATTATTCCGAAAACATCATTTTCCGGATCATAGATCAAGAGCTTGGACAGAACATTCATGTTATAGTTGCACGGCTGGCATGGAATTTTTGTCACAATGCCCGGTATTTTTTATGAAACCATATTATAGAGACGCCCCGCCAGGACGTCTCTATATTTGAATTTATGTCTATTTTACAAAATTATTCTTGATACCCTGGTACGTCATCCAGGAGCTTTTTTCGCCTTTCAACTCATGGATATGGCTCACTTCTTGAGAGACCTCAATACAACCCTGATAGGTGCTATCCGCATCTCTCAGGGCAAAATAGCGAATGTGGATGAATTGCCCACCCATCTGGATCCAAAACTCAGCGACATCACGTTTATTGGAACGAAATTCATCCAAAATGGCTTCCACGCGGTGCACGCTTTGCGGTGGATGGCATTTGGTGACTTCTCTCCCGATAATGGCGGCTGAACGGTCGAAAATGCGTTCTTTACCCTGGCTGAAATAGCGCACACGGTCATTTTCGTCAACAAAGGTCACATCTACTGGTAAATGGGTGAGCATCAGGTTGATTTGCTTACGGGTGAGAGCGCCTGTGGAAAGGGAGATCAAACCATCCGCTGGCAAGGCTTTCTCAATCTCTATTGATTCCAGTGGGGTCGCAGAAACCTTTTCTTGCGGTTTCCAGGTATCCCTTGGGGTGACGTTAAAATATCCGATATCTGCTTCGCCCTGGGGAATTGTGGCCTATTCTGATTCGCTCAAGCGGTTAAGAGCTTCCGGGAAGAGGATCCTTTCTTCCTTGTAGATCATCTCCTGGATGTTCTGTGCTAAGGTTGCAAATTGTGATTCTGGCGCATCGTGACTTCGTTTTCCATCCGAAAGGTGAAGATCGGGTGCCCCGGCAGGGATTCGGAGGCTGGTTCTTCATCCAGCAACTCGCGGAAGACAGCCACATGCAGGTCGCACAATCTTTGGATCTCGCCAACGGGGATGCCTTCGCTGATCATGGCACGTTCAGCGTCGGCAATGTCAGCTGCGGTTGGGCTTTTGATCGCATCGCCGAATTCTTTTTGAAGGTCTTCCACGCTCTCTCCTGCATGCCGCCGTTTGATGACATCTTTGAGAGCCTCTTTTCTTTTGCTCACATTGTTGATATGTTCACTCACTTTTTCCTTCATTGAATGGAATTAATGATAGGTGTAAGTTATTGATTGGAATCCCATATGACCTGGTAGGGAACCCTGATTGCACTTTCGGGGCAGGTATTTTCACAAATGCTACAGTAGGTACATGTTATTGGATTAATAAATACCGGCCCATAATCTGTAAGTTCCAGGCTGTTTTCGGGGCAAAGATCAACACAGCTGCCGCATCGGGTGCATTTGTCATAATTAATGATGGGTGTACCGAATTGTTTCATCCTTCATCCTTTTGTCTCTACCCTATCTTACACGATATGCATGGATTGAGATACGACTTAAGTCGCAGGTATCGCGTGATTGGTTGGCGGATTGAGTTAAAAGTCTTCTTGTTCAGCTTCTTTGATGAGTGCTTCGCGATTGAGGAGCCTGATCTTCTGCCGATCTCGAGTGATAATGTTTTCAGCCTCGAATTCGCGGAGGAGCCGGCCGACAACGTCCCGGACGGTACCAATCTGAGCGGCGATTTCATCCTGGGTCCAACCTTCTGAGGATTGAGGTGAATCTGCTAATTCGATCAGAAACCGAGCAAGGCGAGCACGAACGGTATACAGTGAGAGATTGGCCGCAAGTTCTGTCATTTGGGTTATTCGTTCCGCAAATATTCGTAAAAACGTCAGAGAGAAATCTGAATAGGTGGCTAAAAGTCGAGAAAATGAGGTGGGATCCAGCGCAAGAACGCTAACCTGGGTCAGCGCTTCAATGGAAGCCCTGTTCGTGCCTTCTTTGTTCAACAGGGAGATAACGTTCAAAGGGGATCCGGGTCCGAAGCGCGCCAGAATTTGGATTCGCCCATTCAGATGCCTTCGCAAAACCCTAACATCGCCAGTCAGGATGATGTAACCAAATTGAGCCGGGTCGCCTTCCATCACCAGCGTTTGACCAGGTTGAAAATCTTTTTGGAATCCCATCTCTGAGATAGCTTTCAGGGTTTCTGGCTTGAGTGATTTAAATCTATTAATTCTTTCCAGCAAGGACAGTGCGATCATATCCGTTTGTTTTAAGTTTGATCTTGATTGAATAGGAATAATTTTACCTTAAGGCACCGGTTCCATTGTTGAGAAAAAATTCCGTCGAAAAAATCAATCATTTTCACGTTATGTGATCAATCATAGAAGGGAGTAAATAATTGCATAACCGACAGTGTTCCGTACAAAACCATCAATAGTCACAAAATGACAAGATTTTGTTTGCAGTCATTGTGTTTTGATGATGCATCTATCGCCATGACAAGAGAGGACAAGTATTTAAATGCTAGAAATCTGGAAGATAGTGATAATAAAAAACTCGCACTTATAAATGTGCGAGTTTTACTTTTGAATTCTTTTTCCCTCTTATTCAGCTGGGTAATTCTTTGGAGCTGGGGCTTTCACCACAATTAATTCCAGCATCTCATCCTGCTGATTACGTACATGCATTTTTACATGATAGGGGATTTTAAGAAGCGTGCCTCCCGGGTAAACAGCCATTTCCTGCTCATCCAGAGTGATGGAAAGTATTCCCTTCAGAACAGTCATGTAAATATTTGAATTTGAGTAATGAACGGGGAGCCCTTCATCCTTATTGAATAGCATGTGGATGTAATCCAGATTATCGTCCTGGACGACCTTTTCGACCGTCCGTTGATCCGATTTTGCAAGCGTAAAAATCTGTTCAATCATTGGTGCGTGTGTTTTCCTTTCAGAATGAAAGGAGGTTGATGGTAGCCATCAACTTCCAGGAATTTTTTGTCTGTTGGGTTAATTTGCCATCATCATTGCAGCGATGTCTTCTTCGACTTCGCCAATTGGCTTCAGGTCAAAGTTCTTGACCAAGACCGAAACGACATTGGATGACAGGAAAGCGGGAAGCGTCGGGCCAAGCCGGATCTTGCGGATCCCAAGGGATAGTAATGCCAGCAGGACGATGACCGCTTTTTGCTCATACCAGGCAATATCGTATGAAATGGGCAGGTCATTGACATCCTCTACCTGGAAAGCCTCTGCCAGTGCCTGGGCGGTTCGAATCAGGGAATAGGAGTCATTGCACTGTCCAGCATCCAGGATGCGGGGAATGCCATTGATGGTGCCGAGATCGAGTTTGTTGTAGCGGTATTTGGCACAGCCTGCAGTGAGGATAATTGTGTCACCGGGTAAGCCGGCAGCGACATCGGTGTAATATTGGCGGGTCTTGTGTCTGCCATCACACCCACCCATCACGACGAACCGTTTGATATCACCGGATTTGATGGCATCAATTACAGCTGGCGCATTTTCAAGGATGGTGTGGTGTGCAAATCCTGTTGTGATGATTATGTCTTCCAGTTGTTCTGGCTGTGGAGAATGTTTTGCCAATTCGATTATTTCAGAAAAGTCTTTCTGTTCCCCCGGTTTGCGGTCAGGAATATGTTTGCATCCGGGGTAACCCGCCATGCCGGTCGTGAACAGGCGGTTATGATAAACCTCCCTGGTTGGGATAACACAGTTGGTGGTCATTAAAATGGGGCCGCCGAAGCTTTCAAATTCCTCGCGTTGATGCCACCAGGAACCGCCGTAATTACCCACAAAGTGATCATATTTCTTGAAGACAGGATAGGCATTGGCGGGAAGCATTTCGCCATGGGTGTAGATATTCACGCCTGTGCCTTTGGTTTGCTCAAGGAGCTCTTCGAGATCGAGCAGATCGTGTCCGCTTACAAGGATGCCCGGACCGGGACGAACGCCAAGATAGACCTGAGTTGGTTCAGGGTGACCATAAGCATCGGTATTGGCTTTGTCCAAGAGTGCCATGGTGCGCAATCCCATCTCGCCTGTTTTGAGGACGAGGTTTGTCAGCTCATCACCTGTAAGCTCATTATTGGTGGTCGCTTCAAGCATGTCCTGGATGAAATCCAGAATCTCAGGGTCTTGTGCACCAAGGACATAGGCGTGATCTGCATAGGCTGCCATCCCTTTCAATCCGTAAATGATCAGTTCCCGAAGTGAACGGATATCTTCATTTAGATTTTCGTCTGCCATAACGCCGACTGTAACCGCTTTTTCAAGCAGGGTCTCAACTTCATATGACTCAGGCGTCCAGGATGCCCAATCGGGACCATTACCTGGGCAGGGATTTCCATGCAATTCATAGCATCTGGTTTGTGCATCGTCTCGAAGTGCATCACGCCGGGTGATGGCTTCACGGATCAATTCAACAAATCGATCTGTATCAAAATTGGCGTTGGTGATGGTGGCAAAAAGTGCCTGGGCAACGAACAAGTTGGTTTCATCATGGCTGACGCCCAATCCGCGTCCGCGGGTTCCCCAAAAGGCAATACCTTTGAGCAAATAAACGAGTAAATCTTGCAGGTTGGCAACATCTGCCGGTTTGCCGCACATCCCACGATTTGTGCAGCCGGTATTCTTCATCGTTTCCTGACATTGGAAACAAAACATCTGATTCGTCATGAATTATTTCTCCTTAAATTGGTCTTTGTATTAATCTTAACAAGGGGCTTGTCTTTTGTATACGACTTAAATCACATTTTATATGAAATAATTGATGAAAGATCAATAATTGAAGATAAATCTGGGTATGGATTAACATACCAATGATGACCTATCTAGATAAATGAGAATTTGTTTTACGATTTTCTTCCAAAAAAACAAATATTTAATTACCAGCGAGCGTGATGGTCTTCTGCCCAGCCGATGACATCCGAGATTTGAATGGGCGATCCTTCGCCGGTGTCCAATGTGCCGCTGAAACGACCAAACATTTGATGCACCTCCGAGAAGATTACCAGGGCATCCGTCTTTGCGTGGCGTTCGAAGAACGGCTCAAAGGTTAGATCCACCCGCTGTGATACGGTTGTATGCAGATGCCAGGGTGCCATGAAATTTTCGGGGTCATAATCAAATGCAACATCTTCGCTTAATTTGGTTAATTTCCCTGCCACACATAGGCCGTTTTCATTCATTCCGGTACCATCCGTCCATCCTGCGCCCAGGTTAATGCCCACGGTCCGCCCATCTGCCAGCCTGGTCGAAAAGCTGGACCAATTCCAGAAGCTCTCGAAAGGCCAGATGCCGCGACCTAAATCGAGACAGGCAAAGGAATCATTAGCATCAAATCGAATGGTTCTATCTCCCCATGTGATGATCCCTTCTGTGGGAAGGGTATTTTGTTTGCTGGTGAACTGAAAGCGTTTTGGTGACCACGGGATGACCACATTCAAGGTCTCATGATTGGGCGGCTGGTGAACAAGCAGGTCCACTTTGAGCGGTTTCCCTTCAAAATCTGGGCATCCGCAGACCAGATGAATACCATCCTGCGCGTACTGCATCCGGATGGGCATTTTGGGATCGGTGTAATCGACATCAGCCCTGACCACGGGTGGCAGGTGGCAGCCTGCGCCAAAGGGTTTCAGGAGCGTCTTTTCTGCGAATGTTTTGGTCTCGAAGTCCAAAAGGTAAATGAAGGGGAGTCCCAAATAGTCCACATCAGACAGGGTCACTGAAAAGAGATGCGTTGGGCTGGTCACAGCCCAGTAATTCCAGCGTTTTTTGCGCGGCCAATGTCCCTTCAGGTTGCAGTTATGGAGGGGGTGGCGGCTCCATCCTACAGCAGAAGGGTCTAGATTTCCTCGAGAATCACATAAATCAACGGGGGTGGTCAGTTCAGGTTCAAAATACGCATGATTCACTATGCCCTCCAGTTTATTGAATGGATTGATCAGGGTGCCCAGGGGCGCCGGTTGATTGAAGCGTATGGCTTGATTTGAAAATCGAGCTCTACTTCAGCCTCAGCAAGCATCTGGTCGAAGGCTTGCTCCAAAGGAGTATTCGTGTTTCGCAGGTGCTCAACCACATCAGCAGCCCATTGAATATATTCGCGTCTTCGTGCCAGTGTCCAGTTTTTAGGCGGTGAATTGAGGATATCCCGGCAGTTAATCAGTTTATCCCCTAATTTAATCGCCTTTGCTTTGTCGGAAATATAAGGTGCGTGAATCACCTGCAGGCGTTTGCGTTCCATCTTTTCCAGGGATTTATCGTCTGTGACTTCAAGCACGATTTGGAGAATTTCTTCACCAAATGCATCCCTTATTTCAGACTGAGTTGTTTTTGTGTCTTCAATGGTGTCGTGAAGGATCGCCGCGACCAGGGTGGATGTGTCTGTAACACCGCCGATCTCCAGCAATGCCTGGGCAACCAGGATGGGATGGGTGAAATACGGAGAACCCTGAGCGTCTTTGCGGATCTGCCCTTCATGTTTTTTGGCGGCAAACAGGATGGCATTGAATAAGAGGCTTAGATTTGATGATGACTCCACGGTCAACCTTTCTTCATACGCCTGATCATAGAATTAAAAAAGATATGCAACCTAAGTTGCATATCATCATTTTTTATTAGTCACGCAAGCTGATTTCGATGATGGCACCGTTTGCGATCTTGCGCATCTCGAATTGCTTGTTTTGCTCTTTGATCAACTGCGAGAGCTGGCGGAAGCCGTAACTTCGTGGGTCAAAGCCTGGATCAATCCGGCGCAGTGCGGTGCCAACCTCGGACAGCCTTGTCCAGCCATCATCGTCGGGGCCGACCATGTCAATGGCCTGGCTGACCAAATCAACCAGTTCGCGTTCCTGTGTGCTCATGTTGTTTGTCTTGCGTTTTGACACGCCGCCGTTTGACCGGCTGCGACGGCTGATATTTTCAGTATAAATAAACACATTACAGGCACTCACAAAAGCTCGTGGGGTTTTTTTCTCGCCAATTCCAACCACCAACAAACCGCTTTCACGGATGCGGGTTGCCAGCCTCGTGTAATCGCTGTCGCTGGAGACCAGGCAGAATCCATCCGCCTGACCTGAATGGAGAATGTCCATTGCGTCGATGATCATAGCGCTGTCTGTTGCATTCTTGCCAACAGTGTAGCGAAATTGCTGAATTGGTTGGAAAGCATGGATATTGAGGGTCTCCTTCCATGAATTCATGTTGGACGTTGTCCAATCCCCATAAACTCGGCGAATGGTTGCATTGCCGTATTTCCCTGCTTCAACCAGGATTTGTTCGATCAAACTTGCCTGTGCGTTATCACCATCGATCAGGATAGCGATACGCCCTTCTTTTTCTTCTGAAATCATATCTGTTGTTAATTGAGTAGATCTTGCCATAATATTTTTATTATACCTAACAATCTTTAATAAGGATGAAATTGGGGTTATCCTGGAAGAAATCCGCAGATTCAATTAATGGCATCCTCACCAAAATTCACTCCCTTGTTGAGAGAGGAAGATGGGCAGTATTGGACTGCCCCTATTATTCTTTTTGGCCAATTAAATATAAAGACGGAAAGCAATAGAAAAACCCTCTCCCTAAAATTGGGAGAGGGGTGCGGATGATGCAGTATGGCTTTGACTTACCCCCACCATTTTTTCCGTTTGGCATAATACTGTTGATGTTCATCTTCTGCTTGATAGAATGAACCAGCCGGGGCAATTTCTGTCACGATGGCATTGTGAAGGCGTTGGGTATGATTGAGTTCGTCCTTGACCCTTTCAGCAATTTGGTGCTGGGCTTCATTATGATAAAAAATTGCCGAACGGTACTGGTTGCCAAAATCAAATCCCTGCCGGTTGAGTGTGGTTGGGTTGTGCATTTCAAAGAAATGGTGCACCAATTCTTCATAGGTAATTTCGAGGGGGTCGAATGTAACCCGGACGGCTTCTGCATGACCTGTCTTATGGGTGCAGACCATGCGGTAGGTGGGATTTTCAACATGTCCGCCTGTATAACCGACAACGGTATTCGTAACGCCTGGAATCTCCGAAAACCGTGCCTCCACACCCCAAAAGCAACCCGCTGAAAAAGTGGCGACATCTTCAGACATGATTATTTCTCCTCTTTTTTCGCAGGTTCAAATTTTAATGAAACTGAGTTGATGCAATAGCGTAACCCGGTCGGTTGGGGTCCATCGTTAAACACGTGACCCAGGTGGGCATCACAGCGGGCGCATACGATCTCAGTCCGCTTCATCCATAGGCTTCTGTCCTCATGATAACCAATATATTCTTCGTTGATGGGCTGGAAGAAGCTTGGCCATCCTGTCCCTGATGCGAATTTGTGCTGAGATGAAAAGATGGGCAGGTCACAGCATACGCAACGGTAAACGCCTTCTTTTTTGTTGTCCAAAAAGCCGCCGCAGAAAGGCGGTTCCGTCCCCTTGCGGCGAGTGACTTTGTATTGTTCTGGCGTCAGTTGTTTACGCCATTCTTCATCGGTTTTAATTATTTTCTCGATCATGTTGAACTCCTTGTTGATCGTTTTGATTTAATCTTACCAATATTTTGACAAAAAAGATATAAAAAGGCACAAAATCTTATACAAAATTTATACAATTCTGTATTGAATAGTTGTGGGCTGGGTTTTACCTGTTTGGTTTATATCTCGGTTAGCGACAAACTTATGAGTTGGTAAAATCCCGATTATATTGCGGCGTTGACGATAGAACACCGCCTTGATCTATTTCGATTTTTGCCTGTGGTTATGGGATATAATGTTCTTTTTGTGGCCTTCTTCAGATTATAATAAATTTCGTGTTGTATCTGAGCGGCTTTCATCTTGAATTATGGAGCATGGATTGAAGAATCATCTCAAAAATACATTTGATTTGATGAATACCAAATTTGCCAATAATGGTAAATTTGCTGCGATAGACCAGGGGATAATCTCGCTGGCAAATTTTGCTGCTTCAATTCTTCTTACTGCGCTCGTATCGCCATCTGAATTGGGCACGTATGTGATTGGCTTCTTAGCCATCTACCTGATCCGTGCTATCCAAAATGGGATCATTGTTCAGCCTTTGAATACCTACGGCGCAGGTAAAGATATTTCACCTTTCAAAGCCTACTTCTCAGCAGCAGCCATCCACCAAGTGATTCTTTCAACCCTGACTGCAGTCGCTGCCCTAGGATTGGGTTGGGTACTGATAAAGACAGGCAACGATACATTAGGTCCGACCGTGTTTGTCTTGTGGTTTGCCTTTTTTACCTGGCAGATCCAGGAATTCATTCGTCGGGCATTTTATACCCGGAGTGAAGTTCATAAGGCGGTTTGGGTGAGCCTAACTGCCAACCTGATCCGCCTCGGAGTGATCGTCCTTCTTTCAAGGATCGGTCAGATTACGGGGCATACAGGTTTACACGCCATAGGCTGGGGGTCATTGGCGGCATCCTTGTTTGGCATCTGGCTTGCCCGGGGCTACTTTACAAAAGACATCCAAAACCTTTTTCAGACCTGGCTTGAAAATTGGCGCTTTGGGCGCTGGATCCTGGGTGCAAGTTTGGCAGATTGGGTGGTTGTGGATCTTTATCCGATCATCATGGCAGGAATGATCAGTTTTGCGGCAACAGGCGTTTACCAGACGCTGCAAAACCTGGTGGCACCCATTCACGTGCTGTTGCGGGCAATGGATACCTTTGTGACCCCGATCATGGCAAAAGCGTTTGATCATTCCGGCATAATAAAAGTACAGCGAACGACTAAATTAATTTACCTGATCGGCGGTATTCCTGTTCTTGGGCTGTTGGCTTTGGTCCTGATCTTCACCCCCCAGTTGTTGTTCTTGCTTAAAGGTGATACCTACCTGCCCTATGCCAACGGCATCTACCTGATGGTGCTTTTTTATCTTTTCCTGTTCATCAACCGGCCGCTGCAGATGGTTTTCAGGGCGATCCGGCAGGGCAAACAGGTTTTCATGGCAAATGTCATCGCAGCTTTGAGCATGTTCACGGTTGGCATCTGGCTGATCAAACGGTGGGGCTTGTATGGTGCAATTGGCGGACAGGCGCTTAATGCGATCATCATCAGCCTGGTTTTGATCGTTGCATGGAGCAAGGTCTTAAAACTTTCTCAGCAAGAAAGATCAACTGTCAAGTAAGAATCTTTAATTTTGGGGGTCTGATAGGGCTGGTTTCTCAAGTTTAAGTAATTTTCGGATTTTCTCTTCCGCGTCTGTTTCAGGGCGCCACCTCAGCGCAAATACCAGGTAAAATGCTGAGAAGAGCAATTTTATATCCAACCAGAGGGAGGCTTTTTCAATATAAACGAGATCCCAGGCTAATTTTTCTTCAGGAGAAATATCATAAGAGTCGGCTACCTGAGCCAGTCCTGCCAGGCCAGGACGAACAAGATGCCGGCGGGCATATTCAGGCAGCCTCTGCAGATAACCGTGTACGAGCACCGTCCGTTGCGGACGGGGACCGACGTAACTCATCTTGCCCAGGAGGATGTTAACCAATTGGGGCAGCTCATCCAGGGCTGTTTTTCGGAGCAGTTTGCCGAAAAAGAGGACCCGGTCATCATTCTCATAGCCTGAGATTGGTCCGGTTTCCTTTTCAGCATCGATGATCATCGACCGAAATTTGAGTTGTTTAAAATTATTGCCGCCCTTTCCTACAGAGTTTTTCACAAATAATACCGGACCCGGGTCTTCCCACCAGATCAGAAAAATGATCGATAGCCAGATCGGGGTTGAAAGGATCAACGAAAAAACGCTAAGAACGATATCGAACAGTCGCTTTCCGAAGGGTGGTTTGATGGCCGTTCCCATATGTTTCATATGATTGGCGAAAACTTCCGCCGTAATTTGTGTGGAGGGAGGGGCATTATTCTCCCACCAGCCATAGGCAAGATTTGAAACAACGAAACAGGTTAGAAAGCTCGAGAATAGGTGGACCGCGAACAAACCCCAATGCCAGATGGGTTCTGCAAACAGGCTGGGTATGAGAAAGGAAGCCAGGCTTATGGCGACAGCGATAATCAATGCCAAGCGAAAACGTCTTTTGTCCCTGACCCTGCCTGCACCCAATAATCTAATCAGTGCATAGCTGAGCATCGCGAAAACGAGGATTTCAAGCAGGTATTGAAAGAGGCTGGTGCTGCCTGTGCCAAGATAAAATCGCATCCATATGATGAACACGGATAAGATCAGACAGGCACTGAGCCACTGGAAATGTTGAAATTTTGAGTTTCCATCGCGGGCGGTCATGAAGTTTCCTTGATCGTTCTTATGATGACCAGTCGGTCATGCACGTTTCGCCTGATTGGGGTGGCAAGATCGAGGATTAATTATACACCCCATCAAGCCGGAACTCTTTTCGGATTGCTTTGGTTTGACACAAAGCGTGCAATATGAACTCACTTTACTTCGTGATAAGTGTACCTTTTTGCCTCTTTACATAACATCAGCTAAGCTTTTAGAGCCATGCGCATGCGCTGATAATGATAGAAAGATTTCTAGATCATTTTCCATGTAAAGATGCAAGGTATAATAGAGCTGTTTTGGCGAACAACTCTAAAGTAAACGACACTAAAGAAAACGACTCTCAATTATCAGATTAGCGTAATGAAAAAGATAATCATCATCAGCTTGCTCAGTATTCTGGGGATTTTCCTCGTAGTTGGAGGGATCTTTCTCTTTCGCCAATGGAACAAACCATTGGGAACTTCTTTGGGGCTTCCCACCCCAACAGCTACCCCCAAATTGACCACTGCCATGCCTGAGCCTTCTTCTACATTGAATCCATCAGCGGATAACCCGGTCACAAATACACCTTTACCAACAACTGCACCTTCAGCAACACAACCTCAACCAGTATGCGGCGGTCCATCCGTGATGTACATCCTTGGGATTGGAGCAGATAACGATTTTGATGATTACATTTACGGTCTGGCAGATGTGATCCGGATTGCACGTGTCGATTTTGTGACCCCCAAGATCACGGTTCTCACGATACCGCGAGACCTGTGGGTCGAATTTACTGGGATTAAAGAGAAATATGCCGAAACAGTCACTCACGGTAAGATCAATCAAGCTTATTTATACGGCGGGCCTGGTATGGGTTATTATGAAGGTCAGGGAGGTGGTCCGGGATTGCTGGCACTTACGCTTGCGCACAATTACGGTCTTTATGTCGATCATTACGGTGCAGTCAATATGGTTGTTTTCCAAAAGATCATTGATGCGCTGGGGGGGATAGATATTTACCTTGACCAGGATTGGGACGGCAAACCGGTCGATGATAAGACCGAGAATATGGGCTATTTTGAAGCCGGTCAATGGCACATGAACGGCAATCAGGCATTGCGCTTTGCACGCATCCGAAAGAAATACAGTGAAGTCACCCGAACAGATAACCAAACCCTGGTGATGTGCGCCATAAAAGAAAAAGCACTCAGCCCGAGTGTGGTGACAAAAATTCCGCAATTGATCCGTTCACTGGTGGGTGAAATTCAAACGGATCTCACGCTTGAACAAATCTCACAACTGGTCTGTGTATTAACCAAGCTTGAAAAAGAAAACCTTCAATTCATCCGTTTCCCTGATGAGATGATGGTCCAGGGGCGAATCTACGATCCTCTCATGCGGAACACTACTTTTGTTTGGGATATCCCAAAGGAAGACATTCAGGCTTTCATCCAGGACTTCCAAAATGACGCCATTCCTGCTGAAAGCGGGGGCGGCATGAGCTGTCCGTAAGCGTTCTTGAAGACCAATCAACACCCATTTTTCTCCTTCGAAGAATCACTAACCTTTATGAATATATGCAACTGGTGATAAATGTCATATTGACCAGATGCAGATGGGGGATTATGATAAATGGCAAATATATGCAGAAAAAGATATATAAATGATGCGAATGAACCAATCCTATCAACAGCAAGCAGAAATCTTTCATTTGCTTTCTCACCCAGTAAGGCTGGAAATCATGGATGAATTGCGAAGACGAGAAGCATGCGTCTGTCATCTGCAAGCAGTTACAGGTCGCCCGCAGGCTTATGTCTCACAACAATTACGCCTCCTGAAAGACGCAGGGATCGTGATCGATATAAAAGACGGGCAGAATGTGTTTTATCATCTTAAAAGTGAAACATTACGTCAATTACTGGAAGAAACCTTAGGAGCAGTGGGTTCCCCCAGCCATCCGATAGACTGCGCATGTCCCTTTTGTAGTCAAACCAACTCTTAAATTTTTTTGATCAAATATATGCAATTATCTGAATATAAGGAGACATTTTGAACATCGCTGAAACAATCATCAACTTACTGCAATCCGGCCTGGGCGGATTAGCGGCGTACTTAGCTGCTCATGTCTTGCTGTGTTTATTACCTGCCTTTTTTATTGCAGGGGCTTTAGCTGCATTGATGCCCAAAGAAGCCATCACTCGCTATCTTGGGAAGGACGCATCCAAGTGGATATCTTATCCCGCATCTGCATTGGGTGGCTTTTTCCTGGCGGTGTGTTCTTGTACGATCATGCCCTTATTTGCCAGCATCTATAAAAAGGGCGCCGGTTTGGGTCCAGCAATCACCTTTTTGTTTGTGGGTCCCGCGGTGAATATTCTGGCGATCTCCTTTACAGGTGTTCAGATTGGGCTGGATATTGCCCTGGCACGGGTGATTCTTTCGATCCTGTTCGGCATCTTAATTGGATTGTTGATGGCATGGTTCTTCAGGAAGGACGATGCTGAACACGCAAAATCCGCCGCCAACAGTCAATTATTCGCCGCTAAAGCCACTATCCCAACGCACACAGTGATTTTCTTCTTGCTGCTGTTAGGTATCTTGCTTGCGGGTACGCTGCAAATTGGTCTGTTCAGGTCCGTCTTCCTTGAATTTTCAATTACCGGACACTGGGCGGTGGAACTACAGGCATGGTTGGATGCACTGATCCCGCCTGATCCGTCCCTGGGTATTGAGGGCGTCAGCGTGCATGGTTTGATTTTGATCCTTTTACTGGTTTTGATCGCTCTGACCGCCATTAAAGGTTTCAAGGATATTTTTGAAGGATTAAACGCCTGGACTTATGTCACCTTAGGTTTGATCACATTGACATTGGTGATCGCATCCTTTGCGGTTCAAACCACACAGTCTGGTTTGCTCGTTGGGATCAATGGCCGATTGGTGGCTGAGGTTCTCCTTTTGGCTGGTATCTGGTGGATGGCATCACATTCTTTTAACGCCCAGGCTCACCAAGAATGGTTATGGGAGACCTGGCGCTTTGTGAAGCAAATCATCCCCCTGCTGCTCGTGGGGGTATTTGTTGCCTCAATTGCCCGCTCGCTGATCCCACCCATCTGGATTCAGACCCTGGCTGGTAAGAACACGTTGTGGGCAAACCTGGCAGGTGTGATCTTTGGTGTGTTTATGTACTTTCCAACTCTGGTTGAAGTGCCGATAGCCCAAACCTTTCTTTCCCTTGGCATGCACCGAGGTCCGCTGCTGGCCTACTTGCTTGCGGATCCCGAGCTCAGCCTGCAGTCGATCCTGATCACCAATACTGTGATCGGCAAGAAAAAGACAGCCGTTTATGTTTTGTTGGTCAGCATTTTCAGCACATTAGCTGGTTTAATTTTTGGCTGGTTCATTCGATAAATTTTGAGGAGTAGTGAAAATGGAAATAAAAATTTTAGGTGGTGGTTGTCCAAAGTGTGAACGATTAGAGGCAGTGACACGTAAAGTTGTCGAAGATTTGGGAATCGATGCCACGTTCACAAAGGTGAAGTCAATGGCTGAGATCATGGCTTACGACGTGATGACCACACCCGCGTTGGTGGTCGATGAAAAGGTTCTATCTTCAGGACGGGTTCCTGAGTTTACAGAAATCCGTTCGTGGTTGGAAGAAATCGTAAAGTAACCGGGCGTAATTAAAGTACATCAAAAGGCTTTCCTCAATAAAATACAGGAAAGCTTTTTTAATCCGCAGATGGTTGAGGCTCTTTTGAGGGAAGCTGATCGTGAACAATGAGGAGGAAAAGGATTCCTGCAATCCATCTTCCGATCGCCGAAACAAGGGCAACACCCTTGAAATCGATGAGTGTAATCAGGAAAGAGCCAAGGGCGGCACCACCTGCTAATGACAGCGTGACAATGATCTGATGAAAGGCTGAGAAACGCGCACGCAATTTCTCAGGCGTTTGCAGCAGTAAGGTATTAAAACTGGCAAGGTTGTAAGCCCCCCAAAAAAGACCGCTCAAAACTTCAAATAAGATAGCCTGCCAATACTGCCTGATCCAGAGTCCCCAGGCAAGGGGCAGAAGGGGGATCAATAACATAAAGACAATGGATACATTCCGATTTCCCCAACGATCAGCCAGGTTCCCAATCCGGCGCTGGATGACCAGATTGGCAGTTGTGTTTGCCACAGCCGTCACACCGATCATCGCTGCTGTAAATCTGAGTGTATCGACCATAAAGACATTGAAGAAGGGTGCAAATATATTGATCGAAAAATTCCAGACTGCAGCAAATAAGATGAAGGCAATAAAGTGGGGATGACCTTTTATGGAGGATAGGATTGCTTTCAAGTTGCTGCTGGTTTGACCATCACTTTGGTGATCTTTTTGGGGATCTTTTAAGCGAGAGAAGAAATAAATTGAAAACCCGCCCAAGATGGCTGCCAGTATAAAGGAGATTTGGTACCCAAGCGGACCACCAATTTGGGTTATCGCTTCACCAATCAAAAGGGCAGTTATGATCCCGGCTAACCCCATGATGAAATTGCGGGCGCCGAAGTAGCGTCCCCGTCCCTCAATGGGAACGATATCTCCCGTCAACGCGATCCATCCTGGATAACCGATATTATTGAAAACTTCTCGCAATAAGCCCAATCCTAATAAAAGCCAGATGAGCCCTGAAAAATCTTTTAAGAAAAAGGGGATGACGGCCATCATCAGGACGACCAGGCGGCTGGCGGAGGCGCCTGCAATCGTGATCTGCTGCCGTTTCCCCGTGCGTTCAACCAGCATTGCTGCTGGCAGCAGCATGAGGGCGGCTGCAAAGTTGCTGAGAGAGCTCAGAAGACCGATTTGCTGGCGGGTGGCGCCAAGCGAAAGAATGTAAATAGTGAGATAAGTCAGAACAATTTTATCGCTCGCCGCAGCAAACAATCCATCATAGAAGAAGAACGTCAGATTTTTTCGATTTTCAACCGATAAGGAAAGTGCCCAGGTGCCACCCCAGGTGAAATGTGTGAAGTTTTGGCGAATACGAGACCATTGGTTTTGAAGTTGATCAAATTTCATTTTAGATTAGATAATGACTAAGAAGATAGAAGCCGGAATGTTGGTTGGTTTTCCTCAGATAGGATTTTTTATGATTTAGATTTGCTCAAAATGCTCAACATCCAAGCTGTAGAATGTTGCGCTGCCCTCAAGTGTTTCAATCACAGGGAGATGGGATAATTCTCCAAAGGTGCGCATTTGCACCGGCACGAATTTTCGGTAAGGTTTGCAGTATTTTTCAACCAGTTTAATTAATTCTTCCCGCCTGGTGTGGTTGAGCCCGAGCACCAGTAAAACGGTCGCTTCGTGGAAAAGGCTGCTGGTGCTATCGATGATGGTGAAATAATAGTGTTTTTTGTTGAGGTTTGCCATCAATTTTTTTGATTGGGAGCGTGATACCGTCATCAACGCCAGCAAGTCAATATTCAAGTCAGCCATGACTACTCCTAGGTGATTCTAATATACAAACTTATAAATTCTAACCAGGTCATTATAATTCACCATCAAGGATAATTGGCTGCCCATATCTGTGAATTATCATTAAAATCAAAAGGGCGAGACCAGATTGCGGTCTCGCCCTTTTGATTGGCTTAATTGCGGTGCAAGGTCTGAATTTATGATACCTTAACCAGATTTTGGTTCCTCATAGAATTTAGTGAGAACCAATGTCTTCTCATGGCACTTATTTTGTTATTTTGCGATTGTAGAAGCAAACCGGGATCAGGTGCCTTGTTCCTCAGACTGTCCATCTCCGATACCGCGCGGTATCCATTTCTCTTTATTTTCCCGCAAGCGGTGAACTTCACCGCCGCGCTCATGGAGCTGATCAAAGCCGGCTGGTTTCAGGAACATATTTTCACCTTCAAGCAGCCCAAATACACCGCTTTGGCCGGGCTCAAGCAGTTTATCCTTGAAGGGTGCGACGAGCGTCGGATTGATGGGTTCGTAAACAAGCGGTTCTTCATAAGTTGTGATATAGCCTTCGTAATTCCGAAGGACAACTTTGTGGTCTGAATAGCTGATGATGTAATTGGGATTGAGCGGGATCTTGCCGCCGCCGCCCGGCGCATCAACCACGTAGGTGGGTACCGCAAAACCAGAGGTGTGACCGCGCAATGCTTCAATAATTTCGATACCTTTGCCAATCGGCGTTCGGAAGTGGCCAGCCCCCTGGACGAGGTCGCATTGATACAGGTAATAAGGTCGGACTCGCATGCGTACAAGGTCGTGAACCAGCCGGCGCTGGATGAAGGGATCATCATTAACCCCTGCCAAAAGGACGGACTGATTCCCGAGGGGGATCCCTGCCCGGCTGAGTTTATCACAGGCTTGGGCTAATTCGGCTGTGATCTCATTGGGGTGATTGACATGGATGTTGAGCCAGAGGGGGTGGAATTGTTGGAGCATCTCACACAGGTCGTCCGTAACCCTTTGAGGGAGAAAGACAGGGACTCTTGAACCGATGCGCACGATCTCGATGTGCGGAATTTCTCTCAGTGAGGTCAGCAGGCGTTCAAGCACTTTAGGTGCCAGAGTGAGGGGATCACCGCCTGAAAGGAGGACATCCCGAACCTGGGGGGTGCGCCGCAAGTAATCCAATTGCGCTTCAAAATCCTCGCTTTTAAAACTCTGGCTGGGATCGCCCACGATGCGAGAGCGGGTGCAGTAACGGCAATAGCTTGCACATTGGGTTGTCACCAGCATCAGAACCCTGTCCGGGTAGCGATGGACAAGCCCGGGCACGGGTGAATGTGCATCTTCAGCGAGGGAATCTTCCATTTCACCGGTAAATGGGAGGATCTCTCCGGAAGTGGGGATGGTTTGTTTGCGGATCGGGTCGTCAGGATTGTCTGGATCGATCAGTGAGGCGAAGTAGGGCGTGATATCCACACGAAACAGCCCGCGTTGACCAAGGGCTTTACGTTCACTTTCAGTCAGGGTAAGCAGTTGTTCAAAGTCCTCAATTGAATTTAAACGGTGACTCAGCTGCCAGCGCCAATCATTCCACTTATCGTCCGGGATATCAGCAAAGGCGGGTGCCCGTTTTGAGGTAAAAGGTTTCATTAATTACTCCTAGTGTTATTTTCCAATCCTTTGGTTGAGTCTCTTTTGAAAATAATAGCTCTACTTGTGAAAAATCCTATCTCTCAGGTGAGATAATGTTGATTGTCTCAAGCTCGCTGAAAAAATAATTGCGGTCATCAGCTTTTTTAATCAATGTGCCAGCGTCTTTTGCCAGAGACAAGTAATTTGCCTTTTCGTCTTGTCTCCCGGCAAGGCTGTAAGCTCTTGCTGCTGCTTCGTAGGCAAAAGCGAGATCGAAGTCTTTGAGGTCGTTTTCCAATGTGATTTGCAGGCACCTGTTGGCATGGTAAAGACAGGGCTCAGCACGATCTAAAAGGGCATAGACTCTGCTGATGAGCCATTCGCCGCGCGCCAGGTTGACAGGCTCGCCAACCAGCTCCCAATGATACCGGGACGCGTGCGCGCTGTGGATCATCCGGTCAATGTCTTCCTGATTCTTATCCTTTTTATCAATTAAGTCCCAGGTTTGGTTAAATATATTAACGGCAAAAGTCCTATGTGCAGATTCTTGTTCCTTTTCGTCCATTAGCTCGCTCCTTACTCATTCATTAAACATCGCGCCGACACTCCTGCCTTCATTGGCTCTTCGTATAACTTCGCCAAGCATGGAACCAATGGAAAGCACGACAAGCCGGTTGCTAAACAAGGCTTTATCTTGCGGACTGATGGGTATCGTATTGGTCGTGATAAATCGTTTGACCGGGAGCTGTGCCAGGCGTTCTGCAGCGTCTTTTGAAAAAACGGGGTGGACAAACACCATATAGATATTGCGCGCTTCATAGGCTTTGAGGATTTCCACGGCATGCACCATGGATCCACCGGTGCAAATTTCATCATCAACCAAGATCACATCACGATCCTTCACATCACCAACGATGGTCATTGAGAGGGGATTTTTTATATCTAATGTGCGTTTCTTTTCAATGAATGCCAAGCCTGTATGTAAGAGATCAGCATAGGTGCGACCCTTTTTAGCAAAACCCAGGTCTGCTGTAACGACGACTGGGTTGTGCAGGCAGGGGGCTAATTCAAGCAGGTAATTCTTCAGGAGTTGGAAACCGCGCAGCACATCACCAGGGATAGAGAAGAAACCCTGGATCTGCCCGGCGTGCAGGTCAAAAGTCATATAGCGATCCGCACCGGCAACCTGCATCATATCTGCGACCAGGCGGGCTGTGATGGGTACACGAGGTTTATCTTTCTTGTCAGAACGTCCATAACACAGGTAGGGGACCACAGCCGTGATCCTGCCTGCAGAGTCCAATTTGAGGGTTTGAATGAGGATCAGCAACTCCATCAGATTACGATGGACAGGCGAACCAGTGGTCTGAATGATGTAACAATCCTGCCCGCGAACACTTTCGTGTAATCTAACAAATAAGTTTTCGTTAGGGAACTCAATGATATCCCTCCCACACAGGGGCTGACCGAGATAATTTGCAATCTCATTTGCAAGATCGGGGGAACCTGTGCCAGAGAAGAGTTTGATGTTCCCAAATAGTAAATCGTGCTGCATATGTGGAGTTGCCATTTTATCCTTTCCGTTTTATTTTTTTGATCGATCAGCCTGCCATTCGTCCTTCAGAACGCTCATGATGAAAACATCATGGTAGCTGCCGTGTTGATATTCTGACTGGCGGAATTTTCCCTCATTGATGAAGCCTGCTTTTTCGTAAGCACGGATACCGCGTTTGTTTTTGGCAAGAACCTGCAGCCAGATCCGGTGAAAATTAAGGGTTTCAAATCCGTGAGCCAACAAAAGGCACATTGCTTCTGTGCCGTAGCCCTGGTTCCAAACGGATTTCTCGCCGATCATGATCCCAACTTCTGCGGAGCGATTCCGCCAATTAATGTCAATGAATTGACAGGTGCCGATGGGACGATACGTTTGATCAGTGTCCTGATCTTTGATCTCTATAACCAACGCATGTTCAACAGATGGTTTTGCCATCATGGCATCAAACCACCGTTCTTCCTCAACCCGGGACCAGGGTGCGGCAAAGACCAGGTTTTCTGCCACATCCACGTCGTTGATCCACTGTAAAAATGTGGGGATATCTTCTCTTTCAGCTGATCGAAAGCGGATCCGCTCACCATAAATATAAGGCATTTTTGTTTGATCCTTTCGCTTATTTATGTTAAGGTGACAGCCGTGTTGGGCCGCGGAAGAGATATACAGCTTCACGGATATTAGAAAGATTGAGCAAGATCATCAAGAAGCGACTCAGTCCGAACCCAAAACCGCCGTGGGGTGGTGTGCCGTAGCGGAAGTAATCGAGGTAACTCTGGATGGGTTCAAGCGTGAGACCCTTTGCCAGTGCCTGGGTCTTCAGGACTTCATAACGATGTTCACGCTGGGCGCCAGTGGCAACCTCGAGACCTTTCCCTAGCAGGTCAAAACTGCGGGTGATGCCTGCGTCATCAGGTTTGAGCATATGATAAAATGGACGGGCTTCGAAAGGCCACTCTGTGACAAACACATAATCATGTCCTTGCGTTTCTTTGAAGTGCGCGCCCAGTGCGCGCTCCGCACCTGGATCAAGATCATGTTTTTTATCGGGGGGGAGTTTGTAGCCAAGCTCTTTAAGCAAATCGTGGGCGTCTGACATGGTGATCCTGGGGAAAGGCAGCGTCGGGATTTCAAGTTTTACGCCGAACACAGCTTCAATGGCATCTGAATGTTTTTCGATCACCCGTTCATAGGTATACGCCAGCCACCCCTCCATAAATTGCATGACATCTTCGTGGGATGCGATCCATGACATCTCCATATCCACACCCGTAAATTCGGTCATGTGGCGGGATGTGAAGGAGGGGTCTGCCCTGAAGACAGGTCCGATTTCAAATACACGCTCATAACCGGCTGCCATTGCCATTTGTTTGTAGAATTGCGGTGATTGGGCAAGGTAGGCTGTGGTCTCAAAGTAAGGAAGTGAAAACAACTCTGCGCCGCTCTCGCTGGGTGCGCCCATGATTTTTGGGGAATGGATTTCTATAAAATTGGTGTCCAGCCAATATTCCCGCATCGCTTGCTCTGCTGTCGTCTGGACCTCAAAGATCAGGCGGTTGGTATCCCGTCGGAGGTCCAAATACCGCCAATCCAACCGAAAATCCTGATCAGGTAAATATTCTCCGTAAGGTTCAAACGGCAGTGGTGCTTCTGCAGCGCCTTCAACGGTCAGGTCTTGCAGCTGGATCTCAATGCCGCCTAATTTTACAATTTCATTCCGGACTACTTTACCTGTGAGGGTCAGGGCAGATTCAGTTCCCAACTCCGAAATTTTTTCAGCCAGTTCAAGATCACCCTTCTTATAATGGGCAACCTGGACCAGGCCTGTTCGATCCCGCAGGATCAGAAATTGCATATTTTTTTGATCGCGCAGGGTATGCAGCCAGCCCTGGATGGTGACTTCTTCATCAATATGTTTGTTCAGGTCTTTAATCAGCGTTCTTTCCATGTTGTAGTTCTCCTCTTCTTTGATGCGTTGACCAAAATTAATTTTACCCAGCATTTTGCTGCAGTAGGGATTCTGCAGCATCCAGTGGCGTCCAGGATCTCTGGATAACCCTTGAAAGCGTTTGTTCAAATTGATCCTGATTGATTTTATTTTGCCATTCTTTCATTAAAAGGTCCTTGACCAAAGCCTCAAGATCCTGGCGGATGCGGTCCGCCTCTTTCACCTGCCAGAGCCCAGTCTCTTCTAAATATGCCCTATGTTGATTGATAGCTGTGATCACATCTTCAATGCCAGCACCTTCGATGGCTGTAACCTGAAGGACGGGCGGCTTCCAGTTTTTACTCTCATCTTCGTGCCTTTGATTACCCTGAGTGGACTTAACCTCGCGGCGCATATGCTTCCCCGCCAGGGGAAGGCTGCCGCCGCTATGGGTCATTTCGAGCATCACCGCCAGGGCACGTGCCGTATTCTCGGCGCCGGGTTGGTCGGACTTATTGACGACAAGGATATCAGCAATTTCGAGGATACCAGCCTTGATCGCCTGGATATCATCACCCAAGCCAGGCGCATCGACCACGATCACGGTATGAGCCAGGCGGGCAATATCAACCTCAGCCTGACCGGCACCGACTGTTTCAATCAGGATGATCTCATAGCCGGCCCCATCGAGGAGTGTGGCGAATGCGGCTGTGTTGTGGGCAAGCCCGCCGAGGGCACCTCGGGATGCCATTGAGCGGATAAAAATGCCCTCATCACCTGCCAGGTCGCGCATGCGAATCCGATCGCCAAGCAAAGCGCCGCCTGTGAAGGGGCTGGTTGGATCAACGGCAATGATGGCGACTTTAGGCGCTGAATTGGGTTTTGATAAGTGGCGAAAATGGCGTGCCAGTTGATTGACCAGGGTGCTTTTGCCTGTGCCAGGGGCACCGGTTATCCCGATGAGATGGGCTTTCCCGGTAAATGGAAAAATCGCAGCCATAATCTCCCGGCTTTCCGGCGTGTCGTTCTCAATGGCTGTCAGGGCTCTCGAAAGAGCAAGGCGATCACCCTGTTGAATGGAAAGTGGGTCTGCACGGAATGTCATCGATTGTCTTAATCCGTCACAGCTCTCTTGATATCGTCAGCAACAACTTGGGTATCAGTACCCGGTCCGTAGACAGCGTAAACACCTTTTTTTACCAGATGGGTCACATCTTCTTGGGGCACGATCCCTCCGACGAAGATTTTTACTTCGTTTAACCCAACCGCATGCATTTTTTCGATTACCGCGGGTACAAGGGTATTGTGCGCGCCAGAAAGGATCGATAACCCGACGACATCAACATCCTCCTGGAGCGCAGCTTCAGCGATCATCTCAGGTGTTTGGCGCAGCCCGGTATAGATGACTTCCATACCTGCATCACGCAGGGCGCGAGCGATGACTTTGGCACCGCGATCATGACCGTCAAGGCCGGGTTTAGCGATAAGTACACGAATTTTTCTATCTGTCATTCACATCTCCATCAGGTTTTATTGCCAAATTTGATTATACCGCGTTCGGTATGGGAATTGCGGGTGAAGGAATAAAGAATTGTGGGTTTGATTGTTGCTTATGGGATGTGCTGGATAATATCCCAACCCCATCCCTTCACCTAATTTAGGGGAAGTTTGCCCTGAAAGGGCAGGAAGGAGTAAAGTGGATTGTGATGATTTGGTTGTGAAGTATCAATTATGTGAATTTCAAATACCCTGTCAGCTCATATACTTGTCCACACCAGATACATGCTGGATCCAACCATAATAAATGCGGTGGAAATCACGTGTGGGATAATGCCGGTAAATGGATTCATCCAAAAAATGAGCGGGATTCAAGTCATTTTCATAAACTTTACGGCATTCAATCACAATTTCCGCTTCCGCATAAGATGGTGCTGGTACGATAACGGATGGTTCTGGTGTCAATCCAGATTTTGCAATCTTATCCCCATCTCGGCCGGATTTCGAGCCAAGCATACTCAGGGCTTTATGATGTGCCTCTGAAAAGGCAGATAGTGTGAAGGTGTCATATTTTTCCATGAATTGGTAGGTGTAGCGGGAATGCCGTACGGCAACAAATGCAAAAGGCTCACTCCACATGGTGCCTAAAGCGCCCCAGCCAATGGTCATGGCATTAAAGTCTCCAATTGCATAATCCCCAGAGGTCAGCAGAACCCACTGGTTGCGAAAGAGATCGTGAGGACGGACCTGAAGCTGGTTGATATCGATCGATTTTCTTTGCATAAATACTCCTTTGTTGTATATTGCTTTGATAACACCATTATATCGTGAGCATGATTTTGGGCAAGAAAGGTAATTTCAGTGGTATTTAGCCAGTTTGAATTTGAAGCATGGGTGATTCGCGCATAAATCCCAGAATACTCTTTTTTCAATGTGGCAGATGCTTTCATGACTCACTCGACCGAAATTATAATCCAGATGTTCGGGTATAATCGAGGCTATGACGACTGACAGAAACGATCGCATCATCGATAATGAATCCAAACCCGAAGATCAAATTGACCGCGCACTCCGCCCAACTTACCTTGCAGAGCTGATCGGTCAGGAACAGATCAAAGAAAATCTGCGGATCCTGATCGAGGCGGCCAAATTGCGTTCAGAAGCGCTGGATCATGTGCTTTTCTATGGGCCACCAGGGTTGGGAAAAACCACCATGGCACATATTCTTGCTAACGAGATGGGCGTGAGCATCAAGGTCACCTCAGGTCCGGCAATTGAACGGGCAGGAGATCTCGCTGCGATCCTGACCAATTTACGTGCTGGCGATATTCTGTTCATCGATGAAATCCACCGTTTGGGCAAGGTGGTGGAAGAAGTGCTTTACCCGGCAATGGAAGATTACTCGCTCGATATCGTGATCGGAAAGGGACCTTCAGCGAGGTCCATTCGCCTGAAATTACCTCATTTCACGGTGGTTGGTGCTACAACCCGTTTGGCATTGGTCACATCACCTTTGCGAGCCCGGTTTGGGGCGACCTATCGGTTAGATTACTATGATCTTGATTCGTTAATTGAGATCGTGCAGCGCGGTGCGAACCTTCTGAATGTGGATTGTACTGATGATGGCGTCATCAAAATCGCCAGCCGGTCTCGTGGTACACCCCGGGTAGCCTTACGCATGCTGCGGAGGGTTAGGGATTACGCCCAGGTTAGAGGCGATGGCAGGATCACAGGCGTGGTTTCGGAAGCAGCCTTAGACCTGCTCAATATTGATGGACAGGGGTTGGATGACCTGGATCGACGGGTGCTGTTGTGCGTGATTGAGAAGTACAACGGCGGACCGGTGGGTTTGAACACCATTGCGGCCTCCGTTAGTGAAGAACCGGATACGATCATGGATGTGGTCGAGCCCTATTTGCTCCAGCTGGGTTATCTTGAGCGCACTTCGCAGGGACGGCAGGCAACACGGAACGCCTATGAGCACCTGGGGCTGGAATTTCATGAAGAGGGACCTCAAAAAAGGCTGTTTTAAGCGTGAAATTCCCAAACCTGAGAACCGAAGATTTTTATTACCATTTGCCACCAGAACAGATCGCACAATTGCCTATTTATCCCCGTCATGATTCTCGACTGTTGGTCCTCAATCGCTCTGATCATTCTCTTGAACACAGCCGCTTTTGGGATCTTGACCGTTTTCTGCTCCCGGGTGATCTCCTGGTCATAAATGAGACCCGGGTCATCCCCGCCCGTATCTTTGCCCGTAAACAGCCTGGTGGGGGTAAGGCTGAACTTCTGCTGCTGAAGAAGCAGGATGCCAACACTTGGACGGTTTTAGGAGGCGGGAAAGGCTTGATCATTGGGCGGAGGCTGACCATTGAAGACGGACCGAATGCAGAGATCATCGAGGTTTTGGACGGAGCAGAGCGGTTGGTGCGTTTTGATGCGCCGATTGAATCCTTTTTTGATAAAGTGGGGCATGTTCCTCTTCCTCCATATATTCATCGGCATTTGGATGATCCCGAGCGTTACCAGACGGTGTATGCCAAGGAACCTGGTTCTGCTGCTGCACCAACAGCGGGGCTGCATTTTACGCCTGAGTTGATTCAAAAATTGGAGCAAATGGGCGTTGGGTTTGCCAAGTTGACCCTGCATGTCGGGTTGGATACCTTTGCCCCTGTCACGGAAGCCAACCCGGCTGAACACAAAATTCACAGGGAGTGGTGTGAACTTGATAAAGAGGCAGCCAATCAGATCAATGAGGCAAAACGATCAGGAAGGCGGGTGATTGCAGTGGGAACGACCAGTGTGCGCACCCTTGAGACGGCTGCCCGAAATGCCCTTCAGGGGGAAGTTGTCTCACCAATTTCGGGACTCACGAACCTGTTTATCCTGCCAGGCTTTGAATTTATGGTCGTCGATGCGATGATCACCAATTTTCATCTCCCCAAATCAACCCTGTTGATGCTGGTGAGTGCCTTTACGGACCGGGAATTGATCTTGAACACCTATCAGACAGCCATCCAGGAAAATTACCGGTTTTTCTCTTTTGGCGATGCAATGCTGATCCTGTGATCGGTTGGTGTATTTATTGCACCCTTATCCTAAAAAACGTTAATATTTAATAAACTTCTTATAAAAAATAGTTCATATCCGCCTTTTAAAATGTTATAATTCATATGTTCTAAAAAAAATACCATTCCAAGAGTTCGAGGAATAAAACTACTATGATGAGATTTGATCGATTTACAGAACGTGCCCAGGAAGCTGCCCAACGCGCAGCTGAAATAATCCAACGTTACGGGCACAACCAAATTGACACCGAACACATCCTGCTGGCGTTGATCGAACAGCCCCAGGGTGTGATATCCCAGTTGCTTGAAATATTAAAGGTTGATCCTGAAAATTTCACGGAGCGGCTGGATTATATTTTACGTACAAGCCCGAAAGCCAGTATCTTCGGGGGTGGTGGGGCAGGCCAGGTGTTCATAACACCCCGCGTGAAGCGAATCATCGACCAGGCGAACCAGGAAGCCAATCGACTCAAGGATGAATACATTTCCACAGAGCATATTTTCCTGGCGATCCTGACTGAAAAGAACACACCTGCTGCCCGGCTTTTGGAAGATATGGGGATCACACGGCAGCGTGTACTGGACGCGATTGAAGAGCTGCGCGGTGGGCAAAAGGTAACCGATCCAAAAGCTGAATCCCGCTACCGCACACTTGAAAAATACTCCCGGGACCTGACGACGATGGCAAAAGAAGGTAAGCTGGACCCGGTGATCGGTCGGGATGTCGAAATTTTACGCCTGATCCAGATCCTGTGCCGCAGGACCAAGAACAATCCCGTCCTGATCGGTGAAGCAGGGGTGGGAAAAACCGCCATTGTTGAAGGATTGAGCCAAAAGATCGCCACCAACGACGTCCCTGAAATTTTGATGGGGAAGACGGTTGTGGCGCTGGATCTCGGTGCTATGATTGCAGGTTCACGCTTCAGGGGCGAGTTTGAAGAACGTTTGAAAGCAGCCATTGAAGAAATTCAGCGATCTGAAGGTGAGATCATCCTGTTTATCGATGAACTCCACACAGTGGTCGGCGCAGGTGCTGCCCAGGGCGCAATGGATGCGTCCAGCATGCTCAAGCCAGCGCTGGCGCGCGGTGAGCTGCAGTGCGTGGGTGCCACAACGCTGAATGAATACCACAAATATATTGAGAAAGATGCAGCCCTCGAGCGGCGATTTGCGCCTGTCTTTGTGGAAGAGCCTTCGGTGGAAGACACGATTGCGATGCTGAGAGGTTTACGTGATCGTTACGAGGCACACCATAAGGTGACCTTTTCGGATAATGCCCTGGTCGAGGCAGCCAAACTCTCTTCACGGTATGTGACCGACCGGCGGCTTCCGGATAAGGCTATTGATTTGATGGATGAAGCAGCGGCGAAATTGCGCGTAGCTTTGTATTCTCTGCCTGAAGAATTGAAAGATTTAAAATCCGAAATTGACCGGCTTTTGAAGGAAGAAGAGCATGCAGGTGTGGAACGGGATTACGAGCGGGCTGCCCGGATGAAATCCGAGCGACTTCGCATTGAAGAGGAATTCAACGAAAAACGTGATGCCTGGGAGCAGGATCATAAACTTGATGAAGTTGTGGATGTCAATGACATTGCTGAGGTGATCCACCAGTGGACAGGTATCCCTGTTTCCCAAATGATGGAAGATGAGCGGGATAAACTGCTCCAGATGGAAGAGCGGATCCATGAGCGGCTGATTGGTCAAAAGGAAGCCGTGGCTGCGGTGGCTGATGCTATCCGGCGGGCACGGAGCGGGTTGAAGGATCCACGCCGCCCGATTGGTTCCTTCATCTTTATTGGACCTTCAGGTGTCGGTAAAACTGAGCTGGCAAAGGCGCTGGCGGAGTTTATGTTTGATGATGAAGATGCGATGGTGCGGATCGACATGAGCGAATATCGGGAACAGCATAGCGTCTCACGGTTGTTTGGTGCGCCACCTGGGTATGTGGGCTATGAAGAGGGCGGCCAATTAACAGAAGCTGTTCGCCGGCGTCCGTATCGAGTGGTCTTGTTTGACGAGATTGAGAAAGCCCACCCGGAGGTCTGGAATGCCCTTCTCCAAATCCTGGATGACGGCCGCCTGACCGACGGCCAGGGCCGTGTGGTCGATTTCCGCAATACGGTTTTGATCATGACCAGCAACCTCGGAACAGAATATGTCACCAGCAGCGGTACCCTTGGATTTTTAGGTTCACAAGAAGGTTCTGGTGACCAGTCTAACCGTGAAAAGATTGAGAAAGCATTGAAAGGTGCATTCAGACCTGAATTTCTCAACCGGATCGATGAGATCATTCTATTTTCCCAGCTCTCAAAAGAAGACATGGTTGAAATTGTGGCGCTGCAAATGCAGGATATTCAATCTCGGCTCTCCGACCATGGTTTGCAGGTTGAGTTAACTGAAACTGCAACCGAATGGCTTTCCAATGAGGGCTATGACCCAGCCTTTGGCGCACGACCGCTTAAACGAGCGCTGCAAAAGCATATCGAAAGCCCGCTTTCGGTCAGCTTGCTTTCAGGTGATTTTAAGCCTGGAGATACCGTGCTGGTTGATGTGGTTGATGGTGAGGTTGTGTTTACCAACAAAGATCAAGTGGATGTGTCATCAATGGACGAGGCAGAGGTTTCCGGTTAATTTTTGGCTGGATAGAAAACTGTAGGAAGTGAACAAAAACTGACTTTGGGAGGCTGTCCAACATGGCAGCCTCTTTTTATGTTCATTTTGGAATATTTAGTCAACAAATAGAGATTTAGAAATAGCGATGCATTTACTTTCCGGCGTGCGGACTTTAGTCCGCCACTATAGATATGATTTAGAATAACTGAACCAGATTTTTTGAAACGCTGGTGGTGGGACGCAAAAAGAGTCGTTTGAATTCTGCCAGGTTTTAAGTGATCACACAGCAGTATTGGCATATCTTATTTAAGGGATTAATTATTTCGCTCAACTTAAAATTTCAAAACTTATTTTTCCCGAGCGATGACGATCAAGGTGATATCATCCAGGCGAGGAGCTGAACCTGTAAAAGCTTGAACGTCTTCTAAAATGGCATTGCGGTATTCTTCTGCAGAGGGGGTAAAGCAAGTTTCAAGGACTTTTATTAATCGCTCGGTGCCATAAAAATCCCCATCCTCATTTTGAGCTTCGGAAATACCATCTGTATAGAGAACCAGTACCTCTCCAGGCTTAAGTTTTAGAGTTCGGATTTCCCAGGTATTTTCCGGGAAGATACCTACTAGCGCACCGGTCTTTTCAAGGGTGTCTATCTGGATGCCTTGTTCTGAGTTTTTTAATAAATAGGGAGGGTTATGTCCGGCATTCACATAGACAAAAGTGGCTTCCTGGGGATCCAGTATGCCGAAAACCACCGTCAGGAAAATGCCCCGCTGCGTATCGGACAAGATCCGCCGGTTGACGTTGTTGATCACTTCGGCAGGATCCAGGTGATGTTCACCAGCATAGGTTCTGATCAGTGTTCTGCTCATTGCCATATAAAGGGCGGCGCCTGCCCCTTTATCACCGACATCCGCAATGACAATGCCCAGATTCCCATGATCAAGATCAATGAAATCATAGAAATCACCTGAGGTTTCATGTGCTGGCAGGAGGACGCCTGAAATATCATAACCTTTGATTTTCGGAGAGTGGGTCGGGATGAATGTGTGCTGGACACGACCAGCCTCAGCCAATTCTTGGGTGATTTTTCGATGGGCGATCGCCTGGTCTCTGGAAATGCGCCTGACGTGACGCAATTTGTTGATGATTAGGTCGGGGTAGTAGCTGACGCCCATATCCTTGAATTCCGCCAGGGATTCACGGAACAGGTTCTGTGCCTGGTCAATATCTTCGGGTTCGTTTCGCTTAAGATGATATATGCCCATTTCAAGCCAAATCCGGGCACGCCACCAGCGCCCATTCATTTTTTCAATCAACTCAACCGCGTCGTTCATGGATGCAATGGCTTTTTGATAGTGATTATGTGCCGCCTCTAACCTGGCTTTGGCAAGAATTAATTTGACTCGGTCCTGCATAACTGGATGGAGGCGATAGCCTGTTTGAGCCATTTCAAAGGCTTTTTCAGCTTCAGCAAATTTTTCTTGGATTGCGTAAATTCCGCTGAGCAGGCAATCGGTAGAAATATCGATGGGTGTGTTCCCATTGCTGCTTGATTCAAGACCGTCATTCAGCATGCTGAGGGCAATATCAATATTTGCCTTGCTCGCTTTTTCTTCCAAAAGCTGCGGCTCGAACACAACTTCAGCCAATGCAGAGTTTGCCTGTAAAATGCGATCTTGATCGTGGGTTTGGCGCGTGCGATCAATTAAATCAGTGAAGATTTCCATTGCCGTCGAGAAATCACCTTTGAGGCGCGCCAATTGACCTTCAAGGAACAACCGATCCAAGGTATGGCTGTCCAAATAGACTTCATTCCCAAGCGTTGTTTGCCGGATTTGATCGATGAGGGCTTGTACTTCGCCAAAATCCGCAAGCCAGAGTGAGGCAATGGCAATTGAATGCTGGATCAGACGTTCATCGGAAACCCCGCCAGCCTTATTACCCAGTTGAATGGCTCGTTTTTGATAATCACGGGCGAGTTTGACCTCGCCGAGGTTATCCATGACTGCAGCCAGGTTGATATAAGCGCGGGATGCTGGTCCGAACAAATTGTGTTCCTCGCTGATACTGACAGCCATTTCAAGGGCTGCGATGGCTTTTTCAGGCTTGATGTTCGGCAGGATGCCGATCGTTGCCAAGGCTTCAGCCTGGACATCAAAGGCTTCTAATCGCCTGGCAAGTTCTAATGCCTTTTCACTGAAGGCTTGGGCTTTATCGGGTTGATCATTAAAAAGGTAAGCGCGCCCTGTCTCGTGGATCAGATAGGCAATGTCTGGGCTTTCAACAGCACCTTCGACCGCCTTCAAACCCTCTTTACAGATCTCAAGGCTGCGCTTAGGATCATAACCCCACCATGCAGACCGGGCAGACCATGCGTAAACTCGCGCCAATCGATCTGTGTTGTTCAATTCTTTATGGTATTGGATTGCCTGTTTCCACATCTGGATGGCATCACGATGTTTTCCTTGTTGTGCCAATGCTTCCCCCAAATCTGTATATAAGTGAGCAAAGTTTTCAGGATCCTTGGCTAATTGGATTGCCTGGATGAAGTAGGATTCAGCCTCAGCATTTGCATAGGAATCCATCGCAACATGTCCGGCTGAATCAAGGTACGCAAAGGCTTTATCAGGATCTCCGCCTTCTAAGAAGTGAAGTGCTAATTGTGATGCAAGCCGCTCTTTTTGGTCAGGGTAAAGCTCTTCCAAAGCCAAACCAACGGACATGTGAAGATCGCTGCGATCGGATTCAAGGATGGCGTTATAAGCAGCCTCGTGCATCAAAATGTGCTGAAATTGATAGGTCAATTCCGGATGGATGCGAGCAACCTTGATCATACCAATCGATTCAAGTGTGCTCAGCTGTTCCATCAATTCAATTTTTGGTGCCCGGTTTGCAATCACATGTTCCAAAATTTGTTCCGGGAAATTCCTGCCAATGATGCTGGCAATTTTCAATGTAAATCGAGCATCTGGGGGAAGACGATCTATTCGTGCAGTCAGCAATCCCTGTAAACTATCAGGGATCTTGTTAGGATTAATTTTCGGAGCTTCTACCCAGGGATTGTCGACATTGACCAAAGTATTTTCATTGTCAAGCATATCCATTAATTCTTCAATGAAGTAAGGGTTTCCTTCAGATTTGGTCAGCACCATGCTTCGAATGGATGCGGGGATTTGATCAATGTTAATCCACTCTCCCATCAATTCCTGGCTCTGGCTTTCGGTAAGGTTGGCCAATTCGATTTTTGTCAGGCGAGGTCCAAACCCTTCTTGCGCTTTCATAACCAACTGCCAACCGTTTGAGCCAATGTCGTGTCGGGAGACAAGACAAAACAGGATCGGAGAGGTCGCTGTCATTGAAAACAAATCGCCAAGCAACTGAATCGACGAGGCATCTGCCCATTGTAAATCTTCAAGAATGATGACCAACGGCTGTTCAATTGAGAGATTTCGTAAAAAGGAGCGGATTGAATTCAAATATTGGATACGCAATTGGGTTGCACTTAATTGATGAATTTGTTCTTCTTCCTCATCTGAGATGGGAATTTCTAAAAGATGGGCAAGATATTGGTAATGTTTCTGCACATCAGAATCAAGGCTGTCCCCAAGGGTGTGCATTAGGTTAACTTTGAGTGCTTCCTGAGAAACAATAACAGGTAAGTTGAGGGCTGATCTCAAGAGATCTTTTAAGAGGTGATAGGCCAATTCCCTGCCAAATGCCTGACTATGGGCTTCAATCCATCGAATTTGTGTTGGTTGGTGTAACCTACGTAATTTATTCTTCCACTCTGTGATCAACCTTGATTTACCAATGCCAGGATCACCGAGCACCAATCCGATTCTTCCCAAACCTGCCAGGACGGTTTCCGTCAGTTCCATTAACGAGTCAAGCTCACGTTCCCGACCAATAAACTTTATCTCCCTTGAGGCTGACATTCGGCTGCCATTTTGAAAACGGTCTGTGATGTGAACCACGCGCCAAAACTGCATCGTAGAATCGATTTCTTCGCAATAACGATCCTCAAGCTTCTCAAATTCAATATATGTCTTTGCAAACCGGTAGGCGTCTTCAAGTAAGATGACTTCACAGGTTGGGAGGGGGGTGCGCAAAGCGGCATCCATACATTCAAGCGTGTTATCGAGTGAGCGAAAATCAAAGCGCAGGTTCGATTTAATATCACCGATCACAATTGGTCCAGCATTCAAAACCATTTTTAATTGGAGTGGGAAGCCATAGGTGTTTTGCGTTTCTTTTCGGACTTTCTGAACTTCATCCAGAATTGCCAGCGCCGCGTGAACAGCTCGAAACGTATCATCTTCATGGGAAATTGGCGCACCAAAAAAGGCAAGTACGCTGTCCTGCCAGAGCTTGGCGATGGTTCCCTCGTAGGAAAAGATATGGCTTGCGAATCGGTCGAGTGCCTTGTTCAGGATCGTGTTACGTTCGTTTTCCGGGATCGCCAGGTTAAATGCATTAACATTGTCAATGGTGAATAAGATTGCGGTCACCATTCGTCTTTCTTTTGCAAGATATGGCGCTGAGCGAACCTTTTGGATGAAATTTGGCGGTGCTATGGCGGCTAGTCGAGAAAAGTAAAGATCTTCAAGTGAGGGATCTCGGTAGACGGGATGACCACAAGACTTACAGATACGGGCCTCCGAGACAAGTTCAGAATGACAAAATGAGCATTTCATAGACATCCTATTCGATGTCGGAACATAATCAGTTTATTTGGATTTATTTTACCTGATTTATTATATATTAACCTGTTGTTAAAATCAATATTCATTATATCTGTTTGGAGATTTATCTTGCTTAATAATCCTAAACTTAGTGAACATTGTAAAATTTTCGGGATTATTGCTCTTGACGAATTTCCTAGATTTGTTTGCCTGTTCTTTTGGAAAGGATTCATTGTTGTTTTGGTTTTTTGGTTATTCCATATGAGTTGGGGACGGTTTATTAATCTCAAAAGATGTTTTATACTTGAATTATGTTTATTGAACGCGATGCAATGATTGAACTGCTGGGTCAGGTGCCAATTTTTGCACATTTGAATGCAGAAAGGCTGGATTACCTGTCCGGTGTGATGCGGGTGGTTGAGTGTCGTTCAGGTGAGACTATCTTTGAAATGGATAGCCCTTCTGAGGGGATGTTTATCGTGTTCGAAGGGGAGGTGGTTCTGTTTTCCGAAGGGCAGCATGTGATCGCCTCTCTTAAGCGGGGTGATTCCTTCGGTGAGGAAGCGTTGATCTATGATGATCCACGCGAATACAGAGCGGTTGCAAGCAGACAATCCACCCTGTTCTATTTCAGTGCTGAACATTATGGGTTTGTATATGAAGAATTGCCAGGCGTTTATGAACGTCTGGAGGTCGCTACACGGAGTCGCAGGCTCTCAATGCGGGTCAGCCTTCCATGGCTGCAAACTGGCGAATTTGTCCACTTGATCACCCGACGTCACCCAGCCTTTTTGGGTACGCGGATGATTACGCCAATCCTTTTCGGCGCGGCTGTTCTAATTCTGTCCCTTTTACTCTATCTCCACTGGGCTCCAGAAGGTCCTTACGCTTGGATCATGTTGGGGGTCGGTTTACCTTTATCGCTTTTTTGGCTGATTTGGATTCTGATCGATTGGCGAAATGATTTCTTTATTGTCACCAACAAGAGGGTCGTGTGGATTGAACGGGTTGCCCTGATTTATGACAGCCGGCAGGAGGCACCCCTGACGACAATCATGTCTGTTGGTATGGAACGAAGCCAGCTCGGCCGGATCTTTGGTTTTGCGGACGTCGTTGTGATGACCTATGTTGGAACCATTCGCTTGCGAGATATCGCCCATGCAGAAGTTGTTGCCAGTTTGATTGAATCATTCTGGCATCGGGCTAAAGCCGTCAATCGTCACGAGGAAGCTCAGCTTATGGCTGAGAAACTGGGTCAAAAAATTGGTTTCGATTGGAATGCAATGGGAGAGACTCGCGCAAGGGGGACAGGTGTCGATGTGCAAATCCCATCCCCTGAACGTAAAACCGAAAAGGAACCAGGTTTTCTTCAATGGTTATTTTCCGATTTAATCCGGCTTCGGCATGAATCGAGTGGGGCAATTATTTATCATAAACACTGGTTTGTTCTGGTTAGAAACCTCTGGATGCCATTGATCATTTTTATGATCGCCATAGCTGCACTTATTGGGAAATTAGGTGGAAGTTTAGGTTTCCTCCCGACCACACCGACCATTGCAGGGATCTTCATTTTGATTTTTGTTTGTTTTTTGTGGGCAGTCTATCAATATGCAGATTGGCAGAATGATATTTATAAAGTCACCAAGGATCAAATCATTGATCTAGATCGTAAGCCACTGGGCAAGGAACGCCGACGATCAGCCCCATTGGAGAATGTCCTCAGCATTGAGTATGAAAGATTGGGATTTTGGGGATTTCTGTTGAATTTTGGCACAGTCACGATCTCAGTCGGGAACACCAAGCTTACTTTTGATTATGTTTATAACCCGTCAGAGGTTCAACAGGATATTTTTTACCGGATGGGTGAACGGTTGGGTTCTGTTCATCAGTTTGAGGTGGACGCTGAACGGGAGCGAGTTTCGGAGTGGATTGCAAGTTATCATCGTGCGATTGAAAAAGACAGGGAAAAACACCCCCGCTAATTTGATGACAGTGTCATGCATATCACCGGCTTAATTTGCAAAGCGCAAGCACGGCACAATTATTAAAAATATTGGTTATATTTTTTGCTGATGCCTATACTTGGGGGTAAAATCAGTTGAGGAGTAAAAACGATGGCCTTTAGAACAATTACTACTTTTCCAGAAAAGGTTTTACGCAAACAGGCGGAAACTGTTGATAAGTTTGATGAAGACCTGGAGCTGCTCATCCATGATATGATCGACACGATGCGTGAAGCGCCCGGGGTTGGCCTTGCGGCGCCCCAGATCGGGGTATCAAAGCGGGTCATTGTGGTCGAATTCGGGCATGAAGAAGATGAAACCATCCCCAAACAGTTATATACGGTGGTTAACCCCGAGATTGTCAGCATGTCAAAGGATTCTGTCCCTGGTATTGAAGGCTGCCTTTCGGTCCCGGGTTATGTAGGCAAGGTCAACCGGGCAAACATTATCACGGTTAAAGGCAAGAATGCGCAGGGAAAGACGATCAAAATCCGTGCCCAGGGCTGGCTTGCTCGCATTTTTCAGCATGAGATTGATCATGTCAATGGCATCCTCTACACCGATCGGGCTGAGGATATTTGGAAACCAGAACCTGAGGAAATGGACAACATTTAGAAGAAATGTACCTGAAACACCTCTCACTCACAGATTTCAGAGGGTTTTCCCGGCTGGATATGCAGGTCCCCCGGGAAATTTTTCTGTTGGTTGGGGATAATGCTCAGGGCAAAACAAGCTTGCTGGAAGCGATTTATTTCCTGGCAACATTTACTTCCTTTCACGCCAGTTCAGACCGCCAATTGATCAATTTCAACCTGCCTGAAAATAAAATCACAGTTGGCAGGATCATTGGCGAATTTCAACGAAGAGATGGTACGCACCGAATTGAAGCGCGTTTGATCCGTGAGCCGAATGGTTTTAATGGGGGCACCCGTTTCCGGAAAGAAATCCTTTTGGATGGCGTCAAACGGAAATTGAGTGAGGTGATTGGATGGTTCAATGCCGTCATCTTTCTTCCTCAGATGGCACGGATCATTGAAGAAGGTCCATCGGAAAGACGCCGTTACCTTGATATGCTCATTTCGCAAGTGTCACCGCTTTATGTCAAGCATCTGAGCGATTACGGACAGACTCTTTTGCAGAGGAATGCCCTGCTCAAGCAATTAGGAGAGCGCGGGGGCGATCCCGGGCAGCTGGCTGTTTGGGATGGGATGCTTGCCCGGCATGGGGCCTTTATTATGCAAGAACGGATTCGAGCCATTCGTGAGCTCGAAGAGGGAGCCAAACGGATTCACTTTAATTTAACGGATGGGCAGGAGGTACTCCGATTGGACTATGTCCCTGCTTATGAACCGCTCTCTTCTCCGGAAGGACAGATGACATTACCGGTCTCTGCTGTTGCTGATCGATCTGGTATTCCAAAGGAGGAGATTGAAAGCGGATTGGTATCTGCACTGAAGAAACTCCAAAGGGAGGAGATCGCACGAGGATTGACAACGATTGGACCGCATCGGGATGAACTGCGATTCTTGAGTAACCAGATCGATCTGGGTGAATTTGGTTCGCGAGGACAGGGACGAACAGCGCTTTTAGCGATGAAGTTGGCGGAAGTAAACTGGCTGCATCAGCAAACGGGCGATTGGCCGGTACTGCTGCTGGATGAAACGATGTCTGAGCTGGATGTGCAGCGCCGAGCGGATTTGCTGGCAGCATTGGCGGAATGTGACCAGGCGATTTTGACCTCTACAGACCTATCAATGTTTGATCCGGAATTTGTGGCAACGCATCCCGTTTGGCGGGTGAGTGGGGGTATGGTCATGCAGGATTCAGAAAATGATGAGATGGCGAAATCCAGGTTAGCGTAAGGCAATCAATCAGCAATTCTTTCCGAGAATTTACCCAGAACGATGAAAACGAGTTAGATTTGCCAAACCTTTAGTGGGCTATTCACTGATTGCATTGATTATACAAGGATCACTATTTGAATTATCCTGATCTTCATGGGAATGATCTGAATGATCAATATTTGTCCTATTTTTCAACTGAAAATAACCTCAATGAAATTTGGTAAAATCAGTAAATGCGAATTTGGCGACCATTTAATTTGAATCGTTGAGCAAAAGAGGAGTAAGTGTCTTATGGATTTACAAACTTTGGTTAGATTGAGCCGCAGTTATCGCCGCTTTGATGAGGACTACTTTGTAGATGGAAAAATTTTGCGCGATCTGGTCCAATTGGCGCAATATTCTCCAACTGGGAACAACATGCAGCCTTTGAAGTTTTGGTTAAGTAATGCCCCAGAGATGAATGCCAGGATCTTCTCCTGTTTGGGTTGGGCTGGTTCATTGAAGGATTGGCGTGGTCCTGTTGAAGGTGAACGCCCATCAGCCTATATTGTTATCTTGGGAGATACCGAAATCCAAACCCTCTTCGGGGTTGATCATGGGATTGCAGCACAGACTATGATGCTGGGCGCTGCTGAAAGGGGATTAGGAGGCTGCATTATTGGTTCTGCGCGTCGAGAGGACTTACGACGTGAACTGGGGATCCCTGAGCGTTACCAGGTGCTGCTTGTTCTGGCGCTGGGAAAGCCGGCTGAAACAGTTGTGACAGAGTCTTTTGAGCCAGGCGGTGACATTCATTATTATCGAGATGAAGAAAGTGTGCACCATGTGCCTAAACGCAGCCTGGATGAGTTAATCGTTCATAATGTTTAGAGAAATAAAAAAGCCGGCGGTTGTTTTGACCGCCGGCTTGGCTTTGGTCACCAGGTTTCTGTGACTTTGCTCAAACCACGGGGGTTATCTACATTGATTCCGCGGGTGTGTGACAGATACATTGCAAACATTTGTCCTGGGGGAATAGCCGTGATCGGGGAAAGCCATTCCGGAACACCTTTTGGTAAGCTAATTTTCTGATCACCCAAAGCGAGAAATTCATCTTGGTCGCTGATGACGATCACTTCTGCCTGTCGATCTCGTACTTTTTCGATGAGCGTTTTCATCTCTGGCAGCATTTTTCCCGATGGGGCGATTACGAATGTTGGAAAACCTCGATCGATAATTGCGACCGGTCCATGCAAAAAATCTGCGCTTGAATAAGGTTCTGCCACAGTATAGGTGAGCTCCTTAATTTTTAAGGATAATTCAAAAGCGGTTGCATAATTTAATCCGCGCCCGATGACAGCACAGTATGACATATAGCGGTATCGCTCGGCCAGGCTTTTCACAACAGATTCGTTTTCATAACCCTGATTAATTTGATCCGGCAAAGCCAATAAATCTTTTTTGAACGTATCTGTCGGGTTCAATTCCGCAGATAAGAGTGCCAGAAGGGTCAATTGGGCTGTATAGGTTTTTGTTGCTGCCAGTGATAATTCTTCGCCTGCATTCAGATCGAGGACGATATCAGCAGCGTTTCCCAGATCAGAGTCTGGGTAGTTCGTGATTGCGGCCGTTAAGGCACCCTGTCGATGTCCTTCTTCAAGGACAGAAACAATGTCCGGGCTTTTCCCACTCTGACTAATGCCTATAACCAGCGAATCAGATAGGTTGGGAGGTTGATTGTAGATGGTAAACAAACTGGGTGTTGTGAGCCCAACCGATAATTGATTGTGGGCACCCAACAGGTATTGTGCATACCGACCGGCATTGTCGCTGGTACCGCGTGCAGCAATAATGACGTGATGGATCCCCTTTGCTTTAATTCGATCTGCCAAAGCTTTTATCGAATCCTGAGGATCGACGACCAGCTTCCGGATGATATCAGGCTGCTGATGGATCTCCAAATAAAGTCTTGTGTCCTGAATTGGTTTCAAGAAAACCTCCTAAGATTTTAAAATGATTATTGAGTTATTTGAGATTTGATCAGATCAACACCTTCATCTGTATTCAAATTTTCAGTTTCTGTAAACAAATCACTTTCATTGAGCATTGGATTGGTCAATAATCCCAACGCATCATCTTGCGAAAAGCCTGCCTCTTGGGCACGTTTGATCGCAAGAGGTGGGTCATGTGCTGGATCCAGGTTGAGAATAGCGCCGAAAAAGTTGACGACTTCAAAGGCTGCTTCGAAGGGGCCTGCGGAAAGATGAACACCGTTGGCATTGATCCCGACCTCCATCAACCCATACTTGTCTGGTTCTGCGGCCAACATCCCTCTGATCGAATCAGGTTTGGCGCGCTCCGGGAAGGTATCGCCGACCAGATCAAATTTCATCTCTAACCAATCTGTGTCTGTGTGCAAAAGCATTAACAGAATTCGATGATCTTCATGGGTAAAATGTTCAAGTTGTGAAGGATGAAAACCATTTACCAAGATTATTGGCTCATCTTTGAATTCTTCTTCTATAAAATAAAAACCACTGCGCAGCTTTCGAGCACCCTTCCCAAACCAGACACCCGAAAGCGTTTTGACATCTGTGTTAAAAGTCTTCAGGAATTCGTGACCGCCAAGGATGTGATGGTTTTTGTTGTCCTTCTTTCCAAGGTCATCAAAGATCCGATCCCGTGTTTCAGTGTCAACAATTTCAGATGCTTTCCGTGAAAGCAGGTTGATAAATCCATAGTGGCGATTCATGATCTCGTTCTCATCTAAATAGCTGCCTGTCACAAGCGCTGTCCCATGAACAGCGACATTGAAGGCTTCAAACTTTTCTTGGATCAATCGCATACTATTCAGGATCTTTGCTTCGTCATCAACCAATAAGAGTTCAGGCTTAATAAAAAACACCAGTTCATTTCGTTGATCGGTTTGACTGACCTGAACTGGTTGTATGATCTTGGTTTCTTTATGAGACTTTATCTTCTTAACAGCATTTTCATTGAATAATTTGGATTGTGACAATGCTCCTCGCTTTCTATGGTTCATACTCATTATACCGTCATTAGCCGTAAATAATTGCCTTTAAGCAACTCGCTTATGAAAGGTGTGTGATGGGGAGTTCTTTAATTAATTTAGCGGATTTGGAATGGCGTAGTATAAGAGGTACGGGTCGGTAATTTTTTGATGAGGTATTTATTTAAATGTATATTGGATTGATGGGGAAACATCAAAGGGATTAGATGAGGCTCGGTTGCCGGGCAGGCTTATCTTCTTTCCAGGCTTCCTTCAGATGACCATCACTCAGGATGTGAATCACTTTAATCCCGGACTCGATTAAGGTTTGTGCAATGATGTGCTGACGGTGGCAGTGCGCGGGATCACTTTCTGCACACAATAATGCCAGCTTGTCACGCATTGAGAGCTGCAGCAATAATTGGATGGCTTCATCGTAAATTTGTTGGGGTGTGATACCCTGTTGTTTTGCAATCTGGTCGATGGATTGTTTCTTGCCGCCCAATTTATGTCCAAGATAAGTGTATTGAACCTTAAATGGTCTCAAGATCTCTGGCAGGCGCGATTTGTTGCTCCAGGGTGCGTGTCGGCTGTAAGGGATACTACGGACGTCAATGATGTGGTTGATATTGTTCGCCTGGATAAGAGAAATGAATCTCATAAAACTGAGATCACTATGCCCAACAGTAAAAATCTTTTGAGGCATACCCTATTATAGTAAGAAAGTGGATAAAATTGCAAATTTTTGAGCAGATCCTGCTAGATTTGGTATAAAAATCCAGGTCAGCCTATAAGCCGCATTCTGTCAGACGGGATCACCCGCCCGGATGGACATCTATCTGGACTGATGGTTACCCATCAGCTCAAGCGGTCTACCCGGAGATGATTGGGAACCGGACAATTCCCGCCCATAAGGGCTTCTCTCCTGCTTGACCTTGCACCGCATGGGGGTTGCCTGGCCGGACACATTGCTGCACCCGCCGGTGGTCTCTTACACCGCCTTTTCACCCTTACTCACCCCGAGGGGCGAGCGGTATGTTTTCTGTGGCCCTGCTCCAAGCGCTTACACGCTTCCGGGCGTTACCCGGCATGCTGCCCTGTGGTGTGCGGACTTTCCTCGGACACATAAGTGCCCACGGCCATCCGGCTGACCTGGACTTTAATTATACGTTTAATGTGTTGGAAAGATATAGGAAAATGGAAAATGGTGAATTGGGTATTGGGGATTAGTGACCCGTCCTAAATTACGATGACAGGATTCAATAGGTAATCGGGAACGCATTTGACTGCCAAGGGAATATCAATAGCGGGAACAGGAATGAGGAGATTGGGAATCCTGATTGGTCATGATAAATGATGAAAGGCTAAACAAATGGTTTGGGTGAATTGGCGCGATCTGGGTTTCCCTGACTGTTGATGAAAAACTTGACAAAAATGGTCATATTAATGTATCCTATCTAAAATGATCCCTTATGGAGGTAGAAAATGCGTGAACAGATCTCAATTACCGATATCGAGCAAGTCATCGAATCCGCCAAACGGCTGAATGTTGAATTGAACATTGAAGAGGCTAAGGAATGGTTAAAGTCTATTCAAGATGAAGAAGAAAACTGGGAGAAGATCAAATTTGATGAACGGACTGGCGTATTTGGCCAAAATATTATCATGTTGGATTTTGATCCGAAGCGCCTGGATTATTTTCGTCACATAGGGAAACTTGTTGAATTTGTGGACATCCCTGATAAAGTGGAGACTGCATTAGCGCTTTCGGGATCTTCAGCCCAATCAAAATTTCAGAAGTATCCAGGCGACTGTGATTACTTTGAGCGGGTGAATATTCTTGCGGATACAAAGGAACAGGCTTGCCAGATCCTGGCTGACATCATGCGGGAAAAGGTGCTTACTACGATCCAGGGTCCCACTTACCAATTAATTGAGGTCAAGATGGGATCTTATCCCAAGGACTTTGTTAAAGGAAATCGAACTTATTCTGCTGGCAGCCCTATTGCCTGGCATTCAGATGAGATCCAGGCTGGAAAAAAGGTTGGCTTTTCCGCTGATGGGCAAACCTTGGAACTGCCCTGGGATGATATGGCGCAGGAGCCGGGGTGGTGCAAACTGGATTGGGTGGTTGCTGATCCAATTAATGGTGCCCTGGCAAACGCCAGCAATATGCTCGATGTCACCTGGGAAGCGCCGGATGGGACGATCACCCCTCTGGATGGTTATCTGGATCCCTATTTTCAGGAAGTCTACCTGCAAGCAGAGTCGGTGCCGATCTTTGCAAAACTATCCCAGCAGGTCAGCGGTGACGCGCTGGATGAATATGTTTGTCAACTTGAAGGTGAGGTGAAAAAATACGTCACTAAGAGCATCAATTATGGCAAGGCTGCCAAACGGATGTATAACATATTCCGACTGACGGGGCGCTATGAGGAAGCTGTCTTCTTGCGAGAGCTATTTGATGAACCGGCTTCAATGTTATACCAGGTGTGGTCATTGATCCGAACGGTGGATGATGCCATTCAATCAAAGTCAGCTTTTACGGAAGAGCAATTGATCAAGCAGGCTGAGAATCTCATGTTTGAAGTGATCCGGGTGATGGAAGATGTCCGAGAAGCTGAAATTGTTTCAAGGATCCTAAAATTCCGGGATGCAATCCAACATCAAAAGGATTACTCAAAATTAAGTGCAGAGGCAGAGGCTGCCCGAGATGAAGTGATCAATGTAGTCAATAACTTCTTTTACGATAAGCTGACAGCGATTCCCCAGATTAAAGCGTATATTGAGTCGTTTCAGTCATAATTGCAAGTAAACATGGAAAAATCCATAATAAATCACAGGATGCATTTTCGAAGGAAATGCATCCTATGATATCTGAATTGGGGGAAATTTTTTACTACTTGCTCAACAAAAGATTGTTACTTATCCCTTAGCATTAAAAGGAATAATCTGACTGCCTTTTCCACAAAAATTGAACATGGGTAGATACCTTGAGATCCGTAACCAGTGTCTTTTATCGATTGACAACTCGTTCCGCCGAAGGCTTTTTTGAATTCTTCTCTAAATTGAGCTGATTTTTGATATGAAATCTCATCTGACTCATAAGGCCAGGCTCGGCCATAAAGGGCACCAATGATAAGAATGCCTCCAAATAATGCCCCACACATTTCTTGGTGGGTGCCACCTGTACCGCCAGCAAATCCCGTTGTCATTCGTTGGATCCGGTTGTCGTATTTGCCAAAGAAATGTTCACCCACTGCTTTTGTAAATGCTTCTGAGCAATGGTAGTGAGCAAATTCGTTATCCTCAGGCATTAATTCAGCGGCTCTGGCAGCTACTTGGTGAATGTCTTGATCGGTTAAGGGAGCTATCCCATTTTCGAAATTTTTGCTCGCTTCACGCAATAGTTCATTAGCACTTTCTAAATGTTCTGCAGCAAGCAAGATTTCACGATGACCTTCAGAAAGCTTTGGAATCCATTTACGTATATAAAACCCGACCTGGTCGTTTTGTTGGATAGTATTTTTTATTAAACTTGTTAGATCTGTAAACGCATTGTTAATTTCTTTCAAAAATACCTCGGTATTGTCGTTAAATGATTTTGAAAAAAGCTTAATATTCTATTGATATCAGCGGATATCCACAGCGTACATTGCATCAACATTTTCAACGGGAGTATTGGATTGAATATGATGGGTACTTGCCACAATGTATCCGCCTTTTTTACCCAAAATTTTGATCCTTTCTTTGACCTCATTTTGCACATCTTCTGGTGTTCCGAAAGGTAATGTATGGATATTATCAATAGCACCATGGAAACACAATTTTTTCCCAAATTCCTCCTTCAAACGAGATGCTTCCATATTTTTTGCGTCAACCTGAATCGGGTTCAATAAATCGACTCCCATTTCGATTAACTCAGGAATCAAAGGGTAAATCGACCCATCACAATGGTACATGATTTTCTTTTGGTATTTTTTCGCGACATCAAATAAGCGCTTATGCCTGGGCTGGATAAATTGTCCCCACATTGACTTGGAGATCATTAATGAGTTTTCTGTAGCCACATCATCATAAAAATACACCATATCCAAACGCTCGCTGTACTCAGATAAAACGCGATTTAATACCTCGGCTGTTATATCGGTCAAGTAATCCATGATCAGAAGGGGAACCTTTGGATCGAGTGCTAAGTCCATTAGGAATTTGTCCATACCAGTTAACTGCCAGGCAACCTCAAATATTGATCCTGCCCGAAATCGGAGATGATAAGGTTCCTCTGCATCAAGCTCGGCGATAGCCTCTCCCACCTGATCTATGTTCCACCAATCCACATCTGGCCAGGGGTAGTTTTTTATATCATTTGGAGTTGCATCCCGTAATGGAAACTGAATGATTTCCTCATAAGCCCCTGTAGGGTTCTCCACAATCCGCATTGGATGTCCCCATAAATCATGAAAAATACCGTCTTCGCTTATGCGTCGAAACATACGATTAGGCGTCGAACGGCTTAGTGAATCCCACCAGTTGATCTTATCACCTGGTTTAAAGAAGGACTCGGGGGGTTGGAAAAACTGATCATAGGATAATACTCTGCAATCAACCTTGTATTTCCTCAAGACAGCTTCCCAATTCGGGTCAAAATAATCTGACGCAAATTGAGTTTGAAATTCAATATTTAGGTATTCAATCACTTTTTTCCAAACTTCTGTCGTTGCCAGAAAATCTACAGGCACTCTATCGGTATTAGTGTGATTGAGAGCTAAAATGACACGCTCACGAGGTGAGATTTCATTTTTCATTTTGTTTTTCTTTTTGCATTTGTTCAACGCGTTTTTGGTACGCTTCGGGCACATTCAATCCTGGTTTTGAAAACCAAACTGGCGCATCGACGCCGCCATATAGCAAGATATTCCCCCATGGATCGAAAGCACCTGTACGAACGATTACCTTTGCTTTTGACGCCATTTCCTTAAGTATTTGACTGTGTGGGATTGGCTCGTAGTTGCTATCAGGGAATATTTTCTGAACCGTTTCCAATAATGGTGGATTGTTTTCTGCCATCTCGCTTGCATAGGAGACGATTTCGATAATTAATTCCTTGCTAATAGCGGTTAAGACGGTCTCTAAATCTGGAACATCCTGGATAAGAGCTAAATCGATACGCCAGGCGTCATTTGGAATTGGAAATCCTGCATCGCAGACGATCATCAAGTCCGTATGGCCCATTGATGCAATCGCATAACTTAACTCTGAATTTAATACGGCACCTTTTTTCATTTCTAATCTCCTTTATTACAATCTAGTGACCATAAACTTTGTCAAAAATTGATGTTATTGACTCTCTATTTCCCATAGCGGGAATAACTCCCATTTTTTGGCATTCAATTGCACCGGCACAATTTGCGAATTGACATGCTGTTTTTAGATCTTTTCCTTCCGCCAATGCCATTGCCAACCCAGCATTAAATGCATCCCCTGCACCTGTAGTATCAACAACATCTACATTGATACCTTTTTCCTCAAAATAACCATCTTCGGTAATGACCAAAACGCCTTTTTCGCCACGAGTGACAATTACATTTTTTTTGCTCAGTGATTGGGCTTTTTTGGCTAATTCCAAATCCGGTGTAGGGTCATCAGGGGCTAAACCCAATAATATTCTCAATTCAGTTTCATTGGGTGTGAGATAATCAACATTTTTAAGAATATCTGTTGTAAGTTTAGTGGCTGGGGCTGGATTTAAAATTGTGCATTTATTATGTTTTTTCGCTAATTCCATTGCTCTACTTGCAGCTTCTAATGGAATTTCAAGAACCGTCATAATTAAATCACTTTGTGCGATTTGGTCTTCAACGTTATCAACAAAGTAACGATCCATTAGCTTATTCGCCCCCATGTCAAGAATGATGCAATTCTCTCCCCTTGCATTTAACATAATAATTCCGACACCTGTAGCACTTTCATCAGTTTTTTCCAGATGGGTAGTGTCAACGCCTTCTTTGGCATAAAGATCAATGGCAATCTCACCTAATTTATCATTTCCGATAATTCCAGCAAAAAATGAATGAGCCCCTAATTTTGCTACGCCAACTGCCTGGTTTGAACCTTTACCTCCAGGACCCATATCGAAATCTTTACCAAAAAGAGTTTCTCCAATCACAGGAATTCTTTCACTACGGATTGTCATTCCAACTGCAAAACTTCCGACTACAGTAATTATTGGTTTTGGCATAATCTTTACCTCCAAAATTTTTGGTTTTCCTTTATGTTAAAGGCAAACCGTTTCACCCATCAGACAAGAAATGATTTTCTTTTCTTCAAATTCATCTTGCAAAAAATTTCCTTGAATTTTCCCATTGTACATCACAATAATTTCATTGCATTGAGACATTAATTCGGTCAGCTCGGAGGAAATAATTACAATTGTGACTTTTTGCTCTGCCAATTCTTCAAGAATTCTATAAATTTCAGCCTTAAAGCCTACGTCGATCCCACGAGTAGGTTCATCTAATAAAAGAATAGAAGGATCAGTTGCTAAACATCTCGAAAGAATAATTTTTTGCTGGTTTCCACCGCTTAATGTTGTTATCTTTTGTAAGAGATTTGTGATTTTTATTCCTAGATTTTGGACAAATCTTTTTGCAACTTGAAATAGACCTTTGAAATTTAAGAAACCAAGACGATTAAGGGAATTGATCGATGATACGACGATGTTATCCCGAACACTCATATTTCCCAAAACCCCTGCAGTTCGCCTGTTAGCCGGGACATAGGCTAAGCCATTATTGATTGCATCCACGGGTGATTTGATTTCAACTTTCCTTCCGTTAATAAATATTTCTCCTTTTGCTTTCCTTAATCCAAAGATACATTCACCCAATTCACTCTTTCCAGAATCTGCAAGACCTGCAATCCCTAGGACCATGCCTTTATTTACTTTAAGCGAGATTCCCTTTAATTTCCGTTTATCTGAAATGTCTCGAATTTCAAGTCCAACCTCTGAGGTAGAAATATTTTGTGCTTTACCACGATAAAGATCGTCTACAGCGTGTCCTGCTACTTTTTCAATGAGCTTTTCAATGGTTACATTTTGAATGTATAAAATATCAATCAAATTTCCATCTCTCAAGACAACAACTCTATCAGCAAGGCTGATAACTTCTTCAAAACGGTGGGTGACGTAAATGATTGACACATTATTCGCTTTTAATCCCCTAATGATTTTAAAAAGTTGTTTGGCATCTTCTTCTGTAAGTGCAGATGTCGGCTCGTCAAATATGATAAGTTTCGATTTGGTAGAAATAGCTTTTGCGATTTCTACAAGTTGCTGGTGAGCTATTGAAATATCTCCCACGAGTGTGTCTATGCTTTCGAAATTCGATGTTAGTTCGGATAGAATTTCCTGCGCATCTTTGTTGATTTTTTTTCTATCGACCAAACCTAAATCTGACTGATTACCAACATTGATCAGAGAAATATTTTCAGCAATACTCAGATTCGAGCATAAGGACATTTCTTGGTAGACAGCGCTAATTCCGAGCTTTTGAGATTCATTTGGATTTGCAATTTGAATGGTTTCACCCTGAAAAATAATATTTCCTTCATCTGGTTGATAAACGCCAGATAGGATATTTGCTAAAGTAGATTTTCCAGCACCATTCTCGCCAACTATAGCTACAATTTCCCCAGGGAACACATTAAAACTTACATGATCGAGTGCGGTTACACCTGGAAAATATTTACTTATACAATCGAATTTTACAAGGGGAGCTTGTTCACTCATATTTTTTATTTTCTTCTGATGATTTAGAAGTGCTATATACTAATCATATATAGCACTTCTATACTTTGAAATAAATATTAATCTTCTATGTACTCATCGATATTCGAAGCATCAACGACCTGAAGTCCGGTATCAAAGTCACAGATTTCTTCACCATTGAGGAAGTTAATCAGCTGTTTTACAGCTTCATAACTTTGCCTGGCGGGTGCCGCATCAAAGGTGGCTTCTTCCACACCTTCCTTGATCAATTGGAGTGTATCCGGGATCAGATCAAACCCAATGATCATGACTTCACCGACGAGGTCATTTCGTTTCAGGTACATTCCGGCAGGTGCGTGGGTGCAGCACTCAAGGGCGACGATGCCGTTGGTGTCGGGGTAGGTAAGCATTGCGTTTTCGATATTGCTGTAGATCTCCTGGGGTTCAGTACCGCAGTTGATGGTAGCCTGGACATTGATACCAGGATATTCTGCGAAGGCATTCCTTGCACCTTCTTCGCGATCCAGAGACCATTGTGCGCCAGCATCAAGGGTTGTAATCAGGACATTGCCCTCACCGCTCATTCGCTCTGCCAATTCTTTGGCGGCGGTATAGCCAGCCAAAACCATATCCTGACCGAAATAAGCCAGATCATTGGCACCTGGGTTAGGAGAGTTGAAGGTTACAACTGGGATTCCCATATCCAAAACACGATTGATAAAGGGTGCGAGTGCATCTGTGCTGGCGGATGAAATGGCTAATCCGTCCACACCTTTCTCGATCAATGTTTCCAACTCATTAATTTGTGCTTCGGCATCAGCGCTGACAGGGCCTACTAAGAATGCGTCTACGCCAAATTCTGCGGCGGCTTGGTCAACGCCAGCCTTGATGAAGGGGGCGAACTCGTTTGAAACATCATGGTACGAGACAGGGATGACAAGCTTATCGCCATTTGCGACATGTTCTGCAATTGTTGGGTCAAGCTCAAAATCAGCCGGGTCAGAGCAATGGAGAGCTTCCTCTGCGACTTCTTCTTCCTCTGCCGCTTCTTCGCCCATGTATTGATCGATATTCGAAGCATCAACGACCTGAAGTCCGGTATCAAAGTCACAGATTTCTTCACCATTGAGGAAGTTAATCAGCTGTTTTACAGCTTCATAACTTTGCCTGGCGGGTGCCGCATCAAAGGTGGCTTCTTCCACACCTTCCTTGATCAATTGGAGTGTATCCGGGATCAGATCAAACCCAATGATCATGACTTCACCGACGAGGTCATTTCGTTTCAGGTACATTCCGGCAGGTGCGTGGGTGCAGCACTCAAGGGCGACGATGCCGTTGGTGTCGGGGTAGGTAAGCATTGCGTTTTCGATATTGCTGTAGATCTCCTGGGGTTCAGTACCGCAGTTGATGGTAGCCTGGACATTGATACCAGGATATTCTGCGAAGGCATTCCTTGCACCTTCTTCGCGATCCAGAGACCATTGTGCGCCAGCATCAAGGGTTGTAATCAGGACATTGCCCTCACCGCTCATTCGCTCTGCCAATTCTTTGGCGGCGGTATAGCCAGCCAAAACCATATCCTGACCGAAATAAGCCAGATCATTGGCACCTGGGTTAGGAGAGTTGAAGGTTACAACTGGGATTCCCATATCCAAAACACGATTGATAAAGGGTGCGAGTGCATCTGTGCTGGCGGATGAAATGGCTAATCCGTCCACACCTTTCTCGATCAATGTTTCCAACTCATTAATTTGTGCTTCGGCATCAGCGCTGACAGGGCCTACTAAGAATGCGTCTACGCCAAATTCTGCGGCGGCTTGGTCAACGCCAGCCTTGATGAAGGGGGCGAACTCGTTTGAAACATCATGGTACGAGACAGGGATGACAAGCTTATCGCCATTTGCGACATGTTCTGCAATTGTTGGGTCAAGCTCAAAATCAGCCGGGTCAGAGCAATGGAGAGCTTCCTCTGCGACTTCTTCTTCCTCTTCCGCTTCTTCAACCTCTACGGGTTCTTCCACTGCTTCTTCTGCTTCTGACTCCTCTGGTGCTGGTTCTGGAGCACATGCACTTAGAATTAGCGAAATGCCAATAAACAGTGTGAACAATATATAAAATAACTTCTTTTGTTTCATTTTTAGCTCCTTAAAAATTTATTTATCTTTTCCTCATATATTCAGCAAAAATTAATTTTTACATGGTCTTCACTTCCTTTCCTCGATATATTTACATGGGTTGATTGATCTTTCTAAATTTCATTGGTTCTATAGGCTTACAAGGATTTTTTGCTTCTGGACCACATATCAATTCCAACTGCAAGTATGATGACCGCTCCAATTGCAAACTCCTGCCAAAAAGCAGATATACCCAAAAGCACCAATCCATTTCTCAATACGCCAATAATTAAGCAGCCTAATATTGTTCCTAATATTGTTCCTTCACCTCCCGAGAGTGAAGCTCCACCAATAACGGTTGCTGCTATTACGTCTAATTCAGTTCCCACACCCGTTCTGCCACCTTGTGTACTGGGCATAAAAGCAACCATTAAAATTCCCGCAAGTGCACTCAGGAAACCGAGAATCATAAATGCAAAGATTTTTGTTTTGTAAACCTTAATTCCAGACACATGGGCTGCTTTTTGATTTCCCCCGACTGCAAGAACTTTAAAACCATATGCTGTCTTTGACAGAAGTAACCAACCAATAATTGCAATGATGATCATAAAAACTAATTGCATTGGGATGTTATCAAAGAGTTTTCCTTGTCCAAGGAAATAAAATTTGTTCACATCAATTGCGTTTGCACCACTGAGTTCGTTTACCGCGACTGGTTGACCCTCGGTGATAATTAGCGCGGTGCCACGCACAACGCTCATCATTCCTAAGGTTGTTATAAAGGATGGTAACCTTCCATATGTAGATATAAAACCATTTAAAAATCCAATAATCAAACCAAGGGCAAGCCCTGCTGATATTGAGATATAAAGATTGTTCTGATTAATGAGCAGCATTCCTGTAATAATGCCCGAAAGCGCATAGGTCGCCCCAATGGAAAGATCGATTTCGCCTGTGATCAAAACAAATGTCATGCCGATCGCCATAATCCCCAGGAGTGATATTTGCCTTCCTATATTCAGAAGGTTTCTCACACCCACAAAAGATTTCGTTGTAAATGAAAGAAACAGGATCATAATTATTAGTACAAAAAAGACTCCGGTTTCCCTTATAAACAACCACTTAAAAATTCTCTTGTTTTTTATATTATCAATACTCATAGTTATTTGTTTTAGCATGTTTAATTGTTCCTAATTTTCTTGGTTTGATGAAATCATATAATGATGAACAAATCTTATTATTTATTTGATAAAAAAATATAGCTTGATAAACGATAAATGGAAAGATATATTCTTTTTTTTCATTCACTTCTCATTGGTCTTGCCTTGGTCGAAACAATTACTATAGACTAATCATAAAAAAATTCCATTATGTTTTTTCATTCCATGGAATCATATCTTTATTAATTTGGCTTTTGGTGTTTTTTTGCTAATTATCTAAAAATTTGGATATAAAGTAATTAGCAAATGACTGTTAATAATTTTATGATATGATATTGCTAACTATTTAATTGTGTTTCAAACCGCTTAAAAATCCTAAACGAATATGATTTTTTTGTCAATAGTAATTACCAAGTGGAATAAAAATTTCTTGTTCAAAAGATTTACAGGTCGTCATTTTTAAGAGGTTTTGAAGAAGATGAAAGGAATAGTGATCAATTTAATAAGGCATAGAATAGGATTATCATGTTGATGATACATTGTTATTCATGGTGTTTCAGTTAAGGATAAAAATTACCAATTTTACCGAGAGAAAAAATTAATCCTTTGTTTGCGCCGGTCTACTGACGGAGCGCCAGTAGGGGTGAGGATCCGATGAAATATGGAATGGTGCATTGTATTATAATTCTCTCGCTGGTGAGGACACCAGCAAGAACGGGAAGCTAGTAGGAACATCAACAAGAACGGGAAGCTAGTAGGAACATCAACAAGAACGGGAAGCTAGTAGGAACATCAACAAGAACGGGTTAAAAATCTTCCATCAAAGCGAGCATCTTATGCAAAATATCTTACAAAAACAAATCTCTTCCTTCATACAATTCACTCAGCTCGATCCTCGAGTGACAAAAGAACAAATCATCAAGCATGTGGAATTGTGTAAAAAATACAATTTTGATGCTGCGATGATTGCACCATGTTGGATTCCATTAACAAAGGATATCTTACAGGGGACATCTGTAAAAACAGCGTCATTTATCGATTTTGGCATGGGGAACTTAAACGTATCCGGGAAAGTTGCATTGATCCAGGATTTACGGAAACATGGTGCAGATGAAATCGATTATGCACCGAACATGGGCTATTTCCTCTCTAAAATGTATGATGAATTTTATTCCGAGGCAAAAGAATTGGTGCGCGCTGCGGAGGAGATGCCCCTCAAGGTAATGCTGCAAATTGGGATGATCCAAGGGATCGATGAGAAAAAGCGGGCAATTCATTTGCTTGAAGATGCTGGCGTGGCATGGATAAAAAACTCCAGCGGAGGATGGCCTCCAGGTGCAACTAAAGCGACGGTTGAAGATATTCGTCTGATTAAGTCGGCACTATCGGGAAAGAGCCGTGTTAAGGCATCAGGGGGGATCAATAATTACGCGATAGCAACTGCGCTGATTAACGCAGGTGCGGAATTGTTAGGGACAAGCAATGCACTTGAAATTGTGGGTGCTGAGGAAACAAAACCTTCAGAACCGGATGTCACTGACAAAACTTATTGATCAAATCGACTCATTTTGATAAAGCGAACCATAAAAGTGGCATAAATGGTCCGAGGGGACAAATATTTGATTAACCTTCATTAAGATGCTAAATTTGACTGGACAAATCAAAATTGCTCAGGTAAAATACTTGTTCGTAATTATTGAAAAGATCCAGTAAGTGTTCGGAGGAAAGACTTTGGCAAATATTAAATCGCAAATCAAACGCAATCGTCAGAATAAGAAACGACGAGACCTCAACCGTGTTTTCCGCGGGCAAGCTCGCACAGCCCTTCGTAAAGCCCGAGTGGCGATCGAAAATGGCGAAAAGGACGAAGCCCAGGATAAAACGATGGTTGCCATTAAGGCATTGGACAAGGCAGCGGCAAAGGGTATTTTTCATAAAAACAAGGCTGCTCGCCAGAAAAGCCGTCTGATGCAGCGGCTTAACAATATGGAATAGTCCTGCAGCGATCTATTCAATGTATTGATGCAGAATTAGCAGCGGGAGCATAACCAGCTCCCGTTTTGCATTTTATTTTCGGATCCAAATGTTATAATAGCTTTGGATTTGATCCTGGTCAGGATGAGAGCGCATGTTTGAATTAGAAAAAGCGGTTTTGGAAGAAAAAATTCGTGCATATCTGGATACGCAAGATATCCAGGATCCAACGCTCGAGTTTCGCCAGATCCCATTCAGCGGTGAATGGGGGCTGGCGGTTCCGCTTTTCCCCGTTGCTGCTGCAGAGGCTCGATCAGGTAAAAAGGTCATTGTTCCGCAAAGGGCGCAGGAACTTGCCCTGGGAATTAAGGCTTTTATTGGTGACCTTCCCGATGGATTTTCACATATTGATGCCGTAAATGGTTATCTCAATATCTATTTCACAACATCTGTATTTGCCCATCGTGTTGTAGATACAGCAATTGCTGAGGCTGAAAACTATGGGCGTGCTCCAAAACGGAACAAGACTGTGATGGTTGAATACTCACAACCAAACACCCACAAGTCTTTTCATGTCGGGCATTTACGTAATGTTATTCTTGGCGGAAGTGTGTGCCGGATCCTCGAATTCGCCGGCTATGATGTGATCAGGGCGAATTACCTGGGTGATATTGGGCTTCATGTGGTCAAGTGGATGTGGAATTACCTCAAAAACCATGCCGGCGAACAGCCCGGTGAGAATAAAACCCATTGGATGAACGATATTTATGCTGAAGCGGATCGCCTCTTCCAGGAACCCGAAAACGAAGCTGAAGTACGGGCTTTATATGCACGCTGGAACGCACGTGATCCCGAAATTGTTGACCTGTGGAAGAAAACACGTCAGTGGTCCCTTGAAGGATTTGCACAGATCTATGACCTCTTGGGCGAATCCTTTGACAGGATCTATTTTGAGAGTGAAGTTGAAGAAACCGGGACAGTCCTGGTTGAAAGATTGATAGAGTCAGGGATTGCCCAGGATGAACGTCCTGAGGGTCCTGTGATCATCGATCTGGACGCGATCGCTGCCACAGAAAATGAATACCGGGTACTGGTCGTGCTCCGGTCGGATGGTTCATCGCTCTATGCGACCAAGGACTTACCCTTAGCGATCCAGAAATTTGAAGAATTTGACCTTGAAAAGTCCATCTATGTGATTGATGCACGCCAATCTCTCTATCTAAAGCAAGTATTCAAAACCCTTGAGATCATGGGTTATGAATGGGCTGACAGACTTTATCACCTTGCGTACGAACTGGTTAACCTTCCCGGGAATGTCACGATGGCTTCTCGTGAAGGGACAGTTGTATTATTTGACGACCTGGTCAGCGAAGCAACAAATCGGGCAAAGACCATTGTTGAGGAAAAGAATCCCGAATTATCGGAAGCCGCAAAAAATGATATTGCTGAAGCTGTTGCCCTGGGTGCATTGAAGTACACTATGCTCTCGCGGGACAATACCAAAGTGGTCACCTTTGATTGGGATTCGGCGCTTGACTTCAATGGTCAGGCAGCGCCCTATATCCAATATGCGCATGTCAGGGCGGGGAGTATTTTGCGGAAAGCGGAAATGGCATTACCAGATGATGCAGTCTTTCCTGATCAGCTTGAGAAAGCAGAGATTGACCTGATTGAGCTGATGACCTACCTGCCAGGTGAGGTTCTTCGAGCCTCGGAGGATTACCGCCCCTTGACGATCGCTAACCTGGCTTTTGCCCTGGCGAAAGCGTTTAACGACTTTTATAATTCCTGTCATGTGCTCAATGCTGAACCAGCGGTTCGGGTTTACCGACTCAGACTGGTTGCTGCTGCACAACAGGTTTTGGCTAATTGTTTGAATTTACTGGGTATCAAGGCACCCGGTGTGATGTAAACTAAGTAACGGATCAATATTTTCTAAAAGGAGTGAATTTTTCTATGGCAAGCATTCGAACAATCATCATGGGGGCAGCAGGGCGCGATTTTCATAACTTTAATACCTTTTACCGGGGGAATAAGGACTATGAGGTTGTTGCTTTTACTGCCACGCAGATCCCCAACATTGAGGGGCGCAAATACCCTGCCGCATTGGCGGGAGAATTATATCCAGAAGGGATCCCGATCTATCCTGAAGCTGAGCTTGAACGATTGATCAAAGAAGAAAAGATTGATCAGGTTGTTTTTGCCTACAGCGATGTTCCCTATGAATATGTGATGCACAAAGCAGCGTTGGTGAATGCTTTAGGTGCAGATTTTCGTTTGATGGGAACAAAAAACACCCAAATCAAATCGACCAAGCCGGTAATTGGGGTGTGTGCCGTCCGGACTGGTTCCGGTAAGAGCCAGACGACCCGTCGCGTTTCCTTAATCTTACGCGATATGGGCTATAAAGTTGCTGCAATCCGCCATCCCATGCCCTATGGTGACCTTGTGAAACAAAAAGTTCAGCGCTTTGCAGATTACAGCGATCTTGACAAGCATGAATGCACGATCGAAGAACGCGAGGAATATGAACCGCATCTGGATAATGGTGTGATCGTTTATGCCGGCGTGGATTATGAAGCGATCTTACGTGAAGCGGAAAAAGAAGTGGATATCGTTTTATGGGATGGCGGAAACAATGACTTCCCATTCTATGTTTCCGACCTTCTGATCGTTGTTGCAGACCCACATCGACCCGGACACGAGATGCGCTATTACCCGGGCGAAACGAATGTACGCATGGCGGATGTCTTTGTGATCAACAAGGTCGATACTGCTGATCCCGAGGATGTGATCACGGTTCGCAATAACTTGTATGCACTCAACCCCAAAGCTTTGGTCATTGAAGGTGCTTCCCCCTTGTATGTTGAAGATCCGGAAGCCATTCGAGGAAAGCGGGTTCTGGTGGTTGAAGATGGACCCACCTTAACCCATGGCGAAATGGCTTATGGCGCAGGTTTTGTGGCTGCACAGCGTTTTGGTGCAGGTGAGATCGTCGATCCACGCCCCTTTGCGGTTGAGTCAATCAAGGCAACCTATGAAAAATATCCCAACACTGGCACCATTTTGCCCGCAATGGGATATGGGGATGCCATGATGCACGACCTTGAGACCACGATCAATAAGGCGGATGTGGACCTGGTGATCAGTGGCACTCCCATCGACCTGACTCGGATCATCAAGGTTAATAAACCGATGCAGCGGGTACGTTACGAGCTCCAGGAGATTGGTGAGCCAACCCTGAAATCAATTTTAGAAAAACAGTTCAGAAAATAAATCAGTAAACATGCATACAGGTTGTTCCTAGGTCGAGGGACAACCAATGCTAACTAAATTGGGATGTTGAAAAATCGTAGGGGCACGGAATCCCGTGCCCCTACAGTCATTTTTACATAAATACGGTAAGATTAATCAATAAACCAGGTAGAAAAAATATTTACAAGATAGAAGATTAGATATGTATTTTGATGAGGCTGAAATTTTTGTCCAATCCGGTCGCGGCGGAGATGGTATGGTGCATTTTCACCGCGAAAAGTATAAACCACGCGGTGGTCCTGATGGGGGCGATGGGGGACGGGGAGGTGATGTGATCCTTGAGGTCAAACCGACTTTAAATACGCTGTTTGATTTCAGACATAAATCCAAGTATATTGCCGACAGCGGCAAGAATGGCGGCCCCAATAATATGACTGGCAAGTCAGCCAATGATCTGATCATATACGTTCCACCCGGAACCCTGGTTTTTTATGCGGATACGGGTGACCTTATGGGTGATCTGATTGAGGATTACCAACAACTCGTTGTTGCCAAAGGCGGCAGAGGCGGACGCGGGAACCAGCACTTTGCCACCAGCCGTAACCAGGTACCGCACATGGCGGAGCGAGGTGAGCCTGAAGAATCCCGAAACCTGCGTTTGGAACTGAAGATGATCGCAGATGTCGGGATTGTGGGCGTACCTAATGCTGGGAAATCAAGCCTTTTATCGGTTGTGTCGAATGCAAAACCAAAGATTGCCAATTATCCTTTCACAACCTTATCTCCAAACCTGGGCGTGGTAAAACTGGATGTGGATTCGGTATTGGTGCTGGCTGACATTCCCGGTTTGATCGAGGGTGCGCATCAAGGGGTTGGGCTGGGATTTTCATTCCTGCGCCATATTCAGCGTACCAAAGTTCTTATCCATGTCCTGGATGGGCTATCTGAAGATCCGCTTTCAGACTTTTCGCAGATCAACAGCGAAATGGCGCTTTTTGATGAGAAACTTAACGAAAAACCGCAAATTGTTGCTTTTAATAAAATGGATCTGCCCATGGTAAAGGAACGTTGGCCTGAGATAAAAGATGAATTATCACAACTGGGTTATGAGGTTCTTCCGATTTCTACCGTATCCCATGAAAATATTGACCAACTTATTTGGAAAGCAGCTGAACGTCTGAAAGACGCGCCCGAACCAGAACCGGTTGAAACGATGCCCGTTTACCGCGCTGAAGAAGATCCCAGGTCTTTCACCATCTCTCGTGATGAAGATGGATGGCGAGTCAGCGGCAAGGCTATTGAACGTGCCGCAGCCATGACCTATTGGGAACATCGCGAGTCAATCCGGCGATTTCATCGTTTGATGGAAACCATCGGTGTTGATGAAGCACTGCGAGAGGCAGGCATTGAGGAAGGCGATACGGTGTTGGTGGGTGATTACGCATTGGAATGGCAGGATTAGACGATGAAAAAGAAGCGTATTGGAATTTTTGGCGGCACCTTTGATCCGCCCCATGTGGGTCATTTGATCTTGGCAGCAGAGGCGCGGGATCAACTCGATTTGGATTGCACCATTTGGGTTCTGACGCCCGATCCACCGCACAAAATTGGTCAGGATATCTCATCTCTGGAACACCGGTTGGCGATGGTCCAGCTGGCAATCGGTGAGGATGAAGCCTTTTTACTGTCACGGGTAGATATAGATCGGCCAGGACCGCATTACACAGTTGATACAATCAAAATTTTAAAGGAACAATACCCGGATCATGTATTGATCTATCTCATGGGTGGTGATTCGTTGCAGGATCTGCCAAACTGGTATCAGCCGCATGCGCTTTTATCTCTGGTGGATGGCATCGGTGTTATGCGCAGACCTGAAGATGATATTGATCTGACGGAATTAATCACCGCATTGCCAGAATTGAAAGAGAAATTGAATTTTGTGATCGCACCTCTGCTGGAGATTTCTGCTAACCAGATCCGAAGGCGGGCGAGTCAGCATCGCGCTTACCGGTATTATGTTCTTCCTCAGGTTTTTACCTATATTCGGGATCAAAAAATTTACGAATAAAGTAGAAAATGATTAAATAATTCTCGCTGACCGGGTGAGGGGGGCACCCGGCCAGCGAGTAATTATATTAAATCATATTCATCATATTTTGTCAATGGGAATTGCTGTAAAGGAGCATATCTTTTCAGCATAATCCTGGAAATTACAACCAGCTTGTCTGATCTAGACAAAGTCTGAATTCCTGGTTTTCAAACGCGCATCCTGTTGGTTCGTTGAATAACTTACTGATACTTCAGGGAATCCTTCTTGAAATTTCCTGACCTCATTGTTGTTTCAGGTTCACATTTCCGACTGCCATATTTAGATCAATGGTCAGTGTATAGCCTTCATTGAGTGTTGTATAGGTGTTGTCGGTCAGCATCCATGTGCCAGTGGTGTTGATGTTGCTGATGGCGCCAGTATTATTAACAACCACTTTCATTGAAGATGGGATTGTGATGGACATATTACTGACACCAGCCTTGATCTCGACATAGACATCGTGGGTTAAAGTGCCGCTAAAATCAAGTTTATAATCCCCTGCGCCGGCTGACATGCTCATTCTTTCAAAGTTGGCATTGATCAGACCGTAAATATCAGCAGAGGATGCACCTGTTTTGAAAGTGAAATCCTTCATGACAATCGGGTTAGGAACATCGAACCGGATGTCAGTTTCACTGGCACCCTGTGTGATGGCTAATTGGCTGATCTGAAGTCCGGAAAAATTAAATTCATTCTCACTGGCACCACCGGTGACTGAAATATTCAAAGGCAGGGCTGTCGTTAAACCAAATTCCCAGCGGTTGACGACATCCCCGGAAGGAATGCCGGACAGGCGAAAAGGATCGACCTGTGTGATCTTATAGGTGTTGTTGCTCCGGGTAAATTCGGGTTCCCATTGTTCCACATTATAGGTAATGGTGCCGTTGACAAGCCCCTGCGCGCCAGGGTTGAGCATGAATTTTCCACCGGACATTTGAAAAACAAGTTCGGTTTCATTGTTATTGTCGGGTAGGGATTCTGCGATCACAACCTCTTGTGTTTCAATGGTTCGCATCTCGATATTTTGTAGGGAACAGGCAAAACTTGAGAGAACCAGGACGACGATTGCAATGATTAGTCTTTTATTCATGGGATACTCCTATGATTGAATTTCAATTCGAAAGACAAAGGTAATACGATTGGATTGGGGGCAGATCAGCCTGCTTCCAAACAGGAGCAGGCTGGATCACTTCCTAATTTTATCATAGCGGTTCTTCTTGGGCAGAATCTTTGGTTTCATTGAGAATGATTTGCTGATTATCGCTCAATCTTTTACCTGGAGGGTAAGGTTTGGTGCCGAACAGCGTTAATATGACGGAACCTAAGCCAAAGAATGTGGCAATCAGGATCAAAAACCAGCCCAGGCATGGGATTAGATCAAGTCCTCTTGCAACCAGGAACAATACAAAGTTGCCCAGGACTGCTGTCAGGACAGGGTGCCAGGAGGTTTTGAACAGACTTGTTTCAATCCGCTTACCCAGTTCATATCCCAAGACAAGCCAACCTGCAAGAACGGCCAGGCTGAAAGCCAGTCCTACAAAGATGACCACCGGGATCAGGCAGATGGTGATCGAGAAGAGGACACCACCAACAGCCATCACCAGTGCTGTCAGGGCACCATAGCCCAGGGCTTGCCATGGGGCATCTTCCAGGGCATTCTTCATGGTTTCTGCAGCTTTTGGCATGACCAGCAGCATTAGTGCGCCGAGCGCCACCATGAGCAGTGTGGACAATGCTGTTCTACCGATCCGAGTAATGACGGGTAACACTTGGAAACGGGATCCTTGCCATGGGTTCATGTGCCAAACACGCGGTATGTTAAAATTCCCATTGCCGAAATTCCAGTTTTCGATCTGGTTCCCTTGGATCACGGCATTTGGATCGCGGCTGATATAGCTGGCGGGAGAGAAAAGGTTGCCATTGATCACGGCATGCTCCTCGAGAGTCACCGTGCCCGCAATGACTGTAAGGTCACCATTGATTGTGCCGTTGATATTAACCAGACCGCCAATCACGAACATCTGCCCATTAACAGTTGCATCCTTCTTGATTTCAACAACACCACCGATCACATTTAAGTCTCCATCCAAAATATGTCCGCTTTCAAGGGTATAACTTGTTCCAAAAATTGTTCGGTCATCTTCGATGGGTGCTGCTGAAACCGAAGAGGGGGTAGCCAATGCTAAAGTTAGCAGGAAGGTCAAAGTTAGGATAAATTGAGTTATTTTTTTCATCTTACTGAACTCCTTGTTTTACAGGTTGATAAAGCTTGATCATTGAATTCACCCAGGTGATGATCAGGACAAATAAAGCGGAAAGGGTTCCCACACCAAATACGATCATGACGGGGATGAGGATTGGCAAGTTGGTGGTTAAGGTTTGAAAAACCTGCCAGATTTGATTCACTCTCACTGCAAAAAGGCTGAAATTTGCAATGAACTGGCTGAGTGAATAGATCCAGTTGAAGTTGGTTTGATGGATCAGGAACAATCCGATAAAAACCATCGCGGCAAGGCTGAAAAGAACAAGTGTGAGGTACAACATTCGCTTTTGTTGTCTTTTTTCGCGATACAGGGACAAATGCGTTTGCCATCGATGGGCAAAGCCCGGTTTTGGGGAGGGTGTTGATGAATCGGCAAAGAGCATTTCAACACTTTCTAAGGCCTTTGCCCGTTGGGAGCATTCCGGGCAGGTCAGTAAGTGTTCCGATAATGCTTGTCGATGTTCTGGTTCGAGGTCCTCTTTTGTAAATAACCAGTTTTCATACGGCTGGTGACTCATGAGGTCTCCTTTCCTTAACGGGGGATCTATTTTCCATTGCAATCCATCCTATTGCCAGCGTCTGCCGGGAGCGATAGAGTCTGCTTTTGACGGCACTAACCGAAATTTTTAACACATCCGCAATCTCTTTTTCAGAATATTCATACCAGTAACGAAGAACAACAGCTGCACGGTCTGTTGGTTTGAGATCAGCCAGCAATTTTTGAATGAGCGCTTCCCGTTCTCCCTGGCGGTATTCCTTCTCTGGATTGGGCGCGTTTCGGTCTGGTAGGATCTCTGGCGGAAGACTTTCGGTTGAAACTGTGTCCAGCCGCCGTCTGCGCATCTGGTCAATGCAGTAGTGAGATGCAATTGAAAGCAGCCAGGTGGCAAAGGAGCGATTTGGATCATATCTTTTTAGATTTTGGTAAGCACGAACAAAGCTCTCTTGAGCAGCATCTTCGGCATCCCGACTGTTTCCCAGCATGCGATAGCACAAGCTGAAGACAGGCTTCTGGTAGGCTTCCACGAGGAAACCAAAGGATGTGTCATCGCCTTTTAATGCTTTTTCAATCCAGATGGCTTCCTGGTCGCTCAAAATTTCTCCTTGCAGTTTTTCTACAATAATATACGTGAGATGAGATTAAAAGTTGCATACCTGGCGTCTAACTTGGACGCTTATTCATGATTATACGTCAGATCGAGGCCAATTGATTTCGTATAGGGATAATATTGCAGTGTGAAACGGTCAAGTGTAATAAGCCCCATAGAAGTGCTGCAGTGGTTGTTCTTTCCCCTGAATTGAGATAAAGTCTGATTACGATCTAAAAAACCATTTCTTCACGTCCGCTCAGCCTCTCTTTGATACGTTCAACGACAATATCAAGATGCTGGGTTTTATGAACAAAATCAAGATCGTCCGAGCGGATTGTGAGGACAGGACACAGATCAAATTCTGCAATCCATTCTTCATAAAACCGCTCAAGCAAACGGAGATAATCTTCATCGATGCTTGTTTCAATATCCCGCGCCCTGCGCCGGATACGTTCCATGAGAACCGGAACTGGTGCTTGGAGATGGATCAGAAGGTCGGGTCTGGGCAACTCCTTGACCACCAAATGGTAAAGACGTAAATAGGCTTCATAGTCACGATCCCGAAAATTACCCATATGATGAAGGGCACGTGAAAAAATGTGGGCATCTTCGTAGATGCTCCGGTCGAGGATGGCGGATTCTGGTATTTCTGCAAGATGGATATGCTGTTCTGCCCGATGACCAAGGAAGTAAATTTGGAGGTGAAAAGCCCAAGCCTTCATGTCCTTATAGAATTCTGGCAGGTAAGGATTATCAGCGACGGATTCATAAGCAGTCTTCCATTCCAGATGTTTTCCAATTCGTTCAGTGAGGGAAGTTTTTCCGACACCGATGTTTCCTGCCAATAAGATCAAGCGTTTTGTCATAATTTATACTCTTAGAAATCGATAGATGATTGCTGGATATCGGCTCAGGCTGGCAGGTTGCGTTTCAGGAACAGATTGATCATGGTGAGATAGGGATTGTATTGTTCGTAACGCACACAATGCCCGGCGCTGCTGATATGCCCAAATTCGCCATGCTTCAGGAGCTGGACAGCCTCAAGGCCTACTTTGAGTGAAACAATTGCACCCAATTCCTGGTCACCTGTGATGATCAGAGTCGGCACCTGGATGGCACTGGCTTGCCTGCGCCAATCCTTGATGATGATGTTGGGCTGGTCAAAAATGGCTGGATCGACATCGAGCTTTGCCTGTGCCCAGTCCTCCAGGATGGCTTCTTGCCATTTGGGAGACTCTCGCTTTTTTAGTCTGACCAATTCACTGACGGTTTTTTTCTTGGCAGCCAGGTTTTGTTTCTTCCATGCCTGCATGTTAGCTTTGGACTGATCATCACTTATTTCCAATTCAGACCATGGTGGATCTTCAAGGATCAGGGCTTTAAGCATCTCTGGATAAGTTGCTGCAAATTCAGCAGCTGTGGATGCCCCCATGGAATGACCTATCACGCAAGGCTTATCTAGTTTGAGGGTTTCGATCAGGTCGTGCAGATCTTTAACAAGATCTACAGGTTTGTCGAGGCTGACTCGAGAGGATTTCCCATGACCTTGCGCATCGTACATGATCAGATCAAATTTCTGTTCCAGATCACCGGCTAATTGATGCCAGCAGAGACCGCTATCTGTGACGCCATGTGCGAGGATGATGACGGGTTTTTCTCCCTGCCCGGTGCGGGTATAAAAGAGTTCGATCCCATCATTAATTCTAACTTTATCTTGATGCCAATCCGTTTTCATGAATTATTCCTCCGCGAATTTGTTTGACATTCATAATTATACATTTAATTGAAAGTTGATTAAAAAGTGAATTAAACAACCTTGAAATCAAGTTTCAAGGTTGGAACTCTTTTGGTGATGAACCTGTTTGAACAAAGATGAAGGCGTGTCGAAAGTCAGTGGTTTCAGTGTCTTGGAAGAAGCATGGGTCCTTCATAATGCTGCATACCACATGAATAGTTTATCGCCATCATCTATTGAAATTCAATTTTTAGCATTCACTATAGCCGCAACTATAGCATTTACGGCAGCCTTCTTCATTGATAAATGTTGCCTGGCCACATTCGGGGCAAAGTTCACCGATGGGTTTAATGCGGCTTTCATCATGGATATCCAAGCCGGAGAGTGGAAGGGGGATCGCTGCTTCAATCCATTCCTCCTGTCCCTCCTGGATGTCTTGCTCATAAATTGATAAATATTCATTCAGGGCTTTAGCAATGCCATCTGGTAGGGAACGAATGCGGTTGGGTCCAAATCCAAGAGGTCTTCCTCCACCAATGCCGCCCAGCTGCTCCATAATGATACGCAGACGTTTTCGGGGCTCAATTGGAGAAGCTATTCGCAAAATGTATGAGAGCAGCCTTCCAATGGCTTCAGAATGGGCTGCGGTTTCCGAGCCCGCTTTGGCAGTGTTAATAAAAACCTCAAAGGGTTGGCTGCCGCCATTTTCGTTGACAGTGACGAATGTTTTCCCAAGCGGCGTCTCAATGGAATAGGTGTAGCCTTTCAAAAAGCGAGGTCTTGGTTTTTTGCTTTCATGCCAGATGGGCAATTGTTGACCCGTATCCTGTTTCGCTTTTACTGTGTCCTTTGTTTCCAGTACAACGTGTTCCCGTGAACCAGTTACATAGACCGTGATGCCTTTACAGCCCAGTTCCCAGGCGAGCAGATAAGCCTTCGCAACATCTTCGGGCGTTGCAGATGGAGGGAAATTGATCGTTTTACTGAGGCTGTTATCGACAAAAGCCTGTAGGGCAGCTTGCATTCGAACATGTTCTTCACCGGAGATATCAGAGGAGACCACAAACGTTTCTCTGATTGACTGTGGAAGGATTTCAATTTCCTGACAGCTGCCTGTTTCCATGATTTGATCGATGACTGCTTGTTTGGATTCCTCATCAATATTTGCCGTATCCAGGGCTTTCTGAAATTGCGGACTGATGTAATTAAGCTGGAGGTCCTTTCCATTATCATTGACGTGCCGGATGTAAGCCAGCGCAAAGACGGGTTCACAGCCGTATCCCTCACAACCAGCAACCGTAGCAATTGTCCCTGTGGGCGCAATGGTGGTCTGGGCTGCATTTCGGATACCGTGGCTCTTAATCCCTTTAACCACAGAATCCCAATCAATTTCAGGTTGGTCCATTTCATATTTAAATGGGGATATCGGTTTGGGCGGAGACCATCGCAGATTTTTCGGATCATAGATGCTGCCTTCGATGGCTGGGAAGGAGCCCCGGTCTTTGGCAAGCAAGATGCTGGTTTGCATAGAATGATAGCGAATAAATTCCATCACCTTTGCCGAAAATTCCTGCCCTTCCTCGCTGCCGTACCGGATTTGAACATGGTAAAGCAGATCCGCCAACCCCATAATGCCCAATCCAATTCTACGAGCTCTTTTAGCAGATTGCTCAAGCTGGGGAACGGAAGGAACGTAAGCGTTGGCATCAATGACATCATCTAGGAAAATCGTTGCTGTTTCAACGGTCTTTTGGAGGGATTCCCAGTCAACAGTCTGATCTGGTCCCATATGTTCTGCCAAGTTGATGGATCCCAGGCAGCAATTTTCGTAAGGTCCAAGCCACTGCTCTCCGCAGGGATTGGTGGACTCTAATCGGTAGAGATGCGGAACGGGATTTTCACGATTCGCCGCATCAAGGAACAGCATGCCAGGTTCCCCATTGTGATGCGCCTGGGTTGCAATTTTATCAAAGAGATCCCGGGCACGAACGGTTTTATGCGTCTTGATCGGAATGCCTGCTTGGATCGCTTCTTCGAGATCACCATCAAAACTGCGGTAGGCATCTGAGCTTACCTCAGGAAAGCGTAATGCCCAATCCTTGTCTTCCTGAACCGCTTTCATAAAATCATCTGTAATTCCAACGGAGATATTGAAGTTTATGATCGCTTTTTCATCGGTTTTACAATGAATAAAAGCTTCAATGTCGGGATGGTCTACCCGCAGGACGCCCATATTTGCCCCTCGGCGGGTGCCGCCCTGGGCGATTTCTCCAAAAGCCTTGTCGTAGACATGGAGGAATCCAACCGGACCTGTTGCCTCACCGGCAGAGGCTTTAACGCGTGAACCGCTGGGCCGTAGTCGAGAGAAACTGAATCCATTACCCCCGCCAGTTTGCTGGATGAGGGCTGCATTGCGCAAGGTCGTAAAGATTCCTGCATCCTTTTTACCCATGTCATCAGAGATTGGTAAAACAAAACAGGCAGCAAGCTGTCCTAAGGGTGTTCCTGCCCCTGTGAAGGTTGGTGAATTGGGGAAAAATTTCTTTGAAACTAGGATTTGATAGAAGGCTTTCGCTTGAGGTTCGATATTCTGATCCCATGCCTCTTCCACTTTTGCCACATGATAAGCCACCCGCCAAATCATTTCCTCGATCGTTTCTTGGGGTTGACCATCTTTGCCTTTACGTAAATAGCGCCGGGAAAGAACCTGGCGTGAATTCTCAGTGAGTTCGATCATTGGTAAATCTTCGGGCAGGGGTGGGGTAGGGTATAGACCCTCAGGTTGAACTTGAGCCGGGTTTGACATGATATACTCCTAAATTGGTTTACGATTAATCTTCTTCTGAAAGTAAATGATCGATTTCAGTGCGAATGTCTTGCAGATCATCGAGCTGTAAATAAACTGTGGCATAACGGATGTATGCCACATGGTCCAAATCTTTTAATCCCTGGATAGCCTTATCGCCGATCACGCGTGATGAAACTTCTGATTTACCCATTCTCTGTAATGAAGATTCAATTTCTCCGACTAAACGCTCAATTTCAGCGGCTGATACAGGTCGTTTTGTGCATGCAGTCCTTATGCCGCGCATCAATTTATCATGATTAAATTCCTCTCGAGTCCCATCTTCCTTGACCACGAGAGGTGTCGCCAGGATGGCTCGTTCCAATGTGCTGAAACGTTCGCCGCAGTTGAGACATTCACGGCGTCGACGAATTCCACCCGGTGCGTCTTTATTGGTGTCAATAACTTTCGATAGATGATGATGACAAAAAGGACATTGCATACTAAATCCCTTCAAATGATTATTAAAATAATTTAAGTAAAAACCCCTAAATATGGGGCTGACAACATGCTAGCCCCCATCTGTAAGGTAATGTCTATTGTAGCATAGGTGATGTATCAAATCAATATCAAAAGCGTAAATTTACCTTAAAATATCTCAAGCCAGACAATATTTTAAGATTGGTTTTTTCTTTTGTATAAATGAGATTCTATTGCTTGCCTCAATTCATACAGTTTTTCCAATGGTCAATAGAATTTAGATCACGGTACGTTCCATGATAGGAATGGCATTGGGGACACTCTTCAAAGTGCGAATGTCATGTCCGGAAGGATTTTGATAGGCAGCCAAATCGAATTCGGGCAGAATCGCCAATAGGTGATCAAATATTTCAGCCTGGATGTCTTCGAAAATTTCCCATTCTTTTTCAGTACAAAATGCGTAGATTTCGATGGGGATTCCCGTTTCTGTGGGTGCCATATGCCGGACGAGGATCTCCATCTCCTGGTTGATTTTCGGGTGAGCGTGCAAATAGCCCAGCACATAGGCACGAAAAGCGCCCATATTTGTGGTGTGATGTCCCGCATAGATGTTTTCGGCATTTATCAGGTGTGAGAGATCGTTGTTCGTGACCATCTTTTCTCTCTTCTGGAGATAATCACCAACATACCTGATCCTACTGAGATGATCCAACAAAGATTGATCACAAAACCGAATGCTGTTCAGATCAATGTAAACGGCACGTTTAATCCGGCGTCCGCCTGACATTTCCATACCGCGCCAGTTTTTGAAGGAATTCGACATCAAGGCATAGGTTGGAATGGTGGAGATGGTCTTGTCCCAGTTTGTCACTTTAACAGTGTTGACAGTGATATCAAAGACCTCACCATCGGCATTGTATTCTGGCATTTCGATCCAATCGCCAATCCGGACCATATCATTGGTCACGAATTGGACACTGGCAAACAGCCCTAAAAGCGTATCTCTGAACACCAGCAGGAGAACGGCTGAAAATGCGCCCAATCCGCCAAGGAGCAGCAGGGGCGAATAGCGTAAAATCGCTGATATGATCAAAATAAGCGCAATCAGCCATAAAATTATTTTCCCCACCTGGATGTAACCTTTGATGGGTTTGCTTTTTGAAATCTCATAATCGTCGTAAATGTCGTTGATCGCGGTGAGGGATGATTCGAGTGCCAGGGCACCTACCAGCGCAATCAGTGCGAGGGAGATACGCTGGATCCAATCCGCAAGATCCGGCAAAAGAACGGCTGAAAAATAAACCAGGATGAGGGGCAGCAAATTGCCGAGACGTGTAAAGAAATGACTGCGGTAAAAAATATCATCCCACAATGTTTTTGTGCCCTCAACGAAATGGTTCAGCCCGCGCTTAATAAAGGATTTAACCAGTAGTTGAATGATCCAACCTGCCAAAAGGATCATCAACAAGATCAAGAACTGACCGAGATAGGTTGCTGTTTGGGCGTTGAAACCCATGGAAACAAGCCAATCAAAAATTTGTTGAAACATATGCTGCCTCCTGATTACTTTATATTATATACTAATTAGATAAAATTTATCAAGTTAATTGTTCAAATTGGCAGCCCAATTTATCATTTCCTTTGCCAATATACGCGGAAAAACGCAGGCGTTGCGCGACACCTGCGTTTTCCGCGCGAACCCATTGCTAAGGGTAATGAGTCATGTTACCCAGAAATGGGATTGGATTAAGCCCACCTCATGATCATGGATTTTTGAGGTGGTTTTCTACCGCATATTCCTGCATAAAAATATGAGGAGTTTTATGAGGCTTCACTCATAATCCTATGAATTATTTTGATTGCGTTTTCGCAAGAAAGCCGGCACGTCCAAATCATCGGTATTGATCCTTGTTGAAAATTCATAATCAGATGATTGGTGTGCCTGCTTCAAGTTATCTTCATCCTCTTCATCTTTCTCGAGCATCGTTGGGAGCGGGTTTTGTTTTGCGTGGGTTGTCTGTGCTGCTTCCACTTTCTTTGCTGCAGTGCTGACGCTGGTCCCTTCAAACCCGGTGGCAATAACGGTGACACGCAGATCTTCACCCATGCTTTCATCAATCACAGCTCCAAAGATCAGATTCACTTCTGGATGAGCTGTCTCTTTGATGATTTCGGCTGCCTCATGGACTTCATATAGCTTGAGGCTTTCACCGCCGGTCACGTTGAACAAGATCCCGCGTGCGCCATCAATCGTGACATCTAGCAACTGGTTGGAGATCGCCATATCGGCTGCTTTGGCTGCGCGATCTTCGCCGCTTGCCTGTCCAACTGCCATCAGTGCAGCGCCGCCTTCAGACATGATCGTCTTAACATCTGCAAAGTCAAGATTGATTAAACCTGGAACAGTGATCAGTTCCGATATGCCCTGGATACCCTGCCGGAGGACATCATCCGCAACTTTGAAAGCATCTTGAAGACCGGAGCGTTTATCAACAATCTGGAGCAAACGGTCATTGGGGATAACGATCAATGTGTCCGCGTGTTCCTTCAAGGCTGATGCACCGGTTTCGGCTGATTTTGAACGATGGGTGCCTTCGAAGGTAAAGGGGCGGGTGACGACGCCAATTGTCAGTGCGCCGATTTCCTTTGCGATCTGTGCAACAATCGGTGCAGCGCCTGTACCTGTACCGCCACCCAGTCCAGCGGTGACAAACACCATATCACTGCCTTTCAGGACCTCGTATAATTCCTCTGCAGATTCCTCTGCTGCCAGGCGTCCAATGCGTGGGTCACCTCCAGCACCAAGACCGCGAGTGGCTTTTTCGCCAATTCTGACGCGCACTTTGGCATTGCAAAATTGCAAGGCCTGGGAATCGGTGTTTACGGCGATGAATTCAATCCCGGTGAGGCCTTCATCGATCATCCGGTTGACTGCATTGCACCCGCCACCTCCGATACCGACAACTTTAATTCTTGCAAATGACTCTGGTTGTAAATTTTTTTCCATCATATACTCCTCTTTTTTTGACTCGTAAAATTGACTCAATAAATATTTTATAATTTGGTATTTATCTCAGGGTAACATGCGCCTGAGTAGATCCTTAAGTTTGTCTGGCCAGTTGCTGGCGTTCTTTGACCCATGTCGTTCGATATATTGCCCGGATTCACTCATCAATAATGCCCATTCCAATAAACCCACGCTGGTTGAATATGCCGGGGAATCCAGCTGATCCGTTAAACCCACCAGGTTTTGAGGTTTTGCAATCCTTGCTGGCAGTCCCATTACCTGCGAAGCAAGCTGCCTTGCCCCTGGCATCAGGCTGGAACCACCCGTGAGCACCACACCTGCTGGGAGGAGGCCGTCATAACCCGAGCGTCGAATTTCCTGCAGAACCAGGTAAAAGATTTCTTCCATTCTGGCTTCGATGATATTTGCCAGCTCAACTCGGTTGATGCGGGTCGGGGTATCACCACCGAAGCTGCGAATCGAGAATTGTTCTTCGGGATTGACGCTTGATTGAAGGGCATGACCAAATTTCAACTTGATCTCTTCAGCCTGTGAAATCGGCAGCCTGAGCCCATGAGCGATGTCGGATGTGACATGGTTGCCGCCCACTGCCAGAACCATGGTATGCCAGACATCACCGTCAATATAGATCGCCATATCGGTGGTTCCACCGCCAATATCGACAACAGCAACCCCCATTTGACGTTCAGTTTCCGAGAGCACAATCTCACCGGAAGCCAGGGGATTGAGGACAAATTGGGTAACCTCGATGCCCGATGCGCCGACACATTGCCTGAGGTTCTCAACGGTTGATGAGGAGGCGGTGATGATATGTGCTTCAACCTCCAGACGGTAACCGTGCATTCCGACCGGTGTGCGAATCCCATCCTGGCCGTCGATGATGAACCCTCGTTGGATCACGTGGATGATTTCACGGTTGTGCGGGATGGCAACAGCTTGGGCTGCATCCAGGGCACGATCGATGTCGTCAAGGTCAACAATGCCGCCGGTGATGCCAACAACGCCGCGGCTGTTGATTGAAGAAACATGTGAACCAGCCAGGCTCACCAGGGCAGCATTGATCTCAAATCCTGATGTTCGCTCTGCTTTTTCAACAGAGCGGGAAACAGCCATCGAAGCCGCGTTCAGGTCTACCACAGTCCCTTTCCGCAGCCCAAGTGAGGGCTCAATACCCACACCCAGGATACGCAGGTTGTTGCCCTCTTCAACCCTTGCAACCAAAGTGCATATTTTGCTTGTTCCGATGTCGATTCCGACGATAATTGGTTCTTCCATGCTGATTACTCCACTCGATAGAAAGGCGCTTGTAGAAACTCCACACTGATTAACGTGGGGGTGATGCCTTTTGTATTTAAGGCAGCTAAAATGCTTTGATACTCTGCAAGCTTGATGTCAATATTTGCAATATCTTTACCGAAATAAACTGTCCATCCTTTTGGATCCTGCCAGCCCAATCCGAATTGGGGATCGTACTGCAGATAGCTGCCTTCTGGCACATATTGACCTAATGTAAGGATGCCAAGCACAAATTCGGTTGTCGTGCGAGGGTAATTAATTTTGCCTGATAATGATCCGGCTAATAATTCCGCTTCTTCGAATAATTCACTACTGCTTTCTTCAACGGTTGTTTCCGTTTCTTCAAGCGCTTGTTTAGCTGTTGGGGCTAATGGGGGTGCACCGTTTGCCATCACCGTCAGTGCCACTTCAGCTTCTCCCCGAATGGGGAACATGACGCCTTCTGCATCCATCCAGAAGGACGCTTCATTTTGCTGCCAGAGGATAATCGGCTGCCGTTCAGTCACCCGGACTGTGACATTGGCGGGAAGGCTTGTAGAGACCCTGACGCTGTTCAAGCTGGGGAAGCTCGTCTCAATATCTGCAGCAATTTCCTTGGGCTTAACCTCGATGATGGATTTTCCTGCAAGGTCAAGCTGTGAGTAGACGGATGCGCTATCCAACCGAAGTGCGCCATGCAGATCAATCGCAGCAACCCTGAAGGCATTCAGGCTGGAGAAGCTGATCACAACTATCAGGGAAAGCAAGAAAATGGCTCCTGAGATGATGCGCCAGCCAATCTGAAGACGGGGAAAAGCTGGCAGATGCAGTTCAACACCTTTTGCCTTCAATGGGACCCTGACTTTGTTGCGTTTGTGGCTGATGACCGGCATCGGCGGTGTTGTGCGGCGCGTGACAGGGACCCGGTATTTGTTTTGCTTGCGGGTTGCGCTGCTCTTGATCGGCGCTTTCACGGCTGCCTTAGGGCTGCTTTGCTTGCGGGATCTCATTTTTTCTGCCCGGCTCTTGTCTTTCGATTGCCGATTTGCCATCTTAACCTCGGTACTCCCTTATGGTCTCATCACGCTGTACTTTTCTGGCTAAAGCCAGGTCAATGAGCTGCTCGATCAAGTCGCGATAGGGCAGCCCGGATGCCTCCCAAAGCTTGGGATACATACTGATCTTTGTGAACCCGGGAATGGTATTGATCTCGTTCAGATACAATTCATTACTTTCTCGGTCTAATAGAAAATCAACCCGTGCCATTCCTGCGCAATCTGTGGCTTTGTAGGCCTGAATGGCTAAATCCTGAACCCGGGAAATGGTTTGTTCAGGGATCGGGGCAGGTATGATCAATTCAGCTGTATCGTTGATGTATTTTTCTTTGTAGGTGTAGAAAATGTCTTTTGGAATAACTTCACCCGGTATGGAGGCTTTTGGCGATTCATTGCCAAGCACACTAACTTCGATCTCACGGGGATTGTCGATCCCTTTCTCGACAAGGATACGGCGGTCATAGAGAGACGCCTGCATCAAGCCTTCCAACAGGTCGCTGCGGCTGGTGCATTTACTGATACCCACGGACGAACCCAAATTGGCTGGTTTGACGAAAAGCGGGTAAGAAGCAATGGCTTCAGCCTGTTTGAGACACGCATCCATGTCGGTTTGAATGTCAGTGCGGTTGAAGACGTTATAGGTCAGCGTAGGAATACCATTGGTCCTCATGACATCTTTGAACAAACCTTTGTCCATACAGGTGGCGGAACCGAGCACGCCTGCGCCCACATAAGCAATATCTGCCAGTTCGAGCAGCCCCTGCAAGGTGCCATCTTCACTATAGGTGCCGTGCATGACGGGAAAAACCACATCCAAATTAGAATACAGGGTCATTTGTCCATTTTCCTGGACATAAATCCCAGCATCTTGCGGCCAGGGACGTAAAAAGGCTGGTAACAGTCCTTCATAACATTCATTTTTCAAGTTGTCCCATAAGTTATCACCAACAAACCATTTTCCGTTTCTTGTGATCCCAATTTCAACGATATCGAATTTGCTCCGGTCTATGACACTTAACACCGAGCGTGCGGACATCAGTGACACTTCATGTTCACCTGATCGACCGCCATATAGAATGCCTAACTTCATTTTTTCAGTCATTAATCAAAATCACCTAATAATTCGATTTCGGATTCCAGTTGTATTCCAAATTCCTTAAAAACCTTTTCCTGTGCCATTTTCATTAATTGCCAGATATCCTGAGCGGCGGCACCCTCAAGGTTGATGATGAAATTTGCATGGATAGGGCTGATCTCTGCATTGCCGATCCGAAATCCCTTTAAACCAACCGCTTCAATTAAACGCCCAGCATAGTCACCCGGGGGGTTCCTAAACATCGAACCCATAGATGCTCCGGGTGGCTGAGTTCGTTTTCGATGCGCTTGATAGGTCTTGATCTTTTCCCAAGCCTCCTCTCGGCTGGTCTTTGCAACCTGGAAGTTTGCTGAAAGTATCACCACTGGCATGTGTTCTCGTTTCAGGATGCTGCTGCGGTAGTGGTAAGCCAATTCTTCCACCGTCCACTCCTGTACGCCTTTAGATTCGTGCAAGATTTTTGCCATCTTTACGCTTTTTGCCATATCGCTGCCGTGTGCGCCAGCATTCCCATAAACCGCTCCGCCAACAGTCCCCGGAACAGGGGCTGCCCATTCCATTCCGCTCAAGCCATTCAGTGCTGTTTGACGGGCAACCGTCCCCAGGATTGCGCCCGATTCGGCAAAGACATAGGGTGGATCTTGCATCGGATCAATCTGGATGGCGTTTGCGCGATTCAACAAGATGATGCGGTCTATACCATGATCGCTAACAAGGATATTGGATCCGCTCCCGAGCACCAGGAAGGGGAGTTCATGTTGCCAGAGCGTTGTTGATGCATTGATCAATTCATCCAATGTGTTAATTTCGATTAAAGCAGGCACCAGACCACCTACCCGGGCGGTGGTGAAATTTGCCATACTGGCTTTTTCATGCATCTGGCCGCCAAAAAAATCTTTGAGTTCAAGCAAAGCTTTTGTAAATCGGGTGTCTTTATTGCTTTGATCTCGGCGAAGGTTTTCTACCAGATCCTGGCTGATCTGGGTGGCATCACCGGCAGAAAACACGATGGCAACATCACCGGGTTCCAATGCTTGTTCCAGATATGCAGTGGCATCTTTGAACTCAGGAATATAGGTAGCTTTTTCCCGGCCTAATGCCTGAGGGATATTTTCTGCTGAGTAACCAGGGTCCTTCTCACGGGCTGCGTAGATCTTTAGAACGATGACCCGATCTGCAAGATCGAGGACCCGAACGAAAGATTCGGCCAGCGTTTGTGCGCGGGTGTATGTGTGGGGCTGCCAGATTGCCCAGATGCGACGACCCTGGTAGCGTGCGTGGGCAGCCTCAAGTGCCGCGCCAATCTCTGTGGGGTGGTGTCCGTAATCATCGATGATGGTGATCCCTTTTTCTTCGCCCACCACCTCGAACCGGCGGCCGGTTCCAGTGAATGAATGCAAAGCGTTAATTGCATCTGGCAGGGAAAGGCTTGATTGATGAATGGCTGCCAAGGCGGCTGTTGCATTGAGGACGTTATGCCGACCCGGGACATTTAGCTTGACATGTCCTAAGATTTCTGTTTCACCATCAGGTTTCTTAAAACGCAGGGTAAATTGGGGTAAGCCATCCTGCGTGATGAGATCAACCGCCTGGTAATCTGCGGCAGGCGATGTGCCATAGCCTAAAACCTTGAAGTCAACACCTGTTGTTTGTTCATAGAGGGTGTGGGTTTTTGGATCGTCCAGACACAGCAATGCCGTTCCGCCAGGTTTTGTTCGATGGAGAAAATGAACAAAAGCCTGATCGTAGTCATTTTCAGTGGGGAAGAAGTCGGGATGATCATACTCAATATTGGTAATGATCGCGACTGTTGGCGATAGACCCAGGAACATATTATCATATTCATCCGCTTCGATCACAAAGTGAGGTCCTGATCCTGCCCGTGCATTACATCTCAGACCCCTGACTATACCGCCGATGATGAAGCTGGGATCCTGTTCCATTTGATCCAAAATCCAAGTCAGCATGGCTGTGGTGGTTGTTTTCCCATGGCTTCCTGCAACCGCCAGGGTTTGTTTGCCCTCGGTGAGCTCTGCAAGGAAGGATGACCGTTTCAATACAGGGATGCCGTTGGCTAGCGCGGCGACAACTTCTGGATTGTCATCAGGAACGGCTGATGATCGGATGACCATGTCTGCCCCAACAATGTTTTCAGCGGCGTGACCAAGGAAAGTTTTTGCTCCTGCAGCGGTGATCGCTTTAAATAAGGGAGAAGCCGCGCGATCTGATCCGCTGACAATATGTCCTTTGTCAAGCAATACTTGGGCGATGGCTGAAAGGCCTGTTCCGCCAATTCCGATCAAGTGAATATGTTTCATTAAATAAATACCACCAAAATAAAGACAAAAATCAAGGCAACAGCAATGTATAATAACGGCGGTTCTAACCACTGCGGAGGGAGGATCTTGATCAGTTCGATTGCTTTTTGGCCAGCCGCTGTGATTTCATCCGGCGGGGTTAACCAATCGAAGGGATAACCGGCTTCAATCAGGAAGTGCCAGGCTGTTCCAAAAATCAGGTAACCATTGATCCCACCCAGGAAAACCCCTAATAAAACATCCTCAAATTTGTCACGCACAAATTTCCCGGAATTAATGATGCGGGGAATATTGGGCGTTTGATACCCAAAGAAGGTCAACGCACCCAGAACGCCCATACGAACACAAAAGGTATTTTCAGGTGTTAGGGATTTGCTGATAAATGGAATGAAGTTTTCCATCACGGTAAGCAGAAACATCGCAAGGATCACTCCTGCAGATACAAGGATTTCTTTAGTCCAACCACGCAGACCACCGATCAGGGCAAACAGGATAACGTACATCCAAAATAGAACGGATAGACTTACCATGCTGTTTCACCTCCTTTGGGCAAATTCGCCATCTCTTGAATAAGCCTGGCTATTCTTTCGGCAGCATCGGGTGTTGCCACCGATGCCATCGCTTTGCTCATCTGGCTCAGGGCTTCCTGATTTGTAATCAGGTTGCGAATTTGTGTATATAGATTTATTTCTAAATCTTCATCATTCAGAATCACTGCCGCCCCAAGATCAGCAAGATACTGCGCATTGATCTTTTGATAACGCCAGGCATGCGGATAGGGGACAAGGATGGCAGGCAGGGAAAATTGAGGATATTCTCCCAGGCTGGATGCCCCTGCCCTTGATACAATCAAATCTGCAGCAGCAAATGCTGCACCCATTTCATGCAGGTATGGAAATGCCTGGTAACGTTGGGCTTGCTCTTTGGGCAGATTCTTTGTTTGTTCATCAATAATCTCCCAATCCAAATGCCCTGTAAGGTGGACGATTTGGATTTCCTCCAGAAGGCTTGGGAGGATTTTAAGGAGTGCAGTATTGATCGACCTTGCCCCTTTACTGCCCCCTGTAACAGTCAGTGTGGGTAAGGTGGGGTCAAAACCAAAGTAATCCAAGGCTTCAGTGCGTGTCCACTTTTTTAGATCTGGACGAACAGGATAACCCGTCACGGTTAGTTTTGATTTATTGGGGAAATATGCTGCAGATTCCTCTGTTGTTAAAGCGATTCGATCAGAAAAGCGAGCCAGGGCTTTGATTGCCAGTCCTGGTTCGATGTCCGGCACGTACAGTAAAGAGGGCTTTCGCAAGCCAGCCACAGCCATGGGGAAGGCAATGTACCCGCCGGTAAAGAGGAGAGCATCCGGTTTGAAGGATCGAAGGATTCGACGGGAATCAATGTAACCCTTCAATAATTTGAGGATATTGCCAGGGAGCTGGCGAAGACCCACGCCATGCACACCTGCTGCCTCAATGGATGTATAAGGGATGCCTAACCTGGTCACCAATTCTTCCTCCAATCCTTCACGACCGCCGACCCATAATATTGCATGCTTTTCTGATCCAAGCGCTTCAAGAACGGTGATTGCCGGGTACACGCCCCCGCCCGTCCCGCCTGCGCAAATCAACAACCGCACCTTGTGGACTCCTTTCTGTAGATTTTTGCTGAATTGATGTTCTTGAAATGTTCATTATGATCCCAATGGCTGTCATCGTGACAACCATACTTGAGCCGCCAGCACTGATGAGCGGCAGAGCATTCCCGGTAAAGGGTAATAAGCCAACGATCACAGCCATATTCATTAATGCTTCGATCCCGATCCAAGCTGTCAATCCAAACCCCAGCAAGGATCCTAATTGATCGGGTGCATTTTTGGCAATCACAAAACCTCGCCAGACGAGCAGGACGTACAATAATGCCACAAACGAACCGCCAATAATTCCGGTTTCTTCGGCTATGACCGCATAAATGCTGTCAGTCGGCGCCAGGGGTAACCCCGTGAACTTGGTATCTGCCTGACCGATACCAGCGCCAAACCATCCGCCTTTGACAACAGCTTCAAGGCTCCTCTGGATGTGGTAGCTGCTTTCCAGTGGATTATTGAGGCTTGTCAGGTAAGATGTGATCCGGTCCCGGCCTGTCGGATAAAGGTAGACGAGTGGGATGCCAACCAGGAGCGTGATCACTATTATCAGGATTATGACCTTCCAATCACCCCCTGCCAGGTAGAATAAGAGCCCACCCAGGATTAGAACAGTCAGTGCAGCACTCAGGTCAGGCTGCATAATAATAAAACTGAATGTGATCCCCAGGATCATGCCCAGGGGAATAAAGGCAATCTGGATGTTATTGATGGTGTCCTGGCGGTTGTATAACCAGAAGGACAGGTAAATGATGATGACAGCTTTTGCCATCTCTGAAGGTTGAATGGAACCTCCAACCAGCATACGGGTAACCTCCGTACCCTGTCCCCGATTGACGATCAGAACAGCGAATAATAGCGCCAGGGTTCCAAGCCACATTGGGACGAGGAATCTTCTATAAAAATGATAGTTGATCAGGCTTGTGATTGTTGCGGTAACAACACCGAGAAGGACCCAAAGGACCTGACGCCCAAACAGATAGGTTGGACCTTTGCCCATGGCAATGGAATAATCCCAGCTGGCGGAATACACCATCAGTAACCCAAATACCAGCAGGACGACAACGATCAGGAGCATCGGAACATCAAATGGCAGCCTGAGTGTCCGGGATATTCCGGTATGATTTTTCTGCCTGGTTACGTAAGTTCCTTCACCCATTGTATAAAACACCTTCCACGATCTTCGAAATCGATAAATTCATCAAAACTTGTGCCGCCAGGCGAAAGCAACACCACATCGCCGGGTTCGACACGTTCAGCTGCGACCTTCACAGCATCACGCAAGCCTTCACAACGGTCAACTGTGAAGGGACGTTCGCCCGATTTAATTGTGTTTACCGCCTGTTGGATCAGTCCTGTCGCTTCTCCAAAAAGAACAAGGTGATCCACATGTTCACAGACAATTTGGGCAAATTTATCCCAGGGCAAATCCTTGTCCCGTCCGCCAGCCAGTAAAACGATCGGCTCCTCAAAGGATTCGATGGCTGCAATGGCACGTTCTGGTGCGGTGGCAATTGAGTCGTTATACCAATCGGCGCCGTTCCATTGCCTGACAAATTCCATCCTGTGCGGAATGCCTTGGAACGACGAAATACCCTCATAAATTGCTTGGATCGAAAAGGAAGCCGCTGCAGATATGGCAATGGCTGCCAGGACGTTATAAAGATTGTGTTTCCCACGAAGGTTGATCAAATCCTCGTTGATGATCTTTGCAACCTGTCCGCTTGCCTGGAGGTAGAGCTTCCCACGTTTGTAATAAGTTGCATCCTGCCTGTCATGGGGTATGTTCAAACCAAAAGTGATTCTTCTTCCTTTTACCTCTTTATAAAGTTCCCGGACATTAACATCATCTCTATTAAGTATGGCAACATCATTCGATGTTTGATGGGTCAAAATCTGTGCTTTTGCGGATATGTATTTTGCCATTGTCTCGTGACGATCGAGATGATTTGGTGTCAGGTTCAGAATGGCGGCAATGTCGGGAGAGCGGGTCATGATCTCAAGCTGGAAGCTGGAGAGTTCCATAACCGCTAGGTCATCTGGCTGGATTTGATCAAGGTAGGAAATAAGCGGATTACCAATGTTCCCACCCACCCAGACGGTATTATCGGGATATCTGAGTGCAAAATGCTTTCGTGCAATTTCACCCACGAGGGCTGTCGTTGTGGTCTTTCCCGCCGAACCTGTGATGCCAATGACTTTACAGGGTACATGCTCGAGAAAAATCTGAGAATCATTAGAGAGGGGGATATTCTTGCGAAGGGCTTCCTGAACCAACGGCAATTCCAATGGGATCCCGCCTGAAAGGCAGATCAGATCAGCTTCATCGAGTAAGTCGAGTGGGTGTGACCCTGATACAAGTCGAATCCCATGTTGTGAAAGGGATGTTTTGATATCCGCCAGGTCTGCTTCGGGGCGTTGATCATTGACGATGACAGATGCCCCTTTACCAGCAAGGTAGCGCGAGAGTGCCAAACCCTGTCGGGCTGCACCAATCATTACCACCTTTTTACCGTCCCATTGTGTCATTTGTCACTCCACCATGACCAAAGCAATGCCCAGCATAGTAAATACCAAACTTACCAACCAGAACCGTTGTACGACCTGGGTTTCACTCCATCCAGATAATTCAAAATGGTGATGGAGGGGCGCCATCTTGAAAAAACGTTTGCCCTTGGTGGCCTTAAAATAAAGAACCTGGATCATCACACTTAGAGCCTCACTGACAGGGATCACAGCAATCAGGGGCAGGATGATCCACTGACCGGTCATTAATGCGACCACGCCAAGGGTTGCCCCCAGAGCAAGTGACCCAGCATCACCCATGAAAAGCAGGGCAGGGTGAACATTGAACCAAAGGAATCCAAATAAAGCGCCAACCAGGGAGAAGCAAAACCGTGCAAGATAACTCTGACCTTGAACCACAGCCACAAATCCAAAAGCAGCGAATGCCGTTGCTGCAATCAAACCCGCCAAGCCGTCCAGACCATCTGTCAGGTTAACTGCGTTCGACATTCCGACGATGATAATAACGGCAACTGGGATGTAAAAAATTCCAAGCGCCATGGGTTCTTCGGCGGTAAACCAGAGTAATTGGGGTACTTCTAAAAGATCGCGCAATGCAAATGCAATCACAATGGCAAGCAGGACCTGGATTGCAAACTTTACTGAGGCTCGCATCCCCAATCCTCGTCTTGGACCTCGGATCCCTTCCCAATCATCAATCGCGCCAAGCAGTGCATATGCCCACATGGTCATCAAGGGCAGTAAGACAGAGCGTCCTAAAAGATTGAAACCAAAGATGGATACCGCATTGAATAACACTGTTAATAACGTTACGGGGATGAGGATCATAAAACCACCCATGGTAGGCGTACCCGTTTTAACTGTATGTTGATCTGGTCCATCCTGGCGAATGATTTTTCCGATATGCCACGCTTTTAATAGGCGTATCAGGGGTTCACCCCAGATGATCGTCATCATAAAACTAAGCCCGCTAATTGCTATGGCAACGGAAGTGTTTTCCATCATGGTTTCACCTCCAGAGCGGTTAAGATTCTGTCCATCCGCATGCTGTTTGAACCCTTCACTAAAACCACATCCCCCTTCTTAATTAATCCTGCTGCTGGTCTGGCAGCCTCATTGGCATCTTTGAACCAGAACAACTTCTCTTCTGAAAATCCATTTTTGAGTGCCGATTGCGCTGTTATTTTTGAACGTTCACCTACCAGGATTAGAAGCTCGACTGAATTGGCACAAAAGGCACCAACCTGTTGATGACCGTCTTGTTCATAGGGCCCCAATTCAAGCATGTCGCCCAAAATTGCTACTCGGCGTCCGCCCAAAGACTTGAGAAATTTCAGGGCGGCAATGGTCGATTCGGGTGAGGCATTATAGGTGTCATCAATAACCGTTGCACCATTTGAAAGGGCAAAGGTGTGCATCCGCAAATCGACGCGGCTTGTGGAAAGACCTTGAGCGATTTCGTCCCAGGTCAGTCCTTCAGCAAGCGCTACTGCCGAAGCGCGCAGGATGGTGTAGACAGAGAACTCACCCAGCAGTGGAGAATGCACCGGATGTTGTTCCCCTTGATAGGAGATGACACAGGAAATCCCATCGATCCCATGCAATTTGATCTGGCTTGCCGTCAAATCGGCGGATTCATAAATACCATAGGTCATCAGTTTCGCTTCCGTTCGGTCTCTCATCCATCTGACCCAGGGATCGTCCATATTCAGGATCGCAATACCATCCGGGTCGGGGGGTAGCGCCTGAACCAGTTCAGACTTACCTTTTGCAATCATTTTCTGGGAACCAGCTCGTTCTGCGTGTACCGTGCCGATATTCGTGATCACACCGACCTGCGGTTGTGCAATATCACAAAGTGTTTGAATTTCACCTGGCACATAAAACCCCATTTCCAGAACGGCATAATCGTGTTTGTTTTCAAGTTCCAGAAGGGTCAGCGGTAATCCGATTTCGTTGTTGCGATTGCCAGGATTCTTAAGCACATTATATTTTTGTGACAGCAAAGAGGCTGTCAATTCTTTGGTTGTTGTCTTGCCCACACTTCCGGTGATCCCAATCACACGTAAATTGTGTTGTTTCCGCCAGTGTGTGGCTATGGTTTGAAGTGCAGTCAGAGTGTTTTCTACCCGCAAGCAAACCGGGAAATCCGCCGGCCATTGGTCTGGATCATAATACCCAAGCCTCAGATCAACGGTATGGCAAGGCGCATCAATCTCTTTATGTACCAAAGCCAGATGTGCGCCATTATCGAAAGCCGCTTGGATGAATTCGTGTCCATCGGTTTTCTCACCGGGTAAAGCGATAAAGAGGCTTCCCGGCTGCGCTTGGCGCGAATCAATCTCAGCACCCTGGATGTCCATTTCCAGAGGAGCTGTGATATTTTCAATCAAAGTATTGATTAGCGCGTTCAGACTTATCATAGCTTTTTCTACTCGTTGGCGATTCCAAGCCGAATATTATCCGGCGGGATCTTCATCAAAACGACAAGTTTTTCGACGACATCGCTGAAAATGGGTGCTGCAACCTCAGAGCCCCATTTTGAAATGGTTGGTTTTTCGAGCCAGACATAAACAATAAATTTTGGATCATCAGCAGGACCCCACCCCACGAATGAAGTATTGGTCAGACTGCTTGTGTAACCAAGCTCAGTTGGAATTTCACCTGTGCCTGTTTTCCCGGCCACCCGGTAGCCCTCAACCAGGGCAATAGAAGCTTCTTCTTCCAGGGCAATGGCTAACATATCAGTTAGCGTTTTTGCAGTTTCAGCCGATATAGGGGTATTGATCACCTGAGGGTTGACATTGTACTGCTGTCCTTGATCGATCACACTCCGGACGACATGAGGTGTCATCATTTTGCCTTCGTTGGCTACTGCAGAAATCGCTGTGACCATTTGGATAGGTGTGACGGCGATGCCCTGTCCGAATGAGTTGGTTGCAAGGTCGAGGACGACCCACTGGTTGTTGTCAGGTAAACGGAGCGGGTAATTCGCTTCAGAAGCGAGATCGATTCCTGTGCTCCGACCAAAGCCAAAGGACTGTAAGTAATGGTAAAAAAGTTCATCTCCCAGCTCATCAATGGCAACATGGGCGAGACATACGTTCAATGAATATTGCATGCAGCCCAACATGGTCTGCTCTCCCCAGGCACCGCCATCCCAGTTGTAGATTGGCCAGGTGTTATCCACCCAAAAAACACCTGAGAAATCGTTGTAGGTGGATTCTGGTGTCACCTCGCCGCTATCCAAAGCTGCTGCCATCGTGATGACCTTGAAAACGGATCCAGGCTCATAAGCTGTTCCAATCGCACGGTTGTAGGGTGTGATCCCTGAGAAAGTTTCCTGGTATTCCCAATATTTGTTGGGATCGAAAAACGGGGTGCTTGCCATGCCAAGAATTTCGCCGGTTTCCGGGTCTGAAACGATGATGGTTCCGCCCTCTGCGCCTGACCAGTCCATGGCTTTTACCAGGGTGTCTTCCAACATTTTTTGAATTTCACGATCTATGGTTAACACAAGGCTGGCACCAGGGTTGATCTCTGGCAAGGTTTCTACAAGATAGGGATCATTGGGCATGTACACCGTTTTTGGCTTTCCAGATAAAAGACGGTTATATGCCTCTTCCACGCCATAAACCCCCTGGGCAGTTTCGCGTGAAAAATAGTTGTAGAACCCAAGAATATTTGCAGCCAATGTGCCTTCTGGGTAAGCTCTCTGAGACATGGGCGTCCACACCAACCCGTTCAAACTGGGTTTAATGGATTTTGTTTCCGCTCTCCTCAGGGCATAATTTTCTTCCAAATTTTCAATTTCTTGAATGATTTCTTTGCTGACATAGCTTGAGAGGACAAAGTACCTGTTCTCTTGTTCTCGCTGTCCTGTGTTTGCTATTGTGTAAACATCCGCATACTCAACATCTTCAACCAGGGTTGCGATAGCAAAGGCGATGGATTCGGGGTCGATAACGTGCTTCAGATCGATGCCTAATTCATATCCAACCTGGTTGGTAGCGAGGATATGCCCGGTGCGATCATAAATTGTCCCTCTCGGGGGATAAACCAGCTTATTGACACCCTGATAATCTTCCGATTTTGCAATCAGTTCAGAAGCATAGGTGGTGTAATTGATTCTCACCAGCTGAATGATAATGGCAATGCCGGCAATGATGGATACGCCAAGCACAAAGGCATAACGTTTGAAAAATGGAGGTTTCATGGGATGATTTCCTCCAGAGGCTGGTCAACAGATATGGGGAGCTGCCAAATTCTTTCCTTGAACCATTCCCAAAGAGAGACTTTATAGGCAGAACGAATGATGGGTGATTCGGAAATAAAGCTAACCCTGGGCGGTGCCAGGACAACATAGTCTTCAGGGTTATATCCAGGGATTTCCAGGTAGACGGCTTCTGCTGGATTGATAATATCGAAGCCCAACTCTTCCGATCGCTTCAGCATGTTCTCAGCAGATCTGGCTCTGGCAAGACCAGTGGTCAACTCTGCGATTTCATTGTTGATATCGTCGATGTCACGTGCAATAAACTGGATCATACGACCAGATGTTGCAGCCTGCGCACTGATATTTAAGTAAACACCTGTGATGGCTGCGATCAGGACCAATCCAAGCAAAAAAAGGCCAATCCATTGCAGTTGGATTCGCCATGGTGCCTGTTTATATGCTTGTATGAGATTTGTCTTCATTTAATTAATCCTGTAACCGATAAAATTTTGTTATATCTTTTCAGCGACCCTTAGTTTTGCACTGCTGGATCGCGGGTTTCTAATAATTTCGTCCTGTGTTGGCCTGATGGGCTTCTTTGTGATCAACTTTAATGAAGCGACATGACCACAGGTGCACACAGGTCGTTCTGGTGGACAAATACAATCCTGGCCTTCTTTCTTGAAAAATTGCTTAACGATCCGATCTTCCAAGGAATGGAAGCTGATCACGGCAATTCTTCCGCCCGCAGCCAAACATGACACAAGGTTTGGTAGTGCCTTCGAAAGCGTCTCAAGCTCCTGGTTGGTTGCGATCCTGAGTGCCTGAAAGGTTCGTGTGGCCGGGTGGATGTGTGACTCATAACCCGGGATTTCTTTCTTGATCAGGTCGGCAAGCTCTGTCGTCGTGTTTATGGGTCTTGCTGCAACGATCGCTCGTGCAATCCTTCGAGAGAATCGCTCCTCGCCAAATTCCCAAAGCACTTTCGAGAGCCGGGCTTCACTCAATGTATTAACGAGGTCAGCAGCGCTCAAACCTGTTTCCCGGTTAAAGCGCATATCCAGAGGACCTTCCGCCTGAAAAGAAAATCCGCGTCCGGGCTGGTCGATCTGCATGGACGAAACGCCCAAATCCAGGAGGATCCCATGCACTTGATGCCAGCCGAGTTGGTTTAGGATTTCAGGAAGAAGCAGATAGGAGGCTTGCTGTGTGATCACTCTTTCTCCAAAAAGGGAAAGCCGCTTATTGGAAATTGCTAGTGCTTGCGGATCAAGATCAAGCCCCACCAGCTTGCCCAGCGGTTCTGAACGATGCAAAATGCCTTCCGCATGTCCGCCTGCCCCAAGGGTACCGTCGACGTAGTATTTGTCAGACTCGGGACGCAAAGCATCCAGGACTTCATGGTAAAGAACTGGTTGGTGGGGGACTGGTTCGTAAGGGTGGTTCACGAAAGATCCCCCCCAAATATATTTGTTTTCATTGCAGGGTTTTCAAATCCAGGGCGCTGAATCTTTGTTCATTCGCTTTAATGTCGTTGAGCGATGTCTGTTGCGCTTGCCATTTGTCCGGTGACCAGAGTTCAAAATACTCACCACTACCGACCACGATCGCAATTTCTTTGAGGTTTGCAGTCTCTCTCAGAAAAGACGGTAACAGAATGCGGCCAGCGTTATCGAACTTGATATTCTCGGCATTCGAAAAAAGGATCCGGCGGAGCATACGGCTATTGGGGTCAAGATAACTGATCGAGCGCACCTGGTTGGACATCATCTCAAACAGGGCTGATGGAAAAGCTTGCAGGTTCCCATCAAACCCCTGCGTAATGTAAACAGAGTCACCTAATTCCTCGCGAAATTTTGCGGGGATGGTGATCCTTCCTTTTTCATCGATGGTGTGCTCGTAGCGCCCCAGAAACATTTGCGCTGCCTCTCCTTTATTGCAACAACGCGCCGGTTGTGCCAGCGCTCAACAACAACCCACTTTCCTCCACTTTTAACCACTAGTGTTACCAGTATAGTGTAAAAATTAAAATAATGCAAGAGGAAAGTTGTCAAGTCTTTTTGTGGGGAATTGGCTTCATTTTACCCCAAAAGCCAGTTGACTTTTAATAATGGAAACACTATAATAATGTTCCTTGCCCCGGCAGGACGTTTTTGCTGGGGTAATATCATGTAACCCCAACTTTCCCGAATTCTGGCGGTTGCACGCAAGAAGTTTGGTTAAGTGAAGATTGGAGTAGAAAAAATGAAATATGTGATTGTCGAACAAGGCGGCAAGCAATACCGTGCTGCTGAAGGTGATTCGATCGAAGTCGATCGATTGCCGAACGAGGTGGGCGAGTCCCTGACACTGGAAGACGTTCTTCTGTACGTTGATGATGGTAAAGTAACTGTTGGCACCCCTGTTGTTGATGGTGTCAAAATCCAGGCTAAGGTTCTCGATCATTATAAGGGTCGCAAGATCCTGGTTTTCAAGTACCGACCGAGACAGCGTTATCGGGTAAAATCAGGTCATCGTCAGCAATATACACGTTTGCTGATCGAATCGATTGAAATGGAGTAAGTGAAATGGCACATAAAAAAGGTGGCGGTTCTTCGCGAAACGGTCGTGATAGTAAATCAAAACGACTTGGTGTGAAAAAATATGGTGGTGAATATGTCCTTAGCGGTAACATCATCGTCCGGCAGCGCGGCACCAAGGTTCATCCTGGGTGGAACGTTGGCATAGGTAGGGATCATACTCTTTTTGCCACGGTTGACGGTCTGGTTCATTTTGAGACCATGCCAGGTGGACGCAAAAAGGTGCATGTCGTTACAGTCCCAGAGGACGAAGAATAAGAAGTGTTCACTTTTGAAAGGATTGTGACGAAATTATGAAAAAAGAAATTCATCCTCAATATTATCCAGATGCAACGGTCATTTGCGGCTCTTGTGGTGCAACCTGGACAACAGGTTCTACCCAGAAAGAAATCCGTACTGAGGTTTGCTCCAATTGTCATCCATTCTACACTGGTCAACAGCAGCGCATCCTCGACCGCGAAGGTCAGGTGGATCGCTTCTATAAACGGCTGCAGGTTCGCCAGGACTACATCGAAAATCAGCAGGCAAAAGATGAACAAAAAGCCTCAGGTGAACTCCCAATTGCTGAGCTTGAATTGGGTACCCGTGTAGACAATATTCTTGAAGAAGCCGGCATTTCAAGCATCGCAGATGTTCTAGAACGATTAGAAGGCGGCGAGAAAGCAATGCTGGATATCAGCGGCTTTGGCCGAAAATCTCTGATTGATCTCAAGAAAGCCTTGCGTCAAAAAGGCTACAAGATCCCTGAAGCAGCTGAAGAAATCACGATTTAGATTCATATTTGAATCAAAAAATCCGGTAAACTTAACAGGCAGATATAAATCAATCTGCCTGTTTTATTTTATTAGAAATTAATTGGGAGACCTGAATGAAACATGAATTGGGTTCAGTCGAAGTGATTTGCGGGTCCATGTTCTGTGGAAAGACTGAGGAATTGATCCGGCGTCTAAGAAGGGCAAGGATCGCAAAACAGAATGTACAAGTGTTTAAACCAAAAATTGATCATCGTTATAACCATAAAAAAGTGACATCGCATTCCGGGATCGATGTTGATGCACTTCCTGTCGATTCATCCCTGGAAATTTTGAATGCGATTGATCCTGCCACAACAGTTATTGGAATTGACGAAGTCCAATTTTTTGATGAGGGGATTGTTGAGGTTGTCGAAGATCTTGCGGAAAAAGGCTTGCGGGTTATCGTGACTGGACTCGATATGGATTTCCGTGGAGAACCCTTTGGATGTATGCCTCAACTGATGGCGCGTGCAGAGAAGGTTGATAAACTGCAGGCGATTTGTATGGTTTGTGGCGGTCCTGCAAGCCGAACCCAGCGCTTGGTTAACGGTAAACCTGCTCATTATGATGAACCCATTGTCGTGGTTGGGGCACAGGAAATGTATGAAGCGCGCTGTCGCCAACATCATGAGGTACCAAGAGAATAAAAGGAGGCTTATGCAAGACTATCATTCCTTCTTAGCTGAAATCCTCATATCAGAGGATGTTCTTAAAAACCGGGTGCGAGAACTCGGCGAAGAGATCAGTCATGATTACGCCGGAAAGAAGCTCCTCGCAATTTGCATCTTGCGGGGTGGTGTGATGTTCCTGACGGATCTGATCCGCCACATCGAGCCGCCCGTCGCGATCGACTTCATGGGCGTTTCATCTTATGGGGCTGGGGCGCGCAAATCAATTGGACAGGTGCGGATAACGCTGGACTTGACCACAAGCATCGCTCACCAGCATGTTTTGCTTGTCGAGGATATCATTGACAGCGGTAACACCCTTTCCTCGGTTCTGGAGCTTTTACGGACCCGTGACCCTGCCAGCCTGGAGGTGTGCACTCTTTTAAACAAAGCTTCACGGCGCGAGGTGGATGTGCCCATCAAATATTGTGGGTTTGAAATCCCCGACAAGTTCGTTTTTGGGTATGGACTGGATATGGATGAGTATTTCCGTAATTTGCCCTTCATTGGGGTCGTAGACCTGGAAAAATATGAAGCTGAACTTTAGTTCGGAGACCCTCGTCTTACTGGAAGTCATTCAGCAGGCGATGCGTGCGGATCAGGAGCTGTACCTGGTGGGAGGTGCTGTTCGTGATGTGTTACTGGGGAAGGAAATCCACGACCTTGATTTTGTGATGGGTTCAGATCCCACACCGCTGGCAAAACGTGTGGCGCAGCGGTTAAAGGTCGGTTTTTTTGTACTGGATGACGATAGGCATACGACTCGAGTTCTTAAGCACAACCCTGATGGAAAAGTATCCCCGCTTGATTTTGTGCAGTTCACCGGCGATGGGCTCTCAGCGGATTTATATCATCGAGACTTCACCATCAATGCCATGGCGGTTAACTTGCGAGACCTTTCAACGGTGATCGATCCATTCAACGGGCAAGTGGACCTTAAGAAAAAACTTTTGCAGCCATGCAGCCAAACCGCACTCCTCGATGATCCTGTGCGGGTTTTACGTGGGATTCGCCTGGCACATCAATTTGACTTGGATTATGGCGTTGGATTAGAAGCATTGATGCTTGAAGCGGCATTGAACCTGCCAAGAACAGCATTTGAACGCCAACGAGATGAGTTCTTCCGAATTTTGGAAGGACCTGAGCCAGCATTGGGAATGTCAGATTGCCGCAGAGTGGGTATTTTTCAAACCATGATCCCGTCAATAATGGATCTGGCATCCATTCCCGCGTTGCCGCCCCATACCTTACCTTTATTTGACCACACCCTTCGCGTTGTTGACTATTTAGATCGTTTAATAACGGTTATTTCTCAATGTGATGCCGTTATTGAAGAACCCTGGTGGCTGAGGGTTGCCCAAAGCGAACTAAGCGTCTTTTCAGCACAAGTTGACGCGTATATTCATGAAGAGTTGACAGTTGGTCGATCAAAAAAGGGGTTAGCTTTACTGGGTGCACTGCTACATGACATTGGCAAGCCGAGCACGATGAAGCAGGGGGAAGACCAACGTTTGCATTTTTATGGGCATGACCGTCTCGGTGCAAAAATGGCATGGGAAGCGGCTAAACGGATCCAGCTCAGCAACGTTGAATCCGAATGGATCAAAACCCTGGTGCGATATCATATGCGTTTATTGCCCATGATCAATCGGGGTGGGCTTCCGACACGGCATGAGGTTTACCAATTCTATAAGCACGCTGGCGATGCAGGTGTGGCAATTGCCCTTCATGCTCTGGCAGATATTGCAGCAACCTATGAACACACACTCACGTTGGATAAGTGGCAGCGGGCGGTTCAGGTCAGCAAAGTGATGCTGTCAGCCTGGTGGAAGCACAAAGACGAGGTGATCTCGCCGCACTTGTTCCTCAATGGGGACGATCTGCAAGCGATTTTTAGTTTGACACCGGGGAGAAAGATTGGGCATCTGTTGAAAAAACTGGAAGAAGCCCAAGCAAGCGGTCATATCAATTCCAGGGCAGAAGCAGAGGCGTTTATCAGGGATCGTTTATCTCACCATAAAAAGGGAGAACACGAGCTATGAATACAGAAATCAATGGGATCCAAATAGGATATGAAGTTTTTGGGCAAGACGGAATCCCGATGGTATTGATCCATGGATTTGGATTAGATCGATCCATCTGGAAGACGATGGTGGAAGGGTATTTTGGTGACCAACACGTGATCATGCTCGATTTACGCGGGCATGGTGAAAGCGATGCCCCCGCTGGACCCTACAGCATGTGCCAGTTTGCTGAGGATGTTGTTGGCTTGCTGGATCATCTTGGGATCACAAAAGCAATCGTATGTGGGCATTCACTCGGGGGGTATGTCGCATTGGCTTTTACCGAAGCCTACCCTGATCGGCTGGCGGGATTGGGCTTGATCACAAGTCGTGCAGTCAATGATACGGAGGAGGGGCGTGCAGGCCGCTATGCATTGGTAGAGAAGGTCTTGGAACGGGGATCGGTCGTCCTTGCGGAGTCCTTGACGCCAAGACTCACAAAGGATAAAGCAATCCGCAAGCAATCGTATGAAATTATCGCTAACACCCATCCTAAAGGTATTATCGGGTCTGCAATTGGCATGGCAGAAAGACCGGATCGCACAAATCAGCTATCAGAGATCAACGTACCGGCACTGGTTGTGGCAGGTGAGGAAGACCAGATTATTGATTTGCAGGAGTCCATTCATATGGCGGATTGCCTTCCCAAGGGAGAATTGTTAGTTATCCCCAACGTTGGACATATGCCCATGTTGGAAGCGCCGGATGTGTTAGGGGAGGGTTTATTGACTTTGGTTGAATGGGTATCTGATTCTCGGTAGAAAGAGACTGCCAGAAAAATCTTAAGATCTTTAAGAATCAATGATATCGCCACAATGGCGGCAGAATGTTTTCGAAGAAAAGAATAATTGCACCTATCTGATGTGACTATCCGATAGGTCAGTTTTTTCAATGAACGCTTAGATGAAAATCTTAGCAATTTGATGATTACTTTGATAAGTTTAGTTCAATACAAGAAAAGGAAGTACTCCCTATGCTGGATACGATTTTTGCCCGCCGAAGTATACGTAATTACCAAGAAAAGCCTGTTGAAAAGGAAAAAGTGGAGACCTTGCTAAAAGCCGCCATGGCGGCGCCTTCAGCCATGAATGTTAAACCATGGGAGTTTGTCGTGGCCACAGATCCTCTCAAGCTGGAGGAAATTCGCTCGTCCTTGATGTTTGGTAAGATCAACGCCCCGCTTGCAATCATTGTTTGTGGAAACACTTCCCTTTTCAAGCATCCAATGTCGGCAAAATTCTGGGTTCAGGATTGCAGTGCTGCCACCCAGAACATCCTGCTGGCTGCCGTTGAATTGGGGTTGGGAACGGTGTGGTGCGGTGTTCACCCTGTTCACAATTTCACAAAACGGATTTCAGCGATTTTGGGACTTCCCCAATATGTGAAGCCGTTGAACGTGATCTATGTGGGTTACCCCGCTGAAGAAAAACCAGCCCGAACCCAATTTGATCCCAACCGGGTGCATTGGGAGGCTTATTAGTGTTTGGTAGATAATCGAAGATCATTTCGAATGAAGGGGATCCTGATCATCCAATACACGGTTTTTTAGAGTTTTAAATTTTTTGTTCCTGATGATACTTTATCAGCAGTTCGGTTTCCCTGGTAATATCCATACCGACCTTTAAACGGGTCGCGGGTGGGCGAGTCTTAAGCCATGCTAGGGTGTCGCTGACGGTTTGGGAAAGCGGTCGGATGTTCAAGCCCGCCTTGAGGGCTTTGTTAATGTTGATGTTATAAAAGCCAGAAAAGGCAGGATCCGTTGAAGGAACCCAGAGCGGAAGATCAATCCAGGGTGACACGCCTTCCTGCAGTAAAAAGGGCTCTTCAGCCCAAACAAAGCTGGCATCCGAAAGAGCAGCCTCACGACATGCGACCAGTAAGGACCCAAAGGTTGCTGGCTTTTTTGGACCTGTGACATTGTACACGCCTTCAGCTTTAGCTTCGACCAAATGGACAATGAAGGCAGCCAGATCACGAACATCAATGAATTGAAGGTTTGCAGCAGGTGGCGCAGGTGCCAGTACTTTTCCCCCACGCAAAATACGCCAAGGCCAATAGGTGAAACGATCCGTTGGATCGTTTGGACCGACGATCAGGCCTGGTCTGATGACAAGCACCCGGCCTTTGAAGTGCTGCTGGATCTCATATTCACAAAGGGCTTTGAGGGGTCCATACGCGTCACCGCTGTAATCCTCGTTGTTTGGATCCTCAAGTTGAGCAAGGTGGTAATCTTCGGTGATATCGGGTGTTTGAAAATCTCGATAGACTTCTAATGACGATATAAAGGTGTAATTCTCACATTTGTTTGAAAGCATGGAAGCTGTCTTGGTGACCACGCGAGGGACAAATCCACTGGTGTCAATAACGGCATCCCATTTTCTTCGTTTGAGCGCACTCAGGTCTCCATCTCGATCACCAATCAGATTGGTGACCTTTGGGAATAAATCCGAATTGGTAAGTCCACGATTAAAGAGGGTGGGTGTATGACCGGCTTTTAGAATGGCCTCAACAAGGGCAATACCCAGGAAACGTTTACCACCTAAAATCAAAATTTTCATAGTCACCTCTTATCTAATCGCACTAATCTTTACTTTGATATCATCGTCTGCTTATCTTATGTAAATACCTTGCTGCAGCGGTTTCTAGTTCTGAGATCAATTGTAACTGATTGGATAGTTTTTCGAAAAGACTTTTGATCTCATCTTTGTTCATGGGGAATTCGTTGTTTATGTTTGTGGATAATTCTTTTAAATTTTCTGATGATTTTTGGAAAGTTTCCAGATCAAAAGAACGATATGCCTCATATTGTTTATTGAGCAGATTTTTGACCCGGTCAAATACGGGGAGACGTGAAGGCAGGGCATTTTCCGCCAGGTTTGCCCAGTGATTGGATAGCTGGAGATATTGCGCCGCAGCGGCATTCAATTCTGGATTGCCTAACAGGCTGGCAGTTTCATGCAAAAAATCAGAATAAAGTTTGCGAAGCGCAAATCCGCCTGTTCCATTAAGTCTGATCGATTCATAGAGCGTACATAAGACAGGAAATAATCCCTTAGGATCATCGAAGATATGCAGCCAGCTTTGTCGATTATCTTGGTTAATCAATTGATCTGCCCAGGTTTGAAGGTTGCTGATCCCCACCGTTTTTAATGGCCTTGTAAGTTGTGTTGCACATTCTTTCATTCCCAAAACAGCAGCATCCTGAAGGTCCTGAGTGCTTAGACCCTGAGTGCCCTCAAAGGTCATCATCAAATAATTATTCTGACTCAAATTACCTCGTGCCAGGGTGAAGGTTTTTTCGCGGATTTCAAAAAGCTGGCTGCTCAAATCATCGATGAACAGCCGCCATAAACGACCATCCCGAGCATAAACAGCGACCTGGTGATTGAAAAATCCTGTTAAGCTTTTTGGCATCTGTCGATGAGGAAGATGGGCTTTATCCACCCAAACAACAGCTTGTTTCCCTTCACTAACAATTTCCTGCAGTCCATTTTGGGCATCGCCTTGATCATTAAATTCGTGAAAATTGACTGAGAACTGCAGCCTGTGGGCTAACTCTTCCAAAAAGATCCGGGCATTGTTCCAGTTATTGCGAAAGCCAAGAATCAGGATAGGATGCGGCAAGTGGTTGAACGGGTAAAGGATATAACCGATATCCAAACCGCCGCCAATCCCAAAAAGCATTGATTCTGAATAGGGTTGTCCGGTTTGTGGATTGATCACGTTGTTAAAACTGAGAATATGAGCTAATGCCGCTGTTGGGGGATGAATTCCTGGCGTGAACTCTGGGAGTTCGATTTGCATAATATCCTTTCAAAAATACGATTGTATTTAACCTCAAAACCTTTGCAGGCCTCAAAGCGATGTTCTTGGTAAAGGTTCACCCTATGATTAATTATACAGTATGGGGACAAGCGCCCACGAATCCGTCCCAGCAGAACAAGCGAAAACCTGGCTGGAATCCTACTATCAACCCATCACGCATCGGAAAAGAGATGCTGTGGGAATGTGTCTGCCGCCATTTACCATCGGCATAGGTGAAAAGGAGTTGTAACAGGATGAAACCTGTTCATGATTCAGTCCATCGAGATCGGTTCTGTTGAATATCTATTTTTGGACAATCCAAAGGTTTTTGCGATGATGGGTCTGTGAATTTCAACCTTTCCCCTCCTGGTTCGTACCGCAATTTTAACTGAAAGGATCAATTGACCCAACGTTGTGATCGGAAAGATCATAAACGATCAGTCGGATACAATCCAGGTTGCATTCAAATTGCGATAGTCACCAAAAAGATCTGAAGAGATCAGGAATTGGCTTGATCCTTTTTGGAGATCATAATAGAACAAACGGGTGGAGGTGCGATAAAGAAATCCTGCACCATCAGGCATCCAGAGAATTTCTGATGGGTTTCCTTCCAAATCTATTGTAATAAAGCGTTCCAGTGTCTCCTGGTATAAGATGACATCACCATCCTTTGTGATCACCAGGAAAACAGTTGGATTTGGTGATCGACTGAATAAGGTAATTGGTTTACCAAAGGGTTGGATCGTTAGCCCCTGGTGTGATAAAAGGATGGATTCCTCTTCACAGGCGAAGAGGAGGTTTTGGGGATCAACCTGCGCACGAAAAAAGCATTGTCCTATGACTTCTCGGTCAGCGACCACCACTCCGTTGGGCTGCTGCAATGTGAACAGGGTCGCATTGTCCTCTCGGTCGTGCTGAAGGATAAGAAGTTCATTCCCAAAGGGATAAATCCCCGTAAACGACTCCTGAATAACAGGAATAGTCTCCATTGTGGTCACATCGAACAAGGAAAAGCCGTAACCGCCCACAGGCTCAATCTGGTGCGTGATGCCAATCCATTCAGCCGTGAACCAGGATATGGTGGGATTATCGACATCCTCTGGCAGGATGAGTGGGGTCGTTGTGCCTGCGTCCAAATCAAGCAGATAATATCGATCATCTTGCCAGGTGCGGGGATCAAACACATAACCCTTCTTTAAAAGAAGCAGGTTGCCATCTGGTCCAACCCAATAATTCTCCACCAATGCAGGCATCCGTTCGATTTTCTCACCTTCCCCTTTTTGACGGTCGAATAGATAGAGATGGTTGTCTTTATCAGAATCCTCGCGAATGAAAAAGAAAGCCTGTCCGCTGTTGTACCAATTTATCTTTGATCTTGACTGCTGGGATGCATTTTCTACGGCTCTTATCAGCTCTTCTTCTGAAAGTAACAGATCGGGCAGGTATTGTCGGGCAGCCTGCGCAGCCAATGCCGGCTGGAAGGAGGAGGGCTCATCTTGAAGTTGGTATGTGGTTTCAACCTCCCCTGACTTGAACTCATAAATGGCTACTTCTTTCTCGTTGATGGGCAGGAGGAATTCTGACCCGGCGGGGGAAATATTAAAAGATATTCCTGACGGCAGATCGTTGAAAGGGAATTGAAAATCAAAAAACTTCAATGTCTGCGGGTCCAGGATCTTATAGGTGGTGATATCTGTCTGAAGAAGCAAGCGCGGTCCTTCAGATTTTGGCGATGAGACCGCGGTTCTTTGCATGGCGTCCGCTGGTAGGGGATCTGTGGGAAGGGTACCTATTTGTGGCTCAACTGTCTCCATTGGCAAGCATGCAGTGAACATCATCAGAAAGACCAGTATGGCGAGGTAGTTGATCCGTCGGTTTTTCATTATGGGCATTCCTCGTGGCAATAATCAGGGTCAATCAATGGTTTTTACTAAGCGCAATTCATCCCGTATGGGAATATTATTCATCCCCATTTCTGGAATAGAAGGTTTTATCTTCCGCGAAAGATCGACCTGACCAGGGAAGAGCTCGGCAAAGTAAAAACCTCGCCGCTGAAAGAACCCAAGTGCATGCAGGTTGTCATTGGTGGTGATCAGGCTAAGAATACGGCAGTGATTATTTCGGGCAATGTGCTCAACTGAGTCCAACAGTGCTGAACCAACCCCAATTCCATCATGTAAACTTGCCAGGGTGAGAATCTCACATTCTTCGTCCCGAACTTGGTAATGCAAAAAGCCCACGATGCTGTCATTGAGGACCGCCTTCACCCCATCCAGGTCCTGCATGTGAAAAACTTCACCGTGGACAACAAGGGCGGTTTCTCCCCAATGCTCAGTGACATATGTTGTAATCGTTGAAAGATCAGCTTCCTCGATTGGCTGGATAAGAATGGTCATGGGTTCACCTCTTCCTTATTATAATGAGTTCTTACCGAGCGTGTTAAAATGGGGGCAGGATGAAAAAACAACCTGGACTTCTTCGGAAATGGTTTATAAAAATATACCTGTGGGCAGCAGAGAGACTGTACCACCAGTTTGCTTGGGCGTATGAGGCTGTGGCATGGCTGGTGAGCCTTGGGTATTGGTCAGGCTGGCGGGTTGATGCGCTGAATTATGTGGGATCTGGGCGGATAATCGAGCTTGGTTGTGGAACTGGCGCATTACTAATGGAGATGCAAGACCTTGGTTATGACGTGGTCGGCGTAGAACCTTCACGGCAGATGCTGAGGATTTTAGTGCGCAGAGCGCGTCAAAAAGGGCAAGCAGTTCGGTTTGTGCGGGGGTATGCCCAATCTGTACCATTTGGATCTGGCTGTTTTGAAACAGTGCTTTCAACCTTTCCCTCTAATTACATTCTTCAGGCAAAAACATTTACCGAAGTCCATCGCATTCTTACCCCAAAAGGTCGATGGGTGATCGTCGGCTTGGGCGTTGTCTTCAAATCTGTTTTTCACCGTTGGCTGACTGGGCTAGTTTTCGGTAATTTTAACCGAGCAGCACTTGATCAATTCTCAAAAAGGGCTGAGGAAAACGGTTTTTCAGCCCAGTGGGTTGACCATGAAATGAGAAACTACACCTTACCCATCCTGATATTGGAGAAACCATGATTAACGGTTTGCGAAAACGAGAATTCAATGGTGGCGGCGTTTCCGAAATCGATGAAGGTGGATTCCGATTGGGAATACCTGCTATCTCTGGTGGACAATATGCCCTGGCGCAATTAGATGATTATATGAGTCTGCGCAGGCGGAAATTCCCTCACCAGGCACCGGTGAGGCTTTCTCTTGAAGCGCGGGTTTCCGGTGAGCACATCAGGGGCACCTGGGGTTTTGGCTTTTGGAACGACCCCTTCAGTTACGGTTTTGGCGGTGGCGGTACGATTAAATCATTACCAGTCCTTCCGAATGCTGCCTGGTTCTTTTTTGGTTCAAAAGAAAATCACCTATCCCTCAGGGATGATTTGCCGGGATCTGGCTTTCATGTAAAGACATTTCGTTCACCCCTACTGCCTTCCTTTCTGTCATTATTCGCACTGCCAGCTCTCCCTACCATGCTTTTTCCAGCAAGCGCTCGTTTCTTGCGAAAAGCTGCGGCGAGAATTGTGAGAGAAGATGCGCTGGCAATTCCTATTCCAGTGGGTGATTGGCATCTCTACCAGCTGGATTGGGCGAAAAGCGAAGTCAGGTTTTGCGTGGATGATCAAGTGATCTTAACCACACCAACCTCGCCGCGTGGACCCTTGGGTTTGGTCATTTGGATCGATAATCAATTTTTTCAATTTGATCCTAAGGGGAAAATGGGTTTCGGCAGTCTTCAGACAGATCATGAGCAGTTTTTGATGGTTCGAAACCTGAATTTGAACCACTAAACAGCTGGAGAGATGATCATAACGAATCTTTAACCTACAAAGATTATAAAATTTTTGGATTTCCTATAACCATATGGTAAAATCAATATTTTGTAAGGCATTATTAGCTTGACGCGTATAATTTAAAATTCGATTTACAAAAAGCACTTAGGAGGCAGAATGTCAGAAAAGAAATGGGTTTATCTATTCAATGAAGTAGAACAGGCGGAAAATTACGCTGGCAGTTGGGACGCAGTGCGCGGTTTGCTGGGCGGCAAAGGGGCTAACCTGGCTGAAATGACACGCATCGGTGTGCCGGTCCCACCCGGTTTCACAATTACCACAGAAGCATGTATTGCATATCAAGACGATCGAACATTCCCTGAGGGAATGTGGGATCAGGCACTGGCAGCAATGTCAATTGTTGAAAAACAAACTGGAAAGAAGTTTGGTGATCCTACAAATCCTCTGCTTGTTTCCTGTCGTTCAGGCGCCAAAATGTCCATGCCTGGCATGATGGATACCGTCCTTAATATTGGTTTGAACGATGAAACAGCCCAAGGTATGGTTTCTTTGACCGAAAATGAGCGCTTTGTCTATGACTCATATCGGCGCCTGGTACAAATGTTTGGTTCCGTTGTCCTCGGCATCGACGATGAAGCTTTTGAAGATGAACTGGACAGCTATAAAAAGAACAAGGGCGTTGAAAATGATACGGATCTTGACGCCGATGATTGGAAAAAACTAACCGATATCTTTAAAGCCGTTGTGAAAAAGGAAAAGGGCTTTGATTTTCCACAGGATCCAGTCAAACAGCTTGAGCTGGCAACCAAAGCAGTCTTTAATTCCTGGAACGCAAAACGAGCAATCGATTATCGCCGTCGTGCCAATATTCCAGACGATCTTGGTACTGCCGTGAATATTGTGACCATGGTATTCGGCAACATGGGATGGGACTCCGGTACAGGTGTAGCATTCACCCGCAACCCTGGTGATGGTGAGAAGAAACTGTATGGTGATTACCTGATGAACGCCCAGGGTGAAGATGTTGTGGCAGGCATCCGTAACACCAAACCGATCAGCGAGCTGGTTGACGAATTGCCCGAGGTATTTGAGCAATTCAATGAGATCACCAGCCGCCTTGAAAAGCATTATAACGATATGCAGGATGTTGAGTTCACCATTGAAAAAGGTCGACTGTGGATGCTCCAGACACGTTCTGGTAAACGCACCGCAAAAGCCGCCATCAAGGTTGCTGTGGATATGGTGAATGAAGGTTTGATTGACAAGAAAACCGCCTTGATGCGGGTTGAACCCGAGCATGTTGACCAGATGCTTCATCCTCAATTTGATGCTCAAACAGTTGAGGACGCTCGAAATTCGGGTAAGCTATTCGCCACCGGTGTCAACGCATCCCCAGGTGCTGCAGTTGGGCAGGTCTACTTTGATGCGGATACAGCCGAGAAAATGGCGAAGGAACATGGACAGGATGTGATCATGGTCCGTCCCTTCACCAAACCAGATGATGTTCATGGTATGCTGGCTGCTAAAGGTATTTTGACGAGTGAAGGCGGCGCTACTTCTCATGCAGCCGTGGTCGCCCGACAATTTGGTGTCCCATGTGTGGTTGGTGCTTCTATGATGAGTATTGATCTCAAAAAGCGCCAGCTGGTTTCCAATGGAAAAACCGTCAAAGAAGGCGATTGGGTATCAATGGATGGGACCTTTGGTGAGGCGTACATTGGTCAATTGGAATTGACCACACCTGACTTGAATGAACAAAAGGACTTGATGACCCTCTTGGATTGGGCTGATGAAGTCGCTCGATTGCAGGTTTGGGCCAATGCGGATTACCCAGCTGATGCCCGTCGAGCACGCTCCTTTGGTGCCAAGGGGATCGGTCTGTGCCGAACTGAGCACATGTTCTTCGAAGAAGAACGATTGCCCTATGTCCAGGAAATGATCTTGAACGCGGAAAGTGCACAGAACCTGATCAATGATGTGGAGCGTTTAGAAGGTTTTTTGGAGACAGGCAAGCTAAACGGTCAGCCAATGCGGGAAGAGTCACGCAAAGAAGTGGAAGACGAACTATCTGCCGCCCGGAAATTACTCGAGGGTTCGAAGGCAGTTACTGAATACCACAAGTCTCTTGAAAAATTGCTTCCTTATCAACACTCAGATTTTTACGGCATCTTTGAGGCAATGGATGGCTTACCGGTCATTATTCGCCTGATCGACCCACCACTGCATGAGTTCTTGCCCTCCCAGGAAGATTTGCTGGTTGAGGTAACCCGTATGCGCACACTTGGTGAAACGGATGGGTTGGAAGAAAAAGAGCAAATGCTCAATGTGGTCACCAAGCTGCATGAAAGCAACCCGATGATGGGGTTGCGCGGTATTCGCTTGGGTATTGTTTACCCAGATATTATGCGTATGCAGGTGCGAGCCATCTTTGAAGCTGCCAGCGATGCTGCCAATAAGGGAATTGTTGTTAAACCCGAGATTATGATCCCCCTAACCGGGCATATCAACGAGCTCAACTTCGTTCAACCTCAGCTTCGGGCAATTGCCAAGAAAGTAATGGAAGAAAAGGGCGTGCAGTTCGAGTATAAATTTGGCACCATGATCGAAATTCCACGGGCTGCCCTCACCGCCGGTGAAATAGCTAAAGTTGCTGAATTCTTCTCATTTGGCACCAATGACCTGACCCAGATGACCTACGGTTACAGCCGGGATGACGCTGAAAGGAACTTCCTGGTGACCTACGTTGATGAGGGAATTCTTCCCCAAAATCCGTTCCAGGTCCTCGATCGGAAAGGTGTGGGGCGGTTGATGGATGTTGCCGTCCGGGAAGGTCGAGAGGTTCGACCTGATCTTGAGGTTGGTATCTGCGGTGAACATGGTGGTGATCCAAGTTCAATCGAGTTTTGCCACCTGGTTGGGAACAACTATGTAAGCTGTTCTCCTTTCCGTGTGCCTGTTGCCCGTTTGGCAGCAGCTCAGGCAAAGATCAAGAACGGCTGATCTTTAAAAGATAAATCGAACTACCCCCAGTAACCCTGCTGGGGGTTTTTTATAATCATTTCTTTATTCCATCCTTTGTGGAGGATTTGTTAGAAGTGACCCGTTTTATTTTTTATTTATGGAACTTTCTGCAAACCGTTTAATGAATAGGACAATACTGGTATACTTATTACATAGAAGATATCCAGTTATGATCAATGTAAAATTGAATGTTTGAATTATTCGTACCATTCAAAATGAAATAAGGAAGCGTGTTTATGGAAAAACAAGAGTATCTTGATCTTTATCGAGAAATGGTTGTTATCCGTCGACTCGAGGAGCGTGCTGCTGAACTTTATCAGCAGGGCAAGATCGGCGGATTTTTGCACCTTTATATAGGACAAGAAGCAGTGTGTGCTGGGATTGGTTCTGTTCGCCAGCCTCAAGATAGGATCATCACAGCCTATCGCGATCATGGCTGGGCGATCAGCGCTGGTATGGATCCGAAAGTCGTGATGGCAGAACTGCTGGGTAAGAAAGACGGCTGTTCCATGGGCAAGGGTGGTTCTATGCACATGGCAGACACAAGTCTCAATTTCTGGGGAGGACACGCCATTGTTGGTGCCCACATACCCATTGCCACCGGGTTGGCGCTGGGAGATCACTACCAGGAAAATGATGACGCAATCACGATTTGCATGTTTGGTGACGGCGCTACGAATATTGGCTTCTTTCACGAAGGTCTGAACCTGAGCAAAGTTTGGAATCTGCCCGTTTTATGGGTGTGTGAAAACAATCAATATGGGATGGGCACCGCTGTTGAACGTGCTTCAGCCGTTTCGGAAATTCGGCAGAAGGCGGAAGGGTACGGCATGCCCAATGATCGAATCGATGGTATGGATGTGATGAATGTGCGTGAACAGGTCGCACGTGTGATGGAAGAAATACGCAACGGTGGCGGACCTCATTTACTTGAAATTATGACTTATCGTTATCGAGGGCACTCCATGGGCGATCCTGAACGCTATCGCAACAAGGAAGAGGTTAAGAAATGGGAAGATGAAGATCCCATTGGCGTGTTCCGAAAATACCTGGTCAAAGAAGGTGTCGCCTCAGACGAAGTTTTGGATGAGCAGGACGATCTAGCAGAAAAAATTATTGAAGAAGCAGTTGAATTTGCTGAAGCCAGTCCTAATCCTGGGAAAGATTTGTTGTTCGAGCATATCTATGCGGAAGAAACGTCCATTGAATATCGTGGTTACAGGTTGGAAAATGAAAGCGAGGAGAATTAAGATGGCACGAATGACCATGAGAGAAGCCATTTCCCAAGCGCTTTGGGAAGAAATGGAACGTGATGAGCGCGTTTTCATCCAGGGTGAAGAAGTCGGTGTATGGGGTGGTACTTATGCCGTTACCAAAGGATTTTATGATCATTTTGGCGAAAAACGAGTGCGGGATACACCGATTGCCGAAACTGCCATCATCGGTAGTGCAATTGGTGCTGCATTGACGGGTTTACGCCCTGTGGCTGAGCTGATGACGATCAATTTCGCCTTCGTTGCTATGGATCACATCGTCAATGAAGCAGCAAAACTTCATTATATGTTTGCAGGTCAATTCAAGCTCCCCCTCGTGATACGTGCCACAAGCGGTGGAGGTCGACAGCTTGCTGCGACACACTCACAAACACCGGATGCAATCTTTGCCCATTTTCCAGGCCTTAAGGTTGTCTCGCCTGGGACGCCAGCCGACGCCAAAGGCTTGTTGAAAAGTGCAATCCGCAGTGATGACCCGGTCCTTTTTATTGAAAATGCCACACTTTATCAGACCCGAGGAGAGGTGCCTGAGGGAGTGGATGTTCTGGAACCTCTGGGAAAATCAAAGGTTCAACGCGAGGGTGATGCCGTGACAATTGTAGCGTATTCAAAGATGGTGCAGGCCGCATTACAGGCTGCCGATATGCTGGCAGAGGATGGCATTGAAGCAGAGGTTGTCGATTTGCGATCCCTGCGACCATTGGATATGGATCCTGTGATCGAATCCTTCAAGCGCACAAACCGGGCGGTTGTTGCAGAAGAAGGGTGGCGGTCTTATGGGATTGGAGCTGAGGTATCAGCTCGGATTTATGAATTGGCATTTGATTATGTGGATGCGCCTGTCAAACGTGTTGCACAGGCTGAAGTTCCCCTGCCTTATAATGCAGAACTGGAACAGCTGGCGCTGCCACAAACTGAGGATATTTATCGCGCTGCGAAGGAGGTTGTGAATGGCTGATCTTGTAACCATGCCCAAACTTGGTTTTGATATGGCGGAAGGCACCCTGGTGCGCTGGGTGAAATCGGAAGGCGATTCCGTGGCGAAGGGTGATGTGATCGCTGAAATTGAAACAGATAAGGCTACTGTCGAGGTGGAATCGAGCTTTTCCGGTAAGATGGCTCGCCACCTGGTGGAAGAGGAAACCACCTTACCGGTGAATGCACCGATCGCGGTGATCACCGCTGAAGGTGAAACGCTTTCCGATGAAGATATTGATAAGCTGGTTGCAGCGGCTGGAGGCGAGCCTAAGGCTAAAAAAGCTGAAGCAAAGCAGGAACCCAAGGAAGAACTAAAGCAAGCTGAAACGCCGGAAAAAGAACCAACCGCTGAGGAAGTTGTGAAAGAAGGGGTACAACCTGTTGGCGGTGTGCGTTCGTCACCTTTGGCACGCCGGATTGCTGAGGACAAAGAGGTTGACCTGAAGAAGGTTGAGGGTTCGGGTCCGCAAGGACGCGTCGTTAAAAAAGACGTTGAAGCATACCTTGACGAATTACGTAAAGAGGGGCGTGAAGAAGAAGCCGAGGTGGTTGAAAAGGTCATGCAGCCTGTGACTGCTTTCAGTCCTGGTAAGGTTCCTGAAGATGAAGTGCTTCCGATGAGCCGTTTACGCCAGGCAATTGGCAGGCGTATGCAGGATTCCAACCAGAACTTCCCTCATTTCTATTTGACCAGGGAATACCGAACTGATAAACTATTGGCTTTACGAAAAGAAATCAATCAGCTGCTGCCGGAAGCAGAGAAAATTTCCGTGAATGATTTCATTCTTAAAGCGGTTGCCTTGGCTTTGCGTCAATATCCAAATCTGAATGCTTCAATAGAGGACGATACCCATATCCGGCGATTTGGTCATATCAACATCGGTGTGGCAGTTGCTGTTGAGGGGGGGCTGATGACTGTGGTTGTGAGCGATACCGACCAAAAACCTGTTCGTTTGATCGCCCGTGAAGTGAGAGAGATGGCAGGACGAGCACGCGATGGGAAAGTACGCAACGACGATATCCAAGGGTCGACTTTTTCGATCAGTAACCTGGGTATGTATGGTATTGATAACTTCGCTGCGATTATTAACCCACCGGAGGCGGCAATCTTGGCGATAAGTGCTGCACAGACTGTGCCGGTGGTTGAGGACGGCGAACTCAAGGTGGGTTCCCGCATGAAAGTGACTCTGTCTGCAGATCACCGTGTAACGGATGGCGCTGAGGCGGCTGAATTTATGCAGGTCTTGGCGAATTATCTTGAAGAGCCGATGCGTTTGTTGCTGTAAATAAGCTACACGATTTGATTTTCATTTAAAGGCTGACAGGTATTTGTCAGCCTTTTTGTATAACAGAATGAGAGATCGAAGTTGTTTTGTTCATTCAAGAGTGTTGATGAATTGATCCACAATATACTTATCGCTCTTCCAATTCCCCGTACAGCCATCGATAGATGTAATGGATCTCATTGATCAGGCGGATGTAATTGCGTGTCTCCTCAATTCGAACAATCTCAAGGAACAAATCTGGGTCAGTGGATTCCGTCAGACTTTTCCATGCAATTGTGTTTCCCGGTCCCCCATTATAGGCCGCCAGCATGGCAAACACATCGCCTCCGAATAAATTGAGCTGTTGGCGAAGATAGTGTGCACCAAAGATCATGCTGACGTGGGGGCGGTTGAGGTCATCAATGGAATAGTTTTCTGGCCAACCCAATTCATTGGCTAATTGTGCACCTGTCTCGGGCATGATCTGCATCAGGCCACGTGCGCTGGCGCTGGATCGGATGAAACCTTCATAGGTGCTTTCCTGCCGGATGATCGATAGCAACAGAAGGGGAGAGAAACCTTCGTCTTTCGCGATTGGTAAAAGCCAATCAAGGTAATATGCACCGAAGCGGACCCTTGAAAAAAATTCTGGAGCTTCCAGCGCAGCAGCACCTTCCATGCCGGCCAATTTAAGCAATTCGGTGCTGGCTACCAGGGCAGAACGGTACAAGCCAATATCGACAAGGGCAGGGATCAGGCGAAAAGTCTGCGCTGGATCGGTCGTGAATTCGGCACGTAACGATTCAAATTCAGATTTGGCAGATTCGTATTCACCTAAAGCCCACAATTCCAGACCGCGTTGAAAGCGTGCATCATTTGCCAATAATCCCGGGCTTTCCAGGTTGGTATCCGGCGGTAAATTGAAGGTCTGACGCAGCCAGGTTTCAGCCTCCATGCGGTAGGGCGTCAGGTCAGGGTCCAACACATAGGATTGCGGATCTGAAAAAATGTCTCTGTCGATCAAAATATCTTCAGCCCGGATGCTGTAATGCCCAAAGGGATCAGCCAATTGCGCCTGTTTCCATGTATCTAGTGCAGTACTGAGATCTCCCTGAGCTTCCTGGCACTTTCCAATCCATAAATAGGCAGCAGCCATCTTGTCGGATTCCGTGGTGAGGACGAGTGCTCTGTCAAATTGGGCTCTTGCACCTTCCCAATCACCAAGGCGCACAAGAGTGATCCCAGAATAATAGACACCCTGGAATGTTAATTCTGAAGAGGGATATTCATTAGCAATCCGAGACCATGTCTCTGCTGCTTCTCTCAGCATACCAGCCCGCTCATAGGATCGCCCCGCAAGGAATAGGAAATCAGGTGCTTCTGGGGAATCAAATTGTTGGGCGACGTACCTTAACGCATGTTCCGCAGCCTGTTGTGGTTCGCCAAGGTATGCCCAAAGCGTGAATTCGATATCTTCCCATGCGTCCACGAAGTAAGTGCTGGTTGGATAGTCAAGGATGAGCTGCTCCCATAACGTATTCGCCAGTTGATATTGTGCATCAGGATCATTGCCTGGCAATGCGCGAACCGCAAGGGCTTTATGATACAGGGCTGCATCAGGACTGCTTTCTGCGCCGCTTGCAAGGTAGCGATCAAAGGCTTCAATTGCAAGTGCATAATTGCCAACGTAATAATTGACCAATCCGCGCTGATATTCATTGACTTCCACACCAGCGTCAACAAGGATCACAAGGGAGGTGTAGGCATCGTAAGCATATGGGACGGTGTTGACTGCATCCTGCAGGTAAGGATAAGCCAGATCGGGTTCTCCTTTTTCAAGGTAGATTTGCCCAATCAACAGGTCCATCTGTGCCTTCGTATAGTCATTTGTGGTGGTTGCAAGGATGTTTTGATAGAGCGAAAGGGCGGTATCCACCTGACCTGCGGCTTCATAAGCAACCGCGATTTTTACAGTGAGTGCTTCTGTTCCGTCGGATGGATGGGTTCGGTAGGCTTCCTCAAATGCTGTGATTGCTTCTTGAACATCCCCTGACGCGGTGAGGAGGTCTGCTCGCATTTCGTGGATACGAGAATCGAGCAATCCTGGTCGCATTTCAAGATAGGTCTGGTAAGCCTGAAGCGCTTCTTCATAGCGCTGCAATTGGGTAAAGGTTTTGCCCAGCATAAAATTGGCGCGCCCTGCAATGATTGAGTCTTTGGAAAGGGCAGCGCTGCGGAACTGGTTCAAAGCCAACCCGAATTGATCTTGTTGATAAAGTGCCTGACCCATTCCCAACTGACTTTCAGCCTGGATCAGGGGATCACTTGTTTGGGATAGGGTAAGCTGGAAAATATTGAATGCGGATTGATAATCGCCAACAAACAAAGCATGCTCACCCTGGCTGACCAGAATTTCAGGTGTCGGTGTCGGGGTGGGCGAAGGGATTATGGTGCTGGTGGGTGAGGGGGAAAGCAAGATCGTTTCCTGAAGAGTGTGTGACTCCGGTGGATTTTCCTGGTTTGTTGATCGCCCACAAGCGGTCAGCATCATGGTAAGAAGCAATAAGATCAGCAGGTACTTTTCTGATTTTCTCATGGTTAAAAGTGTATCACATGGCGTAAAGCTGGTGAATAGGGCAATGGGAAGGGAATAATCGGAGGTTTGAGATAATAACCTGTTATCGCGGTGTCCTCACCATTTTATTTACTTGTTATTGCTGGTGTCCTCACCAGCATTGCAATGATGCCCTGATGCTTGGTATTGCGCTCGATCAGTAGACCTTCGCTGACACAACATGAGCTGATCAATAACAAAATAAAAATTTTTATAGGGTCACCTTTTTAGATAATGCCTATAAAAGGCTTCTCCTGGGAGAAGCTGTCAGCTTAAGCTGACTGATGAGGGGTATGGGGAATTGTTTTCCCTCATCCGTCACGCTTGTAGCGTGCCACCTGCCCCATTGGGGAAGGCTTAAAATGCCTTTGATCCCTGTAGCTGCTGGTGTTCTCACAAGCGACAGAATCATTGAACTGCCCATCTTGCGCTCGGTCTGGAGACCGGTGACAACTTGAGAGAGGCATCCCAAACTTAGGTTTTGAGAGGCTAAGACGAGACTAATCTTTCTATTTCTAATAATACTCTAATAAATAGACTATTGACATAAATAGAATAGTTTGCTATAATTAAGGTATCTTGAAAAAGGATGGTGCATAATGCCAAGACATAAACGTGGTTGGGCGATCAAAGATCGTGAGAAAAGTCGATTTCGAAGAACACCACTGACAGTTGCCCTGGTTGAACCAGCATTAATGATCTTGATTAGAAATCAACCAAGACATGGATACGCTCTACACGCTGCTTTGAAACAGCTGGGAATCCGACCGATTCATCCCAGTGTGGTCTATCGGACTCTCAAGCAAATGGAAGCGCTGGAATGGATCCAATCTGATTGGGATACAGACAGCACCCAGGGTCCACCGAGGAAGATGTTTTGGATCACTGAGATTGGCGAAAGTGCATTGCAAACCTGGCAAGAGCAATTGGAACAAGCTCAAGAAAGCATCAGGCAAATGCTGCATCTTGAGGAAAGGAGATGAAATAAAAAAAATGGTAAATTATGCAAAGTGTGATCATACTTGAGAAAAAAGTTTGAAAATAGGATGATCCAAAGGAGGATTATGAAGAATATGCAAAAAGATCAAAAGGAAAAGGAGAATAAGTATATGAGAGAAAATAAAAATGTAAGTAATAACACAACAATGGATCCTGAATCCATGTTCAATAAGCGATATGCCCACCGCCCAAATCGGACTATGGAGGGTGGTATGCAAAGAAAAGCGTGGGGGAGAAATTATAAGAGGACCGAACGCTGTATGGATTTTCAGGAAAAAGCTCAAAAAGGTTATAACCCAGGAAAACACTCACACTGGATTGAACAACACCCTCGCTATCAAGATCGCGACACCCAGTATAGAGACAGACCTGATAGTCGCATCCGACACATGGGAAGTAGAAGGGTGTCAACAAAGGAGTTAATCCATCAAAAGTGGCATTTGGAGAGACGGATGCGACATCTTGAAATGCGGTTGTGTGCATTGAATCGTCAATTGAATCATCGCTTGGCGCGCAGAGCCAGGGTTAGCATGAATTCTTATGGTGTTGATTAGTCCATAGCTTGGTGTAGAGTTTTAGCAGATTTGGTGGGGTCTAAAAAGGCCCCAAAAATTTTTTAAATGCTTGGACTCCTGCTATCCCCATTATGCTTGTTAACGCTGGTGTCCTCACCAGCAAATAATTATTGCGATCAGCCTTTCCAGCATTCGGTCTTGCGCTCGGTCAGGATACCTTCGCTAACTCAGCATAAACTGATCAATAATAAAATAAAAATATTCATCGGCAACCTTTTTAGATAATGCCCATAAAAGGCTTCTCCTGGGAGAAGCTGTCAGCTTAAGCTGACTGATGAGGGGTATGGGGAATTGTTTTCCCTCATCCGTCACGCTTGCATCGTGCCACCTTTCCCATTGGGGAAGGCTTTAAATGCCTTTGATGCCTGATCTCGCTGGTGTCCTCACCAGCATTGAAATGATCCCCTGGTGCTCCGCCTTGCGCTCGGTCAGAAGACCGACTCGAACTTAGCATAAACTGATCAATAACAAAATAAAAATATTCATAGGGTCACCTTTTTAGATAATGCCCATAAAAGGCTTCTCCTGGGAGAAGCTGTCAGCTTAAGCTGACGGATGAGGGGTATGGGGAATTGTTTTCCCTCATCCGTCACGCTTGTAGCGTGCCACCTTCCCCATTGGGGAAGGCTTTAAAAGATTTTGATGGCTGTTGCTTTTGGTGTCCTCACCAGCGATAAAATGATTCCCTGGTGCTCCGCCTTGCGCTCGGTCAGAAGACCGACGCGAACTTAGCATAAGCTGATCAATAACAAAATAAAAATTTTCATCGGCAACCTTTTTAGATGATGCCCATAAAAGGCTTCTCCTGGGAGAAGCTGTCAGCTTAAGCTGACTGATGAGGGGTATGGGGAATTGTTTTCCCTCATCCGTCACGCTTGTAGCGTGCCACCTTCCCCATTGGGGAAGGCTTTAAAAGATTTTGATGGCTGTTGCTTTTGGTGTTCTCACCAGCGACAGGATCATTGAATTGCTCTTCTTGTGCTCAGTCTGGAGACCGGCACAGACTTAGGAACGGCACAAACAGAGCTCTGGTTTAATTAGGAAATAAATTTTTGATTTTCCGGTTTACTCAAGCACCAAACCAAATCCTCATTTACACTTCGTTAACCCGAATAATGAAAAATCACCTCAATCCAATTTTAGAAAATGGTGATGCCAAACATTCCCAAAATTGTTCGGATTTGAAGGAAGATGATCACACTGCCAACAATAATGAATATAAGTTTATTGGGTACTTTTGAAGTGAGGAAAGCTGCCAGGGGAGCTGCAATGACACCACCGGAGATAAGTCCCAGAACGATGGTCCACGGCGCCATGCCAATTGTTGCGATGAAGGTAACTGCTTCGGAAAATGTCACGAAGAATTCAGAAATATTGACGGATCCGATTGTCTTCCTGGGGGCATCATCGTGTCCGAGGAGGGTTGAGGTTACAATTGGGCCCCAGCCCCCACCACCAACCGCATCAAAAAAACCGCCGATTGCTCCCAACAGGATGAAGTGATGGTTTTTGAATTTTATCCAGGGGATATTTCTGAATGCATTAATCAATATCCGGATTCCCATTAAGAGCAAGTATACGGTAACGATTGGCTTGATAATGTCACTTGGAAAATTTACCAAAAGGTAGGCGCCAACAACCCCGCCAACGACGCCAGGAATGATCAATTTTTTAACAATCCCTTTGTCGACGTTGTTAAACTTGAGGTGTGAGATTCCGGAGACAAAGGTTGTAAAAACTTCGGCAATATGAACGCTAGCACTGGCAGCAGCAGGAGAAACCCCCGTAGACAGGAGAAAGGAATTAGAACTAACACCATATGCCATACCCAGGCTGCCGTCAATAATTTGCGCGAAAAAACCGATGATTAAATACAATAAAAATTGAGTCCAATCGAAATTTTCAAACATAATATTCCTTCTTTAATTAATTAATTTGATTCTGCACTCCTTTTCAATATTAACATAATATTTCGATGGGAACATTAATTAATTCTGAAAGTAAGAGGGTGAAATTCCTTTATTGTCGCTGATGTCCTCACCAGCGTATGGATTAATAAGTCCCCTGATGCTCAGCCAGGAAATAGGCTGTCATTTTTGATAACGCACACTAATTGGCATCTCCAGCACCTGAAAGTGTTCCGCTGCACGCCAGGAGAAGCTTTCAGCGCAAGGCGCCACGCTTGCAGCATGCCACCTTTCCCAGTATGATAAGCAACAATCACCTTTCTCTGGCAGTTCAGGAAACCTGATTAATTTGAAGTTTTAAGAATGTCTGAAAATATAAATTTTACCAAAGGATGTAATTTTCATCTTAATGATCAAGACAATATGATTGGGCATAATCAAGTAGAAAGAATTTGTCAAATTTATAAATTAACCGTCACGTTTTTGGGGGTATTTCGTTGTAATGGGTGAGAGAGAAAACTCTATGGATGATCGACATGGTAAGCCGAAGATTATGAGTGAAAAAACATTGATTAAGTTATATGAAGAGCACAATGATGCCATCTACAGATACGCTTATCGTTATTTGAGCCATGAAGATTTAGCTGAAGATTGTGTTTCGGATGTGTTTATGAGATTTCTACAGAAGGTTAGAAATGGGAGTCTTCCTAACAGAAACACTAAAGCATACCTTTACCGAATTGCCCACAACTGGATCGTGGATTATTATCGCCAACGAAAACCAGACGAAGTGGCTGAACCAAATACAATAATCGATCCAAGCAAAAACCCTGAAATAAATATTTCTCGGTCTGAGAGACGCGAGCAACTCCAAAAAGCTTTGTTATCCCTTCCTGAGGAACAACGAATTGTTATCGATTTGCGAATTATGGAAGATTGGTCTCACGAAAAGGTAGCAAATTTTCTTGGAAAGACGGTTGAAGCAAGTAGAGCACTTCAATACCGTGCTCTGCAAAATCTAAGAAACACCCTAGAACGTCAGTGGATGTGAAAAATGAGTCAAGATAAATTTCCCCATGATAGTTTAAACCCCGAACTTGAAGCCTTGTTAGCTGATCTGAAAAATATTCCACCACGCGATCCTGATAAAGCAAGAAGGACAAAGGAAAAATATTTAGCAGCAGTCAAACAGAGTTTTCAAGGACAGGAAAAAGCAAAAGATTCAAGTATATTTACGAGAATAAAGGATCAGTTTACCCTGGCAACACCATTCGTAAAAGTAGCCGTGATCACCATAACAGTGTTTATGGTCATCGCCTTCTTATTATTCAGTAGCCTTAGCATTACTGCAGTCGCTGCCTCGAATTCACTTCCGGGTGACCGGTTATATCGATTGAAGACGGGCATTGAACAAACCCGTGTCCAACTAACCAGTGAAGAGGTGAACAAAATCCAGCTAAATATCTTCTATGCGCAGCGGCGGTTGGACGAAATTGAGGTGTTAATTGATCAGGGTCGGCTGGAAGATTTGGGGGAAGCTGTCAGGGTGTATGAAGCTTATATTCAAAAAGCCCTAACGGGTCTTGAAAAGATTGGGAAAAATGACCTGGAACGCTACCCAATGCTTTACAGTCAAATCGCCGCTTCATTAAAAGACTTTGCACTGGCACTTGAGGGTTACTCAATTCGACTAGGAGAAAATGGATTTTCAACCTTCGATGATGCTATCCGGTTCTCCGAATCAGCGGGCACCTTCAAGGGTGAAATCAAATTTACGGGTATGGTTGAAGCAATGGATGATAATGTTTGGGTTATATCCAGTCGTGAAGTGATGATAACGACAGTCACAGAAATTGAGAGCGGCATTCAAATTTATCAAAAGGTAGAAGTCGAAGGTTGGGTTGACTCCGTGGGTAACATCTATGCAAAAGAGATCGATAAGGAAATGGATGTTACGAAATACGATCCTGATGCAGACAATGAGTTTCTTGGTTTTGTGAATGAAATCCATACTTATTATTGGATCATCAATGGTCAGAAGTTTGAACGCACCTCATTTACTGAGATTGGAGATGGAATTGAAGTGGGTGATTTTGTGGAGGTCGAATTTGGAAAGTACGAATCAGGTGAATTGTACTTGCTGGAAGTGGAACTAGCATTTGATGACCATATGGATGACATGGACGATGAAGACATGGACGATGAAGACATGGACGATGAAGACATGGATGACGACATGGATGACGACATGGACGATGAAGACATGGATGACGACATGGATGATGACATGGATGACGACATCGACGATGACATGGATGACGACGACTCTGATGATGACATGGATGACGATGACTCTGATGATGACTATGACGACGATGATGACGATGACGACGATGATGATGACGACGATGATGACGATGATGACTAAAAGTCAATTGAGACTTGGATTGTCAATAAACAATTTGTAAATTGCAGGAATTAACGATAAGACTAAATTAGTGACAAGGAGATTTTTAAAATGAAGCAATTGAATTGGAACAAAGTGATATGGGCTGCATTCGTAGCAGTACTGGCAATGGGTTTGACAGGGTGTGTCGTCCCCAGCGCACAGCCACAGGTGAATGTTGAAACCGAGGCGCCGATTGCAGGAACCATCTTGCTTGCTGTCAACCCGGAAATTGAAATCGATTATGACGAGAAAGGTTTGGTGTTGGAAATCGAGGGTAACAATGAGGATGGCAAGATAATAGTGGCGGATTTTGACGATTATTTGGGGAAACCAAGTCAAACAGTAGCCAGTGAATTAATTCGAAAAATTATTGAAGCCGGATATTTTGAAGCTACAATTGAAGGCCATGTAAAAAACATCGTAATCAAGTTAGAGAAGGGCTCTACCTATCCTGGCTATGATTTCTTGGAGAAAATTGATGAACAGATACGCCAGGTGCTTGATAATAGCGGATTAGAATCCGAACCTATCCTGATTGAAGATGATGACATGGATGAAACGGGATTGATCGGTTTGGAGAAGGCAAAGGAAGTGGTATTAGCTCAACTTGGACTCGATGAGGCCACTTTTACAGAACGCGAGTACGAACTGGATGATGGCATTTATGAGTTGGAATTAACAGTGAATGGCATTGAATATGAATTTGAAATCAATGCAATAACCGGTAAGGTAATGGAAGCTGATTACGAGAACAACGATGACTGGGACGACGACATGGATGACGACATGGATGATGACATGGATGACGACATCGACGATGATGACGACGACTCTGATGATGACTATGATGATGACTATGACGACGACATGGATGACGACGACTCTGATGATGACTATGATGATGACTATGACGACGACATGGACGATGATGACGACGATGATGATGACGACGATGATGATGACGACGATGATGATGACGACGATGATGACGACGATGATGATGACGACGATGATGATGACGACGATGATGACGATGATGACGATGACGACGATTAATAACGAGTATTCAATTTCTGATTAATTGGAGGTGGCATTTCTTTCAGGAAGCCATAAGGATGGATCATCACTGATCTCTTGAGAACATACAGAGCAACAAAAACATGAAGAGACAACAGAGCCCACTCATTAGGTGGGCTCTGTGTGTTTGTAAAAGTCTATTGTGATAAACCTCTGTGGTGCTCAGTCTGGAAACATATGCGAACATAATTTGCGTCGATCAATAACGTAAAAAATCAAAGAGGGATTTTTGATAAGCCTCTCTCAGGCTCGGTTGTGGTCACCGTGCTAACGCAGAAATTTCAAGAAGGGAATAATCCCATCTGGTTTCAAAAGGGCTTGAAATAATATTTCGAAATTTTGGATAATAAAGGTGTACAAAGAATCCTTATTAATCTGTGGATTGATTTCTGTTGAGATCAGTCTTTTAATTCCACGCTGTCCACAATCCCCATGATGACAGAGATAATACAACCATCAGGGAGGTTGAGCATCTGGCGCGCACCGTTGCCTTCGCGGTTCACCAACACGGTATCCCCAATACCTGCATGAGAGTGGTCGACGGCGATGAAATCCTCATCATCGTCATCCCCCTCATTCACAAGAGGCTGGATGACCAGCAAACGGCGATTGTCAAAATGAGGATGACTGATGGTTGTTACCACTGTGCCAACAACTTTTCCTAAGATCATATGTTTCCCAGACTATGTAAACCGGTTTGTTCCGTGTTTGAGTTTATAATCAAAATCATCATGAGGGCGGACATCCAGCTCATCGATGATGCCCACCAGTGCCAGGTCGACAGGGACAAAGGTGATTTCCGGCATCGCCAGAGCTGCTTCGCGCGATCGAACCATGACACACAGATCGCCAATGCCTGCCTGGACAACATCGGCCGCTACCTGAAGTGCACCAACAGGTTCCAGCTGCTTGTTGAGGGGTTGGACAATCAGCAGTTTGATCCCCTCTGTACCCGGATATTTAACCGTGGAAACGGCGGTGCCGTGGACTCGTCCAAAAAGCATGGGTTATCCTACACCGACATTGTTCAGGACACGGGTGATGATTGTTTCAAGCAGGGTGTCATCGATCTGATCCCCGAATTTCGCTTTGACTGCCTGGCGAATACGTTGGCGGAGATCATCACTTTGCGTTTGGATAACCGGTGCAGTTGATGAAGTGGTCACAGGTTTAACGGGTTCAGCCAGGTAAGGGCGGACAGGGGCTGCGGGCGGCAGTTGGTGCGGTTGGATCAGTTTGACGCCTAACCGTTCAGCTTTTTCAAAGGCAAGTTCTGTCAGTACCACATCTTCAGTCACTGTGAGAGAATATTCACCTCGGGCAGCCATGTCTTCAATATCGCGTTCTGTATAAAATTTCTTTGCCATATATTACTCCTTCTGAGGTGTTAGTCTCAGCCCACCACACCATCCAGTTCCTTTAAAGCACTGATAGCAGCATTTTTAGCTGTGTTGATCTCGGATTCACTGCCAGAAAGCCACATTCTTCCGAATCGACCGACAGACGATACATGGATGATCTTGATGCTGGCTCTCTTTTCGGCTTCATTACAGGCGTAATTGATGTATGCTGCAGGTGCACATTCCAACACCAGCAGGGTTTCTCCCGGAACCAGGATACTGCCTTTGCGGAATCGATTGAGGAGCTGTGCCTGGTAGGAATCAACATGGGTGATGACCTGGGTGGAAACCACCTGGGGTTTGATTCGGTCCTCTTCTTTGAGTCCGAGCCGCTCCAGCACCACACGTCCAGCCTCTTTGACGGCAGCCTGGTCGAGAGAGTGAACCTCAAACATGCCAAACTCGCGCTCAACGATTTGGGCGCCTGGTTTGGCTTCGGTGGCTTTGACGGCAATATCCACCACACGGAATACCTCATTGCCTGGTGCCATCTCAACATACAGGGAAGCCATGCCTTCCACAGGCAGATCGCCCTGTGTAACCGTGCCCACAAAGGCTGAATATTGCGCCTGCATGCGGTCAATAAAACAATAACAACGTAATGAAAACTCTTCTGCCATCCATACTCCTAATCTAAAATCATGTATCAAACAGGTTGGTCATGCATTGCGATCCCGAGTGGTGTCACAAAAAGCGGATGCGGTGGAACTTGTGTCGCAATCCCCGTGATATTTTCAATCACACCGGCGATGCCTGGAAAGAGCGGTGTTCCTCCCACCAATACGATGGTTTTGACGCTGCTGCCCCGGATATTCCTTTCAATAATGGTGGCCATCTTTTCCATGACCGGGCGTATGACGGGAAACAACCGGGATTGCTCTGCAGGATCTTTTTTGAGGGCTTCGGCAGCTTCAAACGTGATTTGGTTTGCACCAGCGATCACAAGGGACATGTGTGTGCCGCCGGTTGCTTCATCAGCAGAATAAACCACTTCTCGACCTTCAATTATGGCAATGCCTGTTGTTCCGCCGCCGATATCTACAATCGCACCATCCTTCAGACCGAGAACATTATTGGCGGCAGTTGGCTCATCGATCAGGTGTTCGCAGATCATGCCTGCAGCTTCCACCACATTCGCTGTAGCCTGGCGTTCGGCTGCTGGGACACCTGGTGGAAAACCAGTAGCCGCGTGGGACAATTGGAATCCCAATTTGGCTTCTACACGCTGCTTCATCCCTCGTAAGAGATCCACAGCACCGATAAAATCAACCACCAAACCATCCCGTACCACCTGGGCGAACTTGTATTCACCAATCAGCGGTTCATTGTGTTCATCTAAGACGGCTAATACGGTATAGGCTGTACCGAGATCGACCCCGACCCGCAAGCAACCATCTGGTGACAGATTTAGCGGTGAGTTGGGAGGATCAAGGCCTGGTGAAATGACTTGTTCCGCTCGTGTAAGAAGCTGTTCTGGTTCAGACCATCTGCTGCTTGACGACGGTTCTGTCACAATTCAGGTCTGCCGCTATTTGCTTGTTTTGACGAAAGCGCCCTTTTCAGATTTGGGCAGGATCATCTCGACTTCTTCGTGCGGCCTTGGGATGACATGGACCGAAACCAGTTCACCAACCCGTTTGGCAGCTGCAGCACCTGCATCGGTCGCTGCTTTAACAGCACCAACATCACCGCGGACCATAACAGTCACGTATCCGCCGCCCACGTATTCGGAACCAATCAAAACCACGTTAGCAGATTTGACCATCGCATCAGCTGCTTCGATCGCGCCGACCAATCCTTTGGTCTCAACCATTCCCAGAGCAATCAATTTTGTTTCTAAAGCCATTTTGTTTTCCTTTCTTGGATTAACAATGTTTATTTCAGTTTCAATATATCATCAACCACGCTGCGGACAGCCTTTTCAATTTCCTGAGGCGTGGGACCCGGTTTGGGTTGCCCAGGCTTCAAGGCTTCCAGCGGAGGCGGGATTAATTCATATGCAAGTCGTTTGGTGTTCATGAGATGTACAGTTGTGACATTGTCGCCGGTGATCGAGCCGCCGACACCACCTGCTCCCAAGGTCAGAGATGGCATGACGCCGGTGGTCAGACCAATGGCACCAAGTGTGCCCATCGTATTGACGGCAATCCGAAAAACGGGTTTTTCAAGTCCATAAGCCATAATGACATTTTCGTCTGTGGCGTGGATGATCAGGCTGTGTCCGCGACCGCCGAATTGGATCAATTCGATGCACCGTTCACAGCCGGCTTCCCATCCTTCTTCCTCATACCAGCCAAGCACCGTTGTGAGCTTTTCACGTGAAAGGGGTTCTTCTTTGCCGGTTTGATAAAGAGGGGTTACCAGGATCCGGGTGCCCTGAGGAACTTCAAAACCTGCCATCCCTGCAACATATTCAGCTGGCTTGCCAACCACTGTGGTATTCATGCTGCCGTCAGGATGAAAAAGCAATCTCCGCAGGATCTCTGTTTGGCGGGGGGGTGTAAAATATGCTCCTTCGCGCGCCATTAGGGCTCTCAATTTAGCAGCAATCGGTTTATCTGCAACGACAGATTGTTCCGATGCACAAATCGTGGAGCAGTCAAAAGCCTTGCTGGCAACGATGTATTGGGCAGCTTTCTCAAGATCAGCTGAACGATCTACATAAACCGGGACATTGCCCGGACCGACACCGATTGCGGGTTTGCCTGTGGAATGAGCGGCGCGGACCATGGGTGTACCACCCGTCGCCAGGATTAAAGCGACATATTTATGATGCATCAACTCCTGGGTGCCTTCCAGGCTGATGTTTTGCATACAGCTGATCAAACCGGGTGGAGCACCATTCTCTTCAGCTGCCTGCGCCATAATCCTTACAGTCTCATAACAACAATTTGCTGCGGCTGGGTGAGGGGCGATCACGATTGCGTTGCGGGCTTTGACGGCGACCAGGATTTTATACATCACCGTGGAGGTCGGGTTGGTGCTGGGTGTTAAGCCAGCAATCACGCCCACAGGCCAGGCGATCTCATAGAGTTTGCGGTCAACATCATGCCTGATCACGCCAACCGTTTTTTGGTACTTAATACTTTCCCAAACATTCTTAGATGCAAAGATGTTTTTAAGGTGTTTGTGTTCTGGTACCCCGTAGCCGGTTTCATGATGCGCCAGGATGCCCAGACGTTCGGAACCATCAAGAGCGGCTGTTGCCATAGCCGCGCAGACCCGGTCCACCTGTTCCTGTGTTGCGGATGTCCATTGTTTCCACGCAGCAAATGCGCGTGTAGCAAGGTCCCTGGCTTCTTGTTTGGATCTTAAGTCTTTATCAAATTCGGGCATGGGTTCACGCTTTCTCGAAGGTGAGTTCTCCATCCACTTCAAGGCTGTCGATCATCGCCATGATGACAGCATCCACAGGGCGATTTTCAGTAATCGTTGTTTGGCGTGCACTGGAACCATGGGCAGTGAGGACTAGATCGCCAACACCTGCATTAACTGTGTCCACTGCAACGTAAGGTTTACCGATCGGGTTACCCTTTTCATCAGTCTGCCGACAAACAAGAAGCTTTCGCCCAATAATTTTTTCATCTTTAATGGTTGAAATTGTTGTACCTACAACTTTGGCAATCAACATGGGATTTTCTCCACTTAATAGGATTTGGCAGCAGGTTTGGATTTGGCTGGTGTGGATCCATCTGCCTGGATGATCTTGATGCCAGCGCTGGCACCGATTCGGGTGGCACCGGCAGCAATCATTTGTTCTGCTTCTTCATGGGAATGGATACCGCCTGCAGCTTTCACACCCAGGGCGGGACCTACTGTTCGGCGCATTAGGGCAACATCATGTACGGTTGCGCCACCGCTGGAGAAACCGGTTGATGTTTTGACAAAATCGGCACCGGCTTCCTTCGCCAATAGGCAGGCGATCACCTTTTCTTCGTCTGTCAGGAGGGCAGTTTCAATGATCACTTTGAGCAATGCATTTTGAGCATGGGCTGTTTTTACCACTTCCCGAATATCCTTGGCGACCAATTCACTATCGCCAGCTTTCAACGCGCCGATATTGATGACCATATCGATCTCTGAAGCGCCATTATCGAGGGCATTTTTGGTCTCAACCACCTTCACTTCGGTGGTGGTGGCACCAAGTGGAAAGCCGATCACAGAACAGACTTTGACATCTGAATCGCGCAAAAGATCGGCACACAATTTCACATTCGCTGGGTTAACGCATACCGAAGCAAAGCTATATTTCTTAGCTTCATAACAAAGTTGCGCAATTTGATCAGCGGTAGCATCAGGTTTGAGCATTGTATGATCGATCATGCCTGCGAGGGATTTGTCATCCGGGATAACACCCACTGTGGAGGTCAGACGTTCAGCACCAGCGCTGATGACGTGGCCTGCATTGTCAAAACAAGTCTGCACTTTCACACCGTTCGCGACCTCAACAACACATTGTGCGCCTGCGGGATATTTTGATTGTTCTTCTCGCTCCGCCATCGCAAGGAGCACCTCGCGAGTGATAATTTCAACCAATACTTCAACCGTTTTTAGATCTGGTGTCATAGTCACTTCCCATCTTTTGAAAAGCGTTTTTCAATGGCGGTGATCTTGTCGATACGTCTGGCATGACGGTCGCCGCCAAATTCTGTCGTCAACCAGGTGATTAAGATTTGCTTTGCCAGATTCATGCCAATTAATCCGGCGCCCAGGGTCAAGACATTCGCGTTGTTATGTTCGCGGCTGTTTACCGCGGTTGCATAATCATAACACAAAGCGGCACGAATTCCAGGGACTTTGTTGGCCGCCATACACGAACCAATGCCAGCGCCATCGATGATCACGCCGCGCCAGGCTTCACCCGAGGCGACCTTTTCTGCTACCGCGAAAGCGATATCAGGGTAATCAACTGAGTCTTTGGTGTGTGTCCCAACATCGATCACTTCATATTGGCGATCTAAAAGTTCTTTCTTTAAAATTTCTTTAAGGTCAACGCCGCCGTGATCCGTACCGATGGCAACCACGCGTTTTGTGGAGGAATTTGGGGTACTATTTTGTTGTTCTATCTTTGTGGTATCTGTCTTTGATCCAAAGGATTGATGTACAACACGTTGAACAATGTCATGGATTTCCTGTTCTGATATGTTGTTTGACATATCTTTCTCCACTTCTCTAAAGACAAAATCGGCATAGAATCTGCTATTCAATCGAAAGTAGATTACTCTAATGATGATACTATAAAAAAGTGCTTTATGTTCAAATCCTTTTCCATATTAATTTAACCACGATCGCATTAATTTTCCAAATCCGAACACGAGTCAACTGAAAATAATTTTGAAGAAAAATCAAATTCCTCTGGTCAATTAGGAAAAGGCAAAGTATGATTAGTAAGGCGTGATTTTTGACAAAGCACTGAAGCAATGGTAGACTATCAACGCTGAAATTACCAGACGCCCTGAAGGGCGTTTTTTAACGAGAATAGGAAGTTTGACCTTGAGAACGATCGTATGGAATGATAATGATCAGGTTATCGAGATGATCAACCAGCAGCTCTTGCCCGGTGAATTTCAGATCAATCGTTACGAAAATTATCAGGATATCGCAGATGCCATCAGGATGATGGTTGTGCGAGGTGCTCCAGCGATTGGTGCAGCAGCGGCTTATGGGATGGCATTAGCCGGGTTTAATTCCACCGCTTCCAACCTTGATGAATTGGTGTTGGATTTAAAAGAAGCCGGGGAAAAACTCAAGGCATCCAGACCGACTGCGGTCAATCTTCCCTGGGGAATCAATCGTATGCTGAAGGCTGCGGAGACATTCACTGGTTCAGCCAATGAATTGCGTGAGCATTTGCTGCGGTTGGCGAAAGACATTGCCGATGAGGATGTGGCGACCAATAAGAAAATGGCTGCTTTCGGCGCAGAACTTATTCAAGATGGCGATCGCATCGTTCATCACTGCAACACAGGGGCTTTGGCAACTGTGGATTGGGGGACGGCGCTGGGTGTGATCCGAATGGCGCATGAGCAGGGAAAAAGGATCCATGTATTTGTCGATGAAACCCGGCCGCGCTTGCAAGGGGCACGGTTGACAGCCTGGGAGCTAGCGCAGTATGGGATCCCTTACGACATCATCACCGACGGATCCTCGGGATACCTGATGCGAAAAGGTATTGTGAACAAGGTGTTGTTTGGCGCTGACCGGGTCGCATTGAATGGTGATGTCGCCAATAAAATCGGGAGCTATATGCTGGCGTTGGCCGCTTATGATAACGGCATCCCGGCTTATTCCGTTTTCCCGATCTCGAGCATTGATTTCGATCTTGAACGCGGTGATTTGATCCCCATAGAAGAGCGTGACCCGGATGAGGTGTTACAGATCAGCCTGATGGGAAAGCGGGCAACCCCTGAAAATGCGCATGCAAGGAATTTTGCCTTTGATGTCACGCCTAACCGTTTGGTCTCAGGCTGGATTACAGAAAAGGGTGTTATTTACTCCCCATTTAAAAAGAATCTGCTGAATGTGATGAATGCATAAGGAAAAACGATGAGTATATTACTGACTGGTTCAATCGCTTTTGATTATTTGATGTCCTTCCCGGGCTTTTTTAAGGATCATATTTTGCCTGAACACCTTGAATCGATCAGCCTGAGCTTTTTAGTGGAAACCATGGTGCGCCAGCCCGGCGGTGTGGCAGCAAACATTGCTTATTCCTTGGGCCTTTTATGTGAGAAACCCAGACTGATCGGCACAGCCGGTGTTGATTTTGAGGAATATCGGAAGACTCTGGAACGGGCGGGTGTGGATACTTCAGGTGTGATGATCATCAAGGACAAATTCACAGCCTCTTTCTTTGCCAACACAGACCTTTCCAATGCGCAAATCGCCAGTTTTTACGCCGGTGCAATGGCAGATGCAGGGCTGATCTCCATGCACGACCTTAACCTGACAGCAGATGACCTGGTGATGATCTCACCAAATTCACCTGACGCGATGATCAAGTATGCGCTTGAATGCCAGGAATTGGGCATCCGCTACATATTTGATCCCAGCCAGCAGATTGTGAGGTTGGATGAAGATGGTTTGGTGCAGGGTATCACTGGGGCACACGGTCTGTTTGTGAATGAATATGAATTCGAACTGCTGCAAAAACACACCAAACTGGATGCAGAAACGATCCTGAAGGCGGTTGAATTTGCTGTTGTTACGCTTGGGAAGGATGGCTCGCGTGTTTATAAACGCGGTAAGCTCAAAGGTGAGGTGCCTGTCTTTCCACCTACCAGGATCATCGATCCGACAGGCGTTGGAGATGCTTTTCGAGCCGGTTTCTTGAAGGGCTATGTCAACCATTTTGATCTCATTCTGTGTGCACAAATGGGTGCGCTTGCGGCGACATATTGCTTGGAGGAGATGGGTCCTCAATCTCAATGCTACCTGATGAGGGATTTTGTAACCCGATTCCGCAGCTTGCATGACGATCGCGGCGTGCTGGATGCACTTTTATAAGCATTAACAAAAAACATACTTTGGTATTGTAATAAAAAAATTTGGAGGATTTAATGGAAAATTTTGATGTAAAAAACCTTGAACTGGCAGAAGGCGGCCGCCGAAGGATTGAGTGGGCTGAACGAGAGATGCCCGTTTTACGTTCGATCATGGAACGGTTCAAACGAGAACGCCCCTTTGAAGGCATTCGCATGTCAGCCTGTTTGCATGTGACCACAGAGACAGCCAACTTGATGCGCGCCTTACAGGCAGGTGGGGCGGATGTGGTCCTAACTGCATCCAATCCGCTTTCAACCCAGGATGATGTTGCTGCTTGTTTGGTATCTCATTTTGAAATCCCCGTGTTTGCGATCAAGGGCGAGGACAATGTTACTTATTATACGCACATCAACGCGGCATTGGATCACCACCCACACCTGACCATGGATGACGGTGCGGATTTGGTGAGCACATTGCACAAAGATCGCAGTCACCAGCTTGGTGATGTGATTGGCGGCACAGAAGAGACCACTACGGGTGTGATCCGCTTACGGGCAATGGCAGCTGATGGGGAATTGAAATTCCCTGTGGTGGCTGTGAACGATGCTATGACCAAGCATTTCTTCGATAATCGTTATGGTACCGGTCAATCGACGATTGATGGGATCATCCGAGCCACCAATATTCTTTTGGCTGGCAAAACCTTTGTGGTTGGCGGTTATGGCTGGTGTGCACGGGGTTTGGCGATGAGGGCGCGCGGAATGGGCGCGAATGTGGTTGTAACTGAAGTTGACCCATTGAAGGCGCTTGAGGCAGTGATGGATGGCTTCCGGGTGATGCCGATGATGGAAGCTGCGCCAATCGGTGATATTTTTATTACGCTTACAGGGGACATCAATGTGGTGGATAAACACCATTTTGAGGCGATGAAAGATGGCGCAATTGTGGCAAATTCCGGTCACTTTAATGTCGAAATCAATATTCCCGCTTTGGAAGCAATGTCGGTAAGTAAGAACCTGGTTCGTCCTTATGTGGATGCTTATAAAATGCCTGATGGGCGTGTGATCCACATTTTGGGTGAGGGCCGTTTGATCAATCTGGCTGCAGCTGAAGGTCATCCAGCCAGCGTGATGGATATGTCCTTTGCCAATCAATCCCTCAGTGCGGAATATATGGTGAAAAATGCCGATAAGCTGGAAAATAAAGTTTACGCAGTGCCTGATGATATTGACCGGGAAATTGCCCGGTTGAAGCTTGAGTCAATGAATGTCAACATTGACACGTTGACCGAAGAACAGATCCGGTACCTGAATTCCTGGCAAGAAGGCACATAAGCGAAATCTTATATTAATGAAGAGAGGTTCACCCAGTCATTGAGTGAACCTCTTTATTATTTTTAAAATGATCGCGATTTGTATTTCCAGATACTATTCGTCCTGTGCATCTTCATCTATGTCATCATCAAAGGATTCGTCACTTTCTGACCAGGGGGAAGAAGGGCTGCTGGTGACAGCTTGTTCACGAACAGCTTTTTCAATTTCCAGGGCAAGTTCTTCGTTTTGCTTTAAGTATTCCTTAGAATTTTCACGACCCTGCCCGATGCGGATATCCCCATAGGAATACCAGGAACCGTGTTTATCAATGATGTCCATTTCTGTTGCAAGGTCCAGCAAATCGCCAATCTTGGAAATGCCTTCGTTGTACATGATGTCAAATTCTGCGGTGCGGAAGGGCGGCGCGACCTTGTTCTTGATAACCCTGACCCGGACGCGGTTGCCGGTGATCTCTGAACCTACTTTGATGGATTGGATCCGGCGCACGTCTAACCTGACCGAAGAATAGAACTTGAGGGCATTTCCACCAGAGGTTGTTTCAGGATTACCAAACATCACGCCGATCTTGTGACGGAGTTGATTGGTGAAAACCACGGCAGTCCGGGTTTGATTGATTGCGCCTGAAAGCTTGCGCATTGCCTGCGACATCAGGCGCGCCTGGGTGCCCATAGTTGGATCACCCATATCGCCTTCAATCTCTGAGCGAGGGACAAGGGCAGCAACTGAATCGACCACAACAATCTCAACCGCACCTGAACGAACCAGGGTCTCGGTAATCTCCAGTGCTTGCTCGCCTGTATCTGGTTGGGATATCAGAAGCTCGTCGACATTGACACCGCACTTTGCGGCATAGACAGGATCGAGTGCATGTTCCATATCGATGAAAGCTGCCACACCGCCTCTTTTTTGCGCTTCAGCCACAATATGCTGGCAGATTGTTGTTTTACCTGAAGCCTCCGGCCCAAAAATTTCGGTGATCCGTGCTTTGGGGATGCCGCCAACACCCAACGCAAGGTCAAGTGATAGGGACCCGGTGGGGATGACATCTACGGTGAGGTGTTTGGACTCACCAAGTTTCATAATTGAACCTTCACCATATCGTTTTACAATATCCTTGAGTGCTTTGTCGAGCACTGTCTTTTTCGCGTCGTCCACTTTACTTACCTCTTTCTTCGGAATAAATAGTCAGGTGATAGTTTCATTACGGAATTCCTGGATAGCTTATATTATCATTGTTTTCCTTTAACTCAATTTTAGCACATATGTTCAGTGTGTCAAGTGCCCTGTTCGATCGATTCTAATAGGGTGAATGGATCAAAAAGCTGGTAGTAACCGCTCATCCGCCACAGGCAGTAATTTGCTCTCTGTTCTTCAGTATAGGAGGTCTGATAAAATGCCATGGTCGTGAAATTTGCCCCGGATGGTCCAAGCCGTGTTTCAAGGTGTAAGTGGGGATTGCTGGAATAACCCGAATTACCCACTGTGCCCAATTGTTCACCGCATTTGATGGCGTCACCGGGTTGATACGTGGGGCGAACCTCTAAATGAGCATAGAGGTGATAAACTGACATTCCATTCGTCATTGTGGGTGGCGTTATGGTTGGACATTGCCCCTGATAGACCAGGTCTTTGGGAATTTCGAGATAACCAGTCAGGAGTTTCCCCTGAAGCGGCTCAGTCAGGTAAGAAAGGGGCGTTTCGATCAAAATAGCGTAACCATAGGGGATGTAATTCTCGAGGGTCAAGACAACTTTGCCAGGTATGAGGGCATAGACCCCAATACCCTGGATTGATTCGCGTTCACCTCGCCTGAAATAGGCAAAATCGACGCCATGATGCCCATCATCGTGACCGAAGGGTGGGATTTTGAGCGGATTGACCAGAATGAGCCTCAGGCTGTCAAAGGTTTCTTCTTCTAAGGGACAGCATACCTGGTAAGCGACATCAGTTACAGTTGGCTGTTGTGTGAGCGTGGCTGGAATCCGGGTTGCTGTTTGAGAAGGAAGCATCGTCTCCGTACGGGTTGGTGCGGCCGTTTGGGTGGATGGAATAATCGCAGGCGTTTGGGTTCCTGATGTACAGGCTGCCAGCAAGAAAACGGCGATCAGAAGCCATCCTTTCTTTAATTTCATTGGATCAGGCGGCATTCCATGTAGAACCGTTTTTCCGTTGCTTCGCCCATGGAGAAGGTCTTCCGTGGGAGAGAACCATCTAAAATGACGGTTTTAAACAGATCCGATTTATCGATTCCTGGCACATAGAATCCAGCATTGCCTGGGAGCTGACCCTTTTCTAAAAGCACACTGGTTCCGTGGACGTAATCGATCTTCTCTGCCCTTTCTTCTGCTAAAAATTCGTCCAGGAATTTCTGGAGTGTGCCTACTGGCAAGTTGTCATCCGGCTTATGGATTTCTAACAACTTGAAACCTTCCTGTGTGATCATTCCAACCTGGTGCCAGGGTTCTGCATCCTCATCTACCAAAGAAAACATTTCTTCTTTAGAACCAAGATCCTTGACCTTAAGACGGTTTCCCCAAAATGCTTGCATGGCTTCCATAAGATTTGTATTGATGTTGAAAACGAGCCGGTGAATGGGCTCAAAGTTGAGGGCAGGATCGTGCACGTTTTCAATTTCAACGAGTGCATAGCGAGCAGGATGGTCCATGCCAACGGAAGGCTTAATTTTTTCCCAGATCGCTTTGGCAGTTGCCAGGGAATGGTTCCCATCACCCATTGCAAAGAGGAGCGGTCTATGATGTCCGGGGATCAGGTTGTATTTTTCAGCAAAGACATCGGGATCAATTAGCGATCCTAAGGATTCGAAAATATGATTACAAATGTCTTCATTTTTCAGGACAACACCGGTCAGGTGACCGCTGCCGAGCATTAAGTTAAAACTGTAGATTTTTTGCAGTTTTTCGATTTTTTCATCAATAGGACCGAAAACTGTGTCATTTGGGTCATCAAACAGGACCAGGATATGAGGACATTCCACTGGGGCATCTTCTCGAATGCAGATGCGGGGAGGCAAACGATCCAGGATTGTGCCCTCAGTGGCGCGGATCAGGGTCTCGGAGCCCTTATTATAGTCATAGTGTTCAAGGTCAAGGCAAACCATTAATCCTCGCCGGGTGCGTCTACCAACAGTTCGCAAAACATAAATAAAATCATTGACTTCACGAAAAATGCCTGTTGACAGGTACTGCTTCATGATCTCTTTTGTCGATCCGATCCGTTCCTGTTCTTCATCTGTGCCCAGGCAAACCTCTGGAAGGATCATGTGAAGGGTTGATGGAGCATCCCCCACGATCTCCTTCACTTGCTGCCAGTATTCAGGCTCTGATGTGAACTGGTCGCAGGCGATTACAGCCCATTTGTGGAGGTCAATATCTGGCTTTGGGAGCAGTATTTTAGGGATCGATATACCGATATCATTTGTAAGCGTCATAACATCCTTCCTGTCAATGTTTTGTTTTTAGAGTCTTATTTTAACTGATATTTTGAAGGATTTTGAGTCATTTGTTTTTTGGGATGATAATGACGTTAAGAAAAAGGCTGATGATTGCTCAATCAGCCTTTTATGAAAGATTACAAAAATTAAAAACTAGCGATGAAATTTTAATTCCTCAGGATCAATCCCTGCGACATAGGCTACCCCGATGGTGCCAGGACCAGTATGCGTTCCAAGGACAGGGCTGATATTTGCCAGGATGATTTCATCCGGGTTAAACTGGTGTTTTATTTTATGAAGTACATTTGCTGCAGATTCAGCTGCTGAAGCTGCTACGACACCCATCATGTTGATGTGTTCCTCGCCGTTGACACCTATTTTGAGTAATTCGATTAAACGATCATGCGCCTTTTTTGTGCTGCGTACACGTTCAAGGGCTTCGATCTTGCCTTCTTTGAGTTGAAGGATGGGTTTGAGGTCCAAGGCTGTGCCCAGGAAACGGGAAGCACCACCAATTCTGCCGCCGCGGTGAAGAAATTCGAGTGTATCCACAGCAAAAAATACTTCCGTGTGATCACGGATCAATTCAATGATCTTTTTGCATTCTTCCAGCGAAGCACCTTGTTTGGCGGCGCGTGCAGCAGAAAGTGCCATAAACGCCAATGTCATGCTTGTGTTTTGGGAGTCGACCAGTTCGATGGTGGCTTCTGGCAGCATTGTTTTTGCTTGAATAGCTGAATCAAGTGTGCCTGACAGGGCGGATGAAATCACGACGGTTAGAATTTCATACCCTGATGCATGTAATTTTGTAAAAACATCAACGAACCCTTGAATCGTTGCCTGAGATGTGGATGGCATGATCTTTGTTGTTGATAGTCGCTGATAGAATTGATCTGGTTTGATATCAACATTATCTCGGTAAGTTTCGTTTCCCCAAATAACGACAAGTGGCACAACGGTAATATTGTATGCCGCAACAAGATCAGATGATAAATAAGCCGTGGAATCAGTTACAATCGCTACTTTGGACATCGTGCCTGCCTTTCATATCTTATTATTTTGATCTGAAGTTATCTCGATTTGCTTCGATGTAATTAACCCAATAATCAAATTATCGTTGCGTATTCGTTTTGTAAAAGAAAGCGTGAGATCATCTTTGTTTTCACATAAGGTGATTTAATTATGTTGGGAATTATGAGGAAGTTAAAATATTATCGATCCAAAATGCATTAATTTATCCAATAGAATGTAAGTAATTTTTGAAGTAAATAAAACAACAAATGGGAAAAATATTGCGCTCACTTTTGATATCAAGCCTATTTCATCCCTGGCTGATTTTGGGTATTTACTGTCATTCGCGAGTAATTATGTCATATTATTCGGCAAATAAAAATGTCAGTTCAAAAATCAATCAATCTCTCATCTCAAGCGGCAAAAGATCTGGAATAAAATCAAGCTTGACTGGCTCCTCAGGG